>JAESFR010000019.1_pt1 | contig 475697 bp, 453 predicted proteins | sample 9266191 | NCBI WGS metagenome assembly JAESFR01 (sample SAMN14503063, study PRJNA617104) | algae metagenome | isolation source: Pleurocapsa minor HA4230-MV1 and co-occurring heterotrophs from cement on... | place: USA: Nuuanu Pali Lookout, Hawaii | collected 2009-07-20 | reverse complement strand
AAACACTGTCAGTTGTAAAATCAACCCAGTTACTATTAACCTGCGCTTGTTGCAAAGTAGCGTTACCGCCGGTTGTAGCCACAGCACCTGCTGCAATTCCACTATTCACGCCATTGATAGCTGGAGAAGTAGCTGAGCCGCCAATTGTCGGCAAATCTAAATAACCAATACCATTGTTTTGCCGTTCTGCCAGAGTTGCACCCGCACCATACTTATAAGCACGATGCTGCACAGAAGTGAAAGTACGGCCTGCACGATAAAGTCTTGAAGCATTAACAGCTTGTTTGAAATAACCGACACCCACAGTACCTGCGCCACTGTAACCGCCCCGTGCAATATCGTTGATTTCAAACAGCTGGGTTCCTGCAAGACCCGAGTCATGATCGGTGTTGCTCAACACAGATATTTTTGTACCCAAAATGCAAGTATCTGTTGGTGTCACAGGCGCTGTAGCAGCAGGTTTACGCCAGATCCTTTCTATAACATGACCAATGCTAGTCAAACCTCCAGTGACAGACGGGATCGTTCTTGTTATAGACACAACAGCCAAAATTCCATATCCGGGCAATGGCGCGGCATTATCATTTGGTAAAGCGGTAATCTCGCATAAACCAGCGGAACCGCTATCTGTAGTAGTCCCAAAATTCGCTCTTGCTTGCAAAACGCTGACCGACGGCCCAGCCAACGGCGGGATCACTCGCCCGTCGTTGTAGGCATTGATATAGGCAGAGCCTGTTGGCGCCGCGGGCAATGTGCAGAACGATCCGGCAGAAAATGCTGAGTTTGAGATAATGCTTAAAATACTCACCACAACTCCTAGGTAGCAGTTTTTCATGTTGTTCTCTTTTGCGTTACAATTAACAGGCATTTGTGGCTGCCCGCATTGCCAATCCATCACAACTTGATTAGTTCCTCGTGAGTTCTAAGGCTGTTGTTATTGATACTTGTGGGCAGCTAACAAATGCCTTCTCTCTTTTTTTCTACCCTTTAAACCGATCTTTACGTAGAAGCACATTAATCAAATTTCCACTTGCATTCATCAGGAATTTTTCCCGCAATACCAGTTTTAATCAGGCACAAAATGCCAATTCAAACTGAACCAAACTCCACGAGGCGCTCCCGGTGCGATAAAGTTAGTGCTAAGCCAATCATTAGAATTATGGTTATAACCATCTGGACCAATCGCGCCGCCTAAACTAGGTGAAAATGGATTGCGCCCCAAGCGACCAGCAGTAAAATATTCCTTATCAAAAATATTGTTTATCAGCATTGTCGCTGTCCACTCTTTGCTAAGTTTGTAACTTGTCTGGAAATTAAAAGTGGCGTACCCATCTACCTTGCCTGGATTATTTGTAGGTCTCCGTAAAGCATTGCCGGCGGTGCCCTGACCTCTATCCTGTATAACACCTACTCTATGCTTATTGTTCTCGTTACCACGTAAAAAGCTTTCGCTATGCATTACAGTCGTTAACCCAACCCGCCATTCAGGTGTGATATCAAAGCTGACATTGGCATTCAGGTTCTGCAGAGCGACTCCTGGCATGCGACTTCCTTTGGATACTTCGATTACGTTGCCAAAAGTATTTGCTACGCTGCTACTGTTATCTTGGCTCAGCATCAAGAAGTTATCTTCAAAGGTTGCATCCGTGAGCGAGTAATTGACACCAAAACTCCAGCGGTCTTTTTGCCCCGAAAAGCCCGCCTCGATCCCTCTACGACGGGTTTTACCGATGGTTTGAAAAAAACCAGCGCCATTACCAACGGCCACGAAATAAATGTCATCTTTTAAATCAGTTTGATAAGCGCCCACATTCCAGTTCAGACGATCAAAATAGACCGTGTCGTCAAGCGTGCCACGCAATCCGATGTCATAAGTTGTAGCCTTGATTTGTGGCAAGAAAGGGTCGCCTGACAAAGTGGTAGGCAGGGTGCATTGCCGATTTTCAGCAATACTTCTTGGTAATATGGCCCCCTCACTATTAGGTGTAGGAGTAGCATCAAAAGCGCATCCCAATTCGACTACGCTGGGTACACGTGTACCCTGTGCCCAGTTAGCAAACGCGTTCAGGTTTTGCGTTGCTTGCCAACTAGCACCAAGTGAGGGGTTAAAAGAGTAAAAGCTGAATTTTTCAGTTTCTGCTGGCTGGAGCATATTAGACAGGAAACGTGACTCACGGTAATTGACCGGGGGACGATTTGTAGAACAATCTCCGTCACAAACATTGTACTCATCAGGAACACCATCCAGATCTCCGATGCCGATTCCCCCAATACCGTAACGGGCAGCGATTTTATTTTTAGTAAATGTCTGGTTATAGCGAGCAGAGGTGGAAAGATGCAGGGTTTCTATGGGGCTCCAGGTTTCACTGAAATAAATACTTTGTGTTGTTTGTGTGCCCTCAAAGTTATTATTTGAAATAGGCTGCATTGCCCCAATAAATTGCGGAGCCGCCTGGGCAGGATCTAGATAGGCGTTTCGGTTAGCGTCCAGGAAACCTAATTGGCTAGTGTTACTGTAATCAGCACGGGCTATGTCAATAGACATGCCGACCATAAACTTATGTTTTTCCAGATTCCAGTTAAACTGCAGAGAACCACCATCTACAACCTGATCAATCTGATTATTGTTAATAATGGCCGTAGGCGTGCCCTCCACAACGCCAGGAAAACTTCTTCCAGTTAATGGGTCGATACTCCCACCGGAGGCACCATCTACATAAATTGGATTACCTGCCGCATCCTTTTGACTAAATGGTTCTAATGAAACACCATTTGCCTGACTGTCTGCTTTGGTTGGTAGACAAGCATCCAAGTTAGTAGGTGCGGTAAAAATGACCACATGCTTGATCAAGTCATTACCCACAGTTTTGTAAAAATAAGTCCCGTCCCCATAAAGAATATTGTCATTGTTTCCAAAAATAGGGCTCACGGTACCGGAAGCAAAAATATCTGCGCCCGTGGTAAATGAAGCGGCAAGTGAACCTCCAGGTGTAATAATAAGGGGACCACCGGTAACTGGATCCTTACCATCCTGTTTATAAATAATGCTTTCTTTTTGATTCCTATGAAAGTCATGCATTGATTTAATAGCCGCTGCGTAGTCAACGTCCAGCGGGGTGTTTTTATATGCATCATATGCGGAGGTAACAAAACCATTGGCTGCGTAATCATTAGTAAAACCGCCATTGGGGGATGCCGCGCCTAAAGGGTTAACGGTTGATAAATCTTCCCCAGCCGCTTCATTGACAGGAATAACATAGTAGTCGGGGATACCCTTACCGTTCGTACTTGCAAATAAGCAGGTATACTCCTCACCTGGTCTAGCCCTACGTCGTGATAGTAACCCTTCTTTGTAATCTGTAAATACATCTGATCCCTTTTGAGTCCGCTTGCTATTTCTTCTATAGATTTGGCCCGTGATGGTAAAACTGTCATCAACGAAATAACTACCTGATAACTGGAATTGCGATAGCTCATTCTTGGTTTTATCTGGCGATGTAAAGACACTATTTCGGTCTTGTTCATACATTTGTGAAGGTAACAATCCGTTACCCACCAGGTTGGTTTGCACAAGCAAAGTGCTCAAATTGAGGTCGAGTTTGTCTCCGCGGTAACTGGCTTTGGTAAAAAGCTGATTCACCTTACTTGGGGAGTTCTCGCGCCAGCCATCCTCTAAAAAGAAATTACCTGCACCGAATAGAGCTACTGTCCCATTGTTCCAACCGCCTTCAACTTGTAATTGTTTGCGACCGAAAGAGCCGGTGAGGATATCCACATCTGCACCCGCATTATTGAATCCATCCTTGGTTTTCATCGCAAAGGCGCCACCTAATGTATTGAGCCCGAAAATCGGATTAGAGCCGGGAAATACATCAACACCAGCCAAAGCGTTCATGGGAATCATGTCCCAGTTCACGACATCGCCAAATGGCTCGTTCACACGGATGCCATCTAAAAACACACTTAAACCTTGGGGGGTGCCAATCTGAGGACCTGCAGTAAAGCCCCGATATTGCACATCCATCATGAATGGGTTTCCCTGGTAGTCATTCACCGTTACTGATTGAAGCTTACGGTTCATTAAATCTGTCAGACTCAAGGAATGAGCTTCTTTAATTTCTTGAGCTGAGATACTTTGTACATTGCCTGGAATTTCTTCTTTGGTTAAGCCGAGACCCGGTAATGGACCCACCTCATAAAACCGTTTGGCGCGCACTTCAACTTTATCGAGCGCAACGGTTTTATCTTCTTTTTTTGGAGGAGCCTTTTGTATATAGACACTGTCGCCCTCGATTTTGGGTGCTAAGCCAGTGTCGTTCAGCATGCGACGCAATGCTTCCTGGCGAGTCATGCGACCACGGACTTCTGGTGCAGTTTTGCCTGAAACGAGGTCATTTGGGAAAGAGACGCTCATGCCGGTGGCTTTGCCTAAAGCGTGCAATGAGTTAGCCAATGGCTGCTGGGGAATATCGATATTGACCGGTACACTGAACGTCTCCTCTTGCTGTTTAGGTAGCTGCGTATTCAATGCTTCAGCGCTGGCAAATTGCGCTGACATTACCCCCCAGACTGCAAACAATGTGTACATTGCACACTGTTTAATATTGTTGATTTGCATGACCTGAATCTCCCTCTGTATAGACTCATCTATCTGGGAGAGAAAAACCTGATGTCGTTTACTTATTTTTACAATTTAAATTTGATGATTGAATTTGATTGAGCTTGATGAACAAAGCAGGGAGATGGCGAGACCAGCTTGTAGCAGAGAAAGCTAATAAGCTTAATGAATTACAGTGTTTGAAAAAAATGACAACGAGGAGAATTATTGATACGCGTCTTGAGTGCGTATTCATTAATAGGAAATGCGGATAGAAACTTGCCGAAGGACGCCTCAAACAGGCGCAATCGGATTAATGCTTACTGCTGATGAGCGTATATTGGGACGTGTCTTTCACAGAAACCTTGGCGATATTTGGTAAACCACGCAGGAATTGTTCTATATCCTTGATATTGATATCAGCAGATATATTGCGGATATCTTTACCCATGGCACGCACAGGTTTCTGGCGGTAACGTGAAACGGTAGTAGCGATCTCGTCGACATCGGCGCGGTCAAACACCAGCCTGCCATCCAGGAAGGCAAACGCATCGGAGGCCGGGCGGTTCACCAGCACAGTGGCACGATTCGGGTAAACCTCCACCACCTGCCCGTTGGTGATCACACGAGTCTCAGCGGCAACCTCTTGCTCACCTTCTTCAACCTTAGGCTCCACTTTCACTGTGCCATGATCCACGCTGACACGCACCAGTTGATCTAACCTGTTCACAGCGAAGCGGGTACCCAGTACGGTCACCCTGGCAGTATCAGTTTCCACGATGAACGGACGGTCAGGGTCTTTGGTGACTTCAAAAATCGCTTCACCTTCCCTCAGCAATACACGGCGCTCATGGCGGTAATAGGTGACTTCCATGTCACTTTTGGCACTTAACGTGACGCGGGTACCGTCATCCAGTGTTTTGTGCGCGATCTGCCCGACCGGGTTTTGCGCAGCCAGCTGCATGACAGGAGTCGCTTGCCAATCAAGGTATTGCTGATGGAAGACAAAGCTCATGATGCAGAGCAGCGAGACCAGGAACAGCTGGCCGACGCGGCGTTGCTTGTTTTTACGTTTGGATTCCTGCGCCAGGAAGGCGTGTTGTTCAGCCTCATCGGCCAGCGTGGATAATGACTCAGCCGAGCTCATCCTTTGCATGGCACGCTTGATACTTTCATACTCGGAAGCATGATTAGGATCATCGGCCAGCCATTGCTCAAAGTCGTCACGTTCTTTTGCTCCTTGGGAATGCTCACGCATCCGCAGGTACCAACGTGCCGCCACTTCGCTGACTGTCATGGGTTTTAACATTTAGGTGGTTTAAAAGTTATCGCGCTATTTTTTGTTGAAATGCCCTTATATCGAGCATAGCACGAATCAGATGTTTTTCTACCATACTGGTACTGATTCCGAGGTGAGTTGAGATATCACTCTGTTTCATTTCATCCACATGGTACAACCAGAATACCTGACGGCATTTCTTAGGCAGCAGATCCACGATGCGTTGCAGGTTGAACAGCATCTGCCGCGTTTCATAGATCTGCTCCGGCGTGCATTCCAGGATCAGCGCGGTCTCGTCGATCTGGTCTTCTTCTACGAAACGGGTACGGTAACGGTATTCATCCACCATCAGGTGGTTCACTATACCGTTCAGGTAAGCTTCAGGCGACTCTTCCCTGGCAGGATGGCTGGACACCGCAAAGAATACCAGCGCATCATGCAGGATATCTTTTGCACGCTGCACGCAGGCTGTACGACGACCTATGCGTCGCAGTACATCCGTATACGCCCATTGCAAATCAATTCCAGACCATGCTAATGCTTCGCTCATATTCCACCCACCCACATATTTTTATTTCCCTTATTTAACTGCAAAACACGTGCCATTACATTTGCTTGCAATAAGAGACTGATTCTCAATTATAAAAATTATGGATAGGGAATTTTTCCTGAATTATTTCAGGCTGAATACAACCATTTATCTAAAATCTGGTTTCTTATAACCATATTTTTTAAAATTGGTTGTTAGCGATTGCCAGGGGATTTTCTTCAGTTTAACGCGTGTTATCTCAAAGTTATGTTGAGTGGGCCATTACAAAAAAACTTTAAATCAATGATTTACGGCAATGCATCACTTTGTACAACCGATCCAGAATATCGAATCTTTGCCAACCGGGGCGCTTCTACATGCATTCAAGCAAGATCTCGCCTTCATCCGCTAATCTGATTTATGCGCCTGTAACCTGGCTAGAACTGGATAGCCAGGGCCGTGGCGAGCATGGTATTGCTATCCTTGAGCCGCCTGCCCTCGACATCGAAAATATCATCCTGGCTTTGCAGTTTCCTCACCTCTGCCCTCAGCATGACCTGCGGGCAGACCTTGTAATCGGCGTTGACTGAATAGCCGGAGGTCCTGAAACCGTGGTCGGTACCGGTGCTGACGATCACGCCATGCGTGTCCTGGAAATATTCCCAGCGTGCAGAAAAGCCCAGTTGCTCAGAATGCTGGTACGTGGCGATGATGGCGGGTGCGAACCAGATATTGTAGCCACCGCCGCTGCCTGCCGGCTTTTCCTCGGCACCGATATCAAATGCGGTGATCAGGCCCCACTGCTCATTCAGTTTGAATTGGCCGTAAAAATCATGGAAGTAGCGCATCTGCCGCTCGCGGTCGGATTTGTCATTGCCGATGAATGAGCTGCTGTTCCAGGTCACCGCCGGGCTGGGTTTGTAAGTCAGCTGGTGGCCGATAGCGGGCGTGGTATTGCCCTGCGCCCGCTGTATGCGTTGCCAGCCGGTGAGCAACAGGCCGCTGGCATACCATTTGCCATCGTCCGAGGTATAAGCGAGCCTGGCGCCAGTTTCAAAATAAGGAGAGTTTTCCGCCATCAGACTGCGTGTCATGGTCCAGTTGTCTGCACCTATGGCACTTTCAAAGCCCAAATGCGAAGGCATCACCCCGGCATCGAGCCAGAGATTGTTTTCAGCAGAAAGTTTTATGCCGGCATTGGCTTCAAAAATGTTCTGCAGTCCATCCGGTTCGGCAGCATAGTTGGCCCGCATATAAGTGCCGGATGCCAGTGCGATGTTACCGCGCACACGCTGTGTATTCAGGCTCGCTTTCAACATCGCCAGGTTGACGCTCAGGTCATTGGCGCGGTTATGGCTATAAGTAAAGAACGGTCGCCGGTGATCCTGCGGAGCATTGAAATCGCGTACATAGTAAGACTCAAGGTATCCGCTCACGCTTAGTGGCGGGTTCTGTGCCTCGTCAGCCAGCGCGACCAGCGGCAGACCACACAGGGCGGCGAAAATAAGCTTGTTCAACATCGCATGCAACGCTAGAAATTGAATCTCACCGCGGTCATCAGGATGTGATTGTCGCGGTCTATGGTCCTGGTGTTCACGTACTGGTTCATGTAGCCGACATCCACATTGCTGAAATCACTGAACTTCCAGTTGATGCCCAGGAACAGCCGGTTCTGGTCAAAACCTTTACGCACGCCCCAGTCAGTGTCGTTGAAATTGATGAACAGCTCGTCGTACACCACCCAGGATAAATGCGGATCCATGCTGCTAGGCTTGCTGACACGGAACATCTGGCGCCAGCGGTAAGCGATCTTGCTAAAGTCTTCCCGGTCCCGGTGTTCCAGCCTGGAGCGGCTGCTGATGGCCACGTCGCCTATAGTGTCAAACTGGTAAGAGAACTGCTGCCACAAGCGATTCTCATGGTATGCCGAGGCGCTGGCCGGATGGTTCCTGACCGTATCGTAACCCAGCCAGATGCTGGCTTTGCTGTTCAGTTTATAGAAGATCGAAGGCCGCAGGATCAGCGTATCAAAATGCTCGCCTTCATCACGCCAGCGCGGATGGGTATCCATACTCCAGTACAGGTTTTCCACCGGCAATTTGCCCTGTGCGTAAATATTCAGCCAGTAGCGGCCATCCTCTTCCACTTCAGCGCGGGATGCCTGGCTCACCAACGCTGCAGCGACAAATATGCACACCTGCAGGCAAGTGCGTATGAAAAAATTGCTTTTGAATAGATCTGTCATTTCCTGTTCCAGTAATTAATGATTTCTATAGGGATCATCCCTAAAGGTATTTCTCTTTGTACCGCCCCCAGTTTGAAGGCTTCTTTGGGCATGCCGTACACCACGCAGCTTCTTTCATCCTGCCCCAGCGTGATCGCCCCTGCGTCATGCATTTCTTTCAAGCCCTGCGCGCCATCGTCACCCATGCCGGTCATGATGATGCCCAGCGCATTCTTGCCGGCCTGCTGTGCCACCGAGCGGAACAGCACATTGACCGATGGCCGGTGGCGGCTGACCAGCGGGCCATCCACCACTTCTACGCAATACTGCGCGCCACTGCGTTTAAGCAGCATGTGTTTGCCACCGGGCGCGATCAGTGCCCGGCCGGGAATGATCCTGTCGCCATTGGCCGCTTCTTTGACTTCGATCTCACATAACTGGTCCAGGCGCCTGGCAAAAGCAGCGGTGAAGTTCTCCGGCATATGCTGGACGATCACCATGCCGGGACTGACGCGCGGCAACGCGGTGAGGATAGCCTCCAGCGCCTGTGTGCCGCCGGTCGAAGTGCCGATCGCCACGATCTTTTCCGTGGTTTGCGCCATGGCTTTGCCGGGTGACGCCCCCAGCACCGCGTCTGCCGTTAATTTCGGCGGGATCTTCTGCACCTCGGGATGCATGATGCGTTTGAGGTTTGCCCTGGCGGCGACTTTGACCACGTTGACGATGTCGTTGGCCTCGTCCAGCAGGAAGTCCTTCAGTCCCGCTTTCGGTTTGGTCACGATACTGACGGCACCAGCGGCCAGGGCCTGGATCGTGGTCTCTGCTCCCTGCTCGGTCAGCGTGGAACAGATCACCACCGGCGTTGGCCGCTGGGCCATGATCTTTTTCAGGAAGGTGATGCCATCCATTCTTGGCATTTCCACATCCAGCACCAGCACATCCGGCCAGGTCTTCTGCATCTTTTCCATGGCAAAAATGGGGTCAGAGGCCGAGCCTATGACTTCAATATCCGGGGTGGCCAGCTTTTCGGTCAGCACTTTCCTGACGACTGCCGAATCATCGACAATCAAGACTTTTATTTTGCCCATCAATGGTAACCTTTATATTAAGAGCGCCGCACCCATGCATCGCCACTCCAGACATCAAAGATGACATAACGTGCATCTTCTCCGCCGTAATTGTTGGCATGGATATTGAAGCCATTTTTTTTCAAAAGCTCGAAAACGGCCTCAAGATTTTTGTCGCCGATCTGGTGATTGGCTTTCAGATTCAATCTGGAAAACATGTTGCTGCCGCCAAATACCTTAACCTGGCATTCTTCGGATTTGATTTTCAGCGCAGCCATTTCATCCATCATTAATGCAATCGCTTCATCTGCGTAGCGGCCGCTTGTCTCCCATGCTGGTGGCGTCACCTTCTGCTGCGGGGCACGGCTCGGCAGCATAATATGGCACATGCCGCCCACCTTCTTCCTGGGGTGCCAGATGGTCACGGCGACGCACGAGCCAAGAATCGTGCGTATCCGCGTGCCGGCACCTCCCCAATGGAGATCACCTGGCTGCAAGAAGATTTCCAGTATTTTTTCCGGCCTTTTTGCTAGCGATTTTTTGCTATCGAGTAATTGCATCACAGTCATTCAATCCACTAGGATCTGGCTTTCGCTTTCTGGTATATCGAAGGCGCCACCGAATCATACTTGTCTGTCACCCCATTTAGGCTTTCCGAATGGCTGATCAGGAAATAGCCATCGTCGCGCAGGAAAGGCAGCATCTGATCCGTGATCTGGCGTTTGGTATCCACATCAAAATAAATCATCACGTTACGTAAGAAAATCACGTCGAACTGGCCCAGGTCAGGGTAAGGCCTGGTCAGATTCAGCTGCTGGAACTTCACCCGCTGGCGCAACGACCGAACGATCAGCATGTCACCCTCATGATCGCCGGTGCCTCGCAGGCAATACTTGGTCAGGTATTGCCGCGGGATCTCCGGCGCACGTTGCATGCTGTAACACCCGGTCTGTGCCTGGTTCAACACTTTGGTGCTGAGATCGGACGCGACTACTTCCCACTGCTCATTACCCATATACTCAGCCAGTATCATGGCAATCGTGAAAGGCTCTTCACCCGACGAGCTGGCAGCACTCCACACCCTGAATGGGCGGCCCCTGACCTTTCTCTGCTGGATCATATTTTTCAAAAAATCAAAGTGCTTGGGTTCCCTGAAAAAATGCGTCTCGTTCGTGGTCAGCAGATCAATCGCGATCTGCTTTTCCGCCGTCTGTGACGGATCACTGATCAGCCTGAAATAGTCATTAAAACTGTTTAAGCGGTGAAAATGCAGCCGCTTGGTAAGCCTGCCGCTTACCAGGGGTTTTTTAACATCGGAAAGGTTGATGCCGGCCTGGCTGTAGATAAAATCCCTGAACAGGCCGAACTCTTTCGCAGAAATCGCTGAAATCTGGTCCACTTGTCTACCTCTGCTTTGTTAAGACAAAGAGAGGTCTGATCGACCTGTCCCGGCAAGTTCAGCGATCTCATCCACTGAAAGCACTTTGTTGACATTGAGGATCATGACGAACTTGCCATCGATCTTGCCCATGCCATCAATGAAATCGGCACGGATATTGGCGCCGAAAGAGGGCGCCGGCTCGATCTCGCTCTGTTCGATATCCAGCACTTCGTTGACCGCATCGACCATCACACCTACTACCTGCTTGGTATCCTCATGCTCGACTTCAATGATCACGATACAGGTCTTGCGTGTGATCTGGGCGCTGGGTTTATCAAACCGTGCCGCCATATCAATCACCGGCACCACGGCACCGCGCAGGTTGATCACCCCGCGGATGAACCCTGGCATCTTGGGCACTTCGGTCAGATTGCCGTACTCTATGATCTCCTTGATATTCAGGATATTGATGGCGAACACCTCTTTGCCGAGGATGAACGTCAGGTATTGCTGTACGCTGCTGGCCAGGCCGGTGCCTGGCACTTTGGCGCTATTATTTGCCACTACCAATGCTGTCATGTCTGATTCCTTCTTCATTCATTTTTATCTGCGGACAACCCGCCACATGCAGAGTTGCCCGACGCAAGACGATTAAAATTTAACGAATTGGGCTTCATCAATGTCCGGCAGGTGTGCTACTGAACTGATACTGGCTTTGGAGGTGTTTGGCTTGCCTGGTTTTTTCGCGGCCACTTTTTTTGCGGCAGGTGCATACGAAACCACATTCTCCGACCCGACCCTAAAGAACGAGATCAGCTGCTGCAACTGCTCAGCCTGGCTGCTCATTTCTTCTGCGGTAGCGGCCAGTTCCTCGCTGGAACTTGCGTTCTGCTGGGTGGCTTCGCTCAACTGGTTCATGGCTGCGGTGATCTGCAAGGTACCACTGCTTTGCTCTTCGCTGGCGGCATAGATCTCCTGCACCAGGTCACTGGTCTTGTTGATGCTGGGCACGATCTCATCCAGCAACACACCGGCGCGCTCGGCCAGGCTGACAGAGCCCTTGGCGACTTCACCGATCTCCTGCGCGGCGATCTGGCTGCGCTCGGCCAGCTTGCGCACCTCGGCAGCAACCACGGCGAAGCCTTTACCATGCTCGCCGGCACGGGCAGCTTCAATCGCTGCATTCAATGCCAGCAGGTTGGTCTGGTAGGCGATGTCATCAATGATGCTGATCTTGTCGGCAATGCTCTTCATGGCGATCACGGTTTCGCGCACCGCTTCGCCACCTTCATTCGCATCCTTGGCTGCCTTGCTTGCAATACCATCCGTGACTTTGGCGTTCTCGGTATTCTGGCTGACCGAAGCACTCATCTGCTCGACAGAGGCAGAAGTTTCTTCGACAGAAGCGGCCTGTTCGTTCGTTGCCTGACTGATGCCTTGTGCGGTTGCATTCACCTGCTCCGATGCACTGGCGATATTGTCGGCAGAACCACGCACTTCGCTGACGATACTCACCAGCTTATCCAGCATGTTACGCATCGACAGCATCAGCAAACCGATCTCATCTTCAGAAGTGACATCTATAGTCTGCGTCAGGTCGCCTTCAGCAATGGCGTTGGCAGATTTCACTGCCTGGTTGAGCGGATTGATAATGGAACGCAGGATGAAATAACCAAGCGTGATCAAGGTCAGCGCCACTAAAATGCCGCTGGTGATAGCGATCTTCAGCGCAGAGGATTTTGATTCAGCGGCATAATCGGCAGACTGTTTGGCGATCGCCTGGTTGTAGGCCATATGCTCTTCCAGGGCAGAATTCAGGTCTTCAGCGTTTTTGCTGTTGGTGGTCAGCGTATCCAATGCACCTTTCTGGTTACCGTCTTTGGAAGAGCGGATCACCAGACTCATACCGGTGAGGTAGGACTCATAGATCTTGCGCACGTTCTGCAGCAGCTCGCGGTCCTTGGTATCGTAGATATTCTCGGCTTCATATTTCGCCAGGGAATTTTCGAGACCGGTCTTGGCCTCTTCGATCTTCTTCTCGATCTCGGCCATGGCATTGGCATCATCATTCAGTACATGACGGTACAGACGCACACGCAGTTGCCCGAAACGCTTCATGCTTTCATTCAGCGTGATCACACTCGGGATCGAATTGACATTGGAAACGTTGGTATCTTCATACACTTTTTCCAGATTGAAGTAACTCAGACTGATCAGTCCGATGAACCCGATGAGTGCAATGGCAATCAGCAGGATCAACTTTGCCTTAACTGTTAATTTCATTATAAAAACTCCTTGTATCTCTCACGATTTTTGAGGGTTAATGATTCACAACCGCTTCTGTTTCTCTATTGCCGTCAGCATTCGCCAACTGCATCATTCTTGGTACATCCAGTACTAATGCCACATTCCCTGAACCCAGGATGGTGAATCCACCTATCCCTTTCACATGCTCAAACACTTTGCCCAACGGCTTGATCACCGTCTGGAATTCGCCGATCAGCTTGTCTACCACCAGGCCGATCTTCTGGTTCGCGTATTGCAGAACTACGATGTTCTGTCTTGGTGGAGGCTCACCTTTGCACTCAAACTCCTCCCGGAGTTTCAGATAAGGCAAGACCTCTCCACGCAGGTTTATAAAATTGCGCTGATTGCTGACCGAAGCCTCGTAATCAGCCGTGGAAAGCTCTATGCATTCAACCACCATATCCAGCGGCACGACATACGACGCGTCCGCCACGCCCACCTGGAAGCCATCGATGATAGCCAGTGTGAGCGGCAGGCGTATGCTCATGGTGCAGCCCTGCCCCGGGGTGGAGCTGATATCAATGGTGCCCCTGAGTGCCTGGATATTGCGCTTGACCACATCCATGCCTACGCCACGGCCGGACAGGTTGCTGACGGCATCGGCGGTTGAAAAGCCGGCTTCAAAGATCAGGTTGTAGATCTCCTTGTCACTAAGAGTGTGCTCCGGCGATACCAGCCCCTTGTCTATCGCTTTGGCCAGTATCTTGTCGCGGTTGAGCCCGGCGCCATCATCACTCACTTCAATGACTATGCTGCCGGCATCGTGGAAGGCATTCAGCTTGAGCGTGCCATACGCCGGTTTGTTTTTTGCCACACGGACATCGGCAAACTCGATACCGTGATCCATGGAGTTACGCACCAGGTGCGTCAACGGATCGCTGATCTTTTCGACCACGGTTTTATCCAGCTCGGTTTCCTCGCCACTGATCTCCAGCCGTATGTCTTTGCCCAGTTCCTTGCTGACATCGCGCACCACCCGGTTGAACCTGCTGAAGGTTCCGCCTATAGGCACCATACGCAGTGCAAGGGATGAATCACGCACCTGCTCTACCAGGGTGGCGATGTTGGAGGTCGCCTCGGTCATCTGGCTATCGCCGATCCTGTTGGCGACCAGCGTCGCACTCGCCCCGGCAATGATCAGTTCACCGACCAGGTTGATCAATTCATCCAGCTTGTTGGCATCGATACGGATGTAGTTGGATTCTGCGCTCCTGGTTTCTTTCACCTGCTTCTGTTTTTCCAGAGCCGCATTCACCACCGCAGGCTGGACCAACTGCTCGCTGACCAGGGTTTGCCCGATGGGCCGTTTGAGGTCTGACGCGGCATCTGCCTGTTTTTCCAGGACAGCCGCTAACTCCGTAGGTGTCAGGGTGCCGCACTGGACCAGTATCTCGCCCAGCTTCATTTCCTCATTGGACAGGTGCTCTATCAATGCGATGTAGTGCTGGATCTGGTCATGCGGAGGCAGGATATGGATCTCGCAATCCTCCCTGACAAAATCGAAAGTACTCTCGATCTCCATCTTGCTGGCATCGCTTTCATAGCTGATCTCGAACCCAAGATAGCAGCTCTCGGCATCCATCTCGCTCAGCGCAGGCAAGGCTTGCGTGATCGTCACCAGATGCACGATGTTTCCCATCGTTTTCAGGTAGCGGACAAAGCTGAACGGATCCATGCCGTTGCGGAAAGTATCCGGGCCGAAGCGTAACGAAATATGCCAGCAATTGGTTTCGACTGAATCCAGGCTTTCAAGGATGACGCCAGTGTTAGCCAGTTCAACCTCCACCGGCAGGCTGGTGGTCCTGGTAGCCGCGTGCTGAGCATCCAAGTAGACATTCAATCGCCGTATCAGGCCATCGTTGATCGCCTGTGTATCTGCATCCGGAGTAGCGCCTTCTGCCACATGGTCGATCAGCTTGCTGATGAAGTCACCGACCTCAAGAAACAGGGCGACCAGTTCTTCGGTGACAGCAATGTCACCATTACGCAATTTATCCAGCACGCTTTCGGCAACATGGGTAAAACTGATGATGAAATCCAGGCCGAATAATCCTGCAGAGCCTTTGATGGTATGGGCTGCACGGAATATGGCATTGATCTTTTCCTCATCCTGGGGGCTTTGCTCCAATGTGAGTAAAGCCTCCTCCATCTGCTGGAGCAGATCCCGGCTTTCAATAATGTAAATCTGTAACGACTCATCAAGATTCATAACATTCCCTGTTCTTTGATGATTAAATAGCAGCCGCGCTGAAGACGACCGGCTCGCCGAAGTGACCTGCCAGGTCTCCCAGCGCCAGCAGTTCCATCACTGCATCGCTTTGGCCATCGATAGTAAGTTCCTGGTTGGCCGCAGCAGCATGCGATTTGATCGCCAGCAGGATCTGCAGCCCTGCGGCGTCGATTTCAGCCACTTCTGAAAGATTGAGCCTGATCGGCAGCATCTTCTTCAATTCCGGCCGGATGGTTTCCATCGTCTCGGCGGCAGTGTAAATAGTGAGTTCATCAGTAAAAACAAGCTCACTATGCGTAGTGCTCTGTATGGTCACGGACATTGCCGAAGCCTCCTTTAAATAGCCATTAATCGTTAAGGCAAGATCAACTTGGAGACGGCATTCAATAACTGAGGCGGCTGGAAAGGTTTCACCATCCAGGCTTTCGCACCACCTGCCTGGCCTTGCATTTTTTTCTCTTCCGCACTTTCGGTGGTCAACATGATGACCGGTGTGAATTTATAGGCGGGAATCTGTTTGCTGGCTTTGAGGAACTCGATGCCATTCATATTCGGCATGTTCACGTCACTAATGATCAAATGTATTTTCTGGCCATTCAATTTTGATAGTGCCACCTTCCCGTCTTCAGCTTCGATCACGTCATAGCCAGCACCTTTCAGGGCGGTTCCCACCACAGATCGCAGGGATGATGAGTCATCAACAATTAAAATAGTTTTTGCCATGCTTGTTCCTTATCAATGAGTTAATTTTTTTAGAAGAAAGTAATGTCATCAGCATCGTTGCCGGGACTGGATTTTGGTTTGCTGTTAGTTTTCTTGAGGCTGCTTTGCGCACCTCTTGAACGCTTGTCATGGATCTGGTTCTGCTCACGCATGGTGTAAGTAGATTCCAGGTTATTCAGCCAATCATCGACGCTGCCGATGGCTTCAATATCACCGACCTGCTGATGGAGCTTTTGAATATCTTGTTCTACATGCGACAACATCTGGCTGACCCGGTCCTGGAATTGCAGTGCATAAAGTACCTGGTCGATCTCTTCTGCCACATGGCGGCTTTCGCTCAACATCCCTTCACTCGCCTGCACCACCTCATTGGCGGTATGGCCAAACTTGTCCACGACTGAATTCACGATCTGCTCAGCTTCAACCAGAGTGTTGGCATCCTTCACCTCGACCTCTTTTGAAACCAGCGACACATTCTTGATCGCTTCCGACACACTCTTTACTGTGTCTGAAATATGCGACCCGGTAGTGCCGGCGTCGGTAGATAACCTCCTGACCGCCTCGGCCACCACAGCAAAGCCCCTGCCACGGTCACCGACCCTGGCCGCCTCGATCGCAGCATTCACTGCCACCATGCCGGTTTCTTTCGCGATCCTGGTTACCACATCAGCCATATTCAGCAAGTCCTTGGTATGGCTGGACAACGTGGAGATGGCCTGTAGCAAGGTCTGCTTTTCTTCAATGCTGTTCTTGAGCAGTGTGATGACTGTCGCCAACTGGTGCTGGCTCACATTCAGTAACTCCAGCAACTGCTGGTTACTCTCGGATTGACCACTGTTGGTAACAGCGCGGATACTTTGGGAAAGCCCTGAGAATTTAGCGCTCAGGTCATCAATCGAACTGCTGGTGAGAGTTTTCGCAGCACTGATCTGGTCTGACCAAAGCGGTAATACCGAGATACACAATTGCTGCAATAATGCGTCAGGCACACTCTCCTGAGTGTCTTTTCCAGCATAGTTTTTTTGCATTACTCAAATCCTTAATTAGACTATTGGCTAACATTAATTTGCAATAAATATAAAATATTTGTATGAGGCATAATTCATCGATTAGAGTGCAATTTGCTGCGTTTATCTGAACGGCATAATCACAAAATATAAATAGTGATTAAATATCAGATACTTGAAACTAAAGTGTGAGTTAAAACTTAGAATTATTAGATGCTATGCCTGCGTGAACACCCAGGCGAGATATAAACAACTTAAATACTACAAACAATACAATTACATTTGAAAACTTTTTTACAGATAGCTGCCACGCCCTAAATTACTCCCAATTGGAAGCATTGGTCAAATACATTTACAACAATATAGAGAGCTGATTTCTATCACAGTTGGAAAAACGCAAATACCATAAAACAATGCTTGAGGCGCTCTCAATCATCTGAAGAGTGATTGGGGACTTGAATGCTTAAAACACTTTGAGAGTGATTTTGATTCGGAGTGAAAACTATTTGGTTGGGCAATGAACATCAAGTTCACTATCCACTGAACGTCGTATTGAATGAACCAAAAATAAAAAAGGCTCAGATAATTATCCAAGCCTTTTAAATTCTTACAATTGAGTCCTTTACATAATACAGTGGGGGAGCCGGAATCAAAATATTAAAGTTAAGCTATTATTTATATGAATAAAATAGGTGCTGTAAAAAAAGTTACTCACAATGTTACTCACAAAAATCAAAATATCTACAATTAAGCAACATCGATAACTTCATTAATAATTTAAATATTAAGCCTCTAACAGGATTAACAATCAAGAAAATTTGATAGTTTATTTTTAACGAGCTCAACATTCCTCAGCTCGCATTCCCAGATAATTAAAACCGCCCACTCATCTCGCTCTAATCGATCAAGAACATATTTATCACGCATTATATTCCCCTTGATTTTTTCTCGCCAGAACTCACTATCGGCTGCAGCTCCCCTCGAACAATTACTATGCCCATGCCAAAAACATCCATGTATAAAAATTAATTTACCCTTTCCTTTGAAAACTATATCTGGTTTACCAAGAATATCTTTAACGTGCAGTCGATATCGATAACCTGCTTGGGTGAGTATTTTTCTAACCAACAATTCCGGTTTAGTATTTTTGGATTTAACTGATCGCATAATCTTGCTTCTGACCTCCTTAGCAATACGATCAATCAAAACACTCTCCAAATTGATTTGTTATTTAAATCGTGGATCTTTAATATTAAGAAAAAGGATACCTCATGCAAAAAAATATTAAAGAGTTATTAAATAGCCTGCAAAGAAGTCATGTATTAGCAGCTTTAAAAAGAATAGATGCTGCCTCAAACACACCATCCGAGATATCCGAAAAATTCTCTATTCAATTTAATCAAAAAAGATATCCGATAAGAAATGTCATTAGCCTAGCCCTGGAATCTCTAATTGGCGAAGTATTTGACTCATATGCATTTCAAAGTAGCGAAACGTCTATTTGTATTAAAGTACTTCGCCGATGTGGATTTACTTTAATTCCATCAGAGATTCCAGTCAGTAAACAATCAATTAAACAGGATATTCAAGAGGTTTTAAGCCTGCAATCGAAGTATTCACCAGACAATACACCGGAAATGAGGCGTAGAGGGGAATTAATTCGAAAAAAAATTCCCTCTCACATTTGGAGCAACATAGATAATTTTGAACCTATCTTTACAATGGCTGGTTACGAATTTTCAGTTGAGGGATCTGATGGCGTAGGTCGAAAAAATGTTTCTCCATGGGTAAGAATTTTCGACAGTCAAATGTCCTCTGCAGCAACGAATGGCTGGTACATCGTCTTTCACTTTTCAAGAACTGGGGATTACTTTTATCTTACACTTGGCTGCGGTGCAACATTCTTCCATCGAGGTAGCCTTGTCGCTCTACCGGATAACGAGTTACACAATAAAGTTGCATGGGCGAAACAAAATACAACTTCAAAGACTATAAATCTTACGACGTACTCGGACAAAATGGATCTCAAGGGAAACGATCTATCCAGGCAATTTGAGAAAGCCATTGCGTTTGCCAAAGAATATTCCTTCGCAGGTTTTAACGAAGTAAATTTCTGGCATGATCTTCGTAATTTTTGTCTAATTTTAGTAGAAATTTATGAGAAAGAGCGTCTTGGAAAATCACCATTGCCATTGGAAGATAATCCTCCTTTACTGACTGAAATCGATACTATTACAAGCCATAAAAAATCTTTTAAGCAAGGAAGAGGGCTTTCATATACAGAGCGAGTCGCGGTTGAGCTAAGAGCGATGGATGTCACAAGACTTGCACTGATTGCGGAGGGATATATCAACATTCAAGATGTCTCTGCTACCAAGCCTTTTGATTACACAGCTGAGAAAAATGGGACTACGTGGCTTATTGAAGTAAAAGGAACCACTTCTATAGCGATGGATAGCTTTTTTCTGACCGCTAATGAATTAAATATCCATCGTTCTAGCGAAGACAAAACAATTCTCGCTCTAGTAAGCGATATTGAATTAGATACACTTGATGGAAGTGTGAGAGCAAGTGGAGGAAAGCTTGAACTTATGGCTCCCTGGAATATAAAAGGATGGAGTTTCGAACCAACTACATACCGAGCTATTCGAAACAATAACTGAAATGCTAGAAGAAAAAGACATTGAAGCAATTGGCAAAATTTTAGGTAGCTGGGCTGCCTTAGCCAGCCATTTTATTGGCGAGTGTTTTGACTATTCGAGGCCTTTCATTGAAGTAAATTCAGACTGCTGGGATCCTCAAGTTAGATTTGTAAGCACACAGCTATACATTGATTGCCACCTCACAAGTGAAAGTGTCTTAATATTAATAAATGCAATAAAAGAATGGGATGCTGATCTTATTTGCCGATCAGTGATTGAGGGCACTATTAAGTATGTTTATATGCTCACTGGTAGAAATGAGGAAAAACTCATAAAAGCTAGGGAGTATTGGTGCATTTTGCCATCATTTTCAAGCATAAAAAGGAGTGAGAGGCTTAAACGTTTTTTTGAGGTAGTTTCTAACCCCGAATCATCCGAATGGCGAGCATACCGAGAATTGATCTTAAATGACGTAGAAGTAGAATCTATCAGAAAAGGCTATACGCGAGTTGAGAGACAAGAAATGGAGGAAAGGTGGTCATTTGCCGGAATTACAAAGCAGTTGTCCCAATCTGAAGATCCGGTACTGCGTGAAACCACTATTTTGGCTCATGGCTATGGAATGAGTAGTCATTTACTACACAAAGATGGAGTAGGTGTTTCTATTGTTAGAGATCGAATGGGGCGAGAATTGGAGCATGAAGAAGCAATCAAACTTGCTCATGCAGCCCGCATTGTTTCAGACATATGCTTTTTCTCAGAGTTAAGACTTCGATATCTTTTAAAAATCCATGGAGAAAACACTAACTTCTTAAATGAATTGAGAGGGAAATATAGTCTTTTATTCGAGCAAACTAGAAATGCACTCAAGTCTTTTAATAAGAGTGAATACGAAACCGAATTACCATAAAAATTTTATCTAGAATAGTGCGCTTGCTATTTCTTAAAATGTTTGGTAATCGAAAAGAAAGTGTGAGAAAATTTCGCGCTATGAAGCGCGTAAATGAACAAAAACCAAAAGCACTAGACCTCTTTTGCGGTGCAGGGGGACTAACTGTCGGACTTCAACAGGCTGGCTTTGAAGTTATAGGCGCCGTCGAAATTCTAGCTGTAGCAGCAGATACTTATCAAGAAAATCATCCAAATGTAGATCTTCATCGAAAAGATATTCGTACAATTGCGCCTGAAGATTTGATGAAGAAATGGAACTTAAAAGAAGGTGAGCTAGACCTTATAGCTGGTTGTCCACCTTGCCAAGGTTTTTCCTCTATAAGAACACGAAATAAAGCTTCATCTGTCGAAGATGCTAGAAATGATTTAGTCTTTGAATATCTCAGATTCATCGAAACTTTTCTACCTAAAGCCGTAATGATGGAAAATGTGCCGGCTTTAGCTCGTGATAAGCGCATTCAAGATGTATTGGCTAAACTAGCAGAACTGGGCTATAAGGTCGACGATTCGACCGTACAAGTTCAAGATGCTGCAAATTTCGGAGTACCACAACGCCGACGTCGCATGATTCTAATGACAAGTCGACTGGGGAAAATTCCTGAAACACCGAAGGCAATAGAAAAGGTAACTGTCCGTAAAGCATTTGAACAATTAGATAAAGCTAGCAAGTCTAAAGACATGCTACATAATTTAAGTTCTAAACGGACAGAAAGAATTCAGAATTTAATTGCTGCTATACCCAAAGATGGGGGTAGCAGGTCTAGTTTACCGCAGTCAATGTGGCTAGAATGCCATAAACGCTATCCTCAAGGCTTTAAAGACGTTTATGGACGCATTGCTTGGGATGACGTTTCTCCCACAATGACAGGTGGATGCAACAACCCTTCCAAAGGGCGCTTTTTGCATCCCGAAGAAAATAGAGTGATTAGTCTTCGTGAGGCTGCCTTATTGCAAACCTTTCCTAAAGACTACTATTTCCCAACAAATCAATCGAGAGATAAAGTTGCCCTCATGATTGGCAATGCTCTTCCACCAGAATTCATTCGTAGACATGCCAGTTCAATTGCTAAGCATCTGAGTTCTTTTAAACTGCCCTAGGTGTGGTATGGTTCACAAAATCGAGTCCAATACGAGATAAACTTCCACCAAGCTTTTGTAGTAAATTTAAAGCGTATTCATACCTGAGCTGACCAACAACTTCCGCAGAATATTCAATTTTGTTTATTGTAATCTCTTCAAGATCTGCAAATCTGATAGCGCTTAATCTGAAAATCTTGTTTTGAGGTATATACCCGTAATCATGAGCGAAAAATTGGTCCCACACAGGATTACCATCATCTTGCCCTTTCCTAAAGTAGCTATAACTCTCAACTTGGTTACCATTTTTTAAGAATATAAAATCACTGCTTGTCGCATCTTGCATCGCTACATCACTATCCTGCTTAAATAACTTGATGGCTTTGAAAGGCAAAATTTTAGCCACTTTTATTTTACTGTCGCCCCATCTATCTTTCTGGCCAGGGACTAAATCACAAGCGGGACTCAAACATATCCAGTAAGTATTTTGTTCTGGTGCTTCAAGATTACCATCCACTACTTTTGAAAGCTTAAGAAGATGCCCTGTCATCAAATGAAGCTCATCAATCGGCTTATTACAAACAAAGCTATTCCACTCCTCTTTTATGCGCTTCTCATGCAATAAATTTGTTATATCTAAAGAAGTATGCTCAAGAATGAAATTTTTTTTATTATAAGTTCCATTGTTAACTATTGATTTAAAAAGCTCCCCTCCATATTCATTAACATCCTGATTAATTTGAGATGCTAGCTCGTCCCAATGATGTCTAATAGTTTGCTTCAATTTCCAAGGAAGTTTTCTCGCTGCAGTTGGATCATCCGTGAGCATTTCATTTAACCAATATGCTTGTAAATGATCTTTCAGAAGGACATTTTTTTCCGCACCGACCCCTTTTTCATCCATAACATTTCTAATTTTTGTCATGATTAATTGATGTGGTGACGGATTTGATTTGTTTAATGCTTCCAATAACATTTCGGGAAGTTGTGATGCCTCGACATCTTTTGAGATCACAGTCACGAAAATATTATTTGTTCTAATCCAGTTAACCTCCCCTAACGAAAAGTCTACTCCCCCAAAGTCTTTATCCGAAAAGTGAGTAACGTATTTTCTTTTAAATTCCGACAAAATCCATTTCACAGTTAACTCAGTGATTTTTGTAGAGTTGTTTAATCGTCTTTCTTTGATTAACAGTGATCTTCTTTGTGAGATTAACTCTTGAATACCTTCAAACCCACTATAAGACTGCCATTTACTTATGTCGGCCTCTTGAAAAAACCGCAGGAAAGTTTCTTCTGATAAGGACTGAACTAGAGTTCTACTAATCCCATTTTCATCTGCTTCCCAGTTTTGAAGTTGCTCAGGAGACCTATCTTCCAGACGTCCTAAATTAGAATTTTTGTAAGTAAGGCTTCGTGCAATTTCTAGAACCCTACTTTCAAGATCTCTCTGACTGTCACAATTGCTGTATACAATAACTAAGTTGAAATAATTATTTCCTGCAAGCGATCTTAGAATTTTTAAAGCTTTAGTCCCGTCCGTATTTTTTTCTAAATGGTAATCTAGAATCATCAAATCACTTTGGTGTAGATTTCCATACTGCTCACTATCGAAGTTGCTTGCATCATTGACATCTACTAGCCAGTTTTGAGGGCTTGCTTTGCATGCTTCAATTACATCAACCAATTTCTTATACTTAACTGAATGTAACTGCACACCCTCATCTGCTTTTTGTGGTGCAAGTTTAATAAGATTTTCTAAGGTTATATAATCATCATCAACAATTACGGCTGATCTAATAGTCTTTAAATAAACCTCCCTTATAAGCTCCTTGTAATCCACTGGAGCTTCCGGAGGCATATTAGTAGGTACTGAGATACCAGTGATATCATTTTCAGCCATTTTTGCCCCCCCTGAATTCAATGACGAAATTAGCTCCTGAAAGCAGTTTATTATGTTCCTTAGACTCATAGAATATATTGTGCCCACCAGCCGCAAGATTTGATTTACACAAATACAAACCCACGCCACGACCACCGCTAGCTTTTTTCGTAAAAAAGAGCGTAAATAATTGAGATAGATCATCCTCGTCTACTCCTGGCCCATTGTCCGCAACAATTACTTTGCCATCTACAAAATCAATCACTATTTTCTTTTGAGCTTCTTGCGTATGGCGAACCCAATAACGCGCATTATTGAAGAGGTTTACAAAGACAGGATATATTCTTGACTCTAGATCATTTACACTAAACTGCTTGAATGAGTCAGTCACATTGAACTCAATAGACCTATCAATGTAATCCCCAAAGAATTTCTTTATATATTTTTCTATATCAACACCCGAGATGTTGCGGTAGATCTTTTCTCCAGATAGTTTTAAAGGAGATAAGAATCGCCACTTTTCACTTAAAGCATGGTGTGCAGTTTGAACACTGCGAAAAGATTCTAGTTTCTTAACATCTGCTGGCATTTCTTCTAGGCTGCGTTCAATCGTCATGTCTAAGCCTTGAATTTCATGACCGATAACTTCAACAGTGATTCCTAATTGAGCAAGCGCATGAATTCTGCCAATTTCCTCTCGAAGAGCTTCAGACTCTTTGACAGAAAATGAAGTTAAGCCTTGTAAGTCAATTTGATCCCTTAAGCTCTGCAATGCTCCAATGTACGGGGGAAATATTTCCTCGTTATTACGTGATTGACTTTTATAAATATCATCAAGTAAGTTTAAACCACTTGATAACAGGAGCTCTCCGTCGGCAATTTTTCCAACGAGACCCTCAGTCGCCTCTAAGTAGGCCACCACTCGCCCTTTAGTGAGTTCTTTTAATCGTGAAGCTTCCTTATCAAGCTCATTACGTGCATCCATCTCCCATTTTTGTATTCTTTTATTTATGAGATTAAACTTGCGATCCCTTTCTTCTTTAAAGATATTTTCAGGAGCCTCGGTGAAAAGTTTCTCTAAAGCAATATTAATGCTCATGCCAACTTGATTTTGCAGTGCAGCTATTTTTTTGTACTGTTTGGTATAGTCTAGAAACTCGCTTTCAAGTGAGCCTAAACTGGATATTCCTGACCCGATATCCAGCTCTTTGATTTCACCTGACAAACTGGATAAACTCTTTTGAACTTCGATAGCGGCATCTTTTGAATTTAAAATATGAGTATTATTCAAATCTTTTATCAGAGCCTCTAATCGTTCAGAAACAGAAAGAAGACGGTCTGAATTTTCATTTATCTTCCGACTTAATTCCTTACGCTCCCTGTTAATATGCTTTTTCCTATCCTCGGCAGCTTTTATACGCGCACGATCTGCTTCAACCTGAGGCAAAATCTCCTGCCTATTTTGAGAATGTCTCCCAAAATGCTTTCTTCCAATATCTTCTAGGATATTTGTAACAAGTCGTTTAAATTGCTTTGCAGCTTTGTTTTCAATGATTCCTTCTCTGCCAGCTTTGTCTCTTAGATTTGGATTGTTTTCTCGAGTTATCTTCACTCCTCCAAAAGTTCTTCGAGCCGACCAAAAGTAGTCACCTGCATTTTTCAATCTTCGCTTTTCTATTTCAAAATAATCATTATCTTCACGTCCATAAGGCATTATCCGAAAACCATCTCGATGCAGCATGAAACCACCGTATTTATCAGTTGCTTCCATTAGCGCTGCGTGCTGTTGATCAGTGTGTGTTGTGCTACCAATCTTTAATTCAAATGTACCAAATCGAATCAAAAAGCTACCAACTCGTGAAGTTGGACCCTGTGATAATGGCTCTCTAGGTGGTAGTACGATATTTGGAATTTCTTTTCCAAAGATTCTAATTTTCCCTCTGAACACTCCATCATCATCAACAGCTCCTTCCACAAAGTGTTCAAGTTGATCTAAGTTTTTTATATTGAACTGCGCTTGTTTATCAAGTACAACTTCAACAATTGGGCCATGCCATACATATACTGCTGCAGTGAAATTAGAGATGATGGATGAGTCGTTTTCTCTTATATATGGATCAATAAAGCCAGATAAAGTCTCAAATAACTTCTTCCTCGTCACGCTAACTAAAGTATCAGAATTATTATTCGACTCATTTGATAGCTGACTTAAAAGATCATCCGATAATTGCGATATGAACAAGGCTGTTCCATGATCAGATTTATTACTCCAAACAGGCCATTTATCAAAGTGCCGGCTTTCGAAACTTGAATCGATGATTGTGTCAGCAATCGCGGACTTCGTCGAAGTGAAACCATTACTTAGTTGAAATTCTTCGTACGCCTCCCATGCCAGTGCTATGCGAGAGTTTCTATCTTTTTCCTCATCCTTCCCAGAACCCCAAACATTACTTAGTAGAGAGTCAAACATTTCAGGAAGATACCTTATCAACTCTTCTTTTTTTTCAAACTCTATTACTGGGAGTTGAATATCATTAAGAATTAAGTAAGGATTCTCAAATATACGCCAGTCGATGAGTGATGCAACGAACTGGCTTGCTCTACGTTTTGAAACTAGCAGCAACAAGCTGCCCATTGCAGCACATGATAATCGACCTATTCCCTTTTGCCCCTGTTTGGGTCGAGGATTTAGCCCGTTTAGATCTTCTTTTTCAGTTTTTATGCCTGTGGCTTTAGACTCAGTACCAACAACTAACCACTTTTCAATGAACTCATCCTTACTCATTCCGTGTCCATCATCAACCAATGCCGCCACAGGCAGCTTGTCGTCGGAAGCATCAAATATGTTCAGCTCTACCGATTTCGCATAGGCATCATATGAGTTTTTCCAAAGCTCCGAAATGGCAGTTGGGCAATCTGCAATTTGTTCTCTTCCCAAATGATCTATTGTTCTTGCTCGGGTTTTAAAAGGGGTATTTTCTATAGTCACTTGGGCTTATCTTTAAATTATGCTTTTAGAAATTTGTGCGAAACAATCATAAGTGTTTATCCTCAATTTGCCTAGTTCACTCCTGAAATCTCCAATCAGGCCTAGTAGTCCATGTTATGGCCCTATTATGTATTGAGCTTCAAACGTTGATACAGATAATAATTTACACTTTGATTACTACAGAACTCACTATTTAAAGTAATTTAGTTTTGATTGAGACTATAAAGCCACCAGTCCATAAGTAAAATTTGAAATGGTTGATCAACTGGTAATTTGTTAACTGTGCCTTGCATTGTTGCTTTAATGAATCCAGCTTTAAGAGGGGATTCCTTTATTGCATAATCTTCAAAAAACAATCTAAAATCATCCAACTTAACATTAAAAAACTCCCAAAACCGAAAAATATGATCTCTTAGAACCTTTTCTCTTTCATTTTTCTTCATGCTCATTAGTGTTTCAAAAATGTACCCACTCTTATTGGTGGGTGTTACATAAAGTGCCAAGATATTTCTTATCTGATTTGAGATTGAAAAATATCTTTTATATTCTTGCTGAAGTAATCTTTGTTTCTGGGTTATAACAACCGTATTTTGATCAAAAAAAAGATCACACATCCGTAAGCTTAATAAATGTTTCGGATTAATAGGTATGCAAATTGCAAATAATAGGAATTTACATGCATCCATATTTAATCCACTAGCGTGAGATTGGCTATAAGGATTCTTTAGCGCACTCTCCACATTCTGCCTGAAAACGATTATCTCATTTAGAGTTCTAAAAATTGACTTATTATTCCTGTTCATAAATCCGCCTTAGCTTATCCCACCCCGTGTAATAACCTCAATATACTTAAAATCGTCATCTCTAATTACTAGATGCCTAGAAATTAGAGATGCAACATAACTGTTAAAGAACTGAATAATATTGGATGCATTATGTCCAGGATTTATGAAGTTTTCATCTGAAGTATTTAAATCCAAAGGGGTTGAAAAGTAATCATAGTGCTCATCACATCCTCTACAAACTCTCTTTACCCAATATTGATAAATTTCAAGTAACTTTTTCCCCTTCATCGAGATAGGTTTGTTGAAGAAAAAAAGCACATCGCATAGGGGAGGAATGGCTAGCTCTGTGGATACCCCATATACAGTGTTTATTGACGTGATATGCCCTACGTATCCATCGAAAATTTTGTTTTTTCGACAATTATTGAATAATTTTTTCAAGTTAACCCTTAAACTTTCGGCAGCTTCAATCCTAGTGACAGGACCCTGTTCAGAACTGGTCAGGAATCATCTGTTAAAGGCAATGACCGAGTGAAAAGCTATCTTTTACTCGCTACAGCCTGCGATAGTACCCTTGCTACGACCGCCACACCCACGTCTGTACGGGTCGTATGTAATAACACATTGTCTTTTGCTATTAATGGAGCGGCTAATGCAATCAAGGTACCGCACAGCACACAATTCGATCCACAGGTAGTTAAAAAGCAACTGGGTGTCGCTGTATCTCAGTGGGATAATTTCATTCATCAGATGAAGCTTCTCTCTGAGCGTAAAGTAAAGCCTGAAGAAAGCTTAGACTACTTCAATCAAGTATTTAACCCAGAAAGCCTGTCATCTGAAGAAAACAGGCAGAATCAACGCGCTATCAAGATAGTGCAATCATTATTTGATGGTAAGGGTAAGGGCTCACTGCTTGAATCTAGTAAAGATACAGCTTGGGGATTACTTAATGCTGTTACAGAGTATGTAGATCATGAGAAGCGTGCGAGAAATCATGATTACCGGCTAGATTCCGCATGGTTTGGGCAAGGCGCTCAGATTAAACAACGAGCATTAAAATTAGGAGTGGAGTTACTAAGTTAAACTATTTATGGTCAGATAATTATCAATTAGAATTATCTGACCTTTTCAGCTGAAAATAGTTAGTTTTAATATTAAGAAAGAATCTACAAATTTTTTTAATTTATTGGCTTTAGAACCTAGCATCAACTTTTAATTCTTGAGCATTGATTTAACATTATCATCAACATTGTCCAATAAAAGCTTTTTAGTTTCGAGACAAAATGGCAAAACCCATAACCGCATGCCAGCAGATTGTTTAAAATCAAAAGTAGCTAGTGGATGCAGAAACAAGTCTGTTTTTGGATATATTAAAATAATATTACCATGCCCATTTAAGTAGTAATTCCCATACGCATACATTTGATAAAAATCTGCTTGACTAAGTTGATATTTTTGACGGCTATTATCTTGCGATGTATCCAATAGTTTCCACTTTGCATCTAAAACCATCTGATTTTTATCGAAGCTCTTTATTATTAAATCAGGTTTTAACTTAAACCATTGTTTAGCTTTGTGAGTAACCAAATAGCGCGCACTTGACTGCGACTTCAAAAAAAAACCTTCTTTAACCTGCTTCCGTAAGCCTTTCTCAACATAAGCTTCAAATAAAGCCTCCATAGGAAACAATAACGAGGCCGCATGATGTGAACCAAATCCTGTAAGGGGATTGAAGCCTTTGATTATTAGCTGCGCCCATTGCAATGCGGTCGAGTAGTAACTCATACCACGATCAAGCCTAATATTTTTAATATCTTGTTCAATGCTATTTGATACTGGAACATCATCAAAAACGAATGATAGTTCTCTAGCAAGACGTTGATTCTCTCTTGACTTAGAAAAAGTTATAACATTGCGAAGAGCTGTATGAATTAATCGATTCTCAGGGCGATTTTGCATGTACTCATCATGCTCGGTAAAAAAACGATCACACCTAACTAAGTTTTGAGAAATATGCTTTACGATTTTCAATCGGCCACGTAACGCAAAAATATTTTTCTCATGTGAAACATAGTCACTTCTAAGTCCTCGTTTGATAACTTGGTTAACCGAACTAAGAAATTGATTAATAAATACCTCTAAAAGAGGCATCTTTTTCACCATCAGATCAGCACTGGCTGTTTGAATATGCCGGAACTCTGGCAAAGAACTAAGCATGTCAATAAGTAGTTGGCGTGCTTTTTCAGGTGATGTATTTTTTCCTGTTTTTGGAAGAACCTCAATTTGGTAACCACAAGGTGCACGAATCACGCCGACATAATTGGTTACCTGGATAGCACGAGCACCCCCACTGTGCGTTAACTTTAGCCAACTACCTGTGCTTTCATATTTTATACATTGACTTTCTAACCAGGTAAAAACCGAGCTAGGCACATTTAACCCAGTTGGTCCCTTATTAGTATCAAATACCCGATCAAACTCAAAAATCGTTAGACCAGTCATCATTGGCTATTTAGACGCGTTAAGAGCATATATGCCTTCGTATGCTGAAGGCAAATCAAGAGCCGCATTATTTAATTGAAAGCGTGACCGAATCGAGTACTGATTTAACTCATCATCGATATCACCAAATAAAGCAGAAACATCTTCTTCAAGCTCTAGCTCATGTACAAACTGGAATTGTTTATTTTTCTTTTGATTATCACCAAGAACTAAACGAATCTTTTGCCAATCTTCAAAAAAATATTCCTCTAAAAGAGGAATAATCCTGTTCTTAAACGTTGCTTTTAATTCTTCAAATTGAAGAGCTTCATCAATTTTTTTGATATGCATAAAGTAAGCATGACCAATAGTATGGTCACGATCATACAAGGCCTCAATTCTTTTATTAATTATGATCAACAGATTTTTGACATTTATATTTACACCGTCTCTCTTAATCACCAACTCTTCTAGCTCTTCAGGATCAGGCATCATTTCAATGAACTCAAAGCGACGACGCAATGCGGTATCTACTAAAGCTAAAGACCTATCAGCAGTATTCATAGTCCCAATTATGTCAATATTGCTTGGAACTGAAAATAAATCACCAGAGTAAGGCAATGTAATCGTTGCAGGATTTAGAGAGTTTTCTCTCTTATCCACTTCAATTAATGTTATTAATTCACCAAAAATTTTACTAATATTTCCACGGTTAATTTCGTCGATTACGATGGCAAACTTTTGAGTTGGCGATGCACGAGCCTTAACACAAAGATCCTTAAATACTCCAGGTCTTATTTCATATTGAACCTGACCAACTTCCAATTCACTGTTAAGTACTGGCCTCAATCCCTCAATAAAATCTTCGTACCCATAGGACTGATGAAATGTGACGAAACAATACCTTTTTGACACTTCTCCTGCTGACTTCCCCTTATTGAATTTGCTTACCAACTCAACCAAATCGGCACCTATGTCACTCCATACGCCAGCAAATCCCCAAATAGAGTTATCTGACTTATCAAAAATCGCTGGCGAAATTCTTTGCTTAGCTTTAACGGTTTTGGAGTCATCAATTGCATGTAACTGTAATGCCCCCCAAATAGTTTGTGTGATGTTTTGATTACGCCCTTTAGATATAGCTAGTGCCTTTATGAATGGATGAGTTTCAATCTGGCTAACTTTTGCTTTTCCACCCAAATCACAGAGCGCTGCAGCAATAACTTCCCACCAAGTTAAATTTAGGATGTTTTGAGAAATGAAATTGTTTTTCCACTCGTCGTCTGTCAACTTACTAAGGTCGCTTTGATACCTTGAAGCTAAAAGTTTTTGAATACGATATGTTTTACCCGTGCCTGGAGGACCAAAATAAATAATATTCTCACATAGGACTCTTGATTTCGGTACATTTGAATTGTTACTAGTCAGACTTGTGTCTTCTGTAGACATATCGCTTTCCTCTAAATCATTGCCATACTCATCTGGCCAATGACCAACTCTAGGCGTCAGAGAGGATGTTTCTTCCTCGAGTAAATTTAAGAAACCAACCATTTTCTCTTTTATCTCACCACCGAGTGTTTTACTTAGCGGCTCTCTTGTTATGTCCGTCTTTTCATTATTAATTTTCTTCAGGGTAAATTCCGGCGGACTATTTGACGATAGAAAAATCCAACATACAGGATTACCTTTAGAACTAAGCTCCTTACGGCCAAACCTTAATTGGGAATTAGTAGATTTTGTGAACCACCAATCTATTCCTTTTTCGTGAGTAGCTCGAGCTAAATCACAAAAGATCTTAGTTACTTCACCACCCCAAAATCGCTGGCGTTCAATGAAATCTTTATGCCCCATAAAATGAGAAAGAATTTCATCATTACTCAACATAGAACTCAAATTAAGCTTTCCAACAACGTCTTCATAGCTCATTTCAAAATGTTCAATGGCTTCAACAGTCCAATCAACCAAGTCATCCATTTTTTTTAAAATTCCCTCTGCCGCAGACTGGATAGCCACAAATGGTGAATTGTTTATATTGCCTCTAAGCTTCAGATACTCTTTTCTAATTCCATCATTATCATTAATACCGACTGTATCAATTTTCACTATATAGCCATTGTTCGCATCCAAACCCACTGTGTAGGCGACTTTCTCAGAGGAATTCATATTTGGATATATTTTTGCCCATGTATATCCTGGAAAATAGTTGCCTTGATTAGTGGGTCTTCTTCTAACCTTCACATATCCGCTAGGGAATAATCTTTTTTGAACCGTTTTTGCCCATAGATCAGTTAATGCATAAGCCTCAATAAGCTCTTTATATGCATAGTTTTGCTCAGAGTTCGAACTATCGCGCTTTTGATCCTTAAATTGGATCAAATATCGAAAGTGATCACTTGTAAAGAAATCTGCCATCCTATATGTCCTTTTTATAGCGCTTCATGCAGGTAAACATAGAAAAAATACTTTCTAATGAGTCAAATAGAAGCAGAAATATTCTAAATTGACTCTATCATTTGGGTTTGAATTTTTTCTAGTTATATAAACAAGCTATCTTTAAGCTTATCCAGATAATCAGCCCATTTTTGCATCATAACCTTCCGGTCTTTCAAGAATTGTGATCTTTCATAGGCTGTGCCTAAGGGGTTAGCCACTGAGTGCGCTAGCTGTCGCTCAATATGTTTAGGATCTAAGCCTAATTCTTGCTCTCCTAATGTCTGAGCGATCGCACGGAAGCCATGTCCGGTAATTTCCTGCTGTGTATCGTAACCCATTGACCTAAGGGCAGCATTAATAGCGTTCTCGCTCATTGGGCGTTCATGTGTACGTCCTCCAGGAAACACAAAGTCCCCTACTCCATGACCAGAATAAGGCCTCATAGACTGAATAATGTCCACTGCCTGCCTAGAGAGCGGCACAATATGCTGGGTTTTGGTTTTAGAAACTAGGTAACGCCATTCATTATTCTCAAAATCCAGATCCGACCATTTCATATGACGGAGCTCACCAATACGCTGAAATAACAATGGGGCGAGTTTAAGCGCATATCTGACGGTCAGTGACCCTTCATAGCCATCAATACTCCGTAATAGCTTTGCGACGTCTCTAGGCTCAATGAAAGCCGCCATATTCTTCACTACTGGCGGTGGTAAGGCACCTTTAAGATCGGGAGCGGGATTATAGTTAGCAAAACCCTTTTGAATTGCGTAACGAAATACCTGACCTGCCGTTTGAATAATACGATGTGCAGTTTCGAGTTTGCCCTGCTTTTGTAGGATGCTGGTAGTTTCCAGCACCATGGGCGCAGTAATCGTCGAAACCGCCCTCTTGCCTAGGGATGGATATAAATAGAACTCTAACCAGCGTTTAACACGCTGCTGGTGCCGTTCTGATTTGTTCTTATTGTGCAATGCATGCCACTCTTCAGCCACAGCAGAAAATGTATTTAAAGATTCCAGTTTGGCTTTATGTTTTTGTTCTCTGCGATCTGTACTTGGATCTACGCCGTTAGCCACCAGCGCACGCGCATCATCACGCCTAAGCCTGGCTTGCGCTAATGTCACATCGGGATAAACACCAAAGCTGAGCATCTTGGCTGTGCCATTGATCCGATAGCGAAATCTCCACCACATAGAGCCGTTCGGTTGCACGTAAAGAATGAGCCCCAGCCCATCAGGCTTGGAGTAGGGCTTATCTGCAGGCTTAAGCGCTTGAATGGCTGTATGAGTAAGCGGCATGTGAGTAACAAAAATGTGAGTAAGTTTTATTACTCACAACGTTACTCACAAAAATGTTGGATGTCAAACGACGACTTTAGACATCAATAGACATAAAAAAAGCCTTAACTCTTTGAATTAAGGCTAGTTTTTTATTTTATTGGACATTCTTGGATGTCTAAATGGTGCCGGGAGCCGGAATCGAACCGGCACGCCTTGCGGCGCTGGATTTTGAGTCCAGTGCGTCTACCAGTTCCGCCATCCCGGCATGGGATATAATATAGGACATCAAAGACCGCTATTATAACTGTAATTTTGATTTATGAGAACTCTAGATTTCGACTTTTATCTCCCGCCACATCTGATTGCACAACATCCTTTACCTAATCGCTCCCAAAGTCGCCTGCTTGAAGTAGACGCCATAAACAATCATTTCCAGGACAGTTTTTTCAACCAGATCAGCCAGCATTTTGAGGCTGGTGATGTATTGGTGCTGAACGATACCAAAGTGATCAAGGCACGCCTGTTCGGGCAGAAAGCGACCGGCGGCCAGATCGAGGTGATGATAGACCGCGTGTTCGAGTCTCAGGAAGCCTATGCGCAGATCAAGTCTTCGCGTTCACCCAAAGCTGGTGGACTCTTACATCTGGCGGGGGGTTACCAGGCAGAAGTGCTGGGGCGCCATGCTGATATGTTCCATATCCGCCTGCTGAGCGATGATACCTGGTATGACTTCCTGGAACAGCATGGCCAGTTGCCGTTGCCGCCCTATATTGAACATGCTGCGGATAGCGCGGATGACACACGCTACCAGACGGTGTTCGCCAAGCATGAAGGCGCTGTCGCGGCACCGACTGCCGGCCTGCATTTTGATGAAGCATTATTGAATACATTGACGGCCAAAGGCGTGCATGTGCGTTATGTCACGTTGCATGTGGGCGCAGGCACTTTCCAGCCGGTGAAGGTGGATAATATTGCCGAGCACCATATGCATAGCGAGGTTTACCACCTGCCGGAAGCCACCATTGCAGCTATCTTGCAGGCGCGTGAAAACGGCAAGCGGGTGACGGCTGTCGGGACGACTTCCCTGCGCACATTGGAAAGTGCAGCGCGTGCGCAAAAGCTGTTTGCGCATCATGGCGAAACCGATATTTTCATTACGCCGGGATTCGAGTTCCAGCTGGTAGACCGCCTGATCACCAACTTCCACCTGCCCAAAAGCACATTGATGATGCTGGTCTCCGCCTTCGGTGGTTATGAGTTGCTGCGCCAGGCTTATGCACATGCCATCCAGCAGTCTTACCGCTTTTTCAGTTACGGTGACGCCATGCTAATCACACGTTCGCCATCGGTAAAAGATTAAGTTTATTTATATCGTCAAAAGATGGCTGAATACGTGCCTGGTTAAAACTTGCCGGTTAAAATAGCGTCTACACCACATAAAAGTCTACATACACACATAAAAACAGGATCACGGAGATATGCAATTGAATAAAAAAACACTGGGCGGGCTGGCACTGCTATGCCTGTCGCTCACCAGCCAGGCGGAGATTCTGCCCGAGGCGGAAGTTGGGGTTAAGATCCCGCTGATCAAGAAACCGACGACACGGCCCATGACCATGGCGTATTTACCCGGCAACCAGCACTATTACCTTGCTGATGGCGGCCTGGCACCCATGGGTAGTGAATTCGAAGCACCAATCTCCAAGTCTGAAGTGCATGCTTACACAGCTGCCGGCCAGTACGTGAATTCTGCCAAACCTGGCTTTGATAACCGCTCTATGTATTACAACGCCAATTCCGGGAAGCTGGAGATCATCACCTACAACATTTCGAGTGCAGCCGGCTTCTTACCCAACACCGGTATTTTCAGCCTGGATGTGAACGAGAAAGGCGAAGTGCTGACCACCTCCAGTGACATTTCGCAATTCAATCCGGCGTTTGGCGATGCAGGCACCATGCCCAGCTATGACCCCGCCAGCAACCGTTATTACGCCAAGCAGGAGCGCAGCAACCTGGTATATGTGGTGGATAGCAAGCAGCGCGATAAACTCTCAGAGATCAAACTGGATTTCGCTAAAGCACAAGTCGCCCACGACGATGTCAGCGACCATTTTGTCGCGTTTACAGGTGTGGCCGGTAATGAGCTGGCTTTGCTGGATGTGGACCATAAAGCCGTGTTGATTTTTGACCTGAATGGCCAGTTTGTCGGCAAAAGCGCACTGCCGGCAACCATGAAATTACGTTCACAAAACCACTTCAATGGCACCGGTTACAGCAATGGGATGCTGTTCGTTTACCATGAGAACGAAGGCGAATTCGGTACTTACTATGGGTTCAAGGTAGTCAAGTAATCCAAAGCCATCAACAAAAAACCGCGCAGTTGCGCGGTTTTTTTATATCTTTTAATTCTGAGTGATTTATTGGCTGGCCACATTCAGCTTCAGGGGCGATTCATAATGCCAGTGATTGCGCCAGGCACCCACTACCAGGTTAGGGTATTCCGGTTTGCCCAGGCTACCGTTATAACGGCCTAAAGCGCGGTAATAATCCCCACGCTCGATATCAAGATAGTGGCGCAGGATAGTGCAGCCATAACGCAGGTTCAGGCGCATATCGAACAGGTTATGCTCGTTGGCACCTATGCTTTTCACCCAGAACGGCATCACCTGCATATAGCCACGTGCACCTACGCTGGAAAGCGCATACTTCTTGAAACCACTTTCCACCTGGATCAAACCCAGCACCAGTTGCGGGTCAAGACCGGCACGGGTGGATTCGTAATGCACTGACCTCAGGAAGTCTTCACGGTATTGCGCATCAGGCATACGCTTAGCCAGGCGGCCTGACATTTCCTGCAGCCATTGTTGCGCTGTTTGTTCAGTCTCGAACAGCAGGCGCGGGGCTGCTACATCACTGACGGATTTCTGCATCAGCGCTTTTACACTGTTTGCCAGAGGCTCTTCTTTCTGGTTGCCGGCAAGCGATGTGGATGACCACATCAGGCTGACCAGCACCAGGCAAAAAGAAAAAAAGTTTGCTTTGTTCATCCTAGCTATTCTATCCAATAGAGAACCGGTTCAGGCTTCAAACAGAAGGATGAAGAACCTTCTGATTATTGACCAAGTTTGTCACGTAAAAACGCAACGCTGTCAGTCACTTGCAAGTTTTGTGCCTCAGTATCGGTACGGCCCTTGTATTCTACTTTACCTTCAGCCAGGCCACGGTCACCGATCACGATGCGGTGGGGGATGCCCATCAGGTCACTTTCAGCGAACATGACGCCAGGACGCTCACCACGGTCATCCAGCAACACATCTACGCCGGCCTGCTGCAATTGCTGGTAAAGATCAAGCGCCGCCTGTTTGACCGCATCACTCTTATCCAGGCCGATCGGGCAGATCACCACATCGAACGGAGCCATGCTGCGCGGGAAGATAATGCCCTTGTCATCATGGCCCTGCTCTATCGCCGAACCGACGATACGTGACACACCAATACCGTAACAGCCCATTTCCATCACTTGTGACTGCCCGTTTTCGTCCAGATAGGTCGCCTGCATGGCCTGGGAATATTTGTTACCCAATTGGAAGATATGGCCGACTTCGATACCACGGCACAGGCTCAGCGTGCCTTTGCCATCAGGGCTGATATCGCCCGCCACTACATTGCGGATATCGGCAACAATCACCGGCTCCGGCAGATCACGGCCAAAATTCACACCTGCCAGGTGGAATTTTGGTTTATTGGCACCGCAGATGAAATCGCTCAATACCGCCACGGCCCTGTCGGCAACGACGCGCACATTGGCATTGACGCCAACCGGGCCTATGAACCCTGGCGGGCAGTTCAGGTGGGCGCGGATCTCTTCTTCAGTCGCCAGGCGGAAGTTCTGCACGCCTTCCACCTTGCCGAATTTGACTTCGTTCAGCTGGTGGTCGCCACGCAGCAACGCCAGCGTAAATACATCATCCACCATCAGAGCCACCGACTTCACGGTGTTGGCAACAGGCACTTCCAGCAATTTAGCCACATCTTCACAGGTGGTTTGCTTGGGCGTATCCACTTCACGCATGGCTTCAGCCGCCGCAGCACGGCTGCCATTGGAAACGGCTTCCGCCATCTCTACGTTGGCCGCATAATCGGATTGTTCACTATAGGCCAGTGCATCTTCACCGCTATCTGCCAGCACATGGAACTCCTGCGAACCATCGCCGCCAATCGCACCGGAATCGGCTTTCACTGCCCGGAATTTCAGGCCCAGGCGGGTGAATACATTGCTGTATGCGGTATGCATGCTGCTATAGGTGTTCACCAGGCATTCCCTGCTGGTGTGGAAAGAATAGGCATCTTTCATCAGGAACTCACGGGCGCGCATCACGCCGAAACGCGGACGGATCTCGTCACGGAACTTGGTCTGGATCTGGTAGAAATTCAGCGGCAATTGTTTGTAGCTGCTGATTTCCTTGCGGGCGATATCGGTGATCACTTCTTCGTGGGTGGGGCCAAAGCAGAAGTCACGTTCGTGCCTGTCCTGTATCTTCAGCATCTGTGGGCCAAACACCGCCCAGCGGCCGGTTTCTTCCCACAATTCCTTAGGCTGCACAGCAGGCATCAGCAGCTCCAGCGCACCGGCTTTATTCATTTCATCGCGGACGATGTTTTCCACTTTGCGCAATACACGCAGACCCAGCGGCATCCAGCTATACAGACCACTGCCCAGTTTTTTGATAAGGCCGGCCCTGACCATCAGTTTATGACTGATCAGCTCGGCATCCGAAGGCGCTTCTTTTTGGGTCGCGATGAAAAATTGTGAGGCACGCATAAGAATGGAGTTCTAACAGAATTCTAAAGGCCGAATTTTAGCCTTAAATGCGGCGCTAGTCAGCAAGTAAACAAGTCAGCAAATAAGCTGGAGAACGCAGAATAAGTTTCCGCACGGGATGAAGTGCAAAGCGCACAGATCGCAGGAACCGAAACAGTACGACCGAAACAGTACGAAACTACGGCGGGGTTACGAAGCTGTATTTGGAAAAGCTATTGCAACGCAGTCATTTGCGCAGACACTTATTCCATTTCCCTTGCTTTATTCGCGGTGGTGGATAGGACTATCTTCCGGGATATAACCATCTTTCCATTGCGCCATCGGCACGATGGTCGCCGGATGGCCGTTATCGTAAAACCAGCTGTCCACGGCAAACTCCGCCTGTGTAGCATTTTCACGGATGACCGCCGTGCTGTGTGGCCAGCCGGTAAAGAAGAATTTGCGGGTACGCGTATCCAGTATGGTATGCAAGCGGATCAGGCCGGCCTGCTGCATTAATCGCATATAGGTGGTGCTGTTGATCGCTTCGTCGTTGCAGTCCTGCTGATGCAGGTAATCACTATTGCCGAAAGTGCCGGCACGGTCTGCCGCCGTGCCGATCTTGGTGCCTACCATATCTTCCAGCATGCCTATCGCCTCGGCGATCTGTGCCCGCTCCTGTTCAGCACTCACGGCCTGGGGAGTGAAGATACGTGATACGTTATCCCATTCGGATTCAGCCAGTTGCAATGTGTCTGATTGCCTGCAACCGCCGCCCTGGCAAATCTCAAAAGCCGACAAGCTGGGCTGGGTATGGTAAATGCGGTAGATATCCTGGAGGTCAGCGTGGGCAGTGCCGGCAGCGGTTAACGATATACCAGCCAGCAAAAAACTCAAAAAGCTAAAGTACGAGGACGTGGTTGCAGAGCTCATTGCGCGGATGCGCTTCTGGCGGGAAATAGGTTGCGAGATGCCGGCCGATCGCCGTGATGCCATGTGTAACGCCTTGTTCAAACTCCCCACTTCTAAACATCCCTTCCATCTGCTCGCAAATATGTTGCCAGCCCTGCGCATGCACATGTTTATGTATGCCGCGGTCAGCGATAATCTCTACGTCTTTGTCGGCCAGCATCAGGTATATCAGCACGCCGTTATTATGTTCAGTATCCCAGATATTCAGCTGGCCGAATAATTGTATCGCACGTTGCCGCGGTGTGACGCCTTGCAGTATGGCCGCCAGCGGCAGGCCGGACTCGATCACCACGCGTATTTCACCTGCATGCAGGTGTTCGCTGGCGGCGATGGCATGCTCGATATGCTGTAACGCAGCGTGGCTGAAATGGCGTTTGACCTGCCACGGATGGCTGGTGAGGTGCCGCAGGAAACGTCTCAAGGGATGTACGGGTTTCATTACCAATCTCCTGACGCGCCACCGCCACCAAAACCGCCACCACCGCCGCTGAATATATCACGGCCACCGCCTCCGCCGCCGAAACCGCCCGGGAAGCCGCCTATAGGCAAACCGCCCTGGCCTCCCCCACCCATTGCCAGGGTAAAGATAAAGGCGGCAAGGCCGACCAGGCCCATTACCAATAGCGTTGCGCCGAGAAAACCAGCGAGCACAGCTAAAGCACCGCCAGTAAGGGCACTGCCAAAAAACGCGCCCAGCATACCGCGTAAAATCGCGCCCAGGAAAATAGCGGCAAACATGAGGATAGGCAGCCAGTGCATCAAGCCTTGTTGCCCTGCTGCTGGCTGGCGTTTGGCAGGTGCAGGCAATTGCTCACCCTGGATCAGCTTGATCAGGGTATCGGTAGCTACATGCATGCCCTGGTAAAACTGGCCCTGTTTGAAAGCGGGGCTGAGCTGTTCGGCAATGATGCGCTTGGCGACTGCATCGGGGATAGCACCCTCCAGCCCATAACCGACTTCGATCCGCATTTTACGGTCCTGCTTGGCAACGATAACGATAACGCCATCGTCCTGCTTTTCGCGGCCTATCTTCCAGGCATCCGCCAGGCGGATGCCGAACTGCGCGATATCTTCCGGTTGCGTGGTTGGCAGTATCAGCACGGCGACCTGCGAACCGCTCTGTTGCGCAAACTGAGTCAGCTTTTCATTCAGCGCGGTCAATTCTTCGGCAGACAAGGTCTGCGTCAGATCCGTCACTGCTGTGCTGAGCGGGGGAATATCGACCAGGCCTTTGGCGGCATGCACCTGCATGCCGGACATCAACAGGCTGCACACCAGCAGCACACGCCACCAAACTGACAACATCAACTTCAAAGCCATCAACGATTATTTGTCGCCAAAATCCACTTTAGGCGCAGATGAGATCGCTTTTTCATTTTCTACCGTGAATGATGGTTTTGGCTGGTAGCCAAACATCATGGCAGTCAGGTTATTAGGGAAACTGCGCACCGTCACGTTGTATTGCTTCACCGCTTCAATATACCGGTTACGTGCCACAGTCACCCGGTTTTCGGTACCTTCCAGTTGCGCCTGCAAATCACGGAAGCTGGCATCGGCTTTCAGGTTAGGATAATTTTCAGACACCACCATCAGGCGTGACAACGCACTCGTCAGCTGGCCTTGTGCGGCCTGGAATTTCGCAAATGCTTCCGGGTCATTCAGCAACTCCGGCGTCACTTGCATGCTACCTACTTTGGCACGTGCTTCTGTCACCTCGGTGAGTACTTTTTCTTCATGACTGGCGTAGCCTTTCACGGTAGAAACCAGGTTAGGCACCAGGTCGGCACGGCGCTGGTATTGATTCAATACTTCAGACCAGCTGGCCTTCGTTTCTTCATCCAGCGACTGGAACTGGTTATAGCCACAGCCGGAAAGGGTCAGTGCAGCGGCCAGTAACACGATCTTGAATAATTGACGCATCAGGGGATTCCTCTTGTTTAGTTGTCATTTATATGGGGGTCTGGCCATCAGCGACAAGCCGCCCGGGTCATTTTTTCTGCTTTATTTCTCGGCCAGTAGCAGGCACAGGTCATGCCAGGCTTCTTTTTTGAGCAAAGGCTGTTCCAGCATGGCTTGCGGGTGGTGCGTCACCACATAACGCATCTCTGCGTGCGTCAGCAACCGGCCACGTATAGAAGCGAGATCGGCATGATTGGTTCCCAGGAACACATTGGCGGCTTCAAGGCCGAACAGGATAGCGAAGCGGCTTTTCACTTGTGTGACATTCAGAGGCGCCTGCGCGACATGCAGCTCTTCTGCAGGCAGCTTCAATGCCCGCACGATACTTTCCAGCAAGGGTTGCGCCGCATGATCGGCGACTTGCGGGCACAGCAGGAACCATGGCGATTCAACCAATGGTGCTGAGATAGTTTCTACCGGCAGATCAGTAACGTCTGCTGGCGGAGCAGGCACGCTTTCAGTGACAGGGGCTGTCACCGTTTTAGTCATCAGGGGTGACGGTGTTTTTTCTGCATTGTTCTCCGGTGCAACTTCACTCACTGAAGGCGCATCAGGGATTTCAGCCGCAGGCAATGCATGTCCGGCAACCGGCGTACGTAACCGCCAGACCGGTAATAACTCCAATTCCCGCAATACATCTTCGCGGCCCAAGCTCATCGCAAACTCCAGATTCGGATTGTTTTCACGCTATTCAGCAGCATGCTGCTGATGCCCATCATCATAATGCCAGTCCCATCAGCACGGCATCTTCACGGCCTTGCGCGGCAGGATAATAATTGCGGCGTATGCCCATTTCACAAAAGCCCATGGACTCGTATAACCCTATCGCTTTTGTATTGCTGGCACGTACTTCAAGAAACATATTGCCTGCCTTATGCCCCCTGGAAACTTCAATCATGTGTGCAAGCAACGTGCGCCCCAGGCCCTGTCCCTGGTGATTCATACCTACACTGATATTTAACAGGTGCGCTTCATCCAGCACCATCATCACCAGCGCATAGCCTGAAATCTCGCCGGCGATCTCCATCACCCAGCCGCTATAACCGGAATCCAGTGAATCCTTGAAATTGCCATAGGTCCACGGATGGCTGTAAATGGTCGGCTCGATGCGGCAGATAGCGATCAGGTCTTCATAAGACATGGGCCGGAATTGCGGTTGATATTGAGGTAGAGCGCTCATGGTTTATGCCTACAGGGTTTGCCCCTGAGCACGTTCTGCGGCAGTCAATGCCACACGGTTACGTACATACAAGGGCGCCGCCTCATACGCCTGTTGGGTATCTCCAGCTTTAAATTTCGGGGTAGCAAGCATTAACATCGCTGGTGCCGTAGGCATGATCTCCGCATGAATTCCGCTGATTTGCTGAGTAAATTGCTCTGAAAGCACTTCACAAAATGCAGCCCAGCCGGAACCTGCCGCCAACCAGCCATCCCCCTCAATCGCAGGCACGTCATGTGGCTTGCACACCACCGGTGGCGAAACCTCTACCCAGCCATGCTGTTGTTTTATCAACGCTGCATGGTAGACCTCGCCCATTCTGGCATCGAGACATACCAGCACTTTTTCAGCCCTGGTTTCCAGCCAGGCTGCTTGTGCTACCGCCTGTACAGAACTCACCCCAACCACAGGCAGGTCGGCACCGAAAGCCAACCCCTGAGTAACGCCTACCGCCACCCGCACGCCGGTAAATGCACCCGGGCCGGTGCCATACGCAATGCCATCCAGTTCAGATAGTTTTACTCCGGCTTCTGCCAGCAAGCGTTGAATTTCCGGCAGGATGCGCTGTGAAGCGGCAGGCCCGGTAGCTTCATGAAATGAATGAACACCATCGTCTGTTTGCACAGATAATGAAAGAAATTCGGTGGAAGATTCGATGGAGAGTAGTTTCATGCGCACAGCCCAAGACAGTATTGTGCCACAAGCATGTAGGCGCATGACAAAATTGCTCTTTTACAACTGCACATCTGTCACTACAAGCAGTCCTTCAAAACCAGACATTTAGTTGATAGATAACCGCTTTTCTTTATATACAACTACCCATTAGGACTATATTGGCCGCTATTTAAACATTGAGCCAAATGCATATTTTTTGTAAAATTAAATAGGATTAAATCTCATTATCAACTTGATAATAAAAATCATTATTAAAAACTTTAGAGGATACACAATGTACCGTAACTTATTCACCACGTTGGCAATGATTGCCACGCTGGGCTTCGCTGGACAGGCTGCAGCGCTAACCACCCCATACACTGAAACTTTCGCTGATGGAATTTCTGGCTGGACTACTGGCAATAACCCTAATCAAATTATCGCAACTGGTGGCGCCCTTGATGACGGCGCCTACCTGAGCACGACTGCCAGCCCAAGTGCCAGCAGCTTCGGCGCCGTTTCTATTCTGTTCCGTTGCGAAACCACTGCTTGCAGCGATGCAGCGTTTAGAGGTGATTGGCGTGGGACTGACGCAGGAGATATATTACTTAGCTGGTACTTCCGTCACGATGCAGATGTAGCTTTGCAAGCGTATGCACGTATTGCAGCACCAACCAACAACCCTGGTGCCAGCGCCATTGTCTCCACATGGGTACAACCAAACACCTGGACACGTATTGATTTGTTGATTGAACCGACCAACCCAGCCTTCACCAGCTTCTCCGGACAGTCTTTCGATGCAGTATTTGATGACATTGGACGCGTGCAACTTGGCATTAGTCTGCCGGCCGGATTCAGTGGCTCGAATTTAAAATTTGATCTGGATTCAGCGAGTCTGGCTGTTGTTCCAGAGCCTGAAACCTATGCAATGTTTGCAGTTGGTTTAGCTTTGCTGAGCATTGCAGGTCGCCGTCAACGTCGTTAGTAAAAAAAAATGGGATCGCTTTGCTGATCCCATTTTTTTGATATTGCGCCTTATGTTGTGATCACAAACACGACGAAGTTAATTCTTCAAACTTTGCCATCCAAGCTAAACCTTTTCAAGCCTATCAAACCTCTTTACCAACAGCCATCTGCAAAACGTTATTTCAATAACTATGTTTTGCTTCGGGGAAAACCCCTGATTTCACTGCTTGCACATAGGTGATAATCGCTTGTTGTATATCGCCAGACTGCTGCAGGAAATTTTGTGCAAAACGTGGCGCTTTATAATCCTGCGGTGCTTTATCTGCAGGGCCGGTGTAAATCCCCAATAAATCCTGCAATACCAACACCTGGCCACTACAGCCAGCACCAGCGCCTATCCCTATGGTAGGCACTGAGATACTTTCGGTGATGTGAGTTGCCAGTGCGGCCGGCACCATTTCAAACAGTACCATGCTGGCACCGGCAGCGGCCATGGCCTGCGCATCCTGCAAGATGATCTGGGCAGCTTCTTCAGTTTTCCCCTGGATTTTATAACCACCCAGTTTTTCAACTGATTGCGGCGTGAAGCCAAGGTGTGCACACACCGCGATGCCATGTTCGACCAGGTAACGGCCGGTTTCTACCATATGACCACCACCCTCAATCTTGACCATATGCGCACCGGCATTGATCAGCGCTTGGGCATTAGCCAGTGCCACTTCGTGATTGCCCTCATAACTGCCGGCCGGCATATCACTCATGATGACCGCTTGCGGTGCGCCTTCGGCCACGATACGTGTGTGGTAAACCATATCCTGCATGGTGACACCCAGCGTATTGCCTGCGCCCTGTATGACCATACCCAGTGAATCGCCGACCAGCAGCATATCCACCCCGGCCAGATGCATCAGCTTGGCAAAAGTAGCGTCATAGCAAGTCAGCATGGCGATCTTTTCGCCCGCTTTTGCGCGTGATAATAAAGCGTTCAGCATATTCGAAAGACACTTTTAAATACATGCCCTGGATAAAACCCAGGACGTAAGGAGCGCAAAGACCGGAATGTACATGTAGTACATGAAGGTTTTGAGCACCGTGCAACGCAGGAGTTTGCCGGTAGATGCATTTAGTTAAAAGTTAGGATTGAAGTACTCGCGGCTGCTCTTGATCTGGTTGATACGCTCGATCAGCAAGTCAAATGCTTCCGGGTCTTTAATAATATTGAGCTTCTCGTTGTTCACGATCAGTAACGGTGAAGCATCATAAGTATGGAAAAATTCGCTATAGGCTTCAGCCAGGCGTGCAATGTATTCGCGCGGCATATCCTGCTCGTAACTGATATTACGTTCTTCGATCCGGCCTACCAGCGCATCCACCGGTGTTTGCAGATACACCACCAGGTCAGGCTTCGGTGCTTTCAGCTGCAGATGCTGGTAAATCTGGTGATACAGGGAATACTCCTCATCATCCAGGTTCAGGCGCGCAAACAGCGGGTCTTTTTCCAGGAAGAAATCCGATATCGTCGGCTGGCCAAACATGTCGCGCTGTGCCATATCTTCGATCTGGCGCGAGCGCTGGAACAGGAAAAATAATTGCGTAGGCAATGCGTAACGCTGGGCATCCTGGTAGAAACGGGTCAGGAACGGATTGGATTCCGCTTTTTCGGACAGTAACTCGACAGAGAACTTGTCTGCCAGCATACGGGCCAGCGTGGTCTTGCCACTGCCTATCGGGCCTTCAATAACTACATAAGGAAAACGGGTGAACATACTTTAAATTGCTCGTTTGGCTTATTGATCGCTTATTACTTTGAAATTCTGTAATCGTTAAAACAAGGTCCGGCTCACGCAGTGCCCAATTTTCTGACATCCGGATGCGGGAATTCTGTAGCCCATTCTACAACAGTCTTTCCTTGTGGCAGTAAAAAGTCTGGCACAATTTCTGCCAGCGGCAAGATTACAAAGCCACGTTCATGCATGCGCGGGTGCGGCAATGTGAGATGCGCGGTCTGCATCTGCAGGCCGTCATAATCCAGCAGATCCAGGTCCAGTACCCGCGGTGCATTCGGGAAAGGCCGTTCACGCCCGAATGTCTGCTCAATAGATAGCAGCAATTGCATCAGCTCGGGCGCAGGGATCTCCGTTGTGACCTGCACGACGGCATTGATAAAATCAGGCTGGTCATCATAACCTACCGGCGCAGTGGCATACAGGCTGGAAGCTATCAGCATGGTGAGTCCTGGAGTTTCTGCCAGCACCCGGATCGCCTTAGCGACTTGCAGCTCCGGCTGCTGCAAATTACTGCCCAGCGCAATCAACGCCAGTGCCATTACACCGGCTCGCTATTGGTACCCGCCGGCTTCTTCTTGCGTGGGCGGCGACGTCGTTTTTGCACATTATTGTCGGGCAGCAGCATGCTGGTACGCTCTTCGGTGCCGGCATCCGCAAAGCGTGTCCACCACTCACCAAGCTCTTCAGGCAACTCGCCAGATGCGCAGCGCAATAACAAGAAGTCATAGCCTGCCCGATATTTCGGGTTAGTCAGCAAGGCATATGGACGCTTGCCGGAGCGCTGCTCAAAGCGCGGTTGCATGGCCCAGATCTCTTTCATGGTCGCCGTATAGCGGTTATGGATCGCCATTTTTTCGGCCTGCTTATCAATGATCTCATTCATGGCCGCATGCAAAGCCGGAATCAGCGGCTCACCACGCTTCTGGTTCTCCTGCCAGGCTTGCAACACCTCGTGCCATAGCAATGTCGCGAACAGGAAGCTGGGGTTGGAAGATTTGCCGGCAAGGATACGCTCATCGGTGTTTTTCAACGCCAGCATGACGAATTTTTCGCCCAGCGGCTGCTCCAGCACCACATCCAGCAATGGCAGCAGGCCATGATGCAGGTGCTGGGCACGCAGGGCACTGATACTTTCAATCGCGTGCCCGGATAAAAACAGTTTCAGCATTTCATCAAACAGGCGGCTGGGCGGCACATCTTCCAGCAGGTCGGCCAGTTTGCGTATCGGTGCTTCCGTGGTCTGGTCCAGTTTCAAACCCAGTTTGGCAGAAAGGCGCACGGCGCGCAGCATACGCACCGGGTCTTCCTGGTAGCGCTTGACCGGGTCACCGATGATACGCAAAGTCTTGGCACGGATATCGGCCACACCATTATGGAAATCCAGTACTTCATGACGCTTGGCATCGTAATACAAAGCGTTGGCGGTGAAGTCACGCCGCACCGCATCTTCCTCAATCGAGCCAAAAATATTGTCACGGATGATACGGCCACTGTCATTGGTCTCGCCATCCCCATCGTTCTGGTGGTGACCGCGGAAAGTGGATACTTCTATCGTTTCCTGACCCCACAAGACATGCACCAGGCGGAAGCGGCGTCCAATGATACGTGACCGGCGGAATATCTTGTGGACCTGCTCCGGCGTCGCATTGGTGGCTATATCGAAATCCTTGGGCGGGTGGTTAAGCAATAAGTCACGCACCGCGCCACCGACAATGTACGCCTGAAAACCGGCTTTTTGCAGGCCGTCACAGGTTTTCAATGCGGCCTGGCTGATCAGTTTGGGATTGATCTTGTGCTTGCTGGCCGAGACCACCTGCACCGCAGAGGACTTGTCATGCTTGGCCGCTTGGCCATTTTTTGAAGTTTTGCCGGCCGCTTGGTCAGACTGCTGACCGCGCTTGCGAAATACTTTTTGCAGAAATTGTTTAATCATTACTCAGTGAACATCAGCGCTAAATGCGCATTACAGTTTATGTTGGTTATTCCAAAGCACATCCGGAACGCCGGCATGCCGATTCAAGGTACGACATAATACAAACAGCAGGTCTGACAGGCGATTCAGATATTGCAGGTTGACGGCAGTCACCGGCGATTGCGCATGCAAAGCGTGCAATATACGCTCGGCACGCCGGCAGACTGTGCGTGCCAGATGACACACCGCCGAAGCGCGGCTGCCTCCCGGCAATATAAATTCCTTCAGCGGGCTAAGCTCGGCATTCCAGCTATCCAGTGCCTGCTCCAGAACAGCGACACGCCCCGCCTGCATAAAGGTATGGCCCGGCATACTGAGCTCACCGCCCATATCGAACAAGTCATGCTGGATGGCCTGCAACTGATCACGTAGATCAGCCGGCAGCTCTTCAACCAGCAACATACCCAGCACCGCATTCAGCTCATCAACCTCACCCATGGCCTGCACGCGCAGATCGAACTTTGCCACGCGCGAACCATCGCCGAGGCCAGTGGTGCCACTGTCTCCGGTGCGTGTGTAAATTTTGCTCAGCCGGTTGGCCATTCCTGAAACCTGACTAAAATCCTATATAATCCGGTCATTATAAATCATACCGTGCCATTTCGATGTGCCCAGCGATTGCAGTCAATGCCCCGGTCGGAGTGATGGATTCAGGGGTGGGCGGACTCACCGTGCTCAAACACCTGACGCGTCAGCTCCCGCATGAGCATTTCATCTATTATGCCGATAGTGCCTATGCTCCTTATGGCAACCAATCTGCGGTAAAAATTCAACAACGCTGCTTCAGCATCGCCGACATACTGCTAGCCCGGGGAGCCAAAGCGCTGGTAGTGGCCTGCAATACTGCCACCGCCGCCGCCATCAGCCCTATGCGTGAGCATTTTCCCGTGCCTATCATCGGCATGGAACCGGCGGTTAAACCAGCTGCCGCCGCCAGTAAAAACAATGTCATTGGTGTACTCGCTACCACCGGCACATTGCAGAGCGCACAGTTTGCCGCTTTGCTTGAGCATTACGGCCATGGTGTGCAAGTCGTCACCCAAGCCTGTGTCGGGCTGGTTGAACGTATAGAACAAGGCCTGCTTGACCAGCCTGAAACAATGTCCTTATTAGAAACCTATTGCCAGCCGCTGAGTGATGCCGGTGCCGACACCATCGTCCTCGGCTGCACCCACTACCCTTTTGTGCGTAACCACATTCAAAAAATCGTTGGGGCGGATGTCACCCTGATTGATACCGGGGCCGCGGTTGCCAAGCGTTTGCAGCAGGTATTGGCAGAAAAAGCGTTACTGAATACCGCCAATGATCAGGGCCAACTGCAATTTTTAACCAGTGGCACAAGTGAGACGCAAGCTATCATGCAGCAACTGTGGCAGATGCTTTAAATTAAATAAACAAAAAGCCAAATAAACAAAACCCACGCAATGCGTGGGTTTTGTTTTAGTGCGAATCTTTAGTGATGATGCACTTGCATACCAGGTTTAAGCTTGAATCTGGTGCCACAGTAGGGGCAAGCCACTTGCCCGGTTTTCGCCACATCCAGAAACACGCGCGGGTGGGAAGCCCACAACGCGACTTCCTTGGTTGGGCAATGCAGTGGCAAATCGTTGCCGTCTACCTCAAACTCTTTTACATCAGACATTCAGCTTCTCCCGCACACAGCCATTAATGACTTGATACCTGATTAAATAAACCACGTATTAAATTAAACCAGTATTAATTTAAACCAAGGTCAGCCAATGTTCATATTTGGCATTTTTACCTTTAACCACATCGAAATACAGGCTTTGCAGTTTTTCGGTGATCGGACCACGGGTACCTTCGCCGATCGCACGGTTATCCAGTTCACGGATAGGCGTCACTTCTGCAGCGGTACCAGTAAAGAAGGCTTCATCGGCACTATACACTTCATCACGCGTGATGCGTTTTTCGATGATCTCCAGGCCCAGTTCTTCTTTCGCCAGGTGGATGATGGTATCGCGGGTAATGCCTTCCAGCGCAGAAGTCAGGTCAGGCGTATACAGTTTGCCGTTACGGATGATGAAGATATTCTCGCCCGAACCTTCTGCTACGAAACCGTCCACATCCAGCAACAACGCTTCCTGGTAACCATCCTGTGCCGCTTCCTGGTGAGCCAGGATGCTGTTCATGTAGTTGCCGTTAGCTTTGGCTTTACACATGGTGATGTTGACATGGTGACGTGCAAAAGAAGACGTCTTCACGCGGATACCTTTGGTGATCGCCTCTTCGCCCATGTAAGCGCCCCAGCTCCAGGCACCCACGATCACGTGTGTGGACAAAGTTTTGGCAGAGATACCCATGGCTTCTGCACCGTAAAATGCCATCGGGCGCAGGTAAGCAGACTCCAGATTGTTTTCCCGCACCGCCGCTTTTTGTGCTTCCGAGATAGTGGCTTTATCGAACGGCATTTTCATACCAAGGATATGCGCACTGCGGAACAAGCGATCTGTATGCTCTTTAAGGCGAAAAATAGCCGTGCCTTTGTCTGTCTTGTAAGCGCGAACGCCTTCAAACACGCCCATGCCGTAATGCAAAGTGTGGGTTAATACATGGGTAGTGGCATCACGCCAGTTGACCATTTTGCCGTCGTACCAGATAACGCCGTCACGGTCTGCCATCGAACTCGGTATTGCCATTTAAACTCGCCCTTAATCCGTCTATCGTCAAAAACCAGTATTGTAAACCAATCTGCATGCTTTTCGCCTATGCTAGAATCCATTTCAATGATGATTTACAAGGATTTTTGCATGCGTGTTCGTTTCTCATGGGTTTGGTTAGCCGGTCTGTTACTGGCAGCGCTGTTAGCAGGTTGCCAGCCAGACAAAACTGCCAGCTTCATAGGCACTGATCTGACCGGCACGCAGTTCGGCAAACCGTTGGCCCTGACTGACCACACCGGCAAGTTACGCAGTATCGATGATTTCAAGGGTAAGGTAGTTGTGCTGTTTTTCGGCTATACCCATTGCCCGGATGTCTGTCCGACCACCATGACCGACCTCAAACAGACCATGAAACTGCTGGGCGACAAGGCGAATGAAGTGCAGGTGTTGTTCGTCACGGTAGACCCTGAGCGTGATACACAGGAAGTGCTGGCGCAATTCGTCCCCGGCTTTGATACGCGCTTTATCGGCTTGCGCGGTACGCCGGCTGAAGTCGCCGCCAACCTGGCAGAATACAAGGTCTATGCCGCCAAAGTGGCTGAACCAGGCCAGTCCGGTTACACCATGGACCATAGTGCCGGCTTATATGTATTCGATAAAACCGGGGCGCCACGTATCTACCTCGGTTATGGTGAAAAGCCTGCCAATATCGCGCACGATTTGCAACTGTTGATCTAGTTTCGAACGGGTTTCGATCCTCCCTGTGAGATATTGGATCAAGAACGATTTTCATTTATATTATTGTTTAAAAACTCATTTTAAATCAATGAGTTACATAATATTTTTTATTGCATACTTTTCATTTTCCTGTATCATGCACTTCATTGAAAATGCATACAGGAGCCGATGATGAAAGGCGATAAAAAAATTGTAGATATTCTGAATGATTTACTGGCAGGGGAGCTGACCGCTACCGACCAGTATCTGATTCACGGCGAAATGTATGCCGACATGGGCCTCGGCGTGATCTCCCAACGCATCCTCCACGAATCCCTGCATGAACGTGAACATGCCCGCGCATTGATACAGCGCATCCTGTTCCTCGAAGGCACCCCCAACCTGACCAAGCGCGATCCCATCCATATCGGTAAAGATGTTAAATCCATGCTCGAGTCTGACCTTGACCTGGAATATGCCGTGGTCAAGCACCTGAAAAAAGCCATGGAAGCCTGTGAGCAGGCGCAAGACTTTGTGACCAAAGAAATGCTGCTGGTGCAGCTGGAAGACACCGAGATGGACCATGCCTACTGGCTGGAAAAACAGTTGAGCCTGATCAAACTTATCGGCATTGAAAATTACTGCCAAAGTCAGATGGGCGACAGCCCTGCCGCTGCGGTATAAGGAGGCCTGATGAAAGGCGAAAAACAAATTATCGGCACTTTGAACAAAGTGCTCAAAAACCAGCTGACTTCCATCAACCAGTATTTCCTGCATGCACGCATGTTCAGGAAATGGGGCCTGGAAAAACTCAACGATTACCAGTACAAGCAATCCATCCGCGTCATGAAAGAAGCGGATGAAGTGATTGAGCGTATCCTGTTTCTCGATGGCCTGCCTAACCTGCAAAACCTTGGCAAGTTACTGATAGGTGAAGAAGTGGTTGAATGCCTGCAGGGCGACCTGAGTTTCGAAAAAGACGTACAGCGCCCGCAACTGGTGGAAGCGATTGCCGAAGCTGAAAAACTGCAGGATTACGTGACGCGCGATTTGCTGACCGAGTTACTGGAAGCTTGCGAAGAAGCCATTGACTGGCTGGAAACCCAGCAACGCCTGATAGTTGACATCACGTTGCCTAACTACCTGCAAACACAGATCGAATCAGAATAACCCACGTTACAAACAGACTTTTGAATTAAGCCGCTTTTGCGGCTTTTTTCACGCTTTGCCGGAACCAAACTACGCTTGACATTAACTCAATAAATGATAATAATTATCATTAGTAACTTATTTTGAGTCCATATGTACGTTTGCGTGTGTAATGCAGTAACCGAGCGCCAGGTTCACCAGGCCGTCAGGGACGGCGCTAAAACCGTTAAGCATTTGAAAGAGCAGCTGGGCGTTGGTGCCGACTGTGGAAAATGTGTCAGTTGCGCAAAAGCCTGCCTGAAAGAGGCACATGCTGAACAGCATCCAAGTCTGGTAAAAAAACTGATTCAATTAACACCTGTGCAATTGGGCGCGGCTTAACCAATATCAGCACATCGTATTGAAAAGGGGCTTTCAGCCCCTTTTTGCATTTTATGCTTTCGGCTTTGCAGATAGCCTAAACCTCCATACAATCGCAGTATCTTAATCCAGCCACCTCGCCAGTCGTACCGGCTTATTTCTAGCGTTCACACATGTCAGACACCCAGGCACCTACCTTACACTGGCGCATATTATTTTTGCTACTGTTGCCGCCATTATTATGGGCAGGTAACTTTATTGCCGGCCGCGCCATCAGCACTTCTGTGCCACCGGTGACCTTGTCATTGATACGCTGGAGCATTGCTTTCGCTTGCTTGCTGCCTTTTGCCCTGCGGCCATTCTTGCGGGACCGCATCTATTATCATGCTTATCGCTGGCATATTTTGGGTACCGCGATCACCGGCGTCGCCGCCTTTAATTTACTGGTGTATTGGGGTTTGCATACCACCAGCGCGACCAATGGCATTATCCTCAATTCGTTTATTCCATTCCTGGTCGCGATCTTCGGATTTCTGTTTTATAAGAAAACATTACCCGCCAGCCAACTAGTCGGCTTACTGGTTTCGCTGACAGGCGTATTGATTGTGGTGTCACACGGTGACTTGCAAATATTGCTGTCGCTGGCTTTTGCGGAAGGCGATGTGATTATTTTCCTGGCGATGGTGTTCTGGGCTTTGTATACATTGTGGCTGAAAGACATTCCGGCCTCCATCAACCGCACCGGGCTGATGTTATGCCAGGTGATGATCGCCTTAGTGATACTGTTACCGCTTTGCCTGTGGGAACTGCAGACCACACCGCTATACCTGGAGAGCCCGCAAACATTATGGATACTGGCTTATATCGGCATTTTTCCATCCGTGATCGCACTGCTGGCATATTCAAAAGCGGTGACGCTGGTGGGCTCTGTGCGTGCCAGTGTGTTTATCCATGCCATGCCGATTTTTGGTTCCATACTGTCCACCCTGCTGCTGCATGAAGCATTTCATCTGTATCAGTTCCTCGGTATGCTGACCATATTCACAGGCATCTGGCTTGCAAATAGAGTAAACCAATCGGCGGCAGGGTCGACTAAGGGATAACCATTCATTGATTTCCGAAAGTAAAGGAGAACGTATGACGATAGCCATCAACCCGGAACTGGATTTGATCCTGGAAAGAGAAGTCGATGTATCACCGGAAGAGATCTGGCATGCCTGGACCACCCCGGAACACCTGAAACAATGGTTCTGCCCGCAGCCATGGAAAACGGTGGAATGTGAGATAGACCTGAAGCCGGGCGGCCATTTCCGCACCGTCATGGAATCTCCGGAAGGCGAGCAGTTCCCCAATAGTGGCTGTTACCTGGAAGTCACGCCCAACCGGGTGCTGACCTGGACCAATGCGCTGGAAGCAGGCTTCAGGCCGGCGAAAGTACCTGAGCAAACGCCCGGTCATGAATGTGCGGAACTGATGATGACAGCCAGCATTGTACTTTCCCCGACAGCCAATGGCACACTGTATACGGCGTATGCCTTACACCCCGATGTCGCGACCAGACAGCGGCATGAAGCGATGGGCTTCGAACAAGGCTGGAGTATGGTGCTGGATCAGCTGGTAGCAGAAATCAAACGCGCGCGCGGATGATATTTGGCGAATGCCCAAGCGCGGTTGCAAACAGAATAAGGGTCAGGCGATGCGGTGCAGGAAAGCGGATAGCGCTTTCAGTTCTTTTTCTGCCTGCAAATGATTGGGAAACAGGTTGGCCTGCACCGCATAAAAGCGTGCCGAATGGTTCATCTCTTTCAGATGCGCCATTTCATGGCAAATCACATACTGTATGATATGCGGCGGCGCTTGTATCAGGCGCCAGTTAAGGCGGATCTGCCTGCGGCTGTTACAGCTTCCCCAGCGGGAACGTGCATTCGAAAGCGCTACAGAACTGACCTTTTCACCCATCTGTGCCGCCACCAGCTCTACCCGCCGTTTAAAATCCGGCAAAGCCTGCTGGGCATACCATTGCAATACCTTGCGCGCAACAAACACCGGCTGGTCAATCTGCGGCGACCTGACTAGTAACTGGCCACCTTGCAGCGTCAACGCTTTGTTGGTGGCGTGATGTTGCAGCGATAACACGATATCCTGGCCCATGAACATCAGTGGTTCACCATCTGCCCATCGCATGGGTGCCACCTGGTTGTCTTCACGCAATGCAAGTTTTTGCTGGATCCAGCGCGCTTTTTCTAATAGAACTTGCTGCAACTGGCTGGCACTGATGCGTTTTGGCGCATGCACGACCAGACCCTGCGCCGTGATTTTCAGGCCTATGGTTTTGCGCACCCGCAAATCAAGCTGGTAAGGGATAGCCTGCCCATCAGGCAAATGCAGCAACTGTTCTATCATACTGCCACGGTCACAGCGACTGCATCTCGGTTTCTATCCAGTCTTCCACCAGCTTGTTGATGGCATCCGGCTTCAGGCCGGTGGTATCGATAGGCTGACCAATGACCACCTGGATCACACCTGGATATTTGAGTATGGAGTTCTTGCGCCAGAAGTGGCCGGCATTGTGTGCAACGGGAACCACCATGGTTCCGGTATGCGAAGCCAGCCACGCACCGCCAATATGGTATTTGCTGCGAGCACCAGGCGCTGTGCGTGTGCCTTCAGGAAAGATCACCACCCACAAACCGCGGCTGAGGCGGTCTTTACCATGGCTCACCAGTTTCTTCAGCGCTTCACGGCCGGAACTGCGGTCAATCGGGATAGAACCCACTGCCCATAACGCCCAGCCCAGGAAAGGGATCACCAGCAACTCTCTTTTCAGTACCCAGACCTGTGGCGGGAAGATAGTCTGCAGGGCGATGGTTTCCCATGCGGACTGATGCTTGCTCAAGATGATGGAAGGCTTGCCGGGAATATGTTCACGGCCTTTGACTTCATAGCGCAAGTTACAGGTGACTTTTAACCACCATAACACACTGCTTGCCCAGCCATTGACCCAGCGCGAACGGGTGACCGCCGGCAACGGGGTGAGCAGCACGGCGAGTAATGAAAAAGGTATCGTGAGTACGAACAAGCCCAGGTAGAACGACAGGGCGCGCGCATACAATATGGCCTGGCGCATCATCTATCTCCTGCGATGATGTCCTGCACGGCAGCCGCCAGGTCAGCGACAACGATGGTGTTCTGAGGGACTTCGGCCAGGTTGTAGGTTTCCTCTCCCTTGCCGGTCCTGACCAGATAGGGCTGGCAGCCGGCATTGGCGAACGCCTGCAGGTCGCGTAAGGCGTCGCCGACGCCAGGCACCCTGCCTAGCTCCAGGTTGAAGCGCAGGGCAATCTCTTCAAGCATGCCGGTTTTAGGTTTGCGGCAATCGCAATGGTCATCTGCAGCGTGCGGGCAGTAGAAAACGGCATCTATCCTGCCACCCACCTGCGCCACCGCTTTATGCATTTTTTCGTGTATGGCATTCAGGGTAGCCATATCAAAGTAACCACGCGCGATACCTGACTGGTTGGTGGCAACCACCACACGATATCCACGCTGGTTCAGCAAGGCGATCGCTTCCAGGCTACCCGGGATAGCAATCCACTCGTTGGGATTTTTAATAAAGGTCGCGCTGTCCTGGTTAATGACACCATCGCGATCCAAAATAACGAGTTTCATCTGCTTTCTCCGGCATTCCTGAAATGACAGGAATGTCTTACATTAACTGGCCAGTTTTGATAAATCGGCCACGCGGTTCATGGCCTGGTGCAAAGTCGCCAGCAATCCCAGCCGATTCGCTTTCAGCGCCGGGTCTTCCGCATTGACCATCACGTCATCAAAGAACGTATCCACCGGCGCCTTGAGCGCAGCCAGCAATTGCAGTGAGCCGGCATAATCGCCGGTTTCGAATAACTGGTCGGCTTTTGGCTTGGTGTTTGCCAGCGCCTGGTGCAAGGCTTTCTCAGCAGACTCCTGCAACAAGGCTTCGTTCACCTCGGCCTTCACTTCACCTTCGACTTTTTTCAGGATATTGCTGACGCGTTTGTTGGCGGCGGCCAGCGCCGGTGCTTCCGGCAGGTTGGCGAAAGCCTGCACCGCTGCCAGGCGGCGCGGGATTTCCGATAACTGGTTAGGCGTGAGTGACAACACTGCATCGACTTCCTGGGCACTGGCGCCCTGGTCACGCAGGTTGACTGCCAGGCGGTCAAAACAGAAGGTCTGGATAGCAGCGGCGACTTCCGCATCGCCATTAAACACGCGCAATGTCTGGGCGATCAGCTGGTCAAATGCCAGTGGCAGATCGGTTTCTACCAGCATGCGCAAAATACCCAGTGCCTGGCGGCGCAATGCGAACGGGTCTTTATCACCGGTGGGCTTTTCACCGATGCTGAACAAGCCGACCAGGGTCTCCAGCTTATCGGCCAGAGCGACGACCACACCCACCTGGCTGCGCGGCAACTCATCGCCGGCAAACCGTGGACGGTAATGGTCTTCGATCGCATAGGCGACATCATCGGCCATGCCTTCATGCTGTGCGTAATAGCGGCCCATGATGCCTTGCAGTTCTGGGAATTCACCGACCATATCGGTCAACAGATCGACTTTGGACAAACGTGCCGCTAGTGCGACTTTGGCGACATAGCCTTCGGCACCCAGCTGCTGGGCAATCGCCGTTGCAATCGCCACCACACGCTCGTTACGTTCGCCTTGTGAACCCAGTTTATTGTGGTAAACCACTTTTGCCAGCCCGGGCAAACGGCTTTCCAATGTCTTCTTGCGGTCCTGGTCAAAAAAGAATTTCGCATCGGCCAGGCGCGGGCGCACCACGCGCTCATTGCCGCCTATGACCTTGCTTGCATCCGCCGGATTGATATTGGAAACAATCAGGAATTTGCTGGTGAGCTTGCCCTGGTTATCCAGCAACGGGAAATACTTCTGGTTAGCCTTCATGGTCAGGATCAGGCATTCTTGCGGCACTGCCAGAAAGTCCTGTTCAAACTGGCCGAGCAGCACATTGGGGCGCTCCACCAGCGCAGTCACTTCATCGAGCAAGGCCTCGTCTTCAATTGGCTTCAAACCTTCGTTGGCTGCAGCGGCTTGCAACTGCCTGGTGATCTCCGCACGCCGTGCATCAAAACCGGCGATCACAGCACCCTCTTCTGCCAGCTGCTGTGCATAACTGTCGGCGGAAGTCAGGGTTACCAGCGGATTTTTTGCTTCGAAACGATGGCCTTGCGTGGTATTGCCTGCAGTAAGCCCCAGCACAGTCACAGTCACCACTTCATTGCCATGCAAAGCTACCAGCCCATGCGCAGGACGCACGAAATTGACACTTTGCCAGCCATCATTGATCTGGTAAGTCATCACTTTTGGGATAGGCAATTTTGCCAGCGTTTCATCCAGCGCTTTTTGCAGACCTTGCTGCAGGGTGGCACCGGCCTGGGTAGCATCCAGGAACAGGATATCGGCCTTGCCATCATTTTCTTTGCGCAGTTTTGACACAGCAGAAGCATCTTCGCCCAGTGCCTGCAGTTTCTTCAGCAAGGCCGGCGTGGCATTGCCATTGGCATCCAGTGCCACGGTGGCTGGCATCAGTTTCTGCGCCACCTGCTTGTCAGCAGCTTTGGCGGAGACATTCTGGATATGGGCAGCCAGGCGGCGGGGAGAGGCAAATGTCGTTACCTGGCCACCGTCAACCAGTAAACCTGACTCTTTCAGGCTTTCAGCCAATACGCCGCTGAATGATTCACCCAGTTTTTTCAGCGCTTTGGGCGGCAGTTCTTCTACAAATAATTCGACTAACAGGTTGCGGGTACTCATGCGGCGGCTTTCTTGTTTTGTTCGGCTTTATCGCTTTCCAGTTTGGCGATCACTTCATCGGCCCAGGCTTTAGGGGCCATAGGGAAACCCATGCGGGCACGGCTGTCCAGGTAGCTGGCTGCCACTGCACGGGCCAGGTTACGGATACGTCCGATATAGGCAGCGCGCTCTGTCACCGAAATCGCACCCCGTGCATCCAGCAGGTTAAAGGTATGCGCGGCTTTCAATACCTGCTCATAGGCAGGCAAGGCCAGCTTCTCCTCCATCAGGTGCTTTGCCTGTTTTTCATGCGCGTTAAACGCAGTCAGCAGGAAATCCACATCGCTATGCTCGAAGTTATAGGCAGATTGTTCTTTTTCATTCTGCAGGAACACGTCACCATATTTGACGCCTGGCGAATATTCCAGGTCGTAAACGTTTTCCACACCTTGCAGGTACATGGCCAGGCGCTCAAGGCCATAGGTGATTTCACCGGTGATCGGTTTGCAATTGATGCCGCCTACCTGCTGAAAATAGGTGAACTGCGTCACTTCCATACCGTTAAGCCAGACCTCCCAGCCTAAACCCCAGGCACCCAGCGTCGGGTTTTCCCAGTCATCCTCTACAAAACGGATGTCGTTTTCTTTCAGGTTGAAACCCAGGGCTTCAAGGGAACCCAGATACAGCTCCAGAATATTGGCCGGTGCCGGTTTCAGCACCACCTGATACTGGTAGTAATGTTGAAGGCGGTTTGGGTTTTCGCCATAACGTCCATCCTTGGGACGGCGGCTTGGTTGCACATAAGCGGCTTTCCACGGCTCAGGGCCTAAGGCGCGCAGGAAGGTGGCGGTATGGCTGGTGCCTGCGCCGACTTCCATGTCATAAGGTTGCAGCAAGGTACAACCTTGTTTATCCCAGTATTCTTGTAGTTTTAAAATGATTTGTTGAAAGGTCAGCACCATTTTGCCTGATCCGATGAAATGCAAAAGGCAGATTTTACCTGAATTACAGGTAGCGAAGAAATGATTCGCCGTGCCTGGAACATCGGCAGAGTGTCAGGAATTGATTACCTATGGGAAAGAAGGTCAGGTAGTCACAGTGACACAATGTACCTTTGCTGGTAATCCACATAAGCAGGTATTGCGACAGCGGCGACAATGGCTATACCAAAGACACAAATAACCCGCATCCTTAACTAAAGTGACTCATTCAGCCCCATCCGAATTACCTGAGCGTCTGGCGTACCGATAGCTGACCAGCAAACCTAAAACGCTCAGGGCAATAAACAGGTGATTCCCCCACCAGACATAGGGGGTGGTGCCTTGATAACTCTGCGCCTTGCCGACCAGGATCAGGCCCTCATCGTGTGGCGCATGCTGCCTGATCTGCCCATTTTGCCCGATAATGGCAGTGGCACCGGTATTGGTACTGCGCAACACCATACGCCCGGTTTCAATCGCCCTCACCTGGCTGAACTGCATATGCTGCTCTGCCGCAAACGATCGGCCATACCACGCGTCATTACTGATATTCACCAGCAATTCGGCTTCCGGCAGCTGTTGCGCGATCTCTTCACCGAACACATCTTCATAGCAGATATTCACCCCTACTTTTTGGCCGGCGATATGCAGTGGTTTCCTGGAAGTACCGCGGGACAAATCACTGAGCGGCATATGCAACAAGTCTTCGTAGATCCAGCCGAATACGCTTTTTAATGGAATATATTCACCAAACGGCACCAGGTGACTTTTGGAATAAGATTGCGTAGAGGCTGTACCTACACTAAGCGCGCTGTTGTAATAGTTATCATGTTTGGCCTCTACCACACCAAGCAGAATATCCCCTTGCTGGCTAACGGCATGCTGTTTCAATGCCGCCAGGTAGGATGGATCAATCTGGTCAGCCAGCATAGGCAATGCGGTTTCGGGCAACACGATCAGTTTGGCTTGCGACATGCGCACCATATCCAGGTATTGCCGCAAGGTACGCTGTGCCTGGTCAGGTGACCATTTAATGGTCTGGCTGATATTGCCCTGCAACAGTGCGACACTGACAGGCTGACCCACCGGATGCGTCCACGGGATCACGGCCAACATACTGCCGACCGCCAGTAGCGCTATCGTCACTATGAATGCACGTAACCGGTTTGCGGTATTCAAGCATGCATAGGCCAGGCTGGCAGCGATGCCTGCTGTCAATGCAGAAACCCCATACACGCCGATGACCGGCAGATATCCGATCAAGGGGCTGAATGGTGCTTGTGAGTAACCCAGCGTCAGCCACGGGAAGCCGGTAAAAATCCAACTGCGCACCCAGTCCGAGAGTGCCCATAGGATCGGTGCAGCCCACAACAGGTTGCCGAGCCGTTTTGCCAGATAACCAGCCAGCGCCGGAAACAATGCCATGAATGTACACAGGCAAAAGGTGCTAAAGCCGGCTAACCACCACGGCATACCGCCAAAGTCATGCAGGCTGATATAAATCCAGTAAATACCTAGGCAATACAAACCGATGCCGAATGCCAGACCCAGCTTGAATACCTGGCCAGCGCTGTTGGCTTGCTGCCACAACAGTAACAAAACAGCCAAAGATAACCATGGCAACCAGAACAGGTTATAAGGCGCAAAACCAAATACAGTGAGCGTCCCCAGGATGATTGCCAGTAACGCGCGTTGCCAGAGTGGCGCTTGCTGCGCCCAATGCTTGAACCTACTCAATGCGACCCTTTCACAGGTTGGATACCGGCCTTGGACAGCCAGGTGTAAAAATCAGCAGAGTGCATGACTTGCCACTCGATAATGCGTGCGACCGCAATCGGGTCATTTTCGTCATTTTTATCATAGGGCTTAGCCGGATGACACATCAACACCGGCGGCAAATTATGCTCGGTAGGCACCGGGGATTGTTGCAATTGCCTGGCCCAGGTTAACCAGTGCGCCTGATAATCTGCTGCATCCCCCTCGAAATCATAGACCCCAAGCAAGCATGGCGATACTTTGAACCCGGCTCGCAAGGCAGTCGTTTGCAAGGTTCTTGCACCCAGCCAGTGAATGATTCTGGCCTTGAAACCGCTTGCAGCAGGCGGGCTGGATATCCTTAACCATGGCCTTTGAGAAGCTGGTAATTTGCCATACCGTTGCTGCATTTCTGCTAGCAATTCATCACGGATGACCGGCAACTGATGCACATGCAAATGTCCATCCACATAATCTGGCGCTGTGCGGGTTGCCTGTTCGAAAGCATTCAATTGCTGCTGAATATTGCTGCGCACTGCTTGCCGATCAAGCAAGCCAAGCAGGCTGCGCAATACCAGTACGGGATGCGATAGCCGTATCGTTTGCGAAAACTGGGTGAAATCCAGATGCAGGCCAATATCGGCTTTGGCACGAATTTCCCGGGTTAACTGTAGCGAGCTGTTAACCCAGGCCGGACTCAGTGTCATGCATGAGGTCGCCGTGAGCACGCCACGTTGAATCAAATCAAGAATGGCGTCATCGATGGCTGCAGATTGGGCAAAATCATCAGCGCATATGATCACTTTAGTCATGTATTAAACCAGTCACCCATTACTCTGGACATACTTGAAAGCCCAGAAACGGCTCAGTAGCCAGGTACTGACTGCGATGACCACCATGACCATACCAAGCACGAACCAGAAAGGCAACGGCGTGTAAGTAAGCGCTAACCATAATAGCAACTGGTTACCAAAGAAGCCCAGCAGGGCAACCGCTAAAAATCTGGGGAAAGCCTGCCGGTGTCTGGACCGGGTACCGCGAAACGACCACCAGCGGTGCCCGATGTAACTGACAGGAAATGCAGCCAGGAATCCCAGCCAGTTGGCATTGGCCGGTTGCCAGCCCAGCGCATGGGCCAACAGGGCAACCACATAATGCGTGGTTGCCGCCACTGCGCCAACGCTGATAAAACCGAGTACCGAAGCCCGCATAGATGATCAGGCTTCACTTGCCGGTTTACGGCGGCGAGGCGCAGGTTTCTTCGACTGTGCAGGCTGGTCGCTGCCTGATGTTTGTACTGATGCCTTGCTTGACGCCGGAGACTTCACTTTAATATTTGCTTTAGTTGGCGCCTCAGGTTGCACGACTTCGGCGACAATAAACGGCGGGCGGCCTTTCACTTCGTCATAGACGCGGGCCAGGTATTCACCCAGCACACCGATAAAGAGTAACTGCACGCCGGAGAAGAACATCATGCTGGCGACCACGGTCGGCCAGCCAGGGATGGATTCGTGGAAAAAAAGGGTATCAATAATCACTACTGCCGCATAGGCGAATGCAATGATCGCCAATACCGCACCGGTCAGGCTGGCCAGCCGCAAGGGTAATACCGAGAAACTGGTGATACCGGTCCAGGCCAATGCGATCAGTTTGAGTTTTGAATAGGCACTTTCACCATGCAGCCTCGGTAGCGGGGTATAAGGAATACCAATCGACTTATAGCCGACCCAGGCATAAATGCCTTTCATGAAACGGTTACGCTCAGGCAACGCGATCAGCGCGTCTACCACTTTACGATCCATCAGCCTGAAATCACCGGCATCACGCGGAATCTCTATGTGGCTGCTGGCGCTCATCATGCGGTAGAACGCTCTTGAACCCCATAATTTGAAAGAGGATTCCTGGTCACGGTCCTGGCGCACGGCATAGACCATATCATTGCCTTCACGCCATTTTTCCAGCATGGTCAGCATAAGTTCGGATGCATGCTGCCCGTCGGCATCCATACAGATGACACAATCACCTTTGGCATAGCCTAGCCCGGCGCTAATGGCGTTTTCCTTGCCAAAATTGCGCGAGAACCTGACCAGTGTCACATGGCAGGTATCCACCAGCGTTTGCACGATATCTGAAGTATGGTCGCGACTGCCATCATCCACTACCACGATATCCCAATGCGGCGACATCGTTTGCAACATGCTGCAGATATTATGCAAGGTATGCCGGATGTTTTTTTCTTCATTGTAGGCCGGCACCATCACGGTGATATGCGGCTCTGCTGTCGGGCGTGCTGAATCTGGAATTGTCATGGCATTACATCTGGTAATGAACTGGTGTGATTGTAGCGGATTACACTTAGTTTTTGGCAGGTGTGGCCAAACGGTCTTTGCCCTGTAACTGCCGTCTGTCTTTCACTACCGACAGCCACATGCCCTGTCGCTGTACACCGGCAATCACTTTGCCTTGCATCACTTCATGGCAATGCATATTGGTGGTGGATATGTAAAAATCGGCTTCTTCCCAGCGGCGGGTGACACTGAAGCGGCCATCCAGGTAAGGCTCAATTTGCGGTGTATCCACACATGCACCTACCCAGTATGGCCCGGAGCGTGCCGGCAATTTCATGTCCAGCAACTGGTCGGTGGCGGCACGCAGCGCGCTGGACCAGTAATCACCTTCCCATTTGAATTGCGCCTCCTTCTGGCCACCGGCCAGTCGGTTGAGCCGCACATACTCATAAGGATGCAACTGGATCATATCAACCAGTGTCACCAGCATCAGGCCGGCAATCGTACCGGCCCATAAGCCCTGCAAGTGAACACGCCCTTTGAAACGACTATTCTGCAATGCCTGCCATACAGACAAGATCGACCAGGCGGACAGTATAGCCAGCAATGGCAACAGGAAAGTGAAGTGCCGCACGCCATTGTAAAGGGCAGGTTTATCGTTAAGCACGAACAGCAACGGCAACACAATGGCGAGCAAAAGTGTGTGCAGCACCATGCGCGTTTCCACGTCAGCCGCTTTTAAAGCGTGTTTAAAAAGTAGCCAGACGAATGGAATCGCAGCCAGGCCAAGCAAGGCGGCTTCAGGCAGTTTCACCGCCAGGTATTGGAACAGGTAGCTGCGCGGCACTTCGGCGATGTTATACATCACTCCGTTGGCCATGGTCTGCATATTGAAGTCGAAGTGCGAGAACGACTCTGCGGCTTCGAGAATGTTATCTAAAGCGATCACGCTCCATGGCCAGCAGATCGCCATAAAGACAAAGGCGATGACAGCGGCAGGCAGCAATATCATCACCATCCGCAGCAAGCGTTTGAACACCGGATATCCATGCTGGATATGGTCCAGCCAGGCCCGCCACATCACCAGCAGGATCAGGTAGATGACCGCGAAGCCTCCCCCGACCCGCAAACCCAATGCACCCCCAACTGCGAACCCCAGCAATACAATGGTTTTGCCCCTGACGTTCTCCATATCACGGACCACCAGTGCAGTGGCATAAAGCGCCCATAACATGCAGGTAGCGAATGGCACATCTTTGGTATGGGTGAACATGGTGCCGGACCAGGATACCGTCAATAGCAACATGGCCATCGAAACCAGTGCCAGGCGTTGCCCGCCGAGCAAATAGGCAAACCGGGACACGCCATAAAACCCCAGCAGGCCGAACAAAGCCGAGAGCAGGTGGCGGATATCCCAGATCATGATGGGAATGTAAGGATCCAGCGCAGCGGCGATGATATCGAACAGTCCGCCATACAGGTAGAGGTTACGATAATGGAAGGCGTCCTGGTCGGTGAATCCCGAGCGGTACCAGTCCAGCAGCATCTGCCCGTAAGTATGCTGTACATACTCGTCGTTACTGATGCCATGCTGCCTGAAGGTCAGGGCGACCCATACGATCAACCCCAGCCAGAACAGACGCATCAACCAGTTCAGCGTTGTAGCAGAAGTGTAATTGGCAGGCACAGGCTTCATAGGCGTGAAGAACTAGAAAATCGAACACGCAAGCGTATCACGCCGTCAGGCCTTATGGTAGAGCGGGCCTGCCCTGTACTCAAAAAAACATTTCACCGGGGCAGGCTGTCCGGGTGACTAGTGGTCAGTATGGTTATTGGCCGGGATCAGTATGTACCGAGAAACGGTAACCGGAACCACGAACGGTCTGGATCATGTCCTGGTGGTTAGAGGCCACCAATGCATTACGCAAGCGGCGGATATGCACATCGACTGTACGGTCTTCAACAAACACGCGGTCGCCCCATACTTTATCCAGTAATTGCGTGCGGCTGTGTACGCGCTCAGGGTTGGTCATGAAAAAGTGCAGCAGTTTGAATTCTGTCGGGCCCAGTGGAATATGCACATTATGACCGGTCACGCGGTGGGTAGTCGGGTCCAGGTGCAGGCCGGCAATCTCTATCGGGTCATCTGTCATCTGCGGGGCACGGCGGCGCAACACCGCTTTGATGCGTGCATTCAGTTCACGCGGGCTGAATGGCTTGGTGACGTAGTCATCGGCACCCACTTCAAGGCCGCGGACTTTATCGAATTCGTCGCCGCGGGCTGTCAACATGATGATAGGCACTTCTTTGGTCAGGCCGTCAGACTTCAGGCGGCGGGCAAACTCTATACCACTCATGCCTGGCAACATCCAGTCCAGCAGGATCAGATCCGGCATGGTTTCACGCAATAACATTTGCGCATGTTCTACACTGGTTGCGCGAATCGCATGATGCCCGGCTTGTTTGATATTTAATGCAAGCAATTCCTGGATCGCCGGTTCATCTTCTACAACCAAAATATTTGCTGCTGCCATGACACTCCCTTTAAGCAATTTTCAACAATAGCACTACTGTATTTGCTCGCCAGTTTATGAATGTATTATGACATTTTAATGACAAGCTCACATAAATTTAAATTTGAGTGGATTGCCTTTTATTTCAAATTGTAACAAGATGTTACCGCGAGAAATTTAAGGGGTGTTACATGTTGTTCAATCTGTCAAAAGAACATATTACGGCAGGCAAAAGCTTCAATCGCTGGTTGGTTCCGCCGGCAGCGTTAGCAGTGCATTTATCGATTGGGATGGCGTATGGGTTCAGTGTTTTCTGGAAGCCACTTGGCACCGCAGTGACTGGGCCAGATGGTGCGCCAGTTGCCGCTTGTGCTGCCGGCGCGACCACCTTTAGTGAAAAACTCGCAGGCACTGCCCAAGCGTTATTCGCAACAGATTGCAACTGGACACAGTTCGATCTCGGCTGGATGTATACATTGTTTTTTGTATTGCTCGGTTGCTCGGCGGCATTGTGGGGCGGCTGGCTTGAACGTGCCGGGCCGCGCAAGGCCGGGCTGGTGGCTACACTGTGCTGGTGTGGTGGCTTGCTGATTTCCGCCTTCGGTGTCTATCACCACCAGCTATGGATGATGTGGCTGGGCAGCGGCGTGATAGGTGGCATAGGCCTGGGGCTTGGCTATATCTCCCCCGTTTCCACCCTGATCAAATGGTTTCCTGACCGGCGCGGCATGGCGACCGGCATGGCGATCATGGGTTTTGGCGGTGGTGCCATGATAGGTTCACCGCTGGCAACCAAGCTGATGAGCTGGTTTGCTACGCCGACCGACCCCGGTGTCTGGCAAACCTTTGTTGTGCTGGCAGTGGTCTATGCCATCTTCATGACCTGCGGTTCGCTGGGCTACCGCATTCCCGCCGCTAACTGGAAACCTGAAGGCTGGACACCGCCAGACCAGCAGCACAAGCGTATGGTGGTCAACAAGCATGTGCACCTGAAAAACGCCCACAAAACGCCGCAATTCTGGCTGCTGTGGCTGGTGCTGTGCATGAACGTGTCAGCAGCCATCGGCATCATTGGTGCCGCTGCGCCGATGTTGCAGGAAACCTTCGGCGGGCAGCTGATAGGCAAACCAGATCTGAGCTTTGCCGATATCAAAGCGGATGAGTCCTTAACCGTTGCCGCTGCTGCGGTTGGTGCGGGTTTTGTCGGCCTGATCTCGGTGTTCAATATCCTCGGGCGGCTAGGCTGGGCCACCTCTTCCGACAAACTGGGCCGGCGCAACACCTATTTCATCTTTTTTGTGCTGGGTGCCTTGATGTATATCACTGCCACCTATGCCGCCAACCATCACCAGCTTTCGCTGTTCCTGGTGGTATTCTGCGTGATCGCCTCCATGTATGGCGGCGGGTTCTCGACCATTCCTGCCTACCTGGCCGACCTGTTCGGGACCCAGTTTGTCGGCGCTATCCATGGCCGCTTGCTGACCGCCTGGTCAACCGCCGGCATTGTCGGCCCCGTGATCGTGAATTACATGCACGATGTCCGCCTGGAAGCAAAAACCCCGTTTGCGGATATCTATGGGCCTATCTTCCTGACACTGGCGGCACTGCTAGGCGTGGGCTTTATTGCCAACCTGCTGGTCAGGCCGGTTGCCAGCAAGTATTTTATGAGCGATGCCGAATTAGCCATTGAGCAAGCTGCAGGTCAGTCCAAAGCGGCGAAAGCGAATAACGCCGTTAATGACAACCCTGCTCATGAGAGCCCGAAACGCGCTACGTGGATGGTTAAACTGGCGTGGCCGGCGGTGTTGATCCCAATCGCTTACGGTATCTTCATGACCGTGCAAAAAGCCGGCGCTTTATTTGTATAAAGGCAGGCGAGCCTGATCTGCCCGGAAATGCATTCAATCAAACGCGGGGAGTCCGGTTTGGGTTAAAATACGGTTTTCAAGTATTGGCCCACGGACTTCCAAGTGAATAAACTCTCTCCAAATCTCGACGGTACCGGCAAGAAAATCGGTATCGTTCTTTCCCGTTTTAATGACAATATCGGTGCCGGCCTGCTGCAAGCCTGCGAGCAGGAACTGCTGAAATTAGGTGTTAAAGCCGAAGATATCACTCTGGCAACCGTGCCCGGCGCGCTGGAAAGCCCGCTGGTGCTGCAACATATGGCACTGACAGAAGCCTATGACGCATTGATTGCACTGGGCGCGATCATCCGCGGCGAGACTTATCATTTTGAAGTGGTTTCCAATGAATCTGCCCGTGGCATTTCTGAAGTACAGCGTGACACCGGTGTACCGGTCGCCAATGCTATCCTCACCACCGAAAACGATGAGCAGGCTGAAGCAAGGGTAGCAGTCAAGGGCGCTGAAGCGGCACAAGTGGCCATTGAAATGGCCAACCTGGTAAATGCACTATGAGCCAAGATTCGAGCCCTGATAAACAGCAGGCCGCAGACAAAAGCAAATCCTCGTCGGCAAAAGGTAAAGGCAGCAAGAACCGCCGTAAATCCCGCGAACTGGCGTTGAAAGCTTTATACCGCAACCGTATGAATGCGGGCGATATAAAGCAGTTGCGTTTTGACAGCCTGGATGACCCTGACTACCACAAGGCTGATGAAGGCTATTTCAAACAATTATTGACTGGCGTGCTCGATCACACGGCCGATATCGATGCCATGATCAGCCAGTTCATCGACCGTCAGCTGGATGAACTCAGCCCTATCGAACATGCGGTATTGCGTATCTCCGGTTACGAACTGATGTTTGATGTCAGCATCCCCTACCGCGTCGCCATCAACGAAGGTGTAGAACTGGCAAAAACATACGGCGGTATCGACGGCCATAAATACATCAATGGTGTGCTGGATAAAATTGCGGCGCAGGCGAGGCCGCAAGAGGTTCAACGCTAGGCAATTTCTTCAAAATAAAAAAGCCCTGTCTGACAGGGCTTTTTACCAGGCAAAACCTATCTTCCGCCTGGAAGGCCTAGGCAGTCTGGATATGGTAACGGTTGCGGCCAGCGCTTTTGGCCTGATACATCGCTACGTCTGCCTGCTTCATCCAGTCATCCACAGATACTTGCGTCGCTACGCCACGCAGCGCTACGCCGACACTCACACTGATCTTGATCTCTGTGCCATTGACCTGCACCGGCGCGACAAAACTCCTGACGATCTTCTGCGCCACCAGGTCGGCATCCTGCTCCTGCTTCAACTCCGGCAAGATGATCACGAACTCATCCCCGCCCTGCCTGGAAACGGTATCGGTCTGGCGCAAGCATCCCAGCAGGCGTGCGGCCACTTCTTTCAGGATGGCATCGCCGATATCATGGCCAAGGCCATCGTTGATCTGCTTGAAATGGTCCACATCCAGGAAAATAAGTGCCGCCAGTTGCTGGTAGCGTTCAATATGGGCATGCACCTGGTGCAAACGCATCAACAGCATGCGGCGGTTGGGCAAATTGGTCAGCGCATCAAAATACGCTTCCTGCGCGACTTCGTCATACTCACGTTTACGCACCGTGATATCTTCGATCTGCGCAATAAAATATTGCGGTGCCAGCTCATCATCGCGGAATATTGACACGGACAATTGCACCCACACCATGGATTTATCTTTACGGATATAGCGTTTTTCCATCTGGTAGGCATTGATACTGCCTTCCAGCAGTTGCTGTACATAATCAAGGTCTGCAGCCAGGTCATCTGCATGGGTGATCTCCTGGAACGTACGTATCATCAGCTCATCATTACGGAAGCCGACAATATTGCACAAGGCCTGGTTGACCTTGGTAAAACGTCCTTCCAGCGACACGATCGCCATGCCGATCGGCGCAAAATCAATGATCTCCCTGAAGCTTTTTTCACTTGCCCGTAAAGCCGACTCTGTTTTCTTACGGCTGCTGATGTCATCGAACACCACCGCCGTTCCACGCACCAACCCATCCCTGATGATGGGTACCGAGGTCACATCGATGTGGATAGGCTGCCCGTCGCGCCGTTTGAGTACTTCGTCTGACGACTTCACTGACTGACCGGTCCTGATCACATTACACATCAGGCATGCATGTTCGGGATAATGGGAATGGTCCACTTTATGATAGTGAAACAGCGCATGCGCATTTTTGCCCAATACAGCGGCCTGGTCCCAGCCTAATAACCTTTGGGCTTCGGGATTCATAAAAGTCAGCAGTCCCTTTGCGTCGGTGACATAAATGCCCTCGCCCAGCGTATCAGTGATTTCCCGGAATCTTGCAGAGCTTTCCTTGAGCGCCAGTGTTTTTTCATCCACCAACGCCAGCACGCGTGCCGTATAACCGGTACCGATCAGCAATATCGCGCCGACCAGGCCGGTACAGAAAATGCCTACCACCAGCATGCTCCAGCTTTGCCAGCCACGATGGCGGGCGAAATATGCCTGCGAAGGCGACATGTCCAGCCGGTAATGTTTGTTACCGAATCTGAATTCACGGGCAAACACTACCTCCGGGGGCTGCTCCGCACCGGAGGTATACACGGTTTTTCCGCTTTCCCGCTCGGTCAGCCGTGCATGGATCAAATCGCGCGAACCGGCGAAAAGTCCGCCAAAGAAATCCCTGGCCACCAGCACGGTCTGTACCACGCCATCCAGGGAATGGCCATGCACGGGATACATCAGCAACAAACCGGTTTCGCGGCCTGAATACAGATACAGCTTGATAGGCTCAGTCACCACTGCACCGTTATGCTTGAACGCCTGCAACAGCGTGATCTTGCGGTCATCCAGTGCCGCCATATCGAAACCGATGATGCGTTGGGTCTGTGCGGTGGCCGGCTCGATATAGGTCAGCGGGAAATAATAGCTACGATCTCTCGCTGTATGCCACTGGTTAGCGGCATCCGGTTCCAGGATATTGTAGCCGGGGAAATCCTGCTGCATCTGTGTCACAAAGCTGTCGCGTTTGGGATGGCGCACCTTGGGTACCCACTCGATAGCGTATATCATGGGGTATTTATCCAGCGTCACTTTGACAAAGTTGCTGAAATCCTGCTTGCTGACATCAGACTGCTGATAAGTGAATAGTGCGCTGATCTGCGCCAGCACCGCTTCCTGTGATTCGAACCGGGTGCGCAATTGCTCTGACAACTGGCTGGCGAGGCCATCAAACTCAGTGAGTGATTCCTTGCGCTCCCACTTGCTCGCAGTCACATACGCCAGCACCAGCAAAGCGAAAAGCAATAACATAGGCATCGCAACTGTATACAAGCGTTTTTGCCACAGCTTGCGCGGTTGCCCGAACATCACCAGCGTCAGCGGCAGCATCACCATCAGGCCAAGGAAGTCGCCCACCCACCAGCTTAGCCAGCTGGCAGGTAACTCATACCAGTCCAGCATCCCCAGCGCCAGCAAGCTGGCGGCCGACAGGCTGGCACTGACCAGACATATCACCGGTGCATACAGTAAAAATGTGATGACTTGCCTGGGCGCATCCAGCGTGGTCGGGTAAGCGATTTTACGCTGCAGCCACCAGCCACCGACCCACGCCTGGATGACGGATGCGGCAGCAATCATTAAGGCTGCGGACAGGCCGATGAGGCTGAGCTTGGTGGTATAGCCTATCCAGAGATTAAGGATAAAGGAGCCGAGAAAAATTGCAGGCAGCATGCGCCTGCCAGCAATATAGGTCACCGCAATGGCAATGCCCGCCGGCGGAAAAATGGCTGAGGCATAGCCGGGAGGCACGGCCAGCATCAAGCCTAGCTTACCGGTGATGATGTAGATCAACACCAGCGCAAGGCTGAAAATAGCACTTTGATAGCGAAAATATAATCCTGATAACATCAACACCATGGCTTATAGCCGAGAAGAATAATCTGCTGCTATAGGATAAACATCCTTTTACAGCCATTCAAGCATAGCACTCAACCTGCCAACGGCATGACGGAAACTGACTGAAGAAAAAGGGTTTATTCCCGAGCTAGGGCCGACACGACACTGATATTTGAAGATGCTGTGATGAACAATACCGTCACTGCGCTGCTCAGCAACGATAAAAAGCCGACGGAAAAAGGTTAAGCAATCAGCGATAAGGTATGAAGTTTTAAACCGGCTGTATCCAGCTTGCAGACAACGGCGGTATCATGCCAGTCGCCCAGTACCCAGCGTTCGCAGTGATGCCCATCAACGGTGAGCTCATGAATAGCCGGCCGGTGGGTATGTCCGTGCAGTAACACTTCAGGATAATCATATTCCCTGATCAGGGCAGCGACTGCCTCATGATTCACATCCATGATATCCATGGATTGTGCAGCTTTGTTTTGCGTACTCTGGCTGCGTGCGTGCTCGGCAAAAGCGATACGCTCTGCCAATGGCTTTGCCAGGAAAGCCTGCTGCCAGCCAGGCTGGCGCACCTGACTACGGAACTGCTGGTAAGCAGTATCGTCGGTACAGAGCGCATCACCGTGCGATAACAGAATACGTCGATCAGCAGACTCAATCAGCACAGGGTCGGAAAGCAGCTGCAGTCCGCAAGCCTGCGCAAAATCTTCGCCAATCAGGAAATCCCGGTTACCGTGCATGAAATACAGTTTGACGCCGCTGTCCGACAGTGTACGCAGTGCATGGACCACCGGCAAAAATCCGGCTCCATGTTGTGCATCCTGCAGAACGTCGTCACCGACCCATGCCTCAAAAAAATCGCCCAGGATATATAGCTTTTCGGCAGAGGCGACCTCGGTTGCCAGCCAATGCAAAAAAGCCTGCGTTACCGCAGGCCTTTGCGCACACAGGTGCAGATCAGAAATGATCCAGGTGGTCATGCCTTAATCAATAACAACTGCTTTTTCGATGATCACTGGCTCTACAGGTACGTCCTGGTGACCGGCACGGCTGGTGGTGGCCACTGTTTTGATCTTATCAATGACTTCAGTACCTTCAACCACTTTACCGAATACACAGTAGCCCCAGCCCTGGGTGGTAGGTGCACTGAAATTCAGGAAGTCATTATCCTTCACATTGATAAAGAATTGCGCTGACGCGGAATCCGGCACCATGGTACGTGCCATCGCCAATGTGTATTTTTCGTTAGACAAGCCATTATCCGCTTCATTCTTGATAGTGGCATCGGTTGCTTTTTGTTTCATGTTGACATCAAAACCGCCGCCTTGAATCATGAAGTCATTGATCACGCGATGAAAAATCACGCCTTCGTAAAAACCTTTATCAACATAGTTGAGAAAGTTGGCCACGGTGATAGGCGCTTTGTCCTCGTAAAGTTCGATCGTGATATCGCCAAAGTTGGTAGTGAGTTTTACCAAAACATTCTCCGTTTATTGAATTAAAAAATGACTAAAATTATTTGCCGCTAACAATCGTCGCACGCTTGATCAGCACAGTGCGGATGGGCACATCAGCCATACCATGCTGGCTTCCTGTAGGCAGGTTACTGATCTTGAACACCACGTCCATGCCGGAAACGACTTTACCGAATACACAGTAGCCTATCATGCTCGCTTCCGGGCTGGTGTAATTCAGGAACTGGTTATCGGCTACATTCACAAAAAACTGGGCAGTGGCAGAATTCGGGTCCTGCGTACGCGCCATGGCGATAGTGCCGGTCTGGTTGATCAGACCGTTATTAGATTCGTTCACAATCGGCGCGCGAGTAGGTTTTTCCGCAAGGTCGCGATCAAAGCCACCACCCTGGACCATAAAACGGCTGATGACACGGTGAAACACAGTATTTGTGTAAAAACCGTCTTTTACATACTGCAGGAAATTCTCAACCGTTTTAGGTGCTTTGTCAGCATAGACTTCCACCGTAAAATTGCCCTGGTTGGTTTCAAACAATACTTGTGTAGCGGCATCGGCATACGATACCGCGGCCATCATGCATAACAAAAAAACGCCAACTAATTTACGCATCACGCTGATCCTTCATATAAGATTTTCCATTGCCCGTTTTCCTGTACCCAGTACTGGCGCTTTTTCATCACATTACGCAGTGCAGGGCTGATATATTCCTGCTCAAAATCCACCACCACCATGTTCTTGGTCGAATTCGGATAGGTAAACATGCTGACTTCCGACAAATTAACGCTGACTTTAGGCTTGGCCGCCTGGATCTGGCGCTTGTAGCCGGACCACTTGGATAACCCGCCTTCTGAATAGAAAAAGTCGCTGGCATAATGCGACAGGTAGGCATCCGTGTTCTGTGACACCCAGTCCTTGCGCCAGCCTTCCAGCGCGACTTTCAATGCAGCTTTTGCCTGCTCCTGCTGCTTGAGGGACTCAGGGCTGATCCACTCGAAATTCACGCCTATCACTACCGGTGTCCCGCCTGCCTGCAGTATATCCTGCAACGCTTTGACGTCCGGATTGGAAAGGACTACGCAACCATCACTGGCCCTTGGCGGACGGCTGTATGTGTCGCGAGGGGTGCCATGGATCCAGATACCGGAGCCGGTCTTGCGCTCGTAGCTATCGATCTCGTTAGGGTAATTGAGCGGGTAAGCGGCATCACCATATAGATCAGGCAACGGGCGATTAAGTTTCCGCGAGGCAAAGTAAACCCCGATAGGCGTGCGCTTATCACCCTGGTCTTTTTTACCTATACCGTTTTTGCCTATGGTGACGTAATAATCCGCCACATACTTCAAAGTATCTTTCGGACTTTTTTCGTAAACATAAAGCCGTGAACGTGCGGTATCCACAAACAGCACATGCGTCTGTTTTTCAGACAGCTCGACCAGCAGATTGGGCTGGGTCAGTCCGCGGTTACGGTCAAAGTAGTTACGGATGCGGATTTCAGCTTCATCCTTGAAATCCTGGATTCTGGCCATATCGGCGGCATTGACGTCGCCAAATCCATTCAGGATACGCGCTTTGGCAGACAGCAGATCGCCATGGATCAGGTGGGCAAGGGCAAAATTGGGTGAGATCTTCAATAACTGGTCAACGTAATCAAGCGCCTGTTGCAGGCGGCCTTCTTTGATGGACTGTAGCGTTTGCACCAGCATACGCTCTACGCTACCGGTGTTTTTATTTTGTATGAATAATCGAGTGGTTAACGCTTCATGGTTGACGGCTGTCGCATTCCACGGCAATAGCGCAGCACTGACAAATGCTATACAGCAATATTTTCTCAAACTTCTCATGCCGGTATTATACATTCGTTGATTTAAAACTGTGCGCTAACTTGCTGAATCCGCTGGGTATTTTACAACGGATTCAACGTATACATCATTAAAACTTGCCAACGCGCTCCTGCTTGATCAGCCAGCGTGAACCTTCTTTGACCAGATTCAATGTTTTATTGGAATTGGCATCCAGGCCGGTCGCCTTATATACCTGCCTGAATGTCACTTTGGCAGTAGTTGCGCTTTCCATCTTCACATTGATATTTTGCAGATTCACCGAGATCTTGGCCGGGCGGCTGACACGCTCACGGCGGGTGTTTTCCCATTGTTTACGGGTTTCACCACCGGGCGTTTTGAAATCCTTGGCGTAACTGTCCAAATAGCGATCCACATTCTGCGCCGCCCAGGCATCTGCCCACGCATTGACAGCATCGATCACCACCTGCTCCTGGTTATCAACCACAGGTTTGGATTCAGGTTGTTTGGGTTCTACTGGTTTAGCCTCTACCGGTTTGGTTTCTACCACTGCAGGTTTTTTTGGCTCAGCCACTGGTGGCGTCGTTGCAGTTGGTGCCGGCGGAGCCGGCGGTGTCACTGTCGGCGTATTGCTGGCCGGTGGCAGCACCGCAGTGGTCGAAGCCGCAGGCGGCACAGTGGAGACAGGTCGCGAAGCAGCACGTTTACCGCCAAACAAGTCGGTGATCATGGCCAGTTTGTTTTGCGCACGGCTGTTGGAGGTGTCCAGCTTGAGTGCCTTGTCGTAAGCCTCGGAAGCCATACGCGCATAAATATCACCCAGGTTCTCATGTGCAGTTGCATAACTAGGGTGGGTTTTAATCGCTGACTCCAGCGCTTTGCGGGCTTTGTCATATTGACCCTGGTCTGCGTACAATACAGCGAGGTTATTGTACGGTTCAGGCAGGTTGGGATATTTTTCTGAGAGATCAGTGAACGCCTTGATCGCCTCGTCACGCTTGCCCAGTTCTACCAGGATCACACCACGCATGAACATCGCTTCGGCATTTTTCGGGTTAGACGCAAGGTAACTATTCACCTTATCCAGCGCTGCTGCCTGGTTACCCTGCTCTGAAAGCTGATTGATTTCACGGAGTTCTACGTTTGTCTGACCGGCTATCGCGGCATTGATTAACGCGGCCTGACTTAAAATGATCCCACCTACCAGCAAATATTTTTTTAATGTTGCATTCATGAGTTAATTACCTGGGCAATCGTTGATTTTTAGCAGTATGTTATACTTTTATTGTACAAGAGACAGTGCAAACTTAGGTGATTATTACGCAATGATTTCAGCATCAATTCGCGTTTTTCATGTGATTTGCCTGATAACGAACAATCCGGATGTAACAATGTCAGGCCAAGTCTAAACATCACCTTCTTAACATTCGTCAAACATTCCGTTACTTCTGCTAATTTTATCACGCATTTTCCCCACATTACATTTGTTAGCATGTTAAAACTACACAACACCCTTACCCGCAGCAAGCAAGATTTCAAGCCCATCCAACCGAATAAAGTCCGTATGTATGTGTGTGGAATGACCGTCTACGACTTTTGCCATTTGGGCCATGCACGGGTGATGGTGGTATTTGATATGGTTGCACGGTGGTTTCGCGCCAGTGGCTACGAAGTGAGCTATGTACGCAACATCACCGATATTGATGACAAAATCATCAAACGTGCCAACGAAAACAACGAATCCATCGCCAGCCTGACCCAGCGTTTCATTACCGCCATGGACGAAGACTCAGCCAAACTCGGCATTATCCGCCCTGATATCGAGCCGCGAGCCACCGACCACGTGCAGGGCATGCTGGACATGATAGGCAAACTGATAGAGAAAGGGTTTGCCTACCACGCCGACAATGGGGATGTATTTTACAGCGTTCGCAGTTTCAATGATTACGGCAAGTTATCCGGCAAAACACTGGATGATTTGCGGGCAGGCGAACGTGTAGATGTCGATGGCCATAAACAGGACCCGCTGGATTTTGTATTGTGGAAATCCGCTAAACCAGGCGAGCCTTACTGGGAATCGCCATGGGGCAATGGCAGACCTGGCTGGCACATTGAGTGTTCGGTCATGAGCGCAGAACATGTTGGCGAACACTTCGACATCCATGGCGGTGGCCAGGATTTACAGTTTCCCCACCATGAAAACGAAATCGCGCAATCTGAAGCGACCCATGGCTGCACCATGGCAAACTACTGGATGCATAATGGCTTCGTCCGCGTCGATGACGAAAAAATGTCCAAATCATTGGGCAATTTTTTCACTATCCGCGAAGTGCTGGAAAAATATGACGCTGAAGTGGTGCGATTTTTTATCCTGCGCGCGCATTACCGCAGCCCGCTCAACTATTCAGACAAACACCTGGATGATGCAAAAGCGTCATTAACGCGGCTATACACTGCATTACGTGGTTTCGGGATTGAAGGTCCTGAAGCTGACACCGACGCGATTGACTGGCAGCAGCCTCAGGCAGCCAAATTCAAAGCCGCGATGGATGACGACTTCAACACGGCAGAAGCTCTGGCCGTATTGTTTGAGCTGGCAAACGACTTGAATAAAGACAAATCCCAAGCCACTGCAGTACTGTTGAAACAATTGGCAGGCATTCTTGGTTTGCTGCAACGCGATCCGGAAAGCTTTATGCATGGTGACGATGGTGCTTCAACCGACCTGGATATCGAAGGCCTGATCACTGCCCGTATCGCTGCCAAAAAAGCCAAAGACTTTGCCGAAGCAGACCGTATCCGCAAAGCACTGGCTGACGCTGGCATAGTGCTGGAAGATACGCCACAAGGTACAACCTGGCGCCGCGCTTAAGTTGTGAACACACTCATTCTTTATTGAAGGAAAACGGATGCCCGTTAAATTAACTGCTCCCCTCGCTCAAAACCTGTTACCAGTTGCAGGTGTGCAACTCGGCTTCACCCAGGCGCATATCCGCAAACCAAACCGTAAAGACGTGCTGGTGATCACCTTGCCGGAAGGCAGCAGCGTTTCCGGAGTTTTCACGCTCAACCGTTTTTGCGCAGCACCGGTCACCGTATGTAAAGACCACTTGCAGAAAAACAAAGGTATCCGTGCGCTGCTGGTCAATACCGGCTGTGCTAACGCAGGTACAGGCCTACAGGGTTTAGACGATGCGCGCGCCACTTGCATCGCGGTTGCCCAGGCATTGAGCATCAGCCCGGAACAGGTACTGCCTTTTTCCACTGGCGTGATCCTGGAAACCCTGCCTATGGAAAGACTGCTGGCCGGCATTCCTGGTGCAGTGGCTAACCTGCAAACCGACAACTGGCTGAACGCAGCAGAAGCCATCATGACTACGGATATTGTCGCCAAGGGCACCTCCCGCACGCTGACCATTGACGGTAAAACCGTGACCATTACCGGCATCAGCAAAGGCTCCGGCATGATTCACCCCAATATGGCGACCATGCTGGGTTACATCGCCACCGATGCAGCCATCAGCCAGGCCGCGCTGGATAGCATTATTCAACATGCAGTGAATAAATCATTTAACTGTATCACTGTGGACGGTGACACCAGCACCAACGACAGCCTGATCCTGATGGCGACCGGCCAGGCCGGCAATGTAGAAGTGAATGAAAACAGCGCAGGGTTTACTGCCCTGCGTGATGCGCTGACTGATGTGGCTACTGAACTTGCACAAGCGATTGTGCGTGATGGTGAAGGCGCTACCAAGTTCATGACTATCCAGGTTGAAGCTGGCAAAGACGAAGAAGAATGCCGCAAAGTGGCTTACGCGATCGCACATTCCCCGCTGATTAAAACGGCTTTTTTTGCTTCTGACCCGAATCTGGGACGTATTTTGGCAGCGATCGGATATGCCGGGATTGATGATCTCGACGTCAATACTATGCAGCTGTATCTCGGCGAAGTATTGGTCGCGGAAAAAGGTGGGCGTGCAGCTAGCTATGTTGAAGAGCAAGGCGCAGCGGTGATGAAAGAAAGTGATATTTTAGTGCGCGTGCTGCTTAACCGGGGTACGGCGGATGCAACGGTATGGACTTGCGATTTCTCATATGATTATGTGAAGATTAATGCGGATTATAGGTCTTAGTTTTTAATATTTAAGCAGCATTTCATTTCGCCTCTAGGCGACCTTCTTTCTTATGCTTGTCCATAAGAAAGAAGGCAAAGAACAAGACACCCTAGCCTCCGCTTGTATCCTGCGTTGCTCATCAACGTGGGCGTCCAACGAAACTCGCCCTAGCGGCTTGCACAAGACGCAAGCCACCGCGGAACTCGAACAGACGCTGGCCGACAACTCCCACGCTGACTGCGCTACTCGGCGCGTCAGATAGGGGCCCATTAAAGCACCCGCCTACATTTGAGTATGGCTTCTTTGCATTGCAGCACGCTCAACCGCTAAGGGAAAACAAAGAATTAGATTTCCTAGAACTTGAGTTTGATCTCAGCTTAAATCTCACTGAGCGCCCGCCAATCTTCATGTCCAAATATGTTTTCATCGTGGTGGTTTTAACCGGGTCCCCTATCTGACGCGCCGAGTAGCGCAGGCAAAACAAGGAATAAGGGAGCGTTTGTTCGAGTCCCGCAGCAGCTTATGCTTTTTATAAGCTGTCAGGTCGAGTTTCGTGACCGCTTGTTTTGACGAGCAACGCAGGAATCAAGCGGAAGCTAGGGTGCCCTTTCTTTTGGTTACTTGTTCTTTGGGCAAGCAAAGAAAAGTAACTCGCCAAGGGGCGAAAAAGAATATCAATTTACTACGAAGAATTACCTATTAAAACCTACCAAAAATTTAATGTTCTCTCGACAGAAGCAACAAAGCTAACATTAATCTTGCCTAGATTCTGGCCTGCGCCAGAATGACGATCAACAGTGTGCCGCCAGCTTTTCCGAAGACGCTCAGCATTCTCTGCAAACTTACTACTAAACTATCGCTAGAATGAAGATTGGCATACATCCAATCATGAAGCGCATTAAGAACCAGTTACACTCACTTAAAAATCTCTTTCCTAAGCATCATCAATTACCCTCCCCCGCCCCCTCTTAATTTCCCCCCGCTGCATTTTCCCCGCCACCCTACGTTTCTGCGAAGCCCGCGTCGGCCGCGTCTCATACCTTGTAGCATGCACATGACTTGCCGCCTCCACAATCGCCTGCAACCTTGCAATCGCATCCTTTTTATTCGCCTCCTGCGTACGGTACTGCTGGGCTTTAATGATCAATACACCTTCCGCAGTGATACGCTGATCTTTGCTATGCAGCAATCTGGATTTAACAGTTTCACTGAGGCTGGAAGCGGGAATATCGAAACGCAGGTGGATGGCGGACGACACTTTGTTGACGTTCTGGCCACCCGCCCCTTGCGCGCGTATAGCTGTCAGTGAGTATTCATTTGCAGGAACGATCAGCATGCTCATTACCCGTTCACACAGGCTCGGGCTTTTCGTCTACACGCTCGAAAAAAGCCTGCACTTCATCCAGCTTGCGTGTCCGCTTGAATGGCGGCAAACTTTGCCAGATACGCCGACCGTAGGGTTTATCCACCAATCTCGGGTCACAAATCACCAGCACGCCGGAATCACTTTCATCGCGGATCAAACGGCCAGCGCCCTGTTTCAGGGTAATCACCGCATAAGGCAGCTGGTATTCCATAAAGGCATTTTTGCCTTCGGTGTTCATTTTGTCGATGCGCGCCGCAAGTACCGGATCATCTGGTGGCGCAAACGGCAGCTTGTCGATAATCACGCAGGAAAGCGCTTCGCCGCGCACGTCGACGCCTTCCCAAAAACTTTGCGAGCCGACCAGTACCGCATTGCCATGCGCACGGAACCTGTCCAGCAATTCAGTGCGGTTACTTTCACCTTGCATTAATAAAGGGTATTCCAAACCCTGCTCTTCAAACGCCTGCTTCAATAATGCGTGCACTTCACGCATTGCTTTTAGCGAAGTGCACAGCACAAACGCGCGGCCGCGGCTGGCTTGCAAGACCGGCAGAGCAATCGCCGCTACCGCTGCCGGGTAGGCGATGCTATTCGGTTCCGGCATGCCTTCAGGCACATATAAAAGTGCTTGCTGATCATAATCAAACGGGCTTTGCCAATGCCGTGTTTGTGCGGAAAGCAACCCCATCTGGCCCTGGTAATGGTTGAAATCACTTTTCACCGCTAAAGTCGCAGAGGTGAAAATCCAGGCGCGAGGTTGTGCATTCAGTTGCTTACCGAAGCCATCCGCCACACTAAGCGGCGTCGCATGCAATTGCACACTTTGGGTAAACACTTCCACCCAGCGCACCAGGTTAGCATGATTGCCTTTGTGCCAGGCTTCCAGCAAAGCCAGCAAGGCTTCACCCCGTTGCCAGCACTTTTCCAGCAGGGGATCGCGCGCTGCCTGGGTTTCCAGTACTTTGGTCAGTGTCGCCAGAGTTTCCAGCATATGCTGATAGGCATCGGCAAAATTTCTCAATGACTGTGCTTTTTGCACCGGCATGCGCGCGCCTTCAAACTGAAATACCAGGCGGAAATCACGGCAGGCTTTTTCCAGCGGCGTCACTGCTTCAGCTAACGCGACGCAGTCTTTTGCAATGGTGAGATAGGCCATCTGGCTATCCCTTGCCAGGTCCATCAGTTGCGAGGTAGAAATATCTTCACCAAAAAATAGCCCGGCGACTTCAGGCAACTGGTGAGCTTCGTCAAACACTACCGTGTTTGCGCTAGGCAACAGTTCAGCTACGCCTTCATCCCGCAGCATCACATCGGCAAAGAATAAATGGTGATTGACCACCACCACATCTGCCGCCAATGCCTGCTTGCGCGCTTCCATCACAAAGCATTGTTTGTAAAACTGGCAATCCTGGCCGACGCAGTTATCACGGGTGGAAGTGACCTGCTGCCAGACGGTTGCCTGTTCGGGCACTTCGATCAACTCAGCCTTATCGCCGGTCTGGCTGTTTTCTGCGAAACTTTGCAGAATGGGGATATATTGGGCGTCTTCACGCGACTGGAAACGGCCTTCCTGGCTGGCACGCAGCAGATGATAGTGGCAGATGTAGTTAGCACGTCCCTTGAGCATGGCGACAGAGACAGGGACTTTAAGTGCTTCGCGCACTGCCGGCAGATCACGCTGGTAGAGTTGATCCTGCAGAGTTTTAGTACCAGTGGAGATAATCACTTTGCCGCCGGATAATAACGCTGGCACCAGGTATGCATAAGTTTTGCCGGTGCCTGTCCCGGCTTCGGCCACCAGTTGCTGCTGGTTATCAATGGCATCCGCAATCGCCTGCGCCATTTCCTGCTGCTGCGGGCGGCTTCTGAAACCCGGCATGGTTTGTACCAGACAACCGCTTTCTGAAAATGCTGACGTGACTTGTTGCATCAAAGACATGCTTCAATTATCCCACGGACCACCAAAAATGATGCAGTTTTTTGCGGATTCCGATATTACTTACATGCTTAAATTTGCTTGAAAACTTGCATCTGCCATTGAAGTATGGCAAGGTTTAGGCCGTTATACTTATTTCTGACACAACAAGAACGATAACCAAGCTTTGATTGTGATGAATAATTTAGTTCTTCGACTCGCTGCACTATTTATCAGTGCGCCTCTGATCAGCACCCTTTGCATCTCTCAAGGCCACGCCGCCCCGGGCGATGATAAGCGCTGGCAGAATGCTTATAGCTATTCGCAAGAAGAGGTATTGGACAGCCAAACCGGACTTTCCGGCTCCTGGTCAGAAAAAGTAGAAGAGATCATGATCCGGGCGCTGAGCCTGACTGGTGTAGGTTACAAATATGGCGGAAGGTCGCCTGAAACCGGTTTTGATTGCAGCGGGTTTGTGCAATACGTGTTCAAACATGCCGCGCAAATCTCATTGCCACCTTCAGCCCGTACCATCAGTGAATTGGGCGATACCGTCAAACGTGAAGATCTGCAACCTGGCGACCTGGTATTTTTCAATACACTGAAATCAGCTTTCTCGCATGTCGGCATCTATGTAGGGAACAACCAGTTTATTCATGCACCACGAGCTGGCGCCAAAGTGCGTGTCGAAAACATGGATGAACGTTACTGGCGCACCCGTTACAACGGCGCCAAACGCCTGGAAGTCGAAACCGGTAACTAAAAGATTTTTGGTAAGGACAAGCTGCTTACCTAATTATTCACCCGCACTCTTTACCGGACTATCACTGTGACCAAGTGACCGCTCCGGATCAATCAAATCCCTGATCAGCTGCTTCAGTTCTTTAGCTTCAGGAAAACGCCCTGCTTCCTTGCGTGAAAAAATCACTTTCCCGTCACAGCGTATGTCCAGAATACCTCCGGTGCCAGGCACCAGATTCACCGATCCCAGATCAGTATCAAATGTGGTGAGCAGCTCCTGGGCCAGCCAGGCGGCACGCAGTAGCCAACGACACTGTGTACAAAACTCGATTTCTACGATAGGCTTCTGCATATATGCGCTCTAATAACTATTTTGCGTGAAGAGTATAGTCAATTTTACCGTAATAGCGGAAAATGAACTTAACTATGCTTTCCACTCTCTGAAAACAGGCTGATATCAACTGATGCAACCTGGCTCCAAATACAGTACTATTCATACGATAATATTCTCGCTTAATTGATCACAAGGCATTTTATGCGTTCCAAATTTGAAAAATTTAGCTTGCTAGGTGCAGGCGTTTTTGTAGGTATTCTGGTAAGTATCAATATATCTGCCTGGGCGGATAGAACTTCTGTTTCGCAATTGCCGATCGACGAACTGCGCGTGTTCGCCGAAGTGTTCGCCAAAGTCAAATCTGATTATGTTGAACCGGTGGAAGATAAAAAACTGATCAATGAAGCACTGGCCGGCATGCTGCAAGGCCTGGACCCTCACTCTACTTTCATGGATGCAGATGCCTATAAGGAATTGCAGGCAGGCACACAGGGCGAGTTTGGCGGCCTGGGTATTGAAGTCGCCATGGAAGATGGCCTGGTTAAAGTAGTGACCCCGATCGAAGACAGCCCTGCTTACAAAGCCGGCTTAAAATCCGGTGACCTGATCATGAAACTGGATGATACCCAGGTGCGTGGCCTGACATTGAACGATGCAGTGAAACGCATGCGTGGTGTTCCCGATACTAAAATCACGCTGACCGTTGTGCGTAAAGGCGAAGACAAACCACTGACCTTCACCCTGACCCGCGCCATCATCAAGGCACAAAGCGTCAAGAGCAAACTGATTGAGCCGGATTATGCTTATGTACGCATCACGCAGTTCCAGGAACGTACCGGCGAAGACCTTGCCAAGGCCCTGAAAAACCTGCGTGCCGAAAACAAAGGTCCGTTCAAAGGCCTGGTATTAGACCTGCGTAACAACCCGGGTGGCCTGCTGGATGCTGCGGTTGGTGTGTCTGCTGCTTTCCTGCCAAAAGATGATTTGGTGGTGTATACAGAAGGCCGTGTAGCGGACTCTAAAATGCGCCTGAACGCAACGCCTATGGATTACGCCCGCCGTGGTAAATCCGACTACCTGAAAGATTTGCCTGAAGAGTATAAATCCGTACCTATCGTGGTATTGATCAATGCTGGTTCTGCCTCCGCTTCAGAGATTGTTGCCGGTGCCCTGCAGGACCATAAACGTGCCACCATCATGGGTATACAGAGTTTTGGTAAGGGCTCAGTACAAACCATCCTGCCTATGAATAACGGTAGTGCGATCAAACTGACCACAGCACGTTACTTCACACCTAATGGCCGCTCTATCCAGGCTAAAGGTATTGTGCCGGATACGATCGTGGATGATGGTTCTGACCCAAGCCTGAGCCTGCACGAGGCGGATCTCAAGCGCCACTTATCCAACCCTAGCGATATCGCCAAAGCCAACGCTGAAAAAGCTGAAGAGATAAAAGCGCGTGTAGGTGGTGATAAGCCCAAGGATGAGAAATATGCTGAAACCCGCGGCCCTATCGAGCCTGCCAGCAAGGATGACTTCCAGTTTGTACAGGCTGTGAATCAACTGAAAGGCCTGCCAGTGCAAAAAGCGCCGGATGCGGCAAAAGCCGCCACTGACAAACCAGCCAACCCAGAAAAACCGGCTGCTACTGACAAACCGACCAAGAAGTAATGACGATGCCATTGCCTGCAGGAATTAAAGCTTCTTGCAGGCAATGAAGATTTTTAGGGAGCGATCAATGACTCTGCCGCCACTCACACTGGACAAGGCGATTGCCGTAATCGACATGGGCTTGCGCACAGTCTTCAGCCAGCCAGCCCCAAGTCGCCCCTACCCGCAAGCCGAAGCATCCGGCGATGCATCATTATCAGACAAAGAGCGCAAACATGCGGCCGCGCTCATGCGCATCAATCACGTTGGCGAAGTCTGTGCGCAGGCTTTGTATAGCGGCCAGGCATTGGTGTCGCGCAATCCAGCCAATGTAGAAGCGCTTAAACAAGCCTCCCGCGAGGAAGTCGACCATCTGGCCTGGTGCGAACGACGCATCAGTGAACTGGGCGGGCGTAAAAGCCTGCTCAACCCGTTATGGTTCGGAGCAAGTTTTGGTCTAGGCGTCACGGCTGGTTTACTTGGTGAAAAATGGAATCTGGGTTTCCTGGCAGAAACCGAACATCAGGTATCCTCGCATCTAGGCAGCCACTTGAAGCAATTGCCCGAACAAGACCATGCATCGCGTGCTATCGTGGCCCAGATGAAGCAGGACGAAGAACATCATGCCGGTACCGCTGAGCAGCTCGGTGGTGCAGAGCTGCCTGAACCGGTTAAACTGGCGATGCGATTAGCCTCCAAAGTGATGACGCGCACCGCGTATCACCTATAGTATTTGTAGTAACCTAGAGCCAACATGCAAAAATTTAGTGACAACTTACTTACCCTGGACAATGCGGATCATGTGAAACGCATCGAGCTTTATGACGAGCAAAGCCAGCCAGCCGGCCAGATTGAAAATAAACCGGGCACCCAGGGTTCCATCAAGGTTTACCACCATTTGTTCAAGATATATGGTGAGATCAATAGCGATGCCGCTGTCGAAGGCCTGGCGCTATATGCAGAACATACTGAGGATGCCGAAAATCATCCCGGCAAACACCCTAATATCGACAGATTGCTGAATGTGCTGGATAAAGAGCAAACACTCTCGATAAAAGTGTTCACCGAATAACACCGTTCCTTAATATTAAAGCCTCCATCCGGAGGCTTTAATATTTTGCAGGGCGCATATTCCTGAAAAAAAATATTAACCGTCCAGCCTGGCTTCCAGGTGATGTTTACTGATAGGCGGGTGATAAATGAACTCAAGCAAATGCCCGACACTATCCAGGCAATAAAAACCGCGTGAGCCATCGCGGTGGGTTTTGGGCGCTTCCGTGATGCGTACACCATGCCCCACCATATGTGCATACCAGCCATCTACAGCAGCTTCGTCCGTTAAAGCGAAGCCGATGTGGTCCAGGCGCTGTAGAGGATCCGCCTTGTAATCCACTCTATGCAAGGCAAACACATCTCCATGATTGGTCAGGTAAACGTTGTCCGGATCCGGTTGCCATTCGATATGCATGCCGACGATGCGCGTGTAAAAATCAATCGCTGATTCCAGATCTTTGATAAACAGCGCCACGTGGCGGATACCCAACATGCCGGCAGGAGTGGTCATGGTTTATTCAGCGCTAGTTGCTTTGATTTCAAAATCGTGCGTGATTTCGCAAGCTTTCTGCAGCATGATGCTGGCTGAACAATATTTTTCAGCTGACAGGCTAACCGCACGCGCTACTTGTTGCTCGTTCAGATTTTCGCCCGTCACCACAAAATGCACATGAATCTTGGTGAACACTTTGGGGATAGTCTCAGCACGCTCGGCAGCGATCTCGGCCACGCAATCCACGATAGGCTGGCGCGCTTTTTTCAGGATGGTGACCACATCGAACGCCGTGCATGAGCCCATGCCTATCAACAACATTTCCATTGGGCGCATGCCTATGTTGCGGCCACCATTTTCGGGTGCGCCATCCAGTACCACTGCGTGACCGGTTTCAGACTCGCCGACAAAGCTGACGCCGTCTATCCACTTCACTTTGACTTGCATTGTGACTTTCCAATCTTTTGTTTAATTTATTGCAGACATATTTTACAGGGGCCACTAATGCCCCCGGAGAATGATGTCACATGGGCATATGCAACCATACACCCGAAGAATGCCGTTTTATTTGACGCCGAGCAACTCAACGTCAAACACCAGCGTCGCGTTTGGCGGGATCACGCCACCGGCACCACGTGCACCATAGCCCATTTCCGAAGGAATGATCAGTGTGCGTTTACCGCCAACTTTCATGCCCTGTACGCCTTCATCCCAACCCTGGATGACCTGGCCGCCGCCGAGGAAGAAATTGAACGGGGAATTACGGTCCAGGCTGCTGTCGAATTTTTTGCCTTTAAAATCTTTGGCATTCGCGTCGTACAACCAGCCGGTGTAGTGCACGGTCACGTTGAAGCCGATTTCGGCTTCGCGACCGTCGCCAACCACGGTATCAATTTTTTGCAGTTCGGTTACATTGGCAGTCATTTGCGTTTTATCCTTTGAATTGGGTGAGTTTGATTGCGCCTGGCAACCTGCGATCGCTAACAGCAACACCATGCCCAAGCTTAGTTTTTTCATTCCTGATTTCAATTGTTGGCTCCTAGAAAACGACTATTATGATACGCGGTTTCACTTGAAACTGTTGTTTAAAATGCGTCTTTGCCGGCTAATGACCTTCAATCACCGCCCTGATCAAGCCATCCTGGATAGACCGCGCCGACGATGCATTAGCGTGATTCACCAGCATCACCAGCACATAGCGCTTGCCTTGCGTATCCTGCACGTAACCGGCGATACTGCTCACGCCTTCCAGCGAACCGGTTTTCAGGTAAGCCATGCCCTGGCCAGGTGTTTCCGCCAGCCGCTTCTTGAGAGTGCCGTCCAGGCCCAGCAGCGGCAAGGAAGCCATCAACACCGGCATCACCGGGCGCTGAAAGGCAGTCACAAGTAATTGTGCCAGATGCTCGGCGCTGATGCGCTCATTGCGCGACAAGCCGGAACCATTCTCCAGTACCAGTTCGGGAAACGATAACCCGCGTTTGCGCAATACCTCCATGAGCGTCAGCGCACTGCTGTTTTCGTCAGCTGGCGTCTTCCCGGCCTCCATGCCTATGGTCAGCATCAGCTGCCGGGTCATGACATTATTACTCCATTTATTGATGCCACGTATCACATTATCAAGAGGCTCAGACCACCAGGTCGTTACCAGATTGGCGGATACAGGTAACGTTGCCAGCAGACATTGCCCATCAAAGCGCCCGCCTGATTGCGACCATAATTTTTTAAACGTAAAAAAAGCGTATTGCTGATGACTGAGCACACTCAATTCAAGATAGCGCTCGTCACATTGTTCAGGTAGCGCGCCGCTGAAAGTCACTGTTGCACCGTCGGCAGTTTGCGTCACAGCATAGCGCAGTCCGCTGCGCCAATCGCCACACGCGCCTTTGACTACCTGCATGGTATTGACTACCTTGATCTGCGGTAACTCGAATTCTTGCGTGATATTGACGACAGGTTTGGGGCCGCCCTGCGATACGCCAAAACGGAAACTGCTGTGCCGGCCATTAATGAGCAATGCATTAGGATTGGCGTTGTACGCCCGCCATGGCTCGTCATCCAGTACCGGACGCTGGCTGACTTCAGGCGAGAACACTGAAGTATCCAGCACCAGGTTACCTTTGATATGACGTATGCCTTGCTGCTGGACCTGTTGCAATAACTGCCATAACTCGGCATTGTTCAAAGCAGGATCGCCATAGCCCTTGATCACAAGATCACCTTCCAGCACGCCCTGACGGATAGTGCCGTTGCTGTAGACTTCTGTTTTCCAGCGGTAAGCAGGCGTCAGCGCTTCCAGTGCTGTATAAGTGGTGACCAGTTTCATCACGCTGGCCGGGTTCATGGCTTTGCTGGCGTTATGGCTGAGCAAAGGTGGCTCACCGTTCAGGGGCTGGACCACAATGGCAACGCTGTCTTGCGGCAGCTGTGCCTTGGCCAGCGCCTCTTGCAATGAAGCCTGCAAAGCAGCCTGCGCAACACTTACCCAACAGCAACAGAAAAACAAACACCAACGCAGGGTCAAAGGCATGCCATGCTTTCTAAAATGGTGGCCTGCGTCGCTTGTACCAGATGTTCTGTATCCGCTGCACTCAGGCAATAAGGCGGCATCCAGTACACGGTGTTACCTATCGGGCGTAACAACAGGCCATGCCGCAGTGCAGACGCATAACAGTCGCGGGCAAAGTGCGGATTTTGAGTATCCACTTCAAACGCAGTGATCATGCCGCGCTGGCGGATATGCTGCAGCGGCAAATCATAGGCTTGCACCGCTGACCATAGCTGCTGCGCAGTTTTCCGGTTAGCCCCCAATATGTCAGACGACTCGAATAACTGCAGTGTCGCCAGCGCCGCACTGCAAGCCAACGGATTGCCGGTGTAGCTATGGCTGTGCAAAAATCCCCTGACCGTTTGGTCATGGTAAAACGCCTGATAGACCTGGTCTGTCGTTAATACCACTGACAACGGCAGATAGCCGCCGGTGATCCCTTTCGATAAGCAGATAAAATCGGCAATATCGCTGACCTTGCCACCAGCTTGCTCGCAGGCAAACAGGGTGCCGGTACGGCCAAAGCCGACCGCGATTTCATCGGCGATCAAATGGACGCCATAACGGTCGCAAATCTCGCGCGCCCTGCGCAAGTACACAGGATGGTACATGGCCATACCCGCCGCGCCTTGCACCAATGGTTCGATAATAAAAGCAGCCAGCTCAGCGTGGTGCTCTGCGACATATACCTCCAATGCCTGGGCGCAGCGCAAGGCAAAAGCCTCTTCCGATTCTCCGGCTTCAGCCAGCCGGCTATCCGGGCTGGGCATCTGGGCCGACTGCAAGATCAGCGGCGCATAGGTGTCTTTGAAAATGGCGACATCGGTGACGCTGAGCGCCCCCAGCGTTTCACCGTGATAACTGTTTTGCAGGCTGATAAACCTGGTTTTCTGCAGCTGGCCGTTATTTCGCCAGTAGTGAAAACTCATTTTGAGCGCGATCTCGGTAGCGCTGGCACCATCCGAGCCATAAAAGGCGTGCCCCAGGCCAGTGAGCGCAGACAGCTTTTCTGAAAGTTCCACCACCGGCGCATGGGTGAACCCGGCCAGCATCACATGCTCCAGCTGGTCCAGCTGGGTTTTGATGGCGTTTTTGATCTCCGGCCGGTTATGCCCGAACAGATTGACCCACCAGCTGCTCACCGCATCCAGGTAACTTTTACCATCTACATCAAACAACCATGCGCCTTCACCACGAGCGATAGGGACCAGCGGAGTGCGTTCATGATGCTTCATCTGCGTGCATGGATGCCATACGTGATTGAGGCTGCGTTGTAATAAATCCTGATTTCCACTCATGGCGTTATTTTAAACCAAGCGCAAAATGCATGCTTCGTTTAAAATAGCTTCTTAAATCAAGTCGTTACACTTTACAGTCATCCCGAATGCAAAAAACCCGCAAACATCTTGAACTGCTCTCACCTGCCAAAAACGCCGAATTTGGCATCGAAGCCATTAATCACGGTGCCGATGCCGTGTATATCGGCGGCCCGGCATTTGGTGCGCGCGCCAAAGCGCCCAATACCGTGCAGGATATTGCCAGGCTGGTTCAGCATGCGCATAAATTTCATGCTGAGGTGTTTGTCGCGCTGAACACCATCTTTCATGACAATGAACTGGAAGGTGTGCGCCAGCTGGTGCATCAGCTGTATGACGCCGGGGTTGATGCGCTGATCGTGCAGGACATGGGTTTGCTGGAACTGGATTTACCTCCTATCCAGCTGCATGCCAGCACGCAAACCGATATACGCACCGTGCAAAAAGCACAGTTTCTTGACCAGGTAGGGTTTAGCCAGATCGTGCTGGCGCGCGAACTGGATATTGCCACGGTGAAAAAAATTGCCGATGCGACTACGGCCAACCTTGAATACTTTATCCACGGTGCCTTATGTGTCGCATTCAGTGGCCAATGCTTTATCAGCCATGCGCATACCGGCCGCAGCGCCAATCGTGGTGAATGTTCGCAAGAATGCCGTTTGCCTTACACGCTGGAAGACCAGAAAGGCCGCATCCTGGGTAAAGACAAGCATTACTTATCCATGAAAGATAACGACCAGAGCGCCAACCTGCGTGCGCTGATCGCCGCCGGGGTCAGCAGCTTCAAGATCGAAGGTCGCTACAAAGACCTGCCCTATGTGAAAAATGCCACTGCGCATTACCGCCAGTTACTGGATGAAATCCTGGAAGAGATGCCGCTGGATCTACAGAATAAAGGTTACAGTAAATCTTCTGCCGGACATGCCAGTTACACATTTACTCCGCAACCGGAAAAGACCTTTAACCGTAGCGCGACCGATTATTTTGCCAATGGCAGGCAGGCCGATATCGGCGCGTTCGATACGCCGAAATTTTCCGGCGAAGAGCTTGGTAAAGTGCGCAAAGTCGGTAAAGACTTTATTGATGTAGCCACCGACATTGAATTGCATAATGGCGATGGCGTCTGCTTTTTTGATGTGCACAAGGAGCTGGTCGGCCTGCGCGTCAATACCGTGCAAGCGCTGGATGCTTATACAAAGCGCTTATTCCCCAATGAAATGCCAGCCGATATACGCAACAATACATTGATCTATCGCAACCGCGACCACGCCTTTATGCGTCTGCTGGAGAAAGATTCAGCCACCCGCAAGATTCAGTTAGATGCGGTGTTCTACGAAACCATTGATGGTTTTGCATTGACACTGACCGATGAACAAGGCTTTAGCGCGACCGCACAATATGAAGGTGACAAGCAAATAGCGAATGACGCAGGTAAAGCTGAAACAACGCTACGAGACAACCTTGCCAAACTGGGTAATACTGACTTTATCGCCAAAGACATTAGCCTGAAACTCAGCCAGCCGTGGTTTGTGCCTGCTTCTGTCATCAACAACTTACGCCGTGATGCAATTGAACAGCTGATTGCCACCCGCGAATCAGGCTATATCCGCCCGCCGCGTCGTGCCAAAGCAGAACCTGCTGCCATTTACCCTGAAGACACCCTTAGCTACCTGGCCAATGTTTATAACCAGAAAGCACGCGATTTTTATCATCAACATGGTGTGAAGCTGATTGCCAGCGCCTATGAGTCGAATGAGGAGCTGGAAGAAGTGCCGGTCATGATCACCAAACATTGCCTGCGTTTCAGTCACGGCTTGTGCCCCAAAGAGGCCAAGGGCGTGATCGGTGTACAAGGCACTGTGACTGCTGAACCTATGACCCTGATCAGTGGCAATGACCGCTACACCCTCAAATTCGACTGTAAACCTTGCGAGATGCACGTAATGGGTAAAGTGCGCAAACATATCCTACAGATGGCACCGCCACAACCAATTGCGTTTTTCGACAAACGTCCGGTTTAAGCGCTAGAGCCTTGCAAATTGCCAAGGCTCTTTTTTTCAGGCAAGCTGGATAAAAACACAGGTTACCGATTGCCATGAACGAATATACCTCTCTGCTTAAAGTCGCAATCGCCCTGCTGGCGATCGTGAACCCTGTAGGCTGCCTGCCTATTTTCATCAGCGCCACCAGTGGCTGGAAAAAAGCAGAGCGTGCAAGAACTGCGCGTACCGTTGCGATTACCGTACTCATCGTACTCAGCGTCTCAGCTTTTATCGGTGAAAGCATTCTCGATTTCTTCGGCATCACCATTCCCTCATTCCAGGTAGGTGGCGGCATTCTGCTGTTACTCATTGCCATCTCAATGATGCATGGCAAACAGGGGGGCACACGCCAAACACCTGAAGAAGCAGAGGATATGTCTGAACGGGAAGTGATTGCGATTGTCCCGCTCAGTATCCCATTACTGGCGGGTCCTGGTGCGATCTCCAGCATGATCCTCACTGCACAACAGCATCCTGGCTTCTGGGGCCATATCAGCCTGGTGATTCCGGTAGCATTGATTGCGCTTTTTATCTGGGGAATGCTTTTGCTTTCCGAAGTGATCACTAACTATCTTGGCACCATTGGAATCAACATTGTGACAAGATTGATGGGACTGATTCTGGCTGCAATGTCAGTGGAGTTTATTGCGCATGGTTTAACGGGCCTGTTTCCACAATTGGCGGGTTAAGTAGCTTTGGTGGGAGGACAAGAATATGCATTTACTGATGACCATTCTTTTGCTGTCTTTTTCAACATTGATCCTTGCCGGGGATTTGCCACGGATTGCAGATAATCAGAACATGACTCAACTTCTGACTGGATCGCAATCGTTGGAATTACCGCATGGTGGAGGATTGAATGCTTGCGGATGTCACTTCAACCGGAAAACCGGGGTTTGCCATTGCCACCAGAATCGAGGTTGTGGTTGCGAATGCCAGCCTGCATCTTGTCCGACAAGAAGCGTTACCGAAAATATATTTCTTTTATAACCAGCTGGGCAGCAAGATTTCCGCAATCAATCACTTAGCGTTAAAATAGCGGTTTTAACGGAACCTCCGCATTTTGAATTCTCCCGCTTCTTCCAAATCCTCCCGGCACTGGAAACCCAACGTCACCGTGGCTGCGATCATCGAGCAGGATGGCAGGTTCTTGTTAGTGGAAGAGACTACAGACCGCGGCGATCGTTTTAACCAACCGGCGGGTCATCTGGAAGAGAACGAGACCATCACAGAGGCCGCCATCCGTGAAACACTGGAAGAAACCGCTTACGATTTCACACCGGAAGCGCTGGTGGGCATCTACCACTGGCAACATCCCGGGAATGGCATCACTTATTTGCGTTTCGCCTTCACCGGCAAGCTGGGTGCGCACTACCCTGACCGTCAGCTGGATGACGGCATACTGCGCACAGTCTGGAAAAGTGAAGCCGAGATCGCAGCCGATGGCGAGCTGATGCGCAGCCCGCAGGTGTTGTTATGCGTGCAGGATTACCTGGCGGGCAAACGTTATTCTTTAGACATTTTGAAGCATTTGGGCCAAGCACTATGAGTACGCCACATGTGATCGTCGGCTTGTCCGGCGGCGTTGATTCTTCCGTCACTGCCTTGCTGTTAAAACAGCAAGGTTATCGTGTCACCGGTCTGTTCATGAAGAACTGGGAAGACGATGATACCGATGAATACTGTTCTTCCAAGCAGGATCTGATTGACGCTGTTTCCGCAGCGGACAAGATAGGCATCGATATTGAAGCCGTCAATTTCAGCGAAGAATACAAAGAGCGAGTATTCACTAACTTCCTGCAGGAATACCAGGCTGGCCGTACGCCTAACCCGGATATCCTGTGCAATGCAGAGATCAAATTCAAGGCGTTCCTGGATCACGCGATGACGATGGGGGCAGATATGATCGCCACCGGCCATTATGCACAAGTACGTGAAAACCCGATCCAGCCCGGCAACTACCAGCTATTAAAAGCGGATGATGGCAGCAAGGATCAAAGCTACTTTTTGTCCCGCCTGAACCAGGCGCAATTATCGAAAACATTATTCCCGCTGGGCAAATACCTGAAGCGTGAAGTACGGGAGATCGCGCGCGAATATGGCCTGGCGAATGCCGAAAAAAAGGATTCGACAGGTATCTGTTTTATCGGCGAACGCCCGTTCCAGGAATTTCTACAACGCTATCTGCCACGTCAGCCAGGTATCATGCGCACGCCTGAAGGTAAAGTAGTGGGAGAACATGAAGGCCTGATGTATTACACATTAGGTCAGCGCCAGGGCCTGAAAATAGGCGGCAGCCGCGACAGTAACGGCGAACCGTGGTTCGTCGCCGGCAAAGACATGGCCAGCAATGAACTGATCGTCGTACAAGGGCATGAACACCCGCTACTTAAAAGCGATGGACTGGTAGCAGGGCAATTGCACTGGATCAGCGGAGAACAGCCGCGCACCAACTGGGTGTATGCGGCAAAAACCCGCTATCGCCAGCCAGATGCACCTTGTGAGGTAGATGCTGTGGATGACGAAGAAGCCACTATCCGCTTTGGTCAGCACCAATGGGCCATCACCCCGGGGCAAAGTGTAGTGGTCTACGAAAGCAATGTCTGCCTGGGCGGCGGTATAATCAATGGTGCGATTTAAGTGACCCAAAGGCATAGTTATTGCTTGTGTTTCCCTAATAAACAATAACTCACTGCCAAAGTGACAAGGAATGACACCTCATGGCCTACGTACTGAAAAATAAAGAAGGTGCAATTATCGCTTCAAGCCCGGATTCGCAAGTTTCCGCGGAATGGGTTCATGTAGAAAATTCAGATACGGAATATCTGAATTTCCTGGATGAAGAGCTCAAAAAACACCACACATTCCGTGAAAGTGACATTCAACTAGCCCGCGTGCTGGAAGACCTGATCAGCATCCTGATCGAGCGTAGCCTGATCAGTTATACCGACTTCCCAAGTGCTGCACAAAAACGCCTCAACGAACGCCAGACTCTACGTCACAAGAACAACCTGCACCGGCTGTTAGGTGACGACGACGTCGCTCCACTGTAAATAATCCGTTAGTAGAGTGCTGCCCTTATGCTGATGTTTCCAGGCGCAGGGAAGCACGACACTCGTTTGATTCCAGACATACACGAAAAGACTTTTTCGCTGTAGAAATATGTTGATCATTAGCAAAACCCGTTACTCCATACAGCACGAGCTCATCTTTTAATAACTTCAGCATCACCTTAAAAAAAAGCGTTACCGCACTCAAACTTTAACAAATTTATTTTTGATAATAATTCTCATTAACATTTAATGAGGTAAAATCACCAGACAATAAATTCAATAGTTTTGAGAGGATGAAGCATGTTCAAGCATTTACATCGTGCAACGGTACTGGCTTGCCTGGTATCCGGCACGGCATGGGGTGGCTATTACCCCATGTATGCGAGTTGGGACCAGCCTGATGGTATAGGCTCCCCAATCACACTGACATACAGCTACAGCAATTTATTTGATGGCGGGATTGTCAGCGCTGCCGGGCAATCGCTTTCAACAGACATAATGCGCAGCGCATTCGAACAGGCATTTTCTGACTATGCTGCAGTATTGCCAATCCATTTCATAGAGGTTGCTGATCAAGGCCCGCTGCCGGAAACAGGGCAATACGATCCTACTGGCCTGGCTGATATCCGGATCGGGGTAGTGCCGCATGTGGATGATGCCAATGCCTATGCTTATTTCCCGCAGGACACTGACACCAGTGGATTAGCCGGCGACATCGTATTCAACGGGCAACGCTTTGGCTTAGGCTGGACCCAAACCGTCTTTTATTCTGTAGCACAACATGAGCTAGGACATTCGCTAGGGATGGGACACTATATTAATGCAGATGCCCCCTCAGGTTCTTTCGCCAACTCGGCCTACACAGGTCCCATTTTCCCGCTAGATGGCATGATGATCTCTGCACTGCAAAGTGTTTACGGTGCCGGAGTGGGTTCAGTGACCCCATTATCGGCAGTGCCGGAACCTGACACAAGCGCATTGATTCTGCTTGGGCTGTCGCTATTGATATTTGCTAAAGGAAAAAGAAACCGATGAAGCCGTTACATAAACTATTAACCGCTGCAGGACTTATCTTAGCCCTGCCAGCGCATGCCCTGACAATCGAGTTTGATTATACTTACGACACCAGAGGATTTTTTACCGACCTGGCGTCCGGCAGCCCTATTCTGGAACGCCGTGCGTTACTTGATCAGGCAGCTTCTTTTTATAGCGGCTTTACAGATTCCCTGTCTGCGATCACTCCGCAGGCAGGGGATAGCTGGTCTGTGCAAATCACCCACCCGAGCTTGGGTGGGCCACTGGTAACACTGGACAATATCAGTATCGCAGCTGATACCTTGCGTATTTATGTGGGTGGATCCACTTCGGCGCCGGGCGTGCTTGGCTTTGCGAATACCGGATTCAACCTGACAGCCACGGGTTCAGATGCATTTGTGGATGCAGTGACTACCCGCGGTCAGGAAAATGCCACAGGTCCGGCAGCCACCGATTATGGCGTTTGGGGCGGAATGATCTGGTTTAATGCTGCAAATGACTGGTACTTTGGCAGTGAAACAACCGGGTTAACGGCAGGTCATCCGGATTTTCTTACCACAGCAACTCACGAGATCGGGCACATTCTGGGATACGGTGAAGCAGACTCCTGGTTTGCTCAAATCGACAGCAACGGCTATTTTACCGGTGCAGCTTCAGTAGCCGCTTATGGTGGTGCTGTTCCGCTGGACCAATATGGCAGCCACTGGGCGAAGGGAGTGATGAGTAGCTATAACGGCGTCGCACAGGAAACGCTTATGGATCCTAGTACGATTGCAGGCACTCGCGAATTACCCACGTTATTGGATTATGCGGCTTTCAAAGATATAGGCTGGCAAGTGGCTGTGACTGCAGTACCGGAACCTGACACCTACGGTTTATTATTGGCAGGTCTGGGCTTAATTGGCGTGATGTCACGCCGCCGGGTATCCGTTTAATAATTTATAACATCTTCATAGGAAAAAAGCCCCGAAATCTCGGGGCTTTTTTCCTATCATAAGTCACAATCAATACATCAACTCGGCAAAGAATTTGATATTCCTCCCCGGCCCCTGTATTCCCAGCCCGCCAAATGCGGAGTCATAGCGGTTTTCGTTATTCGTCAAGTTCTCACCTATCAGGCGCAAGCCAAGCGTTGGATTCACCTGCCAATGCACCCCGGCATTCCACATTTCATACCCGTCTTGAATACCATACACAAAAGCATTGGCCGGGGTACCGTCACCACTGACAATTACATTTCTATCAGAGATCTTCCTGTAAGAAACATTCACATCCAGCCCTTTTACAATTTCAACACCAACATTCAGGTTCAAGGCATTTCCGGGAACCGTGTACAGAGGCACTTGCGTAACGCCATCAAATCTTTCGCCGGTTGTCCTGGAATATGAACCACGCATAAACCAGTTCCTGTATTGCAAAAAGCTCTCGAACTCAACGCCGTTTCTTCTTTCCCAGCCATCCTGCCGATACGTGCCGCTGACAGGGTCATACGCCATGGATATCAATAAATTAGATGTGTAGATATGGAAAAAATTGAGTTTGCTGACGATGCCAAGCTCAGAGCCCAATAATCGCGCATTCTGATAGCTGATACCTGCCTCAGTGGATTCTGATTCTTGTGGCCGGTAATTGTCGACACAGAAACCACCGAAGGATAGCGGATTCCCAGGAGGACACCGGGCACCGATGCTGTTTCCGAATAATGTAAAGTATTCATCTATGAGAGGAGGACGAAACCCCTGTCCGTAATTACTGTAAAGAGTCAATTGTTGCGGACTGTTACGTGGAAAAAAATCATAGGCCAGGCCAAGGCTCACAGTCTCCTGGGTGAACTTGACTTTATGTGGTTGCTCCAGATCATCCAGCGCTTCTTTTGTGATACCTGCGGAAGTGATCTCATAATCATCCCTCCTGTAACCAGGTTTGATATTGAATTGCCCGAACTGGAAATTCGGTTGCAGATAAAAAGCCCGGTATGCCTTTTTTCCTGGTGGCGCCGCAGGGTTAAGTCCCTGCGGATATTTATTCTCAGTAATGACTGGGTTATCTACGATGCGCTCCACTTGCCTATCGCTTTCATTGTACTGCCAGCCTGTCAGCAGGGAGATTTTTGTTGTTTTAGTATCGAATAATAAAGCTGTATTGCTGATATCAATGTTCCTGGTTTTAAATTTGTAATAGTCATTCATGTCACCGCTACATAAGGTCTTGATTGCCGGAAATGGCGTATATACGATTCCGTCACATCCATCGAAAACAGGGTTTACACCAAAACCGGGTGGCATAAGATCATGTAAATTCGTGTATCCCCCACCTACCACAGCTTTCAGGTTTACCCATGGTGAATCTGGTGTGTACGTAAGTGTTTCTGTCCAGCTAAAATCGTCAATACTGCGTATTACATTACCGAAACTCCCCGGTTGACCGCCAGTGGCGTCATACGGCTGAAGCCCGGTATCTTTAAAAGTGACTAGCGAGGTGCTTAATTCAATGTCATCAGTGAGGAATAAGGAAACCTTGAGTAATTCTGAAATTGACTCGATGGCAGAACTCTCAAGTTTTGTACCATCCGTAAGAGTAATATTATTGGATTGCCGGTTCGAGTAATTGTAGAGGATATCCACGCGCTCATGCGGTCGTGCAAATAGCATGTAAGAACGGGAATATTCATCATTGTTATTCCCGTAACCAAACTTGGCTTTCGCCCCGAACTTCTGCCCCGGCTTTAACAAGTCGGAAGCATTTTTAGTCTGCGCAATGATGGTACCGCCCAATGACCCGGAACCACTGGCAATTTGCGGACCTCTTTGTACCTCTATGCTTTTCAATAACTCCGGCTCAATAAAAGTCCCGCCCATGCGGTATTTTTCAAACCCTTTAGGAGCGCCATCAACCCGAACCATGACATCCTCATTATCGGAATATCCACGAATACTGAATGTCATTCCGCTCGCGCGAGGACCGCCGGTAATTGATACGCCTGGTGTGGATCGCACAGCTTCAAAAATATTGCTTGATTGCGTCCGCTGCAGTTGTTCAGAAGTGATGGTAGTAATTGATTGAGTACTATTGATACCAGACTCTTCTTTGACTTTAGTGTCAGTCACAGACACTTCAGGCAATGTATCGACATCTTCGCCACTTGCCTTTTTATCTTTTGCAGCAGGCTCGTTTTGCTCAACACTGATCCCGGCTTTAGGCCTGACTTGATCACCTTCAACCGCCTCATCGGCAGCATAAACAACCTGAGCCATTGAGGTAATCGATAAAACGATCGAGAGTGCTATCCGGCTAATAAATAACGGGCTATGGTTATGATTAATTATCCGCCGCCAAATATTCAGGCATTCCATTATGAAGTCTTTATTTTTCAAGAAATTAAGATAGACAAAGGGGCCGGAACAGCCCCTTTGTTAGAGTAAAATCAATCTGTGATTAGGCTTGATTTTTGCGAGCACGACGAGATGCCAATGACACCAAGCCTAAGCCTAATGCCATCATGCCGTAAGCTTCTGGCTCTGGCACTGGAGTCACTGCCTTGGCAACGGTTGCTAAAGCCAATTGATCAAGACTCATACTGGAACCGGAGGCCTTGAATTTGAAGGTATACAAGGAAGAAGCAGATACATCGCTCCATTTCCAGTAATACTCGCCTTCATCAACGATACCGAAGGAACTGTTGGTTTGGCCTTGCAATTGGGTAACGGCGGTCGCATTTACGCCATTCAGGCTTGCTGTCAATGAAGGCATGACACCAAAGGCAGCAACACGCAGATACACATCAAACACACCTGTTGTGCTTCCGCTCAACGTAGCTGTGAAGCTGGTCGGTGCGCTAAAGCTATAGATGTTTGAGCTGCCAGTGATGAAGCTGGTGCCGCCTGTTTCTTTCAGAGTTGCAGTTGTTCCTGCTGACAATGCTACATCAGGGGTGTTATCTTGTTTTACTGTTGATGGGAAAGCTGGATATGAGAATACATTCCATTCTGCATATTGAGCAGTCGCAGCAGTTCCCCAAGGTTTTGCTGAATCCCATTTTTCTGTAGTTGCAAAAGCTGAACTACTAAAGGCCAAGGCCAGTACTAAAGCTGATAATTTCATTTTATAAATCTCCTCTAAAGGCGCATATGACCCTTCCTCTTGAAGGTGATACGCCATTTACCTCAAAATAAGCCTCACGGACTCACACCGTCGAGTATTCAATTTCCATGCACAAAACATGGACAAACACCTTTAAAACCATGTGAGCTCCCTGCGAATTTTCCAGGTTTGCAATAAAAGGCCATCAATTACTGACGGGCCTTTTATCGCTCAGCGAAAGCTCAATGTTTAAACCTGACGGCGGCGGCGCGCTGCAAAACCAACCAAGCCCAAACCGCCAAGGATCATGGCATATGACTCTGGCTCAGGCACAGGCACGGCAACCACTTGATTGAAAACATCGCTCTGTGTCAGGCGGGCTGCATACGTCTGGCTGTGTGCAACAACATCGAAACTCACATTGAACGATGAAATGTTACTGTAGCCAGTCAGGTCCCACTGGAATGCATACAGATTGATGTAAATAGGCTCTTCTGTACCGCCAGCGCTGGTGGTGCCGTTCTCACCTTTGGTGGTCAGTTCAGCCCAGTTGGCAGTCAGTTGAGCGGTTGTGTTATTGCTGAAAGTCAGGTTCAGCGTAGGGAAATAGTTAGTCACGGTCAAAGCACCTGCCGCATGGGTTGAAGCGCCACCTACTGTGGTTGTATTGCCCACGGAAGGCTGGTAGAAATCGTAACCATTGGCACCGCCGATCTCGACCTGGAACACCACATTGGCCAGATTGTCGACTGGCGCAGTTTCAAACACGCCCAGCTTGCCTCCGTTAACATTGTAAGCACCGCTGAAAGAACCCGCATAAAGGCTTTCGCTGGATGGGAACGCACCACCTGTTGCGCCATTGCTGACTTTTCTAAAGGTCGCTGAATCATCAGTATCAGATTTGACTTGTGAAACTACATTTGGCAGAGGTGCCATGCCTGGGAAACCACCTCCGGGGATGCCAGCAATTGTAACCGCTGTGCCATCCACAGTTTTCGTCTTGGTGCTAGCGCTCAAGTTATACCAGCCGTCATCTTTTTTTGTACCGTTCAGTGACTTAGCGACCGGGATTGCATCCTGAATGCCAGTTGGTGTCGCAGCGAAAGCTGTGCCCATATTCAGGCTGAATACTGTCAGTGCAGCGATGGTGAGTGGTTTGAAACCGAGTTCTTTAATCATATATTGCCTTCTCCATAGTAATACGGGCACAAGCCCACAAATCCAGTCACCCCTCTTCTCCTAGTTAGAGGCAACTGGCGTGCTCGTTTGCAGCATATTTTGCTGCAACGAATCTTTTAGTGTCTTGTTGAGTATGTAATCGGAGGCGAAGCAATGCTTCTGAATAAAAGCATGCAATACCATGCAGATACATGGCGCCATGGATAATGCCGTTGACCCTTCCTCAAGAAGGCGCTTGCAGGCGAACTACTCAACTCAACATTTCCACGGCCCCATGCCGTCGGAACTTTGGGGAAATATCCCCGGTTTTAATGCATATGACTAGCTGATATGTGCTTTGCTGTCAGTTAATTCTGTGGCGGGCTGAAAATCAACGACAAATCGATATTGTTTGCCGCAATCTATAATCACTTCTTTCTGGCCACGCTTTAACAGGCGGATGTCTACCCTGATACTGCCAAAGCCATCATGCGCAATGAGTTCATCGACTAATTCGATCAATCTTTTCTTTAAAGGCGCACTAGATTCAGACATTAAGGTTCATCACTTTATGTTATTTTTTAAATGATAACAATTATCATTTGGATTATCAATGCAAAACCAATAACTTATAGTGATCAATGGAAGTTTTTACATGATTTAACGCAGAAAAAGGCAAGAGAACTTCAGGCGACGCTCAAAAGTGCCTGATACAAATTGAAATATGCGTTTGGGTTTGGCGGCTATGCAAGAGATGGCGCCATTATTCCCGGGCGAGAAAAGATAAAGTTTGCAGAACAGCTTAGGGCTGGGGCATGGTCTGTTTGAAGCTTGGCCGCTTCACCAGCACGCCGTAATGTTTGGCCAGGTTGGGAAATTTTTCCTGCCAGTACTTGCCTTCCCATAGCGCATTCTTGAAACGCAGGTCGATGTATCCCAGTGTGGTACCCAGGGCAATATCAGCGAGACTGAAGGTCTCGTTGACACACCATTTCTTTTTGAGCAGGTCATTATCCAGGGTGGTCAGGCCTGCGGTCACTTTAGCCAGTTGCTTTTCTATCCAGGCAGCAGTTTGCTGCGCTTCAGGTTTGCGTTGTTCCAGCATCACGGCTACTGCCGCATCACAGACACCATCGGCCAGTGCTTCCCAGCGACGGACTTTGATTTTGGCTAAATGGTCCTGCGGGATCAAATGCGCGACCGGCGTACGATGGTCCAGATATTCCACGATCACGCGTGAGTCATACAGGGCTTCACCATCATCCAGCACCAGCACAGGCACCTTGCCCAGCGGGTTGTATTGGCTGACGGGACAGTCTGGTGCAGCCAGCACTACACTGGTTAATGTCAGGTCTATATGTTTTTCAATGGCGACGATGCGCACCTTGCGTGCATAAGGACTGTTAACCGTGTATAAAAGCTGCATAGTGAGTTTGCCAGAATGAATGGGTGCCATTTAAGAAAAAAGCCGGTCACAAAACTGATGTCCCGGGTCGCTATTTATTATAATAGCTTTTGGCATGGGCTTAGAATGGTCCTATGCAGAATTTTTCAATCATATAGATATCTTCATGACGCAAACTTTGCTTTACCAGAATTTGCCGGCTTACCTGGATGCAACGCTGATCGCAGAACAGGTCAAAGTGACATTACAGGAAGACATGGGCAAAGGAGACCTTACCGCAGCCCTGATCCCGGCCGGCACACGCGCCTCTGCCACCATCATCAGCCGTGAGCGTGCGGTCATATGTGGCGCCGCCTGGGTGCAGCAATGCTTTGAGCAGCTTGATCATGACATCAGTCTGACCTGGCAGGTCAATGATGGCGATGTGGTACAGCGTAACCAGGCATTGGTGGTGATAGAGGGCGACGCACGCGCCATGCTCAGTGCCGAGCGTCCGGCGCTGAATTTTTTGCAAACCCTCTCTGCCGTTGCCACCCATACCCGGCAGTATGTGGATGCGATTGCCGGCTTGCCGGCAAAAATACTTGATACCCGAAAAACCTTGCCCGGCCTGCGGCTGGCCCAAAAATATGCGGTACTGACCGGCGGCGGGGCAAACCAGCGGCTGGCGTTGTACGACGGCATTCTCATCAAGGAAAACCATATTGCCGCTGCCGGCTCTATCGCGTCCGTGCTGAAGGCCGCATTTGAAATAGGCGGGACTAATAACATACAGATAGAAGTCGAAACACTGGATGAATTGAAACAGGCGCTGGATGCAGGAGCGAAAAGTATCCTCCTGGATAATTTTGCGCTAGCTGATTTACGCAGTGCAGTTGCCATCAATCAACACCGCGCTTTGCTGGAGGCTTCAGGCAATGTAGACCTGACCACAGTGCGGGCGATCGCAGAAACCGGTGTTGACCGGATCTCGATTGGCGGGTTGACCAAGCATATACAGGCCATTGATTTGAGTATGCGTATTCAAATGCAACTTTGACAGGATCATGCGAGTCAAGGAATGTGTACGGTGTAAAGTGACCATTTCTGCCACACTTCAATGGCACGTTTTTTGCACATAAGGCTGACAATCAGCCTAGATATATCATGAAAAGTCCAGCCCCATTCTCACTGCCAAAATCGTTAGAAAGCTTACGCCTGGGCGATTTGCTGCGCATGCTGGTCTCTGACGGAATTATCGATAAGTCTTTGGCAGAGAAACTGCACCAGGACCGCAAGCGCGACAGCTCCAAGACACACCCGATAGTGGTGGTCGCCGAACAGAAATGGCAGGACCAGCGCGAGCCCGGAAAAATATTAACTGTAGATCATCTCAGCCGTTATGTTGCTTACAAAGCCAAAGTACCTTTCTATCAGATTGATCCCCTGAAGCTCGACTTTAGTTCGGCCACGCAAATCGTGTCTCAGGCTTTTGCTGAACGTTTGCGCATCATGCCGATTTCGGTCAAAGACGGGGTGGCTAAAATTGCGACGGCCGACCCTTTCCATCAGAACTGGGTGTTTGACCTGGAGCGCATACACAATCTGCGGATCGAAGTGGTCATGGTCAACCCGCTGGATTTGCAGCGTTACTTGCCAGAAATATATAAGCTGTCTTCTGCCATCCATTCGGCCAATACTGCAAAAGCCGGTCAAATTGTCGGCGTGCAGAATTTTGAACAGCTGATAGAGCTCGGTAAGGACCGCCAGCTGGATGCCAATGAACAGCATGTAGTGAATATTGTGGATTGGCTGTTCAAATATGCTTTCGAGCAACGCGCCAGTGACATCCACCTCGAACCCAGACGCAATATCGGCTTGATGCGTTTACGTATCGATGGCGTCATGCACCAGGTATACCAGTTGCCCAGCAACATCATGAACGCCATCACCAGCCGCATCAAGCTACTGGGTCGTATGGATATGGTAGAAAAACGCCGCCCCCAGGATGGCCGCGTCAAAACTGTGGACACCGATGGCAAGGAAATCGAATTGCGTCTTTCCACCATGCCGACCGCCTTTGGCGAAAAGCTGGTTATGCGGATTTTCAAACCGGATGTACTGGTACAGGATTTCCAGTTGCTCGGGTTCTCCAAACGCCAGAGCGAACAATGGGCGCAATGGACCAGTCATCCTAACGGTATTATTCTGGTTACCGGCCCGACCGGTTCCGGTAAAACCACTACGCTATACACCACACTGAAACAACTGGCCACCGATGAAGTCAATGTGTGTACGGTTGAAGACCCGATCGAGATGATAGAGCCTGCATTCAACCAGATGCAGGTCACGCAGAATATCGGCCTCGGTTTTGCCGAAGGCATACGCACACTGATGCGCCAGGATCCTGACATCATCATGGTAGGCGAGATCCGCGACCAGCAGACGGCCGACATGGCTATACAGGCCGCATTGACAGGACACCTGGTGCTTTCAACCCTGCATACCAATGACGCCCCGTCTGCCGTCACACGTTTGCTTGATTTGGGCGTACCCGCCTACCTGATCCACTCCAGCCTGCTGGGTATCATGGCCCAACGCCTGGTGCGTACCTTATGCCCGCATTGCAAAACAGAAAGTACGATTACAGACACCGAATGGGCCAGCATTACACGTCCATTTAAAGCCGCCAAACCAGCCAAGACCATGAAGGCTGTAGGCTGCCAGGAATGTCGCAAGACAGGCTACCGCGGCCGCACCGGTATCTATGAAATGCTGACACTGACACCCGCCCTGCGCAGACTGATCACCCCGGAGACCGACCTGCTGCAACTGCGCCAGGCTGCTACCCAGGCTGGCATGCAGCCGTTAATGCTGAATGGTGCGGAAAAAGTGGCGGCCGGGTTGACCACGGTAGAAGAAGTGCTAAAAGTCGCACCACCGATCGAGATGGATTGATTCCGGCCCAAGCCTTGTGAGGCTTGAATTGGCTGACAACTGCCAGGTATTACTGATAGCGCAAAGCTTCGATAGGATTCAGTTTGGCGGCTTTTCTCGCCGGGTAAAAGCCGAAGAAGATACCAATAGTGGCGGCCACGCTAAATGCGATCAGCACTGAATCACTGGAAACAATGACTTCCGCCTGGGTAAGTACGTTGATCAGTATCGCCCCACCTACGCCGATCACAATCCCGATCAGGCAACCTACGATAGAGATCATCACGGCTTCCAGCAAAAACTGCAGCAGGATGTCTCGCTCACGCGCACCGATCGCCATGCGTATACCGATTTCACGCGTACGTTCAGTCACCGACACCAGCATGATGTTCATAATGCCGATACCGCCAACAAGTAATGACACAGATGCGATAGCGCCTAAGAGTAGCGACATGGTACGCGCTGTTTCGGCAGCGGAATTGGCGATGGCCGTCAGGTTACGTACTGAGAAATCGCTGTCTGCCCCTTCTCGGATATTATGCCGCTGGTTCAGCAGACTGTTCATGGACTCTTCAACCATGCCCATGACTTTGTCCGAATCGGCCTGCACAATGATCTGGCGCACACTTCCAGGTAGCTGATTGCCAAACAACTTCCGTTGCGCAGTGGTCAGAGGCACGATGATAGTGTCGTCCTGGTCACGGCCATCCAGCGTTTGCCCTTTGCTTGCCAGCACCCCCAGCACCACAAAAGGCCTCTGGTTGATACGGATGGTCTGGCCCAGCGGGTCGATATCATCCCCGAAAAGATTCTGCACCACCGTTTGGCCTATCAATGCGACCCGTGTCGCAGACCGCACATCCGAATCAGAAAACGCATAACCATCAGCCATATTCCACGCACGTACATCAAAATAACTGGGCGTAGTGCCTATGATATCGGTGTTCCAGTTATTGCTGGCATAGACGATTTGCGCTTTGCCCATGGTCACCGGGGCAACGCCAGCCACATCCCCCAACTCGGAAAGCGCATTGGCGTCTTTCACATTCAGTGAAGGTGCGTTGCCGGTAGCAGAACGTACCCCACCCATACGGGGAGGGCCGGACAGCACCACGAAGAGATTGCTACCCATGGCATTGATGGAGCGCTTGACCGATGCTTCGGCGCCTTGCCCTATCGCCATCATCAATACCACGGCACCTACGCCTATCACCATCCCCAGCATGGTCAGGAAAGTGCGCAACCGATTGGCGCCCATGGCATGCCAGGCTTCTCCCAGCATGGCGCTAAACATGGCGGCCTCCTTGTACAAGGCAGGCATGACAGCCGGAGTAAGAATTAAGCTTTATTTTTTTCATTTCAATATTCAATGGCTGCGTGGCAGAGTAGCGAGATCTGATCTTATTCAGTCTGTGCATCGTCGCTCCTGCCTGCCTGCTCTGCTGCGGTCAAAGTATCCTGCACGATCTCGCCATCCAGAAAGCGCACCTGCCGTTTGGCATGTTCGGCAATGTCAGTTTCATGCGTGACCAGCACGATGGTGATGCCTTCTTTATTCAACTGCCCGAACAGTGCCATGATTTCCTCGCTGGTCACACTATCCAGATTGCCGGTCGGCTCATCCGCAAGGATAAGACTAGGCGTATTCACCAGCGCACGTGCAATCGCCACACGCTGTTGCTGGCCACCTGATATCTGGTTGGGACGCGAATGTATATGCTTGGCAAGCCCCACCTTTTCCAGCAGCACTTTGGCTCGTGCATGCCGTTCGGCTTTTTCAACACCGGAATACACCAGCGGCAGCCCGACATTATCCAGCAGGCTTGAGCGAGCCAATAGGTTAAAGCCCTGGAACACAAAGCCTATGGTCTGATTGCGCACACTCGCAACTGCATTTGCCTCCATGGTTGCTACCGCATGCCCATCCAGCACGTATTTGCCGGCAGTGGGTTTATCCAGGCAGCCGAGAATATTCATGAAGGTGGATTTACCTGACCCGGACGGCCCCATGATGGCGACATAATCGCCTTGCACGATGCGTAGATTGACATCTTTAAGCACAGGGAAGGGTCCCGCAGCCGTCTGGTATTCCTTATACAGATGGCTGACCTCGATCACATTTTTTTGTGTCATACGGATACCCGGTCAGAACATTCTCGGTGCGCGGGCATTATTGTTATTGCCACCCGGTTTCTGCTGGTTATCTGATTGCAACTCGCTGACAATGATCTGGTCACCCACTGCCAGGTCGCGGCTATGGATCTCTGTTGAACGGCCATCGGTGATACCCACGCGCACCCTTACCATGGCTGGTTTACCTTCTCTCAGCACATAGATCTTACCCATGTTGCCGTTGCCGCCTCCAGGACGTTTGCCACGGCGCTCACTCCGGCCTTCACCGCCACCACCTCCATCGCCGCGGCCCGGTCCGCCACGATTCCAGCGACCTTCGCCCCCGCCATGTTCACCACGACGGCCGCTCCACTCGCCACGCCTCTCACCGTCCGGACCACTTTTCTTCTCGCCGGCCGCATTGCCTTTTTGGTCACTGCTTTTTTTGTCATTGGCGTTTTCTTTTTGCCTGTCGTCTTTTCCGGCATCAGCATCCTGTTTCGGCTTGTATCTCAATGCGGCATTCGGCACCAGCATCGCCTGCTTTACTTGCTCCACGGCAATATTCACATAAGCCGTCATCCCCGGCAACAACGTCAGGTCTTCGTTATCGACAGAAACCACCACATTGTAGGTCACCACATTTGAAGTGTTAGTCGAGTTCAGGCGTACCTGCTTTACCACCCCCTCAAAATTGCGGCTTGGGAAAGCATCCACGTTAAAACTGACCTTCTGTCCCACCTTGATCTTTCCGATATCCGCCTCGGCAAAGCTGGTATCGATCTGCATTTTTGCAAGGTCTTGCGCAATCTGGATCAGGGTAGGCGTCTGGAAACTGGCCGCAACAGTCTGGCCGACATCCACCACACGATTGATGACCACACCCGATACCGGTGAGCGGATGATGGTGAAATTCAAGTTGGTCTGGTCACGTGCCAGCAGGCCACGGGCGCTTTCCAGCTGTGCTTTGGCAGATTTCATCACTTGTACTGCTGTATCCAGCTCTTGCTTTGATACGAAATCCTGCTCATACAACTCACGCATACGCTTTTCATTCGCCACCGCCAGCTCGACGCTGGCCTGGTTGTTACGCACGCTGTTTTGCGACTGTACGATCTGGGCATTGAACAGGGCGCTATCCAGCTCCAGCAGCACCTGGTCTTTCTTTACCTGGTCATTAAAGTCCACGTACAGCTTGCGCACGATGCCCGAGACTTGGGTACCCACACTGATCAGGCTGACAGGATTCAGCGTGCCATTGGCGGATACCGATTGCTCGATATCGCCACGCGTGACTTCATCCAGGCGGTACAAATCTTCCGGCCTGGGCTGGTGTGTTTGCTGATAGTAGTAATAAGCACCGGCAGCCGCAGCTATCAGTACAATAAACACAACAATTCTTTTGAGTAATTTCATAGTGATGAGTGGGTGAAGTTCTGGTTAATTGTTGGCCGGGACAGTGGCATTAGGCAAGGATTGGATCATCGCACTATCCAGTGCCCCCATCGCTTGCGCCAGGGTTGCACGGGCAATATTCGAATTAAGCCCGGCCTGTATGTTTTGCTGGCGTGCATTTGCCAGCGCGCTTTGTGCATTCAGCGTATCGATGATATTGCCGACACCGGCCTTGTAGCGCCCCAAAGCCACCCGGTAGGATTGCTCAGCACTCTCCAGCAATACCTTGGTGGCATTAATCGATTGCAAGGCAGTGCGCAGGTTCTGGTATGCATTCCAGACATCCAGCGAAATCTGCAACCGCAAGCGGTCACGTTGTGCCGCACGCAGGTCTGCGGTGGCTTCCGCAGCGCGGATACGGTAAGTCGGCGCATACCCTGCAAAAATGGGGATAGACACTGTCAAGCCTATCGTAGAGTTATTGTTAGAACTCAGTTGCGAGCCATCCTGCAAGCCATTGGATGCTGACACGAAAATAGTAGGCTTGGTTGCTGCCTTGCTGGCATCTATGCTGGCCTCTGCAGCTCTCACCTGCGCTTCACTGGCAACCAGATCTGGCCTGCGTGAACCAGCCTGTTCAATCAATGTACCGACGTCTTCCATGATAGTAGGAGGTGCATCGTTCGCAGCAATGATCAGCTCCACCTTTTGTTGTGCGGGCAAACCCATGACATTCACCAGATTGCCATAAGCAATTTGCAGGTTACCTTCACTGGTGATACGCGCCAGCGTGAATTGCGCAAATGCTGTTTGCGCCTGCAACATATCCGCTGGCGTTGCCACGCCTGCGCGATAACGTGCACTAGCCGCTTTGTAGCTCTCTTCCCCGGCACGCTCTGCCTCGCGCGCGGCATTCAGGGCGGCTATGTTTGCCTGCACCTGGTAGTAGGCTACCGTAGCCAGCAGCAATACGTTCTGCACGACACTGCTTTGGCTGGCGCTGGCTGAAAGTAATAACTGGCGGGCGTTTTCAAGGTTGGCGTTCCGGTTGCCAAAGTCATATAAAAGATAACTGGCAACCAGGCTGTTACTCAAATTGAATGACGGGTTACTACGTGTGGAAGATTCCGGATTCAATACACTTAAATTGGTAGATACGTTATCTGTGATGGTCGGTAAATAGGCTGATTTTGCAACGCCTAATTGCGCTGCCTGCACTCTTACACTCGCCCAGATCTCGCTGGTTTGCGGGTTGTTACACAAACTCGCATCCGCGACTTCAGCCAACGTTAACGGCTTGTTCAGATCCAGCTGGGCACACGGCGAACCTACCCCGCGATAACCTTCCGGGATCCGGGGTAATGTCTCAATCCGGGTATTCAGCGGGTCGCCATCCTTGTACCAGATGGATTCCTCCGCATGCACAAACATGCTCAAACCCATGAAAGCAATTAAAAGCAAATGCCTGTTCATTTAACTGTTAAACCAATTCAATCTGTTAATAACCAAAACAGCCAGCGAAATACCGCCGGCTGTCCGAAGATTATGCGATGCATAAACCTTGCAATTATAAATGAGAAACGTTATCATTATCTCTTTGATACATATTTATACATTCTGATACATTTCGAAAAACCAGCATTCATTTTCATAAGTGCCAGTCAACCGTATACAGAATGCAGCGAGTCGTTAATACTTGATTTTAAACATAGTTATATTGAAAACCAGGTAAAAATCGACCCTCGCAATAAAGCGCGAATCATCTCCTAAAAGCCTTTACTTGTATAGCCATATGCAAAGACGTTTTGTAAGGATTTGTATCTGCGCCCATTCCAAAAATTAAATGTCGTATCAAAGCCCCATCGTGCCAGTCAAAGGTTTCCCTGAAGCCCGCGAAAACAATATTGAGGAAAGAAAGATGAGTCATATTCGCAGCCGCAAGCATCATCCCGCGCGCATCGCAGCATTAGTCGCTGCCACTTTTTCAATGACTGCCATTGCAGCAGAAGAAGCAGCCCAGTTACCTGAAGTAGCTGTTAAGTCAAAAAAAGAAGTTGCACCGTTCAAAGCTGATACTTCAGCAAATACCAAATTCACCAAACCACTCATCGACACACCACAAACCGTACAGGTCATCAAAAAAGAGCTGTTGACAGAACAAGGTGTATTTACTTTGGTTGATGCTTTACGCAATACCCCAGGCATCACTGTACAACAAGGCGAAAACGGTAACACTTCCGCTGGTGACACTTTCTCGATGCGCGGGTTTAATACCTCCAACCAGTTATTTGTAGACGGTATTCGCGACCTGGGCGCTGTCACACGCGACATTTTCAATACAGAGCAGGTTGAAGTGATCAAGGGGCCGGCGGGCGCAGATATCGGCCGCGGCGCAGCTTCCGGATACATCAACTTGATCACAAAACTGCCTAGTCTGACTAATGCAAACTACGCAACCGTAGGCTACGGCACAGCGCAAAGAAAACGTGCAACCATCGATATTAACCAGGCCCTGGATGCGACGACGGCTGTTCGTATCAACGGTGTGATCACAGAAGGCAATGTGCCTAAACGTGATGAAGTCGACAACCAGAACTTCTCGATTGCCCCTTCTATTGCTTTTGGATTGGGCACTGATGCACGCGGTTACTTTTATACACAGCACATCCGCCAGGACAATACTCCAGATGGCGGGATATCCTCTATCGGTATGAGTGGCTTTTACAATGCCAATGCAGCGATCCGTAATGGCGCCAGAACTGACCGCGAAAATTTCTATGGCAGCAAAAACGACTACGAGCGTATCAATGCTGACATGCTTACCGCAAAACTGGAATACGATCTATCCGAAAAGACAACCCTGCGCAACATCACCCGCTATGGCCAGTCATCCATTGACCGTATCCTTACCGGGGTGAATGGAATCACTGCTGTAACGCCTGGCAATCCAAACACTTGGACGCTTGCAAGATCACGTCAACGCATCGACCGCGATGATGAAATATTGATCAATCAAACCAGCCTGAATAGCATTTTCGACCTTGCCGGTTTCAAAAACTCTTTCACTGGTGGGGTTGAGTTCATTTATGAAAAGCAGAAAAACAAAGGCTTTGGTACCGCAACGACTACCACTAGCGGGATCCCTTACACAGCCATTTCAAACCCGTCTGCCAATCTGTACAACCCCAATGAAGATGATGCCTTAGGCAAGCCATATGCTAATGGCGCGGATACTGAGGGCCGTACTTCAACCATGGCTGTGTATGCTTTCGATACAATAGACCTGAATGATCAATGGCAAGTGAATGGCGGTGTCCGTTTTGAACGCTATGACACCAGAGCAACAGGCGCATCAATACTACCAACGGGCAATCCGGTTCCTGCAATAACAACTTTAACGCCTTTCAATTTAAGTAATTCCGACAACCTGACAAGCTACAAAGCCGGCATTCTTTACAAACCGGCAACCAATGGTAGCGTTTATTTAGCCTATGGTAGTTCTTCCACACCACCAGGTAGTGCCAATTTCTCATTGAATAGTGCAACTACTGGCGGCACTAATGGACTTGCGAACAGCACTGCGTTTAGACCACAAAAAACTGATAACTACGAGTTGGGTACGAAATGGAACTTACTCAATAACCAGTTAAATGTGACAGCTGCATTATTCAGGACAGAAAATGAGAATCAAGCATCCTATAATGATCTTGGAATAGCCACACAAATGGGTAAAGTCCGGGTTTCAGGTTATGAATTATTTGCTGTCGGTCAACTCACTGAAAACTGGCAATTATCAGCAGGCTTAACCAAGCTGAATGGTAAAGCCATGGATCAAAGAAATAACAATACCGCTGGCACACTTGATACTGTAGGTGTGCAATGGATGCCAGATTATAGTGCCACTATATGGACCCAATACTCGATAAGCGACTTTAGTATTGGCGGTGGGGCACGCTACATGGGCGAACAAAAACGGTTAGTGACCACTGCGGATCCAACGACGCAAAACATGCCAGAAATTCCGTCTTACACGGTATTTGACGCCATGGTGGCTTATGCAGTGAATAAAAATTTGAACCTGCGTCTCAATGTATATAACTTGTTCGATAAAGAATATATCAACACGATGAACAACAGTGGTGCACGCGTACAGTTAGGTTTAGCCCGCTCCGCATTCGCGAGTGCAGAAATTAAGTTCTAAATGCATTAAACTGAATGCCCGTCAGATGTTTCTGGCGGGCTTTTTTATTTGTAGGCGAGAGTGATCATGCTGTTGCATATTCCCGAGATATTTAATCCTGCTCAAGTTGAAACGTTGCGCAACGCTTTACAGAGTGGACCGTGGGGTGATGGTGCTGCGAGTGCCGGACCGATGGCGGCTGAAGCAAAACATAACCTGCAATTTTCTACCGAGTCAGCAGAATATCCTTCACTCGCGAAGACCATCGCTGCCGGACTGGAACGCCATCCTCTTTTTCTTTCTGCCGCATTGCCGCAGTTCATTCTGCCTTTCATGTTCAACCGCTACACCGGCGGCGGCAACTATGGTGACCATATCGACAATGCCATACAGACTGACAGGAATACCGGCCAGCGTTTACGCACGGATATCTCCGTCACCGTGTTTTTATCAGACCCTGAAAGTTATGAAGGCGGCGATTTGATCATTGAAGATACTTATGGGGCACACGAAGTGAAACTGCCGGCAGGTGATGCCATTATTTACCCATCATCAAGCCTGCACAGGGTGGAGCCGGTGACTGCAGGTGAACGTATTGCCGCCTTTTCATGGGTGCAAAGCCTGGTGCCGGATGCCTGGCAGCGCAGCATGCTGTTCAACCTGGACATGACATTGATCAAACTGCGCAGCCAGATCGGCAACTCGGAAGAGATCGTTGCGCTGACCGGCCATTACCATAACCTTCTCAGGCAATGGAGCCGCTGATGTCGTCGCCACCACCCCTGGCAGCGATACCCCAGGATATCGTTTGTGCTGCTGATTATGAACGCTATGCCCGCGAATACATATCAGATCCGGACTGGGCATATCTGCAGGGCGGTGCTGCGGACGAGCTGACACTGGATGCCAATATCACTGCGTGGCGTGATGTGAAATTGTGGCCGCGCGCGTTGACAGCGGTGGCTGGCGGCCACACGCGCTGCAAACTGTTTGGCGAAGAGCTGGCGCATCCAGTTATCCTGGCACCGGTGGCGACCCAGCGTTTATTCCATGAGCAGGGAGAATTGGCAACCACACTGGCCGCAGGGGTGATGGGCGGATTGGCTGTGGTTTCGACACAAGCATCGGTCCCGCTGGAAGAAGTGAGCAGCCGGGCGCAAGGCCCTTTATGGTTCCAGCTTTACTGGCAGGCGAATCGTGAAGCGACGCTTGCACTGGTCAAACGCGCCGAAGCTGCAGGCTATCGTGCACTGGTACTGACAGTCGATGCGCCCGTCTCCGGCGCACGCAATCGCGAACAGCGCTCGGGTTTTTCTGTACCATCCGCCATCGCGCAAACCAATGTTGCCCCGCTCAGGCTGCCGGTCCTGGATGAGCATTCCAGCCCTGTTTTCGATGGCTTTATGACGCTGGCACCCACCTGGGCGGATGTTGAATGGCTGACCCGGCAAACCGGGCTGCCGGTTCTGTTGAAAGGTATCATGCACCCCGGGGATGCTGAAAAAGCGGTCAGCGCCGGCGCTGCAGGCATTATCGTGTCCAACCATGGTGGCCGGGTGCTGGATACGGCGCCATCCACCCTTTCGGCACTGCCTGGCGTAGTGTCTGCCACACAGGGTGCCATCCCTGTCATCGTCGATGGTGGCATCCGGCGCGGGACGGATATCCTCAAGGCACGTGCGCTAGGTGCCACAGCAGTGATGGTAGGCAGGCCTTATATTCATGCGCTGGCTACGGCCGGCGCACTCGGTGTAGCGCACCTGATCCGCTTGCTGCAGGAAGAACTTGAAATCGCCATGGCATTGACGGGCTGCCGGACTTGGGATGATATTCATGCTGGCGTATTAGTAACTAAGGTTAGTTGATTGGAAATTCGTGTTGTGAAATATCTCACGAACCAGATACAAAAAGATACATAGCAGACGACTCTGATTGCTTAGTTTTACGCACCCTCTGATATAATGAGACTAGTTCTCATTAACGTTAAATACGCTCATAGCTGATTGGCTTCGGCAAAAACCTCAGTCGTTTGAGAACCCTCTATTTACTCCCAGATATGCAAATACAACTTAATTCTAACCGGGCATTCTGGCTTAAACACCTCTACCGCTGGCACTGGATCAGCTCGGCAGCATGCCTGGTCGGCATGTTGTTATTCGCAGCCACCGGTATCACTTTGAATAACGCCAGTCATATCGAGTCATTACCTGTTGTCTCCAAGAAAACCGCCACCATACCAGCCCCGCTGTTAAAACAGATTCAGACTGACCCTGCCGATGACAAGGCAGCATTGCCCAGGGCGACTGCCGACTGGGTAGGGAATGCCATTGGTGTCGATCTAGCAGACCAGGCCGGCGAATGGTCAGACGCAGAAGTGTATGTATCGCTGCCCAGGCCTGGTGGTGACGCGTGGCTGGTCATAGACCGTGAGAGCGGCGAAGTGAATTACGAGCTCACGGACCGAGGATTGATCTCTTATCTTAACGACTTACACAAAGGGCGAAACACCGGCGTCGCCTGGAGCTGGTTTCTCGACATTTTCTCAATTGCTGCACTGGTATTTTCCATCACCGGCCTGTTCATGCTCAGCATGCATGCCGGCAACCGGCCATCGACCTGGCCTCTGGTCGGCCTGGGTGTGGTGATCCCGCTGGTGCTGGTTATTTTATTCATTCATTAATTTATTAGGAGATTCGTCAATGCGTAAATGGGTTCCTGCGCTTATTCCAACACTGATTGCCGGCTTGTTTGCCAACCAGGCAACTGCCGGGGAAATCAATATCAAAGTGACGATCCCACAGATCAACAGCGCTGAATATCATCGCCCTTATGTTGCCGTCTGGATCGAAAAACCGGACCAGAGCGTACAGAAAAACCTGGCTGCCTGGTATAGCCAGAAAAAGGCTGCCAATGGTGACGAAGGCAATAAGTGGCTGAAAGATCTGCGCCAATGGTGGCGGAAAAGCGGTCGTGAACAAACATTACCTATCGATGGTGTATCCGGCGCCACTCGCCCGGTAGGCGAGCAGACACTGACCTTCTCCGAAGGCAAAGAGCCTTTGGGCACTTTGCCTGCCGGTCAATACAATATCGCCGTTGAAGCTGCCCGTGAAAAGGGTGGCCGCGAAATCATCCGTGTACCGTTCACCTGGCCGGCACAAAAAGCTGAACAGGCCAAAGCAGCCGGGCAGCATGAGCTGGGTGACATCATTGTCGATCTGAAGCCCTGATTTTAAGAATAATCCTGAGGAATACACAGATGAAAAACATTGTTGCTTTAGTTTCTTTAGCGCTGGGCATGGCAGCCTCTCATGCACAGGCTCATGGCTTCTGGATCTTGCCATCCAGCACCGTACTGTCTGCTCCACAATTCGTGACATTTGATGCTGCCGTTTCCAACGACCCGTTCCAGATCAATCACCGGCCGCTGGCCATCGATGGCCTTGCCATCATTGCGCCGGACGGCAGCCAGGTAACGCCGGTGAACACCCTCAAAGGTGAGTTGCGTACTGTATTCGATGCGAAATTCGATAAAAAAGGCACTTACCGTGTGGAACTGGTGCGTTCCGGGTTCCGCGCAAACTGGAAAGATAGCGAGAACAAGCCTAAGCGCTTTATGGGCACTGCGGAAGCGTTAGCCAAAGAAGTGCCTGCCGATGCCAAAGACCTGCAGGTTTCCGAGACTGAAAGCCGCCTGGAAAACTATGTCACCGTTGGTAAGCCATCCACACTCACACCAAGCAACAAAGGGCTTGAGCTGGTGGCGGGCACCCATCCTAACGATGTCGTCTCCGGCGAGCCGGTTGAGCTGACATTCCTGGTGGATGGCAAGCCAACTGCTGACGTTGAAGTGGCGATCGTGCGCGGACAGACCCAGTACCGCAACAACCCTGAAGAGAAAAACTACAAGACAGACAAGAACGGCAAGATCAAAGTATCTTTTGACCAGGCCGGCATGTACTGGCTGGATGCTGACTTCAAAGACAACCGTGTTTCCAACAAACTGGCCAAAGAACGTACGCTGTCTTACGTGTTGACACTGGAAGTGTTGCCGCAATAAGCGTTTAGTGATGCAACGTTTACTGATCCCCAGCCATCTGGAAACACTGCCACAGGAATTACCGGCCGGGGAGCAGTTCACACTTAGCGGGCAGACCATGGGAACCACCTGGACCGTACGCTACATTCATGTATCTGACCATGACCAGGATGCTGTTCGCGCCCTGATACAGGATGAGCTGGACCTGGTCGTCAGGCAAATGAGCACATGGCAGGACGATTCTGACCTGAGCCGGTTCAACCAGTCTGCAGCCAATACCTGGCACCGGCTGCCTGGCCCATTTTTCACCGTGATGGACTGCGCGCTGAAAATAGCTGTGCAAACAAACGGCGCATTTGATCCGACAATAGGCCCGCTGGTAAATTTATGGGGATTTGGCCCGCATGGGCAACGCACCTCCCCGCCAGATGCAGAGGAAATCAAACGGTTACAGGAAAATTGCGGCTGGCAGCGCCTGCAACTGGATGCTCAGCACAAGCAATTGCTGCAGCCCGGCAATGCCTATGTCGATTTTTCAGGTATCGCCAAAGGCTATGGCGTAGACCGGGTCTCGAACGCATTACGACACGCCGGGATAGCTAACTACCTGATAGAAGTAGGTGGCGAATTGTACGGTGCGGGAATCAAGCCCGACGGCCAGCCGTGGTGGGTAGCACTTGAGATCCCTCCGGGCATTGCCTCGGTCGCCACGGAGTCGATTGCTGCTGTGTGCGGCATCGCGGTGGCAACTTCCGGTGATTACCGCCGTTATTTCGACCACGAAAACCATCATTACGCGCATACCATAGACCCACGCAACGGTTACCCGATCAACCGCAGTATCAACGCCCTGATATCGGTCACAGTGCTTCATGAAGAATGCATGCAGGCCGATGCATTGGCCACAGCCTTCACTGTCATGGGTGTGCAGGCTACGCTTGATTACGCGCAAACCCATCAGATTGCCACATTACTGATAGAGCAAACACCCGATGGCTTCAAAGAATATCTTTCCCCTGAATTAACGGCAATGCTGGAATGAAATACCTGCTTTTGGCGCTATATGCCCTGCTAAACCCTGTCATTGCTTTTGCGTCCGGCTTTGAACGTGCCTATACCGCCAAAGCCATAGTCGTTATTCTCCTGTACCTGATCTTCTGCGGATGGATCATCTGGCGGCACAGGAAAAAGAACTCACTCAACCGGCAGGCTGATCAGGCGGATACCAGCTTGCTCAATAGTGACAGCATATTGGTGGCGTATGCCAGCCAGACCGGCAATGCCGAACTGATCGCCAGGAAAACGGCTGAATCACTTAAAACCGCTGCGCTATCAGTAGAAACATTGCCGTTATCAGCGATTGATGCCGCCACCCTGCAAGACTTTAGCCGGATATTGTTTGTCGTCAGCACTACCGGAGAAGGTGATGCGCCTGACAATGCCGCCGGATTCCAAACCATCTTGCAAAGCGATATCAATCTGTCTCATCTCCAGTATGGAATACTGGCTTTAGGCGATTCAAGCTATACGTTCTTTTGCGGCTTCGGGCATGGTCTGGATGCCTGGCTGCAACGCACGCATGCCCTGCCATTATTTGATCTGATCGAAGTAGACCATCTGGATGACGGCGCCCTCAGGCACTGGCAATACCAGCTGGGGCTTCTGGCACACGATACGGAAATGCCGGACTGGGAGACCCCTGTTTACCAGTCATGGACACTGCTTGCACGCTCACAAGTGAATCACGGCAGTACTGGCGCCCCGGTTTTTCATTTAAAGCTTTCCACTGCAAAGAAAGACATGCAATGGCAAGCCGGCGACATTGCCGAAATCGGCCCCCGCAACTCGCAGGGAGCGGTTTCCCAGTTTCTGGTAAAGCTTGCACTGGATGGTGCCGCAACTGTGAGTGCCGGCAGCACTACACTTGCACAGGCCTTGCTGGAAAAACTGTTACCTCATGACGAGGATAGCTGGAAGACATTCACCGGCCTGGATGCTGAAGGTATCTTGCTTGCGCTGAAAAACCTGCCGCACCGCGAATATTCTATTGCGTCTATCCCGCAGGATCATCAGCTCGAATTACTGATAAGACAAACCCACTATGCAGATGGCAGGTTAGGCATAGGTTCCGGCTGGTTAACGCAGCATGCGGCTGTTGGCGATGAAATCGCCTTACGTATCCGCGAGAACAGCACTTTCCATCCACCAGCACAAAATATCCCGTTGATCCTGATCGGCAACGGTACCGGCATTGCAGGTTTAAGATCGCACCTGAAAGCACGCATTGCTTCTGGCCAACAGCAGAACATGCTGATTTTTGGCGAACGTAACGAGAAATATGATTTCTATTTCAGGGATGAACTACACCAGTGGCTTGAGCAAGGTTCCGTAACCCGGTTACACACTGCATTTTCTCGCGACCAGGCCGAGAAGACCTACGTACAGGATACTGTCAGATCCCAGGCTGAAGAGATAAAAGCATGGGTAAACGCTGGTGCAGCTATTTATGTATGCGGCAGTGCCACCGGCATGGCGCCCGCCGTTCACAACCAGTTACAGGAAATCCTGGGTGACCATACGCTGGCGAACCTGACGGCAGCAGGACGCTACCGTCGAGACGTCTATTAAACCGGCATTCCCATTTTCTTACTGGAAGGCCTTATCAGTGGCTTACCGTTCTGCACGATGGTCTCTGACACTTTGCGTGCTCTCCGCTTCTTCAGCCACAAATACACGCCAGTGACCGACAGCATGGCGACCACCAGCCCCATCACAGAGATCAGGAGACGGCCTGGCAATCCCAGAATACGGCCTGAATGCAAAGGGAACTGTGCCTGCACAATCACATCGCCCGCTGTGCCATCCCAGGGTATACGTTTGCCTACGTAGTGCCCATCCAGGCCATCATAATACAAGCGTTTGTGACCGGCACCAGCCACGCCATGATCCGCCTCAGGATAATAAAAATCAACATTGAACAACTGGTAAGCCGCACTGTATGAAATGCGTCCTGCTGGCTCCTGCCAGCCTTGCGCACGCGCGTCATTTTTCGCCAACGCCAATACCTGCTCGTAATCTACCTTGGGTGGCAATTGCTTGGCTGGCGGCAAACGCGGACGCATATCTGAAGGCGTAGGGGTCAATGTAAAGGCAGAGGTCATCACCGGCATAAAGACTTCGCGGCGCAGATTGAGAGCCATGGCCGAGAATGCCAGGATGATCAGCAACAACCATGTCCATAAACCAAATGCTCTATGCATATCGAAATAACGTTTATGCGTGCTGCTGTTCCAGCGCATCTTCCATGCCGGCCACCAGCGCTGCCAGAATGAAGCCTGTTTTGTAGCACGTATCGCCTGTGCTTTATGCAAGCGTGTTTGCGGTTTTTTGGTGGATTTAGGCAAGGTCAGGTAAAAACCGACGAAACTGTCTATCAGCCAAATAATCGCCACGCCACCCATCAGCCAGATTCCCCAGCGGTCTATGCCCCACATTTCCGGCAGATGCAAACTGTAGTGCAGCTTGTACAGGAAAGACACCGCATTGGTACGGTCAATTGGCCACACCGCTCCCCACTCCCGCTTGCCAAGCTCCTGACCGGTGACCGGGTCCACAAATACCTGGTTGAATTTGACAGGTTCCAGACCATCAGGCGGGTTAGGCAACGGCCTGACACCTAGAGAAAGTGTATGCCCTTCTTCCACATTCAGCGGAATCGAACTCACCTGCACTTGCGGGTAACGTTCTGCCACCTGTTTAGCCAAAGTTAGTGAGGACTGATGCGCACCTTTAAATTCACTATGCATCATTACCGGGTTCAGCAGTTCATCCAGCTCGTGATCCCAGGAAATGATGGCACCTGTGAGACCGGTGATTAAGAGAAACAAAGCACTTGCCAACCCTAACCAGCGATGACAGACAAGCAGGTTTTTTCGCAATGAATCTTTGGCTAGGGTTGTTAACTGCATACGTTTCCAGATAAATTAAAAGTCTATTGTAGCCGATAGGATTAGTGTACGAGGTGCACCTATGGATAAGAAAGTGCCACTTTGCAACCAGTAATCCTTGTCAAACACATTTTCAAGATTGGCTCGCAATACGACTGGCCTGCCAGCCGCATTTGTGACATAGCGCACACCGATATCATAGCGTGTCCAGCCGGGAACGCTGATAGTGTTTGCACCGTTGTAATAGCCTGAGCTTGTACCGATGGCACGTCCATTCAAGCTTAACCCTTCAATCCATGGAGTATCCCAGTCCAATCCCAGGTTGGCGGTAAAATCAGGCGTACCTACGGCGTCTTTTCCATCAATACTTGCTACAGAACTCTTTACCTTTGGGTCAGTGAACAAGGTGCTGGCCATAAAGCGTAAACCACTTGTGACTTCGCCATAGGCAGAAACTTCCAGGCCGCGGTTACGTTGTTCACCAATATAACCTCTGCGGCTTGTCAGTGGATCAGTTTCCAGATTAGGCCTTTCAATCTGGAATAAACTTACAATCGTAGTGATACGTCCAAAATCCACTTTGACACCAACCTCGTTCTGGGTAGACTTGTATGGTGCAAGTGCCTCATTTGGATTACTGAAACCACTACCCACTGGCACCACGATGCCACGTGTCAGGCCTTTGGTGTGGTTAGCGTAAATAGAAACGTTTTCCAACGGCTTTACTACAATGCCTGCCAAAGGTGATACCGCGCCCTCATCATAACTATTCGTTTGCGCCCCGGTGGCTACATTATAATTTTTTTGTTCTATTGTCTGGTCCCGCACGCCTAACGTCACCAGAACTCTCTCATCTAAAAAAGACAGGGTATCAGTCAGCACATAGCTGGTGAGTACATTCTCCTGGCCTCTTTCCGGGGAGTTTCTCGATCCGGCAATACCTGGCAATGGCGCCGGGTTGTATATATTAGAAGGGTTAGTACCCGCAGATTGCAGATAGAAAAATCCAGTCTCCTGGTTCAGCCGATTCGCTGCGAGTGTTAATGTATGCCCCACATTCCCTGTTGCGAATTTAAAACGCGCACCGGCATTTGAAACGAACGTTTTGCTGTAAAAATCATAATAAGCATTTCTCGCTGCGAAGTTACCATTCGCTGCAATGCCTCCAAAAGCGGAAGGGAAAGTCTGGTCGTATGAAAAATCGGTATAGCCTAATCCACCGTACAAGGTCACATTCGAGTTAACGTCATATTCCAGATTACTCATAAATGTTCTACCGTTGTAATCCAGCTTACTTTTGGGGTAAAAATTGGTACGCGCATCGGGCGCAGAAGGGATCCTAGTAACACCGGCAGCAATGGTCGCCTGCGGCCTGAATTCCCGGATATCATCTTGCTGAACTAGAGCATCAAACGACCAGCGCAACTTCTCACCCAGATAATCAATACCTATAGTCAACAGCCCTGTTTGTTGACTACCTTTATCGATCGTGCCTTCACCGGAACGCTTCAAAGCATTCACACGCACACCCCACTCATTATTCTGGCCAAACCTGCGACCTGCATCAATATGCGCAGCAAACTGTGACTCACCAAGATAAGTGGTGGTGAGCCTTGTTAACGGATCATTACTAGCGCGCTTAGTCACAAGGTTCACTGAACCGCCTATACTCCCGCTCGGTGGAATACCATTCACAAAAGTGCCTGGACCTTTGAGTACTTGTACACGCTCCACCATTTCAAGTGGCAGCCGTGTTGTTGGTGCTAAACCAAATAGCCCATTCAAACCGATATCTTCATTGCCAACGGTATACCCCCTGATCTGAAACTGATCTCCAAAACCACCTGGTGCAGTTAACGCGCGTACTGACGCATCATTCACCACTACATCGGCGACGCTTCTGGCTTGCTGGTTCTGGATTAACTCAGATGTGTAATTCACCGTGCTAAACGGCACATCCATCACATCCTGATTGCCCAGCACACCCAAACTACCGCCTTTAGCGACTTGGCCGCCAGCATAAGGTTTTGCCAGACTCCCTTTGTCTGCAGCAGATTTAACCTCTACTTCACCTAAGGTTTCAGGTGTGGATGGTTCATTAGCATCCTTGTTATCTTCGGCCATCACATGGCTAACGCTCATGGCAAGAAATACGGCAACTGCAATTTTTTTCGGTATAAACAACATCTAAATACTCTCGTGTAATGACTTGATTGAATCAAAAGAAAAAGGCCGCCTTTGAAAGCAGCCTTTTGTTAATATTAGTTATAGATCAGCGGATTACATGATAATGATTATTATTAAATAATGCAATTTAATTTATGCAAAACTATTGCTGCAATAACTATTCAAAGTGATTAAAAATCAAGTTGTGCACTGACGGTGACAGTACGTGGGGCGCCTAGCACAAGATAACCAAAGTTGCCGGTATCACTTGCAGAGCCCCCAGCTGATGCCCAATAGTCACGATCGGTTAAATTGTCAATTCGCCCACGGACAGTAAACAAATGTCCCTTAATGTCTGTTGCATACCGTGCACCAATATCCAGCCGTGTCCAACCGGGAACACGCTGACTATTCGTGCCATCCGCATAAACATGTCCGGTAGTAATTACACGAGCATCAAACGTTAACCCTGGCACCATGTACACATCCCATTCCAAGCCTAAATTGGCTTGTCGATCAGGAATGCCAATTGTTTGTTTATCTTCACTGGCAGCACTGCCGGTATTTTTCTGCTTAGCATCTAACCACGTAATACCACCCAACAAACGGAGACTTGGTAAAAGTTGACCATACGCCATCAATTCAACACCCTGGTGTTCTTCTTTGCCTTGCGAGGTAAATACATTCGCTGCGTTAATAAAACCACGTGGTTTCTCAGTTGTAAAATATGCAGTAGTTACTCGTAACTTGCCAAAGTCAAACTTAGCACCAACTTCTTTTTGTTTTGATTCATATGGAGCAAGTGTCTGCCCGGGGTTAGCAATTGGTTGGCTAGGTGTTGGCTGAGGAGCAGTCGCACCTTGAGACAATCCCTCTATGTAATTTGCATATAGAGATATACCATCCCATGGCTTTACTACAATCCCCATTACCGGACTAACTTTGCTTTTATCGTAACTATTCGTCAGTTCTCCATTATTTCCGTCGTAGACCGAAGCAATAATTTCCTGATGCCTTACTCCAAGAGTTAATAGCAATTGATTGTTAAGCATGGATAAAGTATCGCCTAAAGCTACACTTCTCAATATTGTCCTTCCAGTTCTTTTCGGGTTGCTTAAAACACCAGAGCCTCCGGCGGCTGCGGTTGGAGGATCATAATAAATTGGTGTATATAAGTTATTATCCAAAAAACTACCAAAGGCAAAAGCTGTTTTTTTATCGTAGTGATATAAATTCGCATTCAAAATTACATCGTGGTTGATTGAGCCAGTTTCTAACTTACCTTTTAAACCGACTTCACCAGTTCTCACAGAATCTTCTCTTGTATTGTCGAATCTAAAGAAGTTTCCAGCACCGGTTACAGAATTGTTTACGGATAAGTTTGCCAAAGAGTTCGCCTCATGTGACTCTCTAAAACCACCGGCAAAATAGGCCGTGAATTTTTCTGTCAAATCATACTCACCACGGAAAGCGCCGAACGTATCCCTTTCATTAGAATAAGACCATGGTTGCGCCCAATTCGAATCGCTTCTTGGTGCCCGAGGAACACCAGTAGCAGCACTCAAAGAAACGTTAGTGCGAGTTTGTTTGAGATGATTGTCCTGATAGCCTATATCGCCTGATAAACGTAACTTTTCTCCACGCCAGTCCAGCCCTACTGAGACTAAATCCACATCAGCATGCTCTTTATCAATGGCAGTGCCGCCATCACGCTTGGATACGTTTAATCGAATACCAGCCCTATCGTCTGGACCAAAACGCCTGGCGACATCTGCTGAAAACAACTGTTGATTTCCAGAACTCCACCCGGCAGTAAATATATTCAATGGATCATTTGGCGCACGCTTTGGTAATAATGAGATTGAGCCTCCGATACCATCACCATTCGGGCTAGAACCATTTAAAAATGCGGAAGCCCCACGTAAAACCTCAACGCGTTCAAAGAGCTCTGCTGCAATATATTGCCTAGGCAGCAATCCATACAAACCGTTGTAAGCAACACTATCTGAATAAAGTTGGAAACCACGGATAAAATAGGATTCCTGGAAGTTACCAAACCCACGGGCTACACGCACTGACGGATCATTTAACAATACATCGCCAACACTTCTTGCCTGTTGGTTCTGAATTAATGCATTTGTATAGGCATTAATTGAAAATGGCGTATCCATTGCATCCCGGTTACCCAAAATACCCACACGGCCACCTTTGGCTACCTGGCCACCGGCATAAGGCTTCATCAAGCCCTTTGCATTGGCATCAGCGGATGCATTCACTTTCACCTCTTCCAGCTCCACAGTCCCTTCTTTGTCAGACTGCTTTTCCTCGGCAAATGCTTGGGTAGTGGCACAAGCCATAATCACTGCAATCAGTGTCTTTTTAGGCGCCAGATATATTCCGTAACCACGCTTATTCATATAGGTCATTCAAACTCTCATCAATTAAAAGTATCAATAGAAAAAGGCTACTGAGAAAACAGCAGCCTTCTTTTTAGCTTTGGCCATCAATTAGGATAAATGATAATAATTATCATTTTTTTCAGCAATCACTTTTACTAAAAATCACTTACCTCGATAACATATGTTGTATAAACACCTTACTTTGAGTCATTAATAAACCCATGTTACTGTAGCCAATGCATTTGCCGGAGGTGCATAGTAGGCTTGCGCACCTTCCGCATACCTGAGGCTGGACAAGTATTTTTCATTGGTGACGTTGTATACATTGACGGCCGCATTCCAGTGTTTATCAATCTTGTAGTTAGCCATCAGATTCAGAACCGCATACTGATCCTGCTTATACCGCACCGCACCGATGTCTACATGCACATCACTTTGCCAACTCACACTTGCGCCCACCTTCAGATCTTCAATAAACGGTACGCTGTACACAGTAGTCAAACGTACCAGATGTCTAGGTATGAAAGGATTCACATTTTGTCCGTCATCATCTTTTACGCTCATCAGCCGCGTATACCCGGCGTTGATATTCAACCTGTCAGTCAGCGCGCCGGACACATCAAACTCGTAGCCTTTCGTTGTTGCTTTGATAGGCTCGTAAAGCGTCTGTGTAGCCGTTTGAGCGGCAAACTGGGCCTGGTTTTCCTGTACGGTCTTGAACAGTGCAAACGAACTGTTTAATGCTTTATTGAACCACTCGCTTTTAACACCTACCTCATAATTTTTACCTTTTAATGGCGGAAGCAGGCTATTGCTAAGATTCTTTTCCACTTGCGGCCTGTAAATACCTGCATAACTGGCATACAAAGAATGTGTATTATCCAAATCATAGACGGCACCCATATAAGGGGTGAACCTGTTGTTATCCTCGGCTTCTTGAGGTGCACCATAACTGATACCGCTTAATTTATAACTTAACAGGCTTCCGCCCACTGTCACCTTCAGATCATCAGCCGGATTAAGTTTAGCGGCGGTGTAAATATTGCTGTTTGTACTTTTATAATCTGACGACTTTGTTTTAGGGCCGAACGTTGGCAACGGGAAGTTACCTATATCATCAAAACTACTCGTAAAAGTATTGTTGAGTGCTTCAACGTAAATTGTGTCTCCCTCTCGCGAATATTCTTTCATATAGGTTCTGCTTAGCGTGGCACCCACAACCAATTCATGTTTGCGGCCTGCGAATTCAAATGGACCATTGGCATATATATCAGCCACATGATCTTTAGTTACAAAGTCGTAGATATAAGGAAAACTTTTGAATGTAATCAAACCTGTACTCCGGTCTTCGTTACCTTCAATATAATGATGGCGTCCTTTTGAGCTGACGTCCTTATGGGTTAACTGCCCTTTCAGCTTCCAGTCGTTATCAAACTCATGCGTCAACTCGACAAAGCTGATATTAGTACCTACGTTTCTATAACTCCAGTCAGGCGCGGTAGAAGCAGACACGTTGTAGTTACGTTTACTGCCATCGGTATAAAGCAATGGCAAGCTACCAAAATTATTACCGCTCGCATTGTTCTGCTGGTAAGTGTGTCCAATAGCCAGGATTGTGTTATCGGTTAAATCTGCTTCGATCACACCGTAAGCCACGTTTCTCTCTGTGCTGTAGCGGTCAAGATAGGAGTTCCTGTTCTGATTCGCCACTACCAGACGACCACGCACACTGCCATCTCCATTCAGTGCGCCAGAGACATCGGCATCCAGTCGGCGGTTGTCCCATGAACCCACAGAAGCATTAGCTTTGGCCTGGAACTCTCTGGTGGGTCGCTTGCGGATAAAGTTAATCGTTGCAGACGGGTTTCCAATCCCTGTTAGTAGACCATTGGCACCACGCAATACCTCGATGCGATCATACAATGCCACATCCAGATCGCCATAATTGGTACCGCTAAAGCTGATCGGTGTACTGAGGCCGTCTATCTGAAAGTTTGTGATCGTCAGACCACGGGCTGTATATTCGGTACGGTCCGTTTCAAACTGTTCAACTTTGATACCCGTTGCGTAAGACAAGGCATCATTCACGCTGAACACACGAAAATCATCCAGCAGCTCACGTGTGATCACAGAGATCGATTGTGGCGTTTCACGGATGCTGCTATTTAAACGTGTGGCGGTTGAGGTAGATTCGACTGTGTATGACTTTGTTTTTTCTGAAGGCTGGTTCTTTTCGGCTTTGGAAGTGACTTTCACCTCAGGCAATGCATCTACTTTTTCTGCTTGCGGTGATGCTTCAGCGGCAAAACCCTGGTATGGAAAAGCAAACACCAGAGCTGCTATTAAACGATGAGGTTTAAATGAATGATTTAGTTTTAAGTACACAAGATTCCCTTAATTCATGACCGTGAAGTCACTACCGGCATTAAATATTGAATGATAACTATTATCATTCAATATTTCAAGGGCACGAGCAACGGTTAGAACTGTGTTTTAAGCAGTGATTTTCTGCTTGAGATCAGGCGCGACGATGGTCTCTCCGGTACTCGTGACCGCACTGACCAACCGGACGTCATACAAGGACTCCAGCACAGGAATCGTGAGCTGACTGTGGGGATAATCGCCAATCATCATGCCGTTTTTAATCAGGATCAAGCGGTCAAACCCCTGTAATGCCTGGTTGATATCGTGCAGGATCGCCAGAGTGGCATGACCGCGTTGCGACGCAAACGCATAAATCGCATCCATCAAACTGATTTGCAGGCCAGGATCCAGTGCGGCTAGCGGTTCATCCACCAGAAGCAAGCCTTTTTCAATATCCCATAGCTGGGCGAATACCCTGGCCATTTGCACGCGGGCTTTCTCTCCGCCCGACAAGGTGTCGAAGCGTCGCTCCAGCAAGTGTCCTGCACATGCCAGTTCAGCAGCCTGGCGTACGATCTTCTTGAGGTCGGGGTCATAGGGGCGAGCGACACGGCCAAGGCCGATGACCAGGTCAACTGGCAGGCCGAAGGCGACTTCGTGAGACTGCGGCAGAATGGCGCGGCGCTGGCTCAAGTCTGCCAGTGACCATTCTTTAAGGTTGCGCTGGAAAAAAATCGCCTGACCTGCGGCCGGCATTAATTCCCTCGCCAGCAATTTGAGCAATGTGGATTTTCCTGCACCGCTGGGACCTAATACGGCGATGCGTTCGCCCGCTTCAATCGACAAACTGAATGGGCCAAAGGTGCGCTTACCCAGATTGATGGTGACATCGCGCAGGGACAACAGGGATAACTCAGCGTTGGGTATAGACATCATTGCCCTGCCTTACGGATGCCGGCCAGCAGCACCAGGAAGAATGGCGCGCCTAGCAAAGCGGTGAATATACCTACCGGGATCTCCGCGGGAATCGCCACCGTACGGGCGGCTGTATCCGCAACCAGCAGGATAATGGCACCGACCAGCATGGCCAGTGGTGCGAGTCGCCGCTGGTCCGGGCCCAGCACCAGTCGCACGATATGTGGCGCAACCAGCCCTACAAAGCCAATCATGCCGCACCAGGCAACAGCAAACCCGCATAACAACGCAACCAGCACAATGACGCGTGCACGAAGATGGCGGACATTGACACCGATGTGGGCTGCGGTTGTTTCGCCTAGCGCCAGCGCATTCATCTGGTTGACCAAGCGCCTCACATACCAGAGCGCAGCCAGTAATAAAGCCAGCAATGCCAGCAACAAGAGCCAGCTGGCGCCGGCGAGTGAACCCAGGGTCCAGAATGTCAGACTGCGCAGTTGCTCATCGGTGGCCAGGTAAGTACATAAACCTATCACTGCGGTAGCCAGGGCATTCAGTGCGATCCCGGTCAATAGCAGCCCGGCAATCGAATCTGCAGTCAGCCAGCGCGCCACAGTATCCAGCAGGAAACATACACCGATCGCACCGGCGAATGCAGTCACCGGCAGTACCCAGTAACGCAATGAACCCGGCACATTGATGCCACTATTCGCCAGCAACACTATGGTTAAAGCAGCGGCACAAGCGGCACCGCTGGTGACACCCAGCAAACCCGGGTCGGCCAGTGGATTACGGAACAGGCCTTGTGTCAGCGCGCCTGAGAGCCCTAATGCAGCCCCTATCAGTGCCGCAAACAGAATGCGCGGCAGGCGAAGGTTCCACAGCACATAAGCACCGCCTGTCAGCGGCTGGTCGTTACCCGCTTGCAGCAGCGCCAGCCAGTCCGCAGGAATTACGTTCACTGCACCTGCCCATGCCGCCACCCAGATACATATGACCAGAGCTGCCCATAAAAACAAAGCTGGCCTGTTGATCAGGCCAGCTGTTAAACGCGATGCAAACGGCATCACGTTGGTGGAAGCAGTCATCCGTTCATCGCTTTCACCAATGCGTTATCAAGTGCAGCCACTGCTTGCGGCAGGCGCGGACCGAAGCCCAGCATGAACATGGCTTCAAGTGAAGCGATACGCCGTTTTTGACCGGCTGGGGTTTGCGCCAGGCCAGGCAATTTTAAAGCGCCATCAATGCCACCTACCACTTCCAGGCCCTGATCGGTGAACAGCACCACGTCAGGCTGGGCGGCAATCACTGATTCAGGCGTCAACGGTTTAAACCCGTGGAATCCCTGCACGGCATTTTGCGCGCCTACGTAATGCATCATAGCTTCAGCACTGCTGCCTTTGCCACCGACCATGATCTGGCCCGGGCTATGCGACAGCACGAACAGTACGCGCGGCGCGGGTGTTTTACGTGCCAGGATAGGCTCGCGCACTTTCTGCCAGTCTGCTTTCAGTTTTTCTATCAGCTGGCTGGCCTGTGTCGGGCGCTCTATCAGTGCCCCGATGCGGGTAATGCGTTCCAGAACACCTTCAAAGCGGTCATTGGCTGCCAGCACGGTCACCGGCACACCTGCCCCATTGATCTGCCGCAATACCGCTGGCGGCCCGGCATCTTCGGTCGCCAATACATGATTAGGCGCTAATGCCAGTATGCCTTCGCTGGATAAGGTCCGTGCGTAACCTACACTGGGTAATTTTGTCGCAGCTTCAGGGTAAAGCGAGGTGGTATCCACGCCAACCAGTTCATTGCTGGCCCCTAGTGCATAAATAATTTCGGTCAGGCCGCCACCAATACTGACAATGCGGCGTGCGGTTTTTTTCTGGGTTTCTGCTGCCCAGACCAGCGACTGCGGCAGGCTGCTTGTGACTGCCAGTGCACTCATCTGTAACAGGAATTTGCGGCGTGCCTGCATATTTTCCAAATCATTCATATTGTTATTTAATTCAGACATAATTCATGGTCCTTGAGCAGGTTTTCCACCAGGGAGCGCCATTCGCCAAGCTCTGGTTTACCCGGTTTGCGCTCACCGAACAACATCGCGATCACATCGCCATCCCGGTCAAACAGTTCCAGCGACGTCACCAGGCCATCCACCGTCGGTTTGCGAACCACCCAGGCGCTGGCAATATGATCTTCGCGCAAGTGCAGGTTAAAGCCGGGGTCCAGCACGTTCAGCCACGGCCCCATCACTGCCACTTTTCTAATGATGCCGGAATGAATCTGTACCATACCGGGGTTTGCCACAAAAATCATCAGTGCCACCTGGTCACTGGCAGCTGTTTCCAGTAATTGACGGGCGCTTTCAAGATTCACTTGCTGTACATATTGCTGCTCGGCAAGCCGCATGCTTTGCAGCCTGGAAGCGCCGAACTGTTTCAGCAGCCCGAAAAAATCATGCGTGTCCTGCAGCGCACGCCATGCTGCCTGAAAACCGGCCACGTCGATATCGCTGTCCGCTTTATCTGCTGGCGGCGCAGTTGCAGCCACTACCTGTATACCCGGCTGCTGATCCTGATTGGCGTAGCGGTTGACGAAGTCTGCATACGCCTGCACATTGCTTTGCGGCTTGATGAATACCTTGTGTATGGCTGTGCCTTGCTCATCAAAAAACTGCAAGCTTTGCTGCACGCCATGCTCCACCGACTCGGACACGGCAAAACCATGTTTCCAGTGGGTGTAGAACGCCCGCAAATCAATATCGCCGCCCAGAACCAGGCCTACATGCCCGGTGTCGCTCACATTGCTGTAAACCCCGGTCTTTTCATGCACACAGGAAACGTTGCGCGTCAGCGCCATTACTTCGCCCAGTGGTTCCAGCGACTTGATCAATGTCGGCCATTCGGTTTGCAACCTGGTTGCTCGCAATAGGCTACCTTCTGCCACCCCGGCATGGGCAGCAATCAATTCGCCTTCTGAAATCTGCAGTTTTTCTGCAATATCGCGATGGCGTTTACCTGCCTGGCGCTCGCTGGCGAATTGCTCGCGTATCCGGGCGAAGTTGCCGTTTGTCACGGGATCCACCACGTTTAAGCCAGCTCATCCAGTTTTTGTTGTGCGGCGGAATCCGGCGCTGCATGGCCTTGATCATTGCGATGGGTGATCTGTAACAAGTCCTGGCCATTCAGGTGATAGGCTTTAGCGAACCCGGCGACATAACTACCGTGCGTTGGCGTCAACTCCACCATATGGAAATCGGTCAGCTTGCCAATCGCATCCATGAATTTTCCGAACTTGTCATAGAATAGCGCCATCACTTCATCGAACTGGGCAGTGTTTCTTTCGATTTCCTGGGCAGTGCATTTGAACACCAGGCGTTTTCTGGCAAACAGGTGCCCTGCATCTTTTTCACTTTCGATGAACATCGCTGAGCACAAGCCGGTTTCCCTTAAGTTGGTGCAATGCGTTGCCAATTCGCTGACATAGATATAGAACCTGTTATCGCGCTCTACATAAGCGGCATAACTTGCCTCAGGCACACCCTGTTTGTTTACGCTGGCCAGCTGCAGTGTTTTAAATAAACCTTTGAATGCAATCGCTTCTTCACCAACGGATTGTAGTTTTTCATCGCTCATAGTCTTCCTCTCCAGAGTAGATGCAATATGCTATCCCGTGAATGAAACAAATACATATTGCTTAAAGTTATTGTTCAGAAGGTGATTAGAACACCTTAAAAACTTAATCCGCTATTCTATATGATAATCATTACCATTTGCAGAAAAGAATTGATATTAATGCTTTTGCTCGCTTTGAAAATCCACTATTCCCTCATGTGACACCTGATTCAAGCAGAAAATCGCTTTTTTGATGCCATTACTTTCCGGAAAACAAAAAGGCTGGCCGGGATTAAACCCGGCCAGCCCTTACTCTATGTGTTAAACAGATAACCAACAGAGGTTAGATCAACTTCAGCGTACCCTTCATCATGGAAGCGTGGCCTGGGAATGAACAGAAGAATACATAGCTACCTGCGGCATCCAGCTGGGATGGTGCAAAAGAAGTACTCGCGCTCTCGCCGCCACCGATCACTGTCGTTGAAGCTATCACGCGTGCATCCTGTGGTTTAACGTATGACTGGGTCGGGCCTGCTTTGCTGCCATCCTGCAATACGCCCTGCTCATCAGCCTGCTTGCTCACCACCAGGTTGTGACCCATGATTGTTTTTTTCATGGCACCGGTATGCTTTAGATTGATGGTAAAAGATTTACAGCTTTTAGGCACTGAAATCTCTTTGGTATTAAAAGTCATCGCATCCGTTGCCTCAACGGCTACTTCACATTTGTCAGCCGCCAGTGCCTGTTGTGGCAGCAAGCATACTGCGCCCATAACTACCAATAATTGTGACCACTGCTTCGCATTCAATTTCATGACTCGCTCCGTTTCATTGATATTAAAATTTAGCTGGCTACTAGAGGTGAACTCGTTGGCTGGCTTTAGGGTTAAAAAACTATTTGTAGCCTGGAGGCTATTTTCTCAGGCGGTTTGTTTTATGTACGCTTTGCCTGTTGGGCTTTAGCCAGTAAAGATAAGCAGCGATCAATATTGGCAGAGCGATGGCGGCATCCGAGACCAATTCACGCACATCATCGTAAATAAGGGCAGAAATCAATCCGGCTAATGAAAGCACTGCAATGACCGCAGGCCATAAAAAAATCTGTCGTAATGTTTTTGCTTGCATAAACAAATGCGTCACCATGATCCGGCCCCGCCCGTCATAAAATTCTAATAAGCTTCATTGAGCACGATGCGCGCATTGATATCAGGTACGTACTGATGACGCTTGCGCCACCATAACTTCAAACCTGTCCATAGCACGATGATGCTGAGTACATCGAGCACCGCCCAGATCCATTTGAGTGTAGTGCCGCCGTAATCACCAAAATGCAGCGGTTGCGAAACCAGCAGAGCGACCAGGTACCACGGCAGAGGACGACTGTCAGTCAACGTCGCATTCTGCGCATCTATCAATACCGGCTTGAATAAACGCTTGGTCAGCGGACTATCGCCTCGCATGAAGATACCGTAATGATGCTGGCTGGTGTAAGCCGTGCCAGGGAAAGCGATAAAGCCTAACTGCATACCGGGCTCGGTCTTTTGTGCGACGTTTAGAGATTGCTGCAATGAAGCAAAATGCGTAGGTGGTGGCAGATTCTTGTAAGGAGCGATCATTTGCGACATCTGGTCGAACTGCCAGTATTTCACCAGCAAGTCGGACCAGGCATTGATCACGCCTGTCGCGCCTACCACCAGGAACCAGCTCAGCGTCACAATGCCAAGCATATTGTGGATATCCAGACGTTTAAGCTTTTCACCGCGCTGATGTCGGATCTCGCCGAAAGGTAGCTTGCGCATGAACGGTGCATACAGCACCACGCCGGAAATGATGGCGATCACCAGCAGAAAACCCATCAAGCCGAGGAACAGCATGCCGGGCAGGCCGGCAAACAGGTCGACATGCAGCTTGAAGACGATATACATAAAGCCTTCTTCTGCCGGCGGCTCCCCTAGCACCTGTGCCGTGCGCGCATCCATCACGACATATTTGAAACCACTGTCCGCATCGGTGGTTTTTGCCATGCTGATGGTCCATTGCAATGGCTCGTCATCGTCCCTGTACATGTACAAAGGCACATATCCGGGATTCTGTTTCTTTGCGGTGGCGACCAGCGCATCCATGCTGGCCATGGGGCCGCTGTGCTGGATCTCAGGTGTGGCAATATGATCGCCCAGCCAGTCATGGATCTCATGGCTGAAGATCAGCGGCAGGCCGGTCAGGCATAGCAACAGCATGAATACTGTACATACCAGGCTGGACCATTTGTGGATCCAGGCCCACTGCCGGATGGATTGCTTTTTCATATCAAACTACCTGAAATTCGATTTACTGCTGGGGCTGGCTGACAAACCCGACCTTTTTCATACCCGCCGTTTGCGCCTGCGCCAAGACTTCTGCCAGCACCTGGTAACGGGTATTTTTATCTGCGCGGATCTGCAATTCAGGTTGCTGCTGTTTAGCGCTTTCGTCTTTCATGCGCGTCACCAGTGTAGACTGGTCTATTTCAGCGTCGTTCCAGAACATCTTGCCATCGGCATCCACCGCCAGGTCAATGACTTCAGGTTTTTCTTCCAGCGGCTGTGAGGTGGCCTGCGGCAGATCGATTTTCACCGCATGCGTCAGCAACGGCGCGGTGATGATAAAAATCACCAGCAACACCAGCATCACGTCCACCAAAGGCGTGGTGTTGATCTCGCTCATCGGCTGCGTGTGCTCACCCGCACTGAAGGGATTATTCCCGATCATGGATTGCCGCCTTTGTTGACCGCTCTTGTGTGAATGTCTGTGACATTGGATTTATTGCCGTGCTTTATCATGAGCGGCGCCCCCGTCGTCAGCAGCGTGTGCAGGTCCTGGGCAAAGCTCTCCAGCTCAGCCATGATGCCGCGGTTGGCTTTGATGAACGCGTTATAAGCCAGCACTGCAGGAATAGCCACTGCCAGGCCGATCGCTGTCATGATCAATGCCTCACCGACCGGGCCGGCTACTTTATCAATAGTGGCGACACCGGATTGACCGATCGCAGTCAATGCGTGATAAATGCCCCACACTGTACCGAACAAACCGACAAACGGCGCGACGCTACCGACTGAAGCCAATACGGACAAACCGCTTTCCAGTGAAGCCTGCTCCTGGGACAAGGTACGGCGCAACTGTCTTGCAATGAACTCATCCTGGCTGCAGGCAGCACCTAATGACTGGGCAGCATATTGCTGGTGATGCTGGGTAGACTCCACAGCAGTCTGTGCCAGTTTATAAGCAGGCGAATGCAACTGTGTTTCCTGCAGCGCTTCCTGCAATGTGGATTTACGCCAGAACTGGCGCACATAAGCAGACACCTGGCGCTTATGCTTTAAAACCTGCCAGGATTTAACAACAACAAAATACCAACTCAATACCGACATGGTCAGTAAGATCAGTGCTACTAACATTGACACAACACCGCCTTCGGTAATAAAGGCCAAGCCGCTCGTAGATTGCATTAAAAAATTTCCTTTCCAATCAAACTTTTAATATTTGGTACAAACTTAATATTTAATTTAATGTAAATGCCAATGGCACCATGACATAAGCACTAATTGTTTTTTCACCTTTGCGGGCTGGCACGAACCGCCATTGTTTAACTGCATTCATGGCTGCCGTATCCAGACGCTCAAAACCACTACCTTTTGAAATCTCTACAGACTCAGGACGTCCTTCAACCGATACCAGCACCTTCAGCAATACGCGCCCTTCCTCACCGGCGCGCTTGGCCAGCTTGGGATATTCAGGGGCAGGATTATTCAGGTAAGCGACACCGAACTTGGGTGGCTCCTCTTTTTCTTCCACGACTTCCTGCTTGGGCGGAGCTGCAGGGGCGGGTGCAGGTTTGGCAGCTGCCGCGACCGGCTCTGCCATGGGTTGCGCTTCCGGCTGGGTGCTAGCTTCAAAACGTGGTACATCAGAAGTTGGCTCAACGATGCGATCCACCACTGGCGTTGGACGTTCGACCGGTTTGACCGTTTCTTTTGGTTTGACAACAGGTTTGACGACTGGCTTCTGTTTAATGATAGGCACTATTTCCGGTGCCGGAGCTTCTTCTTTTTTGGCCGGCAATGTGATCAGCGAGACTGTCATCGGCTCTGGCTTGGGTGGCTGGATTGGGGCTTCAGCATGCACGAAAAGCCACCATACCAGAACTGCATGTAACAGGATGACAGCGATCATGCCCAGGCCGGACCAGCGTTGCGCCCTGGCGCGGCTCAACCAGGCGTCAGCTGCTACTGAAGACCAGCGCAAGGCTGCTGACAGTTGGACCGGCTGCCGGTGCTGCAGGCTAAGGGCAGGCACCCTGGAGACATGCGTGTGTGCCTGCGCAGGCCTTAAAGGTAAATCTCTTAGTGATTGACGCTGTAACATCCACACATCCTTATTTTGCAAACAACAGAAGGCAAGTTAATGCGCATCATTATCATATCAATTTACTCTAAGCCTTACTTTGAGCTTTGTCAAAAATAGCTTTTAAAAAATTAATCCGGTAATACTTCAGGATCTGTTGCAGTCGCTGGTGAATCTGAAGGCCAGATCACAATACACTCAAACAACAAAATCACTTTAATCAAGCTTCAGTGCGTGTGCTGGATGCACTCACGCCCCACTGATGAATTCGGCTAGCGATAGCTTTTGATCTATCTTTAAATTTACGCATCAAAACCTGACCCACACACAGACAGGTTAGAAATATAGTGAGCAGATTTTTTACGTGGTTCACATGTTATCTGGCTCAGATTGCGGGCATTGCCAACGCTATTGGTTAAAAATGCCTGCCTGAAATGTATACCCGTGACCAACGATGCCAGACAAAGATTGCAATCGGCAATTCGTTCGTATATGATTGAGCCCCAAAAAAAAGCCGACTTACATGCAAAAGCAAAGCGGCATCAGATTTCAAGGAACACCCTTACCAGGGGTATTTGGCGCATAAAAAACAACGCCTATTTGAGCAATGACATGTTGGGGTTAGGAGCATTGCTCAAACTCTTTATAGAGCAGTCTTGAAGACTGCTCTAATTTTTTATACGCGGTTAGCGTAGTATTCAACAACCTGCTGCACGTCCAGTGGGAACGGTACATCATCGATCGATGGCAAATGTCCGACTTTCACAGATGCAGTTGTCGTATCTACTGACACCCACTCAGGAATCGCCAGGCTTGGAGTTGCCAAAGCTTCAACCACCATAGGGATCTTGCGGCTTTTCTCTTTCAACGTCACCACATCACCTACCTTCAGGCGGATAGAAGGAATGTTCGCTGACTTGCCGTTCAACAGGATATGGCCATGGCTTACCAGTTGACGCGCTGCGATACCAGTCGGTGCGAAACCTGCGCGGAACACCACGTTATCCAGGCGACGCTCCAGCAGAGACATCAATTTTTCGCCTGTAGGCTCATTACCTTTACGGGCTTCCAGCATCAAACCGCGCATTTGCTTTTCGCTCACGCCGTAGTTGAAACGGATCTTTTGTTTTTCCACCAATTTCACCGCAAAGTCAGAACGGCGACGACGCGCTGCCTGATTGCCATGTTGTCCAGGTGGGTTTGGACGGTTTTCGATAGACTTACGTGACAGACCGGGCAATTCAGTGCCCAATGCACGCATGATCTTTAATCTTGGTCCTGTGGTTCTCATTGTTTAAAAGCCTTTCCTTTAAAATCTGAAATGAAAAAATTAGTCGCTACTAACTTAGTAAACCCTATATTGTAGCGTATTATTGTAAAATTGCAGAGGGGGTAACAAAATCTGTGATTTTCTGCTGCATTGAAAATTCACGATGCGCCTGCAAAAGCGCCTGCCAATCCCGCAACAACTGCCTGGCAGCCGACTCGATCAATTCACTTTCCGCATATTCCGGCGCATTTAAAGTTTGCGCCAGACTGCATCCCAACAATGCAAGGTCTTCGGAAGGATTGACCGCGTAGCGTGTTGCCACACAACTCAACGATACAAGCACGGCACTGGCAGTAGGCAGGTCCGGATCAAACAGATCACTTGCTTTGGCAGCTAAATCGGCTCGCATCGTTTCGATTACTTTCTTCAATCAGTTTGCAAATGATAATCTTTCTCATTTAGAAAGTCAACATTTATTTGCAAACTATTTTCCCGCCAAACAATTCCTTTGTTAAATATCCAGCGTTTCCTGCGATATTCTTGACCAAATTATCAAAGCAAGCTAATGTATAGGGTTCAACATTAATTAGCATAATAATCAAGATTTTATGGATTCTTCAGCCCACTCTGCGACCGACTCTCACACCAAATCTATGACTGGTGCTGATATCGTCATCAACTGCCTGAATGAAGAAAAAGTCAAATTCGTATTTGGCTATCCAGGTGGTGCTGTCTTGCATATTTATGATGCCCTATATAAACAGAATGGCTTCAAGCACATTCTGGTGCGTCACGAGCAGGCTGCCGTACATGCTGCTGATGCTTATTCACGCGCGACTGGCGAGGTAGGCGTTGCCCTGGTGACCAGCGGCCCTGGCGCTACCAATGCTGTGACCGGCATTGCGACTGCCTATATGGATTCCATTCCTCTGGTTGTGATCAGTGGCCAGGTGCCGGTGCCGGCCATCGGCATGGATGCTTTCCAGGAAGTGGACATGGTTGGCATCACCCGCCCCTGTGTAAAGCACAACTTCCTGGTTAAACACGTTAAGGATATCGCGCCTACGATTAAAAAGGCCTTCTTTATCGCTAAAACCGGTCGTCCAGGCCCGGTAGTCGTAGATATCCCTAAAGATATCACTGCACATATCGCCGACTTCATCTACCCGAAAACGGTAGAGATGCGTTCTTACAGCCCTATTTTGAAAGGCCACAGTGGCCAGATCAAAAAAGCAGTGAAATTGCTGCTGGGTGCTAAACGCCCGATGATCTATACCGGCGGCGGTTTGGTATTGGGGAACGGTTCTGCAGAGCTGGTAAGGCTGGCTAAAGCGCTTAACTTCCCGGTGACGAATACCTTGATGGGTCTCGGTGGCTACCCTGCGACTGACAAACAGTTTGTTGGCATGCTAGGCATGCACGGCAGCTACGAAGCGAATATGGCGATGCAGCACTGTGATGTGTTGCTGGCGGTAGGTGCGCGTTTTGATGACCGCGTGATCGGTAACCCGAAACACTTTGCCGGCCAGAAACGCACCATCATCCATATCGATGTTGATCCATCCAGTATCTCCAAACGCGTAAAAGTGGATGTGCCTATCGTGGGTGATGTACAGTCCGTACTCGCCGACATGGTAGACATCCTGGCGCAGGAAGAAAACAAAACCACGGATACTGCCGACTGGTGGGACCAGATCAATGAATGGCGTGGCGTGCAATCGCTGGATTACACCTACTCCGATACCGTGATCAAGCCTCAGTATGTGGTTCAGAAATTGTGGGAAGTCACTAACGGTGAAGCCTACGTGACTTCTGACGTTGGTCAGCACCAGATGTGGGCGGCGCAATACTATAAATTCGATAAGCCACGTCGCTGGATCAACTCCGGCGGCCTTGGCACCATGGGTGTAGGCTTGCCTTACGCGATGGGCTGTCAGTTTGCTGATAAACATGCGCAGGTAGCCTGTATCACCGGTGAAGGCAGCATCCAGATGAATATTCAGGAGCTGTCGACCTGCGCGCAATATGGCTTGCCGATCAAGGTGATCCTGTTGAACAACCGCTACCTGGGCATGGTTCGCCAGTGGCAGGAGTTCTTCTACGAGAACCGCTACTCCGAGTCATACATGGACAGTTTGCCTGACTTTGTGAAGCTGGCGGAATCCTATGGCCATATCGGCATGCAGATCACCAATCCTGCGGACGTGGAAGGGGCATTGAAAGAAGCCTTCGCCAGAAAAGATAAATTCGTATTTATGGACTTCTTAACCGACCAGGCCGAGAACGTGTTCCCTATGGTTGAGAACGGCAAAGGTTTGTCAGAAATGGTCCTCAGCCCATTGAGTGGTTCACGCCTGAAGGGAGAGCAATAATGCGTCACATTATCTCCCTGTTGATGGAAAACGAAGCGGGCGCTCTGTCACGTGTGGCAGGCCTGTTCTCCGCGCGCGGTTACAATATTGAATCACTCACGGTAGCCGTGACAGAAGACCCTACCCTGTCACGCATGACGATAGTCACTACCGGCTCAGATGATGTGATCGAACAAATTATCAAGCAACTCAACAAGTTGATTGACGTGGTCAAAGTGCTGGACCTCAACGATGGCAAGCACATTGAGCGCGAATTGATGCTGGTCAAGGTTAAAGCCACCGGCGTTTATAAAGACGAAATGAAGCGTATGTGCGACATTTTCCGCGGCCGTATTATCGATGTGGCCGACAATAGTTACACCATTGAGCTTACCGGCTCTTGCAGCAAACTGGATGCATTCATTGAAGCCATAGACCGCAGCGCGATCCTGGAAACCGTGCGTACCGGCGCGTCAGGCATCGGTCGTGGCGACCGCATCCTCAAGGTTTAACCATATATTCTTATACATCTAATTTTTACTATAAATCTAAGCATTTGTATTGAAAGGCAAAAGCAGACATGAACGTTTATTACGACAAAGACGCCGACTTAAGCATCATTAAAGGCAAAAAAGTGACTATCGTGGGCTACGGCTCCCAGGGCCATGCGCACGCAGCCAACTTGCGTGACAGCGGTGTCAACGTCACTATCGGCTTGCGTAAAGGCGGCGGCTCATGGGCTAAAGCTGAAGGCGCCGGCCACACAACCCTAGAAATCGCAGCATCAGTGAAAGATGCTGACGTAGTGATGGTATTGCTGCCGGATGAAACCATGGCAGAGATCTTCCATGCCGAAATCGCGCCTAACCTGAAAAAAGGTGCTGCACTGGCATTCGCTCACGGCTTCAACATCCATTACAACCAGATCGTGCCACGCGCTGACCTGGATGTGATCATGATCGCTCCTAAAGGCCCAGGCCACACTGTGCGTTCCGAGTACCTGAAAGGCGGCGGCGTTCCTTCACTGATCGCTGTTTACCAGAACACTTCCGGTAAAGCCAAAGACATCGCCTTGTCATACGCTGCAGCTAACGGCGGCACCAAAGGTGGCGTGATCGAGACTGATTTCCGCGAAGAAACTGAAACTGACTTGTTCGGCGAACAGGCTGTTCTGTGTGGTGGTGCGGTTGAACTGGTTAAAGCCGGCTTCGAGACACTGGTTGAAGCTGGTTACGCTCCTGAAATGGCTTACTTCGAGTGCCTGCACGAGCTGAAACTGATCGTTGACCTGATGTACGAAGGCGGTATCGCCAACATGAACTACTCCATTTCCAACAATGCGGAATACGGTGAGTACGTGACTGGCCCGCAAGTGATCAACAGCCAGTCTAAAGATGCGATGCGTCAATGCCTGGCTAACATCCAGAACGGCAACTACGCTAAACAGTTCATCCTGGAAGGCCGTACCAACTATCCAGAAATGACTGCACGCCGTCGTTTGAACGCTGCTCACCCAATCGAGCAAGTAGGTAACAAACTGCGCGCCATGATGCCTTGGATCGCGAAAAACAAACTGGTTGACCAGAGCAAGAACTAATCGTCTTGGTCAATTGATCAGACTTACTGGTAACATTTAAAACTCATTAAATCTACCATAGGCAAAAAGCACAGGCCGATGTAATATCGCCTGTGCTTTTTTTATCATAAAACATTGAATTCACAAGCGTTACTCCCATCTGCAGGAGTGCCATCAAGCCATCACAATACAAAGACCGGGACTAGAAGAGGATTTAAGATTGAAACTCTCCATTCTGCTGCAATACATCGCACCCAAACAACTACTGACCGCAGCTGCCGGCAAACTGGCACACTGGCAGGCAGGCGGCCTCACCACCGCTTTTATAGGCTGGTTTGTGCGCAGGTATCACGTCAATATGGAAGAAGCACTGAACGGCGATATTGACAGTTACAAGACGTTTAACCTGTTCTTTACACGCCCATTGAAACCAGGTGTTCGACCACTGGAAAACAGTGCTTTTATTTGCCCGGTAGATGGTGCCATCAGCCAGTTTGGCGGTATCAAGAACGGGCAGATTTTCCAGGCCAAAGGCCATCACTACACGGCACAAACCTTGGTTGGTGGTGATGCGGCATTAGCAGCGAATTTTGACAGTGGATCTTTTGCCTGCCTGTATTTAAGCCCTAAGGATTACCACCGCATTCATATGCCATGTGATGGCAAATTGCTGCAGATGACCTATGTGCCGGGAGATCTTTTTTCGGTAAACCCGAATACAGCCGCCAATGTACCAGGCCTGTTTGCGCGTAATGAACGCGTGGTGTGTACATTTGAATCCGCACAACACGGCAAGTTTGTCATAGTGCTGGTCGGCGCAACCATCGTCGGCAGCATGGCGACCGTGTGGCATGATGCAAAAGACCATATCATCAACCCGCCCCGCCCAGGCAAAGTGTTGCATTGGGACTACCGCGACCGTAACATCAACTTGAAACAAGGTGAAGAGATGGGCCGCTTCCTGCTGGGTTCTACCGTGGTGATGCTATTTGAAAAAGATGTGCTGAGCTTTAACGACAAATGGCATGCGGGCAAACCCATTCGCCTTGGTGAGGCAATGGGCAAATAAACACTTTCAGGTCATACATATAAAAAAGCGGAGTTTAAACTCCGCTTTTTTCTTAGGCGTTGAGGCTCTTGCTTACGATCTCAAACACATCGCCTGACAAGTTTGGTGTTGCCTGTATCGCTTCCAGAGCTGCTTTCATATGCGCCTGCAATTCAGGGGTGTAGCGTTTCCACTCACGCAATGGCGTGACCATCCGCGCAGCGATTTGCGGGTTGATGGTATTCAATTCGATAATCACATCGCGCAAAAAGGCATAGCCTTTGCCGCTAGGGTCGTGGAATTTGACCGGGTTGTTAATCGCAAACGCGCTATACAGTGAACGCACGCGGTTGGGGTTCTTGATATTGAAATCCACATGGCTGCGTAACATCGCCAGATCATCAAAAATCTGATCACGGTTGGCAATAGCTTGCAGCGAAAACCATTTATCCACGACCAGCGGATAATTTTTAAAGCGCGTATAGAAATCCGCAAACACTTCCGCACGTTGCGGCTGGCTACTGTCTGCCAGGCATGCCAGCGCAGTTACCCGGTCGGTCATATTATCTGCCGCATCGTAATGTGCTTTTGCGCGTGATGCACAACCGGTGCCATTGGTCACGGTCAGGATTTCCAACACAGCATGCTGCAAGGCGCGGCGGCCCATGGCTTCCGGCGTGATTGAGAAAATACCGGTGTTACGGTTGGCATCATACAAAGCCGCCAGCGCTTCTTTGTGCGTGCTTTTGATCTGCTTAAGGATAGCCGTACGTGCCTCATCAATCGCTGCCGGATCAACCACGGCCTGATGCTGCGCGATTACGCCCAGCATAGGCAAGCTTAATGCGCGCGCCAGCAAGGCTTTATCGCCCTGCCCGGCCAGGCCTTGTTCGATCAGGGTGCCAACATCCGCCACGAACTGCGAAATATCGGTATTCTTTTTTTCCATCACACGCTGGATAGTACGCAGCGCTAGTGTCTGGCCTGCTTCCCACTTGTTGAAACCATCGGTGTCATGCACTTGCAGCAAGCGCAGCTCATCGTCGCTTAAATCGGTTTCCAGTTTCACTGGTGCCGAAAAGCCACGCAAGATGGAAGGCACAGGCTTGCCAGGCAGATCAACAAAGGTGAATGCTTGCTCACGAGCGGTCACTTCCAGCACGCTGGTCGGCAAGATCTCTTTGCCCTGGCTATCCAGCAAGCCAAACGCGACTGGAATATGCAGCGGCTGCTTGTTGGTTTGCTCAGGCGTATCAGGCTGTGATTGCCTGAAGGTCAGCGTATAGCTTTGCTGCGCCACATCATACTGGCTGCTGACTTGCAAAGTCGGGGTACCTGCCTGTTTATACCAGCGGAAAAACTGGGACATATCGCGGCCAGAGGCATCAGCCATACATTGCACAAAGTCATCGCAGGTCACGGCGTGACCGTCATAGCGGTCAAAATACAAATCGGTGGCTTTACGGAAAGTCTCAGCGCCGAGCAAAGTATGCTGCATGCGGATCAGCTCCGAGCCTTTTTCGTAAATGGTTTTGGTATAGAAATTACTGATCTCGATAAACTGGTCAGGCTGCACCGAGTGCGCCAGCGGGCTGCCATCTTCGGGGAATTGCAGCCGGCGCAGGCCGTTCACATCGTCAATACGCTGCACAGCACGCGAGTTCAGATCGGCGCTGAACTCCTGGTCGCGGAACACGGTGAAGCCCTCTTTCAGTGACAGCTGGAACCAGTCACGGCAAGTCACCCGGTTACCGGTCCAGTTGTGGAAATACTCGTGACCGATCACGCCTTCCACACTCATAAAATCGCTATCGGTTGCGGTTTCCTGATGTGCTAATACCAGTGCTGTATTGAAGATATTGAGCGAGGTGTTTTCCATGGCGCCCATATTAAAATCGCTGACCGCGACAATATTGAACAAGTCCAGCTGGTACTCACGGCCATACACTTCCTCATCCCACTTCATGGATTTTTTCAATGATTCCATCGCATGGTCACACTGCTTTTCATCGCCGGCGCGTACATAAATATGCAGATCCACCTTGCGGCCTGACATGGTGGTGAAGGTATCAGCCACGCGAACAAGGTCACCCGCCACCAGCGCAAACAGATAACATGGTTTAGGGAAAGGGTCATGCCAGACGGTGTAATGGCGGCCATCCGGCAAACTGCCGGAATCCTGCAAATTACCGTTAGACAACAACACCGGATACGCTTTGGCATCCGCCTCAACACGCACGGTAAAAATGCTTAATACATCAGGCCGGTCTTGGTAATAGGTAATACGTCTGAAGCCCTCAGCCTCGCACTGCGTGCAATACGAACCTTGCGATTGATACAAACCCTCCAGTGCCGTATTCGCCGCCGGATCGATCTCGCTGATGATAGTTAACGTGAATTCATCACCAGGGTTCACTATCGTCATTTGCCCGTCGGCAATCGAGTAACTTTCAAACCGCTCACCATTCAATGCAACCGAAAGAATGTTCTGGTCTTCACCATCCAGCACCAGGTCATGCGAGACACCAGCCGAGTTTTTCACATATTTCACTTCAGAAGTGACAATGGTTTTTGCTGGCAAAAGGTTGAAACTCAAATTCACCTGCGCAGCCAGGTAAGGTGCCGGTGTGTAGTCTTTGAGGTAAATGGTTTTTGGCGCAACAGCGTTTTCGGTTCGCATGGGGTGACCTGATTAAGTATTAGTGGAGATTATATTTGAGAGTTGGTTGAAGCGAATTGGTTTAATCAGGTTGACTACGGTTTTCCATGAAAATCACTAAGCATATTGAGATTCTGTTTAGTGATTTAGACAGTAATTACAATCCGTTCAGACAATTAGCAGATCATTTCAAAGTTAAAAGCTAAAATCCAGAGCTCAACTAAAAAACGGAATCTGTATAAATTTTGAGAGAAAATCTATCGCTGACTCGAATATTTCTGAAGTCAGCGAAGAGAAGTTTTAAAGAATTCGTTTGATAGTCTAAGGCCTTGCAGGCTTCTCAGGACGCTGGAACGTTCCCACCAATTCACCCTTAGCAATCACATGACCTGCCATCGCTTTCAGCAAGGTATCACGATTAGCACCCGGTGGAATCTGCAACACAGTATCCAGTGCAAACACCTGCACATGGTAATGATGCGGCGGATCGCCTTCTGGCGGTTTGGGGCCAACATAGCCGATTTTTCCGGTGGTTGCCTGGCCTTGCATCAAACCATCCATAGGCTCAGCTTTATCTTCCAGCCTGTCCTGTTTTTGCAGGCCTTCACGCAATGTGGTGATGTCTTTGCCGATATTCCACGCCACCCAATGCACAACCGGTGTGATTGGTTTGGCATCCGGGTCTTCCATAATGATGGCATAAGATTGCGTAGCTGATGACCCTTTACTCCAGCTCAGGTCGAAGCTGGCATCCTGCATATAGCTGGAATGTAAATCAGGTATTTTCTCGCCGTTCGCGAACGCGGTACTGCTCACAGTCAGTTTGCTGGCTTGTTTGCCTTTGATCTCGGTTTCGCTGCGCAACGTCGCAATCTGCACGCCAGAGCCTTGCGCTGCCTGCTGCTTCATACTATCGGCAGGAATCACTGCCGGCGGGTTGGTAGCGGGGGTCGCATCGCCTTTGTAACTCACTTTATAAATGACACCATTGACGTCATCGCTGAACAGAACATTCCCCTGCTTATCGACTACCAGCCCGAATGGTCGGCCGCTCTGGCCTTTCTGACTGACAAAGCCGGTCAGGAAAGGCTTGATGGAAACGGCTTTGCCGTCTTCAAAATGAATGCGTACGATCTCATAACCTGCGGGTGTCTGGCGGTTCCACGAGCCATGCATGGCGACGAATGCATCGTTGCGGTATTCGGCAGGAAACTGGCCCGCATTGTAAAACGCCATCTGCATGGGCGCAGCATGCCCGGTGTAGCCAAGCACCATGGGCATGCTGGTTTTCTTCCATTCCGATTTTTCCAGCTTGCCTGAAGGTATCAGGCGAGGATTCTCGACATTGTTGCCGAAAATATAAGGCCAGCCGTAGCGCTTGCCCTGTTCGATCTTGTTCAACTCTTCTGGCGTTACATCATCACCCAGCCAGTCTATGCCGTGGTCCATACCCCACAATTCGCCGGTTTGCGGGTGCCAGTCAAAACCAATGGTATTGCGCAAGCCGGATGCAAAAATGACGCGCTTTTTGCCATCGAGCGGGCCACGCAACATTGTCGCGTTCTCTATATTGGTTTCTATACATTCATTACAGGTTGACCCTGCTGAAATGTACAGCATGTCATCTGGCCCGACCGCTATCGTACGGTCATGATGCTGCCCCGCATCAGGCAAGTCGGTGATGATCATTTTCAAAGGCCCGAAATGTCCATCCGCGAGTACCGGGGCAGTAAATACTTCCTTCACTGTCACCAGGTACACGGTATCACCGCGAAATGCGATGCCATGCATGCCGGAACGGCTGGCAACCCGCACTGGCTTGCCGAATGCATCCCCTGATTTTGGCAACATCAATACATCGCCCTGCTCGCGCCGGGTCACGTAAAGATTGCCTTGCGGCGATACTGCGAGGATGCGGGCATTACCCAGATTTTCAGCCACCTTGGTGACAACAAAACCTTGTGACACCTTGAGTTCGCTGATAGCAGGAGGTGGCAACTCGGCAGGCTGCATTATATAGCTTTGAATAGGTAAAGAGACTTTTGCAGCTACATTTGCTTCTGCCGCCCATGCAGTGACCGCGCATAATTGTGAAAGGCAAACCGCCAATCCTATCTTACTGAACCCAGGCTTGTTAAAAGACTTATTGAGCAAACGCAGCCTGGTGAGCAATGACATTGATGATTACTTTCTGATTGGGGTGATTTTAAGAGCCTGGTAGTTTTTAGGCAGGGAGGGTCATCTCGCAACTTCGATCTCATCCACAATATCCTCATTCACCACAAATTCAGATACTGGATGGCCGCTCTTATAGAGCAAAGCCGCATTGGCATCTGTAGCCGGCACGGTGATACGGGAATTATTGATCATGAAAACGGTGAAGTATTTATTGGCATTTTTATCGAAATGTTCCCATACCGAAAAAACGTCTTCCAAATACAGGCCATTGATATCCAGGCCATCAAGCTGTAAATCTGTTTTATGTAAATTGTTCATTGCACTCAACTATTATTTGCGACATTACAGCTTGATTGATACCTGTGAAACTCCTTAGTTCCTGGAAATATCCTTGGTCCTGGTATGTGACACAGCTTTCAAAATACCAATACCTGTGAGAATCACAGAAGCAATGATGATATACAGATGTGGCACACCGGCCTCTACCAGCGCCCATGCGATGCCGCCGATCAGGATTGCGAAACCGATTAGATACAGAACGAACGATGACATACAGCCTCCTCATTAATTAGATTTTTAGCACTTAAATCATAATTTCTGAGAAGGATAGTGGTATCAGACGAATGCTGAAAAGAGTGTAGGAAAAGAGGAAACTTTTAAAATTCAAACTAGCTAATATTTTTATGATTTTAAATATCATCAGATAAATACTAAATTTTTTAAAATAATTTTCGCTAATAGCGAAAATTATTTGACATGGTTAATTTAGATATGTTTAAATTACTTCGTGGTTAAAAGAGCAAAACCGCTTCGTTGTACTGGCTAAGCAATTAGCTGTGGAGCCTAGGCTCTGATGTGTATCCGGCTCATGACTGACCAAGTAACATCCCAAGTTACGAACGTTATCTAGCTCGATGCAGGCACGTCTGAAAAGCGGTTTCAGACGTGCATTTGGATAAGAGGTTAAAACTTGATGCTAGCTCTTCAAGGTTATATAAGCGGATCGTTTGCACGGTGCAAACGAGATAACCAAGGAGAATTGCCGTGTGCAGTCCTAAACCCACAAAGCGTCAAGGGTTGGCTGGCAAGGTTAAATCGTGGTTTCAAAGGCCGATTACTTTTAGGATTGCCGTTTTTTTCCTAAATTTATTCAATCTGGTTCTGAGAATTTATGATCACTTTGCGGGCTAACACCCTCTTATTTTTAACGGTGAAATCATGTTGAACAGAGCACTCAAATTACTTAGAACATATCATCAATTCAGTCAAACGGATTTGGCGAGAAAACTTGATATTTCTAATTCTTACCTTTGCGAAATTGAAAAAGGTGAAAAGACCCCTGGTCTGGATTTGCTTACAAAATACTCAACTACCTTCAAGATGCCTGTTTCTTCGATAATGCTATTTTCCGAGCAACTTGGAAACTCATCATCAACTCAAAAAATAAGAGTGGCAGCTGCAGACAAAATTCTGCGATTGCTAGAATGGATTAATGAGAAGGAAACATTAGAAGAAAATGCGTAAGCAATATTCAATCGATCAATCGCCTCTATATGCAATTCGCGGCAAAAAACAGCTGGAATTGGTATTGAATATTCATTTAAATAGACTGGATAAACTACTTAAACCAGAATCCTATCGCACCTTTATTAATGAAAATAACAGAGAAATCCAGCACCCAGTTGGCTGGTTAGAAGAAGTACATAAAAAAATCGCCAGATACCTTTCAAGAATAATCACACCAGACTATGTTTATTCTTGCAAGGGGCGTTCATACATAGAGAACGCCTATGAACATAGAGGCTATCATCCACTAGTTAAAACGGACATCTCAAAGTTTTATCCAAATACATCTGTTCATCAAGTAAAAGAAATGTTTACTCGAGAGTTCAAATGCGCCAACGATATTGCAATGATACTTGCTAATATTTGCTGTTTTCAGCAAAAGTTTCTACCAACCGGCAGTTCGATTAGCGGCTATGTGGCTTTTTTCTCAAACAAACCTCTTTTTGATGCAGTCAATAATCTCGCAAGCAGAACTGGCTGCACATTTACTTTATATGTCGATGATTTGACTATCTCTGGTACAAATGCCTCAAAAGAACTTATTAATAAAGTTACAAGATTGATTAATCGCCACGGATATCAGTACAGTAAAAAGAAAACTATTACTTACACTAAACCAGCAACTAAGATAGTCACTGGCGTAGCAGTACATGGTAATCAGTGCAAAATTCCTAATGTAAGGCTACTAAGCATTACAGAAACACGAAAAGCAATCGCTGCGTCAGAGCCTTCTGAACAAAGAGTTGCGCTGATTAAGTCATTAAAAGGCAAACTGCAATTTGCTCAACAAATTAAAAAAGTGAATGATGGCGTCGATTGCAATATACCATTGAGATATTCGTAATCTGGCAATCGCAATACAATAGAAACTTTTTTAGAACAAAAATTACTCATAAAGCCATTTGTACGTTACAAAGAGATCAACTACATAACTAAGCTCTTCTAACAAACTCCGACTTTAACTTCATCGCACCAAAGCCATCTATCTTGCAATCAATATCGTGATCTCCATCGACCAGGCGGATGTTTTTCACTTTAGTACCCACCTTCACCACTGAAGAAGACCCTTTTACTTTAAGGTCTTTAATCACGGTGATGGTATCGCCATCTTGCAGTACATTGCCGTTGGCATCGCGAATGACTTTCACCTCTTCCGAATCTGCCGCCGCAGTCTTGCTCCACTCATTTGCGCATTCCGGGCAAACGTAATTATCTCCATCTTCGTAAGTGTATTCGGATTGGCATTGCGGGCAGGCTGGGAATGACATAAAAGCTTTCGTAGGGCAAACAATAAAGCCGTATATTTTACAGGGTTATTATTGAATGACTTTGTGATTAATCAATCTTGCGCAAAATCTTTGGACGTAAAAAAACCGCTTCACTAGGAAGCGGTTTTTTATACAGCTACTGTTCTAAATTACAGAACAGATTTCACTGTGTTCACAACGTTTTAGCTCCGGCATAACCTAAAGGTTAGCCTTCACTGAAACTTCGTCAACAATTACAGTACTGATTTTACTGTGTTGACTACGTTTTCAACAGTGAAACCGAAGTGTTTGAACAGTGCGCCGCCTGGTGCGGATTCGCCGAAGGTATCGATACCAACAACTGCACCTTCCAGACCTACATACTTACGCCAGAAATCTGGGTGAGCAGCTTCAACCGCTACGCGAACAGTGCCTGGAGTCAGAACGCTGTCTTTGTAAGCCTGGTCTTGGCGGTCGAATACGTTGGTGGATGGCATGGAAACCACACGCACTTTAGTACCGGCAGCGTTCAGTTCAGCAGCTGCTTTAACAGCCAGATCCAGCTCGGAACCGTTAGCGATGATGATCACTTGTGCACCAGCAACATCAGAGAATACATAACCACCCTTGCGGATCAGGTCAAAGTCTTTGGCATCGTGTTTGATGCCTGGCAGGTTTTGACGTGACAGCACCAGGCTGGTTGGGCCTTCTGAACGCTCAACGGCAGCAACCCAGGCTACTGTAGTTTCTGTTGCGTCCGCTGGACGCCATACATCCATACGTGGGATGTAACGCAAGCCAGAAGTGTTTTCAACTGGTTGGTGAGTCGGGCCATCTTCGCCTTGACCGATAGAGTCATGGGTCAGCACGTAGATCACACGTTGATGCATCAACGCAGACATACGCATACCGTTCTTCATGTAGTCAGAGAACATGTGGAATGTACCGCCGAATGGCAGCAGGCCACCGTGCAGTGCAACACCGTTCATGATCGCTGCCATACCGAATTCACGTACACCGTAAGAGATGTAGTTACCTGGTTTTTTCGCATCTACGTGTACGAAGCTGCCAGTTGAAGTCAGGTTAGAACCAGTCAGGTCAGCTGAACCGCCCAGGAATTCCGGCAACAATGGAGCCAGAGCACCGATAGCGTTTTGTGAAGCTTTACGTGAAGCAACACCTTCTGCTTTTTCGTTGATTGCAGCGATGATTTTGTCTGTTTCTGCTTTCCAGTTAGCTGGCAGTTCGTTGTTCATGCGACGCTTGAACTCTGCAGCTTCTGTTGGGAATGCTTTTTCGTAAGCTGCGAACTTTTCATTCCAGTCAGCTTCGCGTTTAGCACCCTTAACTTTTTGGTTCCAGCCTTCGTATACATCAGCAGGAATCACGAATGGCTCGTGTGGCCAGCCGATAGCTTCACGGGTTGCAGCAACTTCAGCGTCGCCTAATGCAGAACCGTGGCAGTCGTGTGAACCGCACTTGTTCGGTGAACCTTTACCGATGATTGTTTTACAGCAGATCAGTGATGGTTTGTCAGTCACTGATTTAGCTTCGTCAACCGCTTTCTGGATCGCAGCCTGGTCGTGACCGTCAACAGAAACAACGTGCCAGCCGTAAGCCTTGAAGCGGCCTGCTGTGTCGTCTGTGTACCAGCCTTCGATGTGGCCGTCGATAGAGATACCGTTGTCATCCCAGAAAGCGATCAGTTTGCCCAGGCCCCATGTACCGGCCAAAGCACAAGCTTCGTGAGAAACGCCTTCCATCATACAACCGTCGCCCAGGAACACGTATGTGTAGTGGTCAACGATGTCGTGGCCTGGCTTGTTGAACTGGCTAGCGAGCAGTTTTTCTGCCATGGCGAAACCAACGCCGTTAGCGATACCCTGGCCTAATGGACCAGTAGTCGTTTCAACGCCTGGTGCGTAACCGAACTCAGGGTGGCCAGCACAGCGTGAATGCAATTGACGGAAAGTCTTGATGTCGTCGATTGTTACATCGTAACCGGTCAGGTGCAGCAAGGAGTAAATCAGCATGGAGCCATGGCCGTTTGACAACACGAAGCGGTCACGGTTAGCCCATTGTGGGTTTGTTGGATTGTGGCTCAGGTTGTGATTCCACACTACTTCAGCAATTTCCGCCATACCCATAGGTGCGCCTGGGTGACCGGAGTTTGCTTTTTGTACAGCATCCATGCTCAAAGCACGGATAGCGTTGCACAAGTCGACACGTGTTGCCATTGTTTTCTCCCAAATGAAAATAAGAGCGGTCTTACACAAAAAGCTGCAAAACCTTGATTGAATTCTTTAAAAAGGGCGAGAAACCGGCCCTTTTACGGAAAGGGTAGATTATTCCTTAGAACCCGTTTTTCATCAAGGGTTAAAGCCATTTAATTGTTGCCGGCAACGGTAGCGGTGAAATCTAAAACCTGATAAATCGGCATCAGCGATAGCCATGCCTTACGTTTTCCCCTACCATGTAAAAAAGCATTGATCACAAAGGAGTTTTTAAATGTCTGACGATAGAATCATTATGCGCGTGGGTGAAGCCCTGGTTGCCGGCGGCCCACCGGGAACCGCTGCAGAACCCGAAGTGGCGATCGGTGAAATGAACGGCCCTATGGGCACTGCCTTTGCCAACCTGCTTGGCGACCAGGTGAAAGGTCACACCCGCGTACTGGCAATCATGAATACCGACATCATGGTGCGCCCGGCGACCCTGATGGTGAGCAAGGTGACGGTGAAAGATCCGCGCTATACCAACATATTGATGGGCACCGTGCAGGGCGCGATCGCCAATGGCGTGCTGGATGCGGTGCGTAGCGGCGATATTCCCAAGGAAAAAGCCAATGATCTGGGCATCATCGTTTCCGTATGGTTGAGCCCTGCGATCCTGGAACAGGAGAAGATAGACCACAAGGCGTTGTTTGATATCCACCGCGAAGCCACTTTCAAGGCGATCCAGAAGGCCTTGCGCAATGAGCCCAGCATAGACTGGTTACTGGAAAACCAGGAGAAGATCGTGCACAAGTATTACCAGATGGGCCTGGATAACAAGATTTAATCCAGCCATTTCTGCATGACAAAAAGGATGCCTGAGCATCCTTTTTTGATTTCAGCCATTTGAAACTTGCGAGGATCAAGTCCTGTTGATAGACAGGCCGCCATCGACCAGCGAGGCGGTGCCAGTCACGAACGAAGCATCATCTGAAGCAAGGTACAGAACGGACTGTGCGATTTCTTCTGGTTTACCGACGCGTTTCAGGGCATGCATACCGGTGAGGAATGCCTGGGCTTCTGCGGTGTTGTTTTTCTCACGGTACATATCAGTATCTACCGCACCTGGTAGCACGGCGTTCACTCTTACACCTTTAGCGCCATACTCGGTCGCCAAAGCCTGGGTCAACCCGATCAAGCCGGCTTTACTCGCTGCATAGGCGGCAAACTCAGGGAAAGCGGCGGTGTAACCGACAAAGGTAGAAGTAAAAATCACCGAACCGCCACCCTGTTTCGCCATTTCAGGAATCTGGTATTTCGCTCCCAGGAATGCACTGGTCAAATTGATGGCCAGCGTATCGTTCCACCCTTGCAGCGAAACTTTGTCAGATGCGCCGGTTTCACCCAATGTGCCAGCATTATTAAATGCAATATCCAGTTTGCCGAAACTGTTGACGGCCAGTTCTACCAGTGACTTGTTGAAAGCTTCGGATTGCACATCTCCGGCGAAAGCAATCGCTTCGCCGCCATCGCCTACAATTTCAGCGACCAATGCGGCCAGCTCGGATTCGCGGCGTGCAGCAACCACGACTCTGGCGCCGTGCGCGGCGAATAACCTGGCAGTCGTGCGGCCAATGCCGGAACTGGCCCCGGTCACAATGGCGACCTTACCTTTAAGGCGTTGATAAGTGTTGTTGGTGGTGTTTGTCATGATGAATCTCCTTTTTTAAATGAATGTTGTACTGCAACGACGAGTGCAGTATGCGCGTTCGATTTAATTAAAAATAGATATCAATAAACACAAATACTTTATACTGAAAGTATAAGATAAACTGGTATTTTTCATGGAAACGCTAAGCAGTATTGAATCTTTTGTGCGTAGCGCCGAGCTTGGCAGTTTTTCGGCAGCCGCGCGGAGGCTGAGCCTTACGCCGGGAGGCGTAAGTAAAAACGTGGCGAAGCTGGAAACGGATTTAGGCGTGAGGTTATTTCACCGTAGTACACGCAGCCTGACCCTGACCGAGGCAGGCGAGCAGTTTCTGGCCCAGGTATCCGGTGGGCTGGATGCCATACAATCGGCGATCGCCAGTACCAGCACAGTGGCAGGTCAACCGGCTGGCACCTTGAAAGTAGGGATGGCAATGGCATTCGGGCGTGACCATATCCTGCCTTTACTTGGCGAGTTCCTGCAGCGCTATCCTGACATCAGGCCAGACTGGCGTTTTGATAACCGGCAGGTGGATTTGATTGGTGAAGGTTTTGATGCTGCGATTGGCGGTGGCATTGATATTGCACCGGGCGTGGTGGTGCGAGAGCTGGCAAAAATTCATTTGGTGCTGGTCGCCTCACCTGCATATCTCGCCAGACAATTCACACCTAAAACGCCAGAGGATCTGCAGCGACTGGATGCGTTGATTCGTTATTCGCAAACAACCAATCGTCCTACACCCTGGCATTTGAAAACAGCGGCTGGCGAGCAAGTGACGTTAGAACCACCGCCGCGGGTGACTTTGAACGACCCGGAAATGTTATGCAATGCCGCAATAGCCGGTTTGGGAATCGCTCATGTTCCGATGCCGCATGTAGTGAAGCATCTGGAGAGCGGTGCTTTGGTAAGGGTGCTGCCGGAGTGGTATACCGAAACCGGTGCTATTTCATTATATTTTGCCGCTAAAAAACTGATGCCCGCCAAGACCAGGGTCTTTGTAGACTTTATTGTCGAACAATTCCGTGCACAGCAGCTTTCAGAAAAATGGTCAGCGATTTAGATGCTGTCCATTAAAGTAATCATTGATTACGGGGCTTATAGCCCCGTTTTTTTTATGCTGGCGTCAATGCCGAAATCACCATCTCGATCGCCCTGCAATTGCCTTTGGCATCGGCAAAGGTCAGCAACGGCGCTTTGCCGTTCAACACACAGTCACTGAAATGCTCGATTTCAAGATTAAAGTGATTCGCCTTGGGCAGTACGATAGTTTCCGCCTTGCCGCCTGCTTCCCAGCTGATGACAGGGTCATCGGTAGGATAGCTCCACATGTTATGGCAGCGGATAAAGCCTTTGTCGCCGATCAGCTCATATTCGGCCTTGCGGCCACGTTCGAAACTCACGTCAAAATGCCCATATTTCGCACGGCCTTGTGCATCCGGCCCGAAATCGAGAATGCCGCTAGCGACCACATCCGCACCATGTTCATTGAGCTTGCCATAGGCGACGACATTGATAGGCTCGGCAGGCTCGCCGTTCCGCTCGAAACACCAGCGCAGCGCATGGATCGCGTAAGGGCCGATATCCCACATCGCACCGCCGCCATGCGCCATGTCACGTGCAATGCGATACATGCGTGCAGGCGCCATCAGGAAAGAGAAGCTGGCGCGGCAGGACAAGACATCACCGATCAGGCCACTTTCAACCAACTCGCGCACTTTGGCTTGCTGCGGGTGAAAGCGGTACATAAAGCCTTCCATCACGATCACGCCTTTGGCTTTGGCCGCTGCTTCTATCCTGCTGATATCCGCCAGGCTGGTCGCCATCGGTTTTTCGATCAGGATATGCTTGCCCGCTTCAATCGCCTTCAGCGCCCACTCGGCATGTTCCTCGTTGGCCATAGGGCAATAGATAGCCTGCACATTGCTGTCGTGGATCAGGCTATCCATATCGTCATAGCAAGTGACGCCACTGATATCCGGCGCGTGTTTATCCAGGGTGGCTTTAGCGGCGCCGGGACGGCGGCTGGCGATTGCCACCAGCTGCGAATTCGTGGCTTCTACGATTGCCGGCAGTAAACGTTCATTGACACGGGCGGCACCTAAAATGCCCCAGTTGAGTTTGGTAGTCATGGTAATTTTCCGTTTTTATCTGAATGGATTATACCCCGCAAAAAACGGCGGGATATAAACTGACTATCGTCAGCATACTGAAGCAAAGACCCGGCAGGCACAGATAAGTGCCATCTGGAAACGGATTAAATCAGCCCCATTTTCTGCGCACTGATGGCGGCTTCTGCACGGGATGACACATTGAGTTTGCGGTAGATCTCTTTCACGTAACCGGCAATAGTATTCCGCTTCAACCCTAGCATACTGGCGGTTTCGGCCATGGTCATCCCTTTGGCGATGATAGAGAGCACTTGCTTTTCCCTCTCGGTCAGCAACTCTTGTGGTTGTTCACTGTAAGGCTCATGGAAGTGCCGCAGCAACTTCCTGGCGATCGCGGGCGAGAGCGGCGGCTGGCCGGTGACAATGCCGTTCAATGCCTGCACCAGGGCATCCTGCGGTTCATCCTTAAGCAGATAACCATGGGCCCCGGCTCTTAATGCCGGGAAAATATGCCTGTCGTCGTCGAATATGCTGGCAACCACGCAGATTGTCTGCGGAGAATAGCGGTTAAACCATTCGATCACCGTGATGCCGCTGCCATCCGGCAGGCTTAAATCGATCAGTGCGATATCTATGCGCGGACTCGCTGCCACCATGGCAATCGCCTGCGCGATATTATTGGCAGAAATAATTCCTATCCCGGCAAAGCTATTGTGTAATACTTCAGATAACCAGACTTGGGATTCTGGTGTGTCTTCAAGGATAAAAGCAGTTTTCATTGCGTGGCAGGTGCGCAGGCACTCAAAAAACAACAATATTAAAGTGACTATATACGAATTCGTTACGAATACACTCCCGTAAACAGGGGTGAATAACAAAAACAAGCAATATGACTAACCAACTGCACAACTTTCCTGAGTTGCGTCCGCCAGCCTCACTGATTGCATGGGCTTCTTATTGCATGCTATCCGCTTCACGCGCACTGGCTGACGATGGCATTCCTACCACTTCTTATTTTGCGCTAGATACCATGGCCCCGGAAAGCAGCTGGGCAATCCGGTTCGAGCAACGGAATAACTTCTATGATGCACGTTATGATGACCACGGCCACCTCACCGGATTAGGTAGCAGCGTAAATGGCATCAACCTGAATGCCAGTGTGTTTCCAGGGCTGGCGGCCCTGGGGCCAGGCGCCTCTTTAGGCACTACCCGTTTTGAGAACGAAACCAGCAACCAGGTCAGCATCCTCACGCTGGGCTACGGCCTGACACCCGATATAACGGTGGGGGCCATCATTCCTTATGGCATTTCGCGCACACGCGCACGTTTCTCGGTAGATGGCGGCAATGTCGGTTATAACCCCGGATTCGACCCCAGCCAGCCCATAGGCGCAGGCAACTTTCCCTTTGCCCCTGCCGGCGGCGGTATTCCGCCCATGGGCACAGCAGGGGTGCAGAACATACTGACCAACCCGGCATTCGGGTATGAATACAAGGCGCTCAAGGACAACCGCAATGAAGGTTTCAGCGACCCCACACTGGGCGTATTGTGGCGCGCGGTCAAAACACAAAAAGAAAGCCTGATCGCAGGCCTGGGTTTACGACTGGGCCTGGCAAAAAAAGACGATCCGGATAATTTGCTGGATACCCCGCTCGGCGATGGCAGCACCGATATCCGCAGCCGGCTTGAGTATTTTTATGACCTGGGCGCCAACTTCGACTTGCGCCTGCTGGCTGACTACAACTGGCAATTTTCCGACAAGGCTCGCATGCGTATTCCCGGCCAGGGTCAGGCGCTGGCGCTGGCGAGCACCAAACAGAAACTGGATCGTGACCTTGGTGATTATTACGAAACGGATATCGAACTGGGGTACCGCTTATCGAACTGGCGCTTTGCAACCACCTGGCACCGTTTTGAAAAGAAATCAGACACTTACCGTTCCAGTCTGGGCACAGATACTTCCAGCCTGGAGGACTACACTGACCGCAGGGCCGATCAATACCGGTTAAGCGCCACCTGGAGCGGCATACGAGCCTGGCAACAGGGAAAGCTGCCGCTGCCCGTGATAGTCAAGCTTGAATACCAGGACACGTTTGCCGGACGTAACTTTGTCGATGTGCGGGATATCACCCTGCAAGTGATCACCTTATTCAAATGAAGATACAATCGCCAGCGCTGATTTTCACCAGGCAGCCGATAGCCTGGCTGATCGTTTTCCTGGCAATACTTCCCCCCTGTTTTGCCGGAAGCGGTGAGTCGGCATCCCCCTTCAGGTTCGATCAGCCGGCATTTGTGCTCAGTGCATCGGCAACCCCGCCGGATGAAAATGCAGGCTGGACCAGAACCAGCCTGCCAGATCTATGGAAACTGAGTCATCCCGGGGCTGTGGGCGCGGGCTGGTATCGCTTTCAATTCGACTACCCCGGTCTGGATACGCATGAGATTTATGCATTGTATCTTTCACGCTTGAGTTTAAATGCCGAGGCCTACCTGAATGGCAAGAAGATAGGTTCCGGCGGTGCATTCACGGAACCGGTTTCGCGTAACTGGAACCGTCCGCTGCTATTCACCATTCCGCCCGACACATTGAAAACAAGGGGTAATACACTGTTTATCCGGGTGATTGCCCCGCAGCATTCACAAGGTATGCTTTATCCGCCGGAAATCAACCAGCTGCATAACCTGCAGCCAGAATACGAAAAAGCCAGGTTTATCCGCATCACGCTTAACCAGACTTCCAGCCTGTTGATCGTCGGTATCGGCCTGCTGATGCTCAGCCTGTGGTGGCGCAGGAAACAGGATACTGCTTATGGCCTGTTCGGCCTGGCGGCGTTCGTGTGGGCGCTGCAATCCCTTAATTTCTACATCATCACTGCTCCCTTGCCCACGGCGGTCTGGGAGATGCTGGTCAATGCCAGTTTTCAGGCGATCGCCACCTTGTGGCTGATTTCCCTGCTCGATTTTGTCGGCATCCGTTTAAAGCGTTTCAATCAATTACTGTGGGCGATCATGATCCTGGCGCCGGTGACACTGCTGCTGACGCCACCCGCTTACTTCAGTTACGCCACTGATTTCTGGCATTTGCTGACCATGGCAGTGGTGATCGTCGGCCTGGCACTGCTCGCAAAAACCGGGTTTGTCGACCGCAATAAGGACGCCAGACTGCTGCTGCTGACGCTGAGCATCATCCTGCTGTTCGCATTTCATGACTGGCTGATCCATACCAATGTCCCTGGCATCAATGCCTGGCTGATCACGGAAGAGGAATACCTGATGCAGTTCTCCGCACCGGTATTGTTCCTGATCGTCGGGTTGATGATGACATCACGTTATGTAGGCGCACTCAACAACTACGAGCAACTTAACCAGCAACTGGAACAGCGCGTGGTATCAAAACACCAGGAGCTGAACGATAACTTCCAGCAGTTGCAGACCAGCCTGAAAGAACAGGCCACGCTGGAAGAGAGGGAGCGCATTTACCAGGACCTTCATGATGACCTGGGCGCGAAATTACTGACACTGGTCTACCGCGCACAAAATGCCAACAATGCCGAGCTGGCACGGTCAGCGTTGCAAGATTTAAGGGATGTGGTTTCCCGCGCCGGAGATGAAAGCAGCGCTCTCAGTGACATCATGGCCGATTACCGGATCGAATGTGAAAAACGCCTGGGCGATGTACAGATTCAATTGTTATGGGAAAACCAGATTGAGGATGACTCACTGCAGCTCACGCAACCACAAGCCCTGAATCTAGGCAGGATCATCCGCGAGGCTATCTCCAATGTGATCCGCCATGCACAGTCCACGCAGGTGGCTGTCACTTTACAACCGATGAACCAGCATTTACTGCTACAAATTGAAGATAATGGCATGGGTTTACCCAAAAATACCGACAAATCCATGGGTCGTGGTTTAAGCAATATCCAGAAACGCGCCGCATTACTGGGCGGTGAGGTGCAATTTGCAGAAAGCGAAACTGGCGGCCTTAAACTCAGCCTTTACCTGCCCTGGCAAGTCATTTCCCGACATTCAGATTCCGCCCGCTGAACGCATATACATCGCCATTCAACCACCTACCCCCTGTTCAGGGGGTGCACGTTTTGCTATTCATCCGCTAATCTGATCAGAAGAATTAAAAAGAACTGCTGGTTAGTTTCTGAGAGAGGAAAGCAATATGAATGTGATCAACCGTGCATACAGATCAGGCCGTGTAAAACACCCTTCGGTCATGGCCTTGTTAGGACTGAGCCTGCTCATTCCGCTCTCATCCCAAGCCAGCGAAATCGCCACCAACATTCTGCTTTCGTTTAATGAATCAGTGAATTTCAGCGAAGCAGACTTCAGCCAAAATATTGATAAACTCCTGACGCTAGATGCCACCAAAGCAGATGCACGCTTATTGACCAGCAGACTGGGCACCTTTAGTGGCGGCAACATGGTGTTCACGCTGAATTCCAGCCAGAGTGTATCGGTCAACGACTTTGGTGTGGCTACCCCTCCGACTGAACCACGCCAGTTCTTTAAAACTACGGGCAGTGCCAGCGCCAGTGGCGGTCTGCTCGCCGCACCCGTCATACTCAATGCAGGGGTTGGCTGGCAGTGCCAAGCGAGTTTCGTGTACTGCAACAGTGATGAGGCATTCAGCACGCCTGCCAGCAGTTCACCGATCATTCAAACATCCGCTGATGCCGCCGCGCTATTGACCCCGATCCGGGTGCAATCCAGCCTTTCATCATTTACATCACACTCAACTGACTACACTCTGAACTATGCCAGGCTGTATTTGTATGGCACCTGGCAAGTCAATGCACAGTTCACTGCAAAAACCACCTCGCAATATGTGGCTGACGCTTTAGATGCGACGACAAGTGCTAACGCGACAGATCGCTGGGCAGCTGCAAATACCGATATCAGGACTCTACGCAACACCAGCCTGACAGATGTAGCCGTAGCCAATCATCTGCAAGCAGACAAAAATGCTGAGCTTTCAAAGGCCCATGGCATTCTGGCGGTAGCGAGTGATGGCGCCAGCTTATTGGCAACTGGTAGCGTAGCCGGAACCAGCTTCCAATCCTCATCCGAAGTGGCAAGGCAATTGTGGAATGTTGCCGCAGGCGCTAACCCGGCATTGGGACGTGATCAAGCCGGTTTCAGCAGCGAGAGCGCTCCCAGCCTGGATATCGCAACCGATCTGGCTGTCATGCGCATGATAGTCAATGGTGCTGATGATCCCAGTTTCGTGAGTGGCGTTGAGTTGGCTTTAAGCAACCCACTCACGGTGGGTTCATTGCCAGTATTTTCATTTGATGGTGCCCAACTGGGGCTGACAGGCGTCACCATGTCAGTATTTTATCTTGGTTCCGACAGTGGTCAGGTCGACATCGAACTGGGCGCTGCAAGCCGTTATGCTCTCTGGCATTCCGGATATGACTTTAACAGTATTTCTTACATTGAAGGTACAAGCGACAGCCTGGTCGCAAGCAATCTCTACAGCACGACAGAGATTGGCCGTGGATCTGGGCTGCAATATGTTGGAGAGTCTCCCTCTCCCGATAATCTGATGTTTTTAAGCGGTAACGGATCTGCCGTGAAGTTGGGCTTGAACAACCTCTATGGCAATAAAGTATTGGTTGTTGCCAGCTGGGCTGTCACGCCAGTGCCCGAACCCAGCGCATTATGCATGTTGCTGTTCGGCCTGGTGCTGATCGGACGCATTAAAAAAATCGTATAGAGGATATTAATAACAATAAATACCTGCATCATCCCTCAGCAAGCTTTAAGTGGGTGCCCATCCTCCTTAAAGCTTGCACCTGTTTTCTGAAATCAGTGCTTAGCCGAAACGTCCCTACCCAACCTCACTGCTTTAGCTTCCGGAGCTGAATCCGCACCAGCCTTCTGTACTTCTGACTCAACCGCCGTCCTCGCTATAAACTCTAAAAACATGCTTTCAGTTTGCGCCAGCGCAAAACCACAATGCAAGGATCAGGGTATATTGAGCTAACTGCTTTAGCCGCCAGAAAAAGTATTCCAATGTCCCTTATTCAACTCTCTCCTCCCAGCCGGAAAACACCGCAAAAAGGACTCGCTTTATTTAACCTGGGGTTCAGGCCGTTTTTTCTGCTGGCTGCTGGATTTGCGGCGGTTTCCATGACGGTCTGGATGTGGAAATATTTTAGTTTCACCTTGCCGCCTTTGTTTTATGTCACGACATCACAATGGCATGCGCACGAAATGCTGTATGGCTTTGCATTTGCCGTGATCGCTGGCTTCCTGCTCACTGCGGTTAAGAACTGGACCGGGATCCAGACTTTACATGGGCGCTCGTTATCAGCGCTGGTGGCTTGTTGGGCAGGCGCACGCGGCGTGATGCTGCTGGCACCGGACTGGATACTGATCGCCGCCATACTGGATTTAACTTTTAACCTGTGGCTGATCGCAGCCGTGGCCCACCCTATCATCAAGGTGAAACAATGGCGGCAATTAGGCGTGTTATCCAAAGTGATCCTGCTGACTTTGGGCAATATCGCTTTTTATGCGCAAGCATTGGGCTGGTCCATCAACGGTGCACACGCCGCATTATGGATAGGCTTGTTACTGAATGTCAGCCTGATCATGGTGATCAGCCGCCGCATCCTGCCTGGGTTTATTGAACGCGGCGTACAGGAAAAAGTGTTTCTGAAAAACTCCCTCTGGCGTGACCGCATCATCATGCTGGCACTGGTGGCATTGCTATTGAATATCCTGACCATAGATGCCGCAATCGCTAACCTGGTGTTAGGGCTCACTATCGCGTTTATCAGCAGCATGCGGCTATCGTGCTGGCATACACCCGGCATCTGGCGCGTGCCATTGTTGTGGAGTTTTTATAGCGGCTTATGGCTGATCAATGCCGGCTTTTTCCTGTATGCCGCAAGCTTTATCACCAGCAGCGTGTCATTGATCTTGGCGATTCATTGCTGGGCGATTGGCGGTATCGGTGTGATCACACTGGCGATGATGGCGCGTGTTTCGCTGGGACATACCGGCCGCAATATCCATCAGCCGCCAGCCAGCGTATTCTGGATATCCGGCCTGTGTATTGCCGCTGCTTTATTCAGGGTATTGATGCCGTTAGTGCTGCCTGAGGATTACCGCATATCCGTCATGCTGGCAGCGGGTTGCTGGATAGCTGCGTTCACCTGGTTTTGTATCGTGTATTGGCCGATACTCAGCAAGCCTCGTATCGATGGCACGCCAGGCTAAGTGAGCCTTCTAAGCGCCGCTCAATATCATTGGGATAGATGAATTACTCTTTCCACTTGATCGAGCAACCTATGCTCTGCACCTGCTGTTTGGGTCCATGCCCGGTTTGAGAGACTTGTTTCATCGCTTTAAATAAATCACGCGTACTTTCCGGTGCCGTCTCCTTGCGGCTTTCATCAAAGCGGCCGCGGTATTGCAACTCGAAGTTTTTATTAAAACCAAAGAAATCAGGTGTGCAAACCGCATCATAATCTTTGGCGATCTGCTGTGTTTCGTCCAAAAGATATGGAAACGGAAACGCCAGTTCTTCCGCGATTTTCTTCATGTTTTCAGGGCTATCTTCGGGATAATCAGCAGGATCATTCGACATGATGGCGACCGTATTGATACCCAGGACTTTCAACTCAGCAATATCAGCGATCAGGCGTGGCAGGATCGCTTTCACGTAAGGGCAGTGATTGCAGATGAACATCACCAGCAAGCCTTTTGGGCCCATGCTTTCGTGCAGGCTTACCAGCTTGCCGTTGATATCCGGCAGGTTAAATTCAGGGGCTTTCCAGCCAAAATTGCATGCTGGGGGATTGATACTAGCCATGTGATTCCTTTCAAAAACTTTCTAGACCGTCACTATATAACTTTGTGCAATTTCGGCGAAGGCTAACTCGGTGAAACCGATGTTAAGCGAAGCGGCCGACAGGTGGGCTAATACTCGCCATTTTTATTCTCCAGCTTTTAAACAATCAAAGTCCTATGGTACGTGATTAAGTCTTGTACGTGAATGCCAGCGCTGAATGCGCAACACTGAAGTCAGCCTTCGGCATTTTGGTTACAATGCCTGACATGAGCAATTTAAGATTCTACAGCCCGACGCCGCTAGCCATAGGCCAAACGGCTGCATTGAGTGAAAACGCGGCAGCACATGCGATCCGTGTGATGCGGTTGAAAGTGGGCGACACACTGACTTTATTTTGTGGCGATGGCGTTGATTATCACTGTGCGTTGGTCAGTGTAGAGAAGAAATCAGCAAGCGTGGAAGTACTGAGCCAGGCCGTGATCAACAACGAATCGCCGCTGAATATCCGGCTGCTACAGGGCATTTCCAGTGGCGACCGTATGGACTATACGATACAGAAAGCGGTGGAACTGGGCGTGACAGAGATCTTTCCGCTGAGTACTGAACGCAGTGTGACCAAACTCAGCGGTGACCGCACCGAGAAGCGCGTGGAGCACTGGCAAGGCGTGGCGATCGCCGCCTGTGAACAAAGTGGTCGCGCCGTGTTGCCCACGGTACATTTGCCGCTCACCCTGGCCCAATGGCTGGGCCAGCACGAAACGCAACAAAGCCTGAATGTGCTGTTAAACCCAATCGGTGCAAAAAACCTGGCGCAACTTAAAAAGCCCGAAAGCCACATCCATATCCTCATCGGCCCGGAAGGCGGCTTGAGCCCGGGAGAGATCACCTTGGCCGGTCAGCATCATTTTCAATCGATTGTGCTGGGGCCCAGGATATTGCGTACCGAAACGGCGGCCCTGACGGCGATTGCCAGTATGCAAACGCTGTGGGGCGATTTTAGCTAATGCACGCGGAAGCAGTTCCCTATGTTTAATGTCATGCTGCAAATGGCTCTGCTGATTGCGGCTGGCATCGCCTGGCAGCGGTTTGCGCCTGACCATATCTCTGCCACCTCACACAGGCGTGCCCTGACCGACGTGGTGTTTTACATTTTGCTGCCAGCGCTGGTGGTTGATGTGTTGTGGCAGGCACCGCTGGATGCGGATACATTCAGCATACAGCTGACGGCAGTCTCCCGTCTGGTTTCAGCCGCTTTGCTGATGTGGCTGGTTCTGCAGGTATTCAAGTGTGTGCGCCCCATTTCCCGCGCGCAACAGGGGGCACTGATGCTGGCGGCCACCTTTCCCAATGCCACTTACATGGGCTTGCCCGTCACCAGCGAAGTGCTGGGGGACTGGGCACAGGAAATGGTGTTGAAATTCGATCTGTTCGCCTGTACGCCTATCCTGCTTTCGCTGGGCATCATGATGGGGCAGGCCTATGGCATGCAGGGTGAAAATACAGTGCGGCCTAATCCGCTGCGTGAACTGTTGCGCGTGCCGCCATTATGGGCACTGGTGGTCGCCTGTGTACTCAACCTGACGAAAACACCACAACCTGAAATGCTGGGCCATGCGCTACATACGCTGGCCGGCGGTGTGGTGCCGTTGATGCTGATCGCCCTGGGCATGAGCATACGATGGAATACTTTTAAACTCGCTCTGCTATCGAAACTGTTGCCGGTATGCCTGATCGGCCTGCTGATCGCACCGCTGACAGCGATGACGGTTGCACAATATCTGGGGCTGGGCGGCCACACGCTGACAGCCGTCACATTGCTGAGTGCGATGCCCACCATGGTATTCGGTGTCATCATCTGTGAGCGTTACCACCTGGACGGCGCCCTGTACGCCGCCGCTGTTTTCTCCACCACCATGCTCAGTATCCTCACTCTGCCCGCCTGGTTCCAGTTTCTTACGCAGTAATTTCTTCCAGCTTTCCCGGATTTTCCGCATCTGTTTGCGCTCCTCCTCCCCGAGCTTTCCGGCCCTGTTCAAACTATTTTTTGACTACAGAACAAATCGCAAAAAGGCTGGTCAACCTTATACGTTATATAACGAGTATTCACTTACCAGCCCTCTATTTAAGATAGCGCTTAAAGAGCCTGCTTCATTTGATTTGTATGCGTTTTGGAGGAGTTTTACCGCGATGCCAAAAACTAGTGTCGATCATTATGTTGAACATCAGCCTGCGCCACCGGGACCTCCTGCACCACCGGAGACCCTGGTCAGGCTACTGGAGAAAACTGGCATCACCATCAATGGCCATGCGCCTTGGGATGTGCAGGTTCACGATGAAACCGTTTACCGGGATGTGCTCACCCGCGGCACGCTGGGCTTTGGACAAGCCTATATTGAAGGCCGCTGGGATTGTGCACGGCTGGATGAATTCTTTAACCGGGTGATGCGTGCCGATATCGATGAAGAAATGGGCGGCTGGGGCAAGCTGCAGCTGTTAGGCGATATCCTGCGGCACGCCTTGTTCAACCTGCAGACACCGCACCGGGCTTTCCAGGTAGCCCAGCTGCATTACGATATCGGCAATGATGTGTTTGAAGCGATGCTGGATTCCAGCATGAGTTACTCCTGTGCCTACTGGGAGCATGCGCAGACTCTGGAAGAAGCGCAAGCCCACAAGCTGGACATGATATGCCGGAAACTGGACCTGCAGCCCGGCGAGCGTGTGCTGGAAATCGGTTGTGGCTGGGGCGGCCTGGCCAGGCACATGGCGCAACACTACGGCGTAGAAGTGGTGGGAATCACCGTATCCGTGGAACAGCAGGCCCTGGCGAAAGAACGTTGCGCCGGATTGCCGGTGGATATCAGGCTGATGGATTACCGCGAGCTGCAAGGCCAATTCGACAAGATCGTCTCCGTAGGCATGTTTGAACATGTAGGGCCAAAGAATTACCCGGTGTATTTTGAAACGGCGCATCGGCTGCTCAAGGATGACGGCCTGTTCTTGCTGCACACCATAGGCAATTACAAAACCGCCTTATATACCGATGCCTGGATAGACCGCTACATTTTCCCCAATGGCAAATTGCCTTCAGCCAGCGAAATCACTACTGCGCTTGAAGAAAAATTCCTGATCGAGGACTGGCACAATTTCGGACCGGACTATGACCGCACCCTGATGGCGTGGTGGGATAAGTTCAGCCGTGCCTGGCCCGAACTGCAATTTAAATATGATGAAAGTTTTTACCGGATGTGGAAATACTACCTGATGTGCTGTGCAGGCTATTTCCGCTCAAAACAAGGCCAGCTCTGGCAACTTGTGCTAAGTAAACGGCAGAGCGAGCGTATTTATCGTTCGGTTCGCCCGGATGCTCCCGGTTGACATAAAAGTTTGTCTCTCTCTGTAACATTTAACATGACGGCTCAGGCCGTCATTTTTTATGTTTAATTTGCATAAAAATCCATATTGATTTATTGTTTTGCAAAATAAATTGGAAATTAGCTTATATGCTTGGCTCAAATATCAGGAATTTGCGAAAATCGCAAAATCTTACTTTACAGCAACTGGCCTCCCGCATGGGGACGGATACCAGCAATCTGTCACGTATAGAACGTGGCGAGATCGGTATTTCCGAAGCGTTGCTACGTGCTGCCGCGCAGGCATTGAGCACCACTCCCGGCCGCCTCTACGACGCCGATTTAACGCCCAGCAACCTGACCAATACACCCCCCGCCATTCTTTCCAGCGCCAACAGCAAAGACTTTGTGCACTGGTTCCGCTCGGCAGCGCCTTATATCCATGCGTTCGGCGGCAGTACTTTTGTGATCGCGTTTGGCGGTGAAGTGGTCAGCGAACAGCAATTCGTCGCGCTTTCACACGACCTGAACCTGCTCGCCAGCCTGGAAGTAAGGCTGGTGCTGGTGCATGGCGCCCGCCCGCAGATCGAACACCGCCTGAAACGCGATAACCTGATCCCCAAAATGCATAATGGTTTGCGCATCACCGACGACACGGCGATGGAGGCGGTGAAAGAAGCCAATGGCACCGTACGGGTTGAGATCGAATCACTGCTCTCTATGGGAATCGCCAACTCACCGATGGCGGGAAGCGACATCCGTGTCGCCAGCGGCAATTTCGTCACGGCAAAACCACTGGGGGTGCGTGACGGGGTAGACCTGCAACACACCGGCGAAGTGCGGAAGATCGATGCGATCGGTATACAGAAACGGCTGGACGATGGCGAGCTCGTGTTGCTTTCGCCTATGGGTTATTCACCTACCGGGGAAATATTCAACCTGACACTGGAAGATGTGGCTGTCAGCGCGGCCATTGCGCTGGATGCGGAAAAGCTGATCTTCCTGATGGGGTCTGAAGGTATACATAATTTGCGTGGCGAGTTATTGCGCGAGATGACTTCGGCCAAGGCGAAAAACCTGCTGCGTAATGTGCAGGAAAGTGATGAGCCTATCAACTTCTCGGAAGATGTGAATTACTACCTGCCTGCGGCAGTGCGTGCCTGCGAACATGGCGTCGCCAGGACGCACCTGATCTCCAGGCATATCGATGGTGCGATTATCCAGGAACTGTTCACCCGCCAGGGTATAGGCACCATGATCACCGAACTGCCGCTGGAGACTATGCGCCAGGCCAATATTGATGATGTGGGCGGCATACTGATGCTGATAGAGCCGCTGGAAAACGAAGGCATACTGGTAAGGCGCGGGCGTGAACGGATAGAAATGGAGATCAACTATTTCTATGTGATGGAACATGATAACCGCGTCATAGGCTGTGCGGCACTCTACCCTTTCCCGGCGGAGAAGATGGTGGAATTCGCCTGCCTGGCGATCGACCCGGCCTACCGTGGCGGTGGCCGTGGCGACAAGTTATTCAACTTCTGCCAGGAGCAGGCAAAAGCCATGGGCAACACCACCCTGTTCTGCCTGACGACCCGCACCGAGCACTGGTTCCTGGAGCGTGGTTTTACCGAACAAAGTGTGGATCAGCTACCGCAATCAAAACAGCAGCTGTATAACCTGCAACGCAAGTCCAAGGTGTTCGTTAAGGCACTGATCTGAGTCCTGACCATTTCGCCATCTGGCGGGAAAAACCTGAGGCATAACAATGGCTGACACACTGATCAGCCATTGTTATTGACCCCTTGCCCGAACGCATTCAACCGGCCATTTACCGGCACATTTATTCATCAAAAATCTGAACAAAGTCGGCAAATCGACTTCTTATGCATATCCCGAGTCAAAAAATTGCGCCCTATCATTCACAGTTTTTAAGCCCAGCAGATAGAATACTCATATTATCAACTGCAAAATCCTATGATGAACATCTCCAAAGCCGCCCAAAAAGCCCAAACCCTGTCCGAAGCCTTGCCGTATATCAAGCGTTTCTTTGACAAAACGATAGTGATCAAATACGGCGGCAACGCCATGACTGACGACCGCCTGAAAGAATGTTTCGCGCAGGACGTGGTTCTGCTGAAACTGGTAGGCATGAACCCGGTGGTGGTGCACGGCGGCGGCCCGCAAATCAACGAGATGCTGGATAAGCTCGGCAAAAAAGGCGAGTTCATCCAGGGCATGCGCGTCACCGACGAGGAAACCATGGACGTGGTGGAAATGGTACTTGGTGGCCAGGTCAACAAGGAAATCGTGAACCTGATCAACCGCCACGGCGGCAAAGCAGTCGGCCTGACCGGCCAGGATGGCAATTTCATCCATGCGCAGAAACTGCTGATGGAAGACATGAAAGACCCGACCAAAATGATCGATGTCGGCCAGGTAGGCGAAATCACCGGCATAGACCCGAGCATCATCACCTTTCTGGATACCGGCGACTTTATCCCGGTGGTGGCGCCAATCGGCGTTGGCCGCGAAGGCGAAACCTACAACATCAATGCCGATGTAGTGGCCGGCAAACTGGCAGAGATCCTTAATGCCGAAAAATTGATCCTGCTCACCAACACCCCCGGGGTATTGGATAAAGAAGGCCAGCTATTAACCGGCCTGACCCCTAAACAGATTGATGATCTGGTAGCAGATGGCACTTTGAGCGGCGGCATGTTACCAAAAATCAGTTCTGCACTAGACGCGGCACGTAGTGGTGTAAAAGCCGTGCATATCATTGATGGCCGCGTTGAACATGCCTTGCTGCTGGAAGTGCTGACGGATGAAGGTGTAGGTACTTTAATCAAAGCCAAATAACGCGTAAGCGATCACTTACTTTTCAAGTACATTTTTATGTCTCGCAGGGTGTGGATTTTCGATCTGGATGACACCCTGCACGACGCATCCGCCCAGATCTTCCCAGTCATGAATCAATCCATGACTCACTACATCATGAAGTTACTGGCGCTGGAAGAACCGGCCGCCCATTTGTTGCGCCAGCATTACTGGCGCATCTATGGGGCAACGCTGAAAGGCCTGATGCGCCACCATGGTGTCAATCCCCATCACTTCCTGGCGGAAACGCATGCCTTCCTCACCGACGACATGGTGCAGGCCACCCGGCAGTTGCGCCAGTTGTTGCAACGGCTACCCGGTCGCAAGTGCGTGTTCACCAACGCGCCGCGTGCCTATGCGGTGAAAGTGCTGGATGTATTAGGCATCAGCGACTGTTTCGCGCTGGTGTTCAGTGTGGAATCTTCCCGCTTCCACGCCAAACCGTCGGTGCGCGGTTTCCGCAAGCTGTTACGCCAACTGCGTTGCTGTGCCGCTGACTGCACCCTGTTTGAAGACAGCCTGCCGGCATTGATGACCGCAAAACGGCTGGGGATGCGCACCGTGTGGATCAGCCGCCGTTTGCATAAGCCGAACTTTGTGCAATATAGATTACCGCATGTGTTGGCACTCACTCACAGCGCACTGAAAAAACAGCCTTTATGCATTCCCGCCCCTGGCGAATCCGGTTAAAATAGCCTGATAACAACAACACTAGCATGACGGGATCCGGAACACATCATGGCCACCACTAACAAAGAACTCAGAGCAAACCGCAAACAACAAATCCTGGAGACCCTGGCGAGCATGCTGCAAACGCCACGCGGCGAAAAAATCACGACCGCTGCCCTGGCAGGTAAGCTGGAAGTGTCTGAAGCGGCACTGTATCGCCACTTTGCCAATAAAGCCAAGATGTTCGAAGGCCTGATCGAGTTCATCGAAAGTGCGTTGTTCGGCGTCATCAACAAGATCACCACCGATGAAACCGATGGTCTAAAACAAGTACAACTGATGCTCACGACCATGCTTAAATTCGCCGAACGTAACCCGGGCATGTCTCGCGTGCTGATCGGTGATGCCTTGGTCAATGAAGACGAAGTGCTGCAGGCCCGCATCAACCAGCTGATAGACCGCCTGGAAGCCAGTGTGAAACAATCGTTGCGTATCGCAGAAGCACAAGGCAACAAAATCACTGACGCCAGCATTGCTGCGAATACCATGATCTGCTTTGTGGTTGGCCGCTGGCACGGCTTTGCCAAGAGCGGTTTTAAACGTAAGCCAAGCGACCAGATCGAGCAACATTTGTCGCTGCTTATCACCGGCAGTTTACAATAAGCGTTTCGCCCCCATATGACCCTCAACGACAGGATGATAGTCTTGCCCTTCCGGACCCTGGCTCCGGTATAAGGTGACAAGGCGAGCTATCCCATTTTTCCAGGGACAGGACTACGCTAGGCTAGCGCACACCTGAGCACCCTTGAAAGCAGTATGTATTTTTATCACCTGGCGCGCTTGCGCGTCATCTTAAGCAGGAAACACAATGGAAGGCACCATTTTTGGCATGAATGAAGCCCAGATCACTGAACTGGGCATGACCTACGGTATTGGCGGGCTCATGCTGCTGATGCTGTTGATTGTAGGCAACCTGGCCCGCAAATCCAAGGCAGGCAAAACCGGCACCTTTGCATTATTTCTGGCACTCACCCTAGGTCTGGTGGGTTTTATCGCCAAATATGTCATCCAGTATTATCTGAATATCCGCTAAGGTTCACCGCAGGCTTACCGCCAGCACCCGCCGCCTGACTGTTCCGCCAAACCATGCATTAAGTCTATGAATCAGTGTCACATCTTTGTGCCATGCAGTTACAAATGTGTTACATTTAAAGTAAGCAATTGCACTAGCAACGCCCGCTGCGACGCAGACTAGTTGGGACGATGTTCGGGAATGCGCCATGAGCGGAACATGAACGTAAAGTGGGGGCAGGGTCATGAGCAGAAGCAGAGTAATAGAAGCAGGCAATGTGGGCGAGCAGGTCAAGGTCAACAAGCACTTGCATCCCGCCATGGTGATCGACTGGCTGCATGCAGGGGTGGAAGATACTCACCAGGGTGGATGGGCAAGCCTGTTTTATGGTCTTGCCTTCACCATCACCGGCATACTGATCCATGCTTTTTTTGCTGAAAACTACTGGCTGTTAGCCGGCCTCACCACCGGATTTTTCCTGATTGGCCCGTTTCTCGCGACCGGTCTCTATGACATCAGCCGCCGCATTGCGTTGGGCCAGCCCCCTTTACTCTTGCCCAGCCTGACCGCCTGGCGCCCCAACCTGGTCAACATTGCCCTGTTCGCTGTGATTCTCCTGGCAGCACTGGTCAGCTGGACACAGTTGTCTTTTATCATTTTTGCCTATTACTTTAACCACCAGTTGCCGACGTTTATCGATATCGTATTTAACGTCCTGTCTTTCAAACAACCGATTTTCACGCTGATCTACTTTTCTGTCGGGGGGATATTTGCGGCCATGACATTCGCCATCAGCGTGATCGCTATCCCGTTGATGCTGGATAGCAACACCAGTGCCGGTGCAGCCGCATGGGCCAGTTTGCGGGTTTGCCTGCGTAACCCCGGGGTGATGGCGCTTTGGGCATTTTGCATTGTAGTACTGATAGGTGTAGGCTTTGCCACCAGCTTTCTTGGACTGATAGCCACCATGCCGGTAGCCGGCCATGCCAGCTGGCATGTATATCGTGATGTGATCCAGATTCAACGCTGATCCATCAGCAGGCGCTGCCGGACACTGCCATCATTCCCCTTATCTCCGCCAGTTTGGTGACCAGGGTTTGCAGATCGTCGACATGATGCAACAGATACTCGTATACGCAGACTCCCTCAGCTGGGGCATTATCCCGGACACGCGCCAGCGCCTGCCATTTGACCAGCGCTGGCCGGGCGTGATGGAAATTGCACTTACCCGGCAAGGTCATTCTGTACGCGTCATTGAAGATTGCCTGAATGGGCGGAGAACTGTATTTGAAGACCCGTTCAAACCCGGCCGCAATGGCCAGCAGGGGCTGGCGCAACGCATAGAGATCCACTCACCCCTGGCATTGGTGATATTGATGCTGGGAACCAATGACTTTCAATCCATGCATGCTCACAACGCCTGGCACGCCAGCCAGGGAATAACCAGCTTGATCCACAGCATACGCAACGCACCTATTGAACCTGGCATGCCGGTGCCCCCTATTCTGGTGATTGCCCCGCCGCCGATAACGTCACCCAAAGGCTTGATTGCGCCAAAATTTAAAGACGCGGAAACCAAATCCACAGGTCTGGCTGCCGCTTACCAGGCAGTAGGTGATCAACTGGGTTGTTTAGTTTTTGATGCCGGGACTGTAGTCAATACCAGCCCGATCGATGGCATACATCTGGATGCAGATCAGCACGCCGTGCTTGGTGTGGAGGTCGCAAAAAAAGTTAACGCTTTCTTACGCTAAATCATATTGACGGGCTATTGCGCAGTGCATGCCAGTTAGGTAACCTGATTCTGTACAGTGACCAATGTTTCTGCAAAATGAATAACGCCCCAGATGAAAATGACAGCACCATTTACAAGACGCTGCTGGAATCCACTAAAGCCATCCCCTGGAAAATCGATTGGGCAAGCAAGCAGTTTGCTTACATAGGTCCGCAGATCGAGCAATTGCTCGGCTGGTCGCAGGATAGCTGGAAAACAGTGGAAGACTGGGCCACCCGCATCCATGAGGATGAACGCGAAAGTATCGTCAACTTCTGTGTCGAGCGCTCACTGAATGGTGTAGACCACGAAGCGGATTACCGTGCACTGACCAGGGATGGCGGCTATGTATGGATCAGGGATGTGGTGCATGTCGTACGCACCCCGACTGGCGAACCTGAAGCCCTGATTGGCTTCATGTTTGATATCAGTGAGCGTAAAAAAACCGAACAGCAATTATTGTTATTGCAGAAACAGCTGGAAGAATACTCATACAAGGATGGCCTGACCGATGTGGCCAACCGCCGCATGTTTGACATGGTGCTGGAGCGGGAATGGCTGGAGGCCAAACACCATCAGCAGCCGCTGTCACTGATCATGATAGACATAGATTTCTTCAAGCAGTACAACGATATGTATGGTCACCTGCAAGGCGATGAAGTACTGAAACGCGTGGCGCATACCTTGAATAGCGCCGGCCTGCGTGCCAAGGATTTCTTTGCGCGCTTTGGCGGGGAAGAATTTGCCCTGATCCTGCCGGAAACCAGCGAAACTTCTGCGCTCAAGATTGCCGAGCGTTGCCGCAACCTGATCTTCAAGGAACAGATCCCGCATGCGGCTTCCAAGATCAGCCAGATCCTGACCATAAGCCTTGGTGTTTCCAGCACGATACCGGCCGGCAATCATGAACCGAAAGCATTTGTCGAGTTTGTGGATGGTTTGCTGTATGAGGCCAAGAATGCCGGACGCAACAGCATCAGGCAGGGCAGCAGCAACTAAGTTTAACCGCTGCTTAACGCTTGAGAGCGGCTTCGATAGCCTGTGTCCTGGCGTCCGCGACTGCCTGCTTTATCTGGGCCGGCGAACTGCAGCTCCTGGCGATGGCACCGGCATCTACCGTCTGAGCTGCCTGCAAAGCCTTGCGCAGGTGCGCTGCATCATCCAGCGGGCAATTTTCCAGCCCTAGCCGCCCACGGCTGTCAGACTCGCAAGCCTTGAGAAAATCGTCAAAGCGTGCCTGCTGGCGGAAGGCATCCAGCTCCTCCAGAAAATTCAGCAGCGTACTGGCTTTCATCTCCCTGGCAGCATGCAACTTGCCGTGAAACTTGGCTACCACCAGCGCCAGGTCTTTGCAATCATTGGGTACCTTAAGCCGGGCGACGACATCACGGATCTGGTCAACGCTGCGTAACTCGTGGCCGATATGCCGTGGCAGCACGTCGGCCGGCGTGGTGCCTTTTCCCAGGTCATGCGTCAGCGCAGCAAAACGTACCGGCAGGCTGAAACCCTGCCTGGCTGCGTAATCGATCACCATCATGACGTGCACACCGGTATCTACCTCGGGATGATAAAGTGCGGTCTGCGGCACCCCCCACAAGCGCGCCAGTTCAGGCAAAATCACCTGCAAGGCACCGCAGTCACGCAGCATTTCAAACATGCGGCTGGGCTGCTTCTCCATCAGGCCTTTGGCGATCTCCTGCCACACCCGCTCCGGCACCAGGGCATCGACCTCCCCGGCAGCGACCATGTCACGCATCAGCGCCAGCGTTTCCGGCGCTACGGTGAAATCCGTGAAGCGGGCCAGGAAACGCCCTGCCCGTAAAATGCGCACCGGGTCTTCACTAAAAGCCTCAGTCACGTGGCGCAGCGTTTTTTTCTCTATATCGCGTTGACCGTGAAAAGGATCCACCAGGCTGCCATCTTCCGCCTGGGCGATGGCATTCATGGTGAAGTCGCGCCTGGCCAGGTCTTCTTCAAGCGTAACTTCGGGCGCTGCATATACGCTAAAGCCTTTATAGCCTTTGCCGGTTTTGCGCTCGGTTCGCGCCAGTGCATGTTCCTGCTGGGTTTCAGGGTGGAGGAATACAGGGAAATCCTTGCCGACCGCGCGGTAGCCTGCCGTCAGCATTTGCTCAGGCGTGGCGCCGACAACGACATAATCCCTGTCTTTGACCGGCAGGCCTAGCAGGCCGTCACGTACGGCGCCTCCTACCTGATAGATTTGCATGTGCAGTTATCCACGAATAGACAGCGAGAAACAGGAATGACCCTAGCGCCTGGCGTTGATCACACGGCCTGCGGCAGCGCGGAATTCATCGTAAGCGCCTCGCGGATTGTTTTCCACCAGGTAACCGGAAATCACGGCGAACATATCGGTGGGCACCACCTTCAGTTCATTCGCCATCGGCTGCTGGCAGATATTGTCGACCTGCATGGATTTGACATTATCGCGTGACAGCAATTTGATAGGCAGCAACTGCATGAAGCTGCCTTGCAATAGCGACATTCGTGGGCTCAGGCCAATGATGCGGCGCTGCACTCCGATAGTTTTCATCACGGCTTCCATCACCTGTTGCAAGGTCATGATCGCCGGTCCACCCAGTTCATAAATCCTGCCATAAGTAGCGGGTTCATCTACCGCTGTGACGAAAGCGGTCGCCACATCTTCTACCCAGATAGGCTGGAATTTGGCTTGTGGCATGGCCAGTGCCAGTACAGGCACATACTGGATAAGCTTGGCGAACAGGTTAATAAAGCGATCACGGGCACCAAAGATCACCGAAGGGCGGAAAATAGTGACATGCAGCTTTTTACTGTATTCCATGACCGCTTCATCACCCGCTGCCTTACTGCGCAGATATTCGCTAGGGGCGCTGACCGATGCCTGTAACGCGCTCATGTGCAACAATCTTGGAACACCAAGTTCCACACACAGTTGTGCCACGCGGCGGGGTAGCTGGTGATGCATTTTTTCGAAGCCATTATCGCCGGTCTGGTGCAGGATGCCGATCAGGTTGATCACTGCATCGCTGCCTGCCAGCTGTTTCTTGAGTGCAGCCTGGTCATTGACATCACATTCCACTACCTGCACATAAGGTAACAGAATCAGGTGCTTGGCCTGCTCCCGGCGGCGCGTCAGCACCTTGACCTTATACCCGGCCTGGTCCAGCCCGGCCACGACACTACTGCCTACAAAACCGCTACCGCCCAATACTGTGACTGTCTTCATATCGTTTGTTCCTGATGCATGTTCGTATTAAATTAAGCTTTGCTTAAAGAGATTGTACAGAAAAACGCACTGCTACTCCTGATCTGTAATAGTGATGGTAGTGATCACACTTTCAGCATCAGCCACCGCACCAGTATTACGTGCAGGAATGGTACCCAATCGTTTTTTAAGCGTAATCACCGGCAGACCCAGCCGCGGTGCATACATATGGGCATTTGCCAGCACTTTTTTTACATAGTTACGCGTTTCACTGAAGGGGATGGTTTCGGCATAGATCGCACCTTCCAGTGGCGTATTCGCTGCCCAGCGGCGCGCGCGGCTGGGGCCGGCATTATACGCGGCCGTCGCCATTGCTTCCTGTCCGTTGAAGGTATCCAGCGTGTAGCGCATGTAATAGGTACCCAGGTTCACATTGGTATCTATGTCATGCAGCATGCCATCGTTATAACTGCTCCACCCCAGTTTTTTGGCGATCCACTTGGCGGTGGCGGGCATCACTTGCATTAACCCGCCAGCGCCTACTGAAGACTTGGCATAGTGCATAAAGCGGCTCTCCTGCCGGATGATGCCGTAGACCCAGGCTTCATCGATTGCACGGGCTTTGGACGCTTTTTGCAGGTAATCGCGGTAGGGGGTCGGGTAGCGCAACTCAAAATTATGCGTACGGCTGGTTTTATCGGCAGCCAGCACTGTCAGGTCATACCAGCCTTTGAGCAAGGCATATTGCGCCGCTACTATCCTGGATGGATCATCCAGCGATTCCAGTAAATACATCCACTCCAGCCTGGCCTCGTAGCGTGCTTCTGCATCAAACAGCGCCTCAATGCGCTTGATGCCAGGCAGGCGGGCGAACTGGCGGATCTCGTCATCGGCCGGCTGGTAAGTCGCCATCGGCTCGCCTGCCACCGGCCCCAGCTCTTCAGCCGCCAGCCAGCCGTAAAAATGCCGTTCCTGCGATAACTTGGCCAATAACAGATTGGATTCTGTCACCTGTCCTTTTGTTTTTAGCGCACGTGCTTTCCAGTAGCGCCAGGTATGCTCGTCAGATAGGGCATTCGGCATGCCATTGATGATTTTCAGCAAGGTATTCCAGTCCTGCTCACGTAACGCACTGCGGGCATACCATTCCCACTGCTCATTATTCAGGATACCGGTATCCACCCTGCCGAAAGCCCTGATTGCTTCAGGCTCATGCTTGCGGGCGGATTCGAGTGCGATGTATGCCAGCACCAGCTGCTTTTCCTCGTTATTGAACAGCCCGCCATACTTCTGGTAACTGGTCTGCGCCAGGGCGATATCCGCCTTGGCCTGCCTATGGATGGCATACATATACAGCGCACGGCCGTAAGCGGTTTTATCCTGCACATTATTCTTTTTCAGCAGCAGGGCAGGATTCTGTGCCGCCTCATCCATCTGCTTCAGCAAAGTGGCATCAGTCTTCCGGTTATATTTGGCCAATACCTTGGCCAGGCCAGTCTTGTTGGCGAACAATGCGTTCCGATAGATGGTGAGCAGCAGGTTTTCATCGAGTACCCCTATCTGCTGCAAGGATTCCAGCATACCCTGGCAATCGGCAGGCAGCTCTTTTCCAGAATATAGCAATGCCTTGCCATCTTCATAGGCGATCGGGTCGTCCAGCGCAATGCCTGCCTGCACCTGGAAACACTGGTTGCCAGTGTCATTCAGTGTGTAATAGTTGGGTATCTGCGCGCGGATCTCGACAAACTGGTCCCAGAACTGTACGCGTCCCAGGCGTTTCATCCATAACTCGCGCACACGTTGCGACAACAGCGATTCGTTGTTTTCCTGCAGGAAAGCCTGGACCTGGTAATAGGATAACTGATCCATGGTCAGGATCATTTGCCAGTATTGCAGGTAAGGCGCCAGTGGGGATTTGCGTTGTTTCAGGGTCTCAAACGACTCCGTCAGCAGCGGCAGGTTTTTGGTCTGGTAAGCCTGTTTGGCCTGCAGGTAGATATCGGCATCTGCGGCACTGGCGGGTCGCGCCGCCCATAACAGGCAGGCAGCCAGGCAATAAACACTCAGGGATAGCAAATGACGGAATTTATTCTTCATGAGTCCATGTAATCACGTGTATTTCTTTGCCCACGTACTTTTATCATTCCAGGCGATCAACGAAGCATCTGGAAAAACACGCGTATCAGAAGGTGACAATCAAATTCTGGCCAGGCGACTCAGAAAGAAAAACAGCAATAACAGCAGCAATACGACAAAACCGGAGCGCCATACTTTCTTCAGCCATTGCCAGTAGCGCGGGTTGCCGGTTTGCCAGCCCAGCAGCGCCAGCACCAGTGTGCTAAGCACCAGCACTGTAAATAATATGCGTATCCACCACATGATCTTGTCTATTCTTATGGGTTAAGCAGCGGGTAAAAACGGCGCCGGGCTAAAGTAATCACGTTGCCTTACAAAGCCTACCGGAGCCTGGCTGTCATCAAACGTGCAGTACTCCCAGGCGCTGTCATCTTTCAGCAAGGCGCGCAGTAACTGGTTGTTCAGCGCGTGCCCGGATTTAAACGCAGAAAACTGGCCGACAATGGGATAACCCAAAATGTACAGATCACCAATCGCATCCAGGACTTTGTGCTTGGCGAATTCATCTTCATAACGCAAACCGCCGCCGTTCAGTACCTTGTACTCATCCAGCACAATCGCGTTATCCAGGCTACCGCCTTTTGCCAGGCCGTTCGCACGCAGGTACTCCACTTCGTGCATAAAACCAAAGGTACGTGCGCGACTGATCTCATCGACATAACTCTGGCTATCGTAATCAATAGTGACCGTTTTACCGGAATACTCGAACACAGGGTGCGCGAAATCAATGGTAAATTCGGCTTTAAAACCGTGATGCGGCGTAAACTTTGCCCATTTATCGCCATCTTGCACTTCTACCGGCTTCAGGATGCGCACAAACTTCTTAGGCGCCTCCAGCTCGGACAGACCGGCCGTTTGCAGCAGATAGATGAACGGCCCCGAACTGCCATCCATGATGGGCACTTCGGCTGCCGTTAATTCTATCAATACATTATCCACCCCCAGGCCGGCGAGGGCAGACATCAAATGCTCCACAGTAGCAACGCGCGCACCTGAAAACTCTAGGGCTGAGCTCAGGCGGGTATCGTTGACTGCCGTCGGGGTGACCCGCATGGCAGGCGTATCGGGCAAATCGATGCGCTTGAACACGACACCATGGTCAGCGGGCGCCGGTTTGAGCGTCAGGGTGACTTTCTCACCACTGTGCAGCCCGACGCCGGTGGCGCTGATCGGTTGTTTAAGCGTGCGTTGCTTTAACATGGTTTTCTCTTTTATTTAGTGACTGACACTATTATAAGCCAATCGCTCTGGCGGACCATGATTGTTGGAACAATCAAGGCCGCAAGTTAATCAGCCTGCTTACGCAAGAAAGCCGGGATATCGTATTCCTCAATACCGGAATTCTTCATCGCTTCAACCTGTGCACGACGGCTGTTGCTGGTAAATACAGCCGGCTCATCTTCCTCAACTGTATTGAAGATAGGCTGGTTAGTCGTACCGTCACGCAGTGTGGTCATCACTTTCAGTTCAGGTTTTGCCTGGCGCTTGCCGACAGAACCGTTCAAACCGGTGGCTACCATGGTCACGCGCAGGTTGTCGCCCATGCTCTCGTCCATCACATTACCGACGATCACTGTCGCTTCTTCAGCAGTGAATTCCTTGATGGTGTTCATCACATCATAGTATTCACGCATCTTGAAGCTGCTGCTGGCGCTGATGTTGACCAGTACGCCGCGCGCATTGGCCAGGTTGACATCTTCCAGCAACGGGCTGGCGACTGCCTGTTCCGCTGCGATACGGGCACGGTTAGGACCGCTGGCTTCTGCAGAACCCATCATGGCCATCCCCATTTCGGACATCACGGTACGTACATCAGCAAAGTCGACGTTGACGATACCCGGGCAGTTGATGATCTCGGCAATACCGGAAACGGCGTTATGCAACACATCGTTGGCGGCGCGGTAGGCTTCCATCACGGTCACATCCTCACCCAGCACATCCATCAACTTCTCGTTAGGGATAACGATAAGAGAGTCTACATACTGTGAAAGTTCTTCCAGGCCTTCTACCGCCACTTTGGCACGCTTGCCTTCAAAACCGAACGGTTTGGTTACCACAGCCACCGTCAGGATACCCATTTCACGTGCAACTTCCGCAATGATAGGCGCTGCACCGGTACCGGTACCGCCGCCCATACCTGCGGTGATGAACAGCATGTCTGCGCCATCAATGGTTTCCGCGATACTGTCACGGTCTTCCAGTGCTGCTTCACGGCCGATCTCAGGTTTGGCGCCGGCGCCCAAGCCTTTGGTGATATCAGAGCCGATTTGCAGCACGACTTTGGCATTACTCTTTTTCAGCGCCTGCATATCCGTGTTGGCGCAAATGAACTCAACACCGGTCACGCTCTTGGTCATCATGTGCTCAACCGCGTTACCACCGCAACCACCGACACCAATTACCTTGATTACGGCGCCGTCATTCTCTTTGTCAAAAATCTCAATCATACTAACCCTCCATTGCCTATTATTTGAGTGATTGGTTTGCCCCGCACACTCGCCCTAAAAAAATTAAAAATTACCTGTAAACCAGCTTTTCATTCTTTCAAACAACCTGCCGACCGAGCCAGATTGCAAGTTACCTACCATCTGCTTTTCCACCTGCTGCTTGGCCATCAACAACAAGCCAATGCCGGTCGCATAACGCGGATTGCCCACTACCTCGGACAAGCCTTCCACCCCCCTGGGCACGCCCAGGCGTACCGGCGTGTGGAAAATCTCTTCACCAAGCTCGACCATGCCGCGCATCTGTGCCGCGCCACCGGTGATGACGATGCCGGAGGCGATCATGGATTCCATGCCACTACGGCGCAGCTCCTGCTGTACGAACTCATAAATCTCTTCCACGCGGTCTTCAATCACCTCGGTCAGTGCCTGGCAAGACAACTGGCGCGGCTCGCGTCCGTCCACCGCCGGCACTTCCACCACTTCGCGTGGATCGGCCAACTGGCGCAAGGCACAGCCATGCTTGACCTTGATCTCCTCGGCAGACTGGGTCGGCGTGCGCAAGGCCACTGCGATGTCGTTGGTGATCTGGTCACCCGCGATAGGGATCACTGCGGTATGGCGGATGGCACCATTCTTGAAAACGGCCAGATCCGTGGTACCGCCACCGATATCCACCAGGCACACACCCAGCTCTTTTTCATCATCGGTGAGCACAGACTCGCTAGAGGCCAGCGGTTGCAAGATCAGGTCGCTGACTTCCAGGCCACAGCGCTTGATGCACTTGACGATATTCTGTGCAGCAGCAATGGCACCGGTCACGATATGCACGCGTACCTCAAGGCGGATACCGCTCATTCCCAAGGGCTCGCGCACATCTTCCTGGCCATCAATAATGAATTCCTGGGTCAGGATATGCAGGATCTGCTGGTCAGCCGGCAACGCGATTGCGCGCGCGGTCTCAACCACGCGGTCAATATCACTTTGTGACACTTCGCTTTCTTTAATCTTCACCATGCCATGCGAGTTCAGGCTTTTGATATGGCTGCCGGCGATACCGGAATAAACAGTGTTGATCTTGCAATCCGCCATCAACTCGACTTCTTCGATAGCGCGCTGGATGGCCTGCATGGTGGAATCGATATTCACGACCACGCCTTTTTTCAGGCCGCGTGAAGCATGATGGCCTACCCCGATCACCTTTAAAGTGCCTTCCGGCAATATTTCAGCCGCGATCGCCACGATCTTGGATGTGCCGATATCCAGACCGACGATTAAATTTTTATCTTCTCTGACTCTACTCATGTTTTTTCCTTGCTTCCTGCCATCCCCTAAGCGCCATTACGCGGCATACGCAACGCAAAACCATTGGGATAGCGTAAATCTGCATACCGCCAATCACTTTCCGCAATCGCCGGCTGCTGGGTGTAAGCAGCGACGAATTGTTGTAACCGTTGTTTGGCGGCTTCACGCCCCAGCATCATTTGCCGTTTATCCACTGTCTTGATCTCCCAGGCACGGCGGGAGGACAGGCTTAATTGCTGAATCTGCAACGGTGTCACCGACAATGTCTGTGCAAAACTGGCATAGCCCTGTGCCAGCTCTTTCACCGCATCACCGGGTCCGTAAAATACCGGCAACTGCTCATCGGATGCCGCCTGGAACAACTCGCCATGGCGGTTGACCAGTGCCACACCACCCCAGCGGCCCAGCGCCTGGTGCTCTTCAATCTGTACCACAATGGTGTCCGGCCATTGGCGGCGCACACTGACCTTGCGCGCCCAGGGCAATTTTTCAAACGCAGTGCGTGTACGCGGCAGGTCCAGCGTATAAAAGTTACCTTTCAAATACTTGCTGACAATCAATTGGATCTGCTCATGATTGACATGGTCCAGGTTACCTTCTACCTGCACATGCTTGACCGGGAAGATAGGCAGGTGCAGCACCACGAACAGCAGGGCGTACAGCATCAGCACCACTGCCAGTGAAAACAGCAGGTTGGCAGTCCAGTTCAGCAATGTAGGTCTATGCCACATCGTTTATGCGTTCCCGTTTGAGGCCTTCAATGTTTGCTGCAAAATACTGATCACCAGTGCATCAAAATCCATGCCGGCCGCTTTGGCCGCCATAGGCACCAGGCTGTGGTCGGTCATGCCAGGGCTGGTGTTCACTTCCAGGAAATAATGTTTGCCAGCGTCATCCATCAAAAAGTCCACCCGGCCCCAGCCACTGCAACCCAGGACCTTGAAAGCCTGCAAAGCCTCGGCCTGGATCTGCTTTTCCTGTTCCGCTGACAGGCCACTCGGGCAACGGTACTCAGTATCGTCACGCAGGTATTTGGATTCGTAATCGTAGTATTCGTTTTTCGGCACAATGCGCACGATAGGCAGCACGCTGTCGCCGAGGATGCCGACTGTGTATTCGCCACCGCCGACGAACTGTTCGGCGATCACCAGGGGGTCAGATGCTTTGGCCAGCGTATAAGCCGGGTCCAGGTCGCCGGCTTGCTTGACCTTGCTGACACCTATACTGGAACCTTCATTGGCCGGTTTTACAAACACGGGCAAGCCTAGTTTCGCAATCACTTCTTCAGCGGCGGTCGCATCGTCCATCAGTACAAAATCCGGGGTGACCACGCCAGCTGCCGTCCACAGCAGTTTGGTACGCCATTTATCCATGCCCAGTGCAGACGCCATCACACCGCTGCCGGTATAAGGGATATCCATCAGCTCCAGTGCGCCCTGTATCGTGCCGTCTTCACCAAAGCGGCCATGCAAGGCGATAAACACCCTGTCATAAGCTTTCAGCGCAGACAACTCTTGCGTGGCCGGGTCAAATGCATGCGCATCAACGCCCTGGCGCTGCAATGCGGCCAACACTGCAGAACCGCTCTTCAGCGATACTTCACGCTCGCCGGAACGGCCACCGAATAACACGGCCACCTTGCCAAATTTTTGCTGTGTTGCACTCATGCTTTTAAAACGCTTTCCCCGATCACTTTGACTTCCTGTATCAATTCCACACCTTGCTTTTCACGGACTGTGGTTTTCACACGCTCAATCAGCTCTTCAATATCTGCTGCACTTGCATTGCCTAAATTCACAATGAAATTGGCATGTTTTTCTGAAACCTGCGCACCGCCGATAGTGGTGCCCTTTAAACCAGACACCTCAATCAAACGTGCTGCAAAGTCGCCTTCCGGATTACGGAAAGTAGACCCTGCGCTTGGCATATTCAGTGGCTGGCTCGCGAGTCGTTTAGCCAGCAACTGTTTAATCTGTTCTGCAGAAGCTTTGCCGTCGCCTTGCGGGATCGCGAACCAGCCACCCAGAAACCATTCATCAGCCGCCGGATGTGCCACGTGGCGATATGCAGGCTCATATTCAGCACGACTACGCACTTGTACTGCGCCACTGCGATGGATCGTTTTTACCTGATCCACCCATTGCCAGGTTTCACCGCCATAGCAACCTGCATTCATCGCCAGTGCGCCGCCTACGGTGCCGGGGATACCCGCCATGAATTCGGCGCCCACGCGGTTATTACTTGCAGCAAAACGGGCCAGCTTGGCGCAGGTCACGCCAGCATCGGCATACACCCGCTCGCCTTGCATTTCCAGTTGCTGTAAGGCCTGGTGCATCACCACTACCGTGCCGCGCACACCGCCATCACGCACCAGCAGGTTGCTGCCCAGGCCGATGAATGTCAGTGGCTCATCCGCCGGCAACTGCTGCAGAAACTGTTGCAGCTGCTCTACGTTATCTGCCAGCACCAACTGGTCAGCCTCGCCCCCTACCCGCCAGCTGGTGTAGCGTGTCAGCGGCTCATGTTGCAGCACTTGTAATGCGGTGGCGGTCATTGCGTTGCCAGCTCCCGCGTTTTCGCTGCTACGCTGCCGATGCTGCCTGCACCCATCACCACGACCACATCATCAGGCAACAGACTTTCCAGGATGGCTTGCGGCAACGCGTCTGAAGTTTCCACAAAGCGCGGCTCGACTTTGCCATTGACGCGTACCGCGCGGATCAGGCTACGGGTATCGGCAGCCACAATCGGTGCTTCACCGGCTGAATAGACTTCCGTCAGCAATAAGGCATCGACGGTAGACAGCACATTGACGAAATCCTCAAAGCAATCGCGTGTGCGGGTGTAGCGGTGCGGCTGGAAAGCCAATACCAGGCGACGTCCAGGGAATGCGCCACGCGCTGCGGCAATCACTGCCTGCATCTCCACCGGGTGGTGGCCGTAATCGTCAATCAATGTCGCATGCCCGTTAGTCACCGGGATCTCGCCATAACGCTCGAACCTGCGGCCTACGCCCCTGAATTCAGCCAATGCTTTCAGGATGGCCGCATCCGGCACATTCAATTCAGTCGCAATCGCAATCGCTGCCAGTGCATTCAATACATAGTGATGACCAGGCAGATTGAGTGTGACTTCATTGCGCACCGTAGTACCGTTTTTGCGGATCAGCGTGAAATGCATTTTGCCGCCATCGGCCACGATGTTTTCAGCACGGATACTGGCATCTTCATGTGTGCCGTAAGTCGTCACCGGACGGGTCACGCGCGGCAGGATCTCGCGTACATTGGCATCATCAATGCACATCACGGCCATGCCCCAGAACGGGATCTGCTGCAGGAACTCGACAAACGCTGTTTTCAGCTTGTCGAAGCTATGCTCATAGGTATCCATGTGGTCCTGGTCAATATTGGTGACCACCGCCAGCACCGGATTCAGGTGCAGGAAGGACGCATCCGACTCATCAGCTTCCACCACTATCCATTCGCCGGTGCCCAGTTTGGCGTTGGCACTGGCTGCTTCCAGCTTGCCGCCGATCACAAAGGTCGGATCCATACCGGCTTCAGCCAGGATGCTGGCGATCAGGCTGGTGGTCGTGGTTTTGCCATGCGTACCTGCCACGGCTATGCCCTGCTTGAAGCGCATCAGTTCGGCCAGCATCAGCGCACGCGGGATCACCGCTACTTTGCGCGCACGCGCAGCGATGATTTCCGGATTTTCTTCATTGATGGCACTGGATACTACGACCACATCGGCATCACCCAGATGCTCGGTCGCATGTCCGTGGTACACAGTTGCACCAAAGCCTTGCAAACGCCTGGTGGTCGCATTGCTGGCGAGGTCGGAGCCGCTGACTTCAAAGCCCAGATTCAGCAACACCTCGGCAATGCCGCTCATGCCTGAACCGCCTATACCGACAAAATGAATTTTTTTAACTTTATGTTTCATACAATGCTTTGCTTCTCGTTTGCTTTTGCCAGTTGCCGGCAAATGTCAGCTACCTGCTGTGTAGCCTGTGGCCTGGCTAACGCCCGCGCTTTTTGTGCCATCACCAGACAGGTACTGCGGTCCAATGATTTCAGGGTATCCGCCAGTTGCGCCACATCCAGGTCGCGTTGCTGGATCAGCAACGCCGCACCCGCATGTTGCAGGTATGCGGCATTCGTGGTCTGGTGGTCATCCACCGCAAACGGGAACGGCACCAGTATGCTGGCTGCCCCAACATTCGCCAGCTCAGCCACAGTCAGTGCACCGGCACGGCAAATCACCAGGTCAGCCCACGCATATACTTCCGCCATATCCTGGATGAAGGCACGGCAATCAGCGGCGACTCCTGCTTCGGCATAAGCCTTTTTCAATGCTTCAATATGTTTCTCACCCGCCTGGTGAATGATCTGCGGGCGCTCGTTCTGTGGCAGTTGTGCGAATGCTTTTGGCAATAGCGTATTCAACGCCGCAGCGCCCAGGCTGCCGCCGACCACCAGCACGCGCAACACACCATGATGTTCTGCAAAACGGGCTTCCGGCACCGGCAAAGTGGTGATGGCTTCACGCACTGGATTACCCACTGTTTCGCCTCGTTTACCAAGCGCGCCAGGAAAACCGGTCAATATGCGGTTTGCGAGATTAGCTAACACTTTATTGGTCAGGCCGGCGACAGAATTCTGCTCATGGATCACCAGCGGGATGCCTGCCATTTTCGCCATCACGCCACCCGGGAATGCCGCAAACCCCCCCATACCCAACACTACATCTGGTTGATGCCGGGCTATCACGTCCTTCGCTTGTGCAAATGCACGGGTTAGTTTCACTGGCAGTGTCAGCCAGCCTTGCAGACCTTTGCCACGCACACCCTGCATGGTCATCATGGCTTTGTCATAAGGCTTGTCGGCGATCAGGCGATTTTCCATACCACCTTCGGTAGCCAGCCAGACGATCTTCCAGCCTTGCGCGTGCAAAGCATCAGCCACAGCCATTGCCGGGTAAACATGACCACCCGTGCCGCCGGCCATCACCATCAATGTATGTTGGCCGCTCATGTTTGCAGCCCTTTCTGCAGACGCCTGTTGTGGCTTCGGCCGCTACGCTTAACTTGTTCAGCATGCGCTGAACAAGTTAGCCTACGCCGAAATAGAAGGCCGTTTTCCAACCCAATATTTTTGAAAACTAGAGGCTGCGTCATGTCGTCAACCCTTTTTGAAGCCTTCTATTTTCAAAATCGATGCGCAATAACACGGACAAAGCAATGCAGTTCGCTAGGATGCCGCTACCGCCATAAGACAGCAGTGGCAACGTCAAGCCTTTAGTCGGCAGCAAACCCATGTTCACGCCCATATTGATAAAGCCCTGCACGCCCATCCAGACGCCGATGCCTTGTGCCAACAATGCAGCGTAATAACGCTCGTTCGCCACGGCTTCCTTGGCGATGCTGAAGGCGCGTATCACCAGCCAGGCAAACAGCAGCACAACGACCATCACACCGACATAGCCGAGTTCTTCCGCAACCACCGCCAGCAGGAAGTCGGTATGCGCTTCCGGCAGATACAATAATTTTTCAACGCTGCCACCCAGACCTACGCCCCAGAACTCACCACGGCCGAATGCGATCAGCGCGTGGGACAGTTGGTAGCCGGTATCAAACGGGTCATCAAAAGGATTCAGGAAACCTTTCATGCGCTCCAGACGGTAAGGCTCCATCACCACCAGGCCTATCACGGCCAGCGGCAAAGCGCCCAGCATCGCCAGGAACACTTTCAGGTTCACACCACCCAGCCACATGATGGAAAACGCAATCGATGCGGTTACTGCAAAAGCACCAAAATCCGGTTCTTTCAGCAGCAATACCCCGACAAACACCATCACGCCCAGCATAGGCAAAAAGCCCTTTTTGAAGCTGTGCATATTGCTTGCCTTGCGCACGGCATAATCCGAAGCGTACATGGCGATAAACAGCTTCATCAGTTCAGAAGGCTGCAAGTTCATCACCAGCAGTGAGATCCAGCGGCGGCTGCCGTTGACCACTTTGCCTATACCGGGGATCAGCACCAGGATCAGCAACACGATGCCGAACACGAACAGGTAGGGTGACATTTTCTGCCACCAGGCCATGGGTATCTGGAACACGACCACGGCTGCCACCAGGCCGACCACGATATACAAGGCCTGGCGCATCAGGAAATAGGTACTGTTATGCCCGAACATCTTGCTCGAATCTGCATATGCGATAGAGGCGGAATACACCATGACCATGCCGAATGCCAGCAATGACAGCACCACCCACACCAGCGACATATCGTAGCTGGGCGAGTTGTAGCGCTCGCGTGTCATCATCAGCGGACCAAGCATGCCGCCTCCATGGATTTGACTGCATCCACAAACACCTGCGCCCTGTGCTCGTAGTTCCGGAACATATCGAAACTGGCGCAGGCTGGTGACAGCAACACGGCATCACCGGCTTCTGCCAGTGTTTTTGCGATATGCACAGCCGCGGTCAGGTCTACCGCATCCACCACCGGCACCTGGATGTTTTGCAGTACCTGCTGGATTTTCGGGCCATCACGGCCTATCAGCACCACAGCCCTGGCGTGCTGGATAACAGCCTCACGCAACGGGCTGAAATCCTGGCCTTTGCCATCACCACCGGCGATCAGCACTACTTTCTGCGGCCTGCCCTGCTTGAGCATGCCGCTGATGGCCGCAGTCGTCGCGCCTACATTGGTGCCTTTGGAGTCGTCATAAAAATCGACTTCTTCGATATTGGCCACCCACTCCACGCGGTGTGGCAAGCCGGTGAAAGACTGCACCGTATGCAGGATGGACACCTTGTCTATGCCTATCGCCTGCGTTAACGCGATCGCCGCCAGTGCATTGGCGATATTGTGCTTGCCGCGGATGTGCAGGCTGTCGGCCTCGATATAATGCCGGTGGCCGGCGCACAGCCAGCCAAGGTCATTCAAGCCATAATCATTGATGGTAGGTGCCGGGTTTACGCCGAATGACACCTGTGGCAACTGACCGGCCAGTGCTGCACTGGCAGGGTCATCCCGGTTCACCACGGCGATACGTGCATTCTGGTAGATGCGCGCCTTGGATTGCGCGTAATCCTGCATGCCTTCGTACCTGTCCATATGATCTTCGGACAGATTGAGTACAGTCGCCGCATCCACCTGCAAATGATGGGTGGCTTCCAGCTGGAAACTGGACAGCTCCAGTACATAGACATCCGGTGCCGTCATCTGCAGGGTATCCAGCACCGGCACGCCGATATTACCGGCGACTATGGTGTTCAGGCCTGCCTGTTTGCAGATCTCGCCGACCAGCGTAGTCACTGTGGTCTTACCGTTAGAACCCGTGATCGCGATCACTTTGGCATAAGGCGCACGGAAACGCGCAAACAGTTCGATATCACCGATCACGCTCTTGCCCTGTGCCATCAACTGCTGCAGCACAGGTTCTTTCAGTGACACACCAGGGCTGGTGACTATGGTATCCATTGCTGACAGCAAAGCGATATTGAATGGCCCCAGGTGGCATTCCACATTCGGGAAATCTTCCAGCAGTCGATCCTGGCCTGGCGGATGCAGGCGTGAGTCAAACATCACGACTTCTGCACCCATTTGACGCAGCCAGCGCAAAGCAGAGAAGCCGGTGTCACCCAGTCCTATCACGCCTACCCGCTGCTGTTCAAATTGTTTTTTCATGCATTCACGCCCGAGAGAATTTATGTTTCTATAAAGTGCTATTAACCGTTATCTCAGCTTCAGGGTGGATAAACCCACCAGTACCAGCATCATGGTGATGATCCAGAACCGCACGACCACCTGCGTCTCTTTCCAGCCTTTTTGTTCATAGTGATGGTGCAAAGGCGCCATCAGGAAAATACGTTTGCCGGTACCGGTCATTTTTTTGGTGTATTTGAAATACAGCACTTGTGCCGCCACTGAGAAAGTCTCTACCACGAACACACCACCCATGATGAACAGTACGATCTCCTGGCGCACAACCACTGCCACCGCACCCAATGCCGCACCCAGTGCCAGCGCGCCGACATCACCCATGAATACTTCTGCCGGGTAGGCGTTGAACCACAGGAAACCCAGGCCGGCCCCGGCCATCGCGGCACAGAACACCATCAACTCACTGGCACCTTCCACATAGGGGATGCCAAGATATTTGGCGAAAACGATGTGCCCGGTCACATAGGAGAACAGCGCCAGTGCCGCCGCGACCATCACGGTAGGCAAGATGGCCAGACCATCCAGGCCATCGGTCAGGTTGACAGCATTACTGCTGCCGACGATCACCAGGTAAGTCAGCACGATGAAACCGACCGCGCCCAACGGCAGCGCTAGGTGTTTGAAAAAAGGCACGATCAGTGTGGTTTCAACCGGCGTGGTGGAGGTGGCGTACAAAAATACGGCAACGCCAAAGCCGATCAGGCTTTGCCAGAAATACTTCTCTTTGGCGGACAAGCCTTTCGGGTTCTTATATACCACCTTGCGGTAGTCATCGACCCAGCCTACTGCGCCGAAACCCAGGGTGGTGATCAGCACTACCCAGATAAAGCGGTTGTGCAGGTTGCCCCACAACAAGGTGGAGATCGCGATAGCCACCAGGATCAGTGCCCCGCCCATGGTCGGCGTACCGGCTTTAACCAGATGTGTCTGCGGGCCATCGTCACGTACCGCCTGGCCGACCTTGTATTCAGTCAGTTTTCGTATCATGGCCGGACCGACCATGAATGAAATGGCCAGGGCAGTGAGGGTCGCCAGCACCGCGCGCAATGTGATGTAATCAAATACGTGGAATCCCCGTACATCCGACGACAGCCATTTTGCCAATTCCAGTAACATAAGTTTTCCTATTTCCCCACCAGCTCGGCGGCTTGTGTTTCCACCAACGCGTTCACCACACGTTCCATTTGCATGAAACGTGATCCCTTCACCAATACAACATCTGCTGCATTCGTATTTGCCTGCACCGCTGCGATCAATGCTTCTATGCTGCCAAAATGCTCCGCCTGTTCGCCAAAGGCACTGACCGCAGCTTTGGCGTGCTTACCGAGGGCATACATTGCGGCTATGCCATTGTCTTTGGCATAACGGCCTATGGCGGCATGCATGGCTTCGGCGTCATCACCCAGTTCACCCATGTCGCCCATGACAAATACAGTGCGCTGGCGGGATTCACGTAATACATCCAGCGCCGCTTTCATCGAATCGGGATTGGCGTTATAAGTGTCATCTATGACCCTGGCACCATTGGTAGCGACTTTCTGCTGCAAACGTCCTTTAACGCCACCGAAACCTTGCAGGCCCTGGGCGACTTCCTGCAGGCTGGCACCGGCAGCAAGGCTGGCAGCAGCCGCAGCGAGGGCGTTCATGATGTTGTGTGCACCTGGTACGGCCAATGTGAGTGCAATCGATTCGTCGTGGTAATGCACGTTGAATGAAGATGAATCTCCTGCAACCATTTCGCCGCGTACTTCTGCTTCAGCACTGATACCGAATGTGATCACGCGGCGCTGTTCGTTCAAACCGCGCCAGTAGGCAGCAAACTCACTGTCAGCATTGATCACGGCGATACCGTTATCCGCCAGCCCGGCAAAAATCTCGCCCTTGGCTTTTGCAATGTTTTCGCGTGAACCCAGCTCACCGATATGCGCAGTGCCGGCATTGTTGATCACCGCCACATTCGGCCGTGCAATGCGGGTCAGATAGTCGATTTCACCCAGGTGATTCATGCCCATTTCGATGACGGCGCTGCGATGAAACGGACGCAGGCGTAACAAGGTCAATGGCATGCCGATATCATTGTTGAAGTTGCCGGCGGTAGCCAGCACCTTGTCAGCGCCGCCAGCGTGTATTTGCATGATGGCGGCGATCATTTCCTTGGTAGTGGTTTTACCGTTGCTGCCGGTCACTGCGATCATGGATGTGCCCAGGTGCTGGCGCCAGTAAGCAGCCAGCTGGCCCATGGCGAGCCTGGTATCGGGAACCTCTATCACAGGCAGCTCGGACTTGACCGGGCGTGAAACCAGTGCAGCAGAAGCCCCCAGCGCGGTCACCTGGGGAATGAAATCATGGCCATCAAACTTTTCACCTGACAAAGCAACGAATAGCTGGCCTGGCTGTACGCGACGGCTGTCGCTGTCCACAGAAGTGACCGTGATCGTCGTGGACTGTCCGCCCGGCGTATGTAATGTGCCGTGCAATACGTCTGCCACGGTTTGCAATGACATCATGATTGCGCCCTCTTTTTCAGCGCATTCAGCACCCACTCGGCATCACTGAACGGATAGCGTATGCCCTGAATTTCCTGATAGTCTTCATGGCCTTTGCCAGCCACCAGTACTACATCGCCCTTGTTCGCGCGCGTCACTGCCAGGGCGATCGCCTTGGCACGGTCGGTTTCCATGGTGAATTCGCGGGTCAGGCCTTCAGAAATGGCGGCAATGATGGCGTAAGGATTTTCGCTGCGCGGATTGTCATTGGTCACAATGACATGATCAGCCAATGTACCGGCGATACGCCCCATGTCACTACGCTTACCGGCATCGCGGTCACCGCCGCAACCGAAGACGCAGCTTAATTTGCCACGTGCCTGTATGCGCAGGGTCTGCAACGCTTTTTCCAGTGCATCCGGCGTATGTGCGTAATCGACTACCACCAGCGGCAGATCACCGCCACCAAACATCTGCATGCGCCCGGCCACCGGCACCAGGCCGGAAACTGCCTGCAAGGCCGCAGGCAAAGCCACATCGTTGACCAGCAGGCATCCCAGCACTGCCAGCACGTTGTAGACGTTGAATTGCCCCAGCGCATGCAACTGCACCACGCCATTGCCCTGCGGCGTACGCACCTGGATCTCAAAACCGGTGGCGTGCATAGTCACTGCCGTCGCACAGATATCCGCCTGTTGCAGCCCGTAACTCAGTACCTGCTTGCCTGCTTTACGCAAGCGGTCAACCAGCTCCGCGCCGAACGCATCATCGGCATTGATCACCGCCGCTGTCAGCGTTTGCCATTCAAACAGCTTTTGCTTGGCCTGCTGGTAGGCTTCCATGGTCAGGTGATAATCCAGGTGATCACGGGTCACGTTAGTGAATACCGCTACGTCAAATGCGACGCCATTCACACGCCCCTGGTCCAGGCCGTGCGAAGAAACCTCCATGGCGACCATGGACACATCTTCCAGCACAAAATTGGCAAGTACTTTTTGCAGCTCCACCGGGCCTGGCGTAGTGTTCTGGGTAGGTTGCAGATCATCCAGCGTGCCGTTACCCAGCGTACCTATCACTGCCGATTTGCGTTGCAGGAAGCTGTAAGCCTGCGCGAGCCAGTGGGTGACGGTGGTTTTACCGTTAGTACCGGTGACACCTATGCACCACACCTGTTCGGAAGGGTCTTTGTAGAACTGGCTGGCGATATGCCCTACCTGCGATTTCAGGTCAGGGATCGCGATATTGTGTATATTCCATTCCGGATTCCAGTCGAAACCCTGGCTATCCCAAATCACCGTGTTGGCGCCTTTGGCGATCGCATCCGGAATATAGTCCCGGCCATCGCCATGCTGGCCCGCGTAAGCCAGGAACAGGCCGTGCTTTTCCACCTGCCGGCTGTCAGCCGTGATGCCATGTACCGGTGCCGGGATAATGTATTTACTCACATCGCCTCCGGTTCAGCGACCAGCTCGGCCGGCGATGTGACCGGCGTAGCACTGCTATCCTGCGGGATCGCCAGCATGCGCAACACATCATTCATGACTGCACTGAACACCGGTGCAGCCACGCTGCCGCCGTAATACTCACCATTGCTCGGCTCATCTATCATGACCGCCATGATCAGGCGCGGATTGGATGCCGGCACCATGCCGACAAAAGAACCTACGTATTTGTCATGCTCGTAACCATGCGCGCCCAGCTTGTGCGCGGTACCGGTTTTACCACCTACGCGATAGCCGGTGACTTGCGCTTTCAGTGCGGTACCGCCAGGCTGGACCACCAGCTCCAGCATATCTTTCACCGAGTTGGCCACCTTGGCGGAAAACACCTGGCGACCTACCGGCGGCTCAGACAATTTGGTCAGGGTCACAGGCATCAGCTCGCCTTCGTTGGCGAATACGGTGTAGGCACGCGCCAGTTGCAACAGAGTCACGCTGATACCGTGGCCGTAGGACATGGTGGCCTGCTCGATTGGGCGCCAGGTTTTGTAATCGCGGACCTTACCGGAGGCTTCACCCGGGAAACCGATCTTTGTAGGCGCGCCAAAACCAAGCTGGATATAGGTGTTCCACAATTGTTCGCGGTTTAATTCCAGCGCCATTTTGGCAGAACCTACGTTGGATGATTTCTGTATCACCTGCGACACGCTCAGCATCTGGTTAGGGTGTGCATCATGAATCGTAGCGGTACCTACACGCAGATAGCCCGGTGCAGTCTGGATCTTTGTATCAGGCTGGTAGGGGCCGAATTCCATCGCAGCGGCAGCAGTGACCGGCTTCATGGTGGAGCCAGGCTCAAAAATGTTGACGATGGCCGAGTTGCGCAGCTTGCTGGCGACATTACCGGGGTTATTCGGGTTATAGGTAGGGATATTGACCAGCGCCAGCACTTCGCCGGTCTTGGCATCCAGCACGACAGCTGCACCCGCTTTGGCCTTGTGTTTTTCCACAGCGCGCAGCAATTCGCGATGCACCACATACTGCACGGTGCGGTCTATGCTCAGCACCAGGTCCTGGCCATCATGCGGCAACTTGATCGCAACCAGGTCTTCCACCACATGGCCTTTACGGTCACGCACGAAATCGCGCTTGCCTGAGGTGCCGGACAACACGCTGTTGCGGTAAAGCTCCATGCCTTCCACACCAGTGTCATCCACACCGGTGAAACCGACGATATGTGCCGCCACTTCTGCCGCAGGGTAGAAGCGTTTGTACTCTTTCTGACTGAATACGCCGGGCACTTTCATCGCCATTACCTGTTTTGCCACATCGGGCGCCACTCTCCGTTTGATATATACAAATTCTTTTTTCTTTTGCTGCACTTTTTGCTGCAAATCTTTTGGCCGCATTTCCAGCAACTTGGCCATCTGTTTCAATTGCGCCGCCGATATCTGCACATCGGTCGGGTTCATCCATAACGACTCTACCGGCAGGCTGATCGCCAATGGCTTGAAGTTACGGTCATAAATCTTGCCGCGGTGAGGCATCAATTCCACCTTACGGCGTGAAAAGGCTTCACCTTTTTTAATCAGATAATCCTTGTGCAGGGTCTGCAAATAAAACCCGCGTCCCAGCAACAACACAAAACTCAGCAGCAACAGCACCAGCAGCGTTCTTCTGCGCCAGGCCGGCAGTTTCACCAGCTTATGTTGACTCTCTTTAAGCAGCATGCCCGTTCACTGACCTACACTGCTTAAGGCGCAACCACAGGCGCAGGCGGCACGTCTACCACGATGACCTGTGTCTGCTGCATGCTGGGGCTATGCATATGCAATTTAGCGGTGGCAAGCTCTTCCAGCCGCGAATGCATGGCCCAGGTACTTTGCTCGATCTGCAGCTGGTCATACTCGGTCATATATTGCTTGGTCAGCATCTCCTGCCGGTCCAGCTCAAAATACAATTTGCGCGCCTTGTACTGCGCGGTCACCACACCCAGCGCCATCGCAATCGTTACCGCAAACAAAATCAGGTTCAGCCGTATCACTAGTACACTTCACGATCACTGGACATGGGTGCGCTCAGCCACACGCAATACCGCACTGCGTGAACGCACATTTGCAGCTACTTCCGCCTTGCCAGGCTTGATCGCCCTGCCGATCGCCTGCAGGCGTGGCTGCGGCAGATCCCTGGCACGCACAGGCAAACCTGCGGGCAGGTTATCCCTATCCATTTCCGACTGGATAAAACGCTTTACGATGCGGTCTTCCAGCGAGTGGAAGCTGATGACCGCCATCCGGCCACCCTGCCGCAGCAAGCGTAAACAGTCCGGCAGCACTAGCGAGAGTTCCTCAAGCTCTTGATTGACGAAAATCCGTAGAGCCTGAAATGTGCGCGTTGCAGGGTTCTGGCCCGGCTCAATCTTTGGGATGGCGCCTGCCACGACCTTGGCAAGTTGTCCCGTAGTGGTGATGGCGTGCCCATCTTCGCGCTCCTTAACAATCGCCCTTGCAACCTGCTTAGCAAACCGTTCTTCACCATAGTCCCTTATCACCTCAACCAATTGCTTCTCTGAAATTGTCGCCAGCCACTCTGCGGCGGTTCTGCCACGACTCTGATCCATACGCATATCCAGCGGTCCGTCAAAACGGAAGCTGAATCCGCGCTCACCTTCATCGATTTGCGGGGAAGAAATCCCCAAATCGAGCAAAATGCCATCCACTGCATCCACACCCAGCTCTGCCAGCACTTCCGTCATGGCTGAAAAATGGGCATGCGCCACATCGAAGCGTTCGTCAGTGATGGTATTTGCATGCGCAATCGCCGCCAGATCACGATCAAGCGCAATCAGCCGGCCTTGTGAACCCAGTTTGGAAAGTATGAGACGGCTGTGGCCGCCGCGCCCGAATGTGCCATCCACATAAACGCCATCGGCACGCACGTTGAGTGCTTCCACAGCCTCATGCAATAGCACCGTGATGTGGCTGGCGGCTGGCGACACAGACGTTTCCGTCGAAGACGCGGGCGCTGACTTCGCGCCCGTCATCATAGTGAGAATCCCTCTAGTTCCTGAGGGATCTGTAATTGATCGGCAGACATGAGTTTTTCCAGCTGCTGATCCCAGGCAGCTACATCCCATAACTCAAAATGACTGCCCTGCCCAACCATCATCACCTCTTTATCCAGGTGGGCAAACTTGCGCAGCACTGCATTCACCAGCAAACGCCCCGCTGAATCCAGCTGCAGCACATCGGCCTGGCCGACGATCATGCGCTGTATGCCACTGATCTGAGGATTGAAACTGGACAAGCTGGTAAGCTTGGTTTCGATAGGCTCCCAAGCCGCTTGCGGGTACAGGATCAGGCAACGGTGCGGGTGTGCGGTGAGCACGACCTCACTTTGCCCACCTGCGGTCAGGGCGTCCCTATGCTTGGCCGGCACACTTAGCCGTCCTTTAGCATCTAAACTTAACTGTACTGCCCCGCGAAACATGGTTACCTGATCACCTTTTTGCACGCTTGTGAGAAAATTTCCCACAATTCAACACAAAATCACCCTTTTGCACACTATAGATAAAATAAAAGTGCTTGGCAAGCACTTTGGTGGAAAAATTTTCTTTAAAGACAAAGACTTACGCTACTTTAACAAGTCAATTTAAATCAAGAGATTGGCGCACAAAATAAATAAACTCGTTTAATAAAAATAGCTATCTCATTGAAAATATTGAATAATTAAAAAATGTTAGTTTTTCTGACATTTTTTGCATTAAAACCCGTCATTTCTGGTCGAATCAGGTGCACTCAATCCATCACGAAACAAATCCTTTTATGTCACGCAGACTGAAGTTTTTCCTGATAGCTACCGGCATCCTTCTAGCCATGGAATGGCGCTCGCTGTTCTATTACCTCTCGCCGCCACCGGCATTCGGCAAAGGCGAGGTCACGCTGTATGCAACCGACTGGTGCCCTTACTGCAAGAAAACACGCACCCTGCTTGAGCAAAAAGGTGTGACATATAAGGAATACAACATTGAAACCTCGGAAGAAGGCAGGGACCAGTACCAGCGCCTGGCCGGCAAAGGGGTACCGGTATTGCTGATAGACGGAGAAGTGATACGCGGGTACAACGAAAAAAACATCGTTGCCGCACTCGAGCACTGGCAATACAGCCAGGCCGTGAAAATGGAAAGTAAAGCCAACCGGTAAGCCGGGTTCTGTAACTACTTGCGTAGCTGACAGTCATTCCTCTAGGCGTGCAATTACTCACACGCTCAAGCTATCTACCCGCTGGCAGCGCGAGCCACGCCTTATTACTTGCGTAAAATGCCAGCCTATTTGATATTGCTGCAGATGGAGGTTACCGCGTTTCACATCCACCTCCCGAAAGAGGTTTACTCGTCTCTGTGGCCCTATTCCTCACCTTATACCTTACGGCTTTCAGCGTACGGCCGTTAGCCGTCATCCCGCTCTGTGCAGCCCGGACTTTCCTCCCCTCACATACGCAAGCGGCGACTGTCTGGTTGGCTTCAGACCGATTTTATCATGAAGCAAAAAACACTTGCCGACGGATTCATTAAAGAATTACACTCAACCGCATGTTTTATCTGGACTTATTCAAACAACTCAACAAATATCGGGTGCAATATCTGCTGATCGGCGGACTCGCCATCTCCATGCATGGCATAGAACGTGCCACCATGGACATTGACATCACTATCGCCATGAATCCAGAGAACCAGGAAAACCTGATATCCTGGGCGCAATCATTGAATTTAAAACCGGTGCTACCCGTTCCATTGCAAAGCCTGAAAGACATCGCATTACTCAAACTGTGGCAACAGGAAAAAAATCTTCTGGCTTTTGCGCTAACTACACCAGAGGTAGCAGGCGTCACAATTGATATCCTGTTGTTTCCTTCGGTAGACTTTGCTGAGATGCAGAGACGTGCCGTACATTTCGACATTGACCAGATTGATATCCCCGTGGCATCTATCGATGACCTTATCCTGCTAAAACAGGCCGCAGGCAGACCCATAGATTCAAGTGATATAGAACACTTGAAAAGATTGAAAAGGTAATGGACATGCAAGGCGAATTCAAGCGCGAGGACAGAACCTATTTACTGAGTGATGAACGCATGACTGCATTCCAGGCACTCACACCTGCGCAGCGTCTGGCCTGGGTTGAGCAAATGGCCGCTTTCTTACGCAAGGCTGCGGCTGCGAGGAAAAACCAGAATCCCGGTCACTCACACAAGCCTTAATAAATTGATTAGACCAACCGTATGACTCAAGAAAAAACCGGCCAGCTCGACCCTTCATGGCAAGCCCAGATCGGCGCAGAATTTGACAAGCCTTATATGCAATCTCTCAAGGCGTTCTTACAGCAGGAAAAAGCAGCGGGCAAAACGATTTATCCACCTGGCCCGCTGATTTTCAATGCGTTTAACCATACCCCATTCGACAAGGTGCGCGTGGTGATCATAGGGCAAGACCCTTACCATGGACCGGATCAGGCCCATGGATTGAGTTTTTCAGTGCAGGAAGGCGTGGCTTTACCACCATCACTGATGAATATTTTCAAGGAAATAGAATCAGATATCGGTGTCCGCATGAGCCGCAGTGGTGATTTAACGCCATGGGCAGATCAAGGCGTACTGTTGCTGAATGCGACACTGACCGTGCAGATGGCCAACGCCGGCTCGCACCAGAATCGCGGCTGGGAGCAATTCACCGATGCGGCGATCACCGCGCTGAATGCGCACAGGGAAGGGCTGGTATTTGTGTTATGGGGCAGTTATGCGCAAAAGAAAGGGGCCATGATAGACCCCAACAAACATCTGGTTTTAAAGTCAGTACATCCGTCGCCACTATCGGCGCACCGCGGCTTCTTTGGCAACCGTCAGTTTTCGAAGATTAATGAATATCTGGTGTCTCGCGGTCAAATGCCCATTTCCTGGCAACTTTAATATAGAAACAAAACTTCAAAAACTCTGCTGCAACCCGACTGACTTACACCAATTTCCACGCCACCGTTTGCCCGGCACGTAACGGCACCAGCACATCGTCAGCGAATGGAATAGCTTCAGGCACCAACCACTCTTCCTTGCGCAAGATGATCTTGTCAGTATTACGTGGCAGATTGTAAAAATCCGGCCCATAAAAACTGGCGAAACCTTCCAGCTTGTCCAGCGCACCTGCTGCTTCAAAAGCTTCAGCATAGAACTCAATGGCTGCATGGGCAGTATACATACCGGCACAGCCGCAACTTGCCTCCTTGGCGGATTTAGGATGTGGTGCACTGTCGGTGCCGAGGAAGAATTTCGGCGAGCCTGAGATCGCCGCTTTCACCAAAGCCTGCCTGTGCGTTTCACGCTTAAGCACCGGTAAACAATAATGGTGCGGACGGATGCCACCGGTAAACATGGCATTGCGGTTCATCAACAAGTGATGCGCAGTGATAGTCGCTGCCAGATTCTCCGAACCTTGCGCCACAAACTCAGCGGCGTCTTTGGTAGTGATATGTTCAAACACCACCTTCAGGCCAGGGAAATCTTTCAACAACGGTTGCAAATGGCGCTCGATAAACACTTTTTCGCGGTCAAAGACATCAATCTCGGCATCGGTCACTTCGCCATGGATCAGCAATGGCATGCCCAGCTTTTCCATTTCAGCCAGCACGGCGGCACATTTTGCCAGGCTGGTGACACCGGAATCACTATTGGTAGTCGCGCCCGCCGGGTATAACTTCACCGCTTTCACCACGCCATCCTGATGCGCACGTGAGATTTCATCAGCCGCCATATTGTCGGTAAGGTACAAGGTCATCAGCGGCTCAAAAACCAGCCCCGCAGGCAATGCCTGTTTGATACGGTCATAATAAGCACCCGCGGCATCAGCCGTGGAAACCGGTGGACGCAAGTTAGGCATCACGATGGCGCGGGCAAACTGCCTTGCTGTATCAGGCAAAACTGCTTTCAGCGTCTCGCCATCGCGCAAATGTAAATGCCAGTCATCCGGGCGTGTAATCGTCAGTTGAGTTGTCATATCAGTAATATCTTGAAAGTTTAAACGGCGGCTTTGAATGCCAGCGCCGCCTCATAGAGTTCGTTTTTCTTATGGCCGGTGATATCCGTGGCCAAGGCAACAGCCTGTTTTAATGGCAGCTCCTGCAACAAGCGCTTGAGGATACGCTGTGTATCATCATCAAGCCCCTCCTGCTTTTGCAACGGTGCCGGGTGAATCAGGACCACAAATTCACCACGCTGCTGGTTGCTATCTGCCTTTAACCAGTCTACCGTCCCTGTCAAGGAGCTGGTGTGTATGGTTTCAAAAGTCTTGGTCAGCTCGCGGGCGATGGTCAGCAAACGCTCGCCGCCGAATACCGTTTGCATATCCTCCACACATTCAACAATACGGTGCGGAGCTTCATACAATACCAGGGTGACCGGGTTGGCTTTCAGCGATTCCAGCCGCTTACGGCGCTGCGAACTGCTGGCTGGCAAAAATCCTTCGAAGCAGAAACCAGCTTGCGTGATGCCAGAGGCGGATAATGCTGCAATCACTGCACTGGCTCCTGGAATAGGCGTCACTTTGATACCTGCCGCCCGCACCGCCTGCACGACTACAGCACCCGGGTCGCTGACCGCAGGCGTGCCGGCATCCGTCACCAGCGCAATCGACTCTCCTGCCTGCAAACGTTTCAGCAGCGCCTCTGCCGAATGCTGCTCATTATGCTCATGCACGGCAATCAGTGGTTTGCTGATCCCAAAATGCCGCAACAAGCCTACCGTATGCCGGGTATCTTCCGCGGCGATTGCATCAACCAGCTTCAAGGTTTCCAGCGCACGCAGGGTAATGTCGCCTAAATTGCCGATTGGTGTCGCCACCACATATAATGTACCCAACGTATCCATGCCGGTATTTTAAGGCATCGCGACAGTTTCGCTAAGCATAATAGAAAGATTACAACGCCGGGCTCTTATGAAACTGAATCTCAATAATAAAGGCATTGCTGCTGAAGCGGCGGCGGCCAGGTTTCTAACACAGCAAGGGCTGCTTTTGTTAGCGCAGAACTATAGCTGCCGCTTTGGGGAAATTGACCTGATCATGCGTGACAACGCCACACTGGTGTTTGTGGAGGTCAGATTACGCAGCAACCTGAAGTTCACCAGTGCCGCCGATAGCATACACCTGCACAAACAGCAAAAGCTGATCCGCGCTGCCCAGTTTTACTTGCAAAGCCAGGATATCAACAGCCCTTGCCGGTTTGATGTGGTGCTGTTCGACAACACCAGCTTCACATCGCCAAACTGGATTCGTAATGCAATCGACACATAAAAAGCGTAGAATTTTATTTATAGCCTGCTGTCACACCCATCATCTTCAAGTTTTATCCCGTTGACCTTATATATAACAAACCCTTTATATACAGCAGAAGAAGGAAACCTCATGATTCAAAAAATCTCCACCAGAAAAATCTCCGCCATTGCCTTGTTATTGATCAGCACACAACTGAGCGGCTGTTTTCCCGTCGTCGTCGGTGGCGCTGCAGCAGGTGGTGCGATGGCAGCAGATCGCCGTTCTTCAGGCATTTATGTGGAAGATGAGAATATCGAATTGAAAACATTGAAGCGTCTTTCCCAGTATATGGACAAGGCTTCGCATATCAATGTCACCAGTTACAACCGTATCGTGCTGCTGACCGGTGAAGTGCCTAACGATGGGCAGCAGAAGCAGGCAGAGACCCTGACCCGCGAGATCTCCAATGTGCGTGATATCCATAACGCCATCACTGTAGGCCCGGCTTCTTCGATTGGTGACCGCAGCAATGACACGTACATCACCACCAAAGTGAAAGCGCGCTTCGTCAGTGAAAACCTGTTCCCGTCCAATGTCGTGAAAGTAGTGACGGAAGCCAGCGTGGTCTACCTGATGGGTATCGTTTCCGAGAAGGAAGCCGAAGATGCGGTGGAAATCGCCAGAACCACTGAAGGTGTGTCCAAAGTAGTCAAAGCCTTTGAGTACACCAGATAAATTTTAGCCGTATAAATTTTTGATATTAAAGCTTTAAGGGAAACAGAATGGAAGACCAGGAAATCATCATTCAAGGGATCACGCTAGCCGGGAAACCTTTTCGCCCCAGCGATTGGGTAGACCGGATGTGCAGCACTTATGCCAGCTTTGGCGTGGATAAGAAGTTGCGCTACTCCCCTTATTTAAAACCGAAGCTGGTCAATAATGTGCGTAGTTTGTCCGTGGATATGAAACTGAAACAGGTAAATCCGGAAGGATTCGAGCAACTGATCCAGTTTGCCAAGGAAAACCAGCTGAGCATCATCAATGCGGCCGGAGAAGCAGTGACTATCGATTAGTTTCTACTGCTTGTTGCCATCAGGTGGCGCGGCGTCTTTCAGCAACTGCTCTAGCCAGTGTTTGCTGACTGCGCCGCGTTTCACTTTATACAGTCGCCCGTCAGGCTGGTAGATATAAGTTGTGGGTAACACTTCCGGTTTAGGTAATGTTTTCTTTTGTGTGTCGCCCAGAATGACCGGATACGAAATCAGCATATCCTCTGCAAAATCGGTGACAGACTTTTCCGTTTTATATTGCACCGCCACCCCCAGCACCATGACCCTCTTTGCCCTTTGCGCATCATAAAAAGCCACCAGCTCCGGCATTTCTTCCAGGCATGGCGGGCACCACGGTGCCCAGTAGTTGACTACCAGCCATTGTCCCTTATAGTCAGCTAAACGGTGGGTTTTGCCGGCCATATCCTGTATGACCCAGTCATACACAGGATCGGCCCGCAGGCAGCTTACCCAGAACATGCCCAGCAACCCTAACCACCAGCTAAAATTCTTGCGTCGCATGATGCCTTAAATATCTACGGACTTGCTATTGAAAACGACAGAATAGAACACATCTTAAACCGTGTGACAAAACATATTTGGATTATGTGATGAAACACATCTGGACTATGCTAGAAAAAACTTGATTCTGCTGGAAATCTGTTGCTATACTTGTTGGAAACACATCAGTAATTTCATATTTCAGCAAATTACTGATTCAAACTATTAAGCCAAACAACATTTAACGCCTAAATCAGAATTTTTCTGTTTAATTCCACTCTATCAATTCTTCACCCATTCTTACGAGGCAATAATGAGCGACAACATTACCCATTTAAGCGATGCCAGCTTTGAACAGGAAGTTTTACAATCTACGGTTCCCGTACTGGTTGATTACTGGGCTGAATGGTGTGGCCCTTGTAAAATGATTGCACCTATTCTGGATGATATCAGCAAAGAATATGCTGGCCGCCTGAAGGTCGCAAAACTGAATATTGATGACAACCAGAATACGCCGCCAAAATATGGCATCCGTGGCATTCCTACCCTGATGCTGTTCAAAAACGGCAATGTAGAAGCCACCAAAGTAGGCGCACTGTCAAAATCCCAACTCAGCGCTTTTATCGACAGCAACATTTAAGTATACCTACCCGGTTTCACAGCTTCGAAACCGGGTTTTCTCTTTCACTCTCCGAAGTCTCTCAATCTAGCGAGTCACTCATGCACTTATCCGACCTCAAACACCTCCCCGTTACCGAACTGGTAGAAATGGCGACCAGTAACGAAATCGAAAATGCGAGCCGCATGCGCAAGCAGGACCTGATTTTTGCCATCCTGAAAAACAAGGCAAAAAAAGGCGACAGCATTTTTGGGGATGGCACGCTGGAAGTGCTGCCGGACGGATTCGGTTTTTTGCGCTCACCAGACACTTCTTACCTGGCCGGTCCGGATGATATTTATGTATCTCCTTCGCAGATCCGCCGCTTCAACCTGCATACCGGCGACAGTATCCAGGGTGAGATCCGCACGCCAAAAGACGGTGAGCGCTATTTTGCACTGGTCAAGGTAGACAGCGTTAACGGTGAAGCACCGGAGAACACCAAGCACAAGATCCTGTTTGAGAACCTGACCCCATTATTTCCTACCGTGCCGCTGACACTGGAGCGGGATATCCGTGGTGAGGAAAACATCACCAGCCGCATGATCGATATGATCGCGCCTATCGGTAAAGGCCAGCGCGCATTGCTGGTAGCCAGCCCGAAAAGCGGTAAAACCGTGATGCTGCAAAACGTAGCGCACGCGATCACCGCCAATCACCCCGACTGTATCCTGATTGTATTGCTGATTGATGAGCGCCCGGAAGAAGTGACAGAAATGACCCGCTCGGTACGCGGTGAAGTGGTTGCTTCAACATTTGATGAACCGGCCACCCGTCATGTGCAGGTAGCCGAAATGGTGCTGGAAAAAGCCAAACGCCTGGTTGAGCACAAAAAAGATGTCGTGATCCTGTTAGACTCCATCACCCGTCTGGCCCGAGCCTACAATACGGTCATCCCTTCATCAGGCAAAGTACTGACCGGTGGTGTGGATGCGAACGCATTACAAAAACCAAAGCGTTTCTTTGGTGCAGCACGTAATGTCGAAGAAGGTGGCTCACTGACCATTATCGCGACCGCGCTGGTGGATACCGGCTCACGTATGGACGACGTGATCTACGAAGAATTCAAAGGTACCGGCAACATGGAAATCCACCTGGACAGACGCATGGCCGAGAAACGTATCTACCCTGCCATCAACGTCAATAAATCCGGTACCCGCCGTGAAGAGCTGCTGCTGGATAAAGATGTACTGCAAAAAATCTGGGTGTTGCGTAAATTGCTTTACCCTATGGATGACCTGGAAGCGATGGAATTCCTGTTGGATAAAATCAAGGCGACTAAAACCAACAACGACTTTTTTGACAGCATGCGTCGCGGCTAATAACACCCGTGTTGAATTATTCCCAGAAATCTATTGATTAATAGAATGAATTGGGTGATAATCGCGCGTTTACCGCAACTGCTTAAGATTAGAGAGAAAGCATGAAAGCTGACATCCACCCGACATACCCTGAAATTAACGTCACCTGTAGCTGTGGCAATAAATTCAAAACCCGTTCCACTAGCGGCAAAGACCTGAACATCGAAGTATGTTCACAATGCCACCCGTTCTACACTGGTAAACAGAAGATCGTGGACACCGCTGGTCGCGTTGAGAAATTCCGCCAGAAATACGGCATGTAATTGGGTGGAATCCATACCAAAAAGGCAGCATGGCTGCCTTTTTTGTTTTCAACGCATGCTGGTTTATCTTACTGTTTACGCTAAGATGGCAGCATAAAACCATGAGCACATCGCTGGAACATGCAGTTTTTTATTGATCACGACTGGCAGGAAAATATGGCAACGCCGCGCGCCAAGGTGGGCGAGCGAGCCAAAACGCACCTGCTGATCCTACTATGCGCGATCTGGTTATGTGTGGGCCTGATTGGCCACTCACCTTGGAAACCTCTAGAGTCACAGTCCGCCAGCATCATCCAGGGCCTTATCGACCATCCTTTCTTATCACTGCAAAGCTGGACGGATGGTTACTGGATAGCACCTGTGTCTGCAGGACACCCAGCTCTGGAAACCCCGCCACTGTTTTACTGGGTCGCTACGGGACTCTCCCAGGCGCTCTCCCCTTTGCTGCCTATCCATGATGCCGCACGATTAAGCGTGGGCTTATGGATGCTGCTTACGCTGCTGATGATGGGCCTGAGTGGAAGGGAGTTGTGGAACCTGGGTGCCGGACGCCAGACCAATTTCATCTTTATTGGCTGCCTTGGACTGGTCGTCAGCGCGCATACCCTCATGCCAGAAGTAGCTGCCCTCAGTGGTATCAGCATGGCGTTTTATGCGCTGGCACTGGTGATACGCAAACCGGTACGCGCCATGTGGTTGCTTGCCAGTGGCCTAACCATTGCCTTTTTATCCGAGGGCCTGTTACCTGCCGCCATGGTAGTCACAACGACCGCAGGAATTACTTTCTTACCTGCTATCCGAGAACATGCAGCGGCGAAACGCGCATTGTTGCTAGGCACTCTATTGGCACTGCCCGGCATCCTGCTCTGGTGCTGGCTATGCCAGCAATGGGCAAATGGTTTGTGGGCGGCCTGGTGGACGACCCAGACCAATATACAGATACCGAGCAATCATGTTTACTTTATACGCACACTTGCCTGGTATGCCTGGCCGGCGCTGCCGCTCGCCTTATGGGGGATCTGGCGATTCAGGCATGCAGTGCTGCACACTTACCGCTTCCAGCTCAGCCTGATCTTCTTCGCTTTCGCCTTCTTGCTTATTGGTTTCTTCAGTGGCCGCAGCGAGGTAAACGCCTTACCATTACTGGTTCCGCTGACAGCTTTAGCGGCTGGCAGTATTGAGACACTGAAACGCGGCGCAGCGGGTGCATTAAACTGGTTTGGCCTGATTTTATTCGGCTTGCTGATTGCGATCGCCTGGCTGGGTTGGTGGGCGATGTTAACCGGTCACCCGGTTAAACTTTACCAGCGGCTGGCTTATCTGTCCGGCTTGCAAACTATAAAGCTCAGCGTTTTATATGGCGCCATCGCGGTGGCAGTGACACTTATCTGGCTATCCGGCGTGATACGCTCCAAGCATTCCAACCGCTCTAGTGCCACTAACTGGGCAATCGGCATGACCTGCGCCTGGACTGTTTTCATGAGTTTATGGTTACCGATGATAGAAGCAGCGCGTACCTACCAGCCTATCTTTACAGATCTGCGCAACCATTTGCCTGCACATTATCGCTGTATCAGCAGCCGCAATATCGGCTCTTCACAATCTGATTTACTGCATTATCACGCCGGCATACGCCTGTCAGCGGAGTCTTCCAACTGTGATTTGTTGCTGATCGAAGACCAGCCAGGCAAGCGCCACACCTCGCCTGGTGCAGAATGGTCATTAATTTGGGAGGGTGAACAAAGCCGCCAGAGCAAAGAGTCTTACCGCCTGCTTCAACGTCGGTAGCTGATGAGAGTCAGCATGCCGGTTGCGAGAATCCAGACCTGAATATCACGCCTGGATATGTTGCTGGATGGCAGCTACCACCTTGGGATGCAAGCCGGCGCCTTGCTGTTGTTGCACATGCGCTACCAAAGATTTGATCATCACCGAGTTCCAGAATTTTTTAAGATGCCCGGCAATTTCCCGCTTGGCATCCTCCACATCCGGATTCGCCTCAAAAAAATCCCCGATCTGGTTGGCCATTTTAATTAATTTATCGACTTCCATCTCTTGCTCTTTTCAACAATAAAACCGACATCGCGTTTATTCAAGTAACAGAATTGGGTTCTCACTAACCCTGGCGAAATAGTGTTTCTGCCAATTCTCCGTGGTAAACCACGCATTGTCCTGGCCGGGCAAAGCCTACCAGCAAAAAATCGTATTCCTGTGCCAGATCCACCGCTAATGCAGTCGGAGCTGAAATGGCCACCAACGCGCGACCACCAGTCATGGTGACTTTCTGCACCATTTCATAACTGGCACGGCTGGTAGTCAGCACCCAGTGGTGGTGCCATACATCATCAAACTCCCGCTCGTTTCGTAACAGGCAGCCTATCAGTTTATCCAGGGCATTATGCCTGCCCACATCTTCGCGTACATGCATCACCCGTCCCTGGTCATTCACAAGGGCACATGCATGTGTGGCACCGGTGAGTTGCTGCAGGGGTTGTTGCGATTTTAGTTGCTCAATCGCTGTATTTATCACCTGTGCCGTCAACTCTGGTGGTGGTGATTTAGAGTGATCTGGGGTCTTGAATACCTGCTCAAGGCTTTCTGCACCACATAATCCGCATCCGGTACGGCCAGTCAGGTTACGCCGCTGCTCTTTGAGCGCAGCAAACTGCGCTGTGGCTAACTCGATATGCAGCTCTATGCCACGCAACAAACCATCCGGATGATGTATGGCTTGTGCCTCTATGCCATAAATCTGTGCGCGCTCGCTGATAATGCCTTCGGTATAGGAGAACCCATAGGCGAAGTCTTCCAGGTCAGCAGGACTGGCCAGCATCACTACATGGGAAATGCCGTTATAGACCAATGCGACCGGCACCTCTTGTGCAAGGGTATCCAGGACCTGGCTTTGCGCCTGGCCATCCCGCCAGCGTGTCACTGCAAATTCGCGGCCTGTGTCATGCGCGGGGACAGGCTGCCATTCACTGATGGCAGTGGATGGACAGCTGTCATATTCAGTTGCGGGCTGGCCCATCAGGAAACGACCGTTTGCGGATCCATCCCCGACAATTCAATCTGCGTATCACTGAAGGTACGGTAGTCTTTCTGCCACTCTGACAACTGGTTCACCTTGGTCACCTGCACCGCCGTGACTTTATATTCCGGGCAGTTGGTCGCCCAGTCAGAGTTATCTGTGGTGATCACATTAGCGCCGGATTCAGGATGGTGGAAAGTGGTATAGACCACACCAGGCTGCACACGCTCGGTGATCTTGGCGCGTAACACGGTTTGGCCGGCACGGCTGGTCACACCTACCCAATCACCTTCCAGAATGCCACGGTCTTCAGCATCATGCGGGTGGATCTCGATCTTATCTTCCGGATGCCATACTACGTTCTCGGTACGGCGTGTCTGCGCGCCAACGTTATACTGCGACAGGATACGCCCGGTCGTCAGGATCAGCGGGAATTTGCCGTTGACGCGTTCAGTGGTCGGCACATATTGCGTGATAAAGAACTTACCTTTGCCGCGCACAAACTCTTCCACATGCATGGTTGGCGTACCTGCCGGGGCTTCATCATTGCATGGCCATTGGATACTGCCCAGTTCATCCAGTTTTTTAAAACTCACGCCTTTGAAAGTAGGTGTCAACACTGCGATTTCATCCATGATGTCGCTGGCATGGTTGTAATGCATGGGGTACCCCAATGCCTCGGAGAATTTGGCAGTGATCTCCCAGTCTTCTAGACCAGCTTCGTGTTTACCATCTTCCCTGAGGCCATTTTTCGGTGTCATCACCTTACGCACCGGCGAAATACGGCGCTCGGCATTGGTGAAGGTGCCGTTTTTCTCCAGGAAAGAAGCGCCCGGGAAAAATACGTGTGCGAACTTGGCGGTTTCATTCAGGAACAAGTCCTGCACAATCACGCATTCCATGTTTTCCAGCGCATGCGTCACGTGCTGGGTATCAGGGTCAGATTGTGCGATATCCTCGCCTACGCAATACACAGCCTTAAAGCTGCCTTCGGCGGCCAGGTCCAGCATGTTTGGGATACGCAAACCCGGGTCTGCACTCAAGGGCACACCCCAGGCTGCTTCAAACAATGCACGCGTTTCGTCATCCGACACATGGCGGTAACCTGGGAACTCGTGCGGCATGGAGCCCATGTCACAAGAACCCTGAACGTTATTCTGTCCACGCAACGGGTTTACACCTACGCCTTCGCGGCCGATATTACCGGTCGCCATCGCCAGGTTGGCAATGCCCATTACCGTAGTTGAGCCCTGGCTATGTTCAGTCACACCCAGGCCATAATAAATCGCTGCATTGCCGCCAGTAGCAAACAGGCGCGCAGCTTCACGCACCTTTTGTGGGTCCAGTCCCAGATCTTTGGCCAGCGCCTCAGGCGAATTCTCAGGTTTCGCAACAAAATCGCGCCAGGCCACGAAAGAATCCCATTCACAACGCTCTTTAACAAAGTCTTCTTTGACCAGGCCTTCGGTAACGACTACATGTGCCAGCGCGCTAATGAGCGCCACATTAGTACCTGGACGCAAATTCAGGTGATAGTCCGCACGGATATGCGGAGAATTTTCCACCAGATCAATCGCACGCGGGTCGGCCACAATCAGCTTGGCACCTTCACGCAGGCGGCGTTTCATCAATGATCCGAATACCGGGTGACCATCGGTTGGGTTGGCACCCATGACAAAGATCACGTCGGATTTCATCACGGAATCGAATGTCTGCGTACCTGCAGATTCACCCAGGGTTTGTTTCAGGCCATAACCGGTAGGGCTATGGCATACGCGCGCGCAGGTATCCACGTTATTACTGCCAAAAACGGCACGGATCAGTTTTTGGGTGACATATACCTCTTCATTGGTACAACGGCTGGAAGTAATACCGCCAACTGCATCTTTGCCATATTGCGTTTGAATGCGCTGGATCTCACTGGCCGCGTAACTGATCGCTTCATCCCAGCCTACTTTTTGCCATGGGTCATGGATGCTTTTACGGATCATTGGTGTGGTGATGCGATCAGCATGTGTTGCATAACCCCAGGCAAAACGGCCTTTGACGCAACTGTGTCCATGGTTAGCGCCACCTTCTTTAGTCGGCGTCATACGCACCACTTCTTCGCCTTTCATTTCAGCATCAAAACTGCAACCTACGCCGCAATAAGCGCAAGTGGTCGTGACTGAATGTTCCGGCGTACCGGCGTCAATGACTGTTTTTTCTATCAAAGTGGCGGTTGGACAGGCTTGTACACAGGCACCACAAGATACACATTCTGATTCAAGGAAATTCTGGTTGCCTGGCGAGACTTTGCTTTCAAAGCCACGGCCCTGGATAGTCAGGGCAAACGTACCTTGTGTTTCTTCACAGGCACGCACACAACGTGAACAGACTATACATTTGGAAGGATCGAAAGTGAAGTAAGGGTTGGATTCATCCTTGGCCTGGCCCAGATGGTTTTCACCATCATAGCCGTAACGCACTTCGCGCAAGCCAACCGCGCCAGCCATGTCTTGCAACTCGCAATCGCCATTGGTCGCACAGGTCAGACAATCAAGGGGATGGTCAGAAATATAGAGCTCCATCACGCCACGGCGTACATCAGCCAGTTTTGAGGTTTGCGTTTTGACCTTGATGCCTGCAGCGACTGGCGTAGTGCATGAAGCTGGGTAACCGCGACGGCCTTCAATCTCCACCAGGCACAGGCGGCAGGAACCGAAGGCTTCCAGCGAATCGGTGGCACACAGTTTAGGCACGGTCACGCCGCCCAGTTGTGCTGCATGCATGATAGAAGTACCTTCAGGCACGGTCACATCGACGCCATCGATGTTCAGCGTCACCATGACATCGCTGTCAGACTTTGGTGTGCCGTAATCCTTGTTTGCATCGTACTTCAATACTGAAGGTTGGGAGGGGGTATATTTGATGTCATCCATAATGTCACCTTTACTGCCTAGGCAGCAGCTTCTTTATTACTCAGACCAAAATCTTCGGGGAAATGATTCAGTGCGCTCAATACCGGGTAAGGCGTCATGCCACCCAATGCACACAAGGAACCATTCAACATAGTGTCCGACAAATCACGCAACAACTGCACATTCTGCGGATGGTTTTTACCGGCCACAATCTTATCCATCACTTCTACGCCTCGTGTAGAACCAATCCGGCACGGCGTACACTTACCACAGCTTTCCACGGCACAGAATTCGAATGCGTACCTGGCCATTTTGGCCATATCCGCCGTATCGTCGAATGCCACGATACCGCCATGACCCAGCACCGCCCAGATCTTGCTGAATTCCTCATAATCCAGCGGCGTATCAAACTGGCTTTCCGGCAGGTAAGCCCCTAACGGGCCACCGACCTGTACTGCACGGATAGGTTTACCGGAAGCCGAACCACCAGCATAGTCATACAGCAATTCACGCAAAGTGGCTCCGAATGCCAGTTCGACCAGCCCGGTTTGCTTCAGGTTGCCGGCCAGCTGGATAGGCAATGTCCCGCGTGAACGGCCCATGCCATAATCCGCGTAATACTGCGCGCCTTTATCCAGGATGATAGGGACCGTTGCCAGAGAAATGACGTTATTGACAATGGTCGGCTTGCCAAACAGGCCTTCGATCGCCGGCAGTGGTGGTTTGAACCTCACCAGGCCACGCTTGCCTTCCAGGCTTTCCAGCAATGAAGTCTCTTCACCGCAGACATAAGCGCCGGCTGCACGGCGCACTTCCAGATGGAAGGTCTTGCCTGATCCCAGGATATCGTCACCCAGATATCCGGCCAATGTGGCCTTGCGGATGGCTTCATTCAATGTTTTGAGCGCATGCGGATATTCGCTGCGTAAATAGATATAACCATGGGTAGCGCCGACAGCAATACCGGCAATCGTCATCCCTTCGATCAGCACGAAGGGATCATCTTCCATGATCATGCGGTCTGAATAAGTGCCGGAATCGCCTTCATCAGCATTGCAGACTACATATTTTTGCTCGGCAGGCGCATTCAGCACCGTATTCCATTTGATGCCGGTTGGGAAAGCCGCACCACCACGGCCACGCAAACCGGAATCAGTTATCGCTTTGACGATATCGGCGCCGCTCAATGCCAGCGCATTCTTCAAGCCTTTGTAGCCGTCATGCGCCAGATAATCATCCAGCGAGACAGGGTCAGTAATCCCCACACGGGCAAAAGTCAGGCGTTGCTGTTTTTTCAGCCAGGCAAGTTCTTCGGTTAACCCCAGGTATAAAGGATGTGCTTTGGCAGAATCGGACAGCGCATCAGTGAAATTTGCATCAAACAGGCTGGCAATATCTTTAGGTTGCACCGGGCCATACGCGAAACGGCCTTCGGCAAACTCGACCTCCACCAGCGGTTCCAGCCAGAATAGCCCACGCGAACCGTTACGTACCAGCTGGATATCAATGCCTCTGGCTTGCGCCTCTGCCTCAATGGCTTTTGCGGTGCGCTCGGCACCAAGCGACAATGCGGTCGAGTCTATCGGCACATATACCTTAACCATGGCAGACCTCGGCAATCAGCTCAGAAACCTTTTCGCTATTCATGCGTCCATATACTTCATCGTTCAGCATCACTGCCGGTGAACAGCCACAGTTACCCAGGCAATATACCGGTAACAAGGTAATTTCGCCGTCCTGGGTCGTTTGGTGGTAATCCACACCTAGTTTTGATTTGAGCTCAGCTTCAAGTTTTTCGGAGCCCATGGACTGGCAGGATTCTGCGCGGCAGATTTGCAACACGTGCTTGCCTATAGGATGTGTACGGAAATGGTGGTAAAAAGTGACGACACCGTGCACTTCAGCGACTGACAGTGCTAGTGCCTGGGATATATCGGGATAACTAGACTCAGGCACATAGCCAATATCATCCTGAATCGCATGTAAAAGGGGCATTAAACCGCCCGGCACATGCTGGTGTGCTTGAATATGCGCTTGAATGCGCTCCTGTTGTACATCGCTTAATAAGTGCCCCACACTAACCTCGCATTTACAATTCAGTTACATTTTACTACCCCGAAATCATACACCCTATTCTTTCCTTGTTAAACCGCAAAAAGGGCATAAAATATTGATTACTTTAAACACCTCATTAATATGAGCCTGACAACCCACATACCGCAAACATTGATCGATCAGTTTGGACGCCGCGTGGATTACATCCGCCTGTCCATTACTGACCGCTGCGACTTCCGCTGCCAATACTGCATGGCCGAAGATATGACCTTCCTGCCACGCGATGAAGTATTGTCTCTGGAAGAATGTGCTCGCATCGTTAAATTGTTTGTGGGTCTGGGCGTGCGTAAAGTTCGATTTACCGGAGGCGAACCCTTAGTCCGCAAGAATGCGATGTGGCTATTTCAAGAGGTGGGAAATCTGCCAGGCCTGGAAGAGTGTGTACTGACTACCAATGGCAGCCAGTTGAGTAAATATTCGACCGGACTTAAAGCTGCAGGTATCAAACGCATTAATCTTTCACTGGATAGCCTGGATCCCCAGCGTTTTAAAACCATCACCCGCACTGGTGATCTGGCTAAAGTATTAGCAGGTTTAGATGCAGCACTGAAAACCGGCTTTAAAAATATCAAACTCAATACCGTGCTCATGCATGGCATCAACGATGATGAGGCTGTCCCCCTGGTCCAGTTTGCGATCAGCAAAGGCATAGACATCAGCTTTATTGAAGAGATGCCATTGGGTGAAGTTGATCACTTGCGCAAGCAAACCAGCGTCAGCAATACCGAAACATTAGAACGCCTGAGAAAAACATTTTCTTTGATGCCCAGCACCTACCAAACCGGTGGCCCTGCCCGCTATTGGCAAGTGAGTGGTACAAAAACCCGCATAGGCTTTATCTCTCCGCATAGCCATAACTTTTGCGAGAGCTGCAACCGGGTGCGTATCACCTGTAAAGGCGAGATGTTTCTCTGCCTGGGCCAGGAAGATAAAGTCGACTTGATGCCACTATTGCGTCAACACCCTGATGATGACGCACCAATTATTGAAGCCATTCTGCATAGCATGCGCATCAAGCCCAGAGGTCATGACTTTGACCTGCTACGTGCAAAACCGGCGGTGATCCGCTTCATGTCGCACACAGGCGGTTAATGCAAGTCACCGCAGTGATTCTGGCAGGTGGCCGCGGTATGCGCATGGGCGGCATTGATAAAGGACTGGCTCCCTATAAAAATGCGCGCATGATAGACCATGTGCTGCAGCGTTTAACACCTCAAGTGAAGACGATATTGATTAATGCCAACCGCAATATCGAAATCTACCAACAATTGGGGTTCCCAGTGGTTAGCGACCATAACCAGCAGTTTGATGGCCCGCTTGCGGGGATGCAGGCAGGTTTGCATCACATGAACACGGAATGGTTAATCACTTTGCCTTGTGACTCACCTCACTTTCCTGCCGACCTCGTACAGCGCTTAATTGCTGCCGCCAACACCAGTCAGGTACAAATTGCAGTAGCGCGTAGCGCCAGCGGCAACCACCCGGTGTTTAGTCTATTGCATTGTGACCTGATTAAGAGCCTGGATGATTATTTAGCCAGCGGAGAACGCAGAGTCAGCGCCTGGCAGGCGCAGCATCCCCATGTGTTTGTAGACTTTGCAGAAGATACAGACTTCACCAATATAAATACTTTACCTGCTTAGTACCCTTGATCTTCACAAGAACTATTCCAGGCGCATTGTTTCATAGAAAAATATGCCAGAATAAGTGTTTATCTTTTAATTGTGCCCAGCTATGCAACGCAATCTTTCAGATTTGGTAAGCAACCCTTCCTGTGTAGACGACTATGACCCAAACGCGATGTCAGTCGCGCAGGCACGCGATTTTATTAAACAGTTTCTGGACCCGGTCAGCGAGACAGAGTCCATAGCTATCAAGAATGGCCTCAATCGTGTATTGGCTGTGCCTATCGTTTCCGAGATCAATGTGCCGGGCCACAATAACTCAGCCATGGATGGCTTTGCATTCAGGCATGCGGAGGGAAACCAGCCACTTAAAATCATAGGCACTGCGTTCGCCGGCAAGCCCTTTAATGCCGCCATTCCAACCAACGGCTGTGTAAAAATCATGACAGGCGGTGTGATGCCGCCAGATGTGGACACTGTTGTGATGCAGGAACATACCTCAACAGCCGGCGAGTCGATGAGTATTCACCAATTGCCGGCACTGGGCGCCAATATTCGCCTGATGGGTGAGGACATTGCCATTGACCAGGTCGTGCTACCGGTTGGTCACCGCATACAAGCCGCAGACATGGGGCTGATTGCCTCACTGGGCATCCCTGAAATCCAGGTTTTCCGCAAACTGAAAGTCGCATTCTTCAGCACTGGCGATGAATTAGTCAGTATCGGGCAACCGCTGCAACAGGGGCAGATTTATGACAGCAACCGTTATAGCTTGTGGGGCATGCTGCAATCGCTGAATATTGAAGTGCACGATTTGGGCAATGTTGCAGACGACCCTGAGCAACTGGAAAACACACTACTACATGCAGCCAAAACGCATGATGTCGTCATCACTACCGGCGGAGTCTCTGTGGGTGAAGCAGACTACATGAAAGCGTTACTCGCCAAACACGGCCAGGTGTTGTTCTGGAAAATCAATATGAAGCCAGGCCGCCCACTGGCTTATGGAAAAATCGGTAATGCTCACTATTTTGGCCTGCCTGGCAACCCGGTTTCCACCATGGTCACTTTCTACCAGTTTGTGCAGAATGCGCTAGATCATCTAATGAATGAAGCCGAACTGGAGCAGCCTTCTTTCCAGGTCGAATGCATCAGCACCATTAAAAAGGCCACGGGCCGCACCGAATTTCAGCGCGGTATCCTGTTTAAAGATGGCGACAACTGGAAAGTGAAAGTCGTTGGCCAGCAGGGTTCCGGCATCCTGAGTAGCATGAGCAATGCAAATTGTTTTATCGTGCTCGATGAACAAACCGGCAGCCTTGAAGCTGGTGCAATGGTTGAAGTGCAGCCGTTTCAAGGCGTGTGCTAACAACCAAAACTCTGGTCCACTGGCGTGAATAACAAAAAATAGCTTATAGTTATGGGTCGTGACGGGGGTTTAAGGTTAGGGTTCAGGCGTGCAAGCGGTTCTACAAGAATCAAAAACACAGTTCAAACATGTATTGGAGTGGTGCCTGATTGGCTCGCTGCTGGCACATGCATTGATCATGCTTTATGTTCCCAAACCAACTTATGAAAAACCTCCGGTCAAAAAACAGGAAATTCAAATCGAACTGGTGAAAGAAACGCCACCGCCAGCAGTTTCGCCCCCAGCCGAACCCGAACCAACGCCGCCACCGCCAGAACCGCCTAAGCCTCAACCGGTGAAACCGCCACCTAAAACGGTAGAGCCTAAGCCTGTAGAGCAGAAACTGACCCCGCCACAAAAACCGTCGCCAACGCCGGAACCTCCTGCAGAACCTGCGCGTACAGCTCCGGAAGCGCCTGCGCCGGCTGTGATTACCGCCAAACCCACCGCAAGCGAGAGCAAACCCGAAGTAGTGGTGCCGCCACCGGCACCCCCTGCACCTGCGCCCGAACCACCCAAAGCGACCGGGCCTAGTGAAGGCGATATTGAAGCCGCGCGCAATGCCTTTAGAAGTGCAGCGCACAGGGAACTGAAGAAGAACCAGCGCTATCCGAGGATCGCACAGGACAGGGGCATTGAAGGCGATGTGAAACTAAGCATCAACATTGATGACCATGGCAATATTACCGGCATTGAAATTGTGGAATCCAGTGGCAACCGGGCCATTGATGATGCCGCACTGGCAGCTGCCCAGAAGTCTCAGTTAAAACCCCACTTCAATGAGATCCTGCGTGGCAGAATCAACAATATTATAGTCACGGTCAGTTTCAGACTGTCCAGCTAGCGCATATGGCATCCAGCGGCAAATTCAGAAAAACCTTCGCACAGCGGGCGTATGGCAAGCCGCTAAAATACTTACTGCTGTTCCATGATCTCTACTTCATTGCCCTGATCATACTGGCGGTGGCCAGTGGCGGCTATGGCATTTACCTGTGGGATAAAGCCTCCAAACAATCCCAGCGTATCAATATCGTCATCCAGGAGATCTACCTGGTCAGGGGGGATTTATATCGGCAGGTAAAAGAATTGTTCGATGCGTTTTTCCTGCAGGAAGAAGATGCGCTGAATGAATATAACCGCTATACATCTTCCATTCTTCTGCATCTGGAGCGCTTGCAAGACATTGCGATTGATGAGCAAGAGCGTACCGCCCTCAGTGAGATAGAGCGCAAATACCGCAGCCTGGTGAATGAAGCCCCTACCCTGTTTTACCGCTACCGGAACAACCCGAACAAGCAGGCGCAAAAATCCATTTACCAGGATATTGAAACCGGTATATTCACGCACTACGAAGAAGTCTCCAAACGTGCCGAACACCTGTTGATGATCAAGCAGAGCCAGATCAAAAACCGTCTGGATGATGCACGTAGCAGCTCGATTGCCGTATTGTCGTTGCCGTTGTTGCTGGCGTGTGTGTTGATCGTGTATTCACGGCGCATTTTAAAGCGTTCTATCGTCAAGCCTATCAACGACATCATGATTGCCACCAACGCCATCAGTACCGGCAACATGAGCCATCAGGTACCGGAAGCGGGTGCTGAAGAACTGGCGGTGTTATCCAAGGAAATCAACAAGATGGCCGAAGACCTGGCCTTGAGCCGGGATGCCCTGGTGAAAAGTGAAAAACAGGCGGCACTTGGCCTGCTGGTGCCCATGCTGGCGCACAATATCCGCAACCCGTTGGCTAGCATACGCGCCACAGCCCAGGTGATCGATGCACCGGATAAAGATACACAGGAATCGGTGCAAGGCATCATCTACACCGTGGACCGACTGGAACGCTGGACCGGCAGCCTGCTGTCCTATCTGCACCCGATCAAGCCCATGCTGAACCAGCTGATGCTGTCGTCTATCATCCAGGGTGCACTGCTGACTTTACAACCCAAGCTCAGCGAAAAAGGCATCAAGGTGATTGAGGACAGCAGCAATATCAAACGCCTGATACTGACGGATGAGCACCTGCTGGAACAAATGCTGTACAACCTATTGCTGAATGCCTCGGAGGCTTCACCCAAAGGCTCCGAAATCCATATTCACTGCGCGTTGCGGGATAACATACTGACGCTGGTGATTTCAGACCAGGGCCCAGGCATGCCGTTCAAGCCCGATCCGCATGCGATCACGCCCGGGCCGACCACCAAGCGCTTTGGTACCGGCCTGGGTATTCCTTTTGCATTCAAGGTTTGCGAAGAGCTAGGCGGCGCCATGGAGTTCGAGAGCCAGGCCGGCAATGGCACACGCATCACCATTTCCCTTCCACAATAGCATTGCATGGCTTTAAACAGCGGTTGATTTCCTGCCCAAAGAATTTTGTTTTTCCGCTTGCTTAATTTCGTTTTTTTATCAACAATGTGATTAAGCATCTCCCATAAATATTATGTTGAATTCATCTGCTCCCGCGTTATCCCTGCCTGCAACCTCCGGCCTTCAATTCAAAGTCAGCGACTATGTGGGGAAATACATTGTTTTGTATTTTTACCCTAAAGATGCCACGCCCGGCTGTACCACCCAGGGTGTTCAGTTCCGTGACCTGTATGACGAATTCGTGGCCGCCAATGCCGTGATTTTCGGGATTTCGCGTGACACGCTCAAATCGCATGAAAACTTCAAGACCAAGTATACATTCCCGTTTGAGCTGGTCTCGGATAGTGAAGAAGTAGCCTGTCAGGAATTCAACGTGATTAAAATGAAAAACATGTACGGCAAACAGGTACGCGGTATAGAACGCAGTACATTTCTGATCAACCCGCAAGGCACCATTGTCCGCGAATGGCGTGGTGTCAAGGTCGATGGTCATGCCGCCGAAGTGCTGGCCAGCATCCAATCTTTCCACTCATAAAAGTGATTTTCTATGGCACGTGCTCCACAAACTAAGCTGTTCGTTCTGGATACCAACGTATTGATGCACGACCCATCGTCTCTGTTCAGGTTTGAAGAACATGACGTTTATTTGCCAATGGTCACATTGGAAGAGTTAGACAATAACAAAAAAGGGCTGACTGAAGTCGCACGAAATGCGCGCCAGGCCAGCCGCTATTTAGAAGAAATTATCGGCAGTACCGATACTGACAAGCTGGAAGAAGGCTGTTCCCTGGCCATTCAAGGCAATAGGCACCTGACTGGCAAGCTATTCTTCCAGATGGAGCATGTGCCTACCGACCTCCCTGGGCTGGCTGGTAGCAAGGCAGATAACCAGATTATCAGCGTTGCGCTATCACTTAAAAAACAATCACCCAAGCGTAATGTCATTCTGGTCAGCAAGGATATTAATATCCGCATTAAAGCCCGTGCGATGGGCGTGCCGTCTGAAGACTACTTTAATGACAAGGTACTGGAAGACAGTGACCTGCTGTACACCGGCGTGCGTGAATTACCAGAAAACTTCTGGGAAACGCATAGCAAAGATATGCATTCCTGGCAGGAATCTGGCCGTATGTTTTATAAAATTTCCGGTCCGATAGTGAAATCCCTGCTGATTAACGAATTTGTATTTTACGAATACAGCAAACCATTCCATGCGATTGTCCGCAAACTTGAAGATAATTCTGCCGTGCTTGAAGTTGTTCAGGATCACATGAACCCTAAGCACAACGTATGGGGAATTACTGCGCGAAACCGTGAGCAGAATTTTGCTTTGAACCTGCTTATGGATCCAGAGGTCGATTTTGTGACCTTGCTAGGGCAAGCAGGTACCGGTAAAACTTTGCTTACTTTGGCTGCTGCACTGACTCAAACATTGGATAAAAAGCGTTATTCGGAAATCATCATGACACGTGTCACGGTTCCGGTCGGCGAAGATATCGGCTTCCTGCCTGGTACTGAAGAAGAAAAAATGGCACCGTGGATGGGCGCATTGGAGGACAACCTGGATGTGCTTAATAAGACCGATGAAGATGTCGGTGAGTGGGGACGTGCAGCGACACAGGACCTGATACGTACACGCATAAAAATCAAATCATTGAATTTTATGCGCGGCCGTACTTTCCTGAATAAATTCCTGATCATTGATGAAGCGCAAAACCTGACGCCCAAGCAAATGAAGACCTTAATCACCCGTGCCGGGCCAGGTACTAAAGTGGTCTGCCTTGGTAATATTGCGCAGATCGATACACCATACTTGACCGAAGGTAGCTCCGGTCTCACCTATGTCGTCGATCGTTTCAAAAGCTGGGCACATAATGGTCACATCACATTAGTGCGTGGAGAACGTTCACGCCTGGCAGATTTCGCGGCAGAGGTGTTGTAGACGCAAGTCTGCCCTGCTGTTATGGTCAAAGGCTTTTATACATTACTGATTGCCCAGTTTTTATCGGCAATTGCCGATAATGCGCTGCTGTTCGCCGCTATCGCCCTGCTGGCGCAACTCAACGCGCCGACCTGGCATGAGCCTCTATTACGTGAATTCTTCGTGATTTCCTATATTGTGCTGGCGCCATTTGTAGGACCATTTGCGGATGCGCTACCCAAAGGCCGCGTGATGTTTCTGAGTAACGGCCTGAAATTCGTCGGTTGTCTGCTGGCGCTGGCAGGTGTTCCTCCGCTATATGCCTATGCGGTGGTCGGTATCGGTGCTGCGGCATACTCTCCTGCCAAATACGGCATCCTGACTGAAATGCTGCCTTCGCATTTGCTGATCAAGGCCAACGCCTGGATGGAAGGCACCACCGTCACCGCGATCATTCTCGGCCCGGTGCTGGGCTCCACCATTGCTGCGACCAGTCCTTATACGGGTATCGCTTTTATCACCTTGCTTTATCTGATGGCTGCAGCGTTCAACTACTTTATCCCCAAGGTGCCGATTGACCATAAGGTAGAGCAGAAAACGCTCAGGTTCTTATTAAAAGATTTCTGGCACGCATTTATTACCCTATGGAAAGACCCGCAAGGGCAGGTGTCACTGGCGGTAACGACCTTGTTCTGGGGCGCCGGTGCCACCTTGCAGTTTGTGGTATTAAAGTGGGCGGATATCAGGCTGGGCTTCTCGCAGCAGGAAGCGACTTACCTGATCGCGATCCTGGCAGTAGGGATCGCGGTAGGTTCGGTGATTGCATCACGCTATGTACAACTGGAAAATGCGGTCAAAGTGCTGCCGGCTGGTATCTACATGGGCATACTGGTCATCAGCATGATCATTATTCACAACCCTATCGTCGCAGGTGCTTTATTGTTCACCATAGGTGTGTTGTCCGGCTATTTCCTGGTGCCTCTCAACTCTTTGCTGCAACATAGAGGGCATCACTTGCTGGGGGCAGGACACTCTATTGCTGTACAAAACTTTAACGAGAACATCGGTATCCTGCTGCTGTTAGGTGCCTACACCTGGATGGTAGGCGCTCGATTCGAGATCAACACCATCGTAGCGATCTTCGGTGTATTCATTATTTTCAGTATGTCTTTGATCACTTTTATCTACCGTAAACATATGCAACGCTGATGCTGCTTACGGCAAAATAAAAGGGCGCTAGTTGCGCCCTTTTATTTTTAAGCCCTTTTATTTCCAGGCCTGAGTCATTAAAGCCTTGCGCTGATCAGTGCAATTTAACATGTGGCTCAGTACGGCGGGAAATGATACGGCCTATCGTATGTACAATCACCGCAAACACGCCATGTAAGGCCATCAGGTGCATCTTATACAGTGAACGATACATCACCCTGGCCACCAGGCCTTGAATATACATACTACCGCCAGCAACTGCACCCATCAGGCTACCCACGGTAGAGTATTTGCCCAGGTTGACCAATGAACCATAGTCACGATAGTGGAATTCAGGCAGGGTTTCTTTACCCGCTACACGTGCCTTGACAGTTTTCACCAGCAGGGAAGACTGCTGATGCGCAGATTGTGCACGAGGTGGTACCGTAGTATCGTGGCCCAACCATGGACAGGCGGCGCAATCGCCAAAAGCGAAAATATTCTGGTCACGCGTCGATTGCAGGTTCTGGTTAACGACCAGCTGGTTAATCCTGTTCGTTTCCAAACCATCGATATCCTTGAGAAAATCCGGCGCCTTGATGCCAGCAGCCCATACCACCAGTTCCGCTGGGATGAAGCGGCCACTATGGGTGGTGATACCTTTAGGAGAAACCTCAGTGACGCGCTCGCCGGTAAATACGTTCACACGCAGTTTGCGCAACTCCACATCCACCGCATAAGAAAGCTTATCAGGCAATGCCGGCAGGATACGGTCACTGGCTTCAATCAATGAGATTTTGACATCACGGTCCGGATCAATCTTATCCAAACCGTAAGCAGTCAGTTCACGTGTAGTATTGTGCAATTCTGCTGCCAGTTCTACACCGGTTGCACCTGCACCCACAATCGCCACTTCCAGCTGCCCTGGTTTTAATGGCTCAGACTGGGTCTGCGCGCGCAACAAAGCATTATGCAGGTAGCGGTGGAATTTTTGTGCCTGTGCCTGTGTATCCAGCGCAATCGAGAATTCACGCGCACCCTTGATACCGAAGTCATTAGTGGTACTGCCAACCGCGATGATCAGCGTGTCGTATTTGAATGAACGACGCGCAATGATCTCATTACCATCTTCATCATAAACCGGCGACAAAATCACTTCGCGCGTGCTGCGGTTAAGTCCATCCATACGACCCAGACGGAATTTGAAATGGTGCCAGTGTGCCTGCGCCAGGTATTCCAGTTCATGACGGTCCGGATCCATGCTACCTGCTGCAATTTCGTGCAACAAAGGTTTCCACACATGGGTTCTTGTGGCATCAATCAGCGTGATCTGGGCTTTTTTCTTTTTACCTAAAGAATCACCCAACTTGGTAGCCAATTCCAGGCCACCTGCGCCGCCACCTACAATAATGACATGGTGCAAATTATTTTCGTCTGTCACACTTATATCCTTCAAATAAAAAAGCGCGCCTGCCGTACTGCCAAGCGCGCACAACAATTACATTATACCGCTATTCGTTACCTGTAATTTTTGCATGACTGCGAATAAAAGCGATCACTTTCAACACATCATCAGGTTTCAAACCATCATCAGGTGCCATCAGGCCAAAACCTTTGGCCCCCATACCGCCATTCGTGCCGTGCCAGATGGTTTCAAACATACCTTTGTTGGTTGCATTCTTGGCATAACGGAAATTCTCACCAATCAGGCCTGGCCCAACGGCGCCTTCACCGTGACCACCATGACAGGCAACACAAGAAAACAGGTTAAACTTCTTCTTGCCTTCCTTGATCGCATCTTCTTTACCGATATATGGATTCTTGCCGGTGCTTAGAAATTCCTTGGCTGCTGGGGTATCGAACATTTTTGGATCGATCTGCAAGGGCTGACCATCCTGGGTTGCCACAAATTGTATCGCTTTGATATCCTCTGCCGATGCTGTAGACCCGGAACCGGATGATTGATTACCACTACCACAAGCCGCCAGCAACGCAGCCAGAATTGATGTTAACAACAAACTTCTCATAATTGCCCCCAAACGTTTACTAAGAATATTCTTTGAAATTAAACAGTTTTTCTTTTTGTAATTATTGATAAAACCGACTGAATCATTGTGCCATAAAAACAAAAAACGGTCACCAAGGCGACCGTTTTAAGTTGGTATTATTATTATTCGTTACCAGTCATTTTCACGTTGCTGTTGCTACGGATAAATGCAATCACTTGCAATACTTCATCTGGTTTCAGGCCATCATCTGGAGCCATCAGGCCAAAGCCTTTAGCGCCCATACCACCGTTGGTACCGTGCCAGATTGTTTCAAACATACCTTTGTTAGTGGCGTTTTTAGCATAACGGAAGTTTGCACCGATCAAGCCTGGGCCAACTGCGCCTTCACCTTTACCACCATGACAGGCTACGCATGAATACAGGTTGAATTTCTTTTTACCTGCTTTAATTGCAGCTTCATTACCGATGTATGGGTTTTTACCTGTTGCCAAAAACTCTTTGGCAGCATCAGTATCAAACATGGCTTTATCAATACTGATGGTAGATCCGTCTTGAGTAGCCGAAAAAGTTACATCAGCCACTGCACCTGTAGCAAATGCCAACAGGGAAATCATCAATGCTGATTTAATTTTGTTGCCTAACATGTTGTCTCCTAATCCTAAACAAAATGAGCGGCGTTAATTGTAAAACCAAATAATTAACGCATGCTCATTTAACGAATCGTTTCAGAAACGGTTGACGAATATTTCCGAAAATCTCTCAGAATCTTTCAGTAAGCCATTTCAAAACAAGTGCTCGATTTTACTGGGTTTTTTTTCCATTGTCATTATTCGAGGCCTGTTTATAAAAGTTTTTCATTTCAGTGTTATTTTTTGTACACACTGTCGCCTTCAACCACAGGCACTGTTGGGATTCCGTACTCTTTCAGGATCGCATCAATCTTGTCTTTGTTGCGCTCCAGTGATTCGTTGATCATTTTGATACGGTCTTTATCCTTCATCCTGACCGCAACAGAAATGTTCCAGTATTCCTTACCTTTGAGATTCACTTTGTTATATTCAGGGATCAATCGCACTTCCAGCGGCACTTTGGATTGTTTTGCATAGTAGCCAGCAATCGGACCCCACATGATTGCCACATCAATTTTACCGGCGACCAGATCATCGATAATAAAGCTGGTCGGTAAATTCAGGTCACGCTGCAAACGATAAGGCCTGGCATTGGTCATCAAATTGAAGTCATTTAAAGGAATCGTGGCAGGACTCTTATCAACAATACCGATAATGCCTTTTTTAAGGTCCGGAGAATCCCAGTTACTGATGTCATAGTTACTGTCTTTGCGCCAGACGAATACATGGCCGGAACGGTAGTATGGTTTGGAGGTACGCAAGCCATCAAAGTCAGAAGTCATACCGATAATGACATCACATCGCATGGCGTTGATGGTGTTACGCAAAAAGCCCTGGCGGTTATAGGCATACTGGTAAGTCAGTTTTTTGCCCAGGTCATCGGCCAGCACTTTGGCAATCTTGTCTTCAAAGCCTTCCAGCTTCAGGTTGGAATAAGGCATATTGTCAGGGTCAGAGCAGACCTTGAACTCTGACTCATCCGCCACACGGCGCACTTCACCGATACGGCCTTCATCCGGATTAATGGACGGAATATCTATTTCCTCTGCAAACACTGTTGTTTGCATTGCACATACCAAACCAATCGCACCCAGTAACTTCCATGTCATTTTCATCTTGATTTCATCCTTATTGTGATTTTCACCTGTCGCCTTTGGAGTATTTTCGAAGTTCAAAAGTTCTGCCAACGCGCTACAGGAGCCATCATCTTATCTTGAATAAGTTTCTATTTGTAGCCAAAACCTGCTTTTAATTTATTTTGCTTTTTATCATCATGATTATCATGAAAAAAAACACCCTGCCGAAGCAGGGTGTTAGAGGAGTCAACGTATTTCTTAAGTTAACTTGATATAAATATCAAATTACAGTGAGAATACATTCAGTGCGCCGCCGCCAGGAGCAGCGTTGTACTTGGTCAACTCTTTGTAACCACCAGCAGCACCCAGTGCGTCGGTGTCGTTAGTCATACCCAGGTTCATCGCAACGCCAGCCCAACCGCCGATACCGGACAGTACGCCAACGTATTGTTTACCTTTGTGGCCGTATGTGAATGCGTTACCGATCACACCGGAACCAACTTGGAATTTCCACAGTTCTTTACCGTTTTGAGCGTCAACAGCTTTCAACCAACGATCCAGAGTACCGTAGAATACAACGTTAGTTGAAGTAGTCAGAGCACCACCCCAAGCAGAGAATTTCTCTTTGTTGTACCAAACTTTTTTGTTGGTCATTGGATCGTAAGCGCCGAAGCCACCCATTACGCCGTCAGGACCAGCAAACATGGTCAATGTAGCACCAACCCATGGTTGACCAGCAACGTATTTGGACTCAACTGGCTCGTATGTCATACACACGTGGTTCAATGGTGTGTAGATCAGACCAGTTTTTGGAGAGTAAGCAGCAGGCTGTTGGTCTTTAGTACCCAAAGCAGCTGGGCAAACACCCTTAGCGTTGTAGTCTTGGTGAGTAGAAGCTGAAGCCAGTTTGTCAGGCACGCCTGTTTTCAGGTCAACGCTGTTAGCCCAGTTAACGAATGGATGCACTTTTTCAGCTGCAACCAATGTACCGTTGTTAGCTTGCCATGTATACAGGAAGCCGTTGCGGTCATGGTGCCATGCGTATGTTTTGCCACCTTTGTCGAACAGGATTACTTCGTTAATACCATCGTAGTCCCACTCATCGTGTGGAGTCATTTGCATGCCCCATTTAGCCACGCCAGTGTCCAAATCACGTGCAAATACTGTCATAGACCATTTGTTGTCGCCTGGACGTACGTCTGGGTTCCAAACAGATGGGTTACCTGTACCGTAGTAAACCAGGTTTGTTTTAGCATCATATGGCCACCAGCCCCATACGGAACCGCCACCATGTTGCCAGCCGTCTTTAACAGCTTGTGGTTTCAACCAGGTACGTGTACCCAGTTCTTTTTCGCCTGTTTTCAGCTGGTCGTTAGCCAATTTCTTGAAAGAACCACCTTCTTTGTTACCGCCGTTTACGTCTTGGTAAACTGACAGAGCATTGTATTGTGGGTTTTCTTTGTTGAAGTCAGCACCGATCAGAACTTCAGCGTCAGGGCCTGTTGAGTAGGCTTTCCATGCCAAAGAACCGTCTTTGATGTTGTATGCAGCGATAAAGCAACGTACGCCGAATTCAGCACCTGAACAACCGGTCAATACTTTGTCTTTGTAAACGTGTGGAGCGTTAGTGTTAGTAGCACCGACTTTTGGATCAGTGTTTTTAACATCCCAAACTTTAGCACCGGTTTTTGCATCCAGAGCAATCAGAACGCCGTCGTTTTGTTGCAGGAAGATTTTACCGTCGCCGAAGCCCAGACCGCGAGATACGTTGTCACAGCACAGAACTGCTTGAACGCTTGGGTCTTGTTTTGGGAAATAGGACCAAACGATTTTCTGGTTGTCGTTCAAGTCCAGAGCGTATACGTTGTTTGGGAAAGCAGTGTGAACATACATCATGTTGCCCACAACTACTGGTGAACCTTCGTGACCACGGTTTACACCGGTTGCGAATGTCCAGGCAGCTTTCAGGTTTTTAACGTTACCTTTGTTGATTTGTGACAGTGCGCTGTAACCTTGGTTGAAGTAGTTACCGCGTGGGTGTGTCCAGTTGTTTGAATCTTTCATTGCAGCTTCTTGGTCTGCAGCAGCGAATGCAACCATTGGCAACGCTGCTACCAGGCCCAAAGCCAGTTTGATTTTGTTAACTTGCATATTGATCTCCAAAGTTGATACTAAGGGTTTAATATAAGTAAGCGTTCAATCCGCATCCACTAGGATTGGTATACTGAACTGACCACATACTTTACACATTGTCGGCTAGGGAAAAACTCCCGAATTACTTTAGAAATTCACACTTTGCCGCATGTGAGGATTGCAATATAGAACAATTTGTTTTCAATTGCAACACTTTAGTTACAAATTGGTTACAATTTTTTCAGCTTTGATTTTGTTATTTTTTTTACCTAAAATCGCCTAAAAAAAATATATTAAAAATCAGATAGTTAATTTACTAGTTAAGAAAAATACATGCGATGAACAATTTAAGTCTCTTTCCAGAATGCACGCCTTTCCATCATGAACTTTTGCAGGTGAGTGGCTTGCATTCTGTATATGTTGAACAGTGCGGCAACCCGAATGGCACCCCGGTGATTTTTTTACACGGCGGTCCCGGCAGTGGTTGCAATCCGGCGCAACGTCGTTTTTTTGACCCGGCTCATTACCACATCATCCTGTTCGATCAACGCGGATGCGGGCGTAGCCAGCCGCCGGGTGAAACGCAGGAAAACACTACGCAAGCACTGGTAGGAGATATAGAAGCGATCCGTATGCACCTGGGCATCAAACAGTGGCATGTGTTTGGCGGTTCATGGGGCAGCACGCTGGCACTGGCATATGCCACCCAGCATCCTGATGACATTATCAGCCTTACATTACGCGGTATATTCCTGAGCCGGCCACAGGAGATCAACTGGTTTCTGGGTGAAGTGGCGCTGTTCTTCCCTGAAGCCTGGCAGCTCCTGGTCGAAGGCGTTCCTGCCAGCCAGCAGGAAAATATCCTGGATTACTATGCCAGACTGGTTTTTGATGCCGACACTGCGACCAGCATCCCGGCCGCCATACGCTGGAATGCGTTTGAATCCAGCATCATGAGCTTGCTGCCAAAACCTGCCAGCCCGACAGACAACCAGACTGCCAAAGACAACGCCATGGATGAAGGCCACGTCGAGCTGGCACGTGCACGTGTGCAAATCCACTACATCCAGAACCTATGTTTTGTCGATGGCGAAGCGTTACTCGAACTGGCAGCCACCACATTGCGCAATATCCCCACGACTATCGTGCAAGGACGTTATGACATGGTTTGCCCGCCGCAAACTGCCTGGCAACTTTCACACGTGATGCCACATGCAAAGCTGTTGATGGTGCCAGATGCCGGGCATTCCGCGATGGAAAGCGGGACCTGTCAGGCATTGCTGGCCGCCACCGAGCATTACAAAACACTGGTCAGTTTATAATGGCTTGAGTCACCGGGACCTCATTCATGCTGACATCTGTTTTAACGCGGGGAAAAAATTACTGGCAAATCCTGACGCAATATTTCTTGCCTTATATCTACTCTACCCCGCTGTTTGTCATCAAAACCACTTTACAGGGTGTCAGTAAACACAGGCTGATGGGGCTGGCTGCGGCATTATCGTTTTATGCACTGTTTGCGCTGATTCCGCTGATCATCCTGATCTTCTTTTTACTCAGCCATATGGTGTATTCATCTGACTATGCCATTGTGAAACTGGCCATACTGACCAGCAACCTGCTGCCGGAATTCAGCCAGCGCATCATGATCGAGGTTTACAACAATACGCAGACCAAAGCTGCCTGGGGTGCGGTCGGTTTTTTCATCCTGCTATGGACCATCACTCCGCTGGCAGCTTCCATGCGTTCCAGCTTCTACCTGATCTCCAGCCGGCACGACGTACCCTCTTTCTGGAATAAGAAGATCCGTGATGTGATGGCAGTACTCGGTGTGCTGCTGGTTTTTTTCCTGTTCACCGCTGCGGGCTTTGTGCTGGAATCTGTGATCATCTTTCTTGCCGCGCATTTCCCATCGGAACTGATTAACTTTGTCGGAGGCGTACTCTCGCTGCTGCTCACTACCATTTTGATTGCCGGGTTTTACCGTACGTTTTGCCCTTTGCATGTGCAATGGCAGCATTTATTGTTATCCGCATTGTTAACAGCAAGCTTATGGCTGCTGATGCGGCCGGCGTTCGGCCTGTTCCTCAGCGTTAACAAAAATTTTGGCGCGGTGTTCGGCAGCATGAAAGCCATGTTTGTTTCCATCAGCTGGCTATACTTGAATTTTGCGATTTTTCTGATCGGTTTTGAGCTGATGGTGACACTCAGACAAAAAGATGTGTTGCTATTAAAGGGGTTGTTCAATGACATTCCCAATCAACAGCATTATTTGCAAACCCTGATGCACAAATACGGTAAAACTTACCCTCAAGGCAGTTGCATCTTTAACCAGGGCGAAGCGAACCATCATTACTATATGGTGGTAGAGGGCACATTGCACCTGATTCAGCGCCAGGCGGACGGTTCAGAAAAAACCATACGCATCCTGCAATACGGGGATTTTTTTGGTGACATCGCGCTATTCTCGGCCCAGCCGGTGACGGCCAGCGCAGTGGTAGTCTCTGAGCAGGCTTCAGTGATAGAGATATATGCTGAACGCATTGAAGACTTGCTACAGGAAGACCCCAAGATCGCAGTACGGCTGTTAAAACAATTGTCCAGCCATGCCCAAATAAATAGCGTTACAGCCTAGATAGCTCTCCTTAAAAGCTTAGCCTTTCTTTTATTTCCTACCCGGCCTGAAATTTAATTCTGTTTTTTGACTGGATCAAACACGCACCTAAACATTGCAGGATTGTAAGATATGTTACAAAATTGTAACTGTTACGCGATTTTCATCTCGGGGATTTTGCATCATGGCGCTGTCACTGCCGCAAGAAATCAATGGATTGATACAACAATTGAATGCCAAAGCATTCACGCAGGTAGCGCAGCGTGCGCGCCAGCTGACAGCACAATTCCCGCGCGAATTCGTTCTGCACCACATCCTGGCACTGGCATTGGATCAGGATCAGCAATTCCCCGAAGCCGCCCAGGCTTACGCACAGGCATTGAAGCTGCAACCCAATAATGGTGAGCTGTGGTTCAACTACGCGATTGTATTAACACAGTTAAACCAGTTGCAGGATGCCGAACAGGCGTATCGCAAAGCCACTGCACTTGATCCGCAATTCTTTGAAGCACACGGCAACCTGGGTACGCTGCTACAAAAGCAAGGCCGCATGGATGAGGCCATCACCAGTTACCAGCAAGGGTTACGCATCCAGCCGCAGGATGCGCGCGGGCATTTCAATTTAGGGACCGCCTTGCGCGATAAAGGGCAATTGCAGGAAGCTGTCAGCAGCTACCAGCGTGCCATCGCGCTATTCCCTAATTACACCGACGCTTATAACAACCTTGGTGAAACCTTGCGCGACCAGGGGGATATGACCCAGGCAGTGCAGCATTACCAGCAGGCTTTGCAGCGAAACCCGGAGCATGCGGGCGCCAATTACAATATGGGTGAATTCCTCTACCTGGCCAAGCGTTTTGAAGAAGCGATCCCCTATTTTCAACGCTCGGGCCTGGATGACTGGCAGTCACGCGTACTGTACTGCTTATATCAGGCAGAGAAGTTCGATGCTTTCCGGCAATTACGCGACCAAGTCATTCAGCAAGGGCCGCATACCGCGCCTTTTATTGCGACTTTATCCACGCATTACAGCCTTAACCATCATGAAAAAGACCCTTACCAGTTCTGTCCCGACGGACTGGATTTCGTGTATCGCCGCAGCATCCCGGAACTGGCGCCGGGCAGCCTTTTACTGACAGAACTGCTGGCTACTATCGCGCAAACCGATATTGCAGAACGCAAGCAAGCACGGCTGACCAACGGCAAGCAATCGGCAGGCAACCTGTTCAAGCGTCCGGAAGCTGCATTCCGTACCCTGGGCGAGCTGGTAAAACGCGAATTCCGTCTATACCAGCAGCATTTCAAGCAGGCTGAATGCGCTTTAATCACACATTTCCCCGAAACGCTGGAATTCACAAGTTCCTGGTACGTCAAAATGCAGCAAGGCGGTCACCTCAACGCACATATCCATGAAATCGGCTGGATAAGCGGGGCTGTTTATCTTGCCATGCCGGAGACAACAGACCCGAAAGAAGGCGCTTTCGAGTATGGCACGCATGGCGACGGTTACCCGCAGGTGCATGAAGATTTCCCTACCGGCTTTATCAAACCCAATGTCGGGGATATTGTGCTGTTCCCCTCTTCGCTGTTCCACAGGACCATCCCTTTTCATGCCGATGCAGAACGTATTTGCGTTGCATTTGATTTAAAACCTGATACCAACTTGCCTGCTGCACGCAGCCAGTACTGATTCCAGGGTTATTGGCATCCCTGGCTTGAGTCGGCCTGCCCGTTCTACTCCTTACTGTGTTGCATTCGGATGCCTGCTTATCAAATGCATACAGAATTTATCAACTTTTCTGATTGTGGATTTTGTGTCACAAGGTATGATACTTAATTGTTAAGCGCTTATTGCCTGCACATTTTTGAGCATAGTCAGTGGCGCTCCCCGTTGACACTACCAGGGAGTTAGCCTGCAAATGAAAGCAAGCTTTTACCGGAGGGCGCAGCGATTGAGTCTGGTGATTTCAGTTTTCTTTACGCGTGCATTGCTTCATTCACACCTGCTGTTACAGCCAGGCGGCCGGGCAGGTAACCGGCATTATTCCCAATCCAGGCTCCATACTCTTAGCAGCCTTTCTCTGCTAGGTACTCTTTTTGCCTCAGCCAATACCGGCTGGGCAGCATCGCAGGATATGCGTGAAATCACCAGCGAGCTGATCTACAACTTCGCACTGCTTAGCCAGACACCCAACCGTGCCTTGCATGAAGCCTATCACATCTGCGCTTTTGAAGAAGATATCGGCTATCTGCAATCTTCCACGCTGGAATCACAAAAAATACAAACTTTCCCGGTTTTTTTACTACCGGTTAAAGCAATCGCTGACGTTAAACGCTGTAATCTGTTGTATATTCAGGACTATGTCCCGCAGAAGCCGCTGGAATTACAACAAACAATTCAAAAAGATAGTGTGCTGACGGTGGTGCAAGCCAGCAACAGATTCACCGAGCATGGCCATGTTGTGATCAGTGCGCTGGATAAACGTTACCAGTTTGATTTGCGCATACCACCGGCAAAACAGGCGGGTATCGTATTCGATGCGCGGCTGTTGAAACTGGCGACTAATATTATTAACGATTAAAGGTGTATGTTAAGACTGTTCCGTAACCTTAAAATTGCCGAGAAATTACTGCTGACAGAGCTGGCAATGACTTTGAGTATGCTTTTGGTGTTCAGCATATTCGCCCTCGGTAATCACTATCACAATCTACGCACGCATCTGGCTCAAAGTATTCTGCTGCAAATGAATGTGGTGACCACTTCCATTGGTCCGGCAGTCATGTTCGGCGAGCTGGATTCAGCCACCAAGACACTGGAACCGCTATCGGACAACAACAATATCCGTACCATAGTGATACTGGACCAGTACCAGCACAAGCTGGAAAGCCTGCATCCACAGCACCTGCCCACCTCCTCAGCATGGCAATGGCTTTACCCGTTTTTTGGCGATATGGAGCTGAATGTACCTATTGTCGTGAATGAGAAAACCATAGGCACCCTGCGCACCATTATCAAGCAGGAACAGATTGTCGACATGCTGATCGGTTTCGCCTGGTCGAACACGATTGCCGCCATTGCGGCTGCCTTGTTCGGTTACTTCGTGATGTGGCGGCTGAACCGTTACATTGTCGGCCCGATTCACACCCTGCAAACCTTCGTCAGCAATATCACCCAGAACCATCACTACGAGCAGCGCATTTACAGCACCAGCAATGATGAAATCGGTTTACTGGGCAAAGACATCAACAACATGCTGGAAAGCATCAGCCAGCGTGACGCACAGCTGCAGAAAGAGCTGGAACACCGCAAGGAAATCGAAGAAAAATTACAATTCCTTGCGCATTACGATAAAAGTACACTACTGCTGAACCGTCATGCGTTTGAAGAAATCATCACCAAGAAGATCACTTCTTCGGCTGATGAGCGCAAACATATCTATCTGCTGTTACTAGACCTGGACCGTTTCAAGATCGTCAATGATACCTTCGGCCACAATACTGGCGACAAGCTGTTGCAGCAGGTAGCGCACCGGTTGCGCGGCAATATGTCGCAGGACGATGCCATTTTCAGGCTGGGCGGAGATGAGTTCGCCGTCATCCTCGAGGCACCGAAGCGCAGTACCATAGAACAGGTCTGCAACCGGGTGATCCAGAATATCTCCACACCTTTCCTCGTCGATGACCACGAAATCCATATCGGGGTCAGCATCGGCATTGCCACCCTGCGGCCCGGATTTGATTCCAAAACCGAGGTTATGAAAAATGCCGATATGGCGCTTTACCAGGCTAAAGATGCCGGCCGTAACACCTACCGCTTTTACAGCGACGAAGATGAAACCAACACTTCTGAACTGCGCAATTTGCGTGAAGAGCTGCATTTCTCCCTGCAGAATCAGGAGCTGGAGCTTTTCTATCAGCCTATCATTCACACCCAGCAACTGAAGACCATAGGCTTTGAAGCCCTGCTCAGGTGGCGCCATCCCACCAGAGGACTGCTTGCGCCGGACCAGTTCATCCATCTGGCTGAAGGCTCCGGGCTGATCATCAGCATAGGGGCATGGGTCATTCACCAGTCATTAAAACAGTTAGCCATGTGGCAACAGACGTTTGACCCTGACCTCTTCATGAACGTCAATATTTCATCCCGTCAGCTGGATGACGACAGTTTGTCGGGCACCATACGCCACGCGCTGGATTTTTACCATATCGCGCCACGCACGCTTAACCTGGAAATCACCGAATCCATGGTCATGCGAAATATCGAATCCGCCAAGCATATCCTGTACGCACTGAAACAGTTAGGCATAGGGATCGCGATTGATGATTTTGGTATCGGCCATTCGTCCATGAACTACCTGAAACAACTACCGGTAGATATCCTCAAGATCGACAAGCAATTCACCGCCGGCATACCGCATGACAAGGTGGATATCGCGATTGTAGACGCCCTGGTGGCGCTGGCAGTCAGCCTCAACCTGAAAGTGGTGGCCGAAGGGGTAGAAAGCCCCATCCAGTTTGAATACCTGCAATACAAACTGTGCCACCATGTTCAGGGTTATCTGTTCAGCGCAGCATTGTCTGCCAGCCAAACCACCACTTTTCTGGCAGAGTTTCCGGAAAGCATTCCGTCCGGCTTCCGCAAGGTGGCACAGCCGGAATTGTAGTCAATATAATTTAGAAATACATAGCACACGTTAGGGGAATCCATGTCACGTTTCAAGTCACCAATCGTGGTCGGCCTTCTTTTGTCAGGTTATCAACTGACAGGTCATACGGCCGGCTTTGCCCTTTCCGAACAAAGTGGCAGCGGCCTGGGTAACGCCTATGCAGGTGCCGCAGCGAGCGCTGAAGATGCCAGTACCATTTATTTCAACCCTGCAGGCATGACTTATATCCAGGGGCGTCAACTGGTGGGTGCCTTGCATGCGATTAAAACCTCGGGTGACTTTCACAATCAAAGTAATTTAGTGTCAGGAGGAGAAGGTGGGGACTTTGGGAGCTGGGCTTTTTTACCGAATATTTACTACAAGCAAGACCTCACAGAACAACTCAAATTCGGTATTGGCGTTGGCACACCGTTCGGTTTGAAAACAGAATACAACCGAAACTGGCTAGGTCGTTTTCAAGCCATTAAATCTGAACTGAAAACGATTAACATTAATCCTTCATTGGCTTGGAAAGTAAATGACCAATGGTCGTTGGGCTTTGGTATTTCTGCCATGTGGGCAGAAGCAGAACTGAGCAGTGCAGCCAACTTGGGGCCGTTTGGAGTGACTACTGTTAAAAATAAAGGCGATGACTGGGGGTTTGGCTATAACCTTGGTGCGATTTATCAGGCCACGCCGGACACCCGTTTTGGTGTGGCTTATCGCTCAAAAGTGAAACAAGATCTAAAAGGAGAGGTTCGTTCGCCATTTACAGGCGCCAATGGCACTCCTGGCTCTACACTAAATACGGATATTTCAGCGGGCATCACTTTGCCCGAGACATTCTCCTTCAGCGCGTTCAGCCAGTTGGATGAGCGCTGGCAGTTACTGACAGATGTCACCTGGACACGCTGGAGCCAGTTCAAGACGCTAAGCATCATGCGTGATAATGGCAGCAATACTACTGTCGGCCCGACGATTACCGAACACTGGAACAACGTATTGCGTTACTCGGTCGGTTTGAATTATCTCTATTCAGATACAATTAAACTGCGCACCGGCCTGGCCTATGATGATGAAGCAATTGATAACGAGCATCGTACCGCACGCATTCCCGGCAACGACCGCATCTGGTTATCGTTGGGCGCCAGCTGGCAATACACCCCAGAGACCAAACTGGATATCGGTTATACACATCTGTTTATCAAGGATGCACGCATCTATGATGACCAGCGTCCAACAAGAGGATTGCTCGCCGGCAAATATGAAGGCAGCGCGGATATTTTAAGCGTGCAATTCACACATAATTTCTAAGGCTATCCTGCAATTATAAAAGCCGTGATCGCCTGTGGCATCACGGCTTTTTCTTTACCGCCGCAACCTGCATTTCAGTTGTCAGGTTCGTGTAAGCCGGCTGTCATCTAACATTCACACACAAAACCGAAAATCGCTGTTTTGCAATAACCCGCAACATCGCTTTCAAGGAATATGGATGACCATCAAGCATTTTTTCAAACTGGCACTGCTGCCACTTACCATTCACCAGGCATTTGCCGCCCCGGCACAAAACACGGCTGACCAACCTGCTACAACCTCGCAAGAACCGACGTCTTTCATTTCACATTTTATGAATGACGATAACCCGTTCCGGATCAATTTCGACCTGGGTGACCATCCATCCTATTTCCAGGTATACGGCCTGGTCGATATCGGCCTCACCCATATCAACCACTCTTTGCCTGAGAGCTATGAGCTGGCGAATAACTTTTATCCTTACGCCGGTGCAAAAAGAACCCCCAGAACCACCTCCAGGACCAACTGGGTCAATGGCGGCTGGCAAGGCTCACGCCTCGGCTTCAAAGGCGAAGTGGCCAAACTGCAACTGTGGGAACATGATTTTAAATTCATCTATCAGCTTGAAGCCGGTTTTAATACGCTGGATATGAAACTGCACGATGCGGCACAGACGCTGGCAGACAACTCAGGTACCAATGCCAACTCCAGTGTCAGCACCAACTCATCCATGAACGGTGAATTATTCACCCGCCAGGCCTGGGCCGGCTTTGACGGTGGCTCACTGGGTAAATTGACTTATGGTACCCAATACAACCCGTTCTTTGAAATCACTGTCACTTATGACCCTAACGGCAAAGCGGACAGCTTTTCACCTTTGGGTGAAAGCGGCACCGTGGGTGGCGGTGGTGGTGTGTCTGAAAACTCCCGCATGAAAAACTCCATCAAGTATGCCAATGTGTACGAACTGGAGAATCATGACAAAATCAATTATGCAGTCATCAACCAGTTCGGCAACTCGGCTGGCACATCGCACGGCAATGGCTTCACCACGCAGCTAGGCTATGAAAGCAGTGAATTCGGTGTGCAGGTGGCCTATGACAGATTCTTTGATTCCGTGAAATCAGGTACAGCTGCGCCTGGCAACCCTTTGGCAAATGACACTATCGCAGTGTCCCTGTATAACACCCAGGCTGTTCTGCTGGCTGGCAGATGGTTACCGACAAAAGACCTGAAAATCATCGGCGGTATGGAATGGTATCAATTACAACCCTCCTCATCACCCTCCATCACTTATCATGAGATTTATGACCAGACAGTATTTGGCAGTGCTGCAACTTCGGCATTGAAACCCGGTTTCAAACAGGATAATTATGTGTATTACCTGGGTGCCAATTTTGATTTTGCGCAACGTGTACCTGCACTGGCTGGCCTGACCACATCCATAGGCTTCTATGAAACCAAGGCGGATGCCATTGACGGCCCTACCATCTCTACCAACTCACAGGGCAAAATCGATACCTGGACGGCGATGGCTGACTACAGGTTCAACAAACGTTTCGATACTTACCTTGCTTACACTACCAACCACTTTTCTGGTGACAAATACCCGAGCGCAACCACCTATCGCGATGTCAGCAGTGTAGGTGCTGGTTTGCGGCTGAAGTTTTAATTATTATTCAAACAAAAAAGGCTCAAGCATGTTTGAGCCTTTTTTATGATCCGCCGTCAGTGCATGTTCATGCCATCAGGCTTTTGCTATGCGCCTGCGCAAGCGTACACCGATAACAGTCAATCCCGCCAGCAACATGGCATAAGATTCAGGCTCAGGTACAGGAATCACTACCAGCCCGGTAACTTCTGTCGGCTTAAACATGCCATTCACATTCACCTGCGTATTGGTGTTCCAGCTTTTGGCAATGACATTGCCATTGATGGCAGTATAACCGCCGGTGACATCAGCCAACGGGGCAAGTATGCTGCCGGTGGCGCCAGAACCGGTATTCACCGAAGTCGCCTGGTAGAAGTTATAAATCACATTAAAACCGTATTTCCCGAAATCGGTGCCGGTACCGCCATCAAACTTCAAGCTATCCCCGGAAATGTTCAGGATAATGGTCTGGCCGCTGCTGAAACCACTGAATGTCGTGTTGTTTCTTGAATTAAACAGGTTGCCATCAATATCAAAGATCTGCGCATCTGTGTTGTTGCTTGCCGTTAACTGCAGGCCGGAATAATCATAGGTGGCAGAGCCGGTATTCGCAAGGCTATTGAGGCTGGCAGACAGGTTAGTCAGGTAAGTACGCTCATTGTCGAAATTGACCGGGTCGCTGTTGGTATAGTTGCCGGCAAATCCGAAGCTCGAAGTACTGGTCGAGCCGGCTACATCGATATTGCCGTGTTTTACGCTGCCGTTGCTGAAGGTCAGGTTTTTTTCCACTACCAGCGCATTGCCGGCAACCGCCTTGTTGCGCTCATTGATCGAATAACTGGCAACATTCAAGTTGCCACCCACGGCCACTGCGCCCTCAACGTCTGTGTTACTGCTGGTGAAATTTTCAAACACAAATACATTGAACCGTCCGGCAACGCCAAAATCCAGTACGGTGGCAGAAGCACTCAATGCCTGCACTGACAATGCGGCAATAATGACACTTTTAACGATTGATTTCATAAGGTTTTCAGGATGGGCTTTTAGATTTGAAGCCAGCATGCTAAAGAATAATGCAATATTTTGCTTATGGTTTTAACTTCTTTTACTTCATGAGGAAGTGTGTATGTGCAAGCAAATCAATGCTTTATTGAGATCAGGCTTGCGGCGAGTTTTGTTGTGAGTCTGCCTTGAGCAGGTCCTCAAACACGTCTGAAGGCACAGGCGGCGAATAGAAAAACCCCTGTGCATAATCACAATGGATATCACGCAGCAAATTACGTTGCAAGGCGGTCTCAACCCCTTCGGCAATCACCTTGAGGCCCAGTTTATGTGCCATGACGATGATTGCTTCGCACAGCACATAACTTTCATTGCCTTCGTTCAGGTTGCGGGTGAACGACTGGTCAATCTTCAGGTAATCAATATCGAATTTACTCAGGTAAGAGAGTGAAGAATAACCGGTACCGAAATCATCAATGGCAACCTGGATGCCTCTATCCCTGAATTGCAGCAGGCGCTGTTCCACTACAGGATCAGGATTGAGCAACAGGCCTTCAGTGATTTCCACCACAATGCGTTTGCCTTCTATGCCCAGGGTTTGCAGGTGCTGCACCCAGTCGTAACTCATGGACGATGGCTCGACAAACTGCATAGGCGACTTGTTGACGCTGATGGCAAATTCTTCACCCACCAGGGATTGCCACTTCAATGCATGATTGGCAGCCTGCCGGAAGATCCAGTCGCCCATGCGGATGATCTCGCCGGTTTCTTCCGCCACCGGGATGAATAAGGTCGGGCTGATCAATCCGCGTGTAGGATGCTGCCAGCGCATCAGGGTCTCGGCCTTGACTATCCTGCCGGTCTGCAGGCAAACGATAGGCTGGTAGTAATCACGTAGTTCGTTATTCTCAACCGCAGTGCGTAAATCCCGAGCCAGCGAAGTGCGCTGGGCAAGCGCATCGCGGATCGCCAGCGAGAAATAGCGCACGTTATTCTTGCCGCGGCTTTTCGCTTCGTACATGGCCTGGTCAGAATGCTGGATCATTTCATCGGCATTCACCGCATCGTCCGGGAACTGGCTGATGCCTATGCTGGCAGTCACAAAGATGCGCTCGCCGCCCAGGGTATACGAGTGGGAAATATCCTGTAGCAACTGGTTGCACAAAGTTTGCAGGTCGGCGACATCTTCCGGCAGGATAATGGCGAACTCGTCACCGCCCAGGCGGGCGACAATGGCTGCTGCCGGCATGTTCTGCTGGATACGGCGCCCGACCTCTACCAGCAAATCATCGCCACGGTGATGACCCAGCGTATCATTGATGTCCTTGAACTGGTCCAGATCCAGGAACAACAGCGTCAACCGTTGCTGTTTTGAGGATGCCTCCTGGATGGCTTCTATCAGTCGCTGGTTGAAATAGTGCCGGTTAGGCAGTTGCGTCAGGCTGTCAAAATTTGCCTGTCGCCAGATCACATCTGCTGCCGCCTTCTTGTCCGTGATATCAAAATGCGTGCCGCGCATGACCAGTGGTTCACCGGCAGGTGTGCGCGAGATCAGGCTGCCCCGGTCAGATACCCATATCCAGTGGCCATCCTTATGCCGCATCCTGATATCGCACTCATAAAAATCCATTTCGCGGTTGAGGTGGCGCTCGATCAGTTGCATGGCCACCTGCAAGTCATCCGGATGCATCAGCGATTTGGCGACTTCCAGCGTCAGCGGATGCAGCTCTTCCAGGGTATAACCGATGATCTCCGCCCAGCGCGCATTGAACTGGCATTCCTGGGTTTTCATATTCCATTCCCATGTACCGGCACGGGTGGCATCGATGATCTCTGCCAGCCGCAATCGCTGGTTCTCGATCTCCTCACTCTTGCTTTGGAGTTCTGCCGTCTTGCGCCTGACGGCGACGCGCAAGGTGTAGATCAGCAACACCAGCACAATGCCAATCACCAGTATCAGTATGACTGCCAGTATGGTCTGCCGCGAATAAGCATTGCGCGGGACATGGCTGCCTTTCCATCTGGATTCAATGGCGGCCACTTCTTCAATCGAGATACGTGCGGCTCCCTGTTCCACCAGCGCCAGCATCTGCAGGTTTTCTTTTTTCACCGCACGGTGGAACTGCCCCTGGTATAGCGTGAATGCGCGCAGGATGTTACTTTCTGCACCTAGCCGGTACAGGTAGTAACGCGCAGGATAATCATCCATGCAGCTGATCATGACTTTTTCGTTCAGCGTCGCCTGGATGATCTCGTCATAAGAGTTATATACCCGGAAAGATTTCACCCCGGCTTCTTTCAGCTTGGAGATGCAGGCATCGCCTTTTTGTACACCTACGGTAAAACCGGTCAGCGAGTCGGCGGAGATCAGGCCGCTCATGCTTTCATGGGCATAAATACCTATCGGCACCGTGGCATAAGGGGCGGAAAAAGCATACCTGGCTTCGCGCTCGGGATTGCGGAAAATCATCTCGATGACATCGGCATGACCACTCAACACTTGCTGTTGTGCCATTTCCCAGCGGGTAGAGATAAGGGTGACGCTGACGCCAGTTTTTTGCTCCCAGAGCTTCCAGTAATCAGCGACTATGCCGACGGTATTGCCCTGGTCATCCTTGAATAAGTACGGCGGGTAATTATCATCACTGATGACAGTGATGGCTTTGGCAGGAGCGGCCACAGCCGGGCAGATTGCTGCCAGGCAAAAAAACAGGAAGAGGGAGTGTTTTATGATATTCCACATGGCGAACAGGAGTGACCACTTACATCAATTCAACTTTCGTCACAGGAAAACAATTGTTATTAAGATTTTTTACGATTATGAAGTATAAGAATCATTAATACCATCTCCATACAATTAATTTAATAATAATGGTGACAATACATGTGGCAAAAATCATACATCTGGCGCGCCAGCTTTGATTTCCTAAGGATAAAGTAAAGTCTCTGTTAACTCTTGAATCGCCCGTCAGCATCCTTGATTAAAATACCCGGATCAACCTGAAGCTCCATAACTTTTCTGTTTTGCCTGCATTCAGGGTCGAATGGGCCGCACCCGCCTGCACCGTATATTGCTGGTTGATATCGTAGTGCAGTTGCGGTGTCAGCCGGTAACGCCAGGTGCCTCCGCTACTGACTTCCTGGTTCAGCTCCAGCCCCAAAGTCAGGCGCGATGAAACATCATAAAAAACCGTGTTGTTCAGCAGGTATTCGATATCAGCACTACGGTTGATGCCATTGACCCGCAGCCCGACCATGCTTAACGAAGACCAGCGATCAGCCCATTTGATGGCATGGATATAAGTCGCATCGCCAGACAGGGTTTTAGTATGCTTGTTCAGGTCTATAAATGTCTGCCAGCCGTTGGCCATCCCTGAAGCGTGATCTATGCCCAGTGTTTTCTGGATGGCTACCTTATATCTTTCATGACTGGCATTCTCGAAAGGCAGTTCCAGCTCCACTGCCAGGTCATCTGCCAGCCCATACTCCACCTCTGGCGCCCAACTGGCATCATTGCTTTGCGCATTGATATCCACCAGCGCATTGACTTCCATATCGCCTTTCTTCACTCCCAGTGGGCGTACCAGGTCATACACCATGGGTTCGGGGATCCTCAGCAGTCGGTCACTGTGGGCGGCGTCAGTTTCGCGGAAAACAGGCTCTTCTGTAGCCTGGGTAGCTGGGGTCAACAACAGGCAAGCACTTGCCAGCACAAAAACATTCTTCAGACACATCATTGCATTTATATAAATAAAAGTGCAATGCTAACATGTGATGTTGACTATCGTTTGTCATCGGCACTTTCTCACCGGCGAAAGTAGCTTAACTGCCTCTGGCTGAAAACCCATGTTTCCAACTATAAAGAAGCCAGTGTTATTAACGAAAACACGCCATAGCGGGATTTCCTGCGGCGATGAGGACATTGCAAGAGACAAACAGGAGGCAGGAACAGCTGGCATTTTCTGGTGTAAACCGAGTCAGCACAATTGAAACTAAGGCCAGCAGCTAAAGGTATTACGTCCTTTCTGCTTGGCCTGATACAGCGCGATATCCGCCTGCTTGAATAGCTGCTTCAAGGCCACCTCGGAATCCGGCTTGAACAGGGTTATCCCTATACTCAGGTGCACCGCAATCTCATGTCCATGGATATGCATGGGTTTCTTGAATACGCCGAGCAGCTTGGTCGCTACTTTGATCAGGCTTTCCTCCGAATGCTGGTCTTTCACCACGATCACAAACTCATCACCGCCGATGCGGCTCACGGTATCCACATCGCGGATATTACTTTTCAGGATATTAGCCACGGTCCTGATCACTTCATCGCCAACATCATGGCCGAAGTTGTCATTGATGCTTTTGAAGTGATCGACGTCGAGCGCAATCAGGCCAAACATCTTGTTAAACCGTTTGGCTTCCGAATGTACATAATTCAGCCGGTTTTCCAGCAGCCGCCGGTTTGGCAGGCCGGTCAGGCTATCCATCAAGGCACCTTCAGACAGGTAATAACGCTCTTTGGCAAAAAAGTAGGCAAACAACCCTACCAGCACGCTAAAAAACAGGCTCAGTAATACGCCAAAGCGGCGGTCCCGCAGGTTATGGATCTTCTTGTTTTCAATCGCCCACTCCCATTTGCCATTGGGCACCATGCTTTCCTGCAGGTAAGCATGCTTTTGCCGGAACAATCCGGGGTCACCATAAAACACATGCTTGTCTGCCGTTGTCCTGATGGCAAAGGCGAACTCGCTACGGCGGTTATTCTTAAAAGCTTCATCAAGGAAAGCATTCGTATCGATAACCGTGGAGATAATGCCCCAGTACTTGCCCTCGACAAAGATCGGAAAGCGGTAAATCATGCCACTGCCGCCCTGGATAAGCTCCAGCGGACCATCCAGCACACCCTGCCTGGAATCAATCGCCAGTTTGACCCTGGGCCATTGCGATGGCACATCGCGGTAATCTATGCCTATGATCTTTTCGTTGGATTTTTCCGGGTAGACATACGTCAGTTTGTAATCGACCGCGATCGCCAGGTTTCTGACATGCTCCGCTTGTGCCCACAGATCAGCCAGGATGGCATTTACCTTTTTGGGCTCAAGATGATCTCGGTAGACTTTGATGAAGCTGGATAAACCATTGGAGATGAACAGTAAGGCATTCAGCTCACGGTCCATATCGGAACGCAGCACATTGCCATACGAAGCCGCTTCCAGATAGGCTTCACTTTCGTCTTTCTGGCGCTGGTATTCAAACAGGAAATACCAGAACATAAACGCCAGCAGAGTAGCCAACAGGCCAACAAACACGCTTTTTTCTGTTTGATTAGGTTTGCGAAACACTGTTTTATTTCACGAAAATGGTTTCAAACGATTGTATTTTAACAAGCACACAGGCTTTTCATGCAAAAACGCCGTGATTATGAGTTATTTTTTGAATTAATTACTACGATAAACATAAATTCGCCAATTTTTAACGAGAATTTTGCTTTTTTCATCCCGGGTTCGCATCAAAAATTGAAGAAGTCATCAAAGTTACTAAGTAACTGATTGCTTTCTAAAAACAGTTTCTCAACCTAAGCTTTTTTAATGGCATACGGAAGAAATCAAGGGTGCACTAAGGATTTATTGCAGCTTGCATTCAGGATTTCCCTGAGCGGGCGTTCATGAATCAGGTCAGCTGCTTAAATGTGGATTAGGCAAAAATGCCTAAAGATATACAGATCTGTATATCAGAAATCATTTAATGAGAGGATTGCTATGAAAAAACTACCGCTATATGTCGCTCCATTCATGTTTGCCGTGGCCGGCATAGCCTGTGCTGAGGACAACATTGCACGCATGCATGCCGGCACCATGCAGTCATTCACGCCTGAAACCATACAATGGAAAGACGAGCCTATTTTGCCCAAAGGCGCGCAAAGTGCCATCGTCGTCGGTGACCCTAGCGAGAAAGGGGTATTTATCGCCTGGCTGAAATTCCCGGCCAATTACCCGATCCCGCCGCATACGCATCCTTATACCGAAGTGGTGACTGTGCTGAGTGGCAAGCTGGGTAACGGCATGGGCAATGTGCTGGATAAAAACAAAGGGGAATTGTTGAATGCGGGTTCCAGTTTCGTGTTACCGCCAGGGCATACGCATTATGTCTGGACCACAGATCAGGAAACCATCGTCGAACTGATCGCCACCGGCCCCTGGGATATCAAATATACCAACCCCAGTGATGACCCCAGGAAAAACACTGCATCCGGAAAATAAATCTTAATCTAAGCACCAACTGGAAATCAAAGCCGCAAACAGGGCAATCCTGCCACTGTTGTTTGCGGACTTTTCATATTATTTTGCTTATTGAATCAATGACTTTTTTATTGCGGCGGGTGGCTGTAAGAATAAGGAAAATAATACGAAAACGAATTTACGTTTTGCTTGTCAGATTGCAAACAGAAGAAAAACGGCATTAAATCATATTATTTATCACTATATTTTTAATGCTTAATTTTATATAGTTTGCATGACACATGTCAGGAGTAAACTGTGGCCACTCAAGAAAAATCAGCAACTGCGAATACTGGCAGTGAAAAATTGAGGCTGGAGAAGTTGAGGTCATTGGGACTGTTGGATTCGGATCCGGATGAGTTTTTTGATTGCATTACCCGCGTTGCGTCCACCATCCTGGGCACCGAGATCTCTGTCATATCGCTGATAGATGAAGACCGACAGTGGTTCAAATCCAAACATGGCATAGAAGTTTCCGAGACCCCCAGGGACATTTCTTTCTGCACCCACGCCGTCAGCAGCGGCAAAGAACTGATCGTTGAAGATGCCAGCAACGATGCCAGATTCCTGAGCAATCCCTTAGTAGTCAATGCGCCTAATATCCGGTTTTATGCCGGCATCCCCATAAAAAGCCTGCAAGGTTACTCGCTCGGCACCTTGTGTGTGATTGACAGCAAACCCAAACGGCCTAACGCGCAGGAACTGAAAGCGTTAAACGATCTTGCCCAGCTGGCAACCAAGGAAATCCAGTTCCGCGAGCGTATGCTGACTGCGCAGGACAGCATTGATGTCGCACAAAGTAAATTCAAGAGCATCTTCGAGAATGCCGGTGCCGGTATCGCGCTGGTCCAGCCATCCGGCCCCTGGCTGCAAGTGAATGACGAATTATGCAACATCGTAAAATACTCAAGGGAAGAGTTACTCAGCCTGACTTTCCAGGACATCACGCATCCTGAAGACCTGAACAAAGACCTCGACCTGCTGCATCAACTGGCCGCTGATAAAATAGACCGCTACCAACTGGAAAAAAGATATATCAGGAAAGACGGCTCGCTGGTCTGGGTGGAAATCACCGTGACCAAACACAGCAATGACCAGGGTGAAATCGATTACCTGATCGCAATCATCAAAGACATCGATGCTGCCAAGGAAACTACACTGGCACTGGAGGCTTTACGAAAAACCCTGGAGGAAAAAGTCAGCCAGCGCACCAATGAGCTGCGACAAGTCAATCAATCACTTTCCCAGGCCTATCAGGAAAAATTGAATTCCGAGCAGGAATTACAGAACAAAGAGCTTGAACTGCGCACCATTCTGGCCAATGCCAACGAAGCATATATCTGTATGGATTCAGCCGGCCTCATCACTGCCTGGAACAAGCAGGCGGAGCATACCTTTGGCTGGCTGGAACATGAAGCGGTAGGCAATAAACTGGAAAAACTGATTATCCCGCCAGAGTTACGTCACGGTCACCAGAGCGGCATGAGCCGCTACCTGCGTGAAAGGAAGTCCAGGATAGTCGGCAGCCGGATTGAGCTGGAAGCGATCCGTAAAGACGGGATACGCATCCCGATAGAGCTGCAGGTGAATGCTCTGGAAATCAACGGCCAGGAACTGTTCACTTCTTTCCTCCGGGATATTTCCGAACGGAAGCAGCTCGAGAACCTGCTGAAGAGCGAAGCGAGGAACGACCCGCTGACCGGCCTGGCTAACCGCAGGAAACTGGAAGAACTGCTGCCGGATGCTTTCCAGCGCGCCAGGATCAACAAGATTTACCTGGCACTGGTGTTCATTGACCTGGACGGTTTTAAACTGATCAATGATACGTATGGTCATCAGGCGGGAGACCAGTTGCTAAAAGAAGTCGCCAGCCGCATCAATCGCTGCACCAGGGCATCCGACACTGTGGTCAGGTATGCTGGCGATGAGTTTGTGATCGTGCTGGAGAACCTGCAAAGCAAGCATGATACGAAGAGGATCTCGGCCAATATCCAGAAAATCATTGCCGAACCCGTGCATATTGGCGACTTGCGGCTGAATATCACCCTGAGTATAGGCATTGCCTATTATGGCGGCCCCGAACCGCAACAGGTCGAACCGCTGGAACTGATCAAGCTGGCGGACAATGCCATGTACACCGCCAAAAAGAGTGGCAAGAACGGAACCGTCGAGATCGATTAGCGATCCTCCTTTGTGACTATCTTAGCCCGCCAGTCTGTGACTGATGACTGGTTGGCAGGACTACTCCAGGTCTAATCAGTTACAACGCTGTTTAGCGGGCTACGCGACTCTTGGGAATTTATATCACCGCTGCCTTTTAAAATAAGCCGCCGTCAGCATCGGCAATACCAGTAGCGTCAGTATCGTTGCAGTAACCAGTCCGCCAATGACCACGGTGGCTAGCGGTTTTTGCACTTCCGCACCGGTACCGGTGGCTATCGCCATTGGCACAAACCCCAGACTGGCCACAAGTGCCGTCATTAGCACCGGCCTCAGTCGTTCTAAAGAACCTGCGATCACTGCCGTATCAGCAGGTACACCGGCATCGACACGCTTCTTGATAGCATTGATCAGCACCAGCCCATTTAAAACCGCTACTCCGGAAACAGCAATGAATCCGACGGCAGCAGAAATGGAAAGCGGGATATCGCGCAAGTACAATGCGAATATGCCGCCTGCTGTCGCCAGTGGAACGGTAGTCATGATGATCGCAGCCAATGGCAAACTACCGACGGCCAGATAGATGGTCACCCCGATAAGTAACAGACACAACGGGATCACGATCATTAAACGGTTGGTCGCCTCCTCCAGATTCTTGAATTGTCCGCCCCACTCAATCCATGAGCCACTTGGCAACACCACTTTTTGCTCAATGCGCTGTTTAGCCTCATCAACAAAGCTGCCCAGGTCGCGGCCTTCGATATTGGTCTCTATATAGATACGCCGTTTGCCATTATCGCGGCTGACTTCGTTCAGCCCTTCATTGAACCTGAATTGCACCAGCTGCCGCAACAATACCGAGCCGCCTTCTCCATTGTTTGCGGCAGGCAATTCGACCGGCAGCGATCCCAGGATATCCAGGTTGTTCCTCAATGCGCCCGGCAGCCTGATGACCACATCAAACCTGCGATCACCCTCAAACACTTGCCCTGAAGGCAAGCCTGCCAGCGCGGCTGATACGGTCTCTGCCACTTCCTTGACTGTGAGCCCATAACGGCCAATAGCCGCGCGGTCGAATACGATATCGAAAGTGGGGAATCCCGATGTCTGCGCAAAACGGGTATCGACAGCACCCGGGGTATTACGAAGCACATTGGTGATCTGTCGCGCCGTAAGTGCCAGCTGGTCTACATCATCGCCATACAGTTTGACCGCCACATCGCTTCTTACCCCGCCCAGCAGTTCGTTGAACCGCATCTCAATCGGCTGGGTGACATCGAAGTTATTACCGACGACTTGTTTGGTCACTTGCCGGATACGGTCTATCACCTGCTGCTTGGTGGTGATACCGGCCGGCCATTCTGACCTGGGTTTCAGGATAATGTAATTATCAGATGCATTAGGTGGCATGGGGTCGGCCGCGAGGCTGGCGGTACCCGCTTTGGAGTAGACCATGTCAACCTCAGGCAAGGCCTTCACCACTTTTTCTATCTGCAGGTCTAACGCTAATGACCTGTCTATCGATGTGGAAGGGATCCTGACCGATGAAAGATTGAGGTTCTGCTCATCCAGGGTAGGCATGAATTCCCGGCCTGCCGACCTGAAAGCCACCATGGCCACCAGCAGGATCGCAAGCACACCCACCATCATGATCAATGGCTGTTGTATCGTCCATTTCAGGAGTGGCTCGTATCGTTTTCTGGAAGCCTGGATGACGCTGACCTCCCTCTCCTGCAAATCCCCTTTCAAAAGCACCGCGATCAGGGCAGGCACAAATGTCAGCGAAAGCACGAAGGCAGAGGCCAGTGCCAGCATCAGGGTGATGACCATGGGAGAAAACATCTTTCCTTCCACACCCTGAAACGTCAGGCATGGCAGGAACACCAGAAAGATCACAACCTGCCCATAGACGGTCGGCCTGACCATTTCCCTGGATGATGCGACAACCTCCTCCAACCGTTCGCGCAATGTCAGCAGGCGGCCATATTGCAGCTGCTTTTCAGCCAGATGCCTGACGGTATTTTCAACGATGATCACCGCACCATCGATGATCAGGCCGAAATCGAGCGCGCCCAGGCTCATTAAATTACCGGAAATACCTAATTGATTCATGCCTATGGCACTCATCAGGAAAGACAGCGGAATCACCAGCGCCGCGATCAGGGCTGCACGCCAGTTCCCCAGTATCGCAAACAGAATGGCGACTACCAGTAATGCGCCTTCCAGCAGGTTCCTGGACACGGTCTTGATGGTGGCGATCACCAGCTGCGAACGGTCCAGGGTAGGAACGATGATGATGCCATGTGGAAGCGTTTTACTGATCTGCCTGAGCTTATCGCCAACAGCGCCGGCCACAATACGACTATTCGCCCCGACCAGCATCAAGGCACTGCCGACCACCGCTTCCACGCCATCCTTGCTGGCAGCACCGGTACGCAATTCCCCACCGATCACGACATTGGCGATCTGCCCCACCGTTACCGGCACCCCATTGCGGTTAGCGACCACAGCGCGTGAAATCTCTTCGCCGTTCTGTAAGCGGCCATCGGCCCTCACAATGTACGCTTCCCCTGCCCTCTGCACAAAATTACCTCCGGCAGACACATTCGCCGCCCCGATCGCCTCGCTCAGTTCCAATAACGAGATACCATAGCTCGCCAGGCGGGCAGGGTCAGGTTCGACCACATATTGTTTGACATAGCCGCCCAGGCTATCAATGTCAGCCACCCCCGGCGTTGTTCTCAATTGTGGCCGGATGATCCAGTCCTGTACCGTGCGCAGGTAGGCCATTTGCGCCACCTGGTCCTTCAGGTATTCACCTTCCTCTGTCAGGAAACTGCCATCCGGCTGCCAGCCAGGTTTGGCGGTGGTCTTCTCTGCACCAGCACCAGCAGGGTGTTCAAACTCCACACTGTAATGAAAGACCTCGCCCAAACCGGTGGAGACAGGACCCATCACAGGCTCAGCACCAGCAGGCAGGCTTGACCTTGCCAGCGCCAGGCGCTCGGACACCTGTTGCCGCATGAAATACAGGTTAGCGCTATCTTTTAAAATCACGGTGACCTGGCTGAACCCGTTTCTGGAGATAGAACGGAAACTCTCGATCCCGTTCAGGCCGGCAATGGCGGTTTCAATCGGGTAAGTCACCCGCTTTTCAACTTCAACAGGGCTAAGGGTAGGCACTACCGTATTCAGTTGAATCTGTTTGTTCGTGATATCCGGCGTGACATCGATAGGTAGCAGTTTCAATTGCCATGCGCCTATAGCGGCGATGATCAGCGTCAGGAAAAGGACCAGCCAGCGCTTGCTGACAGAGGAAGCAAGGATAGTGTTAATCATTCTTCCTCCACTGTCACACTTTTGATCAGTTCAGCTTTCAACAGGAAAGCATTGCGGGTGGCGATCGATGCACCCTGATCCAGGCCCGATAATATCTGTACTTCGCCGCCACTGCGCATGCCTACAGCGACACTCTGTGGCTTAAAGCCCGCGCTGGTACGGATGAACACCACATCCTGCCCATCAATCCTCTGTATGGCATCTTCCGGAATGATCATGCCGGTATCCTGATCGGGGTGTGAATGCAGTGTGATCTGCAGCCCTTCGCCAAGCACATAGGGCGGGTTCTGCACATCTGTGATCAGAATAGCGGTGGCAGCCTGGTTATTGCCATTGACCGATGGGGTGACCGAATGCACTTTGGCCGGTATTTTTACCCCTGCGCGGGTGGTGAGCGTGGCAGCATCCCCCGTTTTCACCCTGGAAACTTCAGTGGCGGTCACAAAAGCAGCAATCTGCAATTGCTGCTTACCCACCACCCGGAAGATTTCGATATTCGGCTGCACAAACGTGCCGACCATGGCTGATCCGGCAGTGATATGCCCTTTGAACGGACTGACGATCAGGATGGAATTGCCATTGGATGAAACCCCGGCAGCCCTGGCTACCAGCTCTGCTTTTGCGGCCTCAACCTCGGCAAGCCTTAAGGCAGCATGCGCAGACTCCATCTCCTGGCGCGGCGTGACGCCCTGTTCAAACAGGCTTGACTCCCGTTGATACAGTTTTCGCGCCAGTTCTAGTTTTGCCTTCGCCGCATTGCGTTCCGCGGTCATCGCCGAGGCCTCAAAACTATCGACTGTCGCAATCACTTCTCCTGCTTCGACGGCATCGCCCAGACGTTTATTGATGCGCGTGACGGTACCGGCGACCTTGGCAATCACACTGGCCTCACCACCTGGCGCGGCTTCTACCCGCCCGGAAGTGGTGATTTCAGCGGCAATATCGCCTGCTGTCACCTGCTCAACCACAATATTCGAAGAAGCCAGATAAGACGCCGGCAACTTGATTTCCATATCAGTCGGTTGTTTCGTTTCGGTCGCTTCAGCGTCATGCTTTGCTGCCGGCACCTGTTTTACTGCAAGGAGATAGCCAGCTGTACCAGCCAGCAAAGCGGTGAGCACTAACCATATCCAGGTATTATTTTTGGTGTTCATTTCAGGTCTCCAAATGCGATGCGTCCTTCTGACGCGGAGAGTATGGCGAGGGCCCGGACTAAGGAGTATTTCGCATCGACTGTCATCAGGCGCGCATCCGTGAGCGACTTACGGATCAATAGCAGTTCCGTCAGGGACGTCTTGCCAGATTCGTATCCGATTTTTCCCAGGCGATAGGCCTCTGTTGCAGCGGCTTCGCTCAGGCTGGCAGCCTGCATGCGTTTTTCCGAAGCATTGACATGCGAGAGCGCCGAGCGGCGGTTTGCACCCGCCACCAACCTGGCAGCATCCAGCCTGGCATCTGCCGCCAGTACACGCTCTCTGGCAGCGGCTATACCACCTTTGTTTTGATCAAAGAGCGGGATATCAGAACTGATGGCAAAGACAAAGGCATTGTCATTACTGCTTTCAAAACGCCGCACGCCTGCACTCACGCCTACCGTAGGTAACCAGCGCTTTTCTTCGAACTGCACTTGCGCTTCCAGTGCCTCTTTTTCGGTTTGTGCGCTGGCGATGGCTGGCGTGATCTCGCTGGCAGGCTCAGCTCTGCGGACGCTGGTCGCCATCGCCTTGCCCATAAAGTCATTCGGCACACTGGTGAAAGTCTCTTTAACACCACTGAGGGCAGATAAACGTTCCAGTGCCTCCGTCGCATAAGCCTGTGCTGATTGCTCGACAGCCTGTGCGGCTGCGGCATTCGCCTGGGCCTGTGACAAGCGCAGTCGCGCTTCACGCCCGGCATTCACCAGCGCCGTCGCGGCTTTCAGGTCGTCTTGTGCACGGATGGCATCCTGCCGGGTGATTTCCCATCTTGAGTGCATGGCTTCGGCATTGGCATAGGCTGTCGCCAGTTCGGCAGCATAATTGACCCGGATCTGCTTTTCACGGCTTTCGGCAACCACAACATCACGCCTTCTGGCCTCAATCCTGGCGGCACGCTTGCCCCCGATTTCAAAAGGCTGCGTGAGCATCAGCGTATCCTGGCGCGGCTGGTTATCCCTGGCAGCCGCATTCAGGTTCTCCGTCATGCCGTTGATATTCGGGTTCAGAAACACCTCAGCCTGCTGTGCCTCGGCAGAAGCGGCACGGATATTGGCAGCCTGCTCGATCAGCACAGGTGCCTGCACCAGCGCTTGTTTTAATAAATCAGTGTAATCGGGTGCTTCATCTGCCACCGCGACCTGAAGCCACGGCGTGATCAGCATCCATAGATACAACCACGCGTATCTATAGCGATACGCAAACTGTAACGAGTACATCATGGGAAACCCCTGCAAGTTGAAAATATCAGGCAGGCGGCCAGGCTGACTGTACGTCAGCTATCTGACCGCTAAAGGGTTAGTAGGGGCGGTTTGGTCAGCGGCGGAGGGGAAGGGCTCTGGTATAACTCAGACATGAACACTGGGGACGAATCCGCAAAGGAATCGGCAATGAATACATTTTCGCTTGCAGGCAGCATGATCAGACTGCATACGCAATCGCACACCAGTATATGCAGGGAGGATTTAGCGGATTTGTTCTGATGGGAACTGCCATCCTGATGGTGATGATGCGCTACATGATTGATATGCTCGATCATATGCTGGATACCTTCCTGGCTGGAAGGCTGCCCTTGCATCAGATGCGTGAACTCCGCTTCGGCGGCCACCAATGGTTGCAGCGGAAGCAATATCATCAGCATTAACAGGAAGAACCTTCTCATGCGTTTTATTCTAGCATATGGCCAGACTGAATACGTATGCTGAATCCACCACCATTGACTATGCGTAGCATTGGTAAAAACAATCAGGCGCTTAAAGCAGCCACCTTCTAAGGTATTTGAATGTTCAAGAACCGCGTAGCAATTGGAAATGACTTGTGACCGGACTCAAATAAAAACATTTAACTAAATAAATATTTAACAAAAATTAATAAAGGTGTAATCTACCTTACTTATTCTCGGATGCATGCATCTTCAGAAATGCTGTTGCTTAGTGAGCAACATTTGCAACTACTAAGCTTCAAACATGCAATCAGGATAAGTGAGTAAGGCAGGGGATTTTATATCGGGAGGCTCATCACATGAGTTTTGAAACCATCACCACGGATGAATTAATCCGTATCGCGGACGCAGGACTGGGTTTTACATTAAGGGCCACCAGCAAGCCAATAGAAGATTTGATACGTATAGCAAATGCTGCAAAAAACAAAGGGGCTAAAATCACTTTCAGTGAATTATCCAGCTTGAGTGATGACGACCTCAAACGCATCCATATGGCAAGCGATGGCAATATTCTGTTTGAGCAATAAACTGGCTTGTATTAGAGAATAGCTATCAGGCTATCACACTTCTACAAAGCCAACCGTGAAAGACAAGATGATCAACACGGCAATGACTACACCCATCACTCCCTTATTGGAGTCATATTCTCCCCAGGGGATGTTGTAGGGTAAAGTGCGCGCAGCGCTGATAGCGGCCAACACAGCAACAACAATAAGCAGAGTACTAATCATCGCGTTCTCCTGCAAATCAATCCTACATCACCCTGGCATGGAAAATCACCTGGCCCAATGTAGTGTTGAATTCTTCTTAATTAATTGGTAATTCCATCATCTCCAATTCGAAGAAATTGCGCCATACAGCGTATGCTGAACTTTTTGTAGGAAAGTTCAGACAACACTATTTTCCTTCTTTTTAAGCCGCTTTTTTCCTGGCATATTTATTCGCCTGCGCCTCTGCGTTCTCTCGCATGCTTAATGGCTATTGCCTGTTTCACAGTGCGGGTTGCGGACTTGCCTTCACGCTCTTTCAGCATATCTTCGCGTGCGGTGTCGTGAGTGGAATGCTCGTGGCTATGCTGAGAATAAGGCATAGAGGCATCGTCTCCCGCTTGTTGACTTAAATATTCCGTGGCTGTTTTATCTAGCATACCAATCTCCTTATTAAGAACATGTCAGCACCTTAGATAGATCATTAAAGCTAATGACAGCTTATTAAATGAAATGATGAAAGGTACTGGATTGTTAGGCTGAATGCAGAACTGCTAGCTTAAGGCTACGCGATGAAGGTCTGCACTGCTGTCAGTGAGTGAATGAAAGCGACGTAGGAATTTTCAAACGAAGCCGGAGTTCTCTCAGTAAAAAATTCTTACAGGACATTCAGGCATTTACCGATAAAAAGACAGTGCCCGCACAAGTATCGTGAAGTTCATTCCCACACTTCAACCAGGTGCACCAATATGTCTTATTCATTAATTGAACAGCATTTTTTCGGACAGCAAAACGAGACTACTCACCCGGTGTTTCCTGAAGAAACACATAAACCGATCAAACCAGATCCGGATACCCCTTATCAACCTGTGGAACCGGCCGAGCCTGATATCCAGCCTGACATCATTGGTGATACCCAAGCGTAGTTACTCAAAACCCAAGGTTGGTTTCATAAGCTGACTGACTGCTTAGTTTAAAGGGATAAAAGCACTGTACTCAGATGCAGGTCGTCAGCTTAGCCTTCAGCATGGCCGGCGGCGGCGTGCCCCGCTTCAGTCAACCTGAACGCTTCGTCCACAGCCATAATCCATTCCTGCTGTTTGGCATATTCAATGCCGCTCACCATATCTTCCGCACTTTTCTGTTTGTCGTACCAGACGCCGCTCAGCTTGGTCGCCAGTAAGGTCTCCCCTGTCAGCAATTTGAAATGATGGACAAATATGCCCATCAATAAACGCGCATTTTCTTCCGGCGTATGCAGGGTATCGTTTTCCACTGCACTATTCGGCTCGGCCTGATTAATCTGGGATTCTACGCACATATGTGTCTCCTCTCTATACTGCCTGAATCTGGCTTTCCAGCTCAGGCTTTAATCGCCTTATAAGCTTGGAACATTTTACAAGCTTGCCTATGTGCCCTAAAGGCCGCCATGCCATAAACGCTGAAATGTTTGTAGGAATAGTCAGACAACCATAAACAGCAATCTCTAATTTAAGTTTGAATTCATCTGCATGCCATAGACTTTTCTCGAGTTTGCCGACCCGAGTTAACGAAAGGAATTGTCATGCCGAATAAAAAATGTGCCTTGTTGTATGCTTTTATATTGATCATGCTGAGATGCTGCCATGCAATTGCCGGACCGGACGAAGATGGTGGCTACTGGTTTAACCTTCGCATGCAAGGTGGCTTGCCTGCGCCCGATTTTTATTGGGACGTGGATATCAATCCACGCTATCGGAACGAGGGCAGGCATATAGATACACTTTATTTGCGTCCCGCAGTGTTTTATAAAACTGACCCGAATACCAGTTTGTGGTTAGGTCGCGACCAGATTATCGGTCATCCGGATGGCAAATCTGCCTATCATGAGAGTCGCTGGTGGCAACAGTACCAGCATCAATTCGAACCCTTCCATTCATTTACCCTTACAAATCGCACACGGCTGGAAGAGCGACGTCGCGAAGGGTTTAATGATACAGGTCACAGACTACGGCAGATGCTGAAAATCACCACACCGATACTACATAACCCGGCACTATCCCTGGTTGTTTCTGACGAAGTTTTCATTAATGTTGATCAGGCCGACTGGGGTGCAAAACGTGGCTTGGACCAGAACCGCATTTTTATCGGCGTGAACTGGAAAATAGATAAAACCAGCATTCTGGAAACCGGTTATCTGAACCAGTTTGTCAATAAAGCCACGCAGAACCTTGAGAACCATGTCATCAGCACAACCCTGGGCTTTAAGTTTTAAAGAGCTCTGACTTGAAACCTATGTTCATCAATTTCAGCATTTTCCTACACCACTTTGCGCACTTTCTGACAAAGAAACTGTTTGGACTTTTGTAGCATTCACCAAACATAGGCATAGCCTACTGATGACTACTTCGTCACATGCAGGGAGAGATAACAATATGGATGCATCTACTTTTCAGCTAACCGTCCCGCTCTGGGAAATCCTTGTTCGAGGTTCTGTGGTCTACTGGTTTTTGTTCGTGGTCTTTCGCTGTATTTTGCGGCGCAGTATGGGCAGTGTCGGCGTGAGTGATTTTATTTTTGTCGTGATCATTGCTGATGCTTCGCAGAATGCAATGAGCGGGGATGCGAAATCGATTGGCGATGGCCTGGTACTGATTTCGGCACTGGTATTCTGGAACATCCTGATTGACTGGTTGAGTTTCAAAACCGCCTGGGTACGCAAATTTGTAGAGGCCCCGCCACTGGTGCTGGTGAAGAATGGAAAACTGCAACGGCGTGAAATGCGCAAAGAGTTCGTGACCCAGGATGAGATCATGGCCAAGCTACGGCAAGAAGGCATCAACTCCATTGCCGAAGTCAAACAGATGCAAATCGAGATGGATGGGGAGATCAGCGTTATCCGTTACGAAGACAAATGACTCCGGGGAAAAAATCCCCCTCTCGCCATCTAAAATAAAACAATATAAAATAAAAATAATTAACAATTTATAGTGTCTGGCCTACAGACTCGCCATTTCGCGCCGATAACCCTCACAGGGAAGACAATTTGTATCAATATAATTGTTTTCTATCAGCTTCATGATCGATATCCAGACAATGAAAACGAATAATTATGTTGATCAACCTTGTCTTTCGTGTGCACAGCCTTTGCCGTGAGCACGCTTTTATTCCCTGACTACGAAACGGCCTGTGCTAAGGTGGCCGTTTAGTAATGCAGCGCTAAGACTGACTTCAGGAAGGGTGTAACAGTATGAATAATCTAACGATACGTTGGCGGAACAACAAGGTTCTGACCGGCATTACTATTCTTCTCATCCTCGTTACTGCATTTGTTTCCATTTTTTTATCGTTGATGATCGCGCAAAACCAGGCGGTCTCCAAAGAAACCAAGCGTCTGCGAGATGTCACCAATGGCGTGCTGATGCGCATGAGCAGCACCCGCGAACAGTTCAATAATGTCGTAAACCATTTCGCATCGGTGGAAGAAAAAGATGCCTGCGCACCTCAACATATACAGAAAATGCAGGAATTCAATATCGCCGGTTTCTTCCTGCAGGCAGTAGCGCATGTAAAGGATGGCCGGATTGTATGTTCTTCCATTTCAGAAGTATTCGATGGCGTTTCGCTGGGCACCCCTTTCCGTGTTGAACCGGATGGCACCCGCTTATATGCCAATATAAAAGTCTCCGACTGGCGAAATCACCACCTAGTGGTGATGGAAAGAGCCGGCTGGGCTATCGTGCTGGTGCCTAGCCATGCGATTGAAGCACTGGGTAATTCCGAAGTGGCTGTCGGTATCTTTGGCATTAGGGAGCACAAGCTTTACACCTCTAAAGGCAAGATCGCTCCTGAGTGGCTACAAAGATACAACGGCAAGCAAGCACTCACTTTTATAGATAAAGAGCGCCACATGCTGGTGTATATGGCGCCAAACAAGCTGAACATGACCGGTGTAGTGACCGCGATGCCGTTGCAGGATATCAATGATGACATGGTGTCTTTTATCCAGATACTGATTCCGCTGGCGATGGTGGTGGGCATTTCGCTGGGTGGCATTTTCATCTACATGCAGAAAACCAGGTACTCCTCCAAATCGGCTATTTTAAGAGCGCTGGCAAATAACGAGTTTTACCTGGAATACCAGCCCATCATGGACCTGGAGACCCAGCGTTGCATAGGCGCTGAGGCACTGATCCGCTGGCGGACACCGGACAACAACTTTATCAGCCCGGATACTTTCATCCCTGCTGCAGAGGCTTCCGGTGTGATCTGTCAGATCACGCAACGGGTATTTGAACTGGTCGCCAAAGATATGCATACAGCCCTGAATATGCATAAGCACTTTCATGTTGGTATTAACATTTCTTCGCACGATATCCGCTCCGGAGATTTATTACCCATGATAGAGCAATTGAAAAAAGCCACCGGAGCGCAAGGCAGACAGATCCTGATTGAAGTGACAGAACGCGGCTTCCTCGATGATGATGAAGCACTGACCAGGATAAAAAATATCCGAGAATGCGGCGTGATGGTAGCTATCGATGATTTCGGCACCGGTTATTCCAGCTTGTCCTACCTGACCAAATTCCAGCTGGATTACCTTAAAATCGATAAGACCTTTGTAGACTCTGTTGGCACCGATGCTGTCACCAGCCACGTGGCTTTCCATATCATAGAGATGGCAAAAACCTTACAGCTGGGGATGGTCGCCGAGGGGGTGGAAACTGAGCAGCAAGCACAAATATTACGTGAACGCGGTGTGAAATATGTGCAGGGCTGGTTGTTCTCTAAATCATTAAAGAGAAAAGATTTTTATGCCTACCTCGATAAGCATGCCTGATATCCAGGTAGACTCTGCAAATTAAAAGCCTATCTTCAAAGCTTTTTAACTGAGTAAGCGCACGCTAACTTTATCATTTTTCTAAAGGCATATCTGCCAGTACCTGGCTAATCTGCGATTTCAACCTTAGTCTTCACCGGCACTTGCCCTTTGTCGACAATCCCTGATTTCGACACCAACTATATTACGCAATAACAAACTCGCCAGATTTTAAATGCCACAATGGATTGCCATGCTCATGATAGATATCTTCTTGACTGCTTAAAAAAAATCCGGAAATGAACATAGAAAAGGCACAAAAAAATTGGCTTGGATCATCACATCCAGGCCAACGAATTACGTTTTACAATCTTCCGGTCAATGCCAGGATCAACAGGATAAGCACCACTAATCCCAGGCCGCCACTTGGGTAATATCCCCAGCCTGAGCTATATGGCCAGGTAGGCAACGAACCGACGAGGGCGAGAATCAGAATTACAAGCAGGACAGTTCTAAGCATAGCGTGGTCTCCTTGACTTCAAAGATTGGACTTAAAACCATTGCTGAAAATCGAGCAATTTTAGTTTTGAGTTTTAATATTAATTGAGGCTTCATCATGCCGTCGGCCCAATAAACACGCCATGCAACAATCGCTGAATTATTTGTAGGAATATTCTGATAGCCAAATTCGCACTTGACCTCTGTTAATATGCATTTATAATGCATATTAATTTCAAAGGGAACGATGTGCAACTTACACGATTTTCGGATTTAGGCCTGCGGCTGCTGATGTATCTGGCCGTCAATGACCGTGAATCGCCACCGGTGACAGTGGCCGAGGTCGCGCAACAATTCAAACTCGCCCGCAACCACCTGGTAAAGGTGTCCGCCTTGCTCACCAGGCACGGGTACATAAGGTCTATCCGTGGCCGTGCCGGTGGCATTGAGCTGGCGCGACCGCCGGAGCATATCAAGGTGGGTGACCTGGTCAGGTTGCTGGAAGGCAGGGAAGAACTGATCAATTGCGAAGCGTTAAGCTGCGTATTGAATCCCTCGTGTGGGCTCAAATTTGCATTGGGTAACGCCATGAATACGTTTTACGAGACGCTTAACACCTATACCCTCGCGAGCATCCTCAGGGGGAAGGCCACCACCTCTATACAGGGACTGCAATATGATTACATAAGGCTGGTAGGCTAAATACTGCCGGATCACGAAATCGGGATCCGGATAAGAACTTGTTGGGAAAAAGCATGAGCAGTATTGCTCATTTTTTTGAAATTTAAATATGCATAATCTATGCATAATAAAGGAGAGAGATACATGTTTTCTGAAACGGCGGTCCCTTACATCAAAGCCAGTGTGCCGGTATTGCGTGAACATGGCGTACATATCACCACAGTGTTCTACGCCAACCTGTTCAAAGCGCATCCCGAATTGCTGAATGTCTTCAATATGCGCAACCAGGCCGATGGTGTGCAGCAACAATCGCTGGCCGCGGCGGTGTTTGCCTATGCGGCAAACTTTGAGAACCCTGCTGCACTGGCACCGGTGATCACCCGTATCGTGCACAAACATGCGTCACTAGGCATTACCGCCGACCTTTATCCTATCGTAGGTACGCACTTGTTGGGCGCCATCAAGGAGGTGCTGGGAGAAGCCGCCACCACGGAATTGATCGCTGCCTGGGCCGAAGCCTATGGCGCGCTCGCCAATGCCCTGATCGCTGAAGAGCAGGCCTTGTACGGAAAAACAGCGACTGCCGGTGACCTCAGGCAAATGCGGGTGGCGGAAGTCATAAAGCAAAGCCCTACGGCCAAGACTCTCAGGCTTGAACCGCTGGATAACAAGCCACTTCCCACCTATACACCTGGACAATATGTCAGCGTCACCGTTACTTTTGCCGACGGCCAACGCCAGCCCAGGCAGTACAGCCTGTCAGACGCACCGGGTACGCCTTATCTTTCTATTACCATCAAGAAAGAGGATTCCGGCAAAGCTGCCGAAAAATCCGTTTCCAACTGGATACATGACAACATCAAGGCCGGAGACACGCTGGAAGTCAGCCATCCATACGGTGAATTTACGATTGAGGTACAGAGTGACAAACCCGTTGTCATGCTGGCAGCCGGCGTAGGGATTACTCCGATGATCGCTGCGCTTAACCACCTGGCTCAAACCGAGCCGCAGCATCCGGTATATCTGCTTTACGCTATCCGCTCGGAACAGGAATGGTTGCACCGGGCGGATATTGATCACGCGATCAACACCATGCCCGGCCTGACCTTCAGGCTGTATAGCAGCCAGACGCTGGCTGGCGCTGAAGGCCGGCTTACAGTGAAGGATATTCCGGATACGGTGCTGAAGTATGCGAATATCTACATGTGTGGGCCGACCCGCTTTATGCAGGAGCAAAAGCAGCAACTGCTTGCGCGCGGCGTCAATGCCGCCAATATCCATAAGGAAGTCTTCGGGCCGGACTTGCTGCAAGACCTTCTATAACGTCTAAAATAAACCTGCAATAAGCATTGTCATTCAAGGCCTCGGATCGGGGCCTTTTCACTTTCCCCCACCTAATGATCTTATTTCCGGCCCATGACTTGAACAGTCAGCCAGCTTTCAAATACTTAACCTATTTTCCCAACTTTGAATTTTTTATGAAAACCCCGGAAATCGCGGTTTGCGGTTCAAGTTAACGGCTATTCTTTACGTTATTGCTATTGATTGAACCACTCAATGATTAGCGATGCTCGCACATAAAAATAATGTACTCATGGACAGATCACCACAATCAACCGACAACCTGGCTTACAGCTGGGGCGCCAAATGGGGAGAAGACCAGCTCAAGCGCTTTGCCCTGGGCAATGGCACGCCGTCACAACCGATTGTAGAGATATTAAAAAGCCGCCTTCTCAGTTCGGTTTACCAGCCTATCGTCTCACTGCAGAGTGCAGATATCTATGGCTTTGAAGGGCTGGTGCGCGGCCCGGCTGCCACGCCGTTGCAAGCGCCACTGAGCTTGTTTGAAGCGGCCAAGGAGCACCAGTTTCTGCCGGAAATGGAACACCTCAGCCGCCAGATCGTACTGGAAAATTACGCGATCACTTGCAAAACACGCAAGCTTTTCCTGAATATTACGCCGGAAATGCTGCTGATGTCTGCGCCGACCAAAGGGGAGACCCTTGCCTATCTGGCCAGCCTGGGCCTGGAACCGAAACAGATCATTATCGAAGTCACCGAGCAGACGCGCAGCATGGATTACGGCCTGCTGCGAGAGGCAGTGCAGTTTTACCGTAACATCGGTTTCGAGATCGCCATGGATGACCTCGGAGAAGGTTTTTCCAGCCTGCGCCTGTGGTCTGAACTCAAGCCGGACTACGTCAAGATCGACAAGCACTTCATCCGCAATATCCACCAGGACCAGGTCAAGTTCGAATTCGTGCGCTCCATCCAGCAGATCGCTCAAAACTCCGGCGCCAAGGTGATTGCCGAAGGAATAGAGGTTTATGAAGAGCTGACTATCATCAAGGACTTGAAAATCGATTTCGGTCAGGGCTATTACCTGGGCCGCCCCGAAGCTACGCTGATCCAGTCCATCGATGCCGAGGTGAAAAAGCAGCTGGTCAGGAACACGCTGCATCTGTACCAGAACAACTATATCGCACTGGATCACCGTTCTAATGTCAGCAAACTGCTGAAATACATTCCGCCTATCCAGGCGACTATGACCAACAATGAAGTCATGCGCCTGATCGATGCCGATAGCAGTATCCATATGCTGCCGGTGGTGGATGGTGAAAGGCCGATCGGGCTGATTACGCGCTACAACATGATAGATAACCTGGCGCGCCCCTACCGTCGCGAGCTGTATGGCACCCGCCGCTGCGCAGATACCTTCATGGATACGCAGCCGCTGATCGTCGAAAAATCCATGAGCCTGAAGGCCCTGAGCGACATCATCGCCGAAGAGGCGCAGCATTTCAGCAATGGTTTTATCATCACCGACAATGGCCGTTACCTGGGCATAGGCCGCGGCCAGGACCTGCTGCGCGAAGTCACGCAAATGCAGATCAATGCCGCGCGTTACGCCAACCCGATCACGCTGCTGCCCGGTAACGTACCTATCAATGAACAGCTGGACCGGCTACTCGCTTCCGAATGCAGGTTCAGCGTCTGCTATTTTGACCTAGATACTTTCAAGCCCTATAACGACATTTATGGCTTCCGCCGTGGTGATGAGATCATCAGTTACACCGCCAAATTGCTGCTAAATCATGTAGACCAGAATTTTGACTTTGTCGGCCATATCGGCGGTGATGATTTCATCGTCATCTTCCAGAGCGAAGACTGGCAGGCACGTTGCAAACAGATACTGGACTGCATGGAAAACGATATCGCAGAATTTTATGATGAAGCGCACCGCACTGCCGGCGGCATCGTCGCGGAAGACCGCCAGGGCAAAGTGGTGCAATACCCGTTTGTCAGCCTGTCCATAGGCGCAGTCAAGGTGAAACCCGGCAAATTCCGCTCACAGCATGAGTTGTCTTCCGCGGTCAGCCTGGCGAAAAAGCAGGCCAAGAAAATGTCCGGCAACAGCCTGTTTATTGAGCGCCGGACTTAAAAAATGGACTTAAAAACAAAAAAGGCGAAGCAAGCTTCGCCTTTTGATTCTGCCGGATCAGCGTACGAATAACGCAATCAGGATAATGATGGGAATCGGTACACCTAGAAACCACAATAGTAATGAACGCATACAACCTCCGTTATTAATAGTTAGCAATCACTTTGCGCAATTAGCGTACAAACAAAGCGATCAGGATAATCAATGGGATAGGTACGCCTAAAAAGAAAAGTAGAAGTGAACGCATATTTTTTCTCCTGATAATTAAAAAGCTGGACGACTAACCGTTAATAAGCGTCGCGGCAACGACCACCCCAGGTAGCGGCCAGACTGGCTGAAAAAGCACCGATCAACAGTGAAACAAACAGCCACAGGGTGATACCGATAGATGCTTTACGTGCTTTGTCGGCAGCTTCCCTTGCTTTGGTTTCAGCTTCTTTCAACTTGCCTTCCAGAGTGGAATAGATCTCTTTCACACGGGCTTCCGCTTCCTGCTGGGTCAGGCCGGTGCGCTGTGCAACCAGTTGGGTCAGGTAGGCAGAATCTTCAGATGACAGCGAACCGTTCGCAACCGCGTTGGCAAAGATACGTGTCACTTCGTCAGTAGGGATAGGTTGAGGATTCGCTACCGGATTACGGTTATTGTTGTTTGCATTACCGGTGTCCTGGGCAGACGCACCAGTCGGGTTAGGTCTGAACAAGGCATCCACAAAATAACCGGAAGTGTTGCTGGCATCAGTATCACCATCTACACCGTGCGCAGCTGCGACCACGCCCGCAGAAGCAGCGCCACCAGCCAGGCTGGCTGTAGCCTGGACACCGGAGTCAACTACTGAGCCTACGATAGAAGTCACCAGCGTAGCCGTCGCCAGTGTAGCCACGCCCCAGGCCAGGAAACCGTGTGCAGTATCACGGAAATACACTTCATCCGGATCGGTATCCACCCACTTCACGCGCAGGCGGCCGGTCAGGTAACCACCAAGGCCGGAAGCGATCGCCTGTGTCACCGTGATCCACACAATGGCAGCAATACCAAATGTAGTGGCCGTGACGCCATCATGCGACCACGGCGAAATCGAGGAAAGTCCCAAGCCTGTACCAAGCAGGAAAAGAATCACTGAAAGTACTGCAGCGGCCACCGCGCCCAGCAGGATAGCTGACCAGGAAATTGCACTGCCATTGACTGAAGCGATACCGCCTACAGGTACACGGCCTGCGGCCGGGTCATTGGATAAAATAGCTGCCATGATTAAACTCCAAAAATTATTGTTAAAGTAATTATTTAATCTGATAGAACCACATCAGCTATACCTGGCTACAGCAGGTGCAGACCATCGAACCCAGGTAAGTCAGCTTTGTTTTTAATCAGTATTCAAATCAATTCTGCCAGCGACAAAATCAGCAATAACACAAGTACTGAAGCCAGGATTCCGGTCGGGTAATAACCCCAGCGAACACTATGCGGCCAAGTTGGTAATACAAAAAATAAAGCAAGAATTAACAGCCCTATCGATATATTGCCAACCATGATTCCCTCCAAAATCGTAACCGTGAAAGGTGTTACACAATGTTCTCTTCATGCCCGGATTGACGCCCGGACGCTTGTAAAATATTGCATCCAATGCACTGTAGAATGAGGTTTCATGATGCGGATTTGGACAGCGTGGTTCCATACACTTTACGCTGAAATTTTTGTAGGAATTCTCGGACGCTTTTGTAACAAGCAGGCGGGATGACTCTGTTAACTGGACTCTGCGGAAAACAGCTTGATGATTTTGGGGCTAAGCTTCTGTTTGGTGTTCAAATAGTCTTTCCAAGGATCGGTTTTCTGGGATGACAGTCGCTCAAAGATATTACTAATGTTGTAAGTGTTTGAATGTATATCTGGACCTACCTCTTCCCAGAACAATGGCGTGGCAACCGGTGCACTTGTGCGGGCGCGGGTAGAATAAGGCACGATGGCGGTTGCACCGGAACCGTTACGCAGGTAATCAATAAAAATCTTCCCTTCGCGTTTCTTTTTGGAAATGCTGGAGGTGAACCGGTCCGGGATATGCTGTTCCAGATACTGGGCGACACCGCGGCTGAAGCTTTTGACTACATCCCAGGGGTAGTCAGGCCTGATCGGTACTTCTACATGCAGGCCCTTGCCACCGGTTGTTTTAACGAAGCATTGCAGATCCACTTCTTCCAGCAACCCCCTTAATAACAACGCGGCTTCGGTGACCTTATCCCAGCCTACATCGGGCGCGGGATCCAGGTCAAAGATAATCCGGTCTGCCAACGCAGTGACCGGGTAACGCGAGCCCCAGCTGTGTAATTCCAGCACGCCTAATTGCACCAGCTCAATGATAGCCGGCAGCGTGTCGGCAATGAAGTATTCTGCATCCTGCGCTGCCGGATCCAGTTGTACCGACCGCAGATGCCGGTGGCTGGCCTGGGTGACATGTTTCTGGAAAAAACACGCTTTCTGGTAACCGTCCGGGCAACGCACTATCGATAGCGGCCTGTCCTGCAAATAAGGCAATATCCATTGTTCGATATTGGCATACTGGCGCGCGATATCCATCTTGGTATAGCCATCTTCTGCGTACAGTATCTTGGCCGGGTTACTGAGCTTGATTCCGGCGACCTGTGCGCTGCCAACTTGTGCAGGACTTGACGTTGCTGGCAATGCATGACCGGCAGAATGACCGCTCATTTTTTTGGCCGATGTTTTGGCTGATTTCTTCAAAGGCTTCTTATGCTCTTGCTGATCGTCTTCAGCCTGCTCAGCATCTGCGTCTACAATTTCTTCAGGCGCGTGTGCTGCTTCTTGGGTGATTTGTTTGGCCGGCTTATCGCTACGCAGGCCTACAAAACTGGCATGCCGGGCCAACCCTTCACTGGTCCACTGGGCAAATTTCACCTCGGCCACCAAGGTTGGTTTAAGCCAGTGCACACCATGTGCTTCACGACCTTTGGGCGGATTGGCAAACGCAGGTTTTGTTACCTTGAGTTTGGGGAAATGGCCGGCAATCATCTTCAGGCTATTCGCATTGAAACCAGTGCCGACACGGCCGGCATAACGCAGCTTGCCTTCCTCATCATAAGTGCCCAGCAGTAACGCACCAAAGTGTTCACGGCTACCGGCGGGATCGGTATATCCGGCGATGACGAACTCCTGCCGCATGCCGCATTTCACCTTGAGCCAGTCGGCAGACCTGTACTGCACATAATGGCTATTTGCATCCTTGACCACTACGCCTTCCTGCCCGTGCAGGCAGGCATGCTTGAGCACTTCAGCCGCATGTCCGGCGATATGGTCACTGAATTGGATGGGACTGTCGGCAGCCTGTTTCGTCAGCAACGTGTGTAGCAGTTCTTTGCGGTCAAGCAACGGCAGTTGCGTCAGGTCATGACCATTCAGGTACATCAGGTCAAACACAAAATAGATCAGCCTGGCTTCCTTATCCAGGCGCATGGCATTCTGCAGCAACTGGAAACTGACATTGCCATCCGGCCCTATCGCCACCACCTCACCATCCAGCCATGCTGAATCTGCAGGTAACTCGGACAAAGCCTCTGCCACGTTTGGCCACTTGGCTGACCAGTCGTGTCCGTTACGCGTCAGCATTGTTACCTTGCCCTTCTCAATTTTGGTCAAGGCACGGTAGCCATCGTATTTTAACTCTGCCAGCCAGTGATCGCCTTCCGGAACACGACTGGCCAATGTTGCCAATTGTGGTGAGAATTTTTCCGGAATAGCTGTGGAACGGTTTTTAGGGGGAATCTTTATTTTCTTGATGTCCGCATCGTCATGCGCATCAGCATGATGATGGGTATGTTCAAAGCTGTGAATATGTTCATCCGGTAAGCCGCTGACAGAATCGTCAGCGGTCTCGGTGATCTGCGCTGCCTTGCCGGTGCGCGCCTGGTCATCATGTTCCTTGATTAATAACCAATTGGTTTTATCATCCTTGCTTGATGACTGGGTCTTCATGCGTACAAGCGCCCATTTGCCATGCAGCTTATGCCCATGCAGATGAAATTTCAGCGAGCCTTTCTTATAGCCATCGACCGGATCACCAATTGCTTCCCAGGTACCTTTATCCCATAACATGACGTGACCGGCGCCATACTGGCCGTGCGGAATATCACCTTCAAAAGTGCCATAGTCCATAGGGTGATCTTCTACTTCAACCGCGAGGCGTTTATCGGCCGGATCCAGGCTGGGGCCTTTGGGGATAGCCCAGCTTTTCAGTGTGCCTTCCAGCTCCAGGCGGAAGTCATAATGCAAACGGCGGGCATGATGTTTCTGAATAAAAAAGTGTAGCTGCTCGCCGGGCGCGACTACCTTACCGCGTGGCTCACGGGTGATGCCAAAATCGCGCTTTTTCCAGTATTGCTGTAAGCCCATGTTGGTAACCTGTTCCTATAAGCCGGTCAGGCCGAACGTTTACGCGCGATTGCAGGTTCCGAATCAGGCTGCTTCTGCCTGCCTGTACTCTTCTGTTTAGTGACTTTTCTAGTGGCTGATTTAGGGTCAGACTGGTCTTTTGCTTCGTTTATGGCTTTGGCTATATTTTTCACTTCAACGGCTGGCTTTGCCCGCCCGGTTTTGGCTTTGCCTCCAGCTTTATCGCCTATGCTGGCTTTCAGCAATTGCATCAGGTCAACCACATTACTGCCCGAACTTGTGCGTTTCTGTTCACTATCTGCATCTGGTTCTGTCAGGGTATGCGTTTGTTTCGCTTTCACTTTTTTCTTCACCAGCGCCAGGATATCCTGACGGTAACTATCCTGATATTGCCCGGGATTCCAGTCCTCGGTCATATCCTTCACCAGCGATAATGCCATGTCGACTTCTTTGGCCGAGACCAGGGTTTGCTTGCCCGATTTCGGTTCGGGGATCTCCGGCAGCTCGCGGATCTCTTCCTGGTAACGCAACAGGTTCAACACAATGATTTTCTCAAAAGGCATCAGCGCCGCCAGATGCTGCTTGGTGCGGATCACCACCTGGCCCAGCGCCAGCTTGCCGGAACGCTCCAGGGTCTGGCGCAGCAAGGCATAGACTTTCTCGCCACCTTTGCCGGGCACCAGGTAATAAGGCTGTTCAAAAAAGAACACCGGGATATCGCTCCGGTCAATGAAAGAAAGGATATCTATAGTCTGTGTGCTTTCGGGGTTGGCACGGCGCAAGTCCTCGTCGCTTAGCACGACGTACTCGTCTTTTTCGTAGGCATAACCTTTAACGATGTCCTGCTGCTTGACTTCCTTGCCGGTGACTTTGTTATAGCGTTTGTAGCCTACAGGCGCGAAATCCCGTTTATCCAGAAGGTCGAGATCAATGCCGGAACTGCTGCTGGCAGAATGCAGTTCAACCGGGATATGTACCAGGCCGAAACTGATGGCACCTTTCCAGATGGGACGTGACATACGCTATGATTCTCAGGATATAAGACAGAGATATCATCGCGCCGGATCCCGTGTAACCCTATCAGATTTAACTGAAACTGATGTAGGAAAAGGATGAAAAGGCAAGTGATGAATGTAAGTGATAATGCTTTCAGATGGCCTTGAGAATCCTTCGAGAAATCTGGATTTAGCTTACAGCATGCACAGCAACAATTTACATATGAAAATAATGTAGCCTTATCGACAAATGCGCGTATATTGAAATTTCACCTCTCGAAAGCAGTTTTGAAACTTCTCCTCCTGGTAGTCATTTGAGGCCCTCCCACCCGTAGTAGTCTTCAGTGTTGGCACTACAACTTCTTCTCGTGCTCCTCTAGTAGCCCTCTTACTTCTGCAGCATGTGTTGGCATTTTGCTTAACGTAACACGCTTTGTGCGTGGGCCTGGTGGTTGCTGCTTTATCCATCCATTTCTCCCCCTCACTTAATTTAAGGTAAAGATATGGATGAACATATATTGTTCCACAATGCTGGCGTCAAAATCAGTAACCAGCAGTTGATAGTGCCCGGGCACGTTTACGCGCTCAAGGATATTGAATCGGTTGAATTCTCGGAGCTTGAACCTAAACGTACTGTAGCCTTGGTCCTGATATTGGCTGGACTGTTTTTATTGTTCAGGGAAGGCAATCTGTTTGCCCTGGGCGGGTTTTCGGTATTGATGGGTATCGTGATCTGGATTACAGGCAATACCCAATATTCTGTCATCATCAACACCTCAAGCGGTAGGCATGAAGTATTGAACAGTATGGACAGGGCATATATCGAAAAGGTATTGCATGCGATGGATGCCGCCATGCTTAAACACGAGCATTACAGGCCAGTCACTGGAGATGCCAACCCGCTTCAGACACTTGATGACAACATCAGCGTTGGTACGTCCTGAACGTGGATTTACCTGCAGCTGATTGGTACATAACCTACGCATCAGGCGGGTTGTGAAATACCGCTTAAGGCCATCATGGCAGAAGTGTCATCCGACAATGCCAGGTCAGCCAGCGAGATAATGCCTACCAGGCTGCTCTCACGGTTAAGCACCGGTAACCTACGCACCTGATATTCATTCATGTAACTTGCGGCATATTCAGTGGTCTGGTCGTCGAACACATACCTGGCCTCGGTGCCGAGCAACTGGCTGATGGTAGTGTTTTCAAGAGACAGGCCACGGGCTGCAGCGCGTATGGTGATATCACGGTCAGACAGCATGCCTATCAGTTGTTCATTTTCGCAGATGGGTAATATCCCTAAATCATGTTCCGCCATTAATTCAGCAGCATCTCTGAGGGTATGGTCGGGAGAGACCACGATCACATCGGGTGTCATTATCTGGCTTATCAGCATCGCATTTCTCCTAAAATTCAATATGCCTGCTTCATGCTGTTAAACCCTTAGTGACCAGAACAGTAACTGGAAATATCTTTAATGAAGCAGTGTAGGTATTCTATGGTTAACTGCTTCAGGAAGTTATCCGTGCAGGGCTGATTGCAGCGTCAGATTATTCGCTCAATCGCCCTTTTCGATAAGGATTCCTACACCATCACCGTTTCCGCCCTGTTGGTGGTCTGCATACCGGGCGTCAGCACCACCTTGCGGCAGGCTTCTTCTTTGTTATTGAAGATTTCATAACCTCTGACTGCATCTTCCAGCGACATCCTGTGGGTGATGATATCAGCCGGGTGCAACCTGCCTTCCTCGATACTTTCCAGCAGTTCAGGCAGGAAACGATGGACATGGGTTTGTCCCATTTTAAAAGTCAGGCCTTTATCAAAAGCATCGCCCAACAGAAAGCCATGGACAAAACCGGCATAGACGCCGGGAATACTGACTATGCCACCACGCCGGGTCGCAGCGATACATTGACGCACTGCGGTTCCGCTACTGGTTTCCACCTTGAGCGCGGTCAGCGTGGTTTCAACCATGCTGCCTTTAGCTTCAAAACCCACGGCATCTATACTGGCATCCACACCGCGGTTGGCGGTGAGCTGGATGATCAGCTCGGCCGGGTCATCATTGTCATCAAAATTGATGCTAATGGTGTCGTATGCCTGTTTGGCGAAATCCAGCCGGTATTGATGGTGGTCCACCATGAATATGCTTTCTGCACCTAGCATGCGCGCACAGGCGGCCGCCATCAGGCCGACCGGCCCCGCGCCAAAGATCGCTACTTTGGAACCGGGCTGTACTCCAGCATTTAATACTGCCTGGTAGCCGGTAGGCAGGATATCGGTTAAAAACAGCACCTGCTCATCCGCGAGCGAGCCAGGTACTTTGAACGGCCCGGTGTTGCCATGCGGCACCCGTACCAGCTCGGCCTGGCCTCCCGGGACACCCCCATACATATGGCTGTAGCCAAACAGCGCGGCTGGTGGCCTGATATCTTTTTTATTCAGGCTGGCGCCACGGTCAGGGTTGGTATTTTCGCACCCTGCAAACAGGTTTTTTTCACAGAAAAAACAGTGGCCACAGGCGATCACAAACGGGATGATCACCCGGTCGCCTTTTGCCACATTGGTGACCGCTGGTCCCACATCTTCGACTACTCCCATGAATTCGTGACCCAGGATATCGCCATCCTGCATGGCAGGTATCTTGCCGCGGTAAAGATGCAGGTCGGAGCCGCAGATGGCCGTTGCCGTTACGCGCAAGATCACATCCTCCTCATGTTTCAGGATAGGGTCGGACACGGTTTCGACCCTGACGTCATTGCTTCCATGGTAGGTTAATGCTCGCATAGCGTATCCTTTGCTAATAATAAACCCCCGGGCAGGCCCATAAGGCTGCAAGCGTCCGGGGAAGATTAAGTGAGCCACTACTTTAAAAGAGGATTCTTTTAGTGGTTAAGCATACGCTTTCTGATTTTTTTGTAGGTATGGCTAATCCATATTAGCGCTGACAAGATAATCAGAAATCCACTTACAGAGTATTGATGGCAATCCTTTTACACTTTGGCCTACTTTAGCCCTTAATTGAATGATAAAAAGGAAACTGCCATGTATTCAGCCAAACGTGTATTACTTAGCTCAGCCTTATTAGGATTACTCTGTATCAGCTTGAATGCGTATGCCAAAGATATTTCATCTTCTGATAAACGCTTCCTGAAAAATGCAGCAGAGGCAGGCCTTTTTGAAATCCAGGGTAGTCAACTGGCACTAAAAAAAGCTAAAGATGCAGAGATTCAGAAGTTCGCGAAAATGATGACTGAAGACCATGCGCAAGCCGATGTGAAATTGAAAGATCTCGCGACCAAGCGTCGTGTAGAACTCCCCAAAGAACCCAGCCTGATGCAACAAGCCAAACTTAAATACCTGGAAACCAGGGAAGGTGCAAAGTTTGATAAAAGCTATGCAGGGATTATCGGTGTATCTGCGCATGAACAAGCAGTGAAATTGTTTGAAGATGCTGCGGAGGATACAGAAGACGCAGATGTGAAGAAATTTGCTACAGACACTCTGCCAGTATTGAAAAAGCATCTTGAAGATGCAAAACGCATAGACGCCAGGGTTAACAAAGACGATTAATACGTTTAATAAGGCGAGTTTCGAAGCCTCAAGAAAAAACCTGACCAGAACGGCCAGGTTTTTTGTCGCTAACGATTAAGTTAAAACCAGTCGGCAACTACCCCGGATTCAGACCCGTTAACTGATACTGACTTTTGGCAAACTCTTAACCAGGGCGACCTCTATCCAGTCAGCCAGGTACTGGCTGATATAGGCATAAACTTCCTTGCTGCTTTCACCCGGTGGGTCATAGGTGGGCACTATTTCGGATAGTTGCCTGCCATCCGGCAAGATGACCGCATCAAAAGGATTAGGGCCGGCGCTGGATTCCTGCTGATTCTGATCAAGCAACCTATGGATACGGATACCGAACAAACCTTTGCCAGTGGCCAAGGAACGCTCGATTTCATATTTGATCCAGGGGCTGTTTCCGGTACTCTCCCCTATCAGGACGACAGTACAACTGCGGCCATGCATCTGGTCATTGATCCAGGCCTTGATGGCAGCGTCCTCGCCACGTTTAATGCTTTCCCAGGTGTTATCCCAGGCAACCTGCTCACCAACGATGACGCCTATATTACGCACAGTAGCGGCTCGCCAGCTATCCTGCTCGTAATCGAAACTGTAGAAAACCCTGCGAGCCATACCTTATCCTGCCTGTAAAAACCCGAGATGGTACTCCAAACCGGATGGCGTTTAAAGGCGCCAGGCTACATTGCTCGCAATTAAAGGGATGCGGACCCGGAAAAGCTGACGGCAGGCGTTACTGGATGGAGGGTTGGCGGAAACTGGAGGGACTGATGCCGGAGAAATGCGTATGGAAAAGGCTGGCAAAATCTATATCATCAAGATCGGTATTTTTACCATAGCCATGATCTAGGGCCAGCGTCAATGCCGCCCCGCCGGGTGCAGGTACCGGTAACACGCTGGCATGCGGATGGTAATACTTGAATATGGCATGCTCAGTCTCCACGCCTTCCATACCACCGATGAATACTGCACCGGTCAGGTCGCGGCGAGAAAGCATTTCCTTGCGCATATGCAGGATGCTGGCTTCGCGGTTGTTATTGATCGCTTCAGTAAAAATGACATTCCTGAATCTCTTTGTTTCTTCCGGAAAGTCATCCTCAAAAAACTTGCTCTGGTACAACACCACTGCATCTGCGAAATCAACGCCCAGGTCTTCACAGATACTCCACATCATAGGTGTGATGGCCGGGTGGCCGCCCCAGATGATTTTATGCTGGCGGATCACGGCGATCAGCATCTCGCGGATCGCACACTGGATCAGAAAAGGATTGGCAGTCTCGTGATAAGTGCCACGGGTGTTCATAGGTACACTGGCTGAAAGAAAAATCGCGCCCATGCTAATGCTCCCAATGCCCGAATTGCCAAGACGCTTCGGTTGCCTTGATCCACTGTGCCGAGGGGGTAGCATCTTCCAGCCACTTCAGGTGCTTCACATTTTTCTGGTTCAGGCCGACCGGGTCATATACCACGGCGACAGTCTCGTCTTGCGCTTGGCTGATGGCATCTTCCAGCGTGAAAGGTGTAGGCACACCGACCGTGGGATATACCGTTAACCGTTCACCATCCGGCAATTGCAGGTGCACCGCCTTGTTGGCACTGACACCCAGCATTTTGCCCCCTACTTTCTGGATAGCAATGCGTATGCTGCTGAAGATATTCACCGCGCGTACCGCATGATTCTGGCTGCGTACTTCTTCCAGTTTTGCACAAATGGCTGTGACCGCCGCTTCCGCGATCTGGCCTGATTGCAGATCGATATCTTCGTTGCTGAGTTTGCTTACGTTAGCGATGGAAGACCTGCGCGAAGGTGTCGCTCCCGGCCAATCCACCCTGAGTATGCTGATACCTTTAGCCAGCACACGGCCAAACTCGGCACTGCTCCAGCGGCTTTCGAAATACCCCGGTGTATCCAGCATCAGCAGCACATCCGAATCATATAATTTGTGCCATGACAGTGCTGCTATATCATCGGAGGCAGGCTTACCCTCTGCCTCAGCCAGGTCATGCGTATCCAGGTAAACATCAAACTGCAAGGCAGATAATGCTTTATACAATTGATACGCCGCTGCATTGGCGTCATCGTAGCGGTAACTGATAAACACCCGGCGATGTTGCTGCAGTAAACCGATACAGGCTAACAGGGCAGTTGAAAGTTGTTGCGCTTCACCCTTGGCATAATCCAGTACAGGCAACACTTTAAGTATGTCTGGAATGCCTGCCTGATTCGGATCAGAGATCACCGGTATGACCGGCACACCGCGTTGCAGTAGCTCCTGCAGATTAGCCAACTGAAGCTGGGTAAGGTCCACGGTGGCACCAGCAAAGTAAACCACTGCAGAAGGTTGTAACAGGTGGGGTTTGAAAGTGGCAGGTAAAATCTCCAGTCCTACCTCTTCTCCCAGCCGCAGGTCGAATTTTGATATGACGACTGTAATAGCTTCCCTCAACGCATGAATCTGCGTTTCTGTAGGTGCGCCCAGCACCGCAAGTTGATAGAGGTAAGTCATGCTGCTTCAGTCATTCGATTCTTGCGAAATTTATTGGTCCAAAAATGATTTTGGTGAAGAACTATTTGCGAGAGAAATTATTAGTGTCTGCATTCTAGTCTGATTATGGCGAACCTGGTCACTTATTCAGCCAATAAATTGTAATCAATTCATTTAGCGCATTTCCACATAGCTGACCAAAACTATTAATGCACTATTATTTTTATCGTGAATGTTTGGTGCATTTTGAAATCCGGCTAGAGAAACAGCCAGTCATTTTCTACTGAAAAAGGTGTAAGAATCCACGGACGTTATCTGACTTTAACAGTCCAGGATCAATTAGCGCAGTCCTATAACGGGAAATGCTCAGGCACATATAAGCACCTGAGAGGCTATGATGTATTCCGCAATACTATAGAGTCGCGCAATCAGTGTGGTTGAGAAATCCCGTCAAGCGCGATATTGACCGCACTGGAATCGCTCAAAGCCAGGTCCGCCAGAGCGACTATGCCTACCAGGTGGTTTTCACGGTTGAGGACCGGTAACCTGCGCACCTGGAAATCACTCATGTCCTGCGCAGCCTCTTCAATCGACTGATCGTCGAACACATACAGCGCATCCGAAGTCATTACTTCGCTGACATGTGTTTCTTCAGGTGACAGGCCCTGAGCCACTGCACGTATGGTGATGTCGCGGTCAGACAGCGTGCCGATCAACTCTTCATTTTCAGTCACCGGCAGCAAACCAACGTCGATTTCCTCCATCAGTTGTGCGGCAAATTGCAGTGTGTCATGGGGGGAAACCACCCTGACGTTAGGAGTCATTACGTCACTGATGTTCATATCTCTCTCCTTGAATAACTTTGATTGTCACCGAAAGACAGTATTTCTTTTGTGCATGTTTAAGTAAGAAAAAAAATGGATGTGCTCTCACACATCCTAAAATGCCCTGACGAAGCTGAGCCGCCGGACACATCATGAATTAGCTATATGCATTACTCATTTATGGCTATGGTAAGTGGTGCGGCAATGGCGTTTTATCCGTAGAAGACTGATTGCGGCGTCAGATTTCATTAATGACTGTATACATGAATGAATAGACAGCGAGATAGGTGCTGTAAATGCAAAAAGACCCAAGATGACTTGAGTCTTTCTTTGTCGAGAGAACAAACTGTGTAACCGACACGAACCTGACTAGCCGGTCTGGATCCGATCCGGTGTCGTGGAATGCAACATAGGTTCCAGCGCTGACTTCATGACAAACTTGATATGCGCACCGCTCTCGGCGGCAGCACTTGCAATCTTGCGTACTTCTTCGGCAGTTTTGCTGTCAGTAACCAGCGTGAAACCGAGCCCGGCTTTGGCCACCCTGATTAATTCATCCGTCGTTTTGTTTTCAAAGCTCATCGTGTGTATCCTTCCGCCAGAACTTAATCGGAATACTTACAACACTTGATTCCCAGGAAGGGAAAGAGAGGGTGCGAGTAAACTGGGCATCAGGATAAAGATAAAAAAATCAATAAATTACCTGACGACTTTGCCAGCATACTCCTTTTAAAATTAATTGCCAGCAATCATTTGGTGAATGTTTTACGTCAGGATTTTTTCCCAAGCTGCAATTAATCTATGAACGTAAATGTAATATCATTATGCCTTTGTTAACGACACTTTATTTATTAACGAATTTTGTTTTAACCAGCGAGAGATCCGATAGAGGTCTCCTTGAACTGAGGCTTTACAAATATGAGTATTCCACATTCCTTACCAGGTGAAATCATAGATATCAGTCCGTTTGCGGCACACTTCGAGTCTGCAGCTTCCTCCACTTTGATCCGCGAAAACCATCTTGAGGTATTCAGGTTCGTGCTGGCTGCCGGCAAGGCAACGCCGGAGCATACCGCAGCCGGGGCAATCACCATTCAATGCATAGAAGGTGAAGTCGAGTTGATCATGGGAGAAGACAGGAAGATATTGAAACCGAACAGCCTGACTTATTTGAGTGATGGCGAACCGCATACGCTGAAAGCATTAAGCAATGCCAGCCTGCTGATCACGATACTGTTACATAGAAAATAATGACCGACACCCATTGCTAGCCGAAGATACGCCCATATTGAATGTAGTGATGAATCATCATTTATGGGCGGCCTTTGCAAGGTCTCAGGTCAGTTTAGACCAAAGATTTAAATCACCCCGGCAATCGAAATCCCGAACAGAATGAACAGCAGCACTTCGGTCACCCAGGTTAAGTGTTCTCCCACCTCGCCCTACATGCCGTAAAAACCGTCTTGCCACTGAGTTTCCTCTGCCCTACTCTAGCTGGAACCTTCTACATCCAAACAGGCTTACCGCAGCCATTCATACGCTAAGTAAATAATGTGTATGCTTCTTTGCATAACTTGGCTAAATTTACCTAAAAACCAGTTAGACTGGACGTTTGGCAGTAATTTAAGGGATTAAAGAACCGAAGCACTGGGTTTCTTTACTAAGACACGGTAATTCATTACCGGCAACCGAAATAGCGGAGATAAAGATGAGTCAGGAATCAGTATTGCAACTTGCGAATGTAATTCAGGGAAACGAACAGATTTTGGTTGATGAATTGATTTCAACCATGAAGGCCAAGTTGGTCCGTTTAGATAAAGTGGCGGAATCCGAGATTCGCCAACAGGCAGTACAGTTGCTCAGGTTGCTGCAAACCAATATTCCCAAGACCAAGACTTATACACTGGAAGAATCCCTGTGGGCAGAAACAAAACAATTGCTGACCGAGTTCTCACATGCACGTGTCAAACAGGGGTTCACGCCTGCTGATACCGCCGGTTTTATTTTCTCGTTCAAAGAGCCGGTGTTCAAACTGTTGCGTACCGCACTGGTAGACCAGCCACAGCAATTGATAGAAGAACTTGCATCGACAACTGTGCTATTTGACAACCTGGGCCTGTACACTATTGATGTTTTCCAGAAGGCGCGCGAACAAATCATCTCCCGCCAGCAGCAGGAATTGCTCGAACTTTCCACCCCGGTTGTGCAGTTGTGGCAAAACATTCTTGCTCTGCCTTTGATAGGCACGCTGGATAGCGCCAGGACCCAGGTAGTCATGGAAAACCTGCTGCAGAAAATCGTGGAAACCGGTGCCCTGATCGCGATCATCGATATCACCGGCGTACCGACTGTAGATACCCTGGTTGCCCAGCACCTCCTGAAAACCATTGCTGCGGCACGCCTGATGGGTGCCGACTGTATCATCAGCGGTATCCGGCCCCAGATTGCGCAAACTATCGTCCACCTGGGTGTCAACCTGGAAGACGTGATCACCAAAGCGACCCTGGCAGATGCATTCATCATCGCGCTGAAAAAAACAGGCGCGTCTGTCGTTAGTTCGGCAGCCGTATAAGGAGGCATCATGGAACGCATTCCAATCCTCAGGATGGGCTCATTATTGCTGGTGACTATCCAGGTCGACATGCATGACCGGCTGGCGATGACTTTGCAGGATGACCTGACCGAACGCATCGTCAGGGACCGCGCCAAGGGCGTATTGATCGATATCTCGGCACTGGATATCGTCGATTCATTCATAGGCCGCATGATCAGCAATACCGCCGCCATGGCCAAGATACTGGATGCGAAAACGGTGGTCGTAGGCATGCAGCCTGCCGTTGCGATCACACTGGTTGAACTGGGCCTGGCGCTGGAAGGCGTGATCACCGCGCTCAATGTCGAACGCGGTATCGCGATGCTAGATCAACAGGCATGAGCTCAGCGAGCATGAGTTCAACAGGCATGAGCAGCTTTTTACAGTATAAAACCCACAGATGGTGCTTAAATGAAAACAGCTGAGCCAGGTGCGGTAGTGATGCCTTTGTACAGCGACGAGGACGTCGTGCGCCTCAGGAAACTGGTGCGCGATGAACTGGCAGCCATGGGATTCGGCATCGTGGACCAGACCAAAATGATCACAGCGGCGAGTGAACTCGCCAGGAACACACTGAAATACGGTAAAGGTGGCGAATGCCATCTGAACAAGCTCACTGCATCACCCAAGCTCGGGGTTGAACTGGTGTTCACCGACAACGGTCCGGGGATAGACGACGTCGCCCTGGCATTGACTGACGGTTACACCAGTGGCGGCGGTTTAGGACTGGGGCTGAGTGGCGCTAAAAAACTTTCTGATGAATTTCACCTTGAAACAGAGCCGGGTAAAGGCACGGATGTCACCATCAGAAAGTGGAAATTTGCATGATCACATTAGGCACGCAGAGTTGCCATACCATAGGCGAACTCGGTGAGGTTTCTTCAGTACGCAGGATAGGCGTAGAGTTAGGTCGCAACCTGGGGTTTGGGGAAATACGCGCTGGTGAACTGGCGATCATCATCTCCGAAGCGGCCACCAATATTGAAAAACATGCCGGCTCGGGCAAGATTTACCTCCGGCCAGTTTCGGCGTTGAATAAGCAGGGTACTGAGGCACATGGCGTGGAGGTGCTGGCTGTGGATGCAGGTCCAGGCATGCACAATATCGAGATCAACTTTGAAGACGGTAATTCTTCAACCGGCACTTATGGTACCGGCCTGGGCGCGATCAAGCGGCTGGCGCATCAGGTTGATATCTATTCGGAACCTGGTAAAGGCACCGCACTGCTGATGCTATTGTGGGATGCGCCTGAAACCCTCCCGGATTTTTTTTGGGAAACAGGCAACATATGCGTGCCGATACCGTCTGAAGAAGTGTGCGGAGATGCATGGATCGCGGTTGACTCCGGCAATGTACTCGGTGTACTGGTGGCTGATGGCCTGGGCCACGGGCCGGGCGCAGCCGAAGCTTCATTACCGGCGGTGAGAACCCTGATGGATGATGCCGAGGCTTTCCCGAGCAGGGTGATGCAGAACTGCCATTTGCGCATGCGTGGTGGCCGCGGTGCTGCAGTGGCCACTGCCAGGATAGACCTGGATGCCGGTGAACTCAGGTATTGTGGCGTAGGCAATATTGCCGGCTGTGTATATACGGCAGACACCCGTCAGCATTTGATCAGCCACAACGGTATCGTGGGAGTGAATATGCTGAAGACACAGGAATTCGTGCAGGAATGGCATGACGATTCAATATTGATCATGCATTCGGACGGACTGGGTACTAAGTGGGACCTGGATCAATATGCCGGACTGGAGAACCGCCATGCAGCATTGATTGCCGCCGTGCTGCACAGGGATTTTACGCGTGGCAGGGATGACGCCACCATCGTCGTTTTAAAACGCTTACAAGGATGACATGTCGATCAGATTTCTCGCTTTAGGCATAGAGACCGAACTGGATGTCGTGGCCGCCCGGCAGCGTGCCAGGGATATTGCCGCCATTTGTGGTTTCGGCATGCAGGACCAGGTGCGTGTATCCACGGTAGTTTCCGAACTGGCAAGAAATATCTATAACTATGCCGGTAAAGGCAAGATCGAATTTGGGCTGGAAGGTACGACGATTCCGCAGCTCCTGAAGATACAGGTGGAGGACAAGGGTCCCGGTATCCCGCATATCGATGAAGTGCTGTCTGGCGCATACAAGTCAACCACAGGTATGGGGTTAGGCGTCATAGGCGCTAAACGCATGATGGACCGGTTCGAGATCACCACCAACCATGAAGGCACTTCCATCACGCTGCGTAAATTCCTGCCGGTACATGCGCCTTTGCTGACACCGGCGATGGTGGGTAGCGCTATCAGACTTGCCGAACTGGCACCGAACATCTCCTTATCCGAAGTGCAGCATCAGAACCGTGAACTGCTGCGTATTCTGGATGAACTGAACGCCAAGCAAAAAGAACTGATCTCGCTCACGCAGGAGCTGGAAGATACCAACCGTGGCGTGGTGGCGCTGTATGCAGAACTGGATGAAAAAGCCAACCATTTACGCCGGGCGGATGAATTGAAGTCAAGGTTCTTGTCCAATATGAGCCATGAATTCAGGACGCCGCTGAACTCTATCCGCGCCTTGGCCAAACTGCTGCTGGAAAAAATAGATGGTGACCTGACTACCGAACAGGAAGTACAGGTCCAGTACATCATGAAAGGCGCGGTTTCTTTAAGCGACCTGGTCAATGACTTACTGGATATTGCCAAGATAGAAGCCGGCAAGACCGAAGTGAAACCGACTTCATTCTGCGTCAGTGAAATGCTGAGTGCCTTGCGCGGCATGCTTAAACCACTACTGGTTTCCAATAAGCTGGCATTGAATTTCAGTTTCCCGGAAGAAGATATAGAGCTGTTCCAGGATGAAGCCAAAATCTCGCAGATTCTGCGCAACTTTATTTCCAACGCATTGAAATTCACTGAAGCCGGCAGCATTGATGTCAGCGTGGTGATAGACCAGCATGACATGGTGACTTTCGCGGTGAAAGATACAGGCCTGGGGATCCCCGAGCAGCACCTGGAACTGATATTCGAGGAATTCTCGCAGGTAGAAAATCATTTGCAGAAAGCAGTGAAAGGTACCGGCCTCGGCTTACCGCTTTGTAAAAACCTGGCCACATTGTTACAGGGTAGTATTGCTGTGGAGAGTACTCTTGGGCAGGGATCCACGTTTTCGGTTTCAGTGCCTGCCAGCTTCAAGCTTCCTGAAACGTTGATAGAACCCATCCAGGAACTGATCGTCCAGGATGACCGTTTGCCGGTGATGATGATAGAAGACGAGGACTTCGAACAACTATTGTACAGGCGGCACCTGGAAGGGAGCGAGTTCAAGGCGGTTCCGGCCCGGTCACTTAGGGAAGCAAATACACTGTGGAGCCAGGTGAATCCGGTGGCGATAGTATTGGATATTAGGTTGAAAGGTGAAGATTCCTGGCGCTGGCTTTCCGAAATGAAAGAAGACGAAAAACGCAGGCATATTCCGGTGATTATCGCTTCGACAGTAGAGGATCAGAGAAAAGGCCTCGCCCTGGGTGCGGATGCCTATTACCTGAAACCGTTGTTGAAATCTGATTTGCTGATGAGTTTAAGACAGTTAGTGAATCCGCCGCGCGAAGATGGCCTGGAAACGTTGGTGAAATCCCGGCATCCGCTACTGGACGCGGCAATCATTGCTAACAATGATGCGAAGGTTAATTCTCCGGATACCCAAAAATGAGAAACGCTCAGACCGTGGCTGAAACTACCATCAAAAATCGCCCCATGAGCGATTTTGTGATTCTGAATGTAGATGACACAGATGCAACCCGTTACGCAAAATCCAGAATATTAAGCCGGGCTGGCTTCACCATCATAGAAGCCTCCAACGGGGCTGATGCAATAGCGATGGCCAATGAACAACAACCTAACCTGATCCTGCTGGATACAAGGTTACCGGATATCAATGGCTTTGAAGTGTGCAGGCGGTTGAAATCAGATCCCGCCACCAGTTCGATCGCCATATTGCAGACATCAGCCTCTTTCATCTCCCTGGTAGATAAGATCAACGGTATTGAATGTGGCGCCGACAATTACCTGTTTGAACCGATAGAGCCGGAAGAGCTGATCGTTAATATCACCGCCCTGCTCAGGCTGGGACTGGCCGAACAGGAAGTGCGGGAGGTAGACAGGAGAAAAGATATCTTCCTCGCTACCCTCGCCCATGAATTACGCAATCCTTTAGGGCCAATCAGAAACTCCGTCAAACTGCTGAAGACCCTGGATACCAGGCGTAGTGCAAAAGAGCTGGAACTGCTGGATATCATTTCGCGGCAGACCGACCAGATGGTAAAACTGGTGGATGACCTGCTTGACGTTTCACGCATCTCGCAGGGAAAGATATCTCTGGATATGGAGACATTAAACGTGCGCGAGGTAGTGGAGGTCGCTACCGAAAGTACCGGCAATCTCATCACCGACCGCGGACATCAACTGACCGTGAATATCTTTGCCGAACCTATGTGGGTAAAAGGCGACAAGGTCCGCCTGACCCAGATCATCAGCAACCTGCTGACAAATGCGGCAAAGTTCACACCTTCCGGCGGCCATATTGTGGTGGATGTGCTGCAGGAAGAGGCTAAGGTACTGATCAAAGTTTCGGATAACGGCATCGGGTTAGATGATGATCACCTGCACAATATTTTTGACTTGTTTGTACAGCACGCCCATACCGAAGACCGTGCGCAGGAAGGCCTGGGTATAGGACTTTCTCTGGTAAAAAACCTGGCTAATCTGCACGGCGGCGAGATCTACGTTGCCAGTGCAGGTGCCAACCAGGGCAGTACCTTCACGCTGGAATTGAAGCTGGTAGAAGCGCCGCAACATGTGAGTGATCCCGTCGAGACTAAACAAACAGTGTCCGAGAACACAAAAGTGCTGGTGATTGATGACAATGAAGATGCTGCCAGTACGCTATCAGACTTACTTGAACTGGCAGGCAATGAAGTCCGGACTGCGCACACCGGTAAACAGGGCCTCGCGGTAGCCACAGACTTCCAGCCGCGCATCATTTTCCTGGACATTGGCTTGCCGGATATGACTGGATATGAAGTCGCCAAAGCCATGCGCAAGACTAAGCAGCTGAATAAGTGTTTCCTGATTGCACTTACCGGTTATGGTACCGAAGCTGACCGCCAGATGGCGTTGGATGCCGGTTTTGACCTGCACCTGACCAAGCCACTGGATTACGAGAAAATTGAATCTATCAATCTTGGTCTGTGATTTAAGCTCGCTCTGTAATTAAAAGTCTGCTTATGTTATTTGAAACCAGCATTACCTGCCTGAAAACGCGGCATCAAGTGATATTTGAGATTACGGCCTGATTGCCATTCTTCGAAAAATCTGCGCCGCCACTGAGCACCGCGATATGCTTCCAGTCTAGGAAACTCCTGTGGGGAGACATTTCTTTGATTGGTTTATCTGTTAACGGCCTGTGGCTGATCTGAATACTGAGTTTGCCATCATCCTGTATCGCTGAAATAATGACTTCAGCCGGCTTTTCTATGGTATCCATATAAGTCAGCACACATCCGGCAAACATATTCCTGACCTGCGAGGCTTTGACGGGTTTTGTAATAGTAAGCTGGTTACGGAATACAACGTTACTGGCGTAAATATCCATCTTCAGCAAGTCCAGGCACTCTGCAATAATTTCATTCAATGGCTGCACTTCTTCTTCATCAGGATTCAACCAGCTGAAAAGGTCTATGGTTGCATGCGTAGCATGATGCAAGGATTCTTTGAGCTCTTGTAAACGTTCCAGCAAAAAATCGGATTCTTTCTGACCAGCCTGAATTTTTTTACCAATCAACTGCGACAATAAAGCAATAGGTTGCATTTTGCCCAGCATGCGGTGGCGGAATCCCGGTGACAGGCGTTTGATGATTTCAAACTGGAGTGCAGTAGCAGAAGTGTTCATGAAAGTCATCTCATTGCAATACTTAAAACAGGAATGGGTCGAAAATGCTCAGCTGGCAGCATCATATGGCCCAATACATTCGCAGTTGATTTCTGATCGATCTCAAGCATTTTTATTAAGTATTCTCTTCAATAACATCCAATTTAAATTCACGCTAAATTTGGCTGGATACCAGCCCGATCAACATAATCGTAGTGATGAAAATCAGGTACATCATCAACACTGAAGCAATGACCACTCCAGTGGAGACGATCATGGCTGTAATTGCCTGCCATGTTTCTTTTGTAAAAGTCGCTTTATCCATTTAAACCTTTATAAATCAGCGAGACCAGCGGGAAATACGGTTCAGGAGCTCATCATGCAGCTAATGCAAACACCCGTATAGCAAGCTCAGGCTGACTTTAGTGTAAGAATCCAGAGCCTGAATCTTCAATCTTCACACAAAAAAATCCCCACAAAAGTGGGGATGTAAGTTTGGGTGTCTCAGGGAAACAGATTGACTCTAAGCCAGCCATCTCTGTTAGATGAATCATCTCATTTCAGCCAACGCGCCCGTATAGTGGAAGCGCTGATTTGCAAGTAGGAGTTATCTGACTCAACCCTGATTATTGCCCTGCATAAACCACATCCACACGGCGGTCATACTGGAAACAATCTTCCTCTGCACAATTCTGTTTTGAACGTTCTTCGCCATAGCTGATGGTTTCAATCTGCTTGTCATCCACGCCCTGGGTGTTCAAAGCCATTTTCACAGCCGCTGCACGGCGCTGACCTAACGCGAGGTTATATTCGTGAGTGCCACGCTCATCGGTATTGCCTTGTAACACTACTTTGGTCTGTGGATGAGCAGTCAGGTATTTGGCATGATTGGCGATCAGATCGTTATATTCTGCACGGATCGCATCGCTGTCATAATCGAAAAATATCTGGCGCTTGGCCAGTTCCGCCGCACTTAACTGATCTTTACTGGAATCCACATCCACCGTTTTGATGGTGATGCGATCAGGTTTTGCTGCGGTATCGGCATTCGCATTGCTATTGTCCTGGCTATTGGTCATAGGTCTGGTGACGCTGGAACTCTCAGCCGTGGCTGGTTTCATCTCATTACTTTTACAAGCTGACAACAGCAGCGCCAGCGCAACGATCTTCCATAGATTATTTTTCATAAGTGTTCCCTTAAGTATCAAAATTAAGACCTGTCATTTCAAACTTTAGTATCAGGTAGGTTCCATTACGGAACTCATAAAATCGGCGCTATAGAGCGCATCATAAAAATGGCCAGCTTCTTTATGCTGTGGAGTCGATTGCACAGGCACTGCCACTTCAGCACTGGCATCTAATGGGTTGGCCAGATGCTTCTGTATGCCAGCATGTTTCCCTGGCGCTGTCACTTTAGCGCGAAGCATGTCGTGTCCGGTTAACGTTCTGGCCGACCATACATTCGCGCTGTTAGCAGGCCATGTCGCATCGTTAGAAACAAAAGAAGAAACCAAAAGAAAACCGGCTGCCGCAATGATGCCCACCGTCACGGTGGCTAATGAAATACCGCTGTCAGACTCTTTCGCAAACTCACTATTGTTCATAACGGTGACCTCACATGTGAATGCTGGTGAATGTTAGACGGCCAGATGGCTAAGCTTTATGCTCCGCCGGTAAGTGCAAGAATGATCAGGATCAGCAAGACCAGGCCGATACCACCGCTAGGGTAATATCCCCATTTAGAGCTGTGTGGCCAGGTTGGTAAGGCGCCGATAAGGGCAAGGATTAACACGACTATTAGTATTGTATGCAGCATGAAGCTCTCCAAAAAACTACAATTGCTGTTGTCGGAAAATATGAATCATTTATTTAAATCTAATATTTAAATCTAATTGATTCAATCAGTGGAGGCTCAATCATGCGGAGTTTTCAGAAAACTCTGTATACAGTTTCAGCTGAATTTGTCGTAGGAATCATCGTACAAAAAAGACCCGGGATATTTACCCCAGGTCTTTTATTTGTATGCACTTCAGTGCGTTTGGTTAGGCTTTGCTTCAATGACTGCTGAAGTTAGTGATCCCTACACAGGGCAAGGTATTAATCGTTCCTGGATTTTAAATGCTCCAGCAGAGAATATTTTTCCCTGTCTATTTCATCACGGGTCCTGATGCCCATGCGCCTCAGGACAGGCAGTGGCGGGCACCAGCCCTGTACGCCATGCTGCAGTAAAAATGGTAACACCACCGCCGGCAGCGCAAACCATTTTTTGTTAAGCGTTAAGCCCAGTACCAGCCCGGTCAATGCCAGCGTGGATGCATTCACTTCCAGCACGCGCTCTATATCCCACTCCTTTTCCAGGGCGATGATGCGTTGCTTCACCTCCCATGCCGGCCGGGTCGAATAGTAGTCGATATTGTTATTGGTGACCTGGTCTATCTGTTCATTAACCGATCTATCCGAGGAATTCCTTACCCGGTCAAACTGGTTAGTGTTTTTGATTTCATAATTCAAATCCATGCATGCCACCTTTGTTTTCTTATGATGTTCCTATATGAATCGTGAATTAACGACTAGTTCAACTTGCCCCGGTGCCTTAACTCAGCTTATCAAGGTAACGATATCAGTGTGCCCAAAAGCAAAAAATCCAGCTCTCAATCATGCCGCATGCTTCAGTCCTAACTTTTTATTGGCAGGCACGGCGACATCTATCATTTCAGGGGGCGGCAGATCCAGCTCGTCCATCAGACGTATGAACTCTTCCCGGGTTTTTCCTGCCAGCCTGCTGTTATTAAGCCGTTCATAACCTATGGTCGAAAAGGTTTTTTCATTGTAATCATGCGCCGGGCAAACAATGGTTTCATCCGGGTAAACGAAAAGCTTTTGCGTGATACTGTCATACAGGGTACCGGCATCGCCACCCTGGAAGTCTGTACGGCCACAGCCATCTATCAGCAAGGCATCGCCGGTGAATAACCTGCCATTCCAGAAATAGGTCATTGCCCCGGAGGTATGACCGGGAGTATGTAAGGTTTTAATGGTTTGCTCATGGCCGAAAAACAACTCCTGCCCTTCGTATAGCTGTATCTCAGCAGCGGTTATCTGGCAATGGATGGGAGTAGCAGCCTGCGCGCCGGTAGCGCGGCAAAGGGCGCCTGCCGAAGTGATATGGTCAGCATGCGCGTGTGTTTCAAGCACATATCTAAGCGTCAACTGGTGACTCGCCAGGAAACTAAGGTATTGATTCAGATGGTGATCGACCGGGTCAATGATGACGGCTTCCTTGCTCGTCTGATCGGTCAATAGATAGGTAAAGGTGCTTGAATCAGCGTCGAAGAACTGATGAAGGTCTTTCATAACTATCCCCCACTTCGTGAATTTCCCATGCGTGGTCGCACGGGAGGGTGTACTGTTGTTTTTAGTTTACATCCATTCCGGACAGGGTGATGAATAAGATTTATCCGTAATAAGCGAGTCTATCAGCGTGTTCCGGTACTTTCACTTATAGCATTAGTACTGGTATCACTGCCCTCAATGGCATCATTGGTTGCCATTTGCAGGTCTGTTTGCGCAGGGTGCGCCAGAAACCCCGGGGCAGGCTGCGTCTCAGTACCGAACATGGACTCAATAAAAATGGTGACAGCGCTGAGCGCGATCACCATCGCTAGAATGGCAGGAAGTGCTTTCAGCACAGTCCAAGCAATCACCACAATTACGGAATTTATTGCACCGGCGACCTCATTAACTACATGCGGATATGACATGGTAAAGCTCCTCTCAAATCGAACGTATTAATGAAGTTCAATGCGGGCCGCAACTTGCGTGACCCGCAAACCCTGCCTACAAATTAGTTTGTTGTGGCTGGCGGTGCGGCTTCGTACTCAGTCGGCTGTACCGGATTACCCTTGGTCGTACCTGCTTTTTCATCTTTATTGTTCAATACTTTGTTTTTCTGTCTTTTGAACGGGCGGTCAGCAGAGCCTTTGTCCGTGTGTTTGTTCTGCTCTTTTAATTGGCGGGTATCAGAATTACCCAAATTGCTGGCATCATTTGGCACACCATCCTGGCTAGATCCAGTCGGGCCTTTATCAGTGTAGCGTTGTTGTCTTTCCACTTGCGGGCTGTTGGAAGTCCCTATTTTGGAACCGTCATCTTTGCTCTCGGCGGCATAAGTCGCCATGGATACTGAAGAAACTAAAATCGCAATCAGAAATTTTTTCATTTTTATATCCTTAATGTAAGCGTGTTGTATGACACATTTATGGTGGATTCCATATGAAACCCGAGATAGTTCTAAAGCGTGGTTCATTAAATAACGAATTCCATGTTGCCTCTATCAGGTGCTTGCTCATTCGCATGTAGGAAGTCACTTACTATGATTATGGGACGAAATTGAAATATCTCCTGCAGGCAACTTCTTGTATAACTGCTGTTTGTGTCTGAGGATTGCCGGAAATTTTCTTCAGTAATCTATTGATATCATCCGGTGTAAAAAATCTGTATCAGCTTTGGATGTACACGATAAAGACAGGCTGGATAAGAAGACAGAAGACTTGAGTCCTGCCTGAGTGAGTACTCGGATAACCCGACTCAAACTTGGCCGGGTTATGTCAGTTGGTTATTAAAGATTTACAGTGCAGGTTCCGGTTCATTGATATCTTTTCTTTCGATATTCTCGATAACCGTATCCAGATCAGGATCAAAATCCGGATATGGGTCCGGATCAATATCAGGATTGTCGTCCGGATAAAAGTCGTCATGCGGATCCCTTATCACAGGGTCAGTGATATCAGGGTCTATGGGATCCGGATTAACCTGCGGATCAGGATTTTCTACCGGTACCGGCTTTGAGGTATCCGGCTCATCGATTTCAGCGTCTGCCGAATCATTGGCAGCATTTTTGATTGCAGGCTCCTGGACTGCAGTACTTATAGAGGCAGGATTTACTGGGTCCGGCCGCTGTTTATCTAACTTTGCTGCATTGTCATTTTTAAATGTCTGAGTTAAAGCCATCACACTCTCCTTTCTCCCTAAATGATTAATGATTAAGAAATAGCCCTCTCAAAAATCAAGAAAACCATTGCTCAACTCTACTTTAAGGCAATTTCCTGAGCAAACTTATAAGCGCATGACTGATTGCAGCGTAAGAAATCTTTTATCTGGTTTAGGCTATTCCCTATCTCAAACCAGCATGATCACACGCATGCGGCAAATAAAAAACCCAAGGTTTCAACCTTGGGTTTTCTTATGATACATGCCATTCTGCCTAGTCATTGTTTGAGGCTGTAGCGCCCACCGCCCTGGGTGAAAATGGCAAACAACATCACCGCCAGCATCAGCGGCACCTTGAATCCAAGGCCGGTGTCCGTTTCGATCTGGTTCCAGCCGGCCCAGCCTAGGTCAAAATGTACGCTATAGACCGCCACGAAAGTGATCACCAGTAAGCCTAGTGCTGCCAGCCGGCTGCACAATCCGATAAGCAGCGCCATGCCAAACACTATTTCCCCTGTCCCCGCCGTGACCCAGTTGATATCGGCAGAAAGCAGATACAGCGGAAAAGGGAATTGCAGGCCGGCGAACCATTCCGGCGCATGTATGCCGCCACTGAGTTTAGTGTAACCGGCGATTAAAAACTCCTGACCAGCCCAGATCCTGAGTCCTAATAGGCCCAGATCATAGATTTTAGTATTCAGTTTCGCGTGCAAGGAATGCCTGGAATTCATTTTTGAGGTCTCCGTAGTAATGTGAGGTCCAGGCAGACTGTCGGATGAATGCCTGTATTAATGTTTTCCATGCTTCTTCCCCCAGTTGTTCGCGGATAGCCGGGAAGTGCGCTTCTATCATCTGGCTGGCACCCAGATACACCAGATAGCGATAAGCACGCATACCGGGCTCAGCATATCCGGCCGGGACAATATCGGTTGCCCCTCTTAAATAACTGTAGAAGTCTTCAAGCATGATAATTGTTGATTGATGGTGGCGAGTGAGGGAATATCATTGTCCCATTCCAGCAGAATCGGGATATGGTATCGCTGGTGGCATGCCAGTGCCGCTTCACGGGTTTCAGCCTCTACCCCCTGGCTGTGTGTATCGATATAAAGCCCAAAACGTGAATCAAACTCGTGACCTGCCACGTGCATGTAAGTCACCCGCTGCATATCCAGCCTGGATAAAAAATCGGCTACTGCGGTGGTGTGATGATTCTTGTGATTAACGGCGATGTTGTTGATATCGAGCAGGATATGGCAGTCAGCACGCTCAACCACCTGCATCAGGAATTCAACCTCACTCATTTCGCCTGCATTGGTGTAATAGGTAGTGTTTTCTACAGCGATCCTGCTGCCCAGCACATCCTGTACATGCTTGATGCGGTCGCTGATACGGACTACCTCTGAGGCAGTGAACGGGATGGGAAACAGATCATACAACTGATGCGCGTCGCCGCTGGCTGCCAGATGGTCAGAGTAATAGTTTGTACCCAGATCATCCATCAGCTCGCGTACTTGCCTGAGGAACGCATGCCGTACAGGCGATTGCCCTCCCAGGCTTAATGACACGCCATGCAGGCGGATCGGGCGGCCGGCATCCTTTAAGGCGTGCAGCGGTGCCCGGTCACGCCTGATCCAGTTTTCAGGCGCGACCTCAAAGAAATCGGCATCCACCGCCGACATATCCCAGCCAGACATTTCTGCCCGGTAACCCAATCCAGCCATGTTTTTACCTTTGATTTACCTGTTGTTTGCTGACTTTATTTTTTAGAACATGAAGCTTCTTTTTTAGAGCAGGCCGCATCCTTATGCTCGCCTGCAGCATCTTTTTTCGAACAGGCGGCATCTTTTTTATCGGATGAAACTTCTTTCTTACTGCATGTCCCGGCACTGCATTTCTTTTCAGGGGCGTCACCGGCGAAGGCAGTCGTGGCAATGATGGTGGTAGCTAACGCAGCTAACTGTTTGATATTCATTTTTTAAACTCCTATAAGTTGAAATGCATTGTGCGTTTTGCGCTGCAATTCCCACAATGTCTCTAGCTAGTACGCAGTGGCATGCAATTTGGTTACACTAGCCCGTAAAAATATTTTTTGCCGAAGTGTGTAACCTTTATGGCCTGTCGAGCGAATTAACTGAACAATGATAGAACAAGAGTTGCGTACCCTGATGTTGAGCGCCCTGGATGGCAATGCCGTGGCTTACCAGCATCTATTGCAGCGAGCCAGTACGCTGATCAGAGCCTTTTTAAGAAGGCGGCTGGTGAGGGTGCCTGATGAAATAGAGGATCTGCTGCAGGAGACATTGCTAGCCATGCATACCAAACGCCACACTTACCGCAGGGATGAGCCATTCACGCCGTGGCTGTATGCGATTGCCCGTTACAAAATGATCGATTGTCTTCGCAGGCACTCGCTGCATGAAGCATTGAATGAGCCTTTGGACGAAGAGAGTGAATGGCTGGCTGATGAAGCCGGCGAAGCGAACGACTCGAAAAAAGACCTGGAAAAAATGCTGGAAGCTTTACCGGCCAACCAGCGACTACCCATACAACATACCAAGCTGGAGGGATTATCAGTGGCCGAGGCGGCAGCCCTCACCGGCATGTCTGCCGCCATGATCAAGGTTGGCGTGCATCGCGGAATGAAGGCGCTGGCTAAAATGTGGCAGGACAGTGCTGACTAACTGGAAAGACTTGAATATGAAAACAGATGAATTGATCAAACTGCTTGCGACAGGGGTAGAACCTGTCCGGCCATATAGCGCGGAAAAATTCATTGCCAGGGCATTGCTGGCAGGCACTGCCTTGTCTGCTGTTCTGATGCTGGTTTTTTACGGTATTAGGCCAGACCTTGGTGAAGTGAGCAGCAGCGTTGCTTTCATGATGAAGCTGGGCATTCCGCTTGCCAATGTCATGATAGCAATCGGCTTTTTGCTGGTGCTGGCACAACCGGGGAAATCACCCAAGGCAAGTTACTGGCTGTTATTTGTCCCCATTCTTATTTTATGGGGCTGGGCACTCTGGAGCTGGAGCACTGCGGAGGCCGGTCAACAGGCCGGACTGTTGTGGGGAAAGACCTGGCGCGGTTGTATCCTGCATATTACTTTCCTGTCGGTACCGATAGCCGTTGCCATATTCTTTGCTCTGAGGGATCTGGCCCCGACAAAGCCTGCAATAACGGGTGCCATCGCCGGCTGGCTGGCTGGCAGCACCGGGGCCAGCGTCTATGCTTTACACTGCCCGGAAATGGGAGCGCCATTTATTGCAGTCTGGTATGTGCTGGGCATGCTTTTACCCACCGCCCTCATGGCTTATGCCGGTCATCGCGGTTTGCGATGGTGATGTGTTGATCCCTCAAAACAATGACGCCCTTGCCTGATTCAGCAAGGGCGCACGAATTTTAAAACTTTTCTTTGGATAACTATTGCAGGTTCGGTTATCGGTAAAAAGAAACCATCTACCCTTCACCACGCTTCACTTTGTCTTCGTACTCTTCCAGATTGATGATGCCTTGTGCTTCGGCCACTGCCTTTTCTTCTGGCTTAATGGCATCCTGCACCATATCCAGCCGTTTCCACTCAGCGATCGGTGTCACCTTGCATGGCTCAGGCACGTACCTGGATTGATCGATCTTTTTATATTTGTGGATATAGCGCGGACAGTTGACCCATATTTTGCTGACCGTCACAAAGATCAGGTATTTGGCTTCGGTATATTCGGCCATCAATGCATGCTCGCGTACCAGCTTTGCCGTACCCTGCACCCTGACCCTGTGCGGCGTTTCAAAATCAATGAACAGCAGGCCGACTTTTCCCTGGCCATCAATATTGCCTGCCGAATAGAACATGCCGTTGCCATCAAAACCGGGAAACACCAGTGTGTTTTCATCCAGCACTTTGACAAAGCCAACACCGCCGCCTTTGTAAGAGACAGTGGGCATGCCATCCCGGTCAACGGTGGAGAGAAAGAACATGTCCCGCGTAGTGATAAAGCCTTTTTCTTCTTCAGAAATCGTTTCATGGATCCAGCCGTTACCCAGCAGCTCGGCAAGTTTGGTGGTCTGGAACTCTTCCTGTAATGCGCGATGCTCCGGTGAATATATCGATGCCATTTCACTATCTCCTTAATAACGGCCAAGCAATCTCTGGCCAATCCAACCCTAGTTTTCACTCTTTTTTTCTTTTACTGAATCCTGTTGCAAGCGGTTTTTATAACCTATATATGTTTATCCAACAGCTTCATTCTATTCGAACATGCCATGAAAACAAAACGCACTTTCCGAGGTTAATTTATCTGTTTTAGATGTTATTGAGATACCAGAATACAAGCGAATGCTGAATATCGTTTTCGTGGCCGGCATTCATTGACAGCAATAAATGTAGCAAATAATCAAAAATATTAATTGCCTATAATATTTACATACATATTATAAGGAATTGGTTTAAGATTGTTTAACAATCGCGAAATCCCCTTTACCTTTCCAAACCAATAAGAATAGGACAAGATTTTGATCAAAAAGACAAGAGAAAATGCAATCAAGACTCTGGAATTTGATCCGCACGATCTTGCCTGTGAAGAGTTGCGTCATGTCTATCGTGGCAAGAGCAGCGGTAAATGGATCGTGTTGTTCAGCGGACTAGTGACGGCTGGCATGTTAGCCTGGGACATAGGTGCCAGCTATGCGGCCGCATGGTTTGCATGGTTGCTGGTGGCACATGCCTGGCACTGGTGGCTGGGCCGCCTGGATTTTCTATCCGCGAATGTCAGCATCGAACTGGCACGTATCAAACGCCATGTGATGGCCGCCGCCTTTGCCGGCCTGGGTTGGGGCGCACTCTCTATCGCACTGCCGTTCGTGAGCCGTCCGAACAAGGCAGCCATCCTCATCATCATGTTGATAGGCGTCATTATGGCGCTGCCCCGCCTGGTGGTGTTCCTGCCGATTTTCTTTGCCTTTGCTGCCGGGGTTTATGTGCCCTTATTACTGGCGACCCCGTTCCTGGATTATGAAACCCTGCATATGGTCATGGTCATCATCATCGTGGTGGGTGCCACCATGTGGGCATCGGCGAGCGAAGTACGCAAGATATTGATAGAGGTGCTACTCAAGCAGGTGTTATCCGAACAGGCCTCATGGGAAGACAAATTGACCGGCATTGGCAACCGGCGCAGTTTTGATGTCGATTTCGCCAACAAATGGTCTCAGGCTTGCCGTTCCAAAGTACCGCTGTCACTGATGATGGTGGATGTGGATTTTTTCAAAAAATTCAATGATACCTACGGGCACCAGGCGGGAGACGATTGCCTGCGGCAAGTCGCCACGGCACTGGATGGTTGTGCGCGCCGTGCCGGTGACTCTGTCACCCGTTATGGCGGTGAGGAATTCGCCGTGGTGCTGTTTCATACATCGTTGAACGATGCCCAGAATATCAGCGAGAGGATGCTGAATGCCATCCGCAAATTAACTATCAAGCACGAACAATCCCCGCATGAGATCGTTACCATATCCATGGGACTTGCCACGATCATGCCTACGCAGCATGACGATATGCAAAAGCTGGTACAAGAAGCAGACAAATGCCTTTACCGCGCGAAAGAAAATGGACGCAACCGGGTGGAATGGCAATTATTAACCACTATCAATAAACAATAAGGAGTGTACTGCTCCCATGAGTCCCGAAAATTGCGCTTTTTGTCATTATTTGTCAGATTTCAGACAAAGTTTGTGAACCTGCGATAGAAATTGTTGCCATATACATGCAATAATATTTAATCAAACTATATTTAAATCAAACATTTAGACGTTGTTTCACGAAGATTAACAATCTGGCATATAAGTTGCTAATTACATTTAGAGCAATATAAGTTTATTGAGAACTGCAAAAGCGTTTTTTCGGTAAAGCTGGCTCCAATTGATAATTGAAGTACCTCAAGAGTACTTGCTTTTAGTTTGCTATTTTTAACCATGGGTATGCAGAGGAAAGCTCACCCATCAATATCTCGGGGAATCAAAATGTTCAATTTGATCAAAACAGTGTTTGTAAACTTCACTTCTGACGAAGAAGGCGCCAGCGCCATTGAGTATGCATTGATTGCAGCCATGGTAGCCGTCGCACTTGTTGCCTTCGTCACCCCTATCAATACCGCGATCACCAATATTTTCACCAGCATCCAAACTGCGCTGACCTAGCAATGCAACCATGCTTTCGCCAGATATCCTGGTGATAGAGCGATGCATAGCATGACTATCGCAAATTTGATCGTTGTCGCCTGGTGCCTGGGTGTGGTGCTGGCAGACTTGTCTGCCAGACGCATCCCGAACATCCTGACGCTGGGCATGTGCCTGATCGCCATCTGCTGGTTAGCAGTCACCGGTCATTCCATGCTCAATACCGACATCCGGTCAGTCGCACTAGGTGCAGCAGTCAGCCTGCTGCTGACATTGCCAGCATACGCCGCGCGTCTGCTTGGCGCCGGCGATGTCAAATTGCTGCTGGCGATTGCCCTGGTGGGTGGCGGATATATCGCGTCATTGTCCTTTGTCATCGCTGCATTCCTGGCCCTGTTTTTTGGGATTTTCTACATCGTATTCGCCCGTTTGCGCGCCCGGCCGATTTCCCGCAAAAGATGGCTGCCTTTCGGTGCTGCCCTGAGTGTGGGATTGCTGATTGCAGTAGGAGTGGCGAAATGAGGACTTCATTGAAACACACTGCTCACCTGTTACAGCGCAATCAAGGCTTAGGCCGCGAAAAAGGCTTGGTCGCCATCGAGTTCATGATGCTGTTCATGCTGTTTTTCACGCTGTTCTATGCCCTGGTCAGTTATGCCCTGGTGATGTTGATGCAATCTGCGTTTGTGCATGCCGCTGAAGAAGGCGCACGCGCAGCGATTGCGGTAGACCGCCTGGCATTTGCCAACAACCTGGCCTACCTCAGCAATGGTGTGGACCCCAAGGTACGTAGTGTGGTGGGCGATGCATTGAACTGGCTACCGGCAAGACCCAGGGACAAAGTGCTGGGCACTGGTAACAGCCGCGTGCAATTAAGCATGAACGGCAACCAGTTAACCGTCAGCGTAGTGTATAGCGGCTATACCGCTGACCCGCTGATCCCGATGTTGACATTCCCCATCATAGGACAGATTCCGAAAGTGCCTGCCGACCTGGCAGGCAAGGCAGTGATCGAACTTTAATAATACTAAAAAAGGAAAGGCATCATGAACAGTACATTTTTGCGTGTATTGGCCACATTGATGGTGATTGCTGCAGTCGCAACAGCGTATATAGGCTACCGGTTGAGCCAGAAGAAACCGGCCGACACACTGAAGGTGGTCGTGCCCACTTATACACACGTCATTGCCAGAAACACTCTCCCGGCCGGCCATGTACTGGTCAGTGCAGACCTGGAAACCGCTACGACTTCGCAGTTCGACAAGCGCTCGTACAGCGACCCGCAGGCCCTGGTCGGCAAGACCACCACAGCTCCCATTATTAAAGGCGCAACGTTCAACACTTCATATTTCCCTGCCAGCAGTGTGCTCGGACAAGGGCTCGCGGCGAATGAGCGTGCAGTCGCCATCAAAGTCAATGAAGTCGTGGGGGTGGGTGGCTTTATCAGGCCCGGGGACCATGTCGACGTATTGCTGTATTTACACTCCGAGCGTGAAACCGGCGAAATCAGTTCGGCCCAGGTAGTGCTCACCGACGTGAAAGTACTGGCTTACGGCACGCTCACCGGGGAAGAGGAGCCCGGTCCGGCAGACCCTTCAGCACCTGCCACACCAGCCAAGCTGGGTGCCAGTAACAGATCTGGCATGAGCAATAACAAGGATAGCCGTTCTGCCATCCTGGCTGTCCCTGCACAGGCATTGGCTAAACTGATGCTGGCAGATAACACGGGTACTCTGCGCCTGGCGCTGCGCGGAGAAATAGCGGATAGCAGCACTGCCGGCACGAGCAACCTGCCTGTGCGCCTGAGTGAAGTTTCCCAGGCGCCTGCTGTCCCGGCGCCCGGATTTACGCAGATCATCAGCGAATCTGCCCAAGCTCCAGCAGATCCCCACAAGAGTCCGGTCACCACCATGCCCAGAGGCGCACAGGTGATCGTGCATAGTGGCGAAAAAACAGAGGTCATCGATGTGGTCAGATAAGAATCAGAAAGCCCGGGGTTAATCATGTCGAATCTAAAATATATCTGGCTGGTACTTTTGTGCAGTTTTTGCCGCCTCATTGTGGCGGCGCAGGCTGATGAAGCCAATAATTTCCGCCTGACTGTGGGCGAGCAGCAGGTGTATGTACATGGCAAACAGGTCAAGCGTGTCGCAGTAGGCAACCCGGATATTGCAAGTATAAGCATGCTGACTTCACGCAATATCATGATCACCGGCAAGCAGGCCGGTGTCACTGACATTGCTATCTGGGAAAGCGAAAAAGCAGCTGCGCCCGCAAAACGTCTCAAGGTAGCGGTGCAGGTCAGTACCGAGCTGGAAAAGCAGCGACTGCAGTTTTCAAGGAATATCAAACTGCAACCGGCCGGCAACCAGGTCGCCCTTACCGGGGAGGCAGACTCACTGGAAGAACATGCGCTGGCGCTGCAAGCCATAGACCCGAAACCGACTCCTATGGATGTCACCTCGAGCGCTTTCGATAACCAGGTGCAGATCGATATCAAGGTCGTTGAAGTGAGCAAGCAGAATATGATGCGTGCCGGCTTTTTCCTGGGTAAGAATAGTCGTAACACCACCCTTTCCATGGGCACACCAGGTAATCTCAGTGGCGTGCGCAGGGGGCCTCCCGTCACTTTCGGCGGCAGCCAGGGCGAGAATTTCACGCTGGACAGCGCCTCAGGATTCTTACCCGTCCCCAATGCCTTCAACTTTGTGGCCGGGAACGCAAGCCGCGGTCTGCTCAGCACGCTCAGTATCCTGGAGGCCAACGGTTTCGCCTACACGCTGGCAGAACCCAGCCTGACCGCCTCCTCCGGGCAAAGCGCCAGCTTTCTCGCCGGCGGTGAATTCCCTATCCCTATCCAGTCAGGTGCTGGCGGGTTAGGCGCGGTGACTATCCGTTACAAGGAATATGGCGTACGCCTGATGCTGACACCCACCGTGCTGGATGCGAACAGGATATTCCTTAAAGTGTCGCCTGAGGTCAGCGAAATCGACTTTACCAATGCTGTGCAGAGCGGTGGCGTTGCCGTGCCTGGTCTGCGCGTACGCCGGACTGACACCAGTGTGTCGCTGGGAGATGGCGAAAGTTTTGTCATCAGCGGGCTGGTCAGCCGTAACACGCTGCAGGATGTGGACAAGGTACCGGGATTAGGCAATCTGCCTATCATAGGCGCTTTTTTCCGCTCTACCCGCTTTGACCGTGAGGACAAGGAACTGCTGATGATAGTCACCCCCCACCTGGTGCGGCCGATTGCCAGGGATGCACAGCTGCCGGCGATGCCAGGCGGCAACCTGCGTGAGTACAACCCCAGTTTCAGTGACCTGTTTTTCCAGAAAGGCCCGCAGCCTGACACTGGAATCCCGACTACCGGCTTTTCGAGGTAAACCATGAGCGAACGACACTGCTTTATTGCCATTACCCAGAGCCAGGATTGCCTGCAATGGCTGGGACAATCCCTCAGGGATGAAGGGGAAGTCATTCCTGCCGATTCACCTTCTACCGACCGCGTGGTGCAGCTGTCGGATGCCATCGGCGCTTCCATCGTTTTTGTGCAGCTGAATCCCATGGAATACCGGCAGGAAGCCTTGGTGATAGAAGGCATCATTGCGGCAAAGCCTTACCTGCCGGTGATCGTACTGGCGGATTCTTTTGACCAGAACCTGTTGCTGACCGTGATACGCCTGGGTGCGCGTTTTATCAAAAGCGGCAGCCGTGCCAGCGAAGTCATCGCCGAGGTCAAACGCCTGATGCCGCGTGATGGCGGTTTGCCTTCCACTCAGAATGACCAGCACGGCAAGATCACCGCAGTGGTCAGCGCCCGGCCAGGCAGTGACTCGCCCATGCTGGCGCTACACCTGGCGCTGGCGATACAGGAAACAGAACCTACCCTCTTGCTGGATTTGGGTGTGCCACATGGCGATGCCATGCTCTACCTTGGCCTCACCTCTTCCTACAGTTTTATTGATGCTATCCGCAGTTTACGCCGCATAGATTCCACCCTGATCCAGACCGGCTTTGGCCGGCACAAAAGCGGCCTGACCGTACTTTCGATGCCCGAAGATTCCTGGACCGGCGCGCAATTCACCGCCGCCGATGTGTGCGTGCTGTTACGCAGCCTGCGCCGGCATTTCTCCAGGATAGTGCTCAACCTGGGCGGCATGGTCGATTCGGACTTCCTGCTGCTGTTGCTGGGCAATGTCGACCAGACAGTGCTGCTGGTGGAACAAAGCGTGCCCAGTTGCCGGCAGAACATGCAGTTGATCAAACACCTGCGTGAAGAGAAAGTCTCGCTGACCGATACCGGGGTGGTGGTTGACCGTTACCTGTCCAAAATGCCGCCGGATGCGGAAAGTATCGCGCAGTCGTTTGGCCTGCCATTGCTTTCCACACTGTCATCGTCCGGCATGGCACGCCTTGCCACCATGAACTCGGGCGAAAGCATGTTCGAGTTGTCACCGAATGACCCCTACAGCATCAACGTGCGCAAACTGGCTGAAAAACTACTGGGTGGCCCGGTGAAACAAGCGGAGAAAAAACCTGGCCTGTTGCACAAGCTGTTCTCCAACATGACCCTGGTCAGTGATAAATCGTAGAGCATCATGATGAACTTTCAATTACGCGGATTGGATTATGGCCTGAAACAGGCCCAGGACTACCAGGAACTCAAGTTCCAGCTGCACCAGCACATGATTGCAGAAATCGAGCGCGACCATCTTGGCTTGCTGGACATGCCACGTGACGAAGTTGCCGACTATGTGCGCGAAAAAGTCATCGCCTATGTGGGCGACCGCCATTTGCCTATCAGCGGTTACGACCTGGATAACCTGGTTGAAGAAGTCGTCGATGAACTGGCCGGATACGGCCCGCTGGAAAGCCTGATCAAGGATGACCGCATTAACGACATCCTGGTTAACGGCCCCAAGAAGATCTTTGTCGAACGTGACGGGCGGCTGGAAACCACCAGCTTGCGTTTTATTGATGATGAACATGTGCTGCGCGTGATCCGCCGCATACTGGCGCACCTGGGGCGCCGTATCGATGAAGCCAGCCCCATGGTGGATGCCAGGCTGCCGGATGGCAGCCGGGTCAACGCCATCATTCCGCCGCTGGCACTGGACGGGCCCTGCCTGTCCATCCGCAAGTTCCGCAAACAGCCCCTGCTTTCCGGTGACCTGCTGCAATATGGCACGCTGGATGAAGAAATGCTGGCTTTCCTGACAGTGGCGGTAGAACGCCGTTGCAACCTGATCGTCAGCGGCGGTACCGGCGCCGGTAAAACCACCCTGCTGAATGTGCTGAGCCGTTTCATCCCGCCTAATGAACGTATTGTCACGATCGAGGATGCGGCGGAGCTGCAGATGGAACACGAGCATGTGGTGAGGCTGGAAACGCGTCCTTCCAATATCGATGGCCAGGGCGAAATCACCGCCCGTGAACTGGTGAAAAACTCGTTGCGGATGCGGCCTGACCGCATCGTGCTGGGCGAAGTGCGCGGCGAAGAAGTGATGGATGTGCTGCAGGCGATGAATACCGGGCATGACGGCTGTATGAGTACGGTGCACGCCAATACCCCGGAAGACGCCATGCTGCGGTTCGAAATGCTGGCAGGCCTCGCCAGGTTCCAGGGTACAGAAGACACCCTGCGCAAAATGATCGCCGCCGGCATAGAGCTGGTCGTGCAGATCGCCCGCATGCCCAACGGGCAGCGTAAAGTCATTTCCATCACCGAGATCGCCGGGGTAAGGGACGGCAATTTCGTGCTGAACGAGCTCTATGCTTACGACGCCTCCAGCGGCTATTTTGCGCATCCGGGCGTGAGGCCGTGTAACCGCAAACTGCAGAACCTGCCGTTCAGGAGGCAGCTATGAATGTCATCGTTGCGGTTTTCATCCTGATCTCTGTCGGTATGCTGCTACTGGCCGCCTGGATGTTCAAATACAGCAGGCAGGCCCGTATCCACGAGCTGATGGCACGCCATTTCCGCGATGCACTGCCCAGCGGCATCACGGTGGCCGGTGTGGTCCCCGGCGCAGAGCAGACAGCGTGGAACAGGTTCAAGACCCGCGCTTCCATCTATCTCGGCTTTGAGCTGCAACCTAAACATGCGCTGTTGATCCCGCTGGCATTGATGTTCATGGGCATGCTGGGCTGGCTGATCTATGGCCTGCTGGGCGCTGTGCTGATTGTTGGCATCACCCTGTTCGTGTTCGGTTTTTTGCTGCCATACAGCCGCTTGCGCCGCCGCCAGGCTCAAACCATCGCCCAGATCCCGTTATTCATCGACCAGCTGTTACGCAGCCTGAGCACCGGGCGTAGCCTGGAAAGTGCGATCCGCTTTGCCGCAAACGAATCACTGCCTCCGTTGCGTTATGTGGTAGACCGCGTCACCCGTGCCGCCGACCTCGGTGCCGATATGGTGGAAAACCTGACAGAAGCGGCCAAACTGCATAACTTGCGAGAGCTGAACCTGATCGCCTTATCCATGCGCATCAGCAATCAATATGGCGGCAGCCCGCGTGACATGCTGGATAGCGTGGTGAAAATGGTACGCCAGCAGGAACTGGCACGCCGTGAACTGGCCGCGATGACAGGGGAGACCAGGATGTCGGCCTGGGTGCTGGGAACTACCCCCCTGGCCATCGCCGTCTACATCATGGTCATGAACCCGACCTACCTCGATATATTGCTGGATGACCCGACCGGCAAAACCTTGCTGATGACCGCACTGCTGTTCCAGGGTGTAGGCGTCTTTACCCTTTGGCGCATGCTGCGTAGCGTTTAACCATGAGTATCCTGTGGACTATCTCTATTTTGCTTATGCTGCTGGCGGCAGGTCTGATGTGGTATGGCGCACTGAAAGACGGCCACCCCAGGTATATACAGCGCCGTTTCCGCGAAGCCCTGCAACAGGAAGGTATCCATATTTCGGCACGGCTGGGGCCGCTGGACCTGGAGGAAATGCTGCATGACATGCTGGGCAAGGTATCGCACAGCGAAATGGAAGAAATGCGGCGCCTGCTGGTGCAGGCCGGCTGGCCGGGCGCCCGGCCCATCCTCATCTTCCTGCTGGTAGCGTGGCTGCTGCCACTGGTATTGGGGATACTGGCGGCAGTCTATGCGATCGTGAACCAGGATACCTGGATCAATGTGCTGTTCCACCTGATATTCGCATTTGCAGGCACTTTCGTACTGATCCGCCGTTTGCTGCGCTGGAAAGCACAACACCGGCGGGATGCCATCCGCAAGGAAGTGATCCCGTTCTTGCATCTGCTGCGCATGTTGTTTGAAGCGGGCCTGTCGATGGAGCATATCCTGCTGGTCATAGAACAGCAGGGACAGGAACTGATCCCCAACCTGGCAAATGAGTTGCACCTGGTGATCAAACGTATACAGACGGGCCAGGACCGCGCGGATGCGCTGACAGAAATGGCAGCCCCTCTGGAGGTGGTGGAACTGAATGACACCATCGCCATGCTCAAGCAGGTCACCCGTTACGGCGGCAATATCCGCGAGTCGCTGGCTGAATATACCGCTTTGGCTGAACAGCGCCAGGTATCGGAGTTGCGCGAATATGTCAGCAAACTTTCCGCCAAAATGACAGTGGTGATGATTTTGTTCCTGTTCCCGGCATTGATGATATTCCTGGCCGGGCCGGGGTTCATGGGTTTATCCAAAGCGTTGACGGGAGTGAATGGTTTATGAGATCGGTCACATTGTTAATCACCCTTGGCTGCCTCTACTTATTTTGCCTGCCCGGCACCCTTGCCGCCGACAGCAATGCCAAGGCTGTTCCGATTAAAATCGTTACAGAAAAAGCTTGTACCGAGCTATCCGCTGAAGACTCCACCCGGCTGGCGGTGATCCAGCAGATGTTGAGCGAAGGCAAGCCACACGCTGCAATCGCCCATCTCGATGCCCTCAGGGCCAAAAGCGAGCGCGCGGAATTACTGCGTGCGCATGGTTTGCGCCAGACCGGACGTGCCCCGCAGGCGCAAGTGATCTATGAACAACTCACCACCAGCTGCGTTTCCGGGCATGCCTACCGTGGTCTCGGGCTGATTGCAAGTAGCGCCGGCAACCTGCCTGAATCCTTACGCTATCTCAAGGCTGCCAGCAGTGCCCTGCCGACCGAACATACCATACGCAATGATTACGGCTATGTGCTGATGCAGGCAGGCCAACACGAAGTCGCCCTGCATGAATTCCTGACCGCGCTGGAGCTGGCGCCAGATTACCGGCAGGCTGCGCATAACCTTGTGATGCTGCTTTACCAGCAGGGTGATAGCGCGAAAGCGGAAGCGTTCGCCAGGCAGTTCGGCCTGGTGGCGGATGAAATGCAGCAATTGAAAAAGATGGCGCAAACCGGCAACAAAGTAACACCCTGAACAACTAGGAGGTCGTCATGAACCGCACGCTTATTCTCATGTTAACTGGATGTTTAATCATCAATCCTGCTATGGCGGATGAGGTGCAACAGCCATCTGCGTCATCGGCAGAAACAGCGCAACAAACCCGGCCACATCAACCACTCGCGACCCATCAATGGCTGGAACTGCAACGTTCAGGCAGATCTGCTTCAGCGCAACCGCAACCCTATTCCGGCGAGGTGATGGATAAAGTACATACGCGCTACCTCAAGAGCTTTGAAAAACCGATTCCGGAATTCTTCGAGCATGAGATGCGCACCGCTCGCTAGATACCCCTATCAACGGGGCGCTATCGGGCTGGCCGGCGGATTCCTTTTTTTGCTGGCCTTGCTGCTGACTGCCCTGGTGGTGGACAGCGGCCGGCTATGGATGCAGCAAAAGAAATTGCAATCCATTGCCGATATGGCGGCGATACACGCGGCGCGTAATCTGGGTTGCAATGCCAGCCAGCAGAATGTCATACAGACGGCACAGCAAGCGGCAGTCAACAACGGTTTTGATGGTCAGCTGGGCGCCAGTCCTAACCAGGTATTGCTGGGCAGGCTCAGCACCTTGCAGGGCATACGCCAGTTCACTGCCGATGGCAGCAATGGCGCGGTGTACGTCAGGGCCACCAGGCAGGTTCCCAGCAGCCTGGTCACCGGGGGCCTGTTCGGCGGCAACGTCACTTTGCATGCTGAAGCAGTGTCCGCCTCAGACCCGCCATTGGCCACATTCGGCGCCGGCAGCTTCACCTCCAGCATCAGCAGCCAGCAATCGGTGTTGCTGAATGGCCTGCTAGGCGGCATGCTGGGCGGGCCATTGTCGCTGGATGCGCTGACCTATCGCGGTATCGCCACCACCACAGTGACCTTGCACGATATCCTGGCGGTTTCCGGGCAAAGCGGCACGGTGGAAGGCCTGCTGAATACCAATATGCAGATTGGCGATCTACTCGACCTGGTCGCCAGTGCTGCCGCACAAAACGGGCTGGCTGATCTGCAAGCCATCTCGGCGATGCAAACCATCGCCAATGTGACGGTGAAGAATGCCACGCTCAAACTGGGCGACGTGCTGGCGGTGAGTACGCTGGATACCAATGCCGCTGCCTCGGTCGCACTCAATGCATTATCCATGATCACCACGGCTGCCATGATCGCCAACGGTGCCAATGCCATCACGCTGCCGTTAGGCATCAATATCCCGTCCCTGACCAGTATCAACGCCCAGGTCACTGTGACCGAGCCACCGCAACTTGCCATAGGCCCTGCCGCAGAAAATGGCGGCTTATGTACAGTCGCACGCACGGCACAGATCAGGGCACGAGTCGCCGTGCTGGTGAACATCCCATTGCTGGCCCGCATCGACCTGGCGCTGGGTGTGCAAGTGGCGCCCGGCACAGTCGGCCTGCGCAGGTTGCAGAACAATGACGGCAATACCGTCGTGCAGATGGAGGCCAACCCGGGAATCGCTGCCGTGACGCTGACCAATAGCGCCGGCACACAACCCGCCAGGGTCTCTACATTATTGAATATCCCGATCGCAGATATCGGCCTCAATCTTCCGCTACAGCCGCCCATTCCGCAAACAATCGAATTCAATGTGGCGCATCCGGTCAAGGATAACCTGCCACAGGCTCAAACCCTGACCAGCCCGCTAGGCAGCAGCCTGGCAACCGTCCTCGGCAGACCGAATACCCTGACTGTGACTATCCTCAGCGCATTGAACCTGGGGCTGGTCAATAATGTGCTTTCATCGATCATCAGCCCGCTATTGTCAGAGATAGGCAGGGTCTTGCTTGACCCGCTGCTGAACTTGCTCGGCATACGCCTGGGCGGCATGGATGTGACGCTGGATGATGTGCAATACCGGCAGGCCAAACCGTTAGCGATCTAGCTTAATGTGATCTAGCCAAATGCTTGGCGTGGTGCTCATGCCTGGCTTTTGATAACTGTATATTCTGATTTGGCGGCAGGGATAATTGAAAGTAACAGCAAGAACAAAAAGCAACATGCCAAAAAGTAAAAAGGCACCCCGGAGGAGATGCCTTTTTTAACACTGGATCAATATGCAAATTGTCGAATGCGGGCAGGGTTTGTTTTACTCCGTTGAAATAAGGGGCTTATTCCAACGGTCCTAGTAGTAAAGCAATCCCTGGACAACATCATGCGCCCAAACATTTTGCATGCCTATAGGAAATTTTCCCGACATGCAGGTGCGACAAACCCAGTATGTAGCCATGTATAACCAGGCAGTGTTCAAGCTGAATGAATATTTGCGTTGAGATTCCCCTGAATCCAGATATATTTCCTGACGCTTATTTATTTATGCGGGATCAACGAATCATCGGGAATCTTGCCGGGGGCGATTTCCGGTTCAGTGATAGGCGTATTCTCCGGATCAACGCCCGGAATATGACCAGGCTCGATTTCAGGTGTGGTGACGGGGTTTTCCACTGTATCGCCATCCCCCTTAGTATCATCATGCTGCTCATTTGCCAGCTCACCTTTATCATTGCTATCGTCAGCTTCAGTGTTTTCACTAAACGCGCTGTCGCCATATGCACTATCAATAATCCCATTCGGATCAGTAGCCATGATTATCTCCTTTCTACCTTTACTTCACATTCATGCAATATGTCATTGAGTTTTAATCATAAATTGCAATGTCAAAGAATATCATCGGAAGAAAACTGATATGCCTGTAAGAATTTTCCAACGTAAAAAATTAAAGCGGTGTAGCGATTTGGCAAACTGCATGAACTCCCTTGATGAACTTACCTGGACATATACGGTTACCTGAAACCATCAGGTGACGATATCTGAAAAATGAAAGGCCCGTAACAGGCCTTTATTTGCAACTTTCATGTTTGGGTGAATTTGGCATCTTCCAGCATTTCACCGGGCACCACATCCGGCTGATTGTTGCGGTCTATGCCTTGCACCTTGCCAGGCCTGGAAGGCGATTTGGCAATCGGGTGACCTTTAGCGTTGTGATGACTTTTAGTATTTTCCGCTGCGATCCTGCCTGCTTCCATTTCCAGATTGGTAGCCAGGCTTCCAGCCTCAGCCGGATCAATATATCCGGCATGTCGTGTACCTTTGATCAAGCTATTGCGATTGTCAGACATAGCGGTCTCCAGCGATATTCTTACAACTCTTCAGGAGGAATATAATTTGCAAATATATCGATGGGCTTTTCTACCGTTTCATCGTAAGGCTCCAAATCGGGGTCGATCACAGTATCATTCTCCTGATGCTCTGGATGATTGATAAGTTTGGGATCTAAAGTCATCATACTCTCCTTCCAGGATTTCTCTGTTCAATCATCATAATGAACGCATGCCAGTGTCATTATCAGCCGCATACTGATTCTTCTGTAAGCGTATTGCGAAGCACTGTTAAAAGTATCAGAAGTTGAACTCAACTGAAGAAAATAGTCCAATTGCGTTTAAACTCGAAGAACACTCACGCCAGGTAATGCACAGACAATGATCTCATCCCAATACGCCAGACATGTGACCCTGAAGCGGGAGGCTATCGAATCCTTTGAGCATTACCCATTCTGTTTGCCGGCTGTCCGTTCCCTGCAAACACTGGAGTTGCACCCCAAGATCACCTTTCTGGTCGGGGAGAATGGCTCCGGAAAATCCACACTGCTTGAAGCCATCGCAGTGTCACTGGGTTTTAATGCAGAAGGCGGGACCAGGAATTTCCGGTTTGGCACCAGGGCGTCGCATTCCGAGCTGAATGCATTTATCCGCGTCGCCAAAGGTATCCGCCAACCCAGGGATGGGTTCTTCCTGCGTGCGGAAAGCTTTTTCAACGTAGCCACCGAAATTGAAAACCTGGATGCATCCCCCTCGTTCGGGCCACCCATTATTGATTCCTACGGCGGGCATTCCCTGCATGAGCAGTCGCACGGCGAATCATTTCTGGCATTGATGATGAACCGCTTTGGCGGCAAAAGGCTGTATATCCTGGATGAGCCGGAAGCAGCGCTGTCACCGCAAAGGCAACTGGCGGTACTTTCCAGAATCCATGACCTGGTCAACGACGATTCGCAATTCATCATCGCTACCCATTCACCTATCCTGATGGCCTATCCTGATGCCTGGATATATGCATGCTCGTCGACCGGACTCACGCGTACTGAATACCGCGATACGGAGCATTACCAGATCACGCATGATTTCATAACCAATCCGGAACGGATGCTGCGTGTGCTGCTGCAGCAAGAAACACCATAGCAATGTTTGAGATGTGCTTAAACCCTGATAAAGTCTTTAGTTGCCAGAAACAGTCAACGGTACTCCAGGGTTAGTCACTTTTCCCACCCCGTATTCGAATAGTCAACATGCATGATCCATTAGATATAAAAGTAGCCGAACTGGGAATCTCTATGGCGGCGCTGATCGCCCGAGGCATGCAGAGGCATGTGGAAGCCACACAGCTGGAAATAGCAGAGATAGAGATAAGCGGCAGGGAACATTACCTGATCCCTCAAGCGGCTGAAGCATGGAAAAACATGAAATCTGCAGCCCTCGCAGATGGAGTCTCGATATATATCGTATCCGGTTTCCGCAGCATAGACCGGCAACTTGAGATCATCCGTCGCAAGCTGGACAACGGTCATGAAATCAATAAGATCCTTGAGATCAACGCGCCTCCGGGATTCAGCGAGCATCACACAGGCAGGGCGATAGATGTCGCCACTTACGGTGGACCTATCCTGGAAGTGGAGTTCGAACTGACGACCGCGTTTTACTGGATGCAAAACCGCGCTAATGACTTTGGTTTTTACCTGTCGTATCCGGCCGGTAATTCGCTTGGCTACCAATACGAGCCATGGCACTGGTGTTATCGGGAAACTACCGCTTAGCTTCTGAAGCTTCGGGTGTGCTCCGGTGAGCACAAACCTTCCTTATATTTTTGCAAGCATGACTATTCTTCATCGCTAAAAGAATAGTCAGTTCCTTCCTACGCAGAAATAAGATCGCTCCTGATATGTTTGAAAAAGCTGATGGTATTAAATACGTCCATAGCCTGGGTCATAAAGGCCCATATTTTTAATCATTCAAAGGACGTAAAATGAAAAAATTCTTATTTTTATTAGCGCTTTCCGCACTGGCACGTAAAGTATTTGGTTCCGGCAAAGACAATCAATCAGCCGCTGCTGAAGCAAGAACGCATTAAACTTTGCATAATCCATAAAAAAAGAGACTGTTTCAAACAGTCTCTTTTTTATTTTTCGCAGGCGTATACACCCAAAGCGAACAAGCAAAGACTAACCGTTCGGTGTCGCAGCGACATGCTTATCTTTTGTAAATTGAATGGAAAGTATGGAGTAAAGCGGGCGACTGAATATACGCGAAGTCACAGTGGCGATCAACGACACAGCCATCAGGCTGATCACCATTTCGTGACCATCGATCATCTCCATAACGATGATGAAAGAGGTGATAGGTGCCTGAGTCACACCAGCCAAAAAGCCCGCCATACACAAAGCACTCAGCGCAATCACAATATCTTGATAATGAAACATGGATGCAAGGTCGTACCCTATCCCAGCCCCGATAGAAAGTGACGGTGCAAAGATGCCGCCCGGTATACCGCTCAGATAGGTAAAGATAGTGGCCAGATATTTCACGATAGGGTAGTACCAGGTTTCATCGATGGTGCCATTCAGCATCGCCTTGGTCAGGGTATACCCTGAGTCGTTGGCCGCACCGTGACTGACTATACCCAGCCCGGCGACTAACAGACCGCAAAAACCTGTCCAGTAAAACGGGTGGCGTGTGCGGAATGCGGTGACCCTGCCGGGGAGTTTTTCGGCAAATTCGATCAGCACCTTACTGAAAATGCCGCCGGATACACCGCACACCAACCCTGAGATCAATACCGGAAACAGTATCTCTTTATGGATAACCCCAACGTTCAGACTACCAAAGTAGGTGTAATTACCCTGCATCGAAATAGACACCAGCCCTGATAACACGATGGCGGTGATCATCACCCCGTTTGTTTTTTGTTCAAACTTACGGCTGAGCTCTTCAATGGCAAAAATAATACCTGCCAGCGGTGTATTAAAAGCCGCAGAGATACCTGCTGCCCCTCCGGCAAGAATAAGATGCTTGGGATCTACCTTGAAGTTCTCAGGCAGGAATTTACGGAACGCATGCATGATACTCGCGCCGACCTGTACAGAGGGCCCTTCCCGTCCGGCGGAAAACCCGGCAGCCAGCCCGGCTGTGACAAGAAAGAATTTTGAGATCGCGATTCTTATTGAGACCAGATGGTTTACCGGTTGATGCTCGTCGTAATTTAACGCTGCGATCGTCTGAGGTATCCCGCTTCCGGCCGCGCCAGAAAACCAGGTCCTGGTTATCCAGGTGATGAGGATGCCAACCACAGGCGTGATAAAAACAGGTAACCACCAGATGCTGGACTGCACTGCATCAAAGAAGGAGATAGCGTACTCGGTAGCCCTTGCCAGCAAGACGATCACTGATCCGGTGATGGCGGCAGCTGTCCAGATAATGAATCTGCCGAACCAGATATTCAGGTCAGTCATTCGGATCGATAATGCTATGGCTTTTATTTTATTCAACACTGTTTTTTCCAAAAGCTTTTTAGCAGATTGAAAGCATCACCCGGGAGTGCTGCTTACCTATAACAAGCAGAGCCTTATAAAACAGATAAGTTGCCATGCCCGATAAAAATACCCTGATTTAATCCATGGTAATTCGATATCTCTGTGTGCAACAAGAATAATCACATTCGTCACTGCGATCATCTTTCGCGAATGATCCGACACTCATCGCGTTTAAAGCACATTGATAAAAGAAAACCACCATGAGGTGGTTTTCTTGTTATTTACTGTGGTGGATCAATGCCCCTGGCCACTCTTCAGGATATCGGTATTAAAACCAAGCACCTTACCCGCCCAGATAAACACCACCCACACCAGCACGCCAAAGGGCAGATAGCCCGCAAAACCCAGCAATGGCATTTCAGCATAGATATGAATCACATTCACATAGGGGATATCATAGACCCAGTAATTCGGATTGGTCACAGGCAGAACCGGATGCGCACTGCCGTAGTTCCACACCTCCCAGAAGAATCCGTTGAACAACGAGCTGAGCGCCATCAGGAGAACAGGGCTCCAGTTGCCTTTGGCGAGATCAGCAAATGGGGTCCAGATACCGCATATCATCAATATGCCTGCAATGCCTATCAGTGGCGCGATCCACATCGCCCAGAATAACGGGTAAGGCCAGAACGGCACGGCGGCAAACAGCACGAAACTCAGGTACAACATCGGCTTTGCCGGCAGCGCCAGCCTGGGACCTTGGGCATATCGCCCTGTAATCTTGGGAAATGCATTCAGCAGGGTGTACCACTCAAAAATGGCAGGCCAGACAGTGGAGTAGGCGAATATAAAGATCCACACCACCTTGGTGTGGCTCAATCCAGGGATATCGGTGTTAGGGTAATACCAGTTACCCAAGGCAAAATAATCGAAGTACTCAAAGAAATACCAGCCTCCGATCGATACCGCCGCACTGATTAGAAATGTCCTGGGACGGCTCGCAAACAGCGAGTATCCACCAGAATAGCGGAATGCCAGGCCATCGAGCACAAAGATAAACCCCCACCACATAGGCGTGAACGCGTAATACACCAGATCACCAAACGGTGTCGTCCGCGTCCACATCAGCCACCAGAAAAACAGTGTGACGACCGCCCCTGCCCAAAACCACCAGGGCAAAGCGCGCAGCGCAGGTTGCGGTGATGGGGCAACCGGCTTAAAGCCGAACCATTGCGGGAATATCAGAAAAACAGCAAACGCTGCTTCGAGCAAGGCAACACCAATAAACACAAGCAGATTAAACCCGGGCGGGTCTTCAACGAACCCTGGTGGGAAAATGCCGAAACCAGGCGGCAGATGCGTGGACGGATAAGCAAACCAGGACGCTGCTAACGGAATCAATAACATCGCCACAATGGTCATCACCAGCACAGTACGTGTTGGATTTGCAAACATAGATTTCCCCTTATTGAAATTACAACCATTTTTTATTGCTCACTGATGAGCGCTTATAAATATTGCGTAGTGACTCTACAGATGATGAGTCTTTGCCTATCTTATAGATGAGTTACTAAGTTTTATTTTTAATCGGCCTCTTGTTTGTCTTCAATGTGATCTGGACCTCGGCTCTAATATATCTCACTGTTACAAAACAAAAAAGACCCATTCCCCTGCTAAGTAGTCCGCAAGGATGATTGCAATTGATTAGCCACCTAACTATAATGTGGCTAATCATTGTCTTTGCAGCCGATATACCTATCTGGCGGACCAGTCAGGTTTAACGCTCGGGCTATGTGACTTCACGCGACGTATCCAACTCATTCTTTACGTTTTTGTTTTGCAATACCTCATTTAAGGATAGCTCTCTATGAAATCCATCATTAGATCCACATTCGCTTTAATCGCTTTCAGCCTGGTCACAACCGGTAGTGTCTTTGCTGAAGACTCAGCCACCAAAACTACAATTGAGACATTGAACAATAGCTGGAATAAGGCTTTCAACAATGCAGATGCAAAATCACTTGCTAGTTTGTACGCTGAGAAAGGTGTACTTTCGCCGGGCAACGGCAAGGCACTGATTGGACGCGCAGAGATCGAGAGCCTGTTCAAAAGTTTTTTCGAGGCAGGTCTGAATAATCATAAGCTGGAGATAGTCACGGTCGATGGTGACGACAAGACTTTGTATCAGGTCGCAAAGTGGAGCGCCCGGGGTGCTGAAAAGGATGGCGCCGCAACGACTTTCGGTGGCATAACGACCAGTGTTTATAAAAAAGATGTCAACGGTAAGTGGGTTGCCCAGACTCATGTCTGGAACGCGGGTAATTAATTTTTCTCTAGGCCACCGCCTCACATCCTGGTAAACAATAAGCCATCGGCTATCGAGGGTTTATTGTTTATGGATGGAGCATTTCCTGCCAAACATTTGAGCCTGATTAAAGTTGCTTTTTAAAATTGGTGGCGTGCTTCAAGTAAAACTGCGGTTAACCCACGATCAGCTTCTGCTGAGACAGCAAGTTAGCAATAATCTGCTGGTCATTGGCAAACCCGCTGGTCAGGTCCACATTTTGCAGGATGATTGTCTGATCGTGCGAAACTGCAACGTTACCTGTACCACTCACCTGTAAAACCGTATTTCCGTTCGCTGTGCTGAAATGAAGAAACTGCTCAAGATTACCCACCGCAGTTCCCAAATGACTCTCTCCCTGTAATAAATCACGTAAATCCAGCACATCCCCTCCTGATGCAACAGATGCAGGATTAAAGTCCGTAATGGTATCGATCGCCGGGGAGGATATTGTTCCCTGATCGCCCAGCTCCCACCTGAAAACATCAACGCCGAGACCACCCGTCAAGGTGTCATTGTCTTTCCCGCCTATGATCAGGTCGTTTCCATCGCCTCCCAGCAAAGTATCATTGCCACTGCCGCCTCTTAACAAATCATCTCCGGCTCCGCCGGATAAGCTATCGTTACCGGCATAGCCATATATACGGTCACTATTCGCAGTACCTGTCAAAGTATTGTTGGCGTTGGTACCCTCTGTTGCAGTGCTGGCTGTTTCAGAACCGGTTAGCAGTGAGATGTCACCCAGGCTACCAACAGTACTGACCGAAGTGAGCCCTGTGGTATCTGTCGCTGTGATGGTGGTGGCGTTTAGTAGCTGGGCGCTGACAAGGTCGCTCAATACACCGGTATGATTGAAGATGATAGTGCCCAGCAGTTCATTGATATCCAGGTTATCAATCGGTGACCCATTGGTTGAGGTGATGGTCAGCGTAGAGGTGGGCGCCAGGACGATGGATCCCAGCACACTCACAGCAGCAGTATTGACGATGTTAATAGTCAACCCTAAGTCAGCTGCCAGGGCTTGCGATGCCTGTAAAGTGTAAGTACCGAGCAGGCCTAAAACACCGGCATATCTGATTTCGACTTTCTGAAGATTATCATTCCGGTCGAAAGCCGTGAAAATCTGCCTGGCTTTCAGGTCGATCAGATTGGGAGTACTTCCCCCTCCAAGTGCAGCAACACTGACCAACCCCAAAAGTGATCCCGAAACCTGAGTATTTGTAACGGGTGCCACAGCGCCATAAGTCTGTTGCCCGGCAAACTCAAGCCTGGCGGCTGGACCGACATCACCATCCAGGTCTGATAATGTATAAGTCAGCGTCGTGTATTGGCCCTTATATAAAGCACTCGTAGGGATATAACTGTAATCCCCACTCAGCATATTGACTGTGATCTTTTCACCCAGCGCGGTATACACTGAAAGCACACGGGTATTGGTATCGTAATTGACAGAGACCGAGCCACTGCTGGCTGAGACCGCATTTGTGCTGATGTTGTAGCTGTAAGTAATGCCATCGAGCACCACACTCCTGACATACCCGCCATCAGCACCAAATTCACCGGCCAGGGTGCCGGTTAAGGCATTGGCATCATATAACAACCTGCTCATGACTTCAGCCTGGGTAAAAGTGCCGTTCAGTACGATCGTCTGGTTCTCCTGTGCTGCCGAGTAACCGTTTGCAAACCCTCCGTTACTGCTGATATGTACCAGCGTATTGCCGCCTACATTTTCTACCACCACAAAACGACTGATGTTCGACACGCCTTCACCCTGGAGCAAGTCACGCACGTCCAGGTAATCCTCCGTCCTGGCAAAGTCAGTCACAGTGTCTACAGAGGGAGCCCCCAGCAGCCCTTTGTCTCTCGCATTGAAAATGAAAAAGTCGTTACCTGCACCACCTGTCAGTTGATCGTTACCTGACCCGCCATAGATAAGGTCATTCCCGTTTCCCCCGGTGATGATGTCGTTTCCAGCACCTCCGAACAGCAGATCAGCACCGTCTCCCCCATTGAGTACATCAGCCCCGTTTTCGCCAAAAATGACATCGTTACCTGCCAGCCCGTTCAGCGTATCGTTACCGTCTCCGCCAAACATCTGGTCATTTCCTGTGGTTGCATTCAATACGTCATTGCCTGCTCCACCCTGCAAAGGCGTGTAGGTGGAAGGGTTGAGAAGACTAAGGCTCGCCAGACTGGCTGCAGTTGAAGTTGTAGATAATCCCTGGGCATCTGTAGCAGTGATGGTGGTTGCATTCAACACATCGGCCAATAACAAGCCTGAGGTATTGAAATGTACTGTATTGAGAAGCTGGTTGATGGCGAGATTGTCTATGGTCCCGCCGTCCAGGCTGGTGATTTCGATACGGCTGCCCAATCCGACCCCGACCAGCACTCCGGCATTATTGAATGACCTCACCTGTAGGCCGAAAGCATTCGCCACACTGTTATTAAAAGTCAGGGAATAAGCAGGCAGGCCGATCGAGAGCAAAGAATTATAGTTGATCACTACTTTGCTCAGGTTATTGTTGGCGTCCGAAACAGTGAATGCCTGTTTACTCCCGAAGTCCCCTACACTAATCGTGGCTGCAGCAGCATTCAACACGCCTGCACTGACTACTACATTAGGCAAGCCAACATTCGCCAGGCCGAGTAAGTTTGGGCCGGTATTATTGTTGACCACCGGCGCAAGATTTTCGGTTGTGTTTGCCACAGTACGTTGCGTAAATGTACTGGCCATATACGGTGCATCGTCTTCAACATATATGGCCAGATCTATGTTGTTGACACGCACACTTAAGGGCAGAACGTCTTCTGCATTGGCAACGGGATGATCCAGTGGCCGCAATAAAGTGAATGTAAAATTGCCGTTTGCATTGAGCTTGAAATTAGCTACCTGAACGAAGATGCCCCCATTGCTGTAGCCGAAACTGTAGGAGCCATCAGCTTGCAGGACTGGTGTCCCCAGAATCACATTACCTCCAGAACTGACAGGACTGTTAAGACTGATCAAGTTGATCGCGTTGAGGCCGACAAAACCGCTCACAGTGGCAGCGTTTGTGAAATCAGTGGGGCTGCCTGTTGAATCTGCATGCCCGGCAGCCAGACCCTCTTCAGAAACATAAAAAGCATTGTCCGCGATCTGAGCAATGGAAGTCTGATTGCCTACTGTCAGTGAAACAGTTTCATTACCTCCCGCTTCTGTGATGCCATCATTGATAGTCAGGACACTGACTGTGAAACTGCTTACTCCAGCAGGCACAATGATGCGCTGCCCATCGGGGCTTAGCGTTACACCATGACTGAAAACAGGAACTGCACTGTAATCAACGCCAGCGGTTGCCGAGCCTCCATTCAGACTGAATGCCAAACTCATAGGCACAGCGGCGGTATTGCTCAACGTGACGGTATATACCAGCGTTTGCCCTTCAAGCACGGTATCGTCAGCAGTACCCGCTGACCCGGGCTCTATCGTGACTACATTTGGCGCAGAATTCACATCAATGATCTGGCCGGTCCCGGTCACGCCACCCACCGTCAGCGGGAGGGTTTCATTGGCACCTGGCTCATATATGCCATCGTTCAGGGTAGCTATGGTGGCAGTGAATGAGGAAACCCCGGCAGGTATGATGACTTGGGATCCATCAGGGCTGAGGGAAACGCCATTCGTGAATGTGGGCGGCACACTGTAATCAACGCCACTGGTTGCGCTGCCACCACCCAGGCTCCAGGAAAAACTGGTCACAGAGGTGGATGGCGTAGTCAGGTTTATTCTATAAGACAGGCTCTGGCCTTCGATCACAGCGTCATCAGAAGACCCAGGTAGCCCGGGTTCAACATTAGCGACCGCTGGTGCCAATGTCGTGTCCGCGATCGCACCAACCGCATTTACTCCGCCAACCGTGATTGGAATGGTTTCATTCGCTCCTGGCTCGTAAAGACTATCGGGAAGTGTAAGGATAGTGATGCTGAAAACAGTGACCCCTGCAGGAATGTTCAAGCTGATCCCGTCCGGGTTCAATGTCACTCCGTTATTGAACACAGGCAGGGGGCTGTAATCAATTCCGCTCGTTGCTGTCCCCCCTCCCAGGCTATAAGCGACTGTGGTTGCCGTAGATGATGGATTGCTGAGGGTCACGTTGAATACCAACCCTTGTCCTTCATTGACGACATCTCCGGCTACGCCTGGCAATCCAGGTTCGACATTGGTGACTACCGGCGCGGCATCTATGTCAATAATGCCGCCTGTGGCCACTTTTCCACCAATGGTCAGGGGTATTGTTTCGTTCAAGCCAGACTCGTAAAGATTATCGTTGAGTGTTGCGATGCTGACAGTGAAACTGGTCACTCCAGCTGGCACGATGACACGCTGTCCGTCCGCACTCAGAATCACGCCGTTACTGAAAACCGGGGAAGCACTGAAATCTGCGCCTGTGGTAGCGGTCCCGTTTCCTAAAGCCCAGGCATAACTGGCGGTTGTAGTTGACGGGTTGCTCAAATTCACATTGAATATCAGCGCCTGGCCTTCAGGCACCGCATCATCTGCAGGGCCGGCACCCCCGGGTTCTATACTGGTGATGACTGGAGGAAGGTCGTTATCCAGCAGATGGCCGGTAGTACTCACGCCTCCAATACTAATTTCCAGAGTCTCATCCGGTCCGGGCTCGTAAAGTGCGTCATCTATGGTGCTTACCGATACTACAAAGTCAGTCACGCCGGCGGGGATTCTTAAAGTCAAACCGTCAGGGCTCAAGGTCACGCCATTAGTGAAAGTGGGCGGTAGTGTGTAATCGACATTGACGGCGGCACTGCCTCCCAGCGTATATGCAAGTGTCGTAACAGCCGTTGATGGATTGCTCAAACTCACATGAAAACTGAAACTCTGGCCTTCCGGCACTGAATCGTCTGCACTTCCCGCAAGTCCGACTTCAATGGCAGTGACGACCGGTGCCGGAGTCGAGTCGATAATGCTCGCTGCAGCTATCACCCCGCCAACCGTCGCAGTCACAGTTTCGTTCACCCCGGGCTCATATAGGCCATCACTGATGGTTGGAACAATAATGCTGAAGATGGTCACCCCGGCCGGAATATTCAGACTGACACCGTCCGGATTCAGTGTGACGCCGTTAGTGAAGGTTGGGGTTGAATAATCGCTGCCGGCGGCGGCTGTCCCTCCCAAGCTGTAAGCAACATTAGTCGATGTCGTTGATGCATTGCTCAAGCCCACATGAAAGACAATGTTTTGTCCTTCGTTAACAGAATCATCACCAGAACCCGGATTGCCAGGCTCTACTGAAGCAACCACAGGAGCGGCATCTGCATCGATGACAGCCCCGATGCCAGTGGTAGTGCCTATCGTCAGAGGGATTGTTTCGTTCAGACCTGGTTCATACAATCCATCTGCAAGCGTAGCCAGGCTCACTGTGAAACTGCTCACACCGGCTGGCACAATGACACTTAAGCCGTCAGCACTGAGTGACACCCCATTGCTGAACTGCGGCGGCAAAAGGTAATCCGTCCCACTGCCGGCAGTACCATTGCCTAAGCTCCAGGCATAACTCAAAGTGGTACTGGAAATATTACTCAGGTTGACTGTGTAAATCAGGGATTGCCCTTCAACCACTGCGTCATCCAATGCACCTGCAAGACCAGGCTCTACACTCAGTATGGTGGGCACGTTACTGAGGTCTGTGATCTCGCCGGTGGCAGTGACTCCGCCGACAGTGACAGGCACGGTTTCAGAGGATGGCTCGAAGATGCCATCTGATACCGTGGCCACCAGCACATTGAAACTGCTCACGCCGGGTGGGATATTCAGCGTAATTCCATCGGGGTTCAGCGTCACTCCATTGGTGAATAGCGGCGTGGCGTTATAGTCTGCCCCGCTAATGGCACTGCCCCCTCCCAAAGAAAAACTGATGGTAGTGGGCACGCTGGACTGGCCGTTCAGCGTGACATGAAAAACAAGATCCTGTCCTTCGAGGACGGCATCGTCACTGGTTCCCGGCAAGCCTGGCTCGACGGATACCACTTGCGGCGTAGCATCGATATCCAGAATAAGCGCAGTTGCTGAAACCCCGCCCACACTGACAGGAACAGTTTCAGCTGCACCCGGTTCATATATGCCATCCAGGATGGCCGGCACGCTGATCGTAAAACTGGTGACCCCTGCTGGAATGGTCAAAGACACACCGTCAGGATTAAGCAGGACACCATTGGTGAATGTCGGCAAGCTGGCGTAATCCAAACCCGTTAGCGCAGTGCCACCACCGATGCTGAAAGGGACGATGGTGGCTGTCACTGAAGGGTTGCTGAGACTGACATTGAAAGCAATGTTCTGACCTTCACTCACACTGTCGTCAATAGGACCGACACTCCCTATCTCCACTGAAACGACCGTTGGCAAACTGTCGCTATCAGTAATAATCCCTACCGTACTGACACCATCAATGACAAGAGGTACGGTTTCCGGGACCAGGCCTTCAAATAACCCATCGATGTTTGTAGCGACGATCACATCAAAGCTGGTCACCCCTGCAGGGACGATGATCCTGAGCCCATCCGGACTCAAGGTAACGCCGTTTGTAAAACTTGGCGTATTGATATAGTCATTGCCGGAAAGTGCGGTGCCATTACCCAAAGCAAACGCGTAGCTGATGGGAGAAGACGACTGATTGCTCAACGTTACCGAGTAAACAAGATTTTGCCCTTCAACGACACTGTCATCACCAGGGCCACTGTTGCCGATTTGAATGCCGGTAATCACGGGTGCAGTATCAGTATCAATGATGAATCCAGTCGCCGTCACTCCACCAACCGCGATTGGCAGCGTTTCATCAATGCCTGGTTCAAATTCACCATCTGCAGTAGTGGAGACGATCACATTGAAACTGGTGACACCTGGAGGAATGTTCAGGCTGATGCCATCAGGGTTCAATGTCACACCGTTTGTGAATGTGGGAGGATTGCTGTAATCGATGCCGCTGGCAGCTGTACCGCCGCCAAGACTGAAGGCAAGCGTACTGGCAACGGTAGAAGCATTGCTGAGACTGACACTAAAAACTAAATTCTGGCCCTCGGCGATAAAATCGTCTGCGCTACCCGCACCGGCTACCTCGACAGACAGTACACCAGGTGCATTATCAAGATCATGAATCTGCGCTGTTGCGGTTACCCCGTCAACATTCAGCTGAATCGTCTCGTTCTGCCCGGGTTCATAAAGGCCATCTGAAATGGTTTGGATGGTGACACTGAATGTGGTCAACCCTGCCGGAACCAAAAGCCCGAGACCACCTGGCGCTATGCTGACACCATTGGAAAAAGTGAGGGCGTTTGTATAGTCGGTACCATTAGTCGCGGTGCCAGCAATCGTATATGGGATCAGGTATGGAACAGCAGATGGATTGCTTAATACCACATTGAAAACGACATTTTGCCCTTCGTTGACAATATCATCGCCAGACCCGGCACCCCCTACTTCTAGCGCTACAACTGCAGGAACAGCGTCCGTGTCTGAGATCACAGCATTGGCAGTGACTCCTCCCACGGTCAGGGGTAAGGTTTCGTCTCCGGACGGTTCATAAATGCCGTCAGGTAAAGTCTGGACGGTGATAGTAAAACTACTGACGTTTGCAGGTATCAGGAGGCTTTGTCCATCAGGGCTCAGAACCACTCCATTACTGAATACAGGTAACGCTGAAAAATCGATCCCTGCTGTCGCAGACCCTCCACCTAAGTTGTAAGTGACACTGAATACATTCGAGGAAGGATTGCTCAGGGTCACGGTAAAAACGAGAGCAGTGCCTTCCGCAACCGTATCATCAACTATCCCGGGTAAACCAGGCTCAACGCTGATCACATCGGGTGGGTTATCCACGTCTATGATTGTTCCGGACGCGGTTACGCCACCCACTGTCATCAACACCGTTTCATTAGGATGCGGCTCATAGACCCCATCAACCAAAGCAGAAATACCGATGCTGAAATCTGTCACGCCCGGCGGCACAATCACGCTCAAACCATCAGCGCTTAACATTACTCCATTGCTGAAGGTGACTGTGGGGGAGTAATCAATGCCGGGAATGGCCGTGCCCGGCCCTAGCAGGTATGCAAAAGAGGTGGCAGTAGAAGAGGCATGGGTCAGGGCAACATTGAAAACCAACTGGGAACCTTCCTGAACGGCATCGTCATTGTTTCCCGGCAGTCCGGCTTCTATGTTTGCAATCAAGGGCGGGTCGTCTATATCGGCAATCTGCCCGATTGAAACCACGCCACCCACATTGACTGATAAGCTCTCCGGCCCGCCCAATTCATGTAACAAATCTACCGTTGTCGGGATGATGATTGAGAAATTGATCACACCTGGTGGTATCAGCAATGTTTGTCCATTAGCGCTCAAGATTACGCCATTGGTGAAAGTTGGAACAGCGCTGAAATCCAGGCCTGCGATTGCAGATATCCCGCTCAGGCTGAAAGTATGCGAGGTGACTATCGAAGCTGGTTTATCCATTTGCACATTAAAAACCAGGTCCTGGCCTTCGGACACGACATTGCCATTGGGTCCCGGCAAGCCAGCCTCAACAGACGTCACAACAGGCACACTATCAATATCGGTTATTTCCGCAGTATAGGAAAGCCCGCCTACAGACAGGGTGAATGTCTCAGGCGCTAGCTCATGAATATTGTCGATAAAAGTTGGGGTAGTTACCGTAAATGAAGTCACGCCGGCAGGAACAATCAGTCTCAGACCATCCTGACTCAGGCTGACGCCATTGCTGAATAACGCGCTTCCATAATCGATGCCAACTGTCGCAGTGCCCACGCCTATGGCATAGGAGAATTCTGTGGCTACCGATGCTGCCGCACTTAGCGTGACGGTGAAAACCGCATTTGAGCCTTCTGTGACAGCATCATCTCCGGTTCCCGCACCACCCAGCTCTATGCTGAGAACACTGGTAGGTGCATCGTTATCAGCGATCAGGGCGATCGCCGTCATACCCCCTACGTTTAAGAGCAATGATTCGTCAGCACCAGGCTCATACAAGCCATCTGCATTCACAGCAACGCTTACAGTAAACGTAGTGACACCGGCAGGGACAATCAGGCTGCTGCCGTCGTTACTTACTGTCACCCCGTTGTTAAAGAGTGGAGTGCCATAATCCTGGCTACTTAGTGCACTGCCCCCGCCGATACTCCACGGTAAAATCGTTGACGAAGCACTGGACCCACTCAAGGTGACCGTGAAAATCGCTACCTGACCCTCGGTGACAATGTCCACGCCCAATCCGCCAGCGCCAATGTCTATGCCTGCAACTTGTGGTGGCCCATCTATATCGATGATCTTCCCGATACCGGTGATGCCACCGATTGCAAGCTCAACGGTTTCACTTAATCCCGGCTCAGCCAAACCATCCATGATGGTGGGAATAGTCACACTGAAGCTTGCCACCCCCGCCGGGATTCTTAAACTAACCCCGTCCGGACCCAAGATGACGCCGTTGCTGAATACCGGTGGCGAACTGAAATCGATATTGGCCTGGGCCGAACCAATAAGGTGATAGGCCACTGTTGTCACAGCATTGGACACATTGCTCATTGTCACCGTGAACACCAGGTTCTGACCTTCCAACACGCCATCATCGTGACTACCCGGTGAACCAGGTTCAACCGCAATCACCGACGGAACACCGCTGATATCCAGGATTTCACCAATGGCACTCACACCACCAATGGTCAAGGACAAGGTCTCGTTTCCGCCGGGTTCATACAATGCATCATTGAGTATCGATACGTTTACCGTAAAACTACTTACTCCTGCAGGAATGATTAGGCTCAACCCGTCACTGCTTAAAGTGACACCATTACTAAATGTTGGTGGCAAGAAATCAGCCGGGCCGGCCGTCATACCGTTTAAAGCATATGAAAGGGAAATGGTAGAGGTAGTCGTTGTATTCAATACGACTTCAAATTGAAGAAGGTCACCCTCGGCAACGACATTGCCTGAACTGCCGGCAATTAGTATAGACGTAACCGTAATGGGGCTGTCTGAATCTGCAATGTGAGCGATTGCGGTGACTCCGCCTATTGTAAGTGGCAGTGTTTCTGCTGGACCTGGCTCAAGAACTCCGTCAGCGATTGTTGGCACCAGGACGAGGAAATTGGAGACCCCCCCAGGAACGATAATGCTTGTACGGCTTGCGTTCAAGGTCACCCCATTAGTAAAAAGCAGATTCTGGCTGTAATCTGAAATGCTTGCAGAACCGCCCCCGAGGCTGAATGAAAGCTCCGTAACTCTGGTTGAGATGCCACCAAGGGTAACCTGGTATGCAATAACCTGGCCCTCCGCTACGGTGTCGTCATTTGCACCCGGAGAACCGACCTCCACCGAAGTCACTGTAGGGGGCACGTCGATATCGACAAGCTGGCCAGTCACACTTTTACCGCCTATGGATAACCTGATAGATTGATTGATGCCAGGCTCATACCTGTTATCAATATTGATCGGCAGGCTCAAGGAAAACGTCAAGGTTCTCGGAGGTATGAGAATTAGGTCTGCATCAGCCAACAGGATTACACCATTACTAAATTGCGGTCGGGAAAAATCGTTTTCGTTTGTTGAAGTGAGTGAATTTAGCCGGAATGCAAGACTGATCCAACTCTCTGAAGCGGCACTGAGCGTTACATGAAAAACCATTACCCCGCCTTCAGGGGCCCAATCATCCGATGAGGAGGCTGACCCAATAGTCAGATCCGACACTGAAACATTGGGATTTGCATCTACTAAATGACTTAATGGTATATGCAGCGGATCATTTGGCGATGCAAAGTTAGAAAAGGTAGGTGTGCTGTCGAGGTTGTTACTCTGGATTGTTACAGGCGTTGATTCTTGATTTATACGCGCTAAATTGATTGCAGAAAAACCATAACTCGTTGATGGGTTGATGTCAGAAGTTTCATTGATCGCTGCAGGGTCCTCATCTTCGATTATTTTTTCTAAAGCCAGGATGATTTGGTCTTCATCTTCAGGGGGCTCCTCAATCTGAAAGAAAAAAGAATGTTCGGTATCAGGCGCTGATGGTGATTTCGGTTGCTCCGCTTGACCCTCGAGCGAAAGTTCGGGCCCATGCTCGAATGCAATCCTGGCTTTAACGCCATCGGGAATGACAAGCACAGAATCGGCTTTGACAAGGTCGCCAATATTTATGGGGCGTAGATCGGATCCTTCAACAGCATAAATGACACCATTTGCTCCGATCACTATGCCCTGTTCCTGCATATAAAATCGCATAAACATTCCTGTAGTGAAGGAGTGCGCAAATCAAATAGCGGAAGAAGAACAGGATTGTGGAAACTGTGGCGCCTATTCTTACGGACAAAACTTTGATATCAATGTATCAAGTTAGTTCTGGAAAAGTTATTTTCAGTTAACCATTGACATATCGGGAAATATCGATATTATATCGTTATGGATTTACTAGACATATTTAAAGCCCTCTCAAATCGAACCAGACTTGAAATCCTGAAAGGTTTGAAGGAGCCTGCGAAGCATTTTCCTCCGCAGGATGAAGGAGACGTTAATGTTGTGGGAGTCTGTGTAAGTAGTATCCAGGAAGGTGTAGGCCTGTCCCAGTCAACGGTGTCTGATTATCTTGCTACTCTGCAACGAGCTGGTTTGGTTGAAGTCAAGCGTATCGGCCAGTGGACGTATTACAAACGAAACGAAGCAGCCATAAGTGCCCTTGCCGAACTGATCGGCAAAGACCTGTAATTTTTTAATATATTATATCGATATTTACCGATATTCCTTTTTGCCGAAACGAGGTGTGATATGCAAGCGATAGTACTTAAATCATTCGGTGGTCCGGATTCTTTTGAACTTCGTGATGTGCCCAAGCCTGTGCCGCTAGAAGGCCAAGTGTTGGTTCGGGTACATGCAACGTCCATTAATCCGTTGGATTACCAGATCCGCCGTGGCGATTATCCGGATCTGGTGCAACTGCCAGCGATCACAGGTCACGATGTTTCAGGAGTTGTTGAGGAAGTTGGCCTTGGAGTGACGAAGTTTTCTCCTGGTGATGAAGTTTGGTATACCCCACAGATATTTGTTGGCGATGGAAGCTATGCAGAGTATCACGTCGCTGCTGAAAACATTGTGGGCAAAAAACCTGCTTCAATAAACCACCTGGAAGCAGCAAGCCTGACCTTGGTTGGCGGGACCTCCTGGGAAGCACTGGTAGAGCGAGCCCAACTGAAAGTAGGCGAAAGTATCCTGATCCACGGTGGGACAGGAGGCGTCGGGCATATTGCTATTCAACTCGCAAAAGCAATCGGTGCCAGAGTGTTCACAACCGTCCGCAAATCGAACTTTGAGTTTGCAAGAAGCTTGGGTGCAGATGTTCTTATCGATTATGAACACGAGGATTATGTTGACGCCATCATGCGTGAAACTGCCGGTCAAGGCGTTGATGTGGTGTTTGACACCATTGGTAGAGATACTTTATCGCGTAGCCCGGACGCTCTCGCTCAACTTGGCCGCATAGTATCCATAGTAGACACAGCTCAACCACAAAACCTGATTCAGGCCTGGGGTAAAAATGCGAGCTATCATTTTGTATTCACCAGACAGAATCGCGGGAAGCTTGATGAATTAGGCAGACTAGTCGAACGCGGTCAGTTAAAACCCTATGTGGGAGCAGTCTATTCGCTTGCGGATATCCCACAAGCTCATGCCAGGCTGGAATCGGCGAATAATGGTATCCAGGGCAAAATTGGGATTGCTGTAGATCCAAAGCTAATCCCATAAGCAAAGTCTATGTTTTTTACTTTGATGTAAGTTGAAAGGACAAACATGATTTACGAGATTGCATCATTCAGGACTTGAAGTGGATCACCGGCGGGGCTTGAGATTTTCAGGCCGGAATCTTGAAATCCGAATTCTGGAAAACTGAAAATAAAAAAAAACCTGTCAATCAATGACAGGCCTATGGAAACTCTTGCCAGATATTCTGATTTGATGATTGTTTTGAAATGCTTTTTATCTAGCTAAAACTTTAAATAATCTGTTTCTTCCGTCTTTGAATAAAACTGATCAAACCTAAACCTGCAATTAACATCGCGTAAGTTTCCGCCTCTGGTACCGGTGTTATAGAGAAAAAGAGATTGTCGGCATAACCATCATTTGCAGACCCTTGCTGGCGATTCATTTCAAGTAAAAACTCGATCTTTGTTGTGCCAATCGGGGTGGTACCTGATATCTCTTTAAATACAAAACCAGTGACATTATTGCGTTCTGCTGGAGTAGCTTCACCTAACCAAGCGTAACCGATGATGGACGAATATTCATCCAGAAACTTGATAGTCAACTGTGAGTAGTCCGTTTGAGAACCAAAGCCACCAAAATATCCTGATGCATAATAAGTGGCACCGCCAGCGTTATCCAGAATGTCAGTGACTTGATACGCAGCAGAGTAGCTATCATAAGCACCTCCGCTAAAGTAATTAAGTCCACGATCAACTGGACCTGGGTCAGTTGAAGCTGGGTAACCCCCGCCCGCATCCCATTTAATTACCGTAAAACCGCCAGTGATCACATTCCATTCCGGGATGGGTACCACTTCGTAATTGCCACCTAAACCAGCCTCCGCATTTCCATTCTTGATCAAGTTAACTGCAGCACTGGCGCTATTTGCAAACACAAAAGCAGACAGAATCGTTAGCAAACTTCTTGTGATCATGTGATCCTCCTCAGTAATTGAATATTCTTATTGCTTATTTGGCTAATTTTTTGGTGAATCTAAATTGATATATTAATTTGATGTAAAGGTAAGTCCACCCCCTGAACAGGGGGTTAAGCTGTCTTGAATTCCAATATCAAACCTAAGCCAATAGGCATTCTCCAAAACTAGTCCCAAGCCAATCCAACATACCGGCCAACGATCTCAGCCGGGATTACCGTCCGTATCAGCCAGCCCCTGTTTGCTTGGCTATGGCCCAAGGCGCGACTATGAGCAGAGTTTGGGGAGTAAGCGTATGAGTTTTGGGGACGGCGTGAGGGCGACGACTTGGGTAATTGCAAAAACCGCGAAATGCCGAAAAACTGAATTCTGAAAAACTGCATCACAATGTGACGGTCACTCAGTAAGTTTCCGTTTCAAACGGCTTTTAATGTGATTATTAAATAATTGAATCCAAGCCTCATGCTCAATTTTAAGGTTGCTTACAGTAATGGATATTAATTTTCTAATATTCGAACAGTTTACCTCACCCAAAAACAAAAAAGACTCAAGGTTAACGCCTTGGCTCTCTTTATAAATGGTGGCCCCTCTGTGAGTCGAACACAGCGTTATGAAGTTAAACGTAGTAAAAAGTAAGCACTATAGCGAGAAGAGTTAGTACCAAAACAGCAATGCCATTTAGTTGATCAACACTCAACGGTGGTTGAAAGAGTTTCCTGACTTTATTTTCTGGTGGAAGAAATTTCAACAACTGATATGCCATCAGAGTGAATATGATAACTATCAGAACTATTATTGAAAGTAAGGTTGAAATTGCAAAATTTCGAGTTAACCAGTCCATTGAATACTTTTGTAAGTTTATTTAGGAATGATTTTAACTGATTACGCAATGCTCAGTTTCACAACAAACCAAGTCATAACCTTGAGTCCACTCCCGCCTGAATAAACCTCAATCCCCACGCCAAGCCAACATAACGGCCAACGATCTTAGTCGGGATTACCGTCGTATCAGCGAGCCCCTGATTGATTTGCTATGACTCAAGACGTGCGACTATGGGTAGGGTTGGAGGCTGCGATTGGTTGAATTAGCTACCTGCCTTCAATATCTTCAACATGATATCCAATGTGTCTCAACTCCTCTCTAATACTCCAAAGTAGCTCCTTATTCTTTTCAACATCAGTTGATGCTAAAGCTTGAGGTAAATACGAAGAAAATATCTTCTCAACACTTTTTCCAATATCAATGATCGCATGCATCCACGCCTCTGTATCTTCCGACCCTCGGCCAGTAGTGTGCAGAAACTGAATTAATTTACTTTGATCGCCTTCACTAAGACTACTCATATATCCTTCTCAACATTCATTTAGTGAATACAGTTTACTGAAAAAATCTAAGCGTGATACCAATGACTCCACCAATAACAGATAACAAAATAGCCATAATGAGCGCTTTTTTCTTAGTTAGCTTTCCGTTATCTCTGGTTCTCATAAAAAACTTCAACAGTGCAACTCCACTTGCATAAGATGCAACAGTAACAATGATCGCCAGCAAAATTAGCCAAAGTAAATTTCCTTGACTAGCAAGAAGTCCAATAAATGCCGAAAATCCTAATAACTGTTGAAGTAAGATTAACAAACCAGCACAAGATAAAGCGGCAGAAGTTTTCTGAACAGTTTTGAGATAAAAACTACTAACAATTTGAATTAACGACGCAACCAATAACCAGGTAGTCATTAAAAAAAGGAAAAAAGTAATATATGTATTGTTCATTTGTGCAATTATTAAATTATAAGAAGTTGTTGATAGAGATTATCATTATCAAATGATAACTTATAAATTTTCTGAATATCTCACAACAAAATAAAAAAGACCCAAGGTGTTAACCTTGAGTCTCTTTATAAATGGTGGCCCCTCTGTGAGTCGAACACAGCACCAACGGATTATGAGTCCGCTGCTCTAACCAAGCATGAGCTAAGGGGCCGAAAAGCGTGTGATTATAAACTAATCTTGTCCGTTTTCTAAGAAGCTACGCAGACGCTCGGAGCGTGTCGGGTGACGCAACTTGCGCAGTGCTTTTGCTTCGATCTGACGGATACGCTCACGCGTTACGTCAAACTGTTTGCCCACTTCTTCTAGCGTGTGGTCGGTGTTCATTTCGATACCAAAACGCATACGCAGTACTTTTGCTTCGCGTGGTGTCAGTGATTCCAGCACTTCACTGGTGGCATCACGCAGGCTGGCGTACACGGCTGCATCCATAGGTGCCAGTGTGGTGTTGTCTTCGATAAAGTCGCCCAAATGGGAGTCTTCATCGTCACCAATTGGTGTTTCCATCGAGATTGGCTCTTTGCTGATCTTGAGGATTTTGCGGATTTTTTCTTCCGGCATTTCCATTTTCTCAGCCAGGGTCGCCGGATCAGGTTCCAATCCGGTTTCTTGAAGGATCTGGCGGCTGATACGGTTCATCTTGTTGATGGTTTCAATCATGTGTACCGGGATACGGATGGTACGTGCCTGGTCAGCGATAGAACGCGTGATTGCCTGGCGGATCCACCATGTTGCATAAGTGGAGAATTTGTAACCACGGCGGTATTCGAACTTATCTACGGCTTTCATCAGGCCGATGTTGCCTTCCTGGATCAGGTCGAGGAACTGCAAACCACGGTTGGTGTATTTTTTCGCGATCGAGATCACCAGACGCAAGTTCGCTTCGATCATTTCACGCTTGGCACGACGTGCGCGTGCTTCGCCGGTGGTCATCTGTTTGTTGATGTCACGCAGTTCTTTGATCGGCAAACCAACGCGGTTCTGCAGGTTTTGCAAGCGCTCTTGCTGGTCGAGGATGGAGTGCCTGAAACGTGAAAGGCGCTCTGCATAGGCAGGGTTGCCTGCCAGCTCGTCGTCCAGCCAGTTCTGGTTGATTTCGTTACCGACAAAACTCTTGATGAACTGCTGGCGCGGCATACCGGCTCTGTCTACACAGAATTCCATGATCTTGCGTTCGTGCGTGCGCACTTCTTCGACCATGTTACGCACCTGGTCACACAAGGCTTCAACCTGTTTGGCGGAGAAACGGAAAGTGGTCAGCTCATCCAGCACTTGCTGGTGCAAGGTTTTGTACTCTTCGTTCTGTGTACCGGATGCCTCACGGATCTCGTTCATGCGGGCATTGGTGGCGCGAATGACGGAGAAGCGGCTGACCACTTCTTCCTTGAGTTTAGCCAGCAATTCGGCAGACATGGAAGAAGCTTTGGCTTCATCATCTTCCTCTTCGTCGTCTTCCTCTTCTTCGGTTTCTTCTTCCTCGGCTTCAACGGCAGCCAACGCGTCATCCAGGCCTAAGTCGCTGTCGATCAGACCATCGACCAGCTCGTCGACGCTCATTTCGTCTTTTTCGACTTTATCTACCATCTCCAGCAACTGGGCGATGGTGGTAGGACAGGCGGCAATCGCATGCACCATGTGCTTGAGGCCATCTTCGATACGCTTGGCGATCTCGATCTCGCCTTCACGTGTCAGCAGGTCTACCGTACCCATTTCACGCATGTACATACGTACAGGGTCAGTGGTACGGCCGAATTCTGAATCCACAGTCGCCAGCGCCTGTTCGGCTTCTTCGGCGGCATCTTCATCGGTGACAGCAGGCGGTGCGTCAGACATCAGCAACACTTCGGCATCAGGCGCTTCTTCATACACCTGGATACCCATGTCGTTGATCATGCCGATGATGCTTTCGATCTGCTCGGAATCCTGTACATCATCCGGCAGGTGGTCATTGATTTCGGCGTAGGTAAGATAACCGCGCTCTTTACCCAGGACGATCAGGGTTTTAAGACGGGTACGGCGTGCTTCAGCATCCAGGGCCTGGGTGGCGGGATCTTTAGGGGATTCGACTTCTTTGATTCCCAGCTCTTTCTCTAAACTTTTATCTGCTTTTGGTCTGGCCATGGCCGATTCCACCTCTAAAATGATTGTTGTCGAGTATCGTCCATCACTTCTGACAAGCTACTCGATATAACATTACGGGAAACCCTACATTTTACCTGATTTTTACATTTTCTTTAAGCGTACCCATGACGGTTTTTGTGGGTATATGGAAAAAACAGGCTAGCGCTTGGTGGTCAACTGTCGTAACGACTCTTTTTCAGCATCGGAGAGCGTAGAAAATGGCTTTTCTGTAAGTTGACCCAGCAGCGACTTATCCCGCGCCGCAAGAGCCATATCGGATAATTGGGTACAAGCCCCTTCAAATTCAAGAGTGAAATCCAGGCTTTCATCCAGCAAAGACAACTCTCTATGTAATTGATTACGCAGCACTTCAGAAATGGCGGGGCTGATAATCTGCAACAGCACTACCGGCCGCGATTGCGGGTTTGCCAGTGCAGCATTGACCGTTGCACGCAGCATCTGCTCTTCATCGCTGTCACCCAGGATCTTATCGGTGAGATCCTGCCGGGCCCATTGTGGGCGCATCAACAGGATGAGCGCCAGCCGCAGATGTAGCGAAAGTGGCGTGCGTGAACGCTGGCGTGGCACTTTTTGCTGGGTTTTTGCCGGGTTTGGCAGCTTAAGCATACGCTGCATTTCGCCTTCACCCAGGCCAGTCATTTCAGCGACTTTTTTGCGCAACAGCATGGCATAACGCGGCGCCTGGATCTGTTTGAGGATAGGCTCGGCATCATTGAGGAACTGCACCTTGTCTTCCTGCGAAGCCAGCGGGTTATGTTCACTCAAATGCTGGATAATGTATTGAGACAGCGGCATGGCTTTATCCATCTCCGCCTCAAACGCTTCTTTGCCGAATTCGCGCACAAAGCTGTCCGGGTCATGCTCGGCAGGCAAGAACAGAAAACGTAATTTCAGGCCATCCTTGATTGCAGGCAAGGCATTCATCACTGCGCGCCAGGCAGCGGTGCGTCCGGCTTTATCGCCGTCAAAACTGAATACGATCTCATCGGTCTGGCGCATTAACTTTGCGATATGAAACGGAGTTGTTGCTGTGCCCAACGCAGCCACGGCATACTCAATACCGTATTGCGCGAGCGCAACCACGTCCATATACCCTTCAACCACCAGCACGCGGCCGGCATCACGGATGGCGCGACGCGCCATCAACAGGCCATAAAGTTCATGGCCTTTCTGGAACACCGGTGTTTCCGGCGAGTTATAGTATTTGGGCGTATCTTCAGGGTTGATCACACGTCCGCCAAATCCGATTACTTCGCCCTTCTGGTTATGAATGGGAAACATGATGCGGTCACGAAACCGGTCGTAACGCCTGCCCTGCTCATTTTGGACAACAAGGCCGGCAATTTCCAATGCTTCTGCTTCGTAGTTTGGGAATACCGTTTGCAGATTTTGCCAGCCTGCCGGCGCGTAACCGACCTGGAATTTGGCAGCCACCTGCCCACTCAGGCCGCGCCCTTTTAAATACTCGATAGCCCTTGGCGATTTTTTCAGTTCGGCTTTATAAAAGGCCGCTGCCTGCTGCAGGGTTTCCTGCAGACTCAGTATCACCGCTTTGCTTGGCGGTTCGGGCTGGCTGGGGTCGCGCTTTTCCTGCGGCACTATCATGCCGACCTGTTTGGCCAGGTCATGAATGGCCTCAACAAAGCTGAGTCCGTTGTATTCCATCAGAAAACTCAATGCGGAACCATGCGCACCACAACCAAAACAGTGATAAAACTGCTTGGTGGGACTGACGGTAAAACTGGGGGATTTTTCGTTGTGAAACGGGCAACAGGCTGAATAATTCGCCCCCGCTTTTTTCAGAGGAACCACCTTGTCGATGACCTCGACAACGTCAACGCGGTTAAGCAGTTCTTGAATAAAACTTTCGGGGATCATAGATACAAGTATCGCTTATGCGGAGCAAAAAACAAAGGGCGCCAAATGCGCCCTTACTGCCTCATGCAACTACATGCCGGCTTAGCCTAGAGCAACTTTGATCAGGCCGGATACTTTTGCCATATCTGCCTTACCGGCGACCAGTGGTTTGACTGCACCGACCACTTTACCCATATCCTTGGCACCCGCTGCGCCGGTGTCAGCCACTACCTTGGCGATGATGGCGTTGATTTCCTCTTCGCTCATCTGTGCCGGCAAATAACCCTGCAACACACTGACTTCGAATTTTTCCTGGTCTGCCAGATCCTGGCGGTTGGCACCTTCATAAGCAGCGATGGAGTCACGGCGCTGTTTCAGCATTTTCTCGATTGCCGTGATCACAGCTGCATCATCCAGCTCGATACGCTCATCCACTTCGCGCTGCTTGATAGCCGCAAGTAACAGACGGATCACGCCCAGCTTGGCCATATCCTTGGCACGCATGGCGGTTTTCATATCTTCGGAGATTTGTGCTTTCAAGCTCATATGAGGTTCCAATAAACAGGGTGACGACAAATACCGTCTACAGAAATAGCTAAAGGTTGTGGCACGCCACAACCTTTGCAATATCCAGCTGACCTGGTGACAGGCCAACCGCAAAACATACTCTAGGAATTAATAGAGTTTTGTCGGCAACTGTTGGTTGCGCAGACGGCGGTACTGGCGCTTAACAGCTGCTGCTGCTTTACGCTTACGTTCCCAGGTTGGTTTTTCGTAGAACTCGCGTGCACGCAAGTCGTTCAACAAACCAGTTTTTTCAATCAAACGCTTAAAGCGGCGCAATGCAACGTCAAACGGTTCGTTCTCTTTCACACGAATAGCGGTCATGTAAATCCCTATCCTTCAATTATTTGGTTAGACTAATGGTGCTTGCGGATTGATGCAGCACTGAAAACCGCGTATTCTATCGCGCTTATTTGGATTTATCAATCTTTTCTGTAAAAAATCATCTGCGGGACTTCTGTGAATGTTGGTGTTGGGTATTGAATCTTCTTGCGACGAAACCGGCGTCGCTTTATACGACACCCGTCGCGGCCTGCTGGCGCACGCGCTGCACTCGCAAATCGATATGCATGCCGCCTATGGCGGCGTAGTGCCTGAGCTGGCTTCGCGCGACCATATCCGCCGTGCGCTCCCGCTGACACAACAAGTGCTCGCACAAGCTGACAAAACCCTGCAAGACATTGAAGGGATTGCCTATACACAAGGCCCAGGTTTGGCTGGCGCTTTATTAGTGGGTACCAGCATCGCACAATCACTGGCATTTGCCTTGAATGTACCTTCAGTAGGCGTTCACCACCTGGAAGGTCACCTGCTGGCACCCATGCTGGAAGAGAATCCGCCAGCATTCCCGTTTGTGGCTTTACTAGTCTCTGGCGGGCATAGTCAGTTAATGCGTGTGGATGGCATAGGTCAATACGAATTGCTGGGCGATACGCTGGATGATGCCGCCGGTGAAGCCTTTGATAAAACGGCAAAACTGATGAAGCTCGGTTATCCGGGCGGCCCGGCACTTTCCAGACTGGCAGAGCTTGGCAAACCCCGCTTCCAGTTACCACGGCCCATGCTCAATAGCCCGGATCTGAACTTCAGCTTCAGCGGCCTGAAAACAGCAGTGCTGACCCTGGTGAATAGCCAGCCGCAACTTGATGAAGAGACGGTGCAGGACATTGCCTGGGAATTCCAGGAATCGGTCACCGAGATTTTGACGCTCAAATGCATGAAAGCGCTCAAGCAGACCAGGCTGAAAAGACTGGTAGTTTCCGGCGGAGTAGGCGCTAACAAACGTCTGCGTCAGCGCCTGAATGAAGCAGCGGAAAAACGCGGCGCGAGCGTGAGTTACCCAAGACTGGAATTCTGCACCGACAATGGCGCCATGATCGCTTTTGCCGGTGCCATGCGCCTGCATGCCATGCAGCAAAGCCAGGCTGATTATGCTTTTAGCGTGCGTCCTCGCTGGGACCTGGCCGAACTCAAAGCACCTGCCTGATCACTTTTTACCGAAACGGGTTTCGGTACCAGCCAGCAGTTTTTCGATATTGGATTGATGACGGATAATCAGGAAAGCCGCCATCACCACGACCACAGCGACATATACCGGATAAGGCGATAAAAACTGCCAGGCGATAATCGGCGACAATACTGCCGCCACCAACGCAGACAGCGATGAAATCCGGCTGATCAAAAATACGATCACCCAGACAGCGATCACGCTTAAAGCCAGCCAGCCGGAAAACGCGATCATCACGCCAAGCGCCGTTGCGACTCCCTTACCACCCTTGAACTTGTGATAGATCGGGTATAAATGCCCCAGAAATACTGCCAGGCCTACCAGTGCGACGACATCCATCAGCATACCTGCGTGCAATGCCAGCCAGACCGGCAACCAGCCTTTAAACGCATCGCCGAACAAGGTCAGGATAGCAGCCGATTTTTTACCGCTACGCGCCACATTGGTCGCACCAATATTGCCACTACCTACCGAACGGGGGTCCGGCAATCGGTATAACTTGCTGACAATAATGCCAAAAGCAATCGAACCGATCAGGTAGGCAGCCACCACCCAGATGATTGCTTCCAGCTCAAACCCAAAACCAAATTCGCTCATATTTAAAACTCTCAGGAGATGCGCAGTGCGCTTTGTGCCAGCCACTGCGCGATGTTGTATGATGCCGAATCATACTGGATTCCGGCCCGCGCGGAAATAACAAAGGACGCATAGTAATGGACACGATTTTTCTGGAACAAGTCAAAGTACAAACCAAACTAGGGGTACCTGAGTGGGAGCGTACAGTACCGCAGACCGTGATTCTGGATATTGAAATTGGCTACGACTTTAGCAAAGCCTGCCAGACGGATGCGATTGAGGACACGATTGATTACGGGCAAGTTGCGCAGCGTATTCGTGAGACTTTGGCGGAGCATAGCTTCAAATTGGTAGAGGCTTTGGGAGAGCATGTGTGCCAGTTGATTTTGCAGGAGTTTAAGGCGCGGAATGTGAAGTTAAAGGTTAGCAAGCCGGGAATATTACCGGGGTTGAAGGCGTTGGGGGTGACGCTTTTTCGGGAGGCTTGAAGTAACTTTACGTTGAAGCGCCTTGAGGTTTGAACGACATTCCTTTTCGCCTGTAGGCGACCGTTCTTTCTTATGCTTGTCCATAAGAAAGAAGGCAAAGAACAAGACACCCCAGCCTCCGCTCATTTCCTGCATTGCTCGGCCTAGGACTTTCGTCCGTTGCTTTGCCGGACTTAGGCATAAGCGGTCGCGAAACTCATCCTAGCGGCCTGCACAATACGCAGGCCACTGCGGGATTCAGACAAACGCTCCCTTCTTCCTTATTTTGCCTGCGCTACTCGGCGCGTCAGATAGGGGTCCGTTTTAAAACCACCACGATGTAACCTAAATTGGGAATGTTGTATTCAGGGCGTTTAGTGAGTTTTTAACTTCAAAGACTAAACTAGCTCTAGTAAATCTAATTCTTTTGTTTTTTGCCGCGGTTGAGCGTGATGCAGCGCAAAGAATTACACTCAAATTGATAAGCGTGTGCCTTTCACAGGCCCCTATCTGACGCGCCGAGTAGCGCAATCAGCGTGGGAGTCTTCGGCCAGCGCCTGTTCGAGTTCCGCGGTGGCTTGCGTTCTTTGCAAGCCGCTAGGGCGAGTTTCGTTGGCCGCCCGCGTTGATGAGTAACGCAGGAGATAAGCGGAAGCTAGGGTGCCCTTTCTTTTGGTTACATTTTCTTTGGGCAAGCAAAGAAAAGTAACTCGCCGAGGGGCGAAAAAGCATGGTGAATATCAAAAGAATTACCTTTTAAAACCTACAGAAAGTTTGATTCCCTATGGTTAGTAGTTCCCAAAGTTAAAAATTAACCTTGCCTGGATTCTGGCCTCCGCCAGAATGACAAACTTAGGGAATTTTCCTTTGCGTAAAGCCTGCAATTCCGCGGGCGGTCGTGCAGCATGTTGCACGAATCCCTTACCACCCCCAGCTACAATCTCACTGCAATAGTGACTACCCCCTAGGGTGATGCATCTTATGCAACTGCTGCAACCTCTCCCGCGCCACATGCGTATAAATCTGCGTAGTAGAAATATCCGCATGCCCTAGAAGCATCTGCACCACCCGCAAATCCGCACCATGATTCAGCAAATGCGTGGCAAACGCATGGCGCAGCACATGCGGGCTGATATGCTGGCTGATACCCGCCTGCAAGGCATAGCGCTGGATCAGGTGCCAGAAAGCATGCCGTGTCATTGCATCGCCACGATTGGTGACGAAGACTGCATCACTTAACCCGCCCTTTAATATTTCCGGCCTGGCAGTGGCAAGATACCTATCTATCCAATCCGCCGCCTCCTGCCCCATAGGCACCAACCTGGTCTTACTGCCTTTACCTGTCACACGCACCACGCCATCCTGCGTGCTGACTTCCGCAATGCTGACATTGACCAGCTCGGAAACACGCAAACCGCTGGCATACAGCAATTCAAGCATTGCCCGGTCACGTTTCCCCAAGGGCGTATTCACATCCGGCGCATGCAACAAAGCTTCCACTTGTGATTCGCTCATGGTTTTAGGCAACTGCCTGGGCATCTTTGGCGCTTCTATATGCAGCGTCGGGTCCTGCTTGACCAGGTTCGCCAGCAAGGCATAGCGGTAAAATCGCCGCAGGGTAGCAATCAGCCGGTTAATGCTCCGGACTTTCACCAGCGGGAATCGATGCGCAAGGTATTCCTGCACCTGATGTGATTGCACATCCCATAACGTCAACGCCTTCTTGCTGGCCCACTCGGCAAAACCCTTCAAGTCATTGCGGTAACTTGCGAGGGTATTGGGTGACAGGCCGTCTTCCAGCCATAGCTGATCGATAAAGCTATCGATCTCGGGGAAAGCTGTAACCGCCGCACTTTCTTTCTTTTGCCGCATTGTTATTTTCTTGCGCGTTGCTCATGCGCCAACAACCAGCGCTTGATGTCCAGGCCACCATTGATGCCCTGCATGAATCCGCCCAGCCCATTGCTGGCAACGATACGGTGACAGGGGTTGAACAGGGGCAATGGGTTGGCACCGCAGGCGTTGGCCACCGCCCGCGGCCCGGAACCCACAGCCGCTGCCAACTGGCTGTAAGTCCAGGTCTCACCCACCGGAATCGATTGCATGGCCTGCCAGACACGTTGCTGGAATGGAGTACCGCGACTGGATTGAATGGGTTGCCAGGCCATATGCGGATTTTCAAGATAGGCCGCCACTTGATCGGCCACTGCTTGTGCGCGTGGATTTGGGCTGGCTTTCACCGGTAAGGCATGCAGCAGGAATTGCAGCACCTCGCCTGTCGCATCACTACGTACGCCGACAAAGCCAAATGGTGCCGGGATCAAAGCATCAAGTTCATCATCAAGACTTTTCATGCATCTATTTAACTGTAATCCTGCATATGGCGCAATAAAGAATATGGCGCAATAAAGAATATGGCGCTTAAGCAATAAAAAAAGCCCTTCAGAAGAAGGGCTTTTTTGTGCAACGCTTGAATTAAGAGTTGTCTGCAGCGATTTCTTTCTCGCGTGCAACCAGTTTCTCTTTAATACGTGCAGATTTACCTGAACGCTCACGCAAGTAGTACAACTTGGCGCGACGTACGTCACCACGGCGTTTCACTTCGATAGAAGCGATTTGTGGGGAGTAAGTCTGGAATGTACGCTCAACGCCTTCACCGGAAGAGATCTTACGCACGATGAATGAGGAGTTCAGACCTTTGTTACGCTTAGCGATCACTACGCCTTCGTAAGCCTGCACACGTTTACGGTTACCTTCAACCACGTTCACACCAACGATCACAGTGTCGCCAGGTGCAAAGCTAGGGATGGTTTTGTTCAAGCGAGCAATTTCTTCCTGCTCTAACATTTTAATAATGTCTGCCATGCTACTTCCTTTCGTTCCTTTTAATTGTAAAGAGCTCGTTCCTACTCTACATCCTTGAGTAGCCTAGTCTCTTCCTTCGTCAACGGCCTGTCGGCCAATAAATCCGGGCGTTTAGCCCTTGTTAGCAGCAGCGATTGCTGTAATCGCCACTGTCTAATCTTTGCGTGATGCCCGGATAATAACACTGCGGGCACCCCTAATCCTTCAAATACCTCCGGACGTGTGTAGTGCGGATAATCCAGCAGGCCGTTCACAAACGAATCTTCCTGCGCGGAATCAGCATCGCCCAGCGCCCCTGGCAACTGGCGGATAATCGCATCCAGTAACACCATGGCCGGCAATTCACCACCACTCAGCACATAATCGCCGATGGAGATTTCTTCATCCACCAGCGTATCCAGCACACGCTGGTCTACACCTTCATAGCGACTGGCTAACAACACCAGTCCCGGTAATTCTTTCAACTGCATCACTTTTTCGTGTGTCAGCGGTTTGCCGCGCGGCGACAGATGTATCACCCTGGGCGTCATGCCTTGCGCAATTAAACGCGCCTTCGCATCACCGATCGCACTTGCCAGCGGCTCTGCCAGCATCACCATGCCGGGACCACCGCCATAAGGCCTGTCATCGACAGTGTGGTGCACATCCTGCGTATACTGGCGCGGATTGGTCACAGTCAACTGATACAGGCCACGCTGCCTGGCTCGACTGGTAATACCATGCTCAGTCAGTGCCGCAAACATCTCAGGAAACAAACTGATCACTTCAATCTGCATCATGAGTAAGACTTTCTTTCAATTCCGACTTTAAAAATCGGCATCCCAATCTACCAGCACCGTGCCAGCCTGGATATTCACGTCCGGCACTGCTTCGCTGGTAAATGGAATCAGGCGCTCGCGATATTCTTCCCGCAGTTTGCCGTCTTTACCTTTGACACTGGTTTTCTGCTCTTCACGCACAACCAGTACATCATTGGCACCGGTTTCAAATACTTGCGTGATCTTGCCGAACGCCACACCTTCAGTATTGGTGACGCTTAAGCCAACCAGATCAGACCAGTAATACTCGCCTTCATCCGGCTCCGGCAACGCTTCACGTGGCACTGCCACCTGCTGACCCTTGATTGCAAATGCAGCATCACGGTCTGAAACGCCAGCCAGCTTGATCAACAACACATCATTGTGGATCTTGGCCTGTTCAACCGTGCATTCACGCCAGTTAGGCGCTTTGCCTATCCACCAGGTTTCGTAATCCAGCAGGCCATCCAGATACTCGGTATCGGGGACTACTTTAAGCCATCCATAAACGCCATATGGGGCGACAATGCGCCCCATTACAACCATATCTTCAAACGCCATCTGAGTTCAGGCGTCAGAAAGATTATTCAGCAGCTGGTGTTTCAGCAGCTGCGGCGGCTGCAGCATCCGCTTCAGCTTTAGCCTTGGCAGCAGCTTCTGCAGCGGCAGCATCAGCTTCCGCTTTTACTTTAGCAGCTGCGTCAGCTTCTTTTTTAGCTTTAGCAGCGTCTGCTTTGGCAGACTCTTTGGCTTTAACAGCAGCCATACCGTCAGCGCCTTTAGCGTGCAGTTTTACCAGACGTGCAACAGTATCAGATACCTGAGCACCTGTACCGATCCAGTATTGCGCACGCTCTTCATTGATACGCAAGCCTTCAGCACCGGCACGCGCGGAAGGATTATAGAAACCGATGCGCTCAACGAAACGACCGTCACGACGGTTGCGGGAATCTGCCACAACTACGCTGTAAAACGGGTTCTTCTTAGAGCCACCGCGTGATAAACGAATAACGACCATAATCTTGTTCTCTTAAAAATGAATTCTTAGCAGAAAGGCGCGGATTATACTTGATAATCCGGCGCAGTGGCAAGTGTTTTTCAGTTAACGGACTGCGAGGTTTTGTATGGCGTCGGATCGGTCACGCCAGCTTGCACAAAGCCCGCCTTGCGGAAGCGGCAGGAATCACACACGCCACATGCGGCGCCCTGGTCATCCGCCTGGTAACAGGAAACCGTCAATCCGTAATCCACACCCAAAGCATAACCGGTACGTATGATATCGGCCTTGGTCATATCGATCAAAGGTGCGTGCACCGTAATGGTTTGCCCTTCCACCGCTGCCTTGGTCGCCAGGTTGGCCATTTGCTGGAATGCTTTCACATATTCGCCGCGACAATCCGGGTAACCGGAATAATCCAGCGCATTCACCCCTATAAAAATATCACGCGACTGCAGCACCTCTGCCCAGGCCAGGGATAAAGACAGCATAATTGTATTGCGCGCCGGGACATACGTCACCGGTATGCCTTGCGTTTCATGCTCGGGCACAGCGATGGTGCTATCCGTCAGCGCCGAACCACCGAATAATGACAGGTCCAGCTGCACCGTTTTATGCTCTGCCGCACCCTGCGCCCTGGCGACACGCTGTGCTGCCAGCAATTCCACATTGTGGCGCTGATGGTAATCCAGGCTCAGGCAATAACATTCATAGCCCTGTGACTGCGCAATGGCCAGCACGGTAGTGGAATCCAGCCCGCCTGATAATAAAATAACCGCCTTGGGTTTGCTTTTGCTTGTGTTCAATTCTGCCAACTTATACCCCTTGCTTTTCGCCCCAAAGGATCTTGTGTAATTGCAGCTGCATCCTTACCTGCAATTGGTCCTGCAATATCCAGCTAGCCAGTGTCTCGCCACTCACTTCATGGAAGCTGGGGGAAAATAAATGATCAGCGTGCAGCGGAAATGGCTGCTCAGCCATCATCTGCCTGGCCCAGTCATAATCTTCACGGCTGCAGACTACCCACTTCACTTCATCGCCAACTTTCAGCAATGGCAGATTTTCCCAGCGATTTTTCAGGACTTCGCCTGAGCCTGGGGTTTTCACATCCATAATGACTTTTACCCGCGTATCTACCGGCGTTAAGTCCATGGCACCACTGGTTTCCAGTGATACCTGGTAGCCGGCATCACACAACTTTGTCAATAACTCGATACAGCCTTTTTGCGCGAGTGGCTCACCGCCGGTCACGCAGACATAAGGTGTACCGTGATTGCTCACCTGCTGCATGATCTCGTCCAGCGTCATATTACCGCCGCCTTTAAACGCATATTCAGTATCGCAATAAACGCAACGCAACGGGCAACCGGTGAGGCGGATAAATACAGTCGGCAAGCCGACACGCGAACTTTCGCCCTGCAATGAATAAAAGATTTCGAAAATTCTGAGTGTGGTCATGGGAGTAATAAAATAAACGGGCAGATATTGCTATCTGCCCGCTATTATCGCCGAAATCAAGTGATTTCAGTAATATAAACAGCTATTTAATGCTTTCGAGGACCTTCAGGCGTTTTTGCGCACTAGGCGTGACTTCTGCATTCGGATGTGCCGCGATCAGCTCTTTCAACGTTTTCTTGGCCGCCGGAATCTGCCCTAACTGGATCTGGCTGTTTGCCAGATTCAACATGGCATTCGGTGCCAATGGATGCGATGCATAGTTTTCCAGGAATTTTTGCTGGGTAGCTACTGAAGATTTGTAGCTCTTGAGCGCAAACTGGGTATAACCCATGCCATACAGAGCATCCGGCGCCAATTTGCTGCCGGAGTAAGTTTTCAAAAAGCTGTCATAGGCATTGAAAGCTTCTTTGTACTTACCGGCCTGGTTAAGCGACTCGGCTTCGGAAAATGCGCGCGCTTCCTGCTGCGATGCATCAGAAGGCTTGGCAGCATCATTACCACCGGCAGCACCTCCGGCCACACCAGGCAGAGCACCACCCAGTTGTCCGGAAACCTGCTGTGCCAGGGATTCCAGGCTTTTTACGCGGCTGTCCAGATCAGTGTACTGTGCATTCTGCTTGGTACGCATGTCTTCCAGCTGATGGTTGACTACTTCAAGGTCACCCTTCAATTGCGCGACATCCTGACGGATCTGCTCCAGCTGGTTCTGCATATCCAGCAAGCCTTTACCGTTGATCAGTGCTTCCAGACTTTGCACCCGTTTATCCAGAGATTGCTGGGTGCGTGTCAGGTCACTGATGGCTTTCTGCTGCGCATCATGCTCGGTCGTCTGCTTGTTTTCCAGCTCCAGGATACGTTTCCTGGCTTCACTGTCGTCAAACAGTGCAGCGTGACTGACTGCCGAAACAGTCAGCCCCAACGCCAAAGCAAGAGAGATCGCTGTACGCAAATTACTGGCCATACACAACATCTACGCGACGGTCATGCTGGAAGCAATCGTCGTCACCGCAGTTCTGCTTGGAACGCTCTTCACCGTAGCTGACGGTTTCAATCTGGCTATCGCTAACACCCAGTACATTCAGGGCATTCTTCACTGCAACAGCACGGCGTTGACCTAATGCCAGGTTGTATTCATGTGTACCACGCTCATCGGTGTTACCTTGCAGCACCACTTTGGTTTGTGGATGTGAAGTCAGGTATTTAGCGTGGTTAGCCACCAGTTCTTTGTATTCTGCACGGATTGCATCGCTATCGTAATCAAAGAAAATCTGGCGTTTTGCCAACTCGGCAGCGCTCAGCTGATCTTTGCTGCTATCAACGTCAACAGTTTTGATATCGATTTTGTTGGTGCCAGCAGAACCATCGTTGCCATTGTTGTTCTGGGAGTTTGAAATAGGCTTGGTCACACTTGAATCTTCAACCTTGGCCGGATTCATCGGGGTGCTTTTACAAGCAGTTAATACCAGTGCAAGGGCTGCAACTTTCCAAATATTATTTTTCATACTTTCTCCTTAAAATTGAGTTACAAACACAAAAATCAATCAACCTTACTTGGCAGCCTGAGCAGGCCCCCAGGCAGGTTCACGAATATCTCCGCCAGCTTCAGACAGACGCTGCCTCACCAGGCCATCGACAGTCACTGTTGCCAATGTTCCCTTTCCACCTACGCGGGTTGCATACATGATGGTACGTGAGTTCGGTGCGAAGCTGGGGGACTCATCCTGTGAACCGGCGCTCAGTATCTTGACTTCGCCAGAACCTAAATCCTGGACTGCAACCTTGAAGGCGCCGCCGTCATTGCGGATATAGCTCAGGTATTTGCCATCAGGAGAGAAACGCGGGCTGACGTTGTAACTGCCTTCAAACGTCACGCGCGAAGGAGAGCCTCCTGAAACCGGCACTTTGTAAATCTGCGGACGGCCGCCACGGTCTGAACTGAAGTAGATGAACTGGCCATCCGTGGAGAAAGCAGGTTCGGTATCAATCGAATTGCTCTTGGTTACTTGCTGCAGGTTGGAACCATCTGCGGAGATGGTGTAGATCTGTGAGTTTGCGCCGTAGGTCAGCACCACTGCCAGCTTGCTGCCATCCGGAGCCCAGGCTGGTGCACTATTGTTGCCCTTGAAATTGGCGACTACTTTGCGCTCACCAGTGTATAGCGATTGCACGAAAACGATAGGTTTCTTTTTCTCGAAAGACACATAGGCCATGCGGTTGCCATCCGGCGCCCAGGAAGGAGAAATAATCGGCTCGTTAGATGACACCAGTGTCTGCGCATTGAAGCCATCGTAATCAGCGATTTGCAGCGTGAACCGTTTACCCACTTTGGTGACATAAGCGATGCGGGTAGCAAACGCACCTGGCTGGCCGGTGAATTTTTCATAGATCTGGTCTGCGATCAAGTGCGCCACATGGCGGTACTGGCTGGCCGGCACGGTATAAGTGGATTGCAGCAAAGGCGTTTGCCGCAACACGTCCATCACCTGCACATTCACCTTGATGTTGCCGTTGGCAGCCTGCTGCACTTCACCTATGCTCAGGCCTTGCGCCTTGAGTGCGGTCCAGTCGGTATATTTGATTTGTGCGGCAGTGGTTGGCAATGACGGTATGCCGCTAGTGTTCAGCACACGGAACATGCCGCTGCCTTTTAAGTCATTACTGATAATTTCGTGGATGCGGCTTTTACCTTGCACGTTGGCAGGCTCGGACAAAGGCAGGATTGCAATAGGGATCTGCACAGCGCTGCCGCCGCTGATCTCGATCTCCAGCGCAGCTTGCACAGGATTGGCAAACATCCACACCAGTGCGCTGGTACAGACTGCCTTCACTAATGCCCAACGCTCGTCAGCCAGGCGGTTTTTAACAGTGGTCATGGTTACGATATTCATCATTTTATAAATTTAGCCTGTTAATTCAAGAATTATAACGAAAAGCCCGGCCAGCGTCATTCTTACGCCAGGCGATACTTCAATGTCACCTTGTTACACCAGTGTTACCTTACTAAGCTAGCCACCTCTCGGCTTGAACTTCAAATGCAGTAAATCCACCATCGCTTTACGCACCGCCGGATCATCCGGCAAGTCAAACGGTTTTGCGGCAAGAATCGCCCGCAACACCGCATCATCACAAATCGCATCTCCGGAGCCTTTGACCATTTTAGGCATACCGGACAAGTCACCGGTATTGGTCACCTGTATATCAACTAATAACTGTGGATTCGAAGCCGGGCATAAACCAGGATTAACATTATTCCTGATCTTGCGTGTCATCAGCCCGATGTAGTAATTCAGTACTGAAGGGTCTACAGGTCCGCTGGCAGAAGATTGTTTTTCATCCATATCCTGCTGGCGCATGGCTTCCTGCACTTTCTTCAGCTTGTCTTCTTCCTCTTCCTTACGCAGGGCTTCCTGGATTTTCTTCAGCTTCTCTTCCTGTTTTTTCTTCTCTTCTTCTTTCTTTTTCTCTTCCTCTAACTTGCGCTTCTTTTCATCTTCCCGCTTTTTGAGTGCGATTTCCGCTTCTTGTTCCGCTTTATTCACTTGCGGCTCAGGAGGCGTGACTTTTTCCGGTGGTTTTGGCTTGGGCTCCGGCTCGGGTTCAGGCTCCGGTTTTGGCGGGGGCGTAGGCTCTGGTTTCGGGGGCTCGGGCGCCGGTTTAGGCGGCGTTTTGCTTGGCAGGCTATCCCATAAGGTAGCCTCCATCACCGACGGGTTCACATGCACAGCCTTCCAGTCGATCATAAAAATCATGGCCAGGAAGAGCGCGACATGCATCAACACAGACAGTACGGCTGCACGTCTGCGGAATACCTGGTCTTCTGGGGAATGTACGATTTTCATCTAGCTGCGCGACCCGGGATTATTTTTCGTTCTGGAACAACAAGCCAACCTGGTTGACTTGTGCCTGTTTCAAAATATCCATCACCGATGCCACTTCACCATAAGGCGTATTCTTATCGGCGGAGACCACGACCGGCTTCTCAGCTTCGGACAAACGCTGGCGTATCAATGCCAGCATGTCATCGCGCTGCATCTCCTTACCATCCATCAGCACTGTGCCTTCCTTTTTGACAGTGACGACAATCGGGTCACCACTTTGCTTGAGGGCCTGACCGACTTTCGGCAATTCCACCATGCCAGGATTAGTCATTGGTGCAGTCACCATAAAAATCACCAGCAACACCAGCGTCACATCAATGTAAGGGACGACGTTGATCTGGTTCATCATGCGCCGTTTACGCGTTCTGCTCATAAGCGCTCCGATCAGGCTCTACGTTGCAAAATGTTGGTGAATTCTTCCATAAAGCTTTCGTAGCGGACTAACAGCCGGTCTACGTTAGCTGCAAAGCGGTTATAGGCGATCACTGCCGGGATCGCGGCAAACAAACCGATCGCGGTTGCCACCAGCGCTTCGGCGATGCCTGGCGCCACCTGGCTCAGCGTGGCCTGCGCCACATTCGATAAACCACGGAACGAGTTCATGATGCCCCATACTGTACCGAACAAACCGATATACGGACTGACAGAACCGACGGATGCCAGGAACGGCAGATGCGAATCAAGGTAATCAAGCTCGCGGTTATAGGCTGCGCGCATGGCACGGCGGGTGGCTTCCATCACGTCGCTGACTTCCACGTCTTTTTGTTGTTTGTGGCGGATAAATTCTTTCAAACCGGCCTGGAAAATGCTGGCCATGCCTTGCGGCGTCTTGCGGCCTGAACCGATGCGCTCGTATAACTCGTTCAAGTCACCGCCTGACCAGAACTGCGCCTCAAACTGGTCCACATTTTCAGCGGCGGCCTTCAATGAAAACACTTTAATGAAGATATACCACCATGATGCCAGCGAGGTCAGCAATAAAATCAGCATGACCACCTGGACGGGCAAACTCGCCCCGCTCACCAGGGTAAAAATCGACATATCGTTTGTTACATTCATGAAGACTCCAGTGCTATTTTGATACGGGCCGGAATACCCGTGGGTTTAAATGTATCTGCATCCACACAGGCCACTTTGACCTGCGCTTCCAATAAAATCATATCATCCCGCATGACCTGCTGGCGGCAGCTGAAACTGCCCCGCCCCATCTCGATCAGTTGCGAAACGATGTTCAAATCATCATCCAGCCTGGCCGGTTTTTTAAATTGTATTTGCATGCTGTGCACAACAAACAATACTTGCTCATGTTGTCGCAACACGGCCTGGGCAAAACCCAGGCCGCGCAACCATTCTGTCCGCGCGCGCTCCATAAAGTTCAGATACTGGCTGTGGTAGACCACGCCGCCGGCATCCGTATCTTCGTAATAAACGCGTACGGGAAATTCAAAAATCTTATTGTCCGGCATCTTGCCACAAATCGCCTGGCACCATATTGGCTGGCGCTTTTAACCCAAAATGCTGGTACGTTAACATAGTCGCGACACGGCCGCGCGGTGTACGCATCAAATAGCCCTGCTGGATCAGATAAGGCTCCAGCACATCCTCAATCGTATCGCGTTCTTCGCCTATAGCCGCCGCCAGGTTATCCAGCCCGACCGGCCCGCCGCCGAATTTCTCCAGCACAGCCTGCAGCAGTTTTCGGTCCATCACATCCAGGCCTTGCTGGTCTACATCCAGCATCTTCAAGGCTGCATCGGCGATCACATTGGTGACCACGCCATCTGATTTCACTTGCGCATAATCGCGCACCCGCCTTAACAGGCGATTGGCTATGCGTGGCGTGCCGCGTGCCCTGCGGGCGATTTCCAGGGCGCCGGCCTGTTGCATGTCCACTTCCAGCAAACTGGCGGAGCGCGCAACGATTTTGGCCAGTTCATCATGACTGTAAAACTCCAATCTTGCGACGATACCGAAACGGTCCCGTAACGGATTGGTCAACATGCCGGCACGTGTAGTGGCACCGACCAATGTAAATGGCGGCAAATCCAGACGCACACTGCGCGCGGCCGGGCCTTCACCGATCATGATATCCAGACGGTAATCTTCCATCGCCGGATACAGAATCTCTTCCACCACCGGGCTCAGGCGGTGGATCTCATCGATAAACAGCACATCATTGGGTTCAAGATTGGTCAGCAGCGCTGCCAGGTCACCGGCGCGTTCGAGCACCGGGCCGGAAGTCATGCGCAGGTTAACGCCCATTTCCTTGGCGATGATATGGGCGAGTGTGGTTTTACCTAAGCCTGGCGGGCCGAACAGCAATACATGGTCCAGCGCTTCCTGGCGGCCGCGGGCGGCATTGATGAAAATCTCGAGTTGACCGCGTGCCTTTTCCTGGCCGACGTATTCGTCTAGCACTTTCGGCCGAAGCGCCCGCTCCAGCGCTTCTTCCTGAACGCTGACTGTGGCAGGCGCTACAAGTCGATCGGTTTCTATCATGGGATGGTCGGTGATGAGGTCATGGAACACATAGTGTCAATGCAAAATTAATCAGTGCAAGACTTCATTGCCGCTAATTTAAGAAGTTATTTTTCAGGCATCATACCATGGCACGCCTCACTATTACAGGCGACCACTTATTCAAGCACTGGTTTGCTTTGCGGGATTATTTGGAAAGGTATTTCAACGCCTGACGTATACCATCACTGACACCCACACCCGGCTCCAGCAATTTAACCGTCGCCGTCGCTTCACGCTCGTTGTACCCAAGTGCCACCAGCGCATTGAGGATATCGTCAGTCGCCGCTTTAGCGACAGGTTGTGCTGAAGTGGAGCCGGTGACTACGAATTTGTCTTTCAACTCCAGCAGCAAACGCTCGGCTGTTTTTTTACCGACGCCAGGCACGCGTGTGAGCATGGCAACTTCTTGCTGGCTCACCGCCAGCATCAGATCATTGACACTGACACCGCTTAAAATCGACAGCGCTGATTTCGCACCTATACCATTCACTTTCAGTAATTGCTTAAAGGTATTTTTCTCTTGCTCGCTGCCAAAACCATATAGTAATTGCGCATCTTCACGCACTACCATATGTGTCAGCAATTGCACCGGCTGACCAAGCTCCGGCAAATTGTAGAAGGTGCTCATGGGCACTTCGACTTCGTAACCGACGCCATTACAATCCACCACGATCAGCGGTGGTGACTTTTCCAGTAAGCGGCCATTCAGGCGTGCAATCATACTAACCTTCCATTTTTAACTCTGAAACCGGCGGTCGCCATGGCGCCCAGACCTTGACCGCCATGTGCATGACAGATGGCGCAAGCCAAGGCATCGGCCGAATCCGGGCTGGGATTAGCAGGCAATTTCAATAACCTTTTCACCATTTCCTGCACCTGCTCTTTTTGCGCATGTCCGTTACCGACTACCGACTGTTTCACTTGTAGCGCGGTATATTCCGCTACTGATAACTGCTTGATGACCGCTGCCGAAATCGCCGCACCACGCGCCTGGCCTAGTAACAAAGTGGATTGCGGATTCACATTCACAAATACCTTTTCAATCGCCACCTGGGTCGGCTGATAGGTATCGATCACCTCAAACAAGCCATCAAGAATGACCTTCAGGCGCTCCGGCAAAGCTTCTTTTTCTGATTCGCCAGCGACGCTTTTTTTGGCAGCCGCCGTTTTAATCACGCCGCTGGTGACATAACTCAATTTGCCACCCACGGCCTCGATCACGCCAAAACCGGTCACGCGCAGGCCAGGGTCTATCCCTAAAATACGCTGCATGCTCATGGCAGATTTGCCGCAGGAAAAATCAATTAGCTCTCTTCAATCACAGCAGAAGTATAGACATCCTGCACATCATCCAGGTCTTCCAGCATATCGAGGATTTTTTGCATTTTGACTGCGTCATCGCCGGTAAACACCACTTCGTTGAGTGGTTTCATGGTCACTTGCGCCATCACCGCTTTCAGGCCTGCTGCTTCCAGGGCTTCTTTCACTGTCACAAAGTCATTCGGCGCGGTGATCACCTCAATACTGCCGTCATCATCGGTAATCACGTCTTCGGCGCCGGCTTCCAGCGCAGCTTCCATCACTGCGTCTTCAGAAACGCCTGGTTCAAAGACCAGCTGGCCACAGTGCTTGAACATAAACGCTACGCTGCCATCGGTACCGAGATTGCCGCCGTGCTTGGTCAATGCATGACGCACGTCCATCACCGCACGCTGGCGGTTATCGGTCAGGCAATCAATAATGATGGACGCGCCGTTGATACCATAGCCTTCGTAACGGATTTCTTCGTAATTCACGCCTTCCAGCTCGCCCGTACCTTTTTTGATCGCACGCGTAATATTGTCCGAGGGCATGTTCTCTTCTTTCGCCGCTGCCACGGCTGCACGCAGGCGCGGGTTCATCGCAATATCACCGCCGCTCAGCCTGGCGGATACGGTAATCTCTTTAATCAATTTGGTAAAAATTTTGCCCCGTTTGGCATCCTGGCGACCTTTGCGGTGCTGGATATTGGCCCATTTACTATGTCCCGCCATGTGATGTCCTTATCAGTATTTGCTGCAACGATTGTTATTTTAAAAGTGGCGATTTTACCACATGGCATGAAGCGGATTTTCACTGCCTGCTGAGAATAAATAATCTTCGTCAATGACCAAAAATCTATTTCTTGCCATCCAGCAAAATCCATTGATCGCAAGTTTTCCGTGGTACGGAAGGTTAGCTTTACATATGAAAAACTGGTTTTTTTAATTTACAAAGGAATGTTAGTATTTGTTTCCTCTTGTAATCTAAAACCCTGAATTTCGATACAAGGGGAATTCTTTATAGCGATGTTTGCTAAAAAACAAGCATCTCCATAAAGATTGGAGAAGTAAAAATACATATTAAGGAGAAGTTTATGGCATTACTCAAAAACCTGACTTTTGGACTATTTGGTACGGTCAATCATGTGATTGATAGCACGCAGGAAAAGTTGAATACGGTGCTTCCACAAGTCATAACCCCACTTGATAATGCTGTCGATCATCTGCTCGGCAGTACCGGTAGTCTGTTAAATGTAGGCGGTGTTGTAAATACAGTGACAGGCACCGTGGGCGGTCTGGTCAACACAGTTAACCAGACTGCGGGTCACGCGGTGGGCGAGGTAGGCACACTTGTGAATGGCGCCACCGGACTGGTAGGCGAAGTCGTGAACACCACTGAAGGCTTACTGGAAGGTGTGTCAGGCACAGTAGCCAACACCACCGCCAGCCTGGGCGAAACCCTGGGGAATACAACCAGCCTGGTGGACGTGGAAGCCGTCGTTGGCACAGTCAACAATATTGTAGGGGACGTGGTGCAAGCGACTAACTCGCTGCTGGATCAGACTTCAACTACCGCCGCTTCTACCCTGAACGGTGTGACCGCGACCTTGGGCACATTAGTCACCGATGTAACTGGAGAGGTTGCCGCACTGGTGAATGGTGCCGGTGATGGTGCGCCAGGCGATGTCACCGCTGTGGTCGGAGATTTGGTTGGGTCTGTTTCAGATGTGGTTGCCGGCGTTCCAGAAACGGTTGGTGACTTACTCGGTAGCGCTACCAGTGTCGTCGATGTCAGCGGCCTGGTGGATAACGTGACAGGCCTGGTGGGCAACCTGACCAGCCAGTTAGATGCAGGCGGCCTGGTCGGCAATGTCACCGGCTTAGTGGACATCAATGGCGCGGTCAATACTGTAACTGGCGTGGCACAAGGTGTCACCGGTGAAGCGCTGAACATAGCGGATGTATTGCTGGAAACGACCGACGGCTTGCTGGATAGCGTGATTGCTGCTGCCGGGGACATTACTGCAACCACTCCGGCAGTGACTGCCGGCCTGGATCACGCAGTAGGTGATTTAACCCATGCGGTTGGTGACCTGGGTTCAGTACTCGGCAATCTGCTGGGCGGTGTCAACAACGGGTTACACGAACTGGCCTGATATTTACCAAATGGGAAAAGCCCGCTTATGCGGGCTTTTTTACAGGTTTTTTTACACGCTTTTGACTGGCTTTGGCTGCTCGCGGATGGTGACCCACGAGATCACCAGCAAGGCGATAGCAATCAGAACCATGCCTATCGATTCCATCGCATCCGGCACCTCGCCCAGCTGTATCCAGGCCGCAATCACACCTATGACCGGTGCCAGCATTGAGCCCATACTGGCCACACCAGCAGGCAGCCGCTGCAATGCAAACAACCATAACAACCAGGCAAATGCGCCGCAAAGGATCACGTTGAAGAGTACAGCAGCTATCAAGTAAGGCTCCCACAGGATAGGTGGCGCAGGCACCAGGAATGCGATCACCACCATAGGCAAGGACCCCAACAGCATAGGCCAGGCGGTGAGATTGATTAAATCCAGCTCAGGATGTCGTCTGTGCAACTTCTTGGTCATGATCACCGACAGCGACCAGGAAATACCGGAAATCACCGCCAGCGTCATACTGAAAGCATCGGCCCGGATATGCAAAGGGTCAAAAATAAACACCATGCCCAGCACGGCAGAAATGACCGCCAGCCATTGCCAACCATGCACGCGTTCGCCTAGCAGCGGCCAGGCAAACAATAAGGTCCAGAAAGGCATGGTATAGGTAAGTACCGCTGTTTTGCCGGCACCACCCTCGACCAGCGCCCACATCAATACACCGGTAAACCCGACATTCTGCAGCATACCCAGCACCAGCATGGTCGGGAATTCTGTCAGGCGCATGGATCTACGCGTCACGTACAAGACCAGGAACAACACCAGCGCCCCGAAAAAAGTGCGCATGGCCGCAAACTGGAATGGTCCGGCATACTGCAGTGCACTTTTCATCACCACCCAGTTGTATCCCCAGATGATGGCGAGTACCAACAAAGCGGTGAGTGCCTGTGAACGCTGTTTAATCAGTTGATCCATATTTCTGTTTTACGAAATATCCTGTGTAATTGATTTGAGAGAATAACTAGTGAAAGCAGCCGGGAGCGCACTTCCGGAGATGCCTGGTTTAGAAAACAATCTCAGGCAACCCCAAAGGCAGATGATTAATTCCAGATATGTGTCACTGCCAGCCATTGACCGTCAGCCTGCTTCTGGAAAACCACTTGCACATTGCCACCAAACTGCTGTTTTACGCCATCTTCACCAACCATTGCGCCCGCCCAGTTGCCTGTTTGTGTCGCCAATGAGTCTGTCACAACGGCATCTTTCATTGTCAGGGCGTGTTCAATCACGCCGGCCTGGATCAAGCCACCAAAAAAATCTGCAATTGCCTGGCGGCCTTTGACTGGCTCGCCTGCCGGTGCAGGCAGCACAACTGCATTTTCAGCATACAAGGCACCGATTGCCTGCGTGTTTTTGCTGTTAAAGGCAGCATCAAATTGTGTATTCAATGTGGTTAAGGTTTCTACTACTGTCGCCATGGTTCTACTCCTTTTTAAAATACCCATTACTGATTAAAATCCCAGGCTGACATTCCGTGATCTATCACACCTAAAATAGTTTGCAGGTCGCTGCGCTGGCTCTCTGAAAGCCCCTGCATGCATAAACGCAAGCGACTGTAATAATCCGGCATCACTGCATCGAGCTTGGCCTGGCCTGCCGGGGTCAATTTGACTTGCACGCTACGCCTGTCCTGCTTCACAGAAATGCGCTGCACCAGCCCGCTTTGTTCCAGGCCATCCAGCAGCCCGGTCATCGTCGGGCGTTTAACTCCCAGCTTTTCCGCCAGTATTGAAGGCTTGGAAGTCAAATCATGCTCGCGCATCAGCAGGATCAGCACCCACCAACGCCCTTGCAGCAGGTCATGCTGACTCAAACAGGCATCCAGCGCGACTGACAAATCGGTGGCAACCCTGAGTAGCATCAAAAAGCTGGAGATAGCGGTGACATCGGCCACAGGGTACCGATCAGCAAAGCGCTGCAATACTTCTTGGGTTGGAAGATCTCTAAGCTGCAACATAATTAGCACCATTATAGTTAGGTTCCTAACTATGTCAAGTACATGTAACCATTTTACACAGCCTGTCATCGGTGTATATTAGATATTCGTGATAATGAAAGGAGGAAGTGATGAAGACTCTTCAACAAGTACTCAATCAGAAAACACACCAGGGAATTATCAGCATTGCGCCTAACCGGCCGGTGTACGACGCCCTGGTCATTCTTTCCGAGTACAAAATCGGTGCATTGGCAGTCATTAAGGACGGCGAGCTGGTCGGCATCTTCTCGGAACGGGATTATGCACGTGAGATCGTATTAAAAGGCCGCTCATCAAAAACCACCGAAGTCGGCGAAGTCATGACCAAAAAAGTCATTACCGGCAAACCCGATGAAATGGTGGAATCTGCCATGAACACCATGCTGGAAAAACGCTTCCGGCACTTACCCATCGTCGATAACGGCAAAATGCTGGGCATGCTATCTATCGGCGATATCCTGAAAGAAACCATCAGCTACCAGCAGGAATTGATCAAGCAACTGGAAAGCTATATCCATAGCTGAGTAAGTGTGAAGTTGTGTGCAATACTTTGCGATTAGCCGGGCCCTGGTGAGATTAGATGGGCCCGGCACGCAACTCTATCGAAAGCTTCGCACTCTGATCCGGACCTTAGCGGCGATCAGCTCTACAACTTTAACCAACGCCATTTAGAAGATAGTGGTATCACAGAAATCGAACCACGCGCAATGGCGGGATGAAAAATGCCGCCCTGCATATCCGGCGGCATTGTTTAAAACTGGCTATACACCTTTGCTGTGATCATTCACCAATGATCTTCACCAGCACACGCTTGTTACGACGGCCATCAAACTCACCGTAGAAAATCTGTTCCCATGGGCCAAAGTCCAGCTGACCTTCAGTAATCGCCACCACCACTTCACGACCCATGATCTGGCGCTTGATATGTGCATCGGCATTATCTTCACCGGTATCATTATGACGGTAGCCACTGACAGGCTCATGTGGTGCCAGTTTTTCCAGCCAGATCTTGTAATCATGGTGCAGGCCACGTTCATCATCATTGATGAATACACTGGCAGAAATATGCATGGCATTGATCAATACCAGGCCTTCTTTTACGCCGCTCTCCCGCACACAAGCAATGACTTCCTGTGTGATATTCTTAAAATCCATACGTGCCGGAATATTGAACCACAACTCTTTGCGAAAACTTTTCATTTCTTCCTCCTATCCCCAAGCAAAATATTTTACACGAGAAGACTGGCAGGATTGAACGAATGCAGACTGAATCACGAGAAAGTTGGTAAAAACTAAAGGGCCTTGCTAAGGCCCTTTGGATTAGCATCTAAACTTTTATCTACACCTAAGATATCTACACATAGAGTATCTACAACTGGTTAACTAAATTTTAGCTAGGTACATCCAGACTTTGAGTGAAAGACTTGCCTTCATTATCGGTGGCGACCACTTCCAGCTTGCCCGGTGCATCGGGGATAAAGCTGAACTTCATATATGGGTCTTCACTGGTACCTACGCCTACATCTACTGTCATCACTTCTTTACCGTTATAGGTAAAAGTCGTTTTATTGATGTAAAAGGCAGGCACATAACCCTGTGAAACCAGGTCACGTTGCAAACCGGTACGCATGACATGGCGGATATTAAAAGTAGCGGTGGCTGCTTCGCCCATTTTTGGCACATCTACATTCAGTTTGATTTTACCGGCAGCAGCCCGCACTTCAGATTCGTTATTATCCACCGTGCCGCCACAGCCGCCTGCAGCGCGGATTTCACGTTTGGCCATATACAACTTGCCATCGGCAGTCTCACCGATCAAGCGCACATAAGAATCCGTTTCTTGCCGGATCCTGGTCGCCATGTGAAAACCATTCAGGCTATCGGTTAAATGATAAGTAGAAGCTAGCTGGATCGGATTGGCATCGACAATCACGTACAGTTTTTTGAGTACAACGCCATTCGCAGCCGCTTTATCATAAGTGAAAGTAACCGGTACTTGCGCGCCACTCTCGGCACGTTTGGGCGCTTCAATCTTCAGAAAATCCACTTCCTGGATATCCCGTTTCGGGAAAAACGCTTCTTTGACTACAGCCCATAATTTAGGATCCGCTTCAGCGTGCGCAAACGAGCTTAAGCAGAGTGCCGACAACGCTATGATCAATATCCAAAATCTTTTCATTTGATTCCCCGTATCCTGTGTCTGACTTATTATTTATTTCACTGTTTATTTCAACTGCATGAAAGCCATTCTGCTCCGAAAACACAATTCGAATATGTGATTAGCATCACACTTTGATTCTCAAAAAGCGTTCCTGATGCTTAAGCCTGTTTGCTTGGGTCACCAGAAGGACGCATCTCGTAGTTTGGATCAGCGAATTCTTCAAAATTCAGCTCTACGCCGTTGCCGGCCGGGTCGCGAAGATTAATTTGCTGTATGCCGTTTGCCAAGGTGCGCGTGGTGTATTCCAATGAATACGACTTCAGCTTCGCTTCCATCTCCGGCATATCAGTACAGGTAAACGACACATGATCGAAGGTGCCGTGCACATGCAGTTTCGGCGCTTCGGCAGTCTTGAATTCAGCCAGATGGATCACGTCGTTATCGCCTATGTACAGCCAGTAGCCATAGGTGGTGCTGGCGACGCGTTTGCCAACCGTCAGCCCCAGCACATCGCAATAAAAATCACGCAGTTTGTGCATGGTGTCGCGGTCAGAGCGGAAATTCACATGATTGATTTCGGTTAACGGCATGATCACCTTATGAAAAAATTATTACAGTCGGCAACTATAGTACAAAATTTCTGGCGGACAAAACTTAATGCATCTCAATTAAAACCGGCACAATGCAAATCCCTGTACGCCTGCAGCTACCAATTGCTGCATGCCACCCAGCTCCGGCAGGTCGATCACAAAGGCAGCATCTTCCACTATACCGCCCATTTGACGGACTAGTGCCACCACCGCCAAAGCAGTACCACCAGTGGCGATCAGGTCATCCACCAACAGGATACGCTCACCAGGCTGAATCGCATCTTCATGCATTTCCAAGGTATCCATGCCGTATTCCAACGCATACGATTGAGAAATTGTTGACCATGACAACTTGCCAGGCTTACGCGCCGGCACGAAACCGACCTGCAATTTGACTGCAAGTGCTGCACCGATGATGAAACCACGCGCTTCCATCGCGACTATCTTGTCAAAGTCATGTTCTGGATAGTGCTGGCTGAGGGCATCAATCACCGCAGAAAACCCCTGCCCGTCCTGCAACAAGCTGGTGATATCCCTGAACTGGATACCTGGTTTGGGATAATCCGGAATGGTACGAATCAATGCTTCAAACATAGCCACCTTTTAAACAGCCAACGGGTTATTGATTTGCAAATGAAAAACGCGCCCATCGGGACGCGCTTTCAGTAACCAAACTTTCAATAATTGTCTGCATAAGCAAAGATGCAAGCACAGGCATTATTAGCCGGCAGCAGTATTCTGCTGGCGTACACGAATATGCAATTCGCGCAATTGTTTCTCATCCACCTCGTTCGGCGCATTGGTCATCAGGCACTGCGCGCGCTGGGTTTTCGGGAAAGCAATCACGTCGCGGATAGACTCGGCACCGGTCATCAACGTCACCAGGCGGTCCAGACCAAAAGCCAAACCACCGTGCGGAGGCGCGCCATACTGCAACGCATCCAGCAGGAAACCGAATTTTTCCTGGGCTTCTTCCTTGCTGATCTTCAATGCATCGAATACTTTGGATTGCACTTCCTGTTTGTGGATACGTACTGAACCACCGCCGACTTCCCAGCCGTTCAACACCATGTCATAGGCTTTGGACAAACAGGCACCAGGGTTGCTTACCAACAGATCTTCATGGCCATCTTTAGGTGAAGTGAACGGGTGATGCAGTGCAACCCAGCGGTCATTTTCTTCATCATGTTCAAACATCGGGAAATCAACCACCCACAACGGCGCCCACTGGCGGCCATCGACATGGCCTTTTTCGTGACCTACTTTGGTACGCAAGGCACCCAAGGCTTCGTTCACGATCTTGGTTTTATCCGCACCGAAGAACACGATATCGCCATTTTGTGCACCGGTGCGCTCAATGATGGCCTGCAGCGCATTGACGTGGATATTCTTCACGATCGGGCTTTGCAAGCCTTCTTCATTCAGCTTGGTGATGTCGTTGATCTTGATGTAAGCCAGGCCTTTAGCACCGTAGATTTTGACGAACTCGGTATAGGCATCTATTTCAGAACGGCTGATCGCAGCGCCATTAGGTACGCGGATCGCTGCCACACGGCCACCGGCCATATTGGCGGCACCGGCAAACACTTTAAAGTCTACATCTTTCATCACGTCACTGAGTTCGGTGATTTCCAGCGTGACGCGCATATCCGGTTTGTCTGACCCGTAACGGTTCATCGCTTCACTGAATGGCATGCGTGGGAATTGGGCTGGCAGATCCACATCCTGAATTTTCTTAAGCATGCGGCGGATCATTTCCTCCACCAGATCCATGATGTCGTTTTCTTCCAGGAAAGAAGTCTCGATATCCACCTGGGTGAATTCAGGCTGGCGGTCAGCACGCAAGTCTTCATCACGGAAACATTTGGTGATCTGGAAATAACGGTCAAATCCCGACACCATCAGCAATTGCTTGAACAACTGCGGAGATTGCGGCAATGCGAAGAACATGCCGTGATGCACACGTGAAGGCACCAGGTAGTCACGCGCACCTTCAGGTGTCGAACGGGTCAGCATCGGTGTTTCCACTTCGATGAAGCCGTTGTCATCCAGGTAATCACGCAGGTTTTTCGCTACCTTGTAGCGCAACATCAGGTTCTTCTGCATCGCCGGGCGGCGCAGGTCAATATAACGGTGTTCAAGGCGCACTGTTTCAGTCAGGTTGTCATCATCCAACATGAACGGTGGTGTCAATGACGCATTCAGCACTTCAATCTCGGTCGCCAGCATCTCTACTTCGCCGGTTGGCAAATTGGTGTTTACCGTACCTTCAGGACGCGCGCGCACTTTACAGACCACGCGCAGCACGAATTCGTTACGTACAGTTTCTGCAATGGCAAATGCGTCTTTCGTGTCCGGGTCGATCACGATTTGCGCCAGGCCTTCACGGTCGCGCAGATCAATAAAAATCACACCGCCGTGGTCGCGACGCCTGTGGGCCCAGCCACACAGTGTCACAGTTTGTCCGATATGTTCGCGGTTCAGGTGACCGCAGTAATGTGTACGCATCATAATAATTTTTATAAAGTTGAGAGGTTTGCGATTAGTGCTGTTTTGGCAAAGGCGCCACTGTACCCATGCTGATGATGTATTTCAAGGCTTGATCCACACTCATATCCAGCGTGATCACGTCCGATTTAGGCAACATCAGGAAAAACCCTGACGTCGGGTTAGGCGTAGTGGGTACATAGACACTGACGTACTCACCTTGCAGGTGGTTGGCGACATCGCCACCGGGCGTGCCAGTCAGAAAGGCGATGGTCCACACGCCTTGGCGCGGATATTCGATCAACAGCGCCTGGCGGAAGGCATTACCGGAATCCGAAAACAGGGTATCAGATACCTGCTTGACGCTGGAGTAAATCGACTTCACTACAGGCACGCGTATCAGCAGCCCTTCCCACAGCTCTATCAGTTGCTGGCCGAAAATATTGGTAGCTACCAGGCCGGTCGCCAATACGATGGCGACGGTAAGGATCACACCAAAACCAGGAATATCAATGCCCAGCAAGGTGACCGGACGCCAGGCAGCCGGCAGCAGAAACAGGCTCTGGTCCAGCGTCTGCACTAAAGTTTTAAGCACCCATACCGTAATGAATAACGGGACCAGTACCAGCAAGCCTGTAATGAAATATTTTTTCATGGTGTCGGCTGCTCGCTTTAGTGGCAGGCACATCCGGTAGCGCATTTCGCGCCGCCCGAACTGTCGGCTGACGTACTGGCAGCCTCAGAAGATTTGCTGCCTGAAGAGCCGCTGCCGTTCTTGAAATCTGTGGCATACCAGCCACTGCCGCTCAGCTGGAAATTGGGCGCGGAGACTTTTTTGGAAAAAGTCTGCTGCTTGCATTGAGGACATTCATCCACACTGGGGGCAGAGACTTTGCGCATCAGCTCTTGCTGATATCCGCATTCGCTACATTGGAAATCGTAGATAGGCATATGTGAACGCAACCCGAAAGACAACTGGCAGAAAAAGATTGACTAAGCAGCAAATTATACCTGATTCGCGCTGCAAAAACACCAGAACAGCCGCGATGTAATTGAATTAAAAAGACTTTAAGGACACCAGCATGCCACTGACGAAAACCAAAACCGCCGCACTCTACACCCTGTTTATTTTTCTGGGATTTGTCAGCCGCGACCTCAATGCACATCACCAGCGACTGTCACTGGATAGCACCGTTCATCACCCACGCACCTTATCGGTAGTGGTAAAAGACATACTGTACGCGGAACCGACGCTAACTATCCGCAGGATTAAATAAACGCGTATTTAAATAAACTCAAGCTATTCGACTTGCGCTTCGTAAGCGGACTTGTCCAGTAAAGCCTCAGCGCCGCTGGCACTGGATTCCAGTTTGAAAATCCAGGTGGCGTAAGGATGATCATTTACTTTTTCAGGTGAAGATAACGCGTCGTCATTCACCGCTGCCACCACCCCCGTGAGCGGAGCGTAGATATCAGAGCCGGTTTTAACCGACTCCACCAGGCCGCAAACGGCAAACTGTTGCACAGACTGGCCCACTTTTGGCGGGTCGATAAATACCACGTCTCCCAGCATATTTTGGGCATAATCACTGATACCGACCAGCCATGATCCATCATCCGATTGTGCCGCCCATGTGTGTTCTTTAGAAAAGAGGTATTTCAGGCCTGTTGACATAAGGTTAGAAAATCAAAAGTTTAGGTGATAATTATTGTGCCATAGACTATTAATCGGACCAAAGCTTATTAAATTGCCTGTTATGACCGGCATCTGTAAAGCTTTAATTCTCTACACTAAAAAATTGCGATAAGTGATTGACGCTGAATAATAACTAGGCAATAATGAACCGGGTTTCTGGAAGGTGGATTATGAGTTTTTTCAAGCATTGTCTTAAAGTTTTATTGGTGAGCTCCATCGCATTTGCCCCTGCAGGTCAAGCGATTGCAAAATCCCCATCCAAAAAACAATCGATTTCGGCCAGTAAACATAAAAAATCTGGCCCGCGCGTTTCTTCAGAATATCGCGTCAACCCAAACAAGACCAAAGGCATGCGCCCAACCAAGGTGCACGCAAGAAAATCTGCCAGGCCTGCCCTAGATGCAGAAATGTTCGATTCCTTCCAGGGTAAATCATCAAGCAACGGCAACCTGGCGATCGCTTCCACCAAAGCACTGGTGATGAACCAGAACACGCACGAGATTATTTATTCCAAGAACCTGGATACGCCCACCCCGATTGCTTCAGTGACCAAACTGATGACAGCAATGGTGGTGCTGGATGCCAAACTCAATTTAAGTGAAGAAGTGTCCATTACCGAAATGGACGTAGACTACCTGAAAGGCACCTCTTCACGCCTGCCGGTAGGTACTACCATGACGCGGGAAGATTTGCTGAACCTGGCCTTGATTGCGTCAGAAAACCGTGCCGCCTCAGCCCTGGCGACCCATTACCCTGGCGGCAAGCAGCGCTTTATCCAGGACATGAATACCAAGGCAGCCAGCCTGGGCATGATGAATACGCATTTTGAAGATTCCACCGGCCTCAACAGTAACAATGTGTCTACCGCGATGGACCTGGCAAGAATGGTGCATGCTGCTTACCAATACCCACTGATTCGCCAGATCACGACCACCTCAGACTACGACCTGAACGTTAGCAGAAGACAACCACTGCACTTCCACAACACCAATGCTCTGGTAAGGGAAAGCGCACGCAGCAGCTGGGAAATCGGTCTGTCAAAAACAGGCTATATCAGTGAAGCGGGCCGCTGCCTGGTCATGCAGGCAACCATCGCTGGCGAACCGCTGATCCTGGTATTGCTGGATTCTGTCGGCAAACTGACACGTATCGGCGATGCCAGACGTATCAAAAAATGGATGGAGCACAATTACAGCACACTGAGCTCGCACAACGATGGCCGTGGCGACATCGTGCTGACCGGATTATCGATGAGCAAAACGCTGGGCGAAGACGCTAACTGATCAAATAAAATGCATAAAAAAGTCCGCGAAATTAGCGGACTTTTTTATTTCATATCTAAGCAATAAATTAAGCGGCTGAGATAAAACCAATCATTCGATCACAAGATCTTCGAAAGCTTTGAAGGATCCTTCACGCTAACTCAAGGCTCCGCCCCGTCAAACTCAGGATCATACCCTTCGCTGGCAGCCGCTTTACGCTGATGCTCTTTCCACTGCTTGCGTAATGCCTCTTTCTTCTCCGGCGTCAGGCTCTGGAACTGCTGGTAACGCTTACGTGCATTTTCACGCTCATACGGCGTCATCCGGCTCCATTTCACCAGCTGCTTTTGCACGCGCTGTTGCTTCTGCGCATCCATCTTCGGATATTGGCGGGCGATATCCAGCATCTTTTCGCGCTGCCACGGACGTAACGTATCCCATTCTGACTTTAGAGGGGCCAGTACTACACGCTGTTGATCGGTCAATTGTGCCCAGGTGACATTGGCTGCCGGATCATCGGGGGACAGATCGTTTTTGATCGCGCCGATATCCGCCATCGCCAACACCTGTTTTGAATCAGCAATTTTTCCTGAATCAAGTGCAGCTGCCACAGCCGGCAGCCCCAAGCTTAAAGACAATACCGCCCATCCAAATACCAACGAATGATTTCGCATCATTTCTCATTGTTCCATTCATTTAATACGCATATCAGATATGCTCTGAATAATGCCATGGCTCAAAGCCATTATCGACAAAGGCTTCCACCGGCAAATCAGCACTTAATAACATGGCATCGTCGTTATGCTGCGCAGACACCAGTAATGCACCTACAACCAGGCACACAGACAAAGCTGCAGCACCCATCATGCGCGGGTGGCCGAACGACGCCCATGACAACACATCACCTACTATATGTGATGTCTGTTTGGACTCGGCAAAGCGCCTTAATGCCGCCTGCCTTGCTTCAATTAAACGATTTTCAACCTCTGCCGATAATGGTTGGACATCATTTTTCAGTAAATCCACACACTCGCGCAGAGGAACAGGCAAGTCGTCTTCCGGATGACGTTGATTCCTCATGGCTTTACTCCTCTTCTTTGCAACTTCTGGATTCCGAGACCTGCTTGCCCCAAAGACAGGGACAAGGCACTGACCGCCCGTGAACAATGCGTTTTGACGCTTCCTTCCGAACAACCCATCGCTGCCGCGGTCTCGGCAACATCCAATTCTTCCCAATAACGCAATACGAATGCTTCTCGTTGACGTGCCGGTAATTTTTCTAGCGCTTTGCCGATCAGGTGCATGGTTTGCGAACGCTCAAGCTGCTCAGCAGGGTCATTTTCAGACCCTTCCACATCAATGGTTTCCAGCGGATCGTATTCTTCGTCGTCTTGCGGACCAAAGGACGAAAACAGTGAAGTCCATAAGTTACGGACCTTTTGCCTGCGCCAGAAATCGCGCGTGGTATTTTGCAGGATACGCTGAAACAGCATGGGGTATTCCGCGATCGGTTTATTGGCATATTTATCCGCCAGTTTCAACATTGCGTCCTGCACAATATCCAGTGCCACATGGTCATCACGCACGGCATATGCGGTTTGCCTGAATGCACGTTTTTCAACCTGCCGTAAAAAATCTGTTATTTCCTGCGCACTCGCCACTACTGATTCCCATCCCCGAGATAATTAAAGTCTTCAACTCGTCGATGACTATTTTTATGCTGCATTTATATTTATTCTGGCAGTCCAAGAAACAGCTATCGTTTATCTCCCTGTCGAATGGAGTATATCAGTTTTAAATTTATTACTGATAGAATAAGGCTTGATGGCTGCGAAAGTATGGCTCACCTGATGACAATCAAAAAAGAATTCTTACAACATAATGGCATGCGCTCACACAGCGTCGGCATTGGCTGCTACCAGGAGCCTGCATCTTGACATCAGTCGCCACCCCGCCTTCCGGCAATACACCTAGCCCTGAAAAAACACCTGACATCCAGCACCTGCGGCTGTACAGCCTGTACCGCCTGTGTGCTTCCGGCATGTTGCTGGGCAGCCAGCTTTGGCCTTATTTCAGAAATACGTTTGCAGAACCTGTCTATGTATTCTGGACGTTGGTGGTATTTTTCCTGTATGCACTGACAGTCAGCCTCAACTTCCGCCGCTTGCAGTCTAAGAGCGGGCTGGCGCTGAAACTGCAAACCAGTGTGGATATTGTTTTCATTGTGGCAATGATGCATTTCCTGGAAAGCGGCCAAAGCGGTATCGGCCTGCTGCTGATCATTAATATCATTTTTGCCGGGTTGATCAGTGATGGCCGTTTTGCCATGTTCTATGCGGCGATCGCCACCATAGGTATCTTGCTCGAGAACACGCACAAAGTGCTGGAAAACAACCTGCTGGGCAGCCATTATGAGGACTACAGCAGTGCGGTGCTGCTTTCCATCAGTTGTTTTGCCACAGCCTGGCTGGCACAGACACTGACCACCCGCATGCAGAGCAGTGAAAAACTGGCCAACGAACGCGGGCAGGATATCGAACAACTAGCCAGGACCAATGCACTGATCACACAAGAGATGCCGAATGGCGTATTGGTGATAGACCAGCATCAACGGCTGAAACATTACAATTCGCAGGCTTGTAAGCTACTCGGGCTGGAAGAAAGCCAGTGCCAGGACATCGTCAGGTCGCAGGCCACCTTAAGCATGCTTACACCTGAAATCACACAGATGCTGCAATCAGCGCCGGCCAATAAACTGGCGCCGCAGGATGCCACCAAACTCACCATCAACAACCGTGACCTGGGCATCCGCTTTCATGCGATCTCGGAAAAAATTGATAACGGTGTGGTGATCTTTATCGAAGACTGGTCGCAAATCCAGACCCAGGCACACCAGGTCAAACTGGCCGCGCTGGGTAGATTAACAGCGAATATCGCCCATGAGATCCGTAACCCGTTAAGCGCTATCAGCCACGCCACCCAGTTATTGCAGGAAGATTCAGTGGAACCGGGCACAGAGCGCATGCTGCAGATCATCTCGGACAATGTGCAGCGCCTGGACCAGATCATCAAGGACGTTCTGGAGCTGAACCGGCGTGACCGGACCAATCAGGAACAATTCAAGATCAAGAATTTCATGGAAGAGTTCTACCAGCAATTTTGCGCGGTGGAAAAAATCGACCCCAAGAATTTCACACTCAGCATCCCGGAAAAACAGGGCGCGGTGGTGTTTGATCGCCGGCACATCAATCAGATATTATGGAATTTGTGCAAGAACGGCTGGCGGCACAGTAAACAGCAACCACGCAGCCTGCAACTCAAAGTGACTGGCGATAAAAGCGGCCAGTTCATCCATGTGCTGATCAAAGATGATGGTAACGGCATAGACCCGAAAATACAGCCGCATTTGTTCGAACCGTTTATGACTACGGAAAAAACCGGCACCGGCCTGGGTTTATTTATCGCACGTGAACTTGCTGAAGCGAACGGGGCCAAACTGGATTATTCCAGCACCTTGAGCGGCACACAATTTTCACTGACAATTAAGAAGGTAATCGTTTAAATGGCAAACTCCTATCGCTGTCTGGTAGTCGATGACGAAACCGATATCCGAGAATTAGTCGTCCTGACCTTGGAGCGCATGGGCATCCACGCCGAAAGCGCAAGCAATGTCACTGACGCCAAACATATGCTGCATTCGTTCAGTTACGATTTGTGCCTGACCGATATGCGCCTGCCCGATGGCCTGGGCCTGGAACTGGTACAGCATATCAATGCGCAGTTCCCGGGCTTACCGGTCGCGGTCATCACCGCCTATGGCAGCGCCGAGAATGCGGTTTCTGCCCTGAAAGCAGGCGCGTTTGATTACATCACCAAACCGATCTCACTAAAGCAATTACGCCCGCTGGTGGAGTCTGCACTTAAACTCTCCTCCCAGAAAGAAACAAACGGCGCCAACACGGTAGATCTGATCGGTGCTTCTCCGGCCATGAGTTATGTACGCACCATGATCGCCAAACTGGCACGCAGCCAGGCGCCGGTGTATATCAGTGGCGAATCCGGCAGCGGCAAAGAGCTTGCAGCCAGGCTGATCCACCAGAACAGCTCGCGCAAGGACCAGGCATTTATTGCCGTCAACTGTGGTGCCATCCCGGAAAACCTGATGGAAAGCGAATTCTTCGGCTATAAAAAAGGCGCATTTACCGGCGCCATCCAGGATACGCAAGGCCTTTTCCAGGCGGCTAATGGCGGCACCTTGTTCCTGGATGAAGTCGCAGATCTGCCGCTGGCGATGCAGGTTAAATTACTGCGCGCGATCCAGGAGAAAAAAGTACGCGTCGTTGGCAGCACAGTTGAAGAAACCGTAGACGTACGTATCATTTCCGCCACCCACAAGAACCTGAATGCCATGATGGAAAAAGGCGAGTTCAGGCAAGACCTGTATTACCGGCTGAATGTCATCCAGTTGAAAATGCCATCCTTGCGTGAACGGCCGGAAGATATCCCTGAACTGACCGAGCGCTTGCTAGGCAAACTTTGCCAGAACCAGAGCATCAGCAAACCTGGCATTGCACCTGAGGCCAAAGTCTATATCCAGCAGTTACAGTTTCATGGCAATGTACGTGAACTGGAGAATATGCTGGAACGTGCCCTGGCATTGTGTGACGGCACCATGATTGCGATAGAAGATCTATCTCTGGATGACATGCCTGCAGCCCCTGTCAGCGACAGGCCGGTGATGCCATGGGACACACCGGTGTCAGAAGACCTTATTTCTTCACCTGCTGATGCTGTTCAACATAACGATGCTATCCCACCGCAACAGAATGTGACAGCTGCAGCCGCTGGTAATACCATGTTACCTATGGATGTCAGCCTGTCGGATTACCTGGAAGATATCGAGAAACGTACTATTTTGCAGGCACTGGAAAAAACCAATAACAACAAAACCGCTGCTGCCAAATTGCTGGGCATCAGTTTCCGTACTTTGCGCTACCGCTTATCCAAGCTTGGCCTGTCGAAAGAACAGGATATTGAGGATACCGAAGGCGAGGAAGAATAAGGGATCAAAGGAATCAAAAAAAAGGATATGCCGGTCAAGACATATCCTCTTTTCGCGAGGCTTATGGCTATTTAACTTAGAACAATCGCCAGATACAACAGGTAGAACAGGCCATTCACCACCAGGTGCCAGACCAGCAAGGGACCCCTGGCCACACGGTAGCGTAGCCACACAGCGGACAGCAACGTGATCAGAATCCCTAAAGCCACTTCCTGCCGTGGCGCCCAGTCTGTCAGCATAATGCCTATCGCCGGCAACAACGTTCCCTGAAACACCATCGCACCGGTGATATTGCCAAACGCCAGCGTATCCTTGCCTTTGCGTATCCAAAGTATGCTGTTCACTTTTTCCGGCAGCTCGGTAGCGATTGGGATAATCAGCAAGGATAACAACAGCGCAGATACACCCAGAATCGCTGCTGCAGTTTCAACTTCGTTGATGAAGCCTTTGGCGCCGACGATCAGCAAGGCAAGGCCGATCAGCAGCTGCAAGACAATGGTGATGATATTGGTAGGCAAGCCCAGCTTGGATAGCATCATCACATCCTCAGCCTCGGTGGCATGCCCCTCTTCAACCAGCCCCCTGGAGGCCTTGATCGTCATCAGCACATAGATAAAGTAGATCAGCACCATTAAAATGCTGATGCCATAACGCACCATGGCCTCTGTATGCGGCACAAACATGGCAATGGTGGCGAATATAAAAGCCAGGATGAAGAAATTCAGATCACGTACCAGCCCGGTCCGTTCAGGGCGGATGTGCCCGTGAGTACCGCGGCGTTTCCACACTGATAAAGCCATCAGGCTGATAGAAAGCGTACCCAGCATCAACGGCGCACCCAGGATCGCGCCGACCCCGATATCATGACCGGCGTGGCTATCGCCGCTGGCAGAGGTATACGAAAAAATCGCCAGTAACGGCACCAGGGTTTCAGGCAGCGCGGTACCCACCGCTGCAAAAATAGAACCAGTCACGCCTTCCGAAATTCCCAGGCGCTCACCAAGGTGCTCCAGCGCATTGGTAAACACTTCCGCTGCGATAAGTATCACCACCAGCATTAATAGTAACTGTAAGAAAACCATGACTCGTTCCTGTCTGGCGGGACACTTTTTTCCATGCAGCCTCCGCCAATGCGGCATGGAATGACAAACTTGTAGTTGCGGGCGGAATCATAACGCAATTCGCGTAAATTCACCTACAATGTTGGTATGTCGCCTGCGCTTTCCCCTCCAATTGTAATTGATGACCACGGCATGGCCAGCCCATGCGAGATCATCCCCTCACCGAATACGGATGACCGTCCGGCTGCATCCAGTATAGACATGATTGTCATCCATAATATCAGCCTGCCACCTAACCAGTTTGGCGGACCCGGTATCATCCAGTTATTCACCAACCAGCTGGATCCCAATGAGCACCCTTACTATGCCGCCATTGCGCATTTAAAAGTGTCATCGCATTTCCTGATCCGTCGTGAAGGTGAATTAATACAATTTGCCAGCTGTCTGCAACGTGCCTGGCACGCCGGGGTTTCTGAATGGCAGGGCAGAGAGCGCTGTAATGATTTCTCGATCGGCATAGAGCTGGAAGGCAGTGACGAGTGCGCTTTCAATGAGCCTCAATATGCTACCTTGCAAGCATTGATTGAGGCATTAAAGCAGCGTTACCCAATCCAGCATATCGTCGGCCATTCACAAATTGCACCAGGGCGTAAAACAGACCCTGGTCCCTATTTTGACTGGCAGAAGATCTCATGACCACGTCATCCAAGCACCCATCCTAAACTTCAGGATCAGTCGCCCGTGGTGGCTGCGTTTTCTCCAGGCTGACCGCGACTACACCAGCCATCACGAATAGCGTTCCCACGCCTTGTATCCACGACAGGTGTTCATCCAGAAACAGATAAGCCAACAAGATGGTGGAGACCGGGCCAATGGCGCTAATCAGTGAAGCCTTACGGCTGCCTAACTGGTGAATACCCAAATTCATCAGCATCGATGGCAACACGGTAGCAATCACTGCCATCACCAATGCCAGCACATATACTTCTGGCGGAAAAGTAGTTAACTCCACAAAAGAAGCATTCACACCAAAATGGCCGGCACTGGCCAATGCAGTCAGGCCCATCACGATTGCCGTAAAGCGCGCTGCGCCCAGCTTGGGAATAAAGTGGCCACTGCTCAGCAAATAAGCTGCAAATACAATCGCGCTCAGCAATACCAGCCATGCTCCGTACAGGGTATCGGCCGAGTTCAAGGCAGCAAACTCGATATCGTGCCATACCACCAGCACTGCCCCGGCATAACTGGCGAGCATGGCAATCCACTCGCGCCGCGTAATATGGTGCTTGAGAAAAAACGCGCTCATGACAACTACCAGTGTCGGGTATAAAAACAGAATCACTCTTTCCAGCCCGGCAGACACATAATGCAGCCCCTCAAAATTCAGCCACATAGAGCCATAGCCACCCGCCACAGCCAGGATCAGCAAACCCCAATCTTTCCTGGTCATGGTGACCGCTGACTTTTGGCGCATGGCCCACCAGCCCAAACCGACAAAAAACGGCAATGAAAATGCCATCCGTAAAGTGATCAGGCTGGTTGCATCAATCTGATAAACATAGGCGAGCTTGACCATAATCGCTTTGGAAGAAGCAAAAATGGATGACAACAGCACCAGCATGGCGCCGTAATAAGGGTGTGTAGCGTGTTTCATATCAGCCCTGAATTGCCGGGCTCAAAGAGGAAGGAATGCATGACCAACCGCGGAGAGCCCGCGGTTGCAAAAGTTTACGACATGCAGCAACCGCGACAGGATGTGGCGACCAGCCACAATGCCTTTCGGGTCATCGTCACAACAGAAGGTTGGGAAAAGTGCTTGTGCATAAGGTTGCAGAATTTACGCGGAATTTTTTGGATGGTCAAGCAGGCATTCTACTCAGGCTTGTTTTGATTGGCTCATGTGTTCTAAAAAACGTATTGGTGGATAAAGAAACATTTTTGGAGCATGTAAGGACTTATTTCGCCTCTAGGCGACCTTCTTTCTTATGCTTGTCCATAAGAAAGAAGGCAAAGAACAAGACACCCTAGCCTCCGCTTGTTTCCTGCGTTGCTCATCAACGTGGGCGTCCAACGAAACTCGCCCTGACAAGCCACACAATACGTGGCTTGTTGCGGAACTCAAACAGACGCTGGCCGACAACTCCCACGCTGATTGCGCTACTCGGCGCGTCAGATAGGGGCCCATGAAAGGCACACGCTTTCAATTTGAATGTAATTCTTTAAATTGCATCACGCTCAATCACTGTGGCAAAACTACCTAAAGAATTAGATTTATTGGAATTTGAGTTTGATCTTCGCCGCTTAAAACTTAATTAGCGTCCGCCGACTTTTATGTACTAAAAATGTTTCATCGTGGTGGTTTAACCGGGCCCCTATCTGACGCGCCGAGTAGCACAGGCAAAACAAGATGAAGGGAGCGTTTGTTCGAGTCCCGCAGCAACTCACGGTGTGGGTGAGCTGACAGGTCGAGTTTCGCGACCGCTTGTTTTGACGAGCAACGCAGGAAACAAGCGGAAGCTAGGGTGCCCTTTCTTTTGGTTACATTTTCTTTGGGCAAGCAAAGAAAAGTAATTCGCCGAGGGGCGAAAAAGAATTGTGAAGCTACGAAGAAACGTGCATTTAAACATACAGCACGCGCAAGATTAGCTCTTGGAGCTGAACCTGGCTCAGAATTAACCTCGCCTGGATTCTGGCCTCCGCCAGAATGACAAACTGTAGGCGTTGGCGTAAGCCAGCCATTCCACAAACATACAGCTGCTATAAAAAACCCTGCTACATCCTAGGCTGACAAACTGAGGTCGTTGGTTTTAGCATAAGCCAGCCGTTACTGAGGCTTAGAGTACGCTCTGCAAATCCCGGTGCCATACCCTAGATGGCATTAGTGAACCTGGAGCAAAAATCACAATACCTTCTGCAACACAATCAACTTCATGTTCTGCACTTGCGCCTGCCACATATCCGGCTGATGCGGAAACGGCACCGTCTTCCCGGTCGGCCCATACCCCAGACGCTGATAAAACGCTATCAACTCCTCACGCAAGCTGATCACCATCATTTCCGCCTTCTCTGCCTGCCATTGCGCCCTCGCCAGCTTCTCAGCGGCGAGTATCATGGTTTTACCATAACCGCGATTCTGTAATAACGGTGACACGGCGATCATGCCTAAATGTACGGTTTCGAGCTGTTCCGGATGCCGCTCAAGGCATATACAGGATGCTACGACCCCACCCGCCTCTTCGCCGAGCAGGATACAGGCATGTTCACTCTCGATCAGCGCCTGTATGGTGCGTTCACTGGTGCGTACCCCGGTCAACAGATCGGCTTCCGTGGTCCAGCCGGCGCGGCTGGTCTCTCCGCGATACGCTGCATTGACCAATGCGCAAATCACGGGAGTGTCTGATACCTGTGCGAGACGTTGTTCTAGCATGATTAAATTTTAGCGCGAAGAATGGGATTCGGTTACGTGCTGCACCACCAGGCTGCCTATCATATCGCCCTCCACATTGACGGATGTACGTACCGTATCCAGCAAACGGTCCACCGGTAACAATATCGCGATCGCTTCAGCCGGCAAGCCCACACTTTGCAATACCATGACCATGGTGACCATACCGGCGCTGGGAATACCTGGCGCACCCATCGCTGCAATCATGGTGGTGAAACACACCACCAGTTGCTGGCCGAGCGATAGCTCGATCCCTGCCAGTTGTGCGACAAACAAGGCAGCAGCAGCTTCGTACAAAGCGGTGCCATCCATATTCACAGTCGCCCCTAGCGGCACGACGAATCCGGCAATTTCCGGTTTCACCTGCATATTTTGCGTGGCGCAGCGCATGGTCACCGGCATGGTGGCGTTGCTGGAACTGGTCGCAAATGCAGTGATCAGCGCTTCTTTGGCATTACGTAAAAACCACCATGGGCGCTTGCGGGTGATCAGGAACAATAAGGCAGGCAACACCACCAGGCCATGCAGCAAAGTGGTACCGGTGACCACCAGCATAAACTTGGCCAAGGTCGTAAACAGGCTCAAATCTTGTGTGGCGACCAGTTTGAATAACAGGGCACCGATACCGAACGGTGCCAGGCGCATGATCCAGCCTATCATTTGCATGGATAAACGCATGCCTTCTTCAAACAAACCCAGCATCTGCGGATAGCGCTCTGAAGCCATCACCAGCGCAATACCCAACAGCAATGCATAGGCGACAATGGCGATAATATTGCCATCTGCCAGCGCTTTGAACGGGTTCATAAAGATGCCGTGCAGAAACTGGGTGAAGAATTCCGGCAAGGTCATCTGCCTGGATTCGAACTGCTGCATCGCATCGGCGAACATGGCCAGATGCAAGCCCTCACCCGGCCTGAAAATATGGCTGGCACTGATGCCGATCACCACCGCAATCAAAGTCGTGGTGGCAAAGAAGAATAGCGTGGTTTTCCACACCAGGTTGATCTGGCTGTGCTGGCGCAGGTTGGCAATGCCCGTCACGATGGCACAAAACACCAGGGGGATCATGACCATTTTCAGCAGGTCGATAAACAGGGTGCCGACCAGGTTAGCAGCGTACAGGCTCCATTCGACACTACCTGAAGCCGGTGGCAAACCGTGCAATGCCCACCCGCCTGCAACACCCAGCAATGCAGCGATGAGTATTTGCAGATTCAGGGTGAGTTTTGTCATTGCTATGCTTTTAAGAATTCATGTTGGATAAAGAATAACTCAAAAACGTACAACATTTAAACGGCGCTACTGATCAGGAAGCTTTTACAGCATCTGTTGCTTGACCGGTTTTCTCAAACACTGCCGCAAAGAATCCATCCGTGCCGTGCAAATGTGGCAGCTGTTTAAGATAGTCTCCGGCATCCAGCACGATATTTTGCTGCGCCAGCACTTCGCTGGCCGGGATCAACTTGAATTCCGGATGGGCCTGCAAGAAGGCTTCGGCAATCGCTTCGTTCTCATCCCTCAATACGCTACAGGTGGCATAGATCACGCGACCACCGGTTTTGCATAATTTGGCTGCACGCGCCAGGATATTGGTCTGCTTTACATTCAGCTCTGCAACATCCTGCTCGGTTTGACGCCACTTCAGGTCAGGATTACGGCGCAAGGTACCTAAACCGCTACACGGCGCATCGACCAGCACGCGGTCAAACTTGCCATTCAGGCGTTTGAGTTTTAAATCATTCTCGTTGTTGATCAACTGCGCTTGCAGGTTGGATAAGCCGCTACGCTTCAGGCGCTGGCCCAGGTTATTCAGGCGTTTTTCGGAGACATCGAACGCATATAACCGGCCGGTGTTTTTCATCAGAGCGCCTAGTGCCAGCGTTTTACCCCCTGCCCCTGCACATAAGTCTGCGACCATTTGCCCGCGCTTGGGCGCCACCAGGTAGCTAAGTAACTGGCTGCCTTCGTCCTGCACTTCGATTTTGCCTTCGGTGAACAGGATGTGTTTGCCGATATTCAACCTCGCTCCCATGCGGATGCCGACCGGTGAGTATGGCGTGGGCGTGATGACATTATCCTTGACGGTGTTTTCGGCCAGCATGCGCGCCAGCACTTCTTCACGGGTGGCTTTGATAGTGTTGACGCGCAGATCCAGCGTGGCCTGTTCGAACATACTGCGACAAATGGCCATGGCTTCCGCTTCGCCATATTGTGCGACCAGTTTATCCCAGAACCAGTCACGCACATCCGCCAGCACCGCCGGTGAAAACCCTTCACTGGTTTTGCTTTTGATCTGCACCGCCCACTCTTTTTGACGCTCATCCAGCATATCGTCCAGGTCGCGTATGCTTTTGCCTTCAATCTTGATCAGCCACGCCAGGATCAGTTTACGGGTATCTTCCTGCTCATCCGGCTCAGAGATGCTGACCTCACGCAGGTAGCGATAGCGGCGCAATACGCCATAAGCCGTTTCGGCCACCCAGGCACGATCTCTGGTGCCCAATTCACGATTCTGGCGGAAAAATTCGCTGAGCCTGGCATCGGCAGGACTCTCGAATTTCAGTAAATCGTTTAACAAAACCGCCGTCTGGCGCATCAGTGTTGAATTCATGTTGTCTTTCCAATGTTTCTTAGTGAAGTAAACAGTTACGTTACGTTTACTTTTTTGTAGGTATCTCTTGGTATTGGCTGAACCTGCGCACAGTGTATCCCGCGTTGTATCATTCAGTGATCAAGCGCGTCGCTACCTGTTCAATCACCATGCCGTTTTTTTCCTGCTTTTTGATCTTGACCGGTACATAGCGGTAATCAGTGGCCAGCCACAACTCCACTTTTTCGTCAGTCTCGCCACGGGTATGGGCGATATGCACGGTTTGAATGGCCTGGTCGGCAATCACCATACTGTCTTCACCTTCAAACTCATATTGATAAGTGTTGAGGCGGCGGCCATTGGTCAATGCAACATGCATTTCCTGCAATGGGGGTACAAACATAAACTGGTACATAAAACTGAGGATATCCTGCGTGTTACGCGGCAGGTCCATCCGCTGTTCGCCCTTGGAGGTCTTCAGCGTTATGAAGTTGGTTTCCCAATCCAGATTGGCTTCATATATCTTGTCTGCCTTGCTGCCAAACGCGTAGCGGTAAAAATGCGGTTTCAGGCCATGCGGGCCGATATCTCCCTGGCTCTGCTGCTCCAGCTTAGGGTAGAGCAACTTCAACAAACCCCGGCCTTCTACCACCCAGCGCAGCTCGTATTGCCCTGCAGGTTGCTGCGCATAGTCAATCTTGGCACTGCCCGCGGGCTGTTTTTCACCATTCACATACACCGCATACTCGGTGCTCACCCGCCGATAGGGTGGCGGCAACGCCGTGTCCGGCTCGGTGATGGCGCTGTCAGTTTCATGCCAGGCGGCAATTTCTGCCTGCCGTGCCTCTTCCGCTTGCTCGGCTACCTCTTCTGCTGTTTCTTCTGGTTGCGATGCAGTTTCGGGCTGGACCACTGCCTCCGCCAGGCTTTCAGGAACAGCTTCAGCTTGCTGTTTGGGCGCTGGTTCAGGCTCGGCGCTAACTGGCGGCGGTTTTTCCTTCGCTATCGTTTTGGCTGGCGCTTTTACCGGCGGCTTGCTCGGCGCTGCTTCGAGTTTCGCACTCAACAGAGTCGGTGGCGCTTCATCTTCTGAGAACCAGTTTTGCCAGGCCACTTCATTTAACACGAACACATGCACCAGCAAGGATACGCACAAAGCTAACCCTAATCGCCAGGAAACGTGTTGCCGCATCCATTTTCGCAGGCCCTGTCTATTAATCACGCACTTTCCCGATGTTGAAATACCCGTTATTGCCCGGTGATACTGGTGATTACCTGTTCAATGCGCTTGCCATCATCCATAACTACCAGTTTGACCGGCAGATAGCCCTTATCCTTGGCCAGATAAAGTATTTTTTCACCATCGCTGTCTTCCAGCTTGATCACGTTAAATGTGCCTGCCGCGGTTTGCAATGGTGTCTTTTCTTCACTGACAGCAAATGTATGCGGCGATAATTTTTTACCATTGGTCACAGGTAATATAGCCTGCTTGCCCTTAGGCGGTTGCCACATCCAGCAATACAGCACGCTCAATATATCCTGCGTGCCTTTAGCCAGCTTTTCGGTCTCCTGCTCGCCCTTCACCTGCATGTTCAGCACTTTTTTGCCCCAGTCAAAATCACTGACCAGGGCTTTATCCGCATGTTTAGACTGACGGGATTCAAAGTGTGCCGGACGTAAGGCATTAGCTACCACTTCGCCCTGGCTTGAAAGTGTGCGCTCACCCATCAGCCGGTAGATGCCTTTACCTTCAGCGACTGAGTCAATCTGGTATTTATTGCCGTTAACCATCAGCTGGTCTTTGACGCTGCCTATGGTGACGCCTTGCTGCAACAGGTCATACTTGAGGCTGAGTTGTTTAGGCGCAGCGAATAAGCCAAATGAGGCTGTAAGCAGCATGGCCGCCAGCAAACTGGCGACCAGGTGATGGAAACGGATAAGGACCATTACACCACCACGGTAGGTGCTTCACCTGCCTGTTGTGCACGGATCTGGCCGATACGATATACCGTTTCACCAGAAGCTGCGAGCACGCTGTGCGCCTGCTCTGCATGCTCGGCAGCCACAATGATCGCCATGCCTATGCCGCAGTTGAATGTACGGTACATTTCCAGGGGCTCGATATTGCCTTGTGCCTGCAACCACTGGAACAGTGGCGGCAATGTCCAGCTGGATTTTTGCACTTCTGCAGTCAGGCCTTCCGGTAGCACACGCGGGATGTTTTCGGTGATGCCGCCACCGGTAATGTGCGCCATGCCTTTTACCGGCAATGTTTCCAATAATTTGAGTACCGATTTCACATATAGCCTGGTCGGTGCCATCACCACGTCTTTGAATTTGCGGCCATGGAAATCAGATTCCATATCAATGCCGGACTTGTCTATCAGCTTGCGGATCAAAGAATAACCATTGGAATGCGCGCCGCTGGATGCCAGGCCCAATACGATATCGCCAGCTTTGATGGTGGTTCCATCAATGATATTGGCTTTATCTACACAACCTACGGCAAAGCCGGCCAGGTCATACTCACCAGCCGGATACATCCCCGGCATTTCTGCGGTTTCACCGCCGACCAGTGCACAACCGGATTCTTCACAACCCTGGGCGATACCTTTGATCACGGCAGCAGCAGTACCGACTTCCAGCTTGCCACAGGCAAAATAATCCAGGAAGAACAGCGGCTCGGCGCCCTGCACCAGGATGTCATTCACGCTCATGGCCACCAGATCGATGCCTACCGTATCATGCTTGTTCAACTGGAACGCCAGCTTGAGTTTGGTACCTACCCCGTCAGTGCCGGAAACCAGCACCGGCTCCTTGAATTTTTTCGGCATGGCGAACAGTGAGCCAAAGCCGCCGATACCACCCATGACTTCCGGGCGCAATGTGCGTTTGGCAAAGGGCTTGATCTGCTCGACCAGGGCATCACCTGCCTCGATATCTACACCGGCATCACGGTAGGTGACAGAAGTTTTATCAGAAGAAGTCGTCAAAGTACTCTCGTTTCTTTCAGTTTCTATGAACACTAAATTCACTGTAAATGCCTGTATGTTGCAACAAAGCGCGTTACAGCGATGAAATTCAGTATAATTTTAAAAATAATCATTATTTTAACGCATCTTGCCAGTTCGACCTATGCCGGATTAAGTAAGTGCGACCCACGCCCATGTCAGATCAAGCGCATCAAAAATCTAGTGTGACCCAGTTTGTCAGCGATAACCGCTGGTGGATACTGGCTGCCGTCGTGGTCTACCTGTTTTACCTGCTTGAGCCGGTGCTGACCCCTTTCCTGGCGGCGATGGTGATCGCTTACATGCTGGACCCGCTGGTAGACAAATTAAGCGAAGCCGGATACCGCCAATGGAAAATCGGCCGTACGCTGGCAACGTTACTGGTGATGACGGGCGTGATGCTGGCGCTGATCGGCCTGATGCTGATCATCATCCCGCTGCTGCAACAGCAATCCATGCTGATCGTGCAACGCCTGCCTGCCCTGGTCGACCATTTTCACCAGCAGGTAGAACCTTGGCTGCTACAGCGTTTCGGCATCCGTTTTGACGTGAACCCCAACGCCATACAGAAACTGGTGACTGACCACTGGCAAACGGCGAGCAGCTTTGTCGGCAGTGTACTGCTGAGTGCCGGCCAGAAGGGCCTCAACCTGATAGGCATGCTGGCCAATATCCTGCTGTTACCTATCGTACTGTTTTATTTCCTGCGCGACTGGGACGACATGATGACCGAGATCGGTGAACTGATTCCGCGCGACTGGATAGGCCGCGTCAAGAAGATCGCCCAGGACATTGACAGTGTGGTGGCAGAATTCCTGCGCGGCCAGTTATCGGTGATGCTTTCATTATGCGTGTTTTACAGTGTAGGCTTGTGGCTGGTAGGCTTGGACATGGCGCTATCGATCGGCCTGATTGCCGGCCTGCTGAGTTTTGTACCTTACCTGGGGTTTGCGCTGGCGTTTATCCTGGCCATGATGCTGGCCTTATTACAATTCACCTCCCTGACGGAAGTGGTTCCGGTGTTGCTGGTGTTTGGCGTAGGCCAGTTTGTGGAAAGCTTTTTCCTGACCCCTATCCTGGTCGGTGACCGCATCGGCCTGCATCCGGTGCTGGTGATTTTAGCCCTGATGGCTGGCGGGCAACTATTCGGCTTTGCCGGCGTATTACTGGCGTTACCGGTCAGTGCCGCCATTGCCGTCGGCTTGCGTTATACCAAACAAAGTTATCTGCGTAGCGACACCTACCTGCGCAGCCAGACGCCCGTGATCCAGATGCCGGATGACTGAACCTGATACTGTAAAGCATCCGCTGTGAAACAATTATTGCTGAATATCCAGCCCCCGGCCGCACCGGGGTTTGACAATTTTATTGCCGGCCAGAACCAGGAAGCGCTCAGCAGTTTGCAAGCGGCACTGGCAGGAGAGGCACCCTCGAAATTCATTTTCCTGTGGGGCACTGCGGGCAGCGGCAAAACGCATTTGCTGCTGGCTGCCCAGGCGATGGGCGCGCATATCGCCGATGATGTGCATACCCTGGATGATGAATCCCAAATCATCCTGTTTGATACCTTTAACCATATCAAAGCCGAAGGTGGCGTATTGGTCACTGCCGGTAGCCATGCCCCCACGCAAATGGGTTTGCGGGATGATTTAGCCACCCGCCTGGCATGGGGTCTGGTCTACCAGCTTCAGCCTCTCAGCGACCATGAAAAAGCCGATGCATTGCGCGCGCATGCACGCGAGCGTGGTATGAAACTGCCGGATGAAGTGATCGCTTACTGCCTGAAATACCTGCGCCGCGATCTGCCTACACTGGTAGCAGTGCTGGATGCGCTGGATGAGTGGTCACTGACCACCAAAAAACCGGTGACTGTACCCCTGCTCAAAAGCATGCTGCAACTTTAAAGACGAGTTCAGTTAGTGGACAATCAGATTTGTTCACCATCGAAACTGTAAGAGTTCTTACCGTTTTTCTTGGATACATACATCGCCTGATCGGCCGCATGTAAAAGCTGTTTCACCTGTTTGCCATGCCGCGGATATTCGGCAACCCCTATACTGACGCCTATATTCAGCGCCATGGTTCTGACGATCACCGGCCGTGAAAACAACTGGATCAGGCGTTGTGCGAGTTGCACCAGTTCCATGCGGTGCAAATAACTGCCTACCACCAGCACAAACTCATCGCCACCCTGCCGCGCCAGGAAATCGGTTTGCCTGAGCACCCGCTGGAACATATGCGAAACTTCTATCAGCAGCGCATCACCGATTTCATGTCCGTACTGGTCATTCACCTGTTTGAATCCATCGAGATCCATAAAAAAGATGGCAAACGGTTTTGACGTGTGTTTTGACCGCTGGAAAACATTTTCCAGATGTTCATCCACACTACGCCGGTTAGGCAATCCGGTGAGCAGATCATGATCGACCTGGTGACTCAACTGCTCGGTAACTGCCTGTGTTTCCAGCACCTTGCCTAACAGGGCGGTAGTACTGCGGTATGAAAACAGCAATACGCCGATGATCAGCATACACAGCAAAACAGCACCGATCACCGCCTCGATGACGCGTTGCCGTATTTCCTTTTCATAATCCGCGCGCAGATGTTCCAGTTTGTTATCCATCTCACTTAGCCGGTCATCGATCAGCTTCATCAATTCACGGCTTTTATCTTTGCTCAGGGTGAGGTGTGAGGCATACGAACCGGCGCGCATTTGCACCTGGATACTGACATCCATGGCATCAAATTTTCGATTGACTAATTGTTTGACCTTTTCCAGCTCAGGACGCACTTCGCCTACAGCGGCTACCCTTCTATCCAGGCTGGCAAGCACCCTTCGCGTGTCAGCACGGCCTTGCTCCATGGTGTCGAGGAATAAGGTATGTCCGGTGAGCAAATAGCCGCGCTGGCCGCTTTCTGCATTGGTGATGGCCTTGCCCAAGGCGGCAACGTCATAGCGCTGACGGTCCACCGAATCCTTCTGCTCGGAAAAGGCCACCAGCTGATACATAGCAATGAATAACCAAATCATTGAACCGCACAGAATAGTTGCGGCAATGATTAACGGGATAAGTATTCGTCGCTTGTAATTAAACATACATTCTTTAACGACCGATTCCGCCAGTAATTAAATCCAACAGAAATGAAAATCTAGCATAGGTTAAGACCTTATGTAATAAAATACGTTTTTGATAGATAACCACTATCCACGAGAAAGTTATGCTACGAATCACCGAAATCAAATTACCATTAGTACAGGCGGAAACGCTTAAGCACCAGGACGACGAAATCAGGGCCGCTCTCCTCAAGCGGCTGGAAATTCCCGCAAGCGATCTGATCCGCTTTGAAATCTTCAAACGCGGTGTGGATGCACGTAAATCACATGCCATCCTGTATGTGTACAACATCGATGCTGAAGTCAAAAACGAAGCGAAAATCCTGGCCCGTTTTAAAAAAGATCCGCATATCAAACCGGCTCCGGATACCAGCTACAAATTCGTTACTAGCAATTCGCAAAACTCAGAACACAGGCCAGTCGTGGTCGGCTTTGGCCCGGCCGGTATTTTTGCCGCACTGATACTGGCGCAGGCCGGCTTCAAACCTATCGTGCTGGAACGCGGCAAAGAGGTACGTGAGCGGACCAAAGACACCTGGGGCTTGTGGCGCAAAGGCAAACTGGACCCTGAATCCAACGTGCAGTTTGGTGAAGGTGGTGCCGGGACATTCTCAGACGGCAAACTGTATAGCCAGATCAAGGACCCCAAACACTACGGCCGCAAGGTATTGCAGGAGTTTGTAAAAGCCGGTGCACCGGAAGAGATCCTGTATATCAGCCATCCGCATATCGGTACGTTCAAACTGGTGAGCATGGTGGAAGAAATGCGTAGCACCATCATCAGCCTGGGTGGCGAAATCCGTTTCGGGCAGCGCGTGACAGATATTGATGTGAAAGACCAGCAGGTGCAGGGCGTGACAGTGCACACCGGCGAATATCTGCCGACCAATCACCTGGTACTGGCGGTAGGCCACAGTGCGCGCGATACTTTTGAAATGGTGCATGACAAAGGCATTTATATCGAAGCCAAGCCATTCTCTATCGGCTTCCGTGTCGAACATCCGCAAAACCTGATAGACCGCGCCCGCTATGGCAAAAGTTACAGTGAAGATATCCTGAAAAAGCTGGGTGCCGCAGATTACAAGCTGGTACACCACGCCAAAAATGGCCGCAGTGTGTATAGCTTCTGTATGTGTCCTGGTGGCACCGTAGTTGCCGCGACTTCCGAGCCTGACCGTGTGGTCACCAACGGTATGAGCCAGTACAGCCGTAACGAGCGCAATGCCAATGCAGGCATTGTGGTCGGCATTACCCCTGAAGTGGATTACCCTGATCATCCATTGGCCGGTATTGAGTTACAACGCCAGCTGGAAAGCCATGCTTTTGTATTGGGTGGCAGCAATTACTCAGCACCGGGGCAATTGATTGGTGATTTTCTGGCGAACCGTCCATCTACCGAATTTGGCGAAGTCACGCCATCCTATACACCAGGTGTGCATCTGACCAACCTTGAATCTGCCCTGCCAGAATTCGCGATTAATGCGATACGCGAAGCGATTCCGGCATTTGCCAGACAGATTCCAAATTTTGATCTGGTTGATGGCATTTTAACCGGTGTGGAAACCCGCACTTCCAGCCCTATCCGCATCAAGCGTGACGATGACAGCTTGCAAAGCATCAACACCAAAGGTTTGTATCCATGTGGTGAAGGTGCTGGTTATGCCGGTGGCATCCTGTCCGCAGCTGTGGATGGCATCAAGGTAGCTGAAGCGGTTTCTTTATCGTTAACCTCTTAAATCAGAAGTCTTAAATAAAAAAACCTGCCTAAGCAGGTTTTTTTATTGCTACAACATCTTACTGACGAATCAGGTAATCAAACGCACCCAACGCAGCATTCGACCCTTCACCCATCGCAATCACGATCTGCTTGTAAGGAATGGTGGTTACATCCCCCGCCGCAAATACGCCCGGCAATGATGTCGCATTATGGTGATTGATTTCAATCTCACCATACTTGCTCAGGTCTATAGTACCTTTCAACCAGTCCGTGTTTGGTACCAGGCCGATCTGGATAAATACACCTTCCAAAGCCACATGCTTGCTTTCGCCACTGACGCGGTCTGTATAGGTCAGGCCATTCACACGCGTGCCATCACCGGTGACTTCAGTGGTTTGCGCACTGGTCAGAATAGTGACGTTTTCCAGCGTGCGCAATTTGCGTTGCAGCACGGCATCGGCTTTCAGCTCGGTATCAAATTGCAGCAAAGTCACATGGCCCACCACACCGGCCAGATCGATTGCCGCTTCCACGCCGGAGTTACCACCACCGATCACCGCCACATGTTTGCCTTTAAACAATGGGCCGTCGCAGTGCGGGCAATAAGCAACGCCTTTGTTTTTGTACTCTGCTTCGCCAGGTACATTAAGGTTTCTCCAACGCGCGCCGGTTGCCAGAATCACTGACTTGCTACGTAAAGTCGCACCGCTTTCCAGCTTCACCTCAATCAGGCCGCCATGTTTATGGTCAGTCTGTTTAGGCTCAGCCAGACCAACTGCACGTTGCAGAGGCATGATATCCACCTCATAGGTTTTCACATGCTCTTCCAGTGCAGCGACCAACTTAGGCCCTTCAGTTTCCTTGACGGAAATGAAGTTCTCAATCGCCAGCGTATCGTTGACCTGACCACCAAAACGGTCCGCCACGATGCCGGTACGGATACCTTTACGCGCTGCATAAATCGCCGCTGACGCACCCGCCGGACCACCGCCCACTACCAGCACATCAAACGGCTCTCTGGCATTCAGTTTCTCAGCTTCTTTGGCTACCGCACCGGTATCCACTTTGGCCAGAAACTCTTCCACCAGCATACGACCGGAAGCGAACATCTCGCCATTCAGGAAAGTCGCCGGCACCGCCATGATGTTGCGCTCGTTAACTTCCTCCTGATACAAACTGCCATCGATCACCGTCACATTGATGCGCGGATTGAAGACTGTCATCAGCGTAGTTGCCTGCACGACATCCGGGCAGTTATGGCAAGACAGGCTCATATACACTTCAAAGTTCAGGTCGCTATCCAGCGCCTTGATCTGGTCGAGCACATCCTGTTCCACTTTTGGTGGATGACCGCCGGTCCACAGCAAAGCCAACACCAGTGAAGTAAATTCATGGCCGAGCGGAATCGCAGCGAAGCGCACGCCATGCGTTTCGCCTTCTTTGGCGATCACGAATGAAGGTTTACGCGCATGATCACCGGTTTCGTCCAGGCTGACTTTATCTGACAATGCTGTGATTTCCTGCAGCAACTCGCGCATTTTTGCGGCATTGTCGCTGTTATCCAGGGATGCGATCAGACGGATAGGCTGACGCAGCATACCGAGGTAGGTTTGCAGTTGTGTCTTTAAGGTATCGTCTAACATTTTTATTCTCCAAAATTCTTGCTGTATTTTCAGGCGGCAAGAAGCCCTGGCCATGACACATGGCATTAAAAATGGTTGGGGGAAACTCGCTCAGGTAAAACCACGGCCATTTAATAAAAGCCTTGTGACTTTACCTGAGCGCCCTGCTCTCGCAGGGCTATGCTCAAGCTAATCTCCGAGAGATTAAATCTTGCCTACCAGGTCCAGTGATGGTGTCAATGTCGCTGCACCGTCGTTCCATTTGGCCGGGCAAACCTGGCCTGGGTTAGCTGCAGTGTATTGAGCAGCTTTCAACTTGCGCAAAGTTTCTTTCACATCACGGGCGATTTCGTTGCTGTGTACTTCAGCAGTTTTGATCACGCCATCAGCGTTGATCACGAAAGTACCGCGCAATGCCAGACCTTCTTCATCGATATGCACATCAAATGCACGTGTCAATTGGTGAGTCGGGTCGCCAACCAGCGGGAATTTCGCCTTGCCAACCGCTGGTGAAGTCTCGTGCCAAACCTTGTGGGAGAAATGCGTATCGGTGGTCACGATGTACACTTCAGCACCAGCCTTCTGGAACTCTGCGTAGTTGTCAGCTGCATCTTCAACTTCTGTCGGGCAGTTGAAAGTGAACGCTGCCGGCATGAAAATCAATACTGACCATTTGCCTTTTAAAGACTCTTCTGTCACTTCGATGAATTTACCGTTGTGAAATGCCTGCGCCTTGAAAGGTTGTACTTGTGTATTAATCAATGACATTGTGCTCTCCTTTTAATAATGGTTTAAAACGTTTTTACTGAAACAGCTATCTAAACTTTGTTTGTTAAACAGCGAATGCATGCATTGTAGACAACTTTAATATATATGCATAATTGATTGTTTTAATTTTATTGATAAATATTACTTATCAAATTTAAAGTGACACGGTGACTTCACCATGGCCGCTCAGACCATTGTTGTCCTGCCAGTTAACGGCAATCACATCGCCGACCTTGGCGTCTTGCAGGTAAAACGTAAAATACGGGTTACGTGAAATCCCGGTCCCGGTTTGCGCATCGACCACCACCTTTCCGTTCAGCACCACCTGCATCAGCTGCATAAAATGTGCAGGCATCAGTTGACCATCGTCATTTTTACTGCGGCCGGTGCGCATGGGGTGCACAATGATAATCTTGAGTTCGGTGATGTTCTTGCCTAACGGCCCATCCGTCAGCGGCCGGGCACGCATCTTCATGCTGCTGGTAAACGGCTCTTCACGCTCGCTACCTGCGCAACCATCTTCCAGTACGACTACTTCTCTGCGCTGCTGCTGAAACTGGCCGTCCGCCTGTTGCATCAGCGCTATCAGTTCTCCGGATTGCGCCAATTTGATTCGTGTCACCAGTTTAGGCAACACCTGCTTTCCCAGCTCAAAACTCGCAATCAACGGGGTTGGGTTGGCATCGGCCAGCAAACGTATACTACTGATTTTTCCCGGCAGTTGCCGGCTGGAGATCTCCACCTGCACCACCGCCCCATTTTCGGCTTTCTGCGGCGCCTCAATCTGAATATCCTGGGATACAGGCACTGCTTTGGCCTGCAAGGCGGACATCACTTCGTCAGTATGTTTGGCTTCGAACGCCTGTACGAACCAGGCGGCAGCCTGCACCTTTTGCAAGGCAAGCCAGAATGGCATCGTTGCCAGCGCCAGCCAGCCTTTTAACAGAGTCCGTCTTCGCATTCAGCGCCCAGCCTCCGCTTAGCCTTTGTCATCATCTTTTTCCAGTGTCTGCTGCAGCCGGAGCGCCTTCAATCGAGCTTCGACTTTTGATTGCAGATAAAAATCCCCATCCTTTGCTTTACTGGCGATCTCAAACTGGTCAACTGCCCGAGGTATATCATGTTTGCGCACATACGCCTCACCCAGCGCCTGGTGCCTTAGCATCTGTTTACCCTGGCCCTGGTAAGCCGCCGCCAGCCAATCATAGAATTTCGGGTCATCAGGGAACGTTTGCTGCTGTTTCTGGATAAAACTCACCGCGGCTGCCCACTGATTGCTGTTGATCAGCGACTCTGCCTGGCCCTGGGCAAGCATCCTGTGCTCTGGGTAACGCTGCAACCCCTGTAAAAACTGTGCCTGCGCTTCAGGCACCTGCCCCAGCTTCGCCAATGTGACTGCTTTTAACGTGACCATGTAAGGATTCACCATGCCATGTTGTTCCAGCCATTGCACCTCCTGCTGGGCGTTCCTGGCCTGGTTCGCGCGCAAATAGGCGTAGGCCAGGCCAAAATGTTCAGACTGCTCATTCTGGAAACGGCCTTCCGCCAGATTGTTTTTAAACTCCTCAATCATTTGTGAGGGAGAGCCCTGGAACGCCCGTATTTTTGCACGCATCAATGAGAAAGCCGGAGTCTCAGTCACCTGCTTATAGGGCATGTTCTGCACACGGTTACCCAGATCGGCGATACGCTCGGTGGTCATCGGGTGGGTACGCAAATAGCTGGGCACATTGCCGTCGGAGAAGCGGGTGGCACGCTGCAGGGTATTGAAAAAAGCCGGCATGGCACGTACATCAAAGCCGGCATCCTGCAAGATGGTCAGCCCGACGCGATCCGCCTCACGCTCGTGTTCGCGGGTGTAATCGATCTGGCGCTGGATGCCGGCAGCAGACGCCGCGGTCATCGCTCCCATGCCAGCCTGCGGATTTGAACGCATCACCAGCAAGGCCAGCGCAGTCGCGGCGATATTCTTGAACATATCGTATTTTTGTGAGGCCAGCATACGCGCCAGGTGATGCTGGGTGACGTGGCCGATTTCATGCCCCAATACACTGGCCAGTTCAGATTCGCTATTGGACGAAATAAACAGCCCGGTATGCACGCCGATCACACCGCCAGGCATGGCAAACGCGTTGATGCTTCTATCCTGCAATACAAAAAAATAAAACTTCTGCTGCTTGTCAGGGCTGCTGGCTCCCAGGCGCTTGCCCAACGCCTGCAGGTAATCGGTCACTTCGGCATCATCAAATACATCCTGGCTGACCGCCACCTGCTTGAGGATCTGGTTAGCGATCTTTTCCTCATCCCGTGCCGACAGTACCGTTTGTGACGCATCCCCCAGTTCAGGTAACTGGTTGGAAGAATCTGCCGGCAAGTTCAAATCCAGCTCAGGTTCATAAGGTTTACCGGAAAACTGGCCTACAGCACTCTGCGCCAGCATGGGAAAACCGGATGGCATCAGCAAAGCCAATGCCACGCCCCACCGGCTGATGGAGCGGCGCGAACGCTGATCAATATATTTGAATGGATTTAAAACCATGTGCCTGTAGTGAAAAGAACGATCCTGAAAGCGACATTATTGCTGAATCAGCCTAGACCGCTAACCCAAACTTGTTATGATAACGACTTCACCGCTTGAGTTCATCATTTTTCACCATGTCCGAATTAACACACTTCAACGCACAGGGCCATGCACATATGGTCGATATCGGCGACAAAGCACACAGCAAACGTGTGGCGATCGCTGAAGGCCGTATCCATATGCAAGCCGCTACCCTGCAAACCATTTTGCAAGGCACTGCCAAAAAAGGTGATGTACTGGGTATTGCGAGGATCGCCGCTATCCAGGCGAGCAAGAAAACCAGTGACCTGATTCCCCTTTGCCACCCGCTTAGCCTAAGCCGTGTCGATGTCAGTTTTGTGACTGATGAAGCGAATCACAGTGTCATCTGCCGCGTGCAATGTGAAACCACCGGGCAGACCGGAGTGGAAATGGAAGCTTTGACGGCGGTTCAGGTGGGTTTATTGACCATTTACGATATGTGCAAGGCGATAGATCGTGGGATGACGATGGATAGTATTCGATTGCTGGAGAAACATGGCGGGAAGAGTGGGGATTGGGTAGCGACTGGTAAATAATGGCAATCAAATTGTTAGCTATCTGAACTTTGCTAGAAGAATACGTTTTAATAAGTATTTGAGAAATAATTATCAACCTTCAAAGCATGGCGAGTTTTCTTTTCGCCTCTAGGCGAGTGTCTTTCCTTTGCTTGCCCAAAGCAAAGGCACCAAAGTAAAGGGCACCCTAGCTTCCGCTTGTTTCCTGCGTTGCTCGTCAAAACAAGCGGTCACGAAACTCGACCTGGCAGCTCACACAAGACGTGAACTGCTGCGGGACTCAGACAAACGCTCCCTTCTTCCTTGTTTTGCCTGCGCTACTCGGCGCGTCAGATAGGGGCCCGGTTAAAACCAACACGATGAAACGTTGGTTGGACTTGCGACATTCAGCGCGCTAAGTGAGTTTTTTCGACGGGCAAACTTAAATCTAATTCCTTAGGAAGTTTTGCCAAGGTTGAGCGTGATGCAATCCAAAGAATTACACTCAAATTGAAAGCGTGTGCCTTTCACGGGCCCCTATCTGACGCGCCGAGTAGCGCAGTCAGCGTGGGAGTTGTCGGCCAGCGTCTGTTCGAGTTCCGCGGTGGCTTGCGTTCTTTGCAAGCCGCTAGGGCGAGTTTCGTTGGACGCCCACGTTGATGAGCAACGCAGGGAACAAGCGGAAGCTAGGGTGCCCTTTCTTTTGGTTACATTTTCTTTGGGCAAGCAAAGAAAAGTAACTCGCCAAGGGGCGAAAGAAAATGCCGGATGTATTAAGAAATATCTATTAAGATTTACAAGAAGCGCAAAATTCGCTCTTCGATGTAATCAAGCTAAGCATAACCTCGCCTGGATTCTGGCCTCCGCCAGAATGACAATCGATTGCAGCACGCAGTATGCTTTCGCAAAGTGAGGTGGAACGCAAATATTCAACTACAAGCCATTTAGTCAACAGCTTGTTATGCAATCAACTCCACAATCCGCCGTGCACATTCCGGCGCCATCGTCACCCCATAACGAAAATGCCCTGTATTCAGATACAGATTCTCAATCTGCGGATGCCGCCCTATCGTCGGGATATTATGCAGCGTGCCCGGACGTAACCCACTCCAGTGCTTGATAACCGGCTGCCCCCGCAAAGCAGGCAAGATGGCTTCCGCCTTCGCCTGCATCTCGCCACGCATACTGTCGGTGACACCGGTATCAAACCCTACATCTTCCAGACTGCTACCGGCCAGCAAATGCCCATCTCGCCGTTGCAGCATGTAGAAACCGTCGCGGTAAACAATATGCGGCAAAAGGCCAAGGGGCATCTGGTATAGCAACATTTGGCCGCGCATCGGTTTGATATCAAGATGCAATGCTGTTTGCTGAAGCAGCTCGAAACTCCAGGCACCGGAAGTGACCACGAAAACATCGGCAGTCAATGTTTCACCCGTTGTAGTCTGCCAACTGCGAACTGGCGATTGACCCTCCTGCAGAGGAATCAGTTTGGTTTGCTCGCGCAACTTGACGCCATGCCTGATCAGCCAGGCTTTCAACGCCTGTAACAGTCGTGGATTACGGATTTGCACGACTTCAGGAATCAGCAGGTTTTCACCCTGCTCTTCGATAGTCACACCAAACTTTGCACTCCATGCGAGCGCTTTTTCGCGCTCAAATGGCGGCTGTATCAGCATGCCGTTGCGGGTACATTCAGGATCTATGCCGGTCTCGGCGAACAACTCGGCGCTGACTTGCGGGTAAGCCCTGGCGCCGGCCAGCGCCAGTTCGTTAACAACATCCTGGTAAAACCACGGCAGCAGAGGAAAGGCAATTCCCGCACCCGCCCACGAAGATTCCCCCGAGGTTTGTGCCGCGATAATATTGCGCTCGACCACCGTGACGTCGTAACCCTGTTTGCGCAACTGCATGGCGGTCAAGCAGCCAACGATGCCACCACCGACCACCAGAACCGAAGTGTTTGCCATAAGCGTTTTAGAAGAAGGATTTTCCAGCAAGCGGCAGTTACAGACTGCCGCTTGCTGGAATGAAAGATTGGGAGTCAAGGTTGCATTTAAGGTTTGCGTCCGGAAATCAAATAGACTTCCATGGCGATCAACGCCGCGTTATTGCCGAGCAGCACCAGCACATCGCCTTCGGCCAGTACGATATCCCCTCTTGGTACGATAGGTTCAGGCATATTCAGGCGGCGCAGTTGTTTGACCTCAACGGCAAAATCTTCAAACGGGATATGATCCAGCCGCAAACCATGTGCATAAAAATTCTTGTACATTTCCACCGAATGCAATTGCGGCAAGGAAGCGGTTGACGCATCCGCATCACTGACACCGCGGAAATAGCCTTTGAACATTTTGTAGCGTTCTTCGCGGAACTGGCGGATACGCTTGACCACACGGTTGAGCGGAATGCCCAGCGTGACCAGTGCGTGTGATGCCAGCATCAGGCTGCCTTCGAGGATTTCAGGCACCACCTCAGCTGCACCGGCAGCGCGTAACTCATCCATTTCACTGTCATCGTGCGTGCGTACGATGACCGGCAGATTGGGATGTCGCTCTTTGATGATATCCAGTACCTTCATGGAACCGCGCGTTTCGGCATAACTGATGATGACGGCTTTGGCACGGCTCAAGCCAGCCGCTTCCATCACCGAGCGCCGGCTGGCATCGCCATAAATGACGTTCTCGCCGGCAGAAGCAGCTTCCTGCACGCGGCTGGCGTCCATATCCAGTGCGACATAAGGGATATTTTCTTCGCGCAAAAACCGTCCCAGGTACTGGCCGCTGCGGCCGTACCCACAAATAATGACGTGGTCTTTCAGTTCCTGGCTATGCTCCTGTATGGTATCCACGCCCTTGATGCTGTTGCGGGTATAGCTTTTAACCAGGCTACGCGCAATGCGGCCGTTGTACTGGATGATGAATGGTGCCACCAGCATGGAAAGCACCGCCACCGACAATACCAGTTGCAGTGCTTCGCCATCGATCAGATGTGTTTGCAATCCTAATGCCAGAATGACGAAGGTGAACTCACCGGCCTGGCCGAGAATGATACCGGTACGTACGCCGACGCCCATTTCAAAACAATAGAATTTAGTCAGGAAAGCGATCAGGCCCATCTTGAACACCAGGAACAGCGCCAGCAGCAAGACCACCAGGACCGCGTGGTTAAGGATGACCCTGACGTCCAACAACATGCCGACACTGATAAAAAACAGCCCGAGCAGGATATCACGGAAAGGGGCGATATCCGACTCCACCTGGTAACGGTATTTGGTTTCGGAGATCAGCATGCCGGCGACAAATGCACCCAATGCATAGGATAAACCGGCAAAGTTGGTGGCTGCCGACATCAGCAAAGTCACCATCAGCACATTCAATACAAACAGCTCGCGCGAGCGCTGTTTGGCCACCAGCTCAAACCAGAAGTTGAGGATGTTTTTACCGAATTTGAACAGCAGGAATAACAGCACTGAAGACTTCAGCAGTGTCAGGCCCAGCACATCCAGCCAGTTATTGCTGTGCGCGCCCAGGGTCTGGATCAATACCAGGATAGGAATGACCGCCAGGTCCTGGAACAGCAATACACCTATACTCAGGCGGCCATGCCGGGAATTGAGGTCCACTCTTTCCATCAAAATCTTGGAAACGATGGCAGTAGAGGACATGGTCAGCGCCGCCCCGATAATAAAGGCGGTGGTCAGGCTCAAGCCTGCCATTTTGCCCAGCACCAGGCTGACGACCAGCGTCAGGATCACCTGCCCGCCGCCGAGGCCAAACAGGGTTTTACGCATGGCATACAGTTTGGGCAGGCTGAATTCCAGGCCTATGCTAAACATGAGGAACACAATACCGAACTCGGCCACCTGGCGGCCGGTTTCCTCATCCTCTATCAGGCCCAGGGCATGCGGACCGAGCACGATGCCTATCATGAAATAAGCCAGGATGGCAGGCATGCCCAATATGCGGAACAGGCCGACGGCGAATACCGAACTGGTGAGCAATAAAAGTAAATGTATCAGGGAGTCAAACATGCAAAAGTTCTAAAGGCAGTTAATTCAAAACCACGCTGCTGCACAGTAAGCGAAAAACGCTACGGGTGGTTAATTATTATGATAAATCTTGATTGTGTCAGCCTGATTATGCTGCCACAAATCCTTGCTTAATGCAAAAAATGTGCCTGCTATTAAAAAATCAGTAAAAAAACCGCGTTTCGCTTTCTTGCCGGGGCGGTCACTTGCTATACTTACTGCCCATGAGTATAGCAAAGTCAGGTGTCAAACTTGCTGAAAGTTCTGACATCGTCGAAAAAGCGCGCAATGTGTTATTGCATGAAGCAGATGAAATCCGCCAGCTGGCAGGAAGACTAGGTTCTGCGTTCGAAGCAGCTGTGAACATGATTCTTGAATGCCGTGGCCGCATCGTTGTCACCGGCATGGGAAAATCAGGCCATATCGGCGGCAAAATCGCCGCCACCCTGGCAAGTACCGGTACCCCGGCTTTTTTTATGCACGCGGCTGAAGCCAGTCATGGCGACCTGGGTATGATCACGGCAGAAGATGTGGTGATCGCGCTTTCAAACTCAGGGGAAAGCGATGAAATCATCAATATCCTGCCTGCGATACGCCGCCTGGGAGCGCGTATCCTCAGTATTACCGGTACGGAAGACTCGACACTGGCCCGTGAATCAGAAGTGCATCTGAGTGCGGCGGTCAGCCATGAAGCCTGCCCGCTTGGCCTGGCACCTACCGCCAGCACCACCGCAGCACTGGCATTAGGCGACGCCCTGGCATTGTGTGTGCTCGACCTGCGTGAGTTCACGGCAGAAGATTTTGCCAGATCGCATCCGGGCGGTAGCCTTGGACGTCGTTTACTGGTCAGGATCAGGGATGTGATGCGCACCGGCGATGCCATTCCCCGCATAGGCGAACAGGCGACCGTGCATGACGCTATACAGGAAATCACCAGCAAAGGCATGGGTTTTACAGCCATAGTAGATACAGAACAAAAACCGGTTGGCGTATTTACTGACGGCGATTTACGCCGGTTGTTTGTGCAGGGCCTCACCAGTCATCAGACGCCTATAACCAGTGTAATGAAGCAGCCAAAATTACTCGGGACTCAGCAGATGGCAGTCGAGGCAGTGAGCCTGATGGAGCAACATAAAATCAATGGCTTTATGGCGGTGAATGAGCAGCAACAACTGGTAGGCGCTTTCAATATGCATGACTTATTGAAAGCCAAAGTGGTTTAAGCGGAACGGAATAACTTCATGCTTAAATATCCCATCCTGTTGCCGATCGGCCTGATGCTTTTTCTGGCATTGTTGACGTTCTGGATCAACCAGACTGTGCAGGAAGAAGCTTCGCGCGTAACCGGCCTGAACCGTCATGCGCCTGATTACAAGCTTTTTAATTTTGTCAGTACACGTACCGATGCCACCGGCCACACCAAATATGTGCTGGCGGCTGCGCAAATGCGCCATTACCCTGACAGCGAACATACCGAACTGGACAGGCCACGTTTCACCCAGTTCGGTCAGGACATGCCATATACGCAGATTTACGGCCAGCGTGGCAAAATATCCGGCGATGGGAAACTGGTGGAGTTCATCAAGCAGGTAAGAGTGATCCGCCAGGCCACCGCAGAAAAGGGCGAGATGCAATTGCAGACAGAGCAACTGACAGTTGAGCCGGATACTGATATTGCTTATACAGATCTGCCTGTCACCATTCGCCAGAAACCGGCGACCGTGATCACCGGTACTGGCATGCATTTTGATAAAAACGCCCAGACCATGCAATTATTTAACCGGGTTCATGTGCATTATGAACGTGCACCCGTGGCAGCAGTTGCAAGCAAGCCTGCCAAAAAAGCTACCACCAATAAAAATACACCGACAACCAAGGATCGTTGATTCTGGAGAGATGAGTTGAATACGCACAAGCAATTATTTTATGTGACCTGCCTGGTTTTGGGCACGTTATTGCCGTGGTCTGGTGCCAGCCTGGCCGAAGAGTCAGATCGCGAGCAGCCGATTGAGCTGGAAGCGGACACGGTCAGCGTTAACGATGCCAAAAAGATCAGCACCTATACCGGCAATGTGATCCTCAACCAGGGCACCCTGCAAATCAAGGCGGACAAGATGATTGTGCGCGAAGACCAGGATGGATTCCAGCATAGCACCTGCTTTGGCACACCGAACACGCCAACCACCTTCAAGCAGAAGCGCACCGGTAAAAACGAATGGATGCAAGGTAGCGGACAACGTATTGAATACAACGCCCGCATGGATAAAGTGCAACTGTATACCAATGCTTGGGTCAAACGTGGCGAAGACGTGGTGACCGGGGACTACATCAGCTATGACGCCAATGCCGAATACGCAGAAGTGATCGGCGGTACCAAAGCGAACCCGAATGGCACAGCCAACAGCCGTGTGAAAGCGATCATCCAGCCAAAAAACAAAACAACCCCGCCAGTGCTGGACAACAAGTCGAATACACAACAAGGGTTACGGATGAATCGCTCATTACAGCTACGAACAGAGCCGGCACCCACCGCTAGCGATACCGAATCCAAGAAAGAACCGAAATAGACTGGCACTTATGCAAACGAATGTTTCACCAGACAATAGCCATTTGTGCGTCAGCCATTTAAAGAAAGCTTACCAGGGCCGCACCGTCGTCAGGAACACCACGCTGGATTTGCACAGCGGTGAAGTGATCGGGCTGCTGGGGCCGAATGGGGCAGGGAAAACCACCAGTTTCTACATGATTGTTGGCCTGGTGGCGCTGGATGACGGGCGCATCACGCTGAACGGTACCGACGTCAGCCATGCACCCATGCATGAGCGCGCCCGCATGGGCCTGGCTTACCTGCCGCAGGAAGCATCGATTTTCCGCAAAATGACAGTCACTGATAACATCATGGCTATCCTGGAAACCCGTCCTTACACGGCGGAAGAACGTGAAGCCAGGCTGGAGTCATTGCTGGACCAGTTGCATATCCAGCATATCCGTAACAGCCAGGCAGTCAGCTTGTCCGGTGGCGAACGCCGCCGTGTGGAGATCGCCCGCTGCCTGGCTACAGACCCGAAATTCATCCTGCTGGATGAGCCTTTTGCCGGCATTGACCCGATCGCGGTGATCGAGATCCAGAAAATCATCCGCTACCTGAGCAGCCAGCATATCGGCATCCTGATCACAGACCACAACGTGCGTGAAACACTGGATATCTGTGACCGTGCCTACATCGTGAACGAAGGCGCAGTATTTGCCGCCGGCACGCCGGATGAAATTATCCGGAACGAAGGTGTGCGTGAAGTATATCTGGGTAAAAACTTTAGGCTGTAATCTGTTATGAAGCAAAACCTGCAATTACGCATGTCGCAAAACCTGGCGCTGACGCCGCAGTTGCAGCAGTCTATCCGTCTGCTGCAACTATCGACGCTGGAACTGAGCCAGGAGCTTGAAGCGATCTTGCAGGAAAACCCATTGCTGGAAATGGCCGATAACGAGGAAGGCGAGTTTGAGGAAAACGCCGCTGAAGCGCCTTCGCAAACACAATCCGAAAGTGAAGATGCCAGCTCTTTTGATGTTGCCACCCAGCAGGATATTCCCTCCCCTGCTGACACATTACGTGAAGAATTACGTGATGACCTGAGTGGCAACGAAGGCGAATTGCCCAACCTGAACGAAGAATTCACACCGCCCGAATTTGAAGACGATTATGATGAGTTCGGCAGCAACAGTAACTGGGATGAAGCCGGCCGCAACAATAATGATGATGAAGACGGTGACTTCTCCCGCCAGGATGCCAGCAATATCAGCCTGCGTGAGCATCTGTTAGACCAGATGCAACTGGCACACCTTTCTCACCGCGACATGAGCCTGGCCAAACTATTGCTGGATAGCATCAATGATGACGGCTATCTTGAGCAGGACCTGCAGGAAGTAGTCGAGAACCTGCCGCTGGAGCTGGAAGTGGACCTGCTCGAACTGGAGACCGCGCTCAAGCTGATCCAGAACCTGGACCCGATAGGCATAGGTGCCCGCGACCTGCGTGAATGCCTGCTGTTACAACTGAACGCCTTGCCGGCAGATACTCCCTACCTGAAAATCGCCATTGCGCTGGTCAAAGACCACCTGGCACTACTGGCCAATAAAGACTTCGTCAAACTGCGCAAACAACTGGCTTGCGATGAAGCTTCGCTGAAAGGCGCGCAGCAGTTGATCCGCCAGCAGAACCCGCGTCCAGGCAGCGAATTCTCAAGCTTTAGCCACGACCATTTTATCCAGCATGATGTGGTGGTGAAAAAGATCAAAGGTATCTGGGTAGCGACACTGAATGACGGCGTGATTCCCAAGCTGCGCATCAACCAGATGTATGCGGATATCCTCAAGCGCAACCGTGAAAGCTCCGGCCAGTACCTGCAAAGCCAGATGCAGGAAGCCAAATGGATGATCAAGAATATCCAGCAACGCTTCTCGACTATTTTGCGTGTGTCGCAGGCGATTGTGGACCGCCAGCGCAACTTCTTCGAGCACGGCGACATTGCCATGCGGCCGCTGGTACTGCGTGAAATCGCGGAAGAACTGGACCTGCATGAAAGTACCGTTTCACGTGTGACTACCCACAAATACATGCTGACGCCACGCGGGGTATACGAGCTCAAATATTTCTTTGGCAGCTCGGTGGCGACAGATGCCGGCGGTTCCTGCTCGGCCACGGCGATCCGCGCACTGATCAAGCAGATGGTGGCGGAAGAAAACGCGAAAAAGCCTCTCTCTGATAACCAGATAACTGACACGCTGGCACAACAAGGCATAGTGGTGGCCCGCCGTACCATTGCCAAATATCGCGAGTCCCTCAATATCCCGCCTGCCAACTTGCGCAAATCGCTTTAATAAAAAAGGCCGCTAAATAGCGGCCTTTTTTATTTGTGCCTGAAGATCAATTAATCGTGATCCTGGCGAATTTACGTTTACCTACCTGGGCGATCACTACGCGTTTTGCCAGTTGCAGGTTCTTGTCCTCCACTTTCACACTGTCCAGCTTCACACCTCCCTGCTGGATGGCACGCATGGCTTCACTGGTGCTTTCGACCAGTCCCGCCTGTTTCAGTAACTGGCTGATACCTATGCTATCGCCTTCGATAGTCACTTCAATTTCCGGGACATCGTCAGGAATGCCTCCTTTGGCACGTGTCTGGAAATCCTGCAGCGCTTTTTCAGCGGCGGCCTGGCCATGGAAACGGGCAACGATCTCCTGGGCAAAGCCGACCTTGATATTGCGCGGGTTCTCGCCACTATCGACGCCGGATTTCCATTCAGCGATGGTTTCCAGCGAGGCAAACGACAGTAAATCGATATAGCGCCACATCAGCTCATCAGAGACAGACATGATCTTGGCGAAAATGGTCTCCGGTGCCTCGCTGATGCCAATGTAATTGCCAAGGGATTTGGACATTTTATTGACGCCGTCCAGTCCCTCCAGCAGTGGCATCATCAGCACACATTGCTGGGCTATGCCAGCCTGCTTTTGCAACTCGCGACCCATCAGCAAGTTAAACTTCTGGTCAGTACCACCCAGCTCCAGATCTGACTGCAAAGCGACAGAGTCATAGCCCTGCAACAGCGGGTATAAGAACTCGTGAATAGCGATCGGCTGGTTACCTTTGAATCGCTTGGAAAAGTCATCTCGTTCCAGCATACGCGCCACAGTGTGGCTGGCGGCCAGCTTGATCATGCCGGCCGCGCCCAACTCGCTCAACCATTTGGAGTTGAACACGATCTCTGTTTTAGCCGGGTCTAGGATTTTGAATACCTGCTCCGAGTAAGTATCCGCATTGATTTTCACCTGCTCGACGGTCAGGGGAGGCCTGGTTGCACTTTTGCCAGTCGGGTCACCTATCATGCCGGTGAAATCGCCGATCAGGAACAATATCTGGTGACCCAGATCCTGCAACTGGCGCAATTTATTGATCAGCACGGTATGCCCAAGATGCAGATCAGGGGCAGTCGGGTCAAAACCGGCTTTGATGCGCAGAGGCTTGCCGGTTTTCAGTTTTTCGATCAATTCCTGCTCGATCAGTAATTCATCCGCACCGCGTTTGATGATCGCGAGTGCTTTGGCAATCTCCGGGCTGAGAGCTGCAGAAGAGGGAGTACCGTCTGTCATAAAGGCATTTCTGTCATGCTGCCAGCCGGTGGCATTCAGGCAGCATCTGTTAAATTTAAAACAGCTATTTTAACGTAATCTGCTGCTTTACTGTAGGCATATCCTTGGGCAGTGTTACTATGTTGGCCTATGATTTCAGCGCCTTTAGCACCTGTTACCCGCTATTTTATTGGCATCATGTCTGGCACCAGCCTTGATGGTGTCGATGCCGCATTAGTCACACACACTGGCGACAGCTTCCAGCAAGTTGACCAGGCGTTTGTGCCATATCCACCGGCAGTAAAACAGATATTGCTCGCTTTGCATCAACCTGCCACCAATGAATTGCATGATGCAGCACTGATGGCGAATGATCTGGCTGCGCTTTATGCAAAGGCTGTACTCAAAATTTTGCAGCAAAGCCAATTACCAGCTTCGGCAATCACCGCTATTGGCTGCCACGGGCAAACCATCCGCCATTGCCCGGACCTGCCGAATGGGCAGTCCTATACCTTACAAATCGGCAACCATGCCCGCCTGGCAGAACTGACAGGCATAAGCGTGATTGGTGACTTCCGCAGCCGCGATATTGCGGCAGGCGGCCAGGGAGCACCTTTAGTGCCGGCTTTTCATCAGGCGGTATTTGCCAGCGCCACTAAAAATCGCGCCATTATCAACATCGGCGGCATCGCCAATATCTCGTGGTTACCGGTGGATGGGCAAGTAACCGGATTCGATTCCGGACCCGGCAATATGCTGCTCGATCAATGGACGCAACAACATACAGGCCAGGCCTTTGACGCCAATGGTGACTGGTCTGCCAGTGGGCATGTGAATAAAGCATTGTTAGAAGGTATGCTGGCTGAACCCTATCTAGGCCAGGCTGCGCCGAAAAGTACCGGACGCGATTTGTTCAACCAGCAATGGCTGGCGCAACATTTACAAGCGGTTGATGACCGTCCGGAAAACATCGCACGTACCTTGCTGGAACTGACCGCGCTAAGTATTGCTGATGCCATCAAACGCTTTTGCCCCAATATAGACGAAGCCTATGTCTGCGGCGGGGGTGCTCACAATCGCCTTCTTGTGGATCGCTTATCCACCCTTATTAACATTAATGTAGAGCCGACCGGTCTGCTGGGGGTAGATGCGGACTGGGTAGAGGCAGTCGCTTTTGCCTGGCTGGCGCAACGCTGTGTCGATAGCCTGAGTGGCAACCTGCCCGCTGTCACCGGCGCAAAAGGCCCGCGTATCCTGGGCGCTATTTATCCGGCATAAAGCGCCACTCCAGCTGCATCTTCACTTATGCAGTGCAGTTGCACCATGCCTCAGGTTGAAACTGGTGCATTTTTTTGCGCCATTTTCTGTGTTTTCATTGCCTATCTCCAGCCAAGTGCGTTTTTTTAAGGGTTGATTGCGTATAATTTAGCCTTAACTCCGTCTACACCATTTTTGAGTATGTTATGGCAACCAAAGCGACCATTTCTTTTGATAGCGACACCCCCGCAATAGAACTCCCGATCCTGAAAGGTTCGCTGGGCACCGATGTGATCGATATCCGCAGCCTGGGCAAACACGGCATTTTCACTTATGACCCGGGATTCATGTCCACCGCTGCTTGTGATTCCGGCATCACTTTTATTGATGGTGAAGAAGGCCTTTTGTATTACCGCGGCTATCCTATCGAAACCCTGGCTGAAAATTGCGACTTCCTGGAAGTCTCCCACCTGCTGTTACATGGTGAACTGCCGAATGCGGTGCAAAGCGAAGAGTTCGTTAACGCGATCCGCAAAAACAGTATGCTGCACGACCAGATGAGCAATGTGTTCCGTGGCTTCCGGCGCGACGCTCACCCGATGGCGGTCATGATTGCCGTAGTCGGCGCGATGGCAGCGTTTTACCCTGACAACAATGATGTCAGCAACCCGGATTCACGCAAACGCGCAGCAATGCGCCTGCTGGCGAAAGTACCGACGATCGCAGCCTGGAGCTATAAATATAATATCGGCCAGCCGTTTATGTACCCGAAAAACAATCTGGGTTACGCCGAAAACTTCATGCACATGATGTTTGCCACGCCCTGTGAAGAATACGTGCCCAACCCTATCCTGGCACGTGCGTTTGAACGCATCCTGATCCTGCATGCAGACCACGAGCAGAATGCTTCAACCTCTACCGTGCGCCTAGTAGGTTCAAGCGGTGCCAATCCATTCGCCTGTATCGCTGCCGGCATTGCCTCGCTGTGGGGCCCGTCACACGGCGGCGCCAACGAAGCCACCTTGAATATGCTGGAAGAAATGGGCGACATCAGCCGTATCGGCGAATTCATCAACCGTGCCAAAGATAAAACCGACAGCTTCCGCCTGATGGGCTTCGGCCACCGTATTTATCGCAATATGGATCCGCGCGCTTCCATTATGCGCAAGACCTGCCACGAAGTGCTGAATGAATTGGGATTGCAGGATGACCCCATGTTCAAGCTGGCGATGGAGCTGGAAAAGATCGCACTGGAAGACGATTACTTTGTTTCCCGCAAACTGTATCCTAACGTCGACTTTTACAGCGGCATCGTCATGCGCGCGATGGGCATTCCTAACTCCATGTTCACCGCCATTTTCGCGCTGGCGCGTACGGCAGGCTGGATTTCACAATGGTGCGAGATGAATGCCGACCCGGAACAGAAAATCGGCCGTCCCCGTCAGCTTTACGTCGGCGAAACACGTCGCGAATTCGTGCCATTGGATCAACGCTGATTTTCCAGTCTGCTGAATTCGGTTCTGCTGAAAAACAAAAAACGCCGGAAATTCCGGCGTTTTTCTATTGAGCACTAAATCGATTAAACCGAGAAAGAGCTACCGCAACCACAAGTCGTCGTCGCATTCGGGTTGCGAATCACAAACTGAGACCCTTGCAGGCTATCTGTGTAATCGATTTCTGCGCCTGCCAGGTATTGCAGACTCATCGGGTCGATCAGCAAAGTAACGCCATCTTTATCCACTTGCGTGTCGTCGTCATTCACCTCTTCTTCAAAAGTAAATCCGTACTGAAAGCCGGAGCAGCCGCCGCCGCTGACAAACACGCGCAGCTTCAGGTCGGGCGTGCCTTCTTCATCAATCAATTCTTTCACTTTTTTTGCAGCATTATCGGTAAACACCAATGGGGTTGGCATTTCAATATCAATTGTAGCTTCTGCGGTCATCATAGACTCCTGTCAAACTCTCAAAAACAATATGGCGACGAAATAAACTATTTCAAGTCAACTCGGGAACAGTCACTTCAGGTGGCTGTTCGCCCATGTAAATCAGCTTGCCTTCAATCACGGCGCCGGTATGCATTTCCAGCGATTTGTAGTACAAATCACCAACGATACGGGCTTTGCTCTGTAACTCAATAAATACCGAGGATTTCACCGGTCCGCGGATAATCCCGTTCAGCACAATCTTGGAAGCTTCAACCGCCCCGGTGATCGCGCCATTTTCACTGATGATCAGCGTGCTGGGATGCTCACGTTTCTCGATCACATTGCCTGCAATCTGGCCATCTACCCGCAAGCCGCCGGCAAAGTGCATATTGCCCTGGATCTGTGTTTCGTGTCCCACCAGTGTATCAATATGGCTGTCGATATGAACGCTTTTTTTGAAAAACATGGCATTTCCTGTTCCGAATTAACTTTAATGGCTGCTTAAAACGAACCAAGCAACATTATGCACGCCCTTAGCGCCTGGTGATTTTTTTGTAAAACACCAATTCTTCTTTCAGTTTAATATTTTCATCCTGCTGGGCGGTCAGTGTTTTTGCAAGATTATTGCTGGTGGCCAGCTCCACCTGTAACTCACGCTGCGATGAAATCAATTTTTTCTGTAGCTCGATATTTTCCGCAGTGACTTGCCGCAAGCGCTCGCGCACGTATTCGCTATTATCGTCATACAGTGCCCAGTAAGCCAGTGCAAAGCCAAGCAATAAAGTGATAAAGGCCAGTATGCCCTGAAAATACCAGGGGCGATGCGAACGCACCGCAACCTGCTTGGCAGTCAGCCCGAAATGGTTTCTGAGTCTTCTGCGTATGGGTCGTATCATTATGGCAATAAAGGTAACACTTGCAAACCGCTATCAGGCGCGAGCCCGAACATCAGGTTCATATTCTGCACCGCCTGACCGGAAGCCCCTTTCACCAGGTTATCCTGCACGACAATGATGGTGACATAACCATTTGCCTGAGGATACAAGGCCATCCTCAGGACATTCGAACCACGCACGGAGCGCGTTTCAGGCAAAGCGCCACCTGGCATCACATCGACGAAATAATTATCCTGGTAGCGCTGCTCGTAGACTTGCTGCAATGCCTGCTGCTGGCCTTCGCCATTAAGTTTTACATGCAGGGTGGTCAACATCCCGCGTATCATTGGAATCAAATGAGGAACAAAGATTAAATTGACCGCGTCATGCCCCGAGAGTTTCTTCAATTGCGCCAGAATCTCAGGGTGGTGCCTATGCCCGGCAACACCATAAGCCTTGAGGTTATCACTGGCTTCCGAGAATAAAGTGCTTACCTCGGCTTTTCTGCCCGCACCGGATACGCCGGATTTGGCATCAGCAATGATAGGCACCGAATAATCAATCCAGCCATTTTCCAGCAAAGGTGCCAGGCCCAGCAATACGGTCGTCGGATAACAGCCTGGGTTACCAATGACCTGCGCTTGTGTTACCTGGTCTGCATATAATTCCGGCAGGCCATATACCGCCTGCGCCAATACGTCTGTACAGCTATGTGGCAGTTTGTACCATTTTTCAAATTCTACCGCGTCCTGCAGCCTGAAGTCGGCAGCCAGGTCAATGACCTTTACGTCAGCGGCAACCAGCGCAGGTGCCTGGCTCATGGCGACGCCATGCGGGGTGGCAAAAAATACGACATCGCACTGGGTTAGATCTACTGTTGCCGGATCGCTGAATGCCAGGTCGACCACACCACGCAGGCTAGGGAACATATCCGACACCGGCAAGCCTGCCTCGCCACGTGAAGTGATCACCTGCAACTGCACCTGTGGATGCCTTGCCAGTAACCGCAACAGCTCAACACCGGTATACCCGGTCCCACCGACAATGCCGACTTTAATTTTCCCCATAAACCCCAACCAGACTTGTAACGCTTTAGAAAAAAGTAAAACAATAAATGAAAAAGGCCGCCAATGCGACCTTTTTGCACAACTCTTTTTGTATCAAACGTGTGTAAATTAACGCTTGGAGAACTGCTTACGACGACGTGCTTTACGCAGACCGACTTTTTTACGTTCAACTTCACGTGCATCACGTGTTACGAAACCTGCGTGAGACAATGCGCTCTTCAAAGCAGTATCGTAGTCGATCAATGCGCGGGTGATACCGTGACGCACTGCACCAGCCTGACCGGACTCACCACCACCATGCACGTTGACCAGAATGTCAAAAGTAGCTGTGTTGTTTGTTAATTCCAGAGGTTGACGCAGAATCATGCGAGAAGTCTCGCGTGAGAAATAAACGTCAACTGGCTTGTCGTTTACTACGATGTTGCCGCTACCGGACTTCAGGAACACACGTGCCACTGAACTTTTGCGGCGGCCTGTGCCATAGTTGTACTTACCGATCATGCTTTATCCTAATCGTCTAATATTAGATGGTTAATGTTTGCGGTTGCTGAGCAGCGTGCTCATGCTTGTCACCGGCATACACTTTCATTTTCTTGATCATGGCATAGCCCAAAGGACCTTTTGGCAGCATGCCTTTAACTGCTTTTTCCAAAGCGCGACCTGGGAAACGGTCTTGCATTTTGGAGAATGAAGTTGTTGTGATACCACCTGGATAACCTGAGTGACGATGGTACAACTTGTCGCCAGCCTTGTTTCCAGTTACTTTAATCTTGTCTGCATTAACTACTACAATGTAGTCACCAGTATCTACGTGTGGTGTATAAATAGCTTTATGCTTACCACGCAGGCGGTGAGCAATAGCACTGGCCAAACGACCTAACACCAGATCTGTGGCGTCGATCACGAACCAATCACGTTGTACTTCATGCGATTTTGCTGAAAATGTTTTCATTTTATAACTACCGAGTTATAGCGTGTAAATTAAGAGGGCGGATTATAAGCCAGCTTGAGAAAGCTTGTCAACGGATTAATCGGAAAAAGAATCAATGACACGCCGCGGATCACGATGCAATGCAAGTAACGTGTTTTTCTCTTGTCAATTATGCAAATAATTCGAAAAAAGATTAAATTATTCTCTTTTCTCATTGATTTTTATGGGTTTTCCGCATCCAGATGTTATATTAAGCCATTCATTAAGTTTCTGTACAAGCTTTAATTTAAAAAAACCATTACTTGTATCATGCTTTTTGGCATACACCATCGTAAACAGAGCAGGCACGCCACAGCCTTACACCGGTTGCGGCTGAGCTTCTTTTTTAGCGCCTGCTTTTTTACGGTGCTGGCACCTGCTCTAAACGCCGCCGAGATAAATGCGCTCAGCATAGAGTCCGAAGCAGGCCAGCCATTCCTCGCGCAATACAAGATTTATAACGCACAATCAAATACCGATATCAGCTGCTATTCTTTGCAGCAATCTTCAGCGCCTGAACCCATACACCTGGAATATACGACACTGGGCGGCCAGCTGGGTGCGCTGACGCTGTGGTCACACGGCCCAATCTCCGCCCCGCTGACAATGACCGTGGTGGATAACTGCCAGCGCAGCAGTCAGACATTCACTATTCAAGCCGACAACAGTGTTGCATCTTCATCGCCAGCGCTAAAAACCACTGAAGCAACACCGAATGCTCATGCTGATGCTGCCAATGTAACCACCAACGTAATATCTGCTCCCAATCCAGGTGTCACACCACCCGGAAATAGCCCTGAACCTGCTACAGCAACGCCTGCAATACCAACTGAAGCCTACGATGCCTTGCAGCAGCAGATCAATGCCCTGCAAACCGACTTCAAGCAATTACAGAAAAAGTCTGACACGCTATACGCCAGTACACTGGCGCAGGCAAATATCCTGGCCACTTTAAAAGACCAGCTCACCCAGCTACGAAATGAAAACCATTTGTTACGCACACTGGTGTTGACCCTGGGGCTGGCATTGATCGCCAGCGGCTACTTTTTTGCAGATTGGCTACGCCGCTATGCTGCGGTGCCAAAAACCTCCAAAACCCGCGATAGAGGCAAAGAAAAGATCAGCCAGCCTGCGTCATCCGGCCCTGATCCTCAACCTGACAGCTCTTTCCGGCAAACACAATCCCCACCTACAAACCCCGATGCCTCACAGGCGGCGCATACGCAGCCACCTTTCCAGCCTGCGGCGCGCCCGGCTTACCGGTTCAAGTCTGTTCCGCTGCATGCCAATGATGATGTGGTCTCTCCCGCCAGCGGCCCACAACGGCTGAGTTCGCAGCAAAGCACCAACACAGTGATGCAGGATGCTTCCCGCTTCTTCACCCATGGCCGCATCAATCAGGCGATCGAGCATTTGCAGCAGCACCTGGCCAGACATCCGAAATGCTCGCCCTGGATGTGGTTGTACCTGCTCGATTTGTTATCCAAAGAAGGCAAACAGCAAGAGTTTGATATTGTGGCAGGGGATTGCAGAAAGCATTTCAACCTCAGCGTTGAACGCAATCCTGACCCTAAACAACAGGGGATTGAATCTTATCCGCGCATCATGAAAGCCCTGCAACAGACCTGGGGAACGCCACAAGTGATCTCGCTGATTGATGACCTGGTTTACAACACGCGCCTGGTACCTCGCATGGGATTTGAACGCAGTGTATTTGAAGAACTGATGATGTTGAAGGAAATCGCCTGCCAGACGCAGAACCTGCCGGCAACCCAGCCTGCCGCCACCACGAACAGCGCTGCGGAAACGATGAGCGATAACCTGCGCGAGCTGCAAAAACTTTCAGGCGACATCTATGTGCTGGCACCGGTAGACCAGACGCCTTTCCAATACTGGACGGATTTCACCTTCGAGCTGGATGAGCCCTCAACCGCACGCAAATCAGCCTAACCAGTAGGCGAACGCGATACCTGCAGTCAAGGCGGCACCTACCCAGACATTATCCAGAAAAGCCTTGAAGCATTGCGGCGGATTGCGTGAACTGATCAATTGATACTGCCGGCCAATCAATATCAGCGCCAGCGCCCAGCCCAGCCAGAACGGCCACGCCAAACCCGCATTCAAGGCTAATGCAGCCAGAATGAACATCATCAGCGCAAAACACATCATGATCGCCAGCACGTCAAAGCGCCCAAAGGTGATCGCTGAAGAACGAATACCCACCTTGAGGTCATCTGCCCGATCTACCATCGCATAAGCAGTGTCATACGCGACCGACCAGAATACATTTGCCAGCAGCAACCACCATGCAACAGCGGGCACTTGCCCCTGCAGAGCCACAAAGGTCATCGGGATACCAAAACCAAAAGCCAACCCCAGATAAGCCTGCGGAATAGCCAGGAAGCGTTTGGTATACGGATAGCTGATGGCGAGGAACAAGGCCGGCACTGACCAGACCACCACTTGCCAGCCCAGCGTGCATACCAGCGCAAACGCAATCAACGCCAGGATGATGGCGACCAGGTAAGCTTCTTTGACTGAAATCTCCCCGGTGGCCAGGGGCCGCAACTGTGTGCGTGCTACCGCGCCATCCCAGTGCCGGTCCGCGATATCATTCAGTGCGCACCCGGATGAGCGCATGAGTATGGTGCCCAATACGAATACTGTAACCACATGCCCATCAGGCCGCCCTTGGCCGGCAATCAGCAGCCCCCATAGCGTTGGCCACATCAATAGCCAGATACCGATGGGCTTATCCAGCCGGGTCAGGCGGTAATAGGCATTCCATTTGGCAAACGACAACATTATTCTTCATCCATTATCAACATGATCAATCCGTCTGGCAGCAGGCCGGTAAAAACACTTCGGTCACCAGCAAATGCTGGCGCTGCAGATTAAATAATGAACGACGCGCCCACAACGATTGTTGTGGCGTCAGTGCCACACTTTTGGATACTTTTTTATAAAGGGGATGTGCAGGCGATAATTTACGAAAATGCAGCGCTCCCCGCTCGACTCTTGGATTGGCGAATAAAGCTGCACCCAATGGCAATCGCCCTATTTTGCGCAGACCAGACCAAGGGCCGCGCAAATCTTTACGGGCAATCACACTATGTGCAAATACGCGCGGTTGCCCATCACCTATCAGCCAAACCTCGCGCACCCAAGCGTGGGCGCCGGCTGGCAACTGTAATAGCTGCTGCTCATCAACATGAGGCTTACTCCATGCTTCATGGTACAGCTGCACAGAAAAATCAGCATAGTGCCGTTTTAGCCGGGCGGTCAGTGAACCGTGCTCTTGCAACCACGGCCGCAAGGCACCCGTGGTAATCAATTTAGCCTGCCAGCCGGCGTCATTGCGATAATGATCGCGTTGCATTCAGGTCACTGCTGGGGAAGTTTAAAAGTTTTAGGCAACCACACCCACAGTTGTCCTTGCTGACGCATAGCCCCCGCCAGCTTACCTGCAGCTTCGCCATCCCCCCAATAGATATCTGCACGCACGCCACCCTTGATGGCGCCGCCGGTATCCTGTGCCACCATCAGTTGCTGCAGCGGTTTATCAGAGTCGGGATAAGGATAAGTAGTCGCCATATACACCGGCGCCCCTAATGGAATATAAAACGGGTCCACGGCGATGCTACGCGCAGGCGTTAGCGGCACGCCAAGGGCACCTAGCGGGCCTGACAAGCCGGTTGGCAATAACTTAAAAAACACATAACTGGGGTTGGCGTTCAGCAAGCCTTGCAGCTGATCAGGATGCTGCTGACCCCAGGTTTTAATGCCTTGCATGGAGGCTTCGCTGGCAGTGAGCTCGCCGCGCTCGACCAGCACTTTACCAATTGACTGATAAGGGTGACCATTCTGGTCAGCATAACCTACCGGGATACGCTCGCCATTTTCCAGCTCGACAATACCTGAACCCTGCACCTGCAAGAAGAATGCTTCCACCGGGTCATTCACCCACAGCAATTCATTACCCAATAGCGGCGACTGTAATTGCTCAATTTCAGCACGGGAGTAATAAGGAATCAATGTCTGCCCTTGTACGCGCCCACGCACCCGCTTGTACTTCAAGTCCGGAAACAGGTTGGACAGGTTTACCGTAATCAGATCTGCAGGCACTTTATACAAGGGCACCGGGTAGCGCTCACTGGCGGCTTTGGCCCCTTTCAACACCGGCTGGTAATAGCCGGTGATCAGGCCTTGCTGTGCGCCCTCGACTTGCTGAGTGGCATACACATTGAAATATTCCTGCCAATAAGCCTTGATGGCACCGGTGTCTTCGGCTTTGACCGTGACTGCCGCAGCACAAACCGCCTGCCAGTCTGGCTTTTTCTTGAGCCCCTGGCAACTTTGCAACCATGTCGGCCAGCTGGCGATCCAGTTCTCGCTCTCCACGCCCGGCATTGCTGACCAGTTTGCCGGTGTTAATAAGGCATAAGGTGACGTCGGCACAGGACGGCTGCTTTGGCTAGCGTCTGGCGCCTCAGTTTTTAACGGGGGGCTGGAATCGGATTTTTTTGGTGGGACCGGCGCTGCCGACTGGCAACCCGCCAGCGCAAGGGCCATCAATAATGATAAGGCCAGCAGCCCTGGATTATTTGTGCCGGTTATTCTGGTGGTCAAACACACATCGATAAATTTCACTTGAATATTCTTCTTGAATCTTTTCTGTCAGCAGCCCTGGCGGGCTAGCTTTAATGTAAACCTGCCGCCTGATGCAGCCAGAAAGTCGGGATATCCACTTCAAACCAGTGACCATCTACCGCCACCATCTGGTAAGTGCCATACATCTCGCCGCTGGGCGTGTTAAACATCACGCTGCTGGTGTATTTGTATTCGGCATCCGGCGCCAGTAAAGGCTGCTCGCCGATCACACCCAGGCCTTTGACCTCACGCACCTGCTGCATGGCATCTGTGATCACCCAATGCCGGCTGATCAGTTGCGCTGGCGTTTTGCCGGTATTGCGGATAGTGATGGTATATGCATAGACATACTGCCCGGCTTCAGGCGAAGACTGATCGTGCAGATACTCGGTGATCACCGAAACTTCGCATGCATATAATTCGTTATCGGCCACGGTTTATCCAATCATGCCAGTTGTAGGAGAGCTTGGGCTGGCGGAATACAGTTTTTTCGCCATACGCCCCGCCAGAAATGATTCACGCCCGGCTTCAACCGCTTTTTTCATGGCGCCGGCCATTAACACCGGGTCCCGCGCGGCCGCGATCGCCGTGTTCATCAACACACCGGCACAGCCTAACTCCATGGCAATCGCGGCATCCGAAGCACAGCCTACACCGGCATCTACCAGCACAGGGATATTGGCATTTTCAATAATGATCTGCAGGTTCCACGGGTTCAGAATACCCATACCGGAGCCAATCAGTGATGCTAATGGCATCACTGCCACACAGCCGATATCCTCAAGCTGTTTGGCAATAATCGGGTCGTCCGAGGTATACACCATGACTTCAAAACCCTCTTTGACCAGGACTCGCGCCGCGGCGAGGGTCTCCGTCACATTTGGATATAGTGTATTCGGGTCCCCCAGCACTTCCAGCTTGACAAGGCGGTGGTCATCCAGCAGTTCGCGGGCCAGGCGCAAGGTACGCACCGCATCATCCGCACTGTAACACCCTGCCGTATTTGGCAGGTAGGTGAATTCGTCAGGTGGCAGATAATCCAGTAAAGAAGGCTCGTTGGCATTCTGACCAATATTGGTACGCCGTATCGCGACCGTGACAATTTCGGTACCGCTGGCATCGATGGCCGCACGGGTTTCCGCAAAGTCCTTATATTTCCCGGTACCCACCAGCAGGCGGGATTGATAACTTTTACCGGCGATTACCAGTGCATCACTCATATTCTTTATTTCTCTTAAATCTTAAGCATCTCTAACATTAATAGGATAAGCGAAAGGTAGTTTGGTTGCAGGTGATTTACCTGCCCGACTTAACGCTTGATTCAGCGGTTACGTCCGGATTATCCGCCACCAACGGCGCCAACGATTTCCAGCTTGTCGTCGCCTTGTAACTGCACTGCCGGAAACTGGCTGCGCGGTACGATATCACCGTTACGTTCTACCGCGATGCGTTTACCTGTCAGCTGCATATGTTCAACCAGTGCCGATACCGTCATCGTCTCTGCTGGCAACTGCATGGCATTACCATTCACAAAAATCTGCATCCCGCTCTTCAATTTTCAATTCAGCAGCCGTTATTTTACGAAATATTGCTGCATTTGGCTTTTAGTTTTTAAACCATGGCTTGAATCACTGGCTTGTCATCCGCGGGCAATATGCATGCGTTACAGTGCATAGACATGGCATCATGTTTGCTTAGATGTTGTAGAGGCGCAACGACATGCTAAGAATTGGACCAAATTGGGCACTTAGTTACTTACCCCTTTGCGCAATCTGGAACTTTTTGTTAATTTTGTCGCCACAGACACGACGAACACAATTCGTCATGTTTGTATTGGAAATATTGAATCCCAAAAGGAAAAGTTGAAATGCAAATTGTAGAGTCATACCAAGCAGCGTCGTCCATTCATTTTTTAACGGACGAAATTTATTCCCCTAGCTTAAATACAGCCCATTCCATTTCTGAAGCAACCGCTTCAAAAGAGGCGATCAAAGCGCAAGAGCATCTGAAAGCGATCACAGAATTACATCGTTTTCTGGAATCAAGCTGCGATTGCGTTTAATGTTTTAAACCTGGGTTTTGACCCGTTACCGGGTCTACATTTAATATTCATCGCTATGATGAATGCCATGAAACAGTGTTAAATGGCACTGTGTCGGTTGGTTTTTTCATTGCGGTGAGTACCAAATAAAAAAGATGGCCTAAGCCATCTTTTTGTTTTTCAAAGCCCGTATGCGCAGATACCATTACGGCACCTGCGCTTCCGTTAGCTACTTAGTCAATCTCTAACTGAGGACGGCCTGGTTCTGGCCAGTCCAGGTGGAAGAACTGACCACGCGGCTGGTCTTTACGCTCATAAGTATGGGCGCCGAAGAAGTCACGCTGACCTTGCAACAGGTTAGCCGGCAAGTCAGCACTTCTGTAACCGTCATAATATGCCAGCGCCGCAGCAAAGCCTTGCGCAGGAATACCATTGGTCACAGCCAGCGCGATCACTTTACGCCAGCCGGCCTGGCCTTCGTTCATCGCATTGGTGAAGTACGGATCCAGCATCAGGTTCTTCAGGCGTGAATTCAATGCATAAGCATCGGTGATCTTTTGCAGGAAGCGCGCGCGGATGATACAACCGCCACGCCAGATTTGTGCGATTTCGCCGAAGTTGAGTTTCCAGTTATACGCGACCTGGGCTTTATCAATCAGCTGGAAGCCTTGTGCATAAGCGCAGATCTTGGAGCAATACAACGCATTCTTGATCGCCTCGATGATCGCAGGCTTGTCAGTCTCTTTAACCACCTCAGGCCCTTTCAGGATGCGGCTGGCTTCAACACGCTCTTCTTTCAGGCTGGACAATGCGCGTGCGTACACAGCTGCAGCGATCGCATTCGCCGGTGCGCCGAGCTCCAATGCATTGGCGGCCGTCCACTGGCCGGTACCTTTCTGGCCTGCGGTATCCAGGATATTATCGACCAGGAAACCTTTACCGGAAGGATCTCTTTGCTGCAGGATATCCGCCGTGATCTCGATCAGGAAGCTGGACAGTTCGCCTTTGTTCCATTCGGCGAACACTTTGCCGATCTCATCTGCCGGCATACCCAGCAGATTCTTCATCAGCCAGTAGGCTTCGCAGATCAGTTGCATATCGATGTACTCGATACCGTTGTGCACCATTTTCACGTAATGGCCGGCACCATCCGGGCCGATGTATTCGGCACATGAGAAACCGCCTTCTACAGGCTTACCAGGCTCGCCACCTTCCATTGGCGTGCCGGTGACCGGGTCAACCTTGGCGGCGATATCACGCCAGATAGGCTCCAGGCTGGACCACGCCTTGCGTGTACCGGATGGCATCAATGAAGGACCAAAACGGGCACCGGTCTCACCACCGGACACGCCAGAACCAATGAATTCAATGCCTTTGGCAGCCAGTTCCTTTTCGCGACGGATAGTGTCAGTCCACAATGCATTACCGCCATCAATAATAATGTCACCCTGCTCAAGGAAAGGCAGCAAAGCATTGATGGTCACATCGGTGGCGCTGCCGGCTTTTACCAGCAATACGATTTTACGAGGACGCTTGATACTTAAAACAAAGGAAGCCAGGTCGGCATGGCCGACTACACGTTCATGTGACGGCTCCTTGGCTTTACATTCCTCGATAAAATTCAGCATTTTTTTCGGGTCACGGTTGTATACCGCGATGGTGTAACCATGATCGGCAATGTTCAGGGCCAGGTTTTGGCCCATCACTGCGAGGCCCACCAGGCCGATGTCAGCATTTTTTGTGGTCATATCAGTCTCTTAAATTTTTGATTTTGTTAAAAAAAAGCACAGGCTTTTGGCCTGTGCTTGGACTTCCTAGTGTAATTGAACGTTCAATGCTTGCTGAAAAACCCACCTTAACAACAGACATTTATCGCTCAACCCAACTAATTATTTTAATGCGTTGCCTAACAAGTGCAGCGCCAGCTGGTAACCGATGCCAGCCACCTGCGCATCATATCTTTCACCCTCATCACGCATAAAGGCATGTTGCCCGTTGACTTCATGCCAGGTGTAGTTCAAACCAGGGATGTTAGCGAAGCGGTTATACAACTCAGCACGCTTATCGCCAGGGATATGAGGGTCTTGCTTACCCCAGATCATCAGCAGCTCGCCTTTGATCTCGTTCACACGTTCCATGCTGTGCTGGCCCGGCTTGTTTGGAATAAGCGTAGTATGTAAATCGGTCGCGTAGAAGCAAGCGGTCGCTTTCACTTCTGGTTGCAAAGCAGCACGGAATGCCAGATGACCACCGATACAGAAACCGGCTGCGCCCAGTTTGCCGCTATACCATGGCTGTGCGTTCAGAAACTCGATCATCGCGCGGTTATCCGTGTCGTAAGCCTGCACATCCTTGGCAAACTTATCCGCGTTACCCTTATCACGACCGGCATCATCATAACCAAGCACGGTACCAATCGGGTTCAACTCATGAAACACTTCAGGCACCAGCACCGCATAGCCATGACTGGCTAAAAAGCGTGCTGCGCGTTCGATAGGGCCGGTTTGCTGGAAAATTTCCGAATAAAACAAAACCGCGGGCACTTTACCATCCTGTTTTGGACGGTGCACATAGGTACGCATCACCCCGGTCGGCGTATCCAAATCAACGATTTCGCTAGTAATCAGCATAACTATCCTTCGGCAATCAAAAATATCGGCTATTCTAGCGCTGTTTTGATGGCTTTTCACTGTATTAATGGCTAGTCGCAGAATTTTTTGCGTTTTCCTGCTTTATATTAGCCTGGTTATTCCTTAGCAAAACGGTCACAAGGAGCAAACATGCGCACCCGGTTTAAAGGCTTTACCGCACTTACTTTGCTATGGTTTTTACATGCAGCATTGGCAGAGCCAGACCGCGAACTGGTATACAAGCTAAAAGCATCCGTAGTAAAAGTGCATGTGATCACACAAACCGGCGGCCATGGCGTCGGCACTGGCGTAGTCGTCGCCAAAGACACCATCGCCACCAATTGCCATGTGCTGGCAAACAGTAACGGCATCAGCGTTTCAAAATTCGGCGAAAGCATCAGTCCGGTCAGCCTGATGGCAGACTGGGCGCATGATACCTGCATCCTTAAATTCCAGTACCTGGAACTGGCCCCGGTCAAACTCGCTTCGGCAGCCTCACTACATTATGGTGAGGAAGTATTCACGATAGGCTTTCCCGGCGGCCCTCCCAAACCACAAACGATTGCCGGTAAGGTGCGTGCGCTTTATCCTTATGACGGCAGCACCATTGTGCGTACCGATGCCGCGTTTGTCATGGGTTCCAGCGGCAGCCCCACATTCAACCAGGCCGGTGAACTGGTCTCGCTCAGTACGTTCAAAAGTCCGGGCAAACACGCTTACTTCTACAGCATCCCGATTGAATGGGTGCAGGCTTTGATGGCTCAGGAAAAAACATCCACTGTTGCTCCAGATGCCACCCCTTTCTGGGATTTGCCACTGCTTGAACGGCCACTATGGATGCAGGTGGTGCAACCCTACCAGAACAGCGAATGGCAATCGCTGGAAAAGATTGCCCGTGCCTGGGTTAGCCAACAGCCGGATTCGACAGAAGCGTATTTTTACCTGGCAAGCGCTTTACATGGGCAAGGACAACTGGATGCGGCCCAGCAGGCTTACCAGCAATCCGTCAAACTGCAGCCCGCGCATCTGGATGCCTGGACCGGATTAGCCATACTGGCGCAACAAAAGCAACTGCCAGAAATATTATCCGATGCTGAAAACCATATCCGGCAACTGGATACACATGCCTATGCCGATCTACAGCAACGCCTGCAAGAAGCACGTTGAACCATAGTGTGCACAAGCGACCTAACATGCCTCTGCTAACTTGCCTCTGTTAGAATAACGTTTTTGATGTATTTACATATTCCAGGCTTATGACTTCTCGCAACCAGCAACTGTTTGAACAATCCCAGCAATTAATCCCGGGCGGTGTTAACTCGCCAGTACGTGCTTTCCGCAGTGTAGGTGGCACGCCGATTTTCTTCAAAAAAGGTGTGGGCTCCAGATTGTGGGATGCAGACGGCAAGGAATATATTGATTACATCAATTCCTGGGGGCCGATGATTTTGGGTCATGCCCACCCTGAAGTAGTCGCCGCAGTACAGCAAGCCGCCGCCAACAGCCTCAGCTTTGGCGCACCTACCGGTCTTGAACTGGAAATGGCGGAACTGATCAACAAACTGGTACCTAGCATGGAGCAGGTGCGCCTGGTCAGCAGCGGCACCGAGGCGACCATGAGCGCCATTCGCGTGGCACGCGGTTTCACCAAGCGCAATAAAATCATTAAATTCGAAGGCTGTTACCACGGGCATGCCGATGCATTGCTGGTCAAAGCCGGTTCTGGCCTGCTTACATTCGGTGAACCAAGTTCAGCCGGTGTGCCCGCCGAAGTAGCTGCGCACACGCTGACGCTGGATTACAACAACATACAAATGTTGAAAGATACTTTCGACAGCATAGGCGATGAGATCGCCTGTGTGATCCTGGAACCGGTAGTCGGCAATATGAATTTAATCGTGCCGCACCAGGAGTTCCTGCAAACCTTACGTGCCTTATGTACCCAACACGGCACGGTGCTGATTTTTGATGAAGTGATGACTGGCTTCCGTGTTGCGCTAGGCGGCGCCCAGGCGTTGTATGGCATCACCCCGGACATGACCACGCTGGGTAAAGTGATCGGTGGCGGCTTGCCGGTAGGTGCATTTGGTGGCCGCAAAGACATCATGAGTGTACTGGCGCCGTTAGGCCCGGTATACCAGGCAGGTACACTGTCCGGCAACCCGGTGGCCGTCAGCGCCGGCTTAACCACCCTGAAACTGGTACAGGCGCCCGGATTTTATGAAAAGCTGACTGCGCAAACCACAAAACTGATGGATGGCCTGAAAGCTGCCGCACAGAAATCCGGCATTGCGTTCAGCGCGCAAAGCGTGGGCGGGATGTTTGGCCTATATTTCAGCCAGAACAATCCGACCAGTTTTGCCGAAATGATGCTAACGGACAAGACTGCCTTTAATACCTTTTTCCATAGCATGCTTGATAGCGGCATTTACCTGGGGCCTTCTGCTTTTGAAGCAGGATTTGTCTCGGCCGCACATACCGATCAGGATATTGCAGAAACGGCTACTGCGGCAGAAAAAGCGTTTGCCGCGCTTTAACCAACTTTTAAGTTTTGAAATCATTGATAGCCCCGCCAGAACCCTGGCGGGGCTAATCATTTCTGCAGACGCTAGCTGAATAACCGGTTTAAGCCTGGCATCGTTAGCCGGATAGATGAGTTGTTGTAATTAGAGACTAAACATCTGCTTTTGCCTCCGGCTAGCCAACGCCAGTGAACGTGTCTGCCGTGTCCTGCTAATCTCGCTGGGTATTCACACGCAATCCGTACTAAATCATGTATCAATTTGTTACATTTCAGAAGCATTTACATCAACAAAATCCAACAAATGAAAATCATTCTCAACTGCAAAGTCAAAAAGCAGGTTTGAGTTATTTAACGCAGGCTAAACGATTGAAATTGCTAAACTTTAACGGTATCATTGAAGGTTCCTCCAAATGTTTTGTAAGTGAAGAATCTGGCAATGGATATGCAGTCCGACAACAACGTGATGAGTGCTTCTCAAGATACCGCAACCGTTCAGGGCAACCAGCTCGGCTTGGCCCCGCAATCGCAGGGTTTATATGACCGACGCCATGAGAAGGATAGCTGTGGCGTGGGCTTCGTTGCCCATATTAAAGGCCAGAAGAGCCATGATATTGTTGCCAAGGGCCTGCAACTCCTCGACAACCTGACCCACCGCGGCGCCACAGGTTACGACCCGAAACTGGGTGACGGTGCAGGCTTGCTGATGCAAATGCCTGACACCTTTATGCGTGAAGAAGCCGTAAGCCTGGGTATGACATTGCCTGTTGCCGGCCAATACGCTGTTGGCCAGGCTTTCCTCCCGCAAAACGCGGACAGCCGCGCCAAATGCGAAGCCATTTTTGCGCAGATCATTGCTGAAGAAAACCAGACATTATTAGGCTGGCGCGATGTGCCGGTCGATAACAGCAACATTGCTGATGCAGCACGTGCTGTTGAGCCGGTGATGCGCCAGGTATTCATTGCCAGCACCGTGACTGACAACAATGCTTTTGAGCGCAAATGCTTTGTGATCCGCAAACGTATCGAGCATGCGATCCGCGCGCTGGCGTTGCAGGATAACGCCCAGTTCTACATGCCTTCTTTCTCTTCACGCACGATTGTCTACAAAGGCATGCTGCTGGCGAACGAAGTGGGTGTTTATTACAAAGACCTGAAAGACGCACGCGTTGTTTCAGCACTAGCGCTGGTTCACCAACGCTTCTCAACCAATACTTTCCCGGCCTGGGATCTGGCGCATCCATTCCGCATGATCGCGCACAACGGTGAAATCAACACCGTTCAGGGCAACGTCAACTGGATGACTGCGCGTCACGAAACGATTAAATCCGTGGTACTGGGTGAAGACCTGGAAAAACTGTGGCCACTGATTGTTGAAGGTCAGTCTGACTCTGCCTGTTTCGACAACTGCCTGGAATTGCTGGTCGCTGGCGGCTACAGCCTGCCACACGCCATGATGATGCTGATTCCGGAAGCCTGGAACAACAATCCATTGATGGATGAAGACCGTCGCGCATTCTACGAATACCACGCTGCGATTATGGAGCCATGGGATGGTCCGGCCGCAGTGGCGTTCACTGACGGCAAAATGATTGGTGCGACACTGGACCGCAACGGTTTGCGTCCGGCACGCTACCTGGTGACTGAAGATGACATCGTGATGATGGCGTCTGAAATGGGTGTGATCACTTTCCCGCAAGAAAAAATCGTTAAGAAATGGCGTCTGCAGCCAGGCAAAATGTTGTTGATCGACATGGAGCAAGGCCGCATCATCGATGACGAAGAAGTCAAAAAAGAACTGGCGCAAGCCAAACCTTACCGCCAGTGGATCGAGCAAACCCGTTTCCACGTGGCTGAATTGCCGAATGTGGGTTCAGGTGAAGTTGAGTTGCAAGCCAGCCTGCTGGATACGCAACAAGCGTTTGGCTACTCGCAGGAAGACCTCAAGTTCGTTCTGCAACCAATGCTGGACAACGGTGAAGAAGGTGCTGGCTCCATGGGTAACGACGCGGCATTGCCAGTGTTGTCCAACAAGGCTAAAACCTTGTACAACTACTTCAAGCAGTTGTTTGCACAAGTAACCAACCCGCCAATCGACCCGATCCGTGAAGAACTGGTGATGTCACTGGTGACCTTTATTGGCCCTAAACCTAACCTGCTGGCTGTGGATGAAACCAACCCGCCATTGCGCCTCGAAGGTAGCCAGCCGGTATTAAGCCTGGATGGCCTGGAAAAACTGAAACAAATCGACTCCTTAACCAAAGGCCAGTTCAAATCCATCGTACTGGATCTGACTTACGATGCGGCCTTGGGCAAAGATGGCATGAAACAGGCGCTGGACATCCTGCATGACCAGGCTGAAAAGGCCGTGCACGACGGTTACAACGTATTGATCCTGTCAGACCGCACCGTATCAGCTTCACGTGTTGCGATTCCTGCCTTGCTTGCCTGTTCAGCAACCCATGAGTTCCTGGTGAAAGCCGGTTTACGTACCAGCACCGGTCTGGTGATCGATACCGGTTCCGCGCGTGAAGTCCATCACTTTGCGCTATTGGCTGGTTATGGCGCTGAAGCCGTTTGTCCATGGCTGGTGTATGAAACCATCAAGACCATCAGCAGTGATGCAGAAAAAGCTGGCAAAAACTTTGTCAAAGCTGTCGGCAAAGGCTTGTATAAAGTCATGTCGAAAATGGGTATCTCTACCTACCAGTCATACTGTGGCGCGCAGATTTTTGAAGCCATTGGCCTGAACAGCCAGTTTGTGAATGATTACTTCACCGGCACTGTCAGCCAGATCGAAGGCATCGGCCTGGAGCAAGTTGCTGAAGAGACCATGCGCATGCATGATCAGGCATTCGGCAACGACCCGACCTTGACCAACTCACTGGAAGCTGGCGGTGAATACGCCTTCCGCGTGCGTGGTGAAGAGCATTTGTGGACACCACAATCCATCAGCAAATTGCAAAGTGCCACCCGTACCGGTCAGTACGATACCTATAAAGAATACGCAGCCTTGATCAATGACCAAAGCCGCCGTCACATGACATTGCGCGGCTTGTTCGAGATCAAACCGGCAGCGGCAGCGATTCCACTGGATCAGGTGGAATCTGCAAAAGAGATAGTCAAACGCTTTGCTACCGGTGCGATGTCACTGGGTTCAATCTCTACAGAAGCACATGCGACTTTAGCGGTAGCGATGAACCGCATTGGCGGTAAATCCAACACCGGTGAGGGCGGCGAAGACGTTAAACGCTTTATCCCGGTACAAATCGATTCCAGCATCGCCAAAGTACTGGGCAGCGAACTGATTGAAGCAGATGTGTCACTGAAAGCTGGCGACTCCATGCGTTCACGCATCAAACAAGTGGCTTCCGGCCGCTTTGGCGTGACAGCTGAGTACCTGAGCAGCGCAGACCAGATCCAGATCAAGATGGCGCAAGGTGCCAAGCCTGGTGAAGGCGGCCAGTTGCCAGGTCATAAGGTGTCACCATACATTGCGAAACTTCGTTTCTCAGTGCCTGGCGTAGGTTTGATCTCACCGCCACCGCACCACGATATTTACTCGATTGAAGATCTGGCACAGCTGATTCACGATCTGAAGAATGCCAATCCACAAGCGTCTATTTCTGTAAAACTGGTGTCTGAAACCGGCATTGGTACTGTTGCCGCAGGGGTGGCTAAAGCCAAATCCGACCATATCGTAGTTGCAGGTCATGACGGTGGTACTGGTGCATCACCATTATCATCAGTTAAACATGCAGGTACGCCGTGGGAACTGGGCCTGGCTGAAACACAACAGACCCTGGTGTTGAACCAGTTGCGTGGCCGTATCGTGCTGCAAGTGGATGGCCAGATGAAAACCGGCCGCGACGTGCTGATCGGCGCTTTGCTGGGTGCGGATGAGTTTGGTTTTGCGACTGCTCCACTGGTGGTTGAAGGCTGTATCATGATGCGTAAGTGCCACCTGAACACCTGCCCGGTTGGCGTTGCGACTCAAGATCCAGAGTTGCGTAAGAAATTTACCGGTCAGCCAGAGCACGTCGTGAACTACTTCTTCTTTGTAGCTGAAGAGTTGCGCGAGTTGATGGCGAGTATTGGTATTGCCAAGTTTGAAGACCTGATCGGCCGTGCTGACCTGCTGGACATGAAAGCAGGTATCGAACACTGGAAGATCAATGGCCTGGATTTCAGCAAGATCTTCCACCTGCCGGATATGCCAGCCAGCGTATCCCGCAAAAACAATGACATTCAAGACCATGGCATTGCCAAAGCGCTGGATAACAAACTGATTGAGCTGTCCCAGGCCGCACTGGAAAAAGGTGAAAAAGTCACGCTGGACCTGCCTATCATGAATACCAACCGTACAGCAGGCACTATGCTGTCGCATGAAGTCGCGCGCCGTTACGGTAATGAAGGCCTGCCGCATGACACTATCCACGTTAACTTCACTGGTACTTCAGGTCAGAGCTTTGCCGCTTTCCTGGCGAAAGGCATCACGTTCGAGTTGACTGGCGAAGGTAATGACTACGTGGGTAAAGGCTTGTGCGGTGGCCGTATCATCATCAAACCACCAACCACTTTCCGTGGCCTGTCTTATGAGAACATCATCGTCGGTAACACGGTTATGTACGGTGCAACCACTGGTGAAAGCTTCCTGAGCGGCGTAGCAGGTGAACGTTTCTGCGTACGTAACTCCGGTGCAACCGCCATCATTGAAGGCGTAGGTAACCACGGTTGTGAATACATGACTGGCGGTACCGTAGTCGTTCTCGGCCAAACAGGGCAGAACTTTGCGGCAGGTATGAGCGGCGGTATTGCTTATATTTACGATGTCGATGGCCAATTCGCCAAGCGCTGTAACATGAGCATGGTGTCACTGGAAAAAGTCGAAGCTGCTGAAGCTGATGTTGGCAAAGTGCAACATATGGGCCAGCCTGATGAAGTGATTCTGAAAGGCCTGATCGAACAGCACGCAGCATTGACCGGTAGTCCACGTGCTAAAGAAATTCTGGCCGACTGGACAGCTGCACGCGCAAAATTCGTCAAGGTGTTCCCGAACGAATACAAACGCGTACTGACCGAAATGGCTGCGGCCTCGACCAAACAAGCCGCTTAATCGTTTTGTTATTGAATGCCCCGCGTCTGCGCGGGGTCTTGTTAAGGTTGTGCCTGAAAGGCGCAACAGGGAAGAGATGATTTCACATGGGTAAAGTCACAGGTTTTATGGAGTTTGAACGGCTGGCAGAAGACAATCTGCCGGTTCAGCAACGCGTCAAAAACTACAAAGAGTTTGTTCTGCATCTGACAGACGACCAGGCCAAACAGCAAGGTGCACGCTGCATGGACTGCGGCATTCCTTTCTGTACCACCGGCTGTCCGGTCAACAACATTATCCCTGACTGGAATGACCTGGTTTATCAACAGGACTGGCGCAACGCGATTGACGTGCTACATTCCACCAACAACTTCCCTGACTTTACCGGCCGCATCTGCCCGGCACCTTGCGAAGCCGCTTGTACACTGAACATCAATAATGACCCGGTCGGCATCAAATCTATCGAACACGCGATCATTGATAAAGCCTGGGAAAATGGCTGGGTTACGCCGCAAATCAACCCAAATAAAACGGGTAAGAAGATTGCGATTGTCGGCTCTGGCCCTGCCGGGCTGGCTTCTGCGCAACAACTGGCTCGCGCCGGTCACAGCGTGACTGTGTATGAAAAGAACGATCGTATCGGTGGCCTGCTGCGTTACGGTATCCCTGACTTCAAACTGGATAAATCCAATATCGACCTGCGCGTCCAGCAAATGGAAGCTGAAGGCGTTGTGTTCAAAGTCAACCAGTATGTAGGCGAGAATGTCAGCGCTGCCGATCTGGAGCGCGATTACGACGCAGTTGTATTGGCGGGTGGCGCAGAGTTACCTCGTGACCTGCCGGTGGCTGGCCGCGAGCTGGATGGCGTACATTTCGCGATGGACTTCCTGACACCGAACAACAAAATGGTGGCGGGTGACAATGTGCCTGACCAGATCAAAGCCACTGGCAAACATGTCGTCGTTATCGGCGGCGGTGATACCGGTTCTGACTGTGTTGGCACCTCCAACCGCCATGGCGCAGCCAGCATCACCCAATTCGAGTTGATGCCGCAGCCGCCAGAAAAAGAAAACAAATTCATGGTGTGGCCGAACTGGCCGCTGAAAATGCGCACTTCCAGCTCTCATGAAGAAGGCGCCAGCCGTGACTGGTCTATCACTACCAAGGAACTGATCGGTGAAAACGGTAAGTTGACCGCACTGAAAGGTGCACGCGTCGAGTGGAAAGACGGCAAAATGATTGAAGTGCCTGGCTCTGAATTCACCATCAAAGCTGATCTGGTGTTTCTCGCGATGGGCTTTGTTTCCCCAATCCAGAAAGTATTGGATGCATTCGGTGTGGAAAAAGATAACCGTGGCAATGCCAAAGCGACTACCGATGGCGAAGGCTGCTACAAAACCAGCAAAGCCAAAGTGTTTGCTGCCGGCGATATCCGCCGCGGCCAATCACTGGTGGTATGGGCAATCCGCGAAGGTCGTCAGTGTGCTCGTGAAGTGGATGCCTTCCTGATGGGCAGCTCTACTCTGCCACGCTAATCGCTGGTATGAAATGAATCAACGCCGATGGGTCGATCTCATCGGCGTTTTTATTTGTGCGAACGCAAAAAAACCCTATTCTTTCAGGTGAAAACTGACTGTGCACTTTATAATGCTATTTTGATTTTTTGAAGGTCAGATCACTCGCCAGCAAGCCTAAAAAACTTGCTGATTGATGTGAACCAGGACCCTGTGATTTATATGAGCCAACTGCAAAACGATACCTTTTTACGTGCACTCATGCGCCAGCCAACCGAATACACTCCGGTGTGGATGATGCGCCAGGCGGGACGCTACCTGCCTGAATACCGCGAAAGCCGTAAAACCGCAGGCAGTTTTATGCAGCTATGCCAAAGCCCTTCATTCGCCACTGAAGTCACTCTGCAACCGTTGGATAGATACCCGCAACTGGATGCGGCGATTCTGTTCAGTGACATCCTGACCGTACCGGATGCGATGGGCCTGGGTCTGTATTTTGAAGAGGGTGAAGGCCCCAAATTTGAACGCACCCTGCAAGCGGAAGCGGATATCCTTAAACTGGAAATTCCGGATATGGCCAAGCTGCAATATGTGTTTGATGCGGTCAGCAGCATACGCAAGGCGCTGAATGGACGTGTGCCCCTGATCGGTTTTTCCGGCAGCCCTTGGACACTGGCGACTTATATGGTGGAAGGCAAAGGTGGTACTGACTTTTTAAATACCAAGAAAATGGGTTATGCCAGGCCGGAACTGTTACATCGTATTCTGGAAATCACCTCGCAAACTGTGATCCAGTACCTGAACGCGCAGATCGCAGCCGGTGCACAGGCGGTGATGATTTTTGATTCATGGGGCGGCGCGCTGTCACACAATGCCTACACCGAGTTTTCACTCAACTATATGCAAAAAATCGTCGCCGGTTTGACGAAAACTGCTGAAGGCCGCCAGGTGCCTTGTATAGCCTTTACCAAAGGCGGCGGCTTATGGCTTGAAGCCCAGGCAGCGATCGGTGCAGATGCGCTTGGACTGGACTGGAGCATTGATGTAGGTAATGCCCGCCAGCGTGTTGGTGACAAAGTCGCACTGCAAGGCAATATGGATCCGGCAATTCTATTGAGCTCACCGGCAGCGATCGAAAAAGAAGTCGCCAGCATACTCGCCAGTTTCGGTCACGGTCATGGACATGTATTTAACCTGGGACATGGCATTACCCAGTGGACACCACCCGAACACGCAGCCTGTATGCTGGAAACAGTGCGCAAGCTGAGTCCTCAGTATCACCAATAATAAAAAAATCCCGCTAACAGCGGGATTTTTTATTGCATCATTCAGCTCATTACTTAAGCGTCATACGCGACAAGGTCTTATCTTTATCAATAAAGTAATGCTTGAGTGCGCCAATAATATGCAGGGCGATCACCGCCAGCAGGATAGTCGCAAACAGCTCATGCGAGTCTTTGAAAATATCGCGCAGATCGGCATTATCCAGGCCACCGAAAACTTCCAGCCCGAACCACTTCAACCCATATTTGCTGTACAGCGTCATCAACACGCCACTCAGAGGCATGGCTACCATCAGTACATACAGGAAATGATGCGCGGCAGTCGCCAGTTTACGTTCGAAAGTCGGATAGCTGCTCAGCATGGCAGGCGGCGTATGGCTCACGCGCCAGAACACGCGGAACACCACTAGCCACAACAAAGTAAAGCCTAGTGATTTATGCAAATTGAAATAAAGGGTGCGTGCACTGCCCGGCTCATCCATATGCCAGGTATAAATACCCCACCCAAATAAATCAAACTCGGTTTGTTTGGGGCCGTCTTTCGGCAGCCCGCCCATATACCAGCCCAGTGCGAACATTCCTGCAATGGCCAATGCAATCAGCCAGTGCAGAATAACGGCAACTTTGGTATATCGTTGCGTAGAACTCATGTCTTCTCCTTGAAATCCCCTGTGACAACTGTCACTTTGTCATCACGAATGTATTGATTATGATGTATGAAACATTCATGGGTGAGTCAGCATGTTATCAAAAATCAAGCTATCGTGTGTCGGTGTTACATTCGGGTTTGTAACGTTTTGTAGTCATGTGTGGGCAGACACATTTGAATTGAAAAAAGTTGCCGACGGAATTTATGTGCATCATGGCCAGCATCAGGATATTGATGACGGCTACCAGGGCGATATCTGTAACCTGGGCGTGATCATCGGTAAACAGTCGATTGCCGTGATTGACAGTGGCGGCAGCAAACATACCGGTGAGCAACTACTACAAGCTATCCGCAGTATTAGCAAATTGCCGGTACGTTACGTGATCAACACCCATGTGCATCCTGACCATACTTACGGCAATGCGGCTTTCCAGGGTGGGTCGGTACATTTTGTCGGGCATGAAAAACTGGCGAATACCATGCTGCTACGCAAAGAGCAGTATGAAAAACTCAATGCCTCCCTGCTGGGCGACGCAGGCAAAGCCAGTACTACCATCCCGCCTGATACAGCCGTGCATGACCAGCTATCACTGGATCTGGGTGACCGCATATTAAAGTTACAGTCGCAAACTGTGGCACATACCCATACCGATCTGACCGTGCTGGATAGCAAAACCAATACATTGTTTACCGGCGACCTGGTCTTTGCGCAACGTACGCCAGTGGTGGAAGGCGATATCAAAGGCCTGATCGCGGTACTTGAGAAAATCAACCAGACCGAATATGCGCTGATCGTGCCAGGCCATGGGAAAGAAAGCGCAGACCAGAAAACAATTATCGGCGATGAACTACGCTACCTAAATTTGTTGCTGGCAGATGTACGCAACAGCATCAAAAAGGGTATCAGCATGGAACAGACCATGGATACCGCCGCCGAATCAGAACGAAAAAAATGGCTGTTGTTTGATATCGCCAACCGCCGTAATGTGAATGTGATCTACCCGCAGCTGGAATGGGAATGACATTACACGCTCTGCCAACGATAAAAAGAATAAGCAGGATTTAAACCTTCGCTTTGCAGTGAAAATGTCCGAATCTTTCTTTTTTATTAATCTCACCAGCTGTTTTGCACTTCTGGTTGGCCTGGATCATTCTGTTCTACAATGCCGGCATGCCGCTAAATATTCTGATTGTTGAAGACGACCCTTCCATCGCCGAAACTTTGATTTATGCCTGCCAAGGCGAACAAATGCAGGCCAGCCATGCCATGTTAGGCCAACAAGCGCTTGAATCATTGAAGCAACAATCCTTTGACATGATTATCCTCGATGTTGGTTTACCCGATATGACAGGTTTTGATGTCTGCAAACAATTACGCCTCTTCTGTAATACACCCGTCATATTCCTTACCGCGCGTGACCATGAGTTTGACCGCATACTAGGGTTGGAAATAGGTGCCGATGATTATGTACCCAAACCTTTCAGCCCGCGTGAAGTCATTACCCGGATAAAAGTGATTCATCGCAGATTAAATCCCGAACCTGCAGGTTTAGTGGCCGGATTCCGGCTGGATGAACAGGCAAGCAGGATTTATTACCATCAGAAATCTTTGCCATTGACCCGGTATGAATATTTGCTTCTGAAGACATTAATTCAACAACCTCACCGTGTGTTCTCAAGAAATGTTCTTATGGATACCGTTTGGCAAACGGCAGAAGACACCCTGGATAGAACCGTTGACACGCATATTAAAACTTTACGTAACAAACTGCGTGAATTCTCAGTAAACCACCACCTGCCTCAGCCAGACTTGATCGTGACCCATCGCGGTATGGGTTATAGCTTGTTGCCATAATCAAAACCTATGAAAATCAGCCTGAAAATCTTCCTGGGTTATTTTTTAATTGTTGGCTTGGCTGCCTGGTTCGTACTGGTTGTGTTTGTGGACGAGGTAAAACCCGGTGTTCGTCAGGCGATGGAAAATACACTGGTAGATACTGCAAATGTGTTGGCTGAACTGGCAAAGGACGACTTCAAAAAAGGTACTATCCGAGACGGGCAGTTTGCACAGAGTTTACATCGATATCAATCAAGGCCTGCGGCGGCATCAATCTGGGGTATTCCAAAATCCAGCGCGGATTACCGGGTTTATATCACCGATACTGATGGCATCATTGTTTTCGATTCGCATAAGCAGTTGCTAGGGCAGAACTATGCCCGCTGGAATGATGTATACCTGACATTGAAAGGCCAATATGGCGCTCGCTCTACCGCGGTGAATCCGACCGATCCAGACGGTGACACTATCATGTATGTCGCCGCCCCTATCATCGACAACGGTCAGATCATTGGTGTGCTGACAGTGTCAAAACCGAACAGTACCATGCAGCCCTTTATTCACCGGGCACAACAAAAAATCACACGCTGGGGGGCAGCTCTGTTTGTGATTTCCCTGGGAATGGGGATTATCTTTACCTGGCGCTTCACCCGGGCTATCCACCGTTTGAGGGATTATGCCATTGCCGTAGCGCGGGGTGAAAAAGCAGCTGCGCCAGATTCAAGCAATGATGAGCTTGCGGAACTAGCTACCGCAATGAAAACGATGCGTGACGAGCTGGATGGCCACCAGCATATTGAAGAGGCGATCCACCAGTTAACGCATGAACTTAAAAGCCCGATTACCGCTATTCAGGCCGCTACTGAACTGATCACTGCCGACATACCGGCACAAGACCGCACTCACTTTTTGAACAGCATCAAAACCCAGGCACATCGACTGCAGCACATGGTGCAGCATATCCTGGGGTTAGCTGCGCTAGAGCAGCAACAAGCGCTGGTAAAACCGGCAAGTATCCGGTTGCCTGACTTAATCTCGCAGCAACTTGAATTGATACAAGACCGTGCCCGGCAACGCGAGATCGCACTGGTAGCAAAACTCGACTCCAGTTTATCGATTGAAGGCGATGCTTTCCTATGCGGACAGGCGATTAATAACTTGCTGGAAAATGCGCTGGATTTCAGCGGGGATAACACCAGTATCCATATTCGCCTGAATAAAACAGAAGCAGGTATCAGTTTGCAGATTCAGGATGAAGGAAACGGGATACCCTATTATGCACAAGATAGAGTCTGCGAAAAATTTTATTCCTTACCCAGGCCCGCCAACACACCGAATGCCGGACAAAAAAGTACCGGCTTAGGTCTTAATTTTGTTCAGCAGATCATGGCATTACATCATGGCAGTTTAAGTATACGCAACTCACCTCAGGGCGGTGTCATTGCTACTCTGACTTGGCCGGAATGATAGTCCTTAGCCTCTCAGGCGACTTCACACCCACTTCACATTCAGCACAAAAACGCTTCACTTAGCCCGCCTACACTGCAAACTCTTTCATTGAGGAGTTTGACATGCAAAAAGCGCTTTTATATAAATGCCTGGGGATACTCGGGCTCATCATACTCATGTCACTAGCCATAGGTTATGTGAACGACTTGATCCTGGAACGTCAGGCCAGGCAGGCGTCAGTTGAAAGTGACATCGCCAAGTCTTCCACTACTGCGCAAACGCTGACAGGTCCCATCTTAATTATCCCGTATTCCGAGCACTACACAGAAACTTCGGGTTCAGGCGACTCAAAAACCGTGATGGAGTACAAAGACGAAAAGCGTCTTTATTTATTGCCAGACACACTTAATCTTTCCGGAGGGTTTGCCCACAACGTCAAGCAGCGAGGTATTTTTAAAGCGTTAATGTATCGTTTTAATGGTGACATTTCCGGTTCGTTCAACCTGGATCAAATCAAAGCTGAACCACAACATAAAGACGGAAGATTAACTTTTGGCCATCCACTCCTGGCCATAGGCCTCAGCGATACGCGCGGTATAGATGGTCAGCCGGTACTGGATTGGGACGGTCAGAAAATTGCGTTGAAACAAGGCAGTCAATTGCCTTTTCATAATGGTATTCATGCGGATCTTGGTAGTTTCAGGCTAGAGCAACACGCAATCGCTTTTAAACTGAATATGCATATCCGTGGCATGCAGCAATTCAACGTCATCCCTATCGCTGACAAAAACACCATTCAATTACACTCCAGCTGGCAACACCCGCATTTTGATGGCAATTTCCTGCCTGATGCCGCCAGCCAGAAAATCGACCAAAATGGTTTTCAAGCGAAATGGGAAATCTCATCCCTCTCCAGCAGTATCCAGCAGCAACTGCACTCCAGGCTGGACCAGAAATCTGACAATATTTCGCTGGATACTATCAGCGTTGGCTTTGTAGAACCAATCAACATCTACAGCTTATCCGATCGCGCAACTAAATATGGCCTGTTGTTTATCGGGCTTACCTTTGCAGGTTTTTTTCTCTTCGAAATGCTTAAGCAACTGCGTATTCACCCGGCGCAATACACCATGGTTGGCCTGGCAATGGCCGTTTTTTATCTGTTGCTGATTTCACTGGCAGAGCATATCGGTTTTGCATATGCGTATCTGATTGCAAGTCTGGGCTGCATCAGCCTGATAGGCTATTACCTTGCAAGTGTGATGAAAAATGCCCGCTTCGGCACCGTATTCTCGCTCAAACTCGGCATGTTGTATGCCACTTTGTACGGCATTTTAATTTCCGAAGACAATGCGCTGCTGATGGGTTCGATATTGATATTCAGCCTGCTGGCTTTCACCATGATTGTGACCCGCAAAGTTGACTGGTATGCGCTGAGTCACCAATAAAACATGGGCGGCACTTAGCCCGCCCACTTTTAAAGTGATCAATTATGAGAAAAATTATTTACGTATTCATTAGCTGGGTATTGTTGAGCCCGTTTATCCCCGAACAAGTGGTTATTCCAGTACAACATGCTTCATCCAAAGATTGGAATCCTGATAGTTACTGGTTTGCGCCCTGGGGAAAATCCGGCGTCCATAAGGGCATTGATATATTTGCCGGAAAAGGGAAGCTGGTTAAATCCGCAAGTAAAGGACTGGTGCTGTATGCCGGGAAATTAGAAAGAGGTGGCAAGGTGGTTGCCATACTCTCTCCCAAATGCCGTATTCATTATTACGCCCATCTGGACAACGTTCAAATAAACCCTTTTGAACTGGTCACCCAGCACAGTGCGATAGGTACAGTCGGCAATAGCGGCAACGCTTTCGGCAAGCCACCTCACTTACATTACAGTGTATTCAGGTTTTTTCCCGATGCAGGCGATATCACTCTGGAAACGCAAGGATGGAAGCGCATGTTTTATGTAAATCCCAATTTTTTATTAAAAAACACTTAAATCGACAAACCCTGCATTTTTTGCAGGGCTCTATCCCTACTTTAGTCCCTCATCTGCATTCTTTGCAGGATTTTTTTCTTTCATTTTTTATAAAAATAAACATTTTTAATTTAAACATGAATTAAATCATGCAGTTAAAGATACATCGCGTTTACAAAACTTATATGGCATAGCGCTTGCAAAGATCTTCCCGTATTTCAAAAAATAAATAGGGAAGTCTTAGTGAAGCATCCATTCTTACGCGCCTATGGCCTGTTTTTGCTGTTGGGCGGTTTAATACAATTCCTGCTTTGGCTATTCGGTGCCGCCTCTCTGGAAGGCTTCAAGGATGCTGTCATCGTTTCCACATTGTGGTTGATCCCTTTGTGGTGGCAACCACAACGATTGCGCATGTTGAGCGCAGCGATTGCGATATTCATCGGGCTCTCTGCATTACCTGGTATCGCTTACTTTCTGATCTACCGTCAGGAACTGACCCAGAGCCTGATGATGATTCTGTTTGAATCAAACAAAAGTGAATCTCAGGAATATCTGCACAATTATTTTTCACGGTGGATTTTGCTGGTATTGCTAGCCTGTATCATCGTTCCGGCGCTTTACTGGCGCACATTAAAGCCGGCACAGCTATCGAAATCACGCGCCGTAGTTTATACATTGATTACGGTGCTTATCGCGTTCTCTTCCCCATTAAAACATGTAGCACACAATCAATGGCGATATGCATATAAAAGCTTTAACAAACACTTCAGTGGCGTACCTCCTTATCAGCTGGTATTCGGGTACCTGAATTACCAGCAGCAGCTGGATGAAGTTAACCGGACCCTGCTGACCATGAACAAGATTCCGCCACTGGCGCGTCTGACAGAACAAGCCAAGCCGGGACCAACCACGGTGGTGCTGGTGATTGGCGAATCTACTTCGCGTTTGCACATGGGTCTGTATGGCTATGGCCGCGATACCAATCCCGAACTGAGCAAGATCAGGCACGAACTGACGGTGTTCGACAACGTTTATTCGCCACGCCCTAATACGATTGAAAGCCTGCAGCAGGTGCTGACTTTTGCCAACCAGCTGCATCCTGACGATTACAAGACCAAACCGTCACTGGTGGCGATGATGAAACAGGCCGGTTACCACACTACCTGGATCACTAACCAGCAAACGCTGACCGGGCGCAACACCATGCTGACCACCTTTGCCAAGCAGGCGGACAAACAATATTTCCTGAATAACGAGCGCAGGCAGAATGCTTACAGCTTTGATGAAAAGGTATTGGTGCCGTTCGCGGAAAGCCTGAACGACCCGCATCCGAAGAAGCTGATCATTGTGCATCTGCTAGGCACGCATATGAAGTACAGCTATCGCTACCCGGAAAAGTTCGATGTGTTTAAAACCGCGCAAGGGTTGCCAGCAACCGGCCTGGATAAGGAAAAAATCGAATTGATCAACAGTTATGACAACGCCATTCGCTACAACGACTGGGTCATGGCGCAGCTGGTCTCCACGCTGAAAGCCAGACAGCAGCACAGCTTGTTGGTGTATTTCTCTGACCACGGCGAGGATGTCTATGACACTGCACCGCACGACTTCCAGGGCCGTAACGAAGCCGCACCTACCCTGCCCATGTACAGCATACCGTTCATCGTCTGGCATTCGGACAACTGGTTCAATGCAAAAACGCTGTTAGCCAATGTGGGTAAACATGGGCAATACGACAATGCGGATTTTATCTATACCCTGGCCGACCTTGTGGGTCTCTCATTCGATGGTTTCCGCCCGGATGAAAGCATCGTCAATGCGCAATTCATGCCGGACAGCATCCTGGTGGGTGACCCGTATATAGGCAAATTGCAAACCCTGCCTGGTACAAAGCAATTTCATGATAGGGAGGTAGCCACATGGAGCGCTGGGTCAGTAACACGCGATTAGCCTGGTTATGGCTGCTGCTGGGTGCAAGTGCGCTGGCGATCTTCTTCGTGGCCAACTACACCACACTGGATTTGATGCTGGCGGACAGCATGTTCGACTTCAGCCGCGGCCAGTTCAGTGACCGGCATGTGTTCTTTTATGACACGGTTATGCACACTTATGCCAAGCAATTTCTGCTGGTCACCTGGCTAGTGTTATTGGTTCTTGCGGTATTGCCTGACAGGCTGCATCCGCATTGGCTATCTCCCGCATTGCAATACCGCTTACGCTGGGTATCCGCACTCGCAGTGTTGCATAGTGGCCTGGTGTCCTGGCTCAAGCACCGGATGCCACATGCCTGCCCCTGGGATATCACCCGTTACGGCGGCACCCAACCGTGGTTCCCCGCATTTACTGAGCATATTCCGCAAATGGCCGGACACTGCTTTCCAGCTGGTCATGCCAGCAGTGGTTTGTGGTTATCTACCCTGTGCCTGTGCTGGTTACCGCAACATCCGCGCAAAGCCCTGGCTGTTGCAATGGCCGGTCTGGCTGTTGGCTTTGTGCTGGGCTGGTGCCAGCAAATGCGCGGGGCGCATTTTCTTTCACACACACTGACATCGGCATGGCTGATGTGCGCCCTACTCGTCTGCGTATTGTCATTTTCCCGCAACGGTTACACCAATCTGTCTTATTCAAAGAGTAATTACGCATGAAAACATTTACGCTACAGGCGTTTTTTCGCCATCTGTTCACGCCACAGACATTACTCATCTGGGGCGTCACGCTATGGCTGATGCTATTTGATAACTACGCCTTAGTTTCACACTTGACCCAGCTGTATCCGCCGCTGGGAGGGCAAAGCGGTTTACTGCTCAGCCTGCTGTTGTTTTTTACGCTGGTTACCGCTTTATGGCTAATGCTGATCAGCCATGGACGCAGCGCGCGCTGGCTGCTGGCGCTGGTGGTATTCAGTAGTGCGTTTGCCGGCTTTTACATGCAGGAGTTTGGCATCATCATTGATACGGTGATGCTGGATAACCTGTTCCAGACCGACCGTAAAGAAGCATTTGGCCTGCTGTCATGGGAAATGATCGCCTTTGTAACGGTGCTGGGTGTGCTGCCTGCGTTATGGCTGCTGTTTGCAGCACCGGACAACTGGTTCAAACGCGACAGCCTGCGCATCCGCGCTGCACACCTGGGGCTATTGGTGATACTGATGATCAGCTGCGTCTGGCCTTATTCTGCCGGATATGCCAGTTTTATTCGTGAACATAAGCTGGCGCGCATGTATGCAAACCCGAGTTTTATGCATTACTCCCTGATCAAATGGACTAACCAGCACCTCAGTATTCCCGAAAGCCAGGCGCTGGAACAGGTCGCCACCGATACACAACAAGTAGGCGGTAACAGCAAACATGAACTGGTGATCATGGTGGTCGGTGAAACCGCTCGCTATGACCGCTTTTCGCTGAATGGCTATCATAAACTGACTAACCCGCGCTTGCAGCAGGAAGACGTGGTCAGCTTTAAACAGGTCACATCATGCGGCACTTCCACCGGCGTATCTGTGCCCTGCATGTTTTCAATGCTAGGCAGGCAGCAGTATTCGGCTAAAAAAGCCAGGCATATGGAGAATGCGCTGGACGTTCTGAAAGAACATAATATCAGCGTGTTATGGCGGGATAACAACTCCGACTCCAAAGGCGTGGCCACGCGTATGGCTTATGAGGATTTTCAATCGCCGGCGCAGAATAAAGTTTGCGATACCGAGTGCAGGGATGTAGGTATGCTTAAGGGCCTGGACCAGTACATCCAGTCCCACCATGGCCAGGATATCATGATCGTATTGCACCAGATGGGCAATCATGGTCCGGAATATTACCGTCGTTACCCGAAGTCGTTCGAGAAATTCACCCCGGTGTGCCGCAGCAGCGATCTATCCAAATGCAGCCAGCAGGAAATCGATAATGCCTATGACAACGCTATTTTATACACCGATTATTTCCTGAGTGAAGTCATACAGCTGCTGAAAAAATATGACGACAGCCGCGAAACAGCCATGTTATATGTGGCTGACCACGGCGAATCGCTGGGAGAGCATGGGCTTTATCTGCATGCGGCACCTTATATGATCGCGCCTAAGGAACAGACCCATGTGCCAGCCATTCTATGGCTGGGAAAGCAGTTTGATTATTCACTTAACCAGATACGGCCTTACCAGAACTACCCGCTGAGTCATGATGACGTGTTCTGCACACTTTTGACCGCATACGAGCTTAAATCCAACACTTGCAACTCGCATTACAACTGGCTGGTGGCAAACCCGGTAGTGCGTGCTGAGCTAAAACTGCCGCCACTGCCATTGCAAGCAGAACAGCCGCTTGCGTCACCTGCTGTCGTTAGCCGTGAGCAGACCGGTAAGAATCTGCAGACCGAGCTGTATCGACCACCGGCAACGGAACATACAGCTAGCGTGAAAGCGATAAAAAATGCCGCATTAAGGCGTAGCAGCACTGCAACGTAAACTGGGTGGTTCACCTAGTATCTTATTGGCAGTGACCCATATCACCGGTTTCACCCGCTCATCGACCTTGCAAGCGTCAATGTAACCGATCGCGCTTTCGGTATAGGCGACATAGCGGATCATCGCCTCTTGTGATTCCACGGTATATGGTGGCTGGATACCGTGGAAATACTGTTCATTCCAGTAACCGACTTGTGACCTTGGGCTACTATGTAATACCTGCTGCGAAAAACGCAGGCGCAATGGATGATCACTGGACAAATTGGCAGGATGTAGCGGTTTGCCCTGGTTGTCATACAGTTTCTTGCGCCAGTAAACGGGTGCAAGGTCATTGGTCGCTACCGGCACCGTGTAGGCAGCCTGCGCTGACACAATCACCGCGATCACCGGCTCGTCAGCCAGGGCGAAGCCGGGCATCAAGCCAGTGACTATGATCCAGATACTGAAAAAATAGAAGCGCATCAATACATCATCGCAAATGAAGTGGTGAATCCGCGCGGTATATCCTCATATTCGCCATTGCCGCCCACTACTTCAAATTTCAGCAACTGGTTAGGTTTGAGTCTTTTGGTGACACCTACGATCCAGCGCTCGGCGTTGGAAGTGTCTGGCTGATGCAGGCTTTCCAAGCGGGTGATCCAGTACCAGTCATTTTTGATCAGGTAGGCACTTTGCAGGTAAAAGCCACTGCCGCCACCCTGGCCATGGTCTATCTTGCGGGTATACGCTTCGCCGCTCAGCTCCCAGCGGTTAAACTCAAGCAGGAAATCGATGCCTAATAGACTGTATTTGGGGCCGGAAGAATGCTCTTCGCGGTAAGTGGAATAATTCAAGCCTACTGTATTCAGCCCGGCATTCTCATTGGTGAAATTGAATACATTATTGAGGGCGACTCTGGCGCCACGCATATCCTTGTATTGTGTTTCACCGCGGCTTCCCGGTTGCGCATTCATGATCGCGCTATAAATCTGGTAATCCAGTGAGCGCTCCTGGAGCGGCAGCGTACCAAAAAACTGTACACCGCTGGTGAAAGTGGGAAACAGCTCGGTAGTGGCCAGCGGACGGCTGGATGTCCATACCAGCGGCGAAGCATGCAACTGGTTCCAGCGGCCTAACGGCGTCAGGAAACGTCCAAGTCGCACGTTGGCCCGCTCGGTCAGATTGACATCAAAATACAGGCGCTCAGTATTGATATAAGAGTCACGGAAATCCAGCCCTTGCCTGTGCGTATAAGTTGCCACATTTTCCAGATCCAGCTCACCAAAGAACTTGATACGGGTGTTTTTATCCCAGGTGACAATCATGGCCAGCTCGTTCCAGTTCAGCCTGGTGGGTTCTGTGCGCGGAAGATGTAAATCGACACTGGTATATCCGCCGATGCGGAAGCCATCCCAGAATGAGGAATCCTCTTCCGCAAGCAGCGGCTTGCACATCAGGCACAGGCTGATTACACTGACCGCGCAACGCAGTAATATAGTGAACATAGACACTTTCTGATTAAGCAATGCAACGCCGTAGGGGAAACACTGATTGAGTACAACTTTTAAGCCAGACTAGGCGCGAATAAAAATTTTGACGCAGTATATTCAAATATATAAGGAGAAATTTTTTATGAGCAACAACGTATGGCGCCTAAGGTGTATTTAATCAGTGCTTCCCTATAATTGAGCCCGTATTTTCTCATATCCATGCCAAAACAAGCACCTTTAACTATCCGAAAAATGCTGTTGATCGCATTTTTACTGGCCGGATTATTGCCGGCGTTACTGGTCAGCGTATTAAGCTTCTACCAGGCACGTACCGCGTTACGTACAGAAATCAAACATGACCTGCAAACCACCGGTAAAGCAGTCGGTGAACACATAGACCGGGTGCTGTTCGAGCGGGTGCAAAACGTACGCAGCTGGAGCCAGCTGGCCATCATGCAGGATATGCAGATTGGCGATATCGACAAACGCCTGTCCATCTTCCTCGAAGAAACCCGCAGGAGTTATGCCGCACAATATATCGCGATTGATGTGGTAGACCTGCAATCTAATATCGTTGCTTCGAGCAACCCGCTCCACCTTAACCAGCGCCTTTCCTCTCCACCAGTCTGGATATCGTTCAAAGATAACGACCAGCCGATCACGATCTATCATTTGCAACATGAGCAATTAATGATATCGACGCCGATCTATTCAGACATCACGCTGCAGCCTATCGGCCACCTCATCGCTACCTTTAACTGGGCTGTGATCCAAGATTTGCTCACTCATGCGTCACAACATGCTACGGAGCTAGCCCTCTTTGATGAAAGTGAGCGCATGCTGGCACAATCTACCAACTGGTCGCAGCCGCGCTACAATCTGCACACGCATATTCCTATACAGAGCACGTTGCCTATCCATGGCTGGGAAGTGAAACTGAACAAAGAGCATGATGTGGCTGTCGCTCCCGTGCACCGGTTGGGGCTTATTTTCATCATCCTGCTGGTAGTGATCCTGTTTTTCTCGCTATTACTGGTCAGGCCTATTGCAAGACGCATCACCCAGCCGCTGGAAGACCTCATCCGTTTTGTCCAGCAATTAAGGCGGCCGAACGTGGTTATCCCGCCGCTGAGTGGTCCGCTGGAAGTACAAGCATTGCACCAGACATTCACAAAAATGGCGGCTGACCTGGCCGAGTCTGAACAGCAATTGACGCGCGCTGCCAAACTGGCTGTGGTCGGGGAAATGGCGGCAGCTATGAGCCACGAAGTCCGCACTCCGTTGGGCATCATGCGTTCGTCAGCAGATGTATTGAAACGCGAGCCATCACTGAGTGAGGATGGCCGTGAAGTATTGGGATTTATTATTTCCGAGACCGAGCGCCTGAATAAACTGGTGACGTCGCTGATTGATTCCGCCAGGCCACGCTTGCCTAGTAAAACACCGCTGGAACTGCAATCGCACTTGCAGCATGTATGCGATATGCTGCAAAAGCAGGCGCAGGATAAACAGATACAGCTGTCACTGGATGCGCCTGAACCGGTCACTATTGCCGTTGACCAGGACCAGATGACGCAGGTGATGGTCAACCTGATCATCAATGCCATCCAGATATTGCCCGAGCACGGCCAGGTAGTGATCTCCTTATCCCGTGACACTTATTATGCATACCTGTCGGTAGCAGATAACGGCCCTGGCGTACCCCCAGCCCAGCAGGCACATTTATTTGAAGCGTTCTTCACCCAGCGTGCCGGCGGCGTCGGTCTCGGGCTGGCGGTGGTCAAACAGATCGTCGAGGCCCACGGTGGTACAATCTCTTACAGCACCAGCCAGTGGCATGGCGCACAATTCAACCTTGCACTTCCGTTTGAGTGAGAGCCCCAGTGTTTGAATAAGAGTCCCAGCGTTTAAGCAAAAATATGTCCACCACGATCACTATCCTAGCTGTTGATGATGAACCGAATATGCGGCGCCTGCTGGAAATCAGCCTGCGTCAGGCCGGTTACCGCGCATTGTCGGCAAGCCATGGCCGAGAAGCGCTGGATATCATCCAGCAGCAACAGATAGACCTGGTGGTCAGCGATTTACATATGCCGGGCATGAATGGCTTGCAATTGCTGCAAACCCTGCGCAAAGAATACGAGCATCTGCCTTTCATTATGGTGACGGCACAAGGTGAAATCAAAACCGCGGTGGAAGCGATGAAACTGGGCGCCAGTGATTATATTTTGCGCCCGTTCGAGCTGGAAACCCTGGAAGTGGCGATAGAAAAAGCCCTGACCCTCAAACGTATCCGGCAAGAGAACACATTTTTCAAGGAAACCCAGCAACCGGATGTCACCGGCCTGGTGGGCAACAGCCCGGCCATGCAATCGCTGAAGCAGATGATCCAGCAAGTGGCACCGGAACGGGCCACGGTATTTATCGTCGGCGAGACCGGCACCGGCAAAGAACTGGTCGCTAAAGCCTTGCATGAAGCGTCGCCGCGGCAATCTGCATTGTTTGTAGCGGTCAACTGTGCCGCCATCCCGGCAGATATCCTTGAATCCGAATTGTTCGGGCATGAGAAAGGCGCTTTCACCGGTGCTGTAAAAGAACGCATAGGCAAATTCGAACTGGCCAATGGTGGTACTTTATTCCTGGATGAAATCACCGAGATGCCTGTCCAGCTCCAGTCTAAACTGCTGCGAGTATTACAGGAGAACATAGTAGAAAAGCTGGGCGGTAACCGGCAGATTCCGCTCGATGTGCGTGTGATTGCCGCAACCAACCGGGATCCTATTCAGGCAGTCAGGGAAGGCAAGTTGCGCGAAGACCTGTATTACCGCCTGAATGTATTGCAACTACAGATTCCGCCACTGCGTGAACGTAGTGATGATATCGGGCTGCTGGCCGAATTCTTCCTCGGTAAACGCCAGTGCCAATTGAGCGAAAGCGCCAGGCTTTGTCTGCAGCATTATGCGTGGCCGGGCAATGTGCGCGAACTGGAAAACATACTGGAGCGGGCCGCTATCCTGGCAGGAAACCAGACCATACTGCCACAACATTTGCCGACGGATATCAGCGGAAATAAAGCAGACATCAGCACCTCCAGCGAAACCACAGCTGCAGAATCGAATACACTGTCCATTCCGCGCACCACAGAGGCGATGGAAAAACGCCTGATCTCGCAGGCACTGGAGACTTGCCACGGCAATAAAACCAAAGCAGCCAAACTGCTTGAGATCAGTGAGCGTTCACTCTGGAATAAGCTCAATCAATACGGACTGCGTTAAAGCCCCGGCATTACGTGCAGGGGCATCTGTCTCTTCTCAGGCTTCCCAGATATAAGCATCCATCGCCAGGATGCCGTAAGTGGTTTCCGGGGTGAATCTTTTCGGTATGCCTTGCGCGCTGCCCGCAGCGACAAACAATGGCATCAGGTGATCTTCGCTGGGATGGGCCTGTAAGCCCACGCTGTTCTCGGTGCGGTAATTCAACAAGGTTTGCATCTGTTCAGATGCCAGCTGACCCGCCACCCAATCGGCAAAAATGTTTACATATGCCAATGGGGCGGCATCCCGTTGACCGCTGAAAAAATCCGACAGATTATGCGTGATCGCCCCCGAAGCCAGTATCAATACATTCTCTTTATGCAAAGGCCGCAACGCTTGCCCCAGTGCGAATTGTGCGGCAGGTGCGCTACGGCTTTGTATCGATAGCTGCGTGACCGGAATATCGGCATCCGGATACATCAATGACAGCGGCACCCAGGCACCATGATCCAGCCCGCGATCGGCATGCGCTTGTGCCGGAATGCCGTTTGCCGCTAACAATTCAATGACTTTATTCGCCAGTGCAGGTGCTCCCGGTGCCGGGTAATGAATGGCATACATTGCCGCCGGGAAACCTGCAAAATCATGAATGGTTGCCGGATGCGCTGCCAGGCTGACGCTGGGTACACGCGTATCCCAATGGGCGGAAATAACCAGGATAGCGTCCGGCTTCGGCAGGGAGGCTGCCAGGCTTGCCAGCATAATGCCGGTTTCACCAGGCTCAAGCACCAGCGTAGGCGCACCATGCGATACAAATAAAGTGGTCATTCAGCAGCTTCCGGCAATGCACTCATTAGCGACGGCGGTTATCCAGGCTATAAGCGCCTGGCCCGAATGCCACTACCAGCAATAAGCCACCGGTGATCGTCAGGTTTTTCAGGAACATGATCTGTTGCATCTGGTCGGCAAGGTTGAAATGGAACAGGAAAGCAGTCGCAACGGTAAACAATGCAATGCCTGCCGCTGCCCAGCGTGCTTTAAAACCCACCAGCAAAGCAACACCTAACACCAGCTCTACGAATAATGCGATCGCATAGGCTACTTCCGGCAATGGAGCACCTACACTCTGGATGTAGCCTATGGTCCCCTGCGGGTCGGCGGCTTTGCCTATGCCACTGATAATAAAGATATGCGATAGCAACACCCGCCCTAATACGCTGACTACGGATTGAAATGAATTCATTTTCTACTCCTCCTGTTTTGATGGAATGTTCACCGGTCATCTGTATGCATTTGTTGCGTTAAACGGCGACCGATAACGCTATTGTATTCCTGTTTGAAAAAATTGATAATCCAGCGTATTTTAGTTTTACTGTCTCATTCAGGTTGACAATCAAATGCTCAGTTTTGAAGAAATGCGCTTTTTTGTAGAGGTGGTCAAACAGGGTAACTTCACCAGTGCAGCGCAAGCCCTGGGTATTTCCAAGCAATTGGTCAGCCGTCGCATCATTGCGCTTGAAGCGCGCCTGGGCGTACGTTTATTGCAAAGGACCACGCGTAAACTTTCGCCGACGGAAACCGGCAAGGTTTTTTTCCAGCGGGCGCAACATATCTTGCAGGCCATGCATGACGTTGAACTGGAGATCAGTCATCATTCCGATGAATTGCGCGGCATGCTCAAGATTTCAGTTCCGTTGTCATATGCCAATCTGCGGCTGGCGCCGGCACTGATGGTGTTTATGCAGCAGCATCCATTGATAGAGATCTGGCTGGATGCCGACAACCGGCACGTGGATATGATCAATGAAGGCTATGACATGGTGATCCGCGTAACTGACCAGCCGGAGGACGGCATGGTGGCACGCAAGCTGGAAGATGCCGCCATACGTTTTTGTTGCAGCCCGGATTATATTGCCCGTTATGGAGCACCACAGTCACCCCAGACACTGGCCTCTCACGCCTGCCTGACCCACCGCGCCAGCGAATGGTTATTCAATGACCATGACCAGATCCACCGTATCCATATCCAGCCGCGCCTGCGATCCAACCATGGTGAAGTATTGCGTGATGCCGCCATCGCCGGCCTGGGCATCACCGGTTTGCCGGCTTTCTATGTGCTAGATGATCTACAGAGCGGGCGACTGGTGGAGGTGCTGGCCGAATACCGTATGCAACAGGCGGGCATTTATGCCATGTATCCCTACCATAAACAGGTATCGAGCAATACGCTGGCCCTGATAGAGCATCTACGTCTCTGGTTTAGTCCAGGCAAGGCCTGATCCGTTATCCCTTTATTTTTACTCAGCAATCACCAGGTGTTTACCGTTATCGACGCTATAACCGCCGGGCCCGAAAGCGATCACCACCAGCAGCCCGCCGATAATGGTGATGTTTTTCAGGAACATGATCACCTGCAGCGGGTCAGCCATATTGCTGTGGAACATCAGCGCAGTGATAAACGTGAAAATCGCAATGCCGGCCGCAGCCAGTTGTGCCTTGAACCCCACCAGCAAGGCTAACCCTAGTCCCAGTTCAACAAGCAAAGCCACCACATAAGCCAATTGCGGCAACGGCAGATGCGAAGTTTCGATATAGGCGATGGTACCTGCCGGGTCCAGCACCTTCAAAATCCCGCTGATAATAAAAATCAAGGATAACAATACACGCCCCAGAAAACTGACCCAACGTTGCCGCACATTCATATGCTTCGCTCCTGACCATTTATTGACTCGCCGGCCGCGCGCTTTCTGTGTGCGCTACGGACATCGGTATGATGCATACCGGTCAAGGCCTGGAATATGTTTATCACTCAGTTACTCAGCCCCATCTGACTACCGGTGTATCACATTTGTTACTCTGCACGATTCCGGGCTGGAATACCAGCGTGTTTTAACAAATGAATTGTTTGACTTAATTAATTAACAGTGTTAAGTTAACGTCGTTAACCATAAATCGCAAGTGCTGACGAATGCCACCCAGAGTCAAAACCGATGCAGAAAAACAGCAGATCCGCACCGTGATCATGGATGCGGCACGGGAATTGTTTATCCACCGCGGCGTAGAAGCCGTGACCATGCGCGCGGTTGCCAATAAGATAGGCTATTCAGCCACCAGTATCTACCTGTATTTCAGTGACAAGGAACAGTTGTTGCGCGAGGTGGTGGATGCCGATGTGCTCAAACTCGCTAAGGCGCTTCAATCTACTTTGAGCATCAGTGATCCGCTGGAAAGATTTTTGCAGTTCGCCCGCCATTATGTGCAGTTTGCGCTGACCAACCCCAATCATTACCGCATGATGTTTATGACACAGCATCCGCCCTGCGACCCGGCATTATCCAGCATAGAACAGCATAATCCGGAACAGGATGCTTATGCCCAGCTGATTGGCGTGGCAAAGAGCGCCTGTGACGCAGGCATCTTCAAAAAAGAATTCGCTGAACCGGTGCTCCTCGCACAAACGGTGTGGGCGGCCATGCACGGCCTGTGTGCATTACAGATCAATCTGGCCGAAGATGCCTGGATCAACTGGCAGCCACTGGAAACCCGTATCGATTTCATGGTACGCATGTGTTTACAGGGATTATTGGAAGCTACCCCTCATGAATAACGCTATCCTGACAACATTCACTCTCGCCATCTTACTGAGTGCCTGCCATCAGCAAACTGAAGAAGTGGCTTCGCCACGCCCGGTATGGGTGATGAAAGCAGGCGCCAGCGGCGAACAGTCAGCCGCAAGCTATACCGGCGAAGTACGCTCGCGCTACGAATCCGCGATAGGTTTCCGCATCGCCGGCAAGATCACGGCACGCGAAGTCAACGTGGGTGATACCGTTAAGAAAGGCCAGCTGATCGCCCGGCTGGACCCTAATGACACCCGTCTCAATGCACAGGCAGCCAGCGCCGAAGTACAGACTGCGCAAGCCAACCTGGCACTGGCCCAGTCTGAACTGGCGCGACGTGAGCAGCTTTACCAGAAACAATTCATCTCCAGATCGGCACTGGAAAGTTACGAAACCCAGGTCAAGACATCGCAGGCCCGCCTGGCACAAGCCCAGTCGCAAGCGGCGGTCAGCCAGCACCAGACCGGCTATACGCAATTACTTGCTGACCGCGCCGGTGTGATCGGCATGATCCAGGCAGAACCGGGACAAGTGGTCGCTGCCGGTCAAACCATCGCGCAGATATACGATTTCCAGACACTGGAGATCCAGATCGCAGTGCCGGAAACCATGATAAGCGCACTGAAGATCGGCGATGCAGCACAGGTCACACTTAGCGAAGCAACACGCGCTTATAACGGGCGTATCCGGGAAATCTCCCCGGCCGCCAACAACCAGACGCATGCGTTTGACTTGCGTATCCAGTTACTGGACGCTGACCAGGGGATCAAACTGGGAATGACATCCCAGGTGTCTTTCACCCAGGCGGAGGACACCAGGCAAAGAATCATCGTCCCGGCCACAGCGGTCACAAAAGACGGGCCGCAAGCCGCGGTATGGGTGATCGATGGCCGTCAGCAGGCGCATATGCGCCCGGTGACCACCGGTTCACTTAGCGAACAAGGCATAGAAATCACTTCCGGGCTGCAGGCAGGCGAAACCATCGCCACCGTAGGCGTACATACACTGACAGAAGGCATGCAGGTGAAAGCGGTTACGCCAGCACCCGAGGTGCTTCGCTAAATGACTGCACCGAATATGCCCGATCACCCGCAGGACCCGCCGCTGCATCAGCGCTTCAATCTCTCGACCTGGGCGCTGAAGAACCAGGCGCTGGTGCTGTATTTTATTATCCTGACCCTGATCGGCGGCGCACTCGCCTATACCCACCTGGGGCAGTCCGAGGATCCACCCTTCACTTTCAAGGTGATGCTGATCCGCGGCAGCTGGCCAGGTGCATCAGCGCAGGAAGTCGAACAGCAGGTCACTGACAGAATAGAGAAAAAGCTGCAGGAGATTCCGTCGATCGATTACACCAGCAGCTATTCCAGGCCGGGCGAATCCGTGGTGTTTATTGTCATCAGGGATAACACCTTCTCAGAAAAAATCCCTGAGTTATGGTACCAGATACGCAAAAAGATAGGCGATATCCGCCACACCTTCCCTGCCGACCTGCAAAGCCTGACGTTTAATGATGAGTTCAGTGATGTGTATGGCACCATGTATGCCATCACTGCCGATGGCCTTAACCCGCAGCAATTAAAACGACAGGCCGAGTGGGTACGTGCGCGCCTGCTGAAATTACCCGATGTTGAAAAAGTCGACCTGTTCGGCGAACAACCACAGAAAATCATCATTGAGATTTCCAACCAGAAACTGACCTCGCTGGGTATCAGCCCCGCCCAGCTGGCGCAGATATTGCAACAGCAGAATACGGTTATCGGAGCCGGCACCTTCGATGCAGGACCGGAAAGAATACGTTTAAACGTGAGTGGGCGCTTACAGACACTGGAAGATTTACGCCAGCTGCCGATACGCGCAGGCAACCAGAACCTGACCTTGGGCGATATCGCAACCATCAGGCGTGGTTACGCGGATCCACCAGCGCAACGCATACACTTTAACGGCAGGTCTGCACTACTGATAGGTGTCAGCATGCAGCAAGGTGGCGACGTGATCGCCCTTGGTAAAACCATGCAGCAAACGATAAGCGTCGCGCAAAAACAATTACCGGTCGGCGTCCAGTTACAGTTAGTCACGTCTCAGCCGGATATCGTGCAGCACTCCGTCCATGACTTTGTCCGCTCACTGACTGAGGCGCTGATCATCGTGCTCGCCGTCAGCCTGCTATCTCTGGGCTGGCGCACCGGCATCGTGGTGGCGGTAGCTATTCCTATCGTGCTGGCAGGCACTTTTCTGCTGATGGACTGGCTGGATATCGGCTTGCACAAGATCTCGCTGGGCGCGCTCATCCTGGCATTGGGTTTGCTGGTCGATGACGCCATCATCGCCGTCGAAATGATGGCGTCCAAAATGGAACAAGGCTGGGAACGTATGCAGGCTGCTTCGTTCGCGTTCACGTCAACGGCAATGCCTATGCTGACCGGCACCCTGGTCACCGTGGCAGGCTTTCTGCCGATCGCCACGGCTGTGTCCTCGACGGGGGAATACACAAGGTCTATCTTCCAGGTTTCTGCGATAGCCCTGACCCTTTCCTGGGTGGCGGCAGTGATTGTGATCCCATTCCTCGGCTACCACTTATTGCCAGACGCCAAAAACCCTCACAGCGAAGCAAGCACTCACGATCAATCGTCACTTTATACGACACCGTTTTATACCCGGCTGCAAAACAGTGTTGCGTGGTGCGTTAAACACAAAGGCAGCGTGATCATCGCTACCATCATCCTGTTTGCAGTGTCCATGCTCAGTTTTGGCAAGGTACAACAACAGTTTTTCCCTGACTCCACCCGGCTGGAGATCGTGGTTGATTTGCGCCTGGCGGAAAATGCCAGCGACCAGGCTACCGATGCAGCGGTAAAGAAACTGGAGCGCTGGTTGCAGCAATGGCAGCAAAAACATGCGCCGCTGCAAAACGTGGTGTCCTATGTCGGTTCCGGCGCACCGCGTTATTACTTGCCGCTTGATGTACAACTACCGCACCGTGCGTTTGCCCAGCTGGTGATCCTGACCAATGACCTGGCGCAGCGCGAGGCGTTGCGCAATGACCTGCTGACATTGTTTGAACATGATTTCCCGCAGCTGCGCGCCTCGGTGTTGCGCCTGGAGAATGGCCCTCCCGTGGGCTTCCCGGTGCAGTTCCGTGTCGATGGGCAGGACTTGCAGGCGATCAGGAATGTGGCACACAAGATTGCGGACGCCATGCGCGAGAATCCGCATTTGCGTAATGTGCAACTGGGTTGGGAAGAGCCCAGTAAAGTCATTCATGTGGATATTGACCAGCATAAGGCCAGGCTGCTGGGGATCAACTCGCCGGATATCGCGCAACTGCTGAATACGCAATATTTTGAGCAGGGTGTCAGCGAATTCAGGGAGGGCAACGAGCGCATAGACCTGGTGATGCGCAGTACCGAGGCAGAGCACGCCAAATTATCGCAGCTGGCGCAGCTGACCGTATTGAGCCAGCGCGGCGAACGTGTGCCATTGGCGCAGGTAGCCAACATTCATTACGGCTTTGAAGAAGGCGTGATCTGGCGGCGTAACCGCGTGCCTTCACTCACGGTGCGCGCCCATCTTCGCGGCAATATGCAGGCACCTGTGGTATCCGCACAAATCCAGCAGGCTATCGAGCCCGTAATACAAAAACTGCCTGCCGGCGTCACCGTAGAGACAGGCGGAGCCATTGAAGAGTCTGGCAAAGGTGCAGAATCGGTAGCCAAAGGCGTGCCCTTGTTTTTAGCGGCGGTGTTCACCCTGCTGATGTTGCAGTTACGCAGTATCTCCAATGTGTTACTGGTGGTATTGACGGCGCCTTTAGGCATGATAGGCATCACCTTCGCCTTGCTGCTGTTCAATATGCCTTTCGGTTTTGTCGCCATGCTGGGCAGCATCGCGCTATCCGGCATGATCATGCGAAACTCAGTCATCCTGGTGGACCAGATCAAGCAGGATATCGCCGAGGGCGCTTCGCTGGAGCAAGCCGTCGTTCAATCCACCGTGCGCCGCTTCCGGCCTATTGTATTAACGGCTGCTGCTGCCATCTTGGCGATGATCCCGCTGACCCGCAGTGTGTTTTTCGGGCCGATGGCAGTGGCTATCATGGGTGGGCTGGCGGTGGCGACTCTGCTGACGATATTATTTGTGCCCGCCCTGTATACATTCTGGGCCGGATTGACTTCCAAAACCGCGAAATGACAAACAATCAATCCAGGCACAATAAACTATAATAATGAGAGAAACAGGTATTGAACGCAGGGCGGGATTAAAAAGCTCACCTTGAATTCTGCAAGTAGATGGACATTGAACTTATACATTAGGACCAGACCATGACAGACCAGGCAACCGCACGTTTTAACATGATTGAGCAACAGATCCGCACCTGGGAGGTGCTGGACCCCAAAGTGCTGGAAACGCTGAGCAATATACCGCGTGAAACCTTTGTGCCTGAAGCGTATCGCGGACTTGCATTCGCGGATATCGAGATCCCGCTGGACCATGCTCAGCAAATGCTGAGTCCTAAAGTGGAAGGGCGTTTTTTACAGGCCTTGCAATTGCAGGCCACAGACAAGGTATTGCTGATAGGCGCGGGCAGCGGTTACCTCGCGGCCCTGATGGCGCAGCATGCTGCACAGGTCACCGCCCTCGAAGTCTTCCCTTCTCTATGTGAGCTGGCCAGCCAAAACCTGGGCAAACAAGGCATACAGAATGTGCAGGTAGTGCAGGCGGATGGCCATAACGGTTATGAATCACACGCGCCGTTTGACGCGATTGTATTTACCGCTTCCAGCCCGGTAGAGCCTGAAGGCGTGCGCCGCCAGCTGAGCATAGGCGGCCGTATGCTGATCGTGCTTGGTAAAGCACCGGTGATGCAGGCTACGCTGATCCAGCGCCTGGCTGAGCATAGCTACAAACAGGATGTGCTGTTTGAGACCAGCCTGGCAGAAATGCAGAATGCTCCACAAGCACAGGCATTTTCATTCTAGGTTCCCGACTTTCATGCACGCCTCCCGGTTGATCCGCTGCCTGTTGCTGACAGGGCTTGCCTTTGCAGCACCTGCCTGGGCTTCATCGCAAAGCCTGCTGGATATCTATCAGGAAGCCAAAGCCAACGATCCGGTACTGGCTTCCGCCGGCAGCGCCAACCAGGCCGCGCAGGAAATCATAGAGCAGGCCAAGGCAGGTTACCGGCCTTCAGTTAACTTCCTGGCTGGTGCCAATGCCAACCGTACTGATTTAAAGATAGTCGGCAGCCCGGCGCCTTTTCCCGGTGGACGCAACAACTTTGAAGGCTACGAGGCGCAGCTGCAGGCCAGGCAACCCATTTTCCGCAAAGAAAATCTGGAGCGTATAGACCAAAGCAAAGTACAGGTCAGCATTGCCGACAAACAATACCACCTGGCACAGCAAAGCCTGATGTTACGCACGACACAGGCCTATTTTGATATGTTACTGGCGCAAGACAGAATCAATTTGATAGATGCGCAGAAGAAGGCCATTCAACGCCAGTTTGAACAAGCCAAAGCTACATTCGATGTAGGCTCTGCCACCATTACCGATGTCAATGAAGCGCAGGCGCGCTATGACCTGATCGCCGCCCAGGAACTGTCTGCACTGAATGACATGGAAATTGCCAAACACAGTTTGCAGGCGATCACCGGCAAACTACCCGAACATCTAGCCAGCGTCCGTGAAGATATCCAGATCACCCCTGGCCTGAAACCCATGCAGGAATGGCAGGATGTGACCAATGCCAGCAACCTGAATATCCAGATCCAGCAGGAAACCGTGCAGGTCAGTGAAAAAGACATCGAGATCGCCCGCGCCGGTCACTATCCGGCAGTGGATGCGGTGGCCAGCTACCAGGACAGCTACAGCAATGGTGGCCAATACGGTTTTGGCGGCGACCTGAAAAGCGCCAGCATAGGCGTGGAAGTCTCCATGCCGTTGTACCAGGGCGGCGCTGTGACTTCGCGCGTACGCCAGGCTGGCTATAACCGGCAAAGAGCACTGGATGATTTGCAGAACACCTTCCGCCAGACCACACTGGAAACCCAACGCGCCTACCTGAACCTAAGCACCAGCATCGCGCAGGTGCGGGCTTTGGAACAAGCGCTCAAAAGCAGCCAGAGCCAGATGGATTCCACCCAGTTAGGATACGAAGTCGGTGTACGCACCAGTGTAGATGTGCTGAACGCGCAACAGCAATATTACAGCGCAAACCGCGACTTGTTGCAGGCGCGTTATAACTACCTGGTGAATATCATCCGCCTGAAAACGGCCAGTGGCATCGTGTCGGAAGCCGATTTACAGGATATAGACCAGCAACTTGCTAAACATTAAGGGAACGCTATGAACCATGTCATCGCCGGCACGGATGCAGTCTGGATGCTAATCGATGTACAAACACGTTTGTGCCCGGTGATGCCGGAAGCATCCATAGCTAACGTTATCCAGAATATCCAGCGCCTGGTGCAAGGTGCACAACTGCTCAATATCCCGTTGTGGGTCACCGAGCAATACCCTGAAAAGCTGGGCGAAACACTGCCGGCGTTACAGGCACTGCTGCCTGAATACACACCACGCTTTGGCAAGCTGGCTTTCTCTGCTTGGCATGAATCGGCTTTACAGGAGTCCTCCGTCAGTGTCGCCCCGCAGGTCGTGCTATTCGGGCTGGAAACCCATATCTGTGTAATGCAAACCGCTCTGGATGCGCTGGCTTCAGGCAAACAGGTATTTGTCGTTGAGGATGCCGTGATCTCACGCAATGAAGCGAATCGCGTTAATGCATTAAACCGCTTGCAAGCTGCCGGCTGCATTATCACCAATACCGAATCGGTGCTGTTTGAACCGATGCAGGGTGCCATGCACCCACAGTTCAAGGCTGTTTCCGCCCTGATTCGCTGATCTTATCCCAGGCATGATGGCTTAAGATCGGCAAACCAAGTAGGATGCCTTGATTATCGATTACATCCTTTAATCACCTAAGAAAGCCTTTTATGTCCCTGTCCAGATTGTTCATTTCATGCCTTATTTGCTTCGTTTTGAGTGGGCAAGCTTATGCCGAAGAACTGACTGCCGAGAAAAAAGCAGATATCGAACAGCTTCTTGAAATGACAAATGTACTTGCGCTAGGCAAGCAGATGAACACCGCAATTATTGAAAACCTGACCAAAACACTCAAAACCACTCGGCCGGATATTCCACAAGAAGTGCTGGAACTGCTTCCTGGTGAGATAACCGCTGTATTTAATGAAAATTTGCACATTTACCTTCAGGAAATGGTGCCGATGTATCACAAATACTTCACCGCAGTAGAAATAAAGGAAATGATGCGCTTTTACTCCAGTGATTTGGGTAAAAAAACAATCCGCGTAATGCCTGAGCTGTTGCAGGATAGTATGGGCGTAGGTCAGCGCTGGGCAAGAATGCTGGCACCGATTATCCAGCTCAGGATTGCAGAGAAATTGCGGCAGCAGGGAATTAAAATTTAAATGTCTTGTGGATAAACCGAATGTGAACCTTGCCGGGTTAAAAGCTTACCTCAGCTTTTGCGGCAATATCCTGTGCTTCTAAAAGGTCGCAAAAAGAATGAATAAAATCGAATGGGATGACTTCACAAAAGTAGAGCTGCGCGTTGGGCGCGTGCTTGCTGCAGAAGCATTTCCTGAAGCACGCAAACCAGCTTATAAACTGCAGATCGATTTTGGTCCCGAGATCGGCATACGCAAATCCAGCGCGCAGATCACCGCACATTACACACCGCAAAGCTTGGTCGGAAAACTGGTGGTTGCGGTAGTGAACTTCCCTGCCAAACAGATTGGCCCGTTTATCTCTGAATGCCTGGTGACCGGGTTTCACGATGCCGAAGGCAATATCAGTTTGTGCGTTCCGGAACATGAAGTGCCCTTAGGCACCAGATTGCTATGATGTGCGTCAGCAACATTTACAGAAGAATTTAATCCATGCACATACGTAAAGCGACCCTGGCAGACTTCGACCAGATCTGGCCGATTTTCCACGAGATTGTTTCTGCTGGCGAAACTTATACCTACCCGCGAGACACGACACGCGAACAGGCGATTACATTATGGATGGAGATACCCAGGCAAACCTTTGTCGCTGAAGAAAACGGGCAGATATTGGGTACCTACTATATCAAAACCAACCAGCCTGGCGGAGGTGACCATGTCTGTAATTGCGGCTATATGGTGTCATCCGCTGCACGTGGTTCAGGCCTTGCAACAACCATGTGCGAGCACTCGCAGCAAGTGGCAATATCATTGGGTTATCAGGCCATGCAGTTCAACTTTGTCGCTGCCAGCAATGCAGGCGCGGTAAGATTATGGACCAAACTTGGATTTGAAACTGTAGGCAGGTTACCGCAAGCATTCAGGCATCCAGGCAAGGGCTATGTTGACGCATTGGTGATGTACAAATGGTTATCAGAACGATCACAGGAAGAAAGTCATGACCTATAAAGGCAGCTGTCATTGCGGCAATATCGCATTTGAGGTTCAAGGTGAAATCACCGGCGCATTAGCCTGTAACTGCTCCCTTTGCCAGCGCAAGGGGTCTTTGCTGTGGTTTGTACCTTTTGCAGAGTTGAAGTTGCTGACAGCTGAGTCCGCTATCAGCACTTACACATTCAATAAACACGTCATCAAACATCATTTCTGCGCCACTTGTGGTATACATCCTTATGGTCAGGGCGTGGATGCGAAAGGTAACGCCATGGCTGCCATCAATCTTCGCTGCATTGAGGATATTGATCTTGGCAGCATAGCGGTGCAGCATTATGATGGCCGTTCGGTGTGACAACGCATCAATCGGAAGGAAGCAATCATGAAGTTTCTTTGCCTGTGTTATTACGATCCGCAACAGTTTGCGGCGCTATCTGATGAGTCTATCAGCGCGATTCCGCAAGCCTGTGAACCTCATAATCAGGCACTGCGCGCCAGCCGGAAAATGACTGTCCTTAGTTCGTTAGCAGACCCTGAAAAATGCAGGACCCTACGCCCTGTTGATGGCAAACCGGTGATATCAACAGACCCGATTTCTGATGCCAGGGAGCAAATCGGCGCATTCTTTATCGTCGAGGCGGCAGATATAGATGAAGCTACCCAGGTAGCCTCACATCATCCCAGTGCAAATCTGGGCAAGTATTTTGGCGGCGGAATCGAAATCAAACCATGTGAAATGTTTGAGGAATTAGAAAATTCCCGATAGAAAGTGATGCTTTAGCTAAAAACCAGTGAAGTTAATATATGGTCTTGCCATCGCCCATTAATTTTCAAATACGACTCAGCATATCCTTCTTTTTTGAAATTCAAGCGTGCCAACAGGCGCTCACTTCTTTTGTTATGCGGCATGTAGTTGGCCATGACTCTGTGTAGAAGACATTCGTGTTTCATATACTCAAGTGTCTTCGTTAATGAGTAAGACATATACCCTTTACCCTCAGAATCCTTATTGATCGAGAACCCAAGGTGGCAAGCCATGAATGGCCCTCTGATGATATTGGTATAGTTAATACAGCCAATCAGGCGTTCATCCTGAATAATAACAAAATGCCTAGCGCTGTCATTTTTAATGGCCGAGAGCATATTCAATACTCTACTTTCGGTATCAATTTCAGAAAAATAACTTTCTTCCCTAAATGGCTCCCATTCTTGAAAGTGCCTGCGATTTCTTAATATGTAGTCATATAAAGAGGATGTGTCTTTATGGGATATTTCACGTACTAACATTTTTTCAGTCTTAAACATTTGAATTAACCGCTATCGGAAGGTAATCAGTAAGCACATACAGTTAATATAACTCTAAGCAAAGTTCAATATAGTAAAACTGGACAATAAAAAAAAGCCCGCTTACGCGGGCTTTTTACTTTATTGCCAATTACTCGGCAGCTGGTGTTTCTTCTCTTGCTGGCGGCTCGATCAGCGCTTTGATGCTCAAGCGTACTTTGCCTTTATCATCGATCTCAACTACTTTCACTTTCACCATGTCGCCTTCTTTCAGGTAGTCACCTACCGCTTTTACGCGCTCGTGGGCGATTTGTGAGATGTGCACCAGGCCATCTTTGCCTGGCAACAGGGTGACCACGGCACCGAAATCAAGAATCTTGACTACCGGGCCTTCGTAAACTTGGCCGATTTCCACTTCAGCAGTGATCTGGGCAATACGGCGTTGCGCTTCAGCACCTTCTTCTGCACTGGTACAGGCGATTTTCACGGTACCGTCATCTTCGATGTCGATGCTGGTGTTGGTTTCTTTGGTCAGTGCCTGGATCACAGCGCCGCCCTTACCGATCACATCACGGATCTTGTCCGGATTGATCTTCATGGTGATGATACGCGGCGCGAATTGTGACATCTCGGTGTTCACACCGGATACTGCCTGTTTCATCAGACCCAGGATATGTGCACGGCCTTCTTTGGCCTGTGCCAGTGCCACTTGCATGATCTGCGCAGTGATACCGGTGATCTTGATGTCCATCTGCAATGCAGTGATACCATTGTCAGTACCAGCTACTTTAAAGTCCATGTCACCCAGGTGGTCCTCGTCACCCAGGATGTCGGTCAACACCGCTACGCGGTTGCCTTCCTTGATCAGGCCCATTGCCACACCAGCTACGTGTGCTGTCAGTGGCACGCCAGCGTCCAGCATGGACAAGCAACCGCCACAGACAGAAGCCATGGAGCTTGAACCGTTAGATTCAGTGATCTCAGAAACAACACGGATGGTGTAGTCAAAATCACCTTTGGCTGGCAATACGGCTTTCAATGCGCGTTTAGCCAGGTTGCCATGGCCGATCTCGCGGCGCTTTGGTGTACCTACACGGCCGGTTTCACCAGTGGCGAACGGAGGCATGTTGTAGTGCAGCATGAAGCTGTCGTAGTACTCGCCACCCAAGGCATCAATGGTTTGCTCGTCTTTACCGGTACCCAGGGTAGTCGCTACCAGCGCCTGTGTTTCACCGCGGGTGAACAGGGCTGAACCGTGTGTACGCGGCAGCACACCGGAACGGATCACGATAGGACGCACAGTGCGTGTATCACGGCCATCGATACGTGGCTCACCGTTCAGGATCTGGCTACGTACGGTTTTCGCTTCCAGCTTGAAGAATTCGTCTTTGATCTTGTTCGCTTCCAGCGTAGATGTTTCTTCAGTGATCAACGTGCTCATCACGCGGGATTTCACTTCGTCCAGCTTGGCAGAACGCTCGCCTTTGGATTTGATTTTGAATGCTGCATTGATGTCATCAGCAGCGATAGATGAGATCTTTTCGATCAATGCTGTATCTGGCTCAGGTACTGTCCAGTCCCAGGCATCTTTACCGGCTTCATTGGCCAGCTCGTTGATCAGCTTGATCACAGATTGCATTTGCTCGTGGCCGTAAACAACTGCGCCCAGCATCACGTCTTCCGGCAATTCCTTGGCTTCAGATTCCACCATCATCACAGCGGATTCAGTCGCAGCCACGACCAGGTCCAATGCAGACTCAGTCAATTGTGAAGCGGTCGGGTTCAGTACGTATTCGCCGTTGATGTAACCGACGCGGGCAGCACCCATAGGACCGTAGAATGGAATGCCGGACAATGCGATAGCGGCTGAAGCGCCGATCATGGCTGGAATGTCAGCATCGATTTCAGGATCGTAGGACAATACGGTGGCTACGATTTGCACTTCGTTGTAGAAAGCGTCAGGAAACAGCGGACGCATAGGGCGGTCGATCAAACGTGCGGTCAATGTTTCTTTTTCAGAAGGACGGCCTTCGCGCTTGAAGTAACCACCGGGGATGCGGCCAGCCGCATAGGTTTTTTCCTGGTAATCAACAGTCAGCGGAAAGAAGTCCTGGCCTTCTTTAACTGTGGTTTTGGCAGTCGCTGCCACTAATACAACGGTATCTCCATAGCTTACCATCACGGCGCCATCTGCCTGGCGAGCCACTTCACCTGTCTCAATGGTCAGGGTGTGCGCACCAAACTGGATGCTTTTTTTAGTAATTTCAAACATTGTTTTTCCTTTATCTACCATGGCTATTCACTACCTAATAGCCAATCTCAACAATAGAAACATGGAATAAGTATTCATGAACCGGGTTGCGATGCATCCCGGCGAAACATTTATCCTGCGTTTCGCGATATGCGGTGACTTCTGTCAGCACACTCTTCAAAGCGCACCCACAGAAGCCACCCCGTTTGGTGATTTGAAACCCCGTTCATGGTTAACACGTTCAGGATTTTTAAAACAAAAAAGCCGAGGCAATCACCATGCCATCGGCTTTTATTTCGTTAAAAGTGCGCTGTAACTTTCGCCACTTTAACCAAATTATTTACGCAGGTTCAGACGCTCGATCAAAGTCTGATAGCGGCTTACATCTTTACGCTTCAGGTAGTCGAGCAGGCTACGACGCTGACTTACTAGTGCCAACAGACCACGACGTGAGTGGTTGTCTTTTTTGTTGCTTTTGAAATGCTCAGTCAGGTAAGTGATGCGGTTAGTCAGCAAAGCGACTTGCACTTCCGGGCTGGCAGTGTCGTTAGGACTACGTTGGTATTCTTTGATGATTTTTGCGGATTGTTCTGCGGTAACAGCCATCTTCATTTTCCTTAGTTAGCGTCAATATCGTTGCAGCCAGACAACCTATTTGCCTTACCGTGTCGATATTCAATTTACTCGAACCCAGCATTATAGTGACAAAGCCCATGCTTGCAAAGGCTTTTGTTAACTAAGTTTCTGTTTTTGCTTATTTTTTGGCGAAGCAAGCCGGAAACTACTGCACAAAATCCTTATAGAATCCGGCATTATCAGGCACTGCGCCGCGTATGCTGCAGATCGCCGCCGCGAACCTGGCCGCCTCAGCCAGCATGGTTTGCCGCGGCATGTCCGCCAGCAGGCCGCGGATGACGATAGAAGTATAAGCATCCCCTGCACCCACGCTATCCACAAACGGTGCCTGCAGCTTCACCGGGTCTTCGCGGAAGCTGCTGCCGTGCGCATCCAGCCAGAAACTGCCCTGCTCGCCACAGGTGACGAATATCTCCTTCAATTCAAATGCTTCCAGCAACTGTTTTGCCTGCGCGTTCAGATCCGGCTGGTCAGGCAAACCTAGCAGCTTACTGACTTCGGGTAATTCTTCATGATTGATCTTCAGGATATTGGCCGCTTGCAAGGCGAGTTCCAGATTGGTTTTGTCGTACCACGGCGCACGTAAATTAATATCGCAAAATACGGTGGCGCTTTGGCAAAGCTTCAGCCATTGCCCGGCCAGTGCTTGCATAGGCGGATGGCGCAGAGCCAGCGTACCGAAATACACCAGGTCTGGAGAATATTCCTCGGTCAGCGCCTCCACCGGTAGCCAGCTCAAACCGTCATAAGCCTGCTGATCCAGTATCTCGAACCTGTGCCCATGTTCCTCGAAATGCACTTTCACCTGGCCGGTGGGCAATTCGCCATGCTGTTGAACACCTTTCGTAGATAATCCGGTGTCATGCATTTCTTCCAGGATACGCTGCCCCAATGCATCCTTGCCCACTGCTGTTAAAAAATGCACATCCAGACCAAAAGCATGGCAATGGCGGGCCACGTTATAAGGCGCACCGCCGATAATGGTTTGTTCGGGGAAAACATCTCCCAGCACTTCGCCTAAAATCATGACTGAGTTTGACATTCGTTTATCCTTATTTTTCTTGGCCGGCTGGCAAGATAAAAATCATGCCCTACCCATAAACTAAACAGAACTGCCTTCGCTTTTTGAAGCCACGCCGGCTGATTCATTCGCATAAAAAAAGCATGCCAGATTTTGGACCACGCTTGCAAACCATTGTTGCAATTAATTTTGAACCTCATATTGATTGCCGGCATGCAGGGTCATGAACCATATGGCTATATAAATAATGTTATGGCAACATGCGATTCTTGTTGAAAACATTATTCTTTGAGAATGAAGGCCTGAAGGCCAAGAAATCCCTCACCAATAATTTTTTTATCTTTTGTGTGGCATTCGCGAATATCTTTGCTATAATGCGCCTCTTGCAATTCGGGGCACTCCTGAATTGTTGTTGGCCAGATAGCTCAGTCGGTAGAGCAGAGGATTGAAAATCCTCGTGTCGGCAGTTCGATTCTGCCTCTGGCCACCACTTCCTCCATGCCTTCCGGCATCTTTTTCTGGGTTTGTTGATGTCATTAAAACACTTAACACCGGACGAATTACACCCTCTACTGAATGATCCGTCATTGCTGCTGATTGATATCCGCAATGATCATGAACTGGTGTCCGGCATTTTGCCCGGTGCGCTGCATTTACCTTTAGGCAACCTGCCCACTGCATTCAACCAGTTGCCGCAAGATAAAAAACTGGTATTTTATTGCCGCAGTGGTGTACGTTCAGTGTCAGCCGGTGAATTTGCCCTGGCGCAAGGCCTGACCGATGTATCACATCTGGCTGGCGGTATCCTGGCGTGGGCACGTGCCGGTTTACCGATCAACCCGGCCTGATTAACGTTTGGATACAGACATGCTGAGTGATAAAGAAGTAGACGCCCGCAACTTGAACTGCCCGTTACCCATTTTGCGCTGCAAAAAAGCGCTGAATGAGCTGGCAGCGGAACAGGTACTGAAAATCACCGCGACTGACCCGGGCTCAAAAAAAGACTTTGACGCGTTTTGCCGCCAGACCGGCCATACCCTGCTGGAGCTGCAGGAAGACGATGGCGTGTTCACCTTCTGGATCAAAAAACGTAGCGCATAACTAATTTGCTCACGAAAAAGAATAAAGCCCGCATTGGCGGGCTTTATTTTTATCCAGGCTCTTTATTTGAGCCTAGCGATTATTTGGCGTTTTCCAGGCTACCCATTGCTTTAGGATATGTCACCACACCCCAAGGCATGTTCTTGACGGCGATCTGCTTGGTCACTTCAAGCTTGTCCGCATCAATCACCAGCACCGCATCAGACTTGCCGCATGCCAGCAGGATATCCTTGTTGTTAGGCGTGAAACTGAAATGCCAGCAACGATTGCCGGTAGGCACTTCCTTGATTTTTTCATAGGTTTTAGCGTCAAACACCTGCAACAGTTTTGCCTTGTTGGTCGCGACAAAGATACGCTCGCCTTTGGCATCATAGGCGATACCATAAGGCGTTTCTGCCGTATCCACAGTGCGCACGACATTGAACTCTTTATCCAGCACCAGGAATTTATTACCGAACTCCAGCGTTGCCAGGTAAGTGTTGCCGTCCGGTGACACCTTGATACCGCGCGGGCGGTCGCCATGCTCATGTGTCTGCACGGTTTTGATCAGCTCGCCGGTTTCAATGTTATGCACTGTCACCGTATTATCCGCTTCGTTGGTGATCACCAGTTGTTTGCCATCTGCCGAGAACTCGATGCCTTCGGTTTCCGGTCCGCCAGTGATTTCGCGTACCTTCTCACCTTTGGTCAGATCCACCACCGCGATTTTGGCCGGGACTTTTTCCTCGTCATCATCGTCATCGTCTTCTTCACCCGCTTTTGGTGGAGGTCCACCTTTTGAACTAGGTTCAGAAGATACATAGGCATAATTGCCCGCTACACGCACGAACTCCGGATTTTTGCCTACATTTATCTGCTGCAGGACTTCACCGGTGGCTGTATCAATAACTGAAATGCTTTCGTTATCTTTGGTAGCAACAATCAGTTTCTTGCCATCGTCAGACACTGCCAGGCCGCGCGGACCTTCTGCTTTTACGTCCAGTTGTTTCGCCACTTGCATGGTGACCAGGTCAATCACATCCACGCCCGCATCCTGGGTAGATACATACGCCACAGAGCTTGGGGTAGCGTTGTCCGCCGCTGGTGAGGCTGTGTCTGTAGCCGCTTCGTCGGTTTTATTACAGGCAGCTACACTGGCGACCAAGGCCAGCAACAGCAAGCTCATGCGCGTGCGGCGCGCTAAAGGTGAATTCAACATGCAATCTATCTCCTGATTATTATTTAAGTTTAATGACACCAGCAAAAATCATTCTCGCCACAAAAAGCAATGCTTACACAGCTATCCATCGATACCCAGCATAAAAGTGGCTGTAATAAACCACCACTTCGGCTGCTAACAGCCCGTTACGAAATGATCAACCCAGGAATAATTGATATGCCGGGTTATCGCTTTCGTTCCAGTACGGGTAACCTAATTGCTTCAGAAACAACTCGAAAGCCACTTTCTCTTCCGGCGGCACTTGCATGCCTACCAGCACGCGCCCGAAATCCGCACCATGGTTACGGTAATGAAACAAACTGATGTTCCAGTTGTGACCCATAGATTCGAGAAAGTTCATCAAAGCGCCCGGTTTTTCCGGAAACTCGAAACGGTAAACCACTTCGTTCTTGGCTTGAGGCGCATGCCCCCCAACCAGGTGGCGAAGATGCAGTTTCGCCATTTCATTGCCGGTCAGGTCCAGCGCCTTTAAGCCGGCGGCATCCAGCGCACGCGTGATCTCGGCAGGCTCCGCTGTGTTTTGAACGGAAACGCCGACAAAGATATGCGCCTGGCGGGCATCCGCATACCGGTAGTTGAACTCGGTGATATTGCGGTTACCCAGCAGGCGACAGAACGTTTTGAAGGCGCCCGGCGTTTCCGGGATGGTCACGGCAAACACCGCTTCCCGGTGCTCGCCCAGCTCTGCCCGCTCAGCAATAAACCGCAGGCGGTCAAAATTCATATTGGCACCGGAAGCTACAGCGACCAGGCATTTACCCTGCAACTGATTTTTTTCAGCGTAGGTTTTCAGGCCAGCCAATGCCAACGCACCGGCCGGCTCCAGGATACTGCGCGTGTCTTCGAATACATCCTTGATGGCGGCACAGATCTCATCGTTATCGACCACGATCATTTCATCCACATATTGCTGCACCAGCGAGAAAGTATGGACGCCGACCTGTTTAACCGCTGCGCCATCGGCGAATAAACCGACTTGCTCCAGCATCACGCGCTCGCCGGTTTTCAGCGATTCGGTCATCGCTTCCGCATCTTGCGCCTCCACACCTATCACCCTGATTTCAGGGCGCAATGCCTTAATGTAGGCAGCGATGCCCGCCAGCAAGCCACCGCCACCTACACAGCAGAAAACCGCTTCTATTGGCTCGGCATAATCCTGCAGTATCTCCATCGCGATGGTGCCCTGACCGGCGATCACATCCGGGTCATCGTAAGGATGCACGAACGTCAGGCCTTCGGTTTTTTCCACCTCAAGCGCGTGCGCATAAGCATCGGAATAGCTATCGCCGAACAACACCACTTCGGCGCCACGCGCCCTGACCGCATTGATCTTGATGGCAGGCGTGGTGGTCGGCATCACGATCACGGCGCGGCAACTCAGCTTTTGTGCACTTAGCGCCACGCCTTGCGCATGGTTGCCGGCACTGGCACAGATCACGCCGCGTGCAAGTGCTTCCGCGGGGAGGTTAGCCATTTTGTTATAGGCTCCGCGCAGTTTGAATGAGAATACCGGCTGCATATCCTCGCGCTTGAGTAGCACCTGATTCTTCAGGCGCACACTCAGGTTGGGCATCAGGTCCAGCGGGGTGTGCCGGGCGACAGCATAGACTTGGGAGTGTTCGATTTTTTCGCGGTAGTCGGTGGTCATGAATTGCTTTAAGGTTTTAAAACCGCAAGGTTGCAGTGTATGATAGGGAATTGTTTGTATTATAAAGAATTAATCAAGGATTGAAGCAGATGGCATTGGATAAAGCACAACAAGACGCACTCAAACTGGAAGTGGCAAAAGCAGCGATCAGCTATGTAAAAGACGGCATTATTGGCGTAGGCACGGGCTCAACCGCCAACTTTTTTATTGATGAATTAGCCAAGGTCAAACACAAGATCGAGGGCGCGGTAGCCAGTTCCGAAGCGACTGCACAACGTTTGCGCAATCACGGTATCGAAGTATTCGACCTGAACAGTGTAGATAGCCTGGATATTTACGTAGACGGCGCAGATGAAATCACCGAACACATGCACATGCTGAAAGGCGGCGGCGGCGCTTTGACTCGTGAAAAAATCGTGGCAGCGGTCGCTAAATCCTTTATCTGTATCTGCGACGAAAGCAAGTTTGTACCCGTGCTGGGCAAGTTCCCGTTGCCAGTGGAAGTATTGCCGATGGCACGTAGCCAGGTTGCGCGCGAGCTGGTAAAACTGGGCGGCCAGCCGAAACTGCGTGACTTCACGACTGATAATGGCAATATTATTCTTGATGTACACGGCCTGAGCATCACCGACCCGATCGAGCTGGAAACAAAAATCAACCAGATCGTCGGCGTAGTGACTAACGGCCTGTTTGCATCCCGTCCGGCCAATGTCTTGCTGCTGGCAACGCCTAACGGTGTTAAAACCCTGACAAAATAATTCAACGCCATAACTATCACGAAGTTGTCATATTGTGCTGGTATCCTGCACCGGCACAATAATTAGGAAAATACGTCATGCAATTTGAACACACCTCAAAACAATATGATGTTGAACTGGAATCGGTACGCGCCAAGGTTCTGGAAATGGGGGGGTTGGTCGAACAGCAAATCGTAAATGCGCTGGAAGCACTCACCAGTGCCGATGTCAATCTGGCTAAAGACGTGATGGAACGTGACGCCCGCGTCAATGCCCTTGAAGTACAGGTGGATGAAGACTGTAGCCACATCATTGCCCGTCGTCAGCCTGCAGCGCGTGACTTGCGCATGATCATGATGATGGTGAAGACTATCACCGACCTGGAACGTATCGGTGACGAAGCGACCAAGATCGCGCGTACTGCACAACGTATCTATGAGCAAGACCGCATGTACAAGCCTCGTTTCAACGAGATCAAGTCCATGGTCGGCATCGTGCGCGAGATGTTGCGTACTTCTCTGGATTCATTCGCACGCCTGGACGTGAGCCAGACCGTAGAAGTAGCCAAGCAGGACGAGCAGGTGGATGAACAGTTCCGTGCCGCCATGCGTCAGCTGATTACCTTTATGCTGGAAGATCCACGCACCATCTCCATGTCACTGGAAGTATTGTTCGTGGCAAAAGCGGTAGAGCGTATCGGTGACCATGCCAAGAATATTTCGGAATATGTAGTCTACATGGTGAAGGGCAAAGATATCCGCCATACCAGCCTGGAAGACATCAAACGCGAAACCATGTCTTGATCATCATAAAAAAAGCACTCCGTAGAGTGCTTTTTTTATGCCCGGCTGATTAAGCACTGGGTGGAACATAACCAGTGGCCACATCCGCACCTTCACCAAAGAAATACTTTTCGGTTTGCTCGGCAAGATACTTCCTGGCACTGGCATCGGCCAGGCTCAGGCGGTTCTCGTTGACCAGCATGGTTTGCTGTTTCAGCCAACCTGCCCATGCTTCTTTAGACACATGCAGATAAATCCTTTTACCCAGTTCACCAGGATATGGCGGGAAATCCATCCCCTCCAGCTCTTTGCCCAGTTTCACGCACTGCACCATTCTTGCCATGTTAACCCTCATTACACTGCTAAAAGCGTTATCATAGCGCATGTTAAAATGTGATGTAGAACTTTAGAGATAATCCATGCAAAACAAACACTCCCCGTCACATGAAGAAAGCCCGTTCAAGGGCAAAACCGGCATTCGCCGCCTGGTCAATGCATTCGGTTATTCCATGGATGGATTCAAGGCCGCGTACCAGCACGAAGATGCATTCCGGCAGGAAGTCTGGTTATCGCTGGTGCTGATTCCCTTAGCGTTTTACCTGGAAACAGAATCTTTGCACCGTATCCTGATGGTAGGCAGCGTCATGCTGGTGATGATCGTAGAATTACTGAACTCTGCGGTGGAAGCCGTAGTTGACCGTGTCTCGATTGAACGCCATGCCCTGGCCAAACGTGCCAAGGATATCGGCAGCGCTGCAGTGTTACTGGCATTGATCAACCTGGGTGTCGTCTGGGGCCTGATACTGCTGGGTTAATGAATGCCTGAATAAAAAAGGTTGGCGATTGCCAACCTTTTTTATTGTTACGCTGATATGACCTAGAAATCTGCCCTTGCACCAACCAGCACAGCGCGTGACCCTGCCGGCGAGATATCCTTGAGGAAAGACGCATGTTCACGGATTTCATCATTAAGCAGGTTGTTTGCTTTGGCAAACAGCTCCACGTGATATTTCATGGGCAACTTGTAAGCCAGCATGGCACTTAAGTTAGTATAGCCATCCGTTTTCAACTCATTCTCAGCCACATTGTCTTGCTTGAAGGCATGCAACACATCCATGCGCGCATTCCAGTTACCCAACCGGTAATCCAGCCCGCCACCCAGTCGCAAGGGTGAGATACGCGGCAGGTACTCATTGTTGCGGGTGTCTTTGGCATGCACATAATCGCCACGCATTTTGAGTGTCCATTCATCATTCAGTGCGAACTTGCCTTCCAGTTCCAGCCCTTTGAATAAAGCCGGCACAGCGGTGAAATTGGCAATCTCCTGACCAGTCCCAGGGTCGGTGGCACCTGAATTCAACAGGCCGATAAAGTTCTGGAAGCGTGTGGCGTAAGCACCCAGCGTGATGCTATGGCCGTTAGCTTTCCACTTTAGTTGTGCATCTACCCCGTTGGAAACCTCTTTATCCAGATTGACGTTACCCACCTCGAATTGCCCGGTCGCCACGTGCTCGCCATTGGCATACAACTCGAAATAGCTAGGGGCACGCTCGTTATGTGAAAGGTTGGCAGTGGCACTCCAGGCGTCATCAATGGTATACAACCCCCCTAATGCAAAACTGTTAGGGTTGAAGCGGTTGTTAAACGCCTGCGTAAACTTGTCATCCGCAGTCGAGTTGACCGAGGTTTCACCAAAGCGTCCGCCAAAAGTGATTTTATGTTTGTCGATAGGCAATTCTTCATACACATAAAGTGCCTGTGTTTGCGTCACGACGTTAGGCACGAACGCTTCCTCGCCTAAGGCCTGGAAACGCGTATTCTGGAATTGGTAACCCACCACGCCATTAACGCCAGCCCACGGCACATGCGTCGCTTCCAGGCTGCCTTCCATACCGCGATTTTTGAAAGTGGTGCCGACATCCCCATCCTCAAGCTCTACGTGCTGGTAATCGGTATGCGCCATACGCAGCTTCAATTTCTGGATAGGGCCGCGCAGCTCCCTGACTTCACCAGCCAGTTCCCAGCGTTGCTGATCCATATCGATGCGGACATCGTCTTCTGCCACCACACCATAATTGTTATTCAAACTGGAGTAGGAAACACCCAAGTAGCCGGTATCAAATGTCCATGCCGCACCCAAAGCACCCCCATTTGCCAGTGCACTGCTGTTGTTGAGTTTGCCATTACCTTTGCTACCGCGCTCTGTACCATCTGCCAGGCTTTTCCGCTTGGAAACCGCGTAGCCGGGGATATCCAGGTTGCTGGTTTCGCGTGAGTAAACATCGGCATGAATCGCAAACGTTCCGTTACCCACATCCATCACGGCGGCACCATTACGGGCATTATCCGGCCCGCCAAAACGCGCCTCCGCGCGCGCAGTCATGCCATTCAACGATTCTTTAGGGATGCGGTGATCGATCGCATTCACCACACCACCTACTGCGCTGCCGCCATACAACAATGCCGCTGGCCCGCGCACCACATCGATTTGCTCGATAATCAGGGGATCAATGGCTACGGCATGGTCAAAGCTGAGTGAACCTGCATCCAGGATACCCACACCGTTTTGCATGATGCGTACGCGTTCGCCATCCAGGCCGCGGATAATCGGGCGTGAGGCATTGGGGCCGAATTGGGTGGCTGTCACACCCGGGATCCCGTTCAAGGTTTCGCCCAGTGTGCCTTCGCGACGCAGGCTGAGCTCACGGCCACCCAGCACAGATACCGGCACCACCATAGCATCGGAACCCACACCTAAGGGGTTACCGGTGACAGGTACATTATCCAGATCGAGTGAGTGGCTGTGTTCTTCAGCATGTAATGCTGGGACCGGGAAGGCCAGTACGGTGGTCAGTGCCAGCCAAACCGGGTGCAGTTTCATTTGGGGAGCACGTGCGGCGTGCTTTGCAGTATTCATCATGATTCTTCTCAACAATTAACTATCTGTAAACGACAGCCAACCGCATTCACATGCGTAACCGGCATCAGCAGACAATGATTCAGGTGCGCGATAGGCGCATTAAAGGTAATTAAGGCTGAGAAGAAACAGGTGGGGCGCGGGCAGCGTAGATGCTGCTGAAAGACTGCGCATTTGATGTTGAAGTGAAATGGTAGCAGGTACCATCAACCGTGATTACAGGACACACGAATGCCGAAGCTGGCAGTGCGCCGGCCATCAGTGATAAGCTCAGGCAAAGTGTACATGGCTCACTGCTGCTATGCTTGTGGTCGGATTGCGACTGGCTGGTAAGATCTTCGAGGTGGCTGATTTCATGCGCAGCCATACCGATTTGCGTGACCGCAAACAGCATGGCGAGAAGCACATAAATATAGAACCGCTTTAACATATTGAATATATTAGCATATGTTGCATAACCCAATATGCAATTTTGTTGCAAAAAATGGTTAGCTTATTGCAAAGTGAGTTCCTGAAGTATTGCTGCCACCGCTTTGGCATTGTTTTCCGGTAGATAGCCGCCTTCCAGCACCCAGACCGTTCTGCCTTGAGCATATTGCCTGGCCAGATTCACCAGCTTTTGTGCAATGGCAGCATAACCGGCGTCTGAATAATTTAGCCCACCCAGCAGATCACCCTGATGCGCATCCAGACCGGCAGAGACCAGTACCAGTTCCGGCCGGAAGTCCTGCATGGCAGGTTCCAGCCGGGTGGTGATCGCTTTCAGAATAATGGCTTCATCGCTGCCGGACGAGACATCTACATTCATGGTATAGCCTTTTCCTTTGCCATGCCCGTTTTCTTCAGGGCGCCCCGACCTGGGATACAAAGGATGCTGGTGAGCACTGAAATAAAACACGCTGTCATCCTGGTCGAAGATATCCTGTGTGCCATTACCGTGATGCACATCGATATCCACAATCAGGATCTTACGTACACCATATTTCTTTTGTGCATAGCGTGCCGCGACCGCGACATGGTTATAAATGCAGAAACCCATGCCGCGATTCGGCGTGGCATGATGTCCGGGAGGCCTAACCAGCGCAAAAGCACTACTGCTTTTGTTCTGCATCACGCCATCAACCCCGACCATGGCAGCGCCGCTGGCCAGTTTTGCCACTTCAAGTGAATGCCTGGAGATAACGGTATCGCCAGTACTCAGTGCGAGATAAGGCTGGTGGTTGAGTTGTTGTTGCCCTGTTTCCAGTAAATCCAGGTAGCTGGCCTGGTGGACAGCAAGCAGATCCTGCCTGGTAGCGGCTTTAAATGCAGGCCATCGCAGGCTGGCAGAAAGGGTTTTGTGCTGCCTGAGATATTCTACGATATAGCTGAGCCTGTCAGGTGTATCCGGATGGCCGGGCCCGGCATCGTGCAACAGGAATCTATCGCTGTAAAGTACAGTCACCGCTGATGCAGGCCTGGCATCAAGTGGCAGAACGGACAGCAATAAAAAGCCCAGAAAATAACTGCGTAGCCAGGTATGCATGCCTTCTCCTCAACCATCGATCACATCAGTGCTTTTCCAGCAAAAACGCTCACTCAAAAAGTGACAAGTATCCGGCAACCAGGCATCGCCTGAACGATGAAGCTAAAGATTCACCACGCGTTTGGGAGCAATGCGGCCATTGGCAAGTTGCGTACCCACACCGAGGAACAAGCCATCTTCGGTATATACACGTATCTCACCATCCGGGATCTGGCCGGATAACCATACCGGGTTTCCCTGCTTGAAATAATACGCCGCATCGGCATGCAGCTCAATTTTAGGCAATGCATTGATGGCGGTATCCACCGGCAGCAACAGGGCGTCGCGCTGTTCCATGGTCAAGGCTTCCAAAGCTTCCAGGGTTACCGTATGCGCGATCTGGTAAGTCGCTGTAGCGGTTCTGCGCAGATCAGTCAGGTGTGCCCCTACGTTCAATGCCTTGCCAATATCTTCGGCCAGCGTACGGATATAAGTACCTTTACTGCAAGTGACTTCGATACGCGCAATATTCTGCTGGCTATCCAGCATGCGGATGGCGTGAATAGTCACTTGCCTGGGCTTGCGCTCAAGCTCTATGCCTTCCCTGGCATACGCATACAATGGTTTTCCATCTACCTTGAGGGCTGAATACATGGGAGGGATTTGTGTGATTTCACCAGTGAGTGCCGGCAAAACCGCTTCAATCTGATTTGGCTGAACATTGCAGGAGACTTCCTGCAAAATATCGCCCTCTTTGTCACCCGTGGTGGTGGTCACGCCAAACTTCACTGTTGCGACATAGGTTTTATTTTCGTCGGTCAGGTGTTGTGCGAATTTGGTAGCTTCGCCAAAACAGATCGGTAACACACCGGTAGCCAATGGATCCAGCGTGCCTGTATGCCCCGCCTTTTGTGCCTGGTATAACCACTTGACCTTTTGCAGTGCCTGATTCGATGAAAAACCATGCGGTTTATCAAGCAGTAACACGCCGTGAACGGCGCGTTTGATGCGTTTGGTTTGCATAGAAAGTCAGTCTTGCGAAGGGGTATCGGGAGAAGCTTGCTCGGATAACGCCTGGTCGATCAGCTTATCCATATGCATACCGCGGTCTATGGATTCGTCATAGACAAAATGCAATTGCGGTACTGTGCGTATCATCATGCGCTTGCCCAGTTGCGTGCGCAGGAAACCGGCGGCTTTTTCCAGGCCGGCTTGCAGGCCTTTGCTGTTTTTTGCTGCGGTATAAAACACTTTGGCATGCGCCATGTCACCGGCCACTTCAACATCGGTCAGAGTGACCATCTGCACACGCGGGTCTTTAACCTCGAACATGAGCAAATCCGCCAGTTCACGGCGCATTTGCTCAGAGACACGGTCGTTGCGGGAAAAAGCTTTAGCCATTGAATGTCCTGATGATCAAAGTGTACGGGCCACTTCAACGACTTCATACACTTCCAGGATATCGCCCACTTCGATGTCATTGTAGTTCTTCAATGACAGACCACATTCAAAGTTGTTTTTCACTTCTTTGACGTCATCTTTAAAGCGCTTCAATGAATCCAGCTCACCTGTGTGGATAATCACGTTATTACGCAGCAGGCGGACTTTGGAGTTACGTTTAACCGAGCCATCCTGTACATAACAACCAGCCACTGCACCCACTTTGGAAATGCGATACACTTCGCGGATCTCCACGGTACCTATCATCTGCTCTTTCTGTTCCGGAGCCAGCATGCCACCCAGGGCTGCCTTGATCTCGTCTACAGCTTCGTAAATGATGTTGTAGTAGCGCATATCCACGCCCATGGTTTCAACCAGCTTGCGCGCACCGGTATCGGCACGAACGTTAAAGCCGATCAATACCGCTTTCGAAGCGGCGGCCAGGTTGACATCAGACTCGCTGATCGCACCCACAGCAGTATGGATGATATTGACGCGCACTTCGCTGGTAGACAGTTTTTGCAAGCTGGTGGTCAAAGCTTCGTATGAACCCTGTACATCTGACTTGATAATCAGGTTCAGTGTCTGTACTTCACCTTCGCCCATCTGTTCAAAAATATTTTCCAGTTTGGCAGCATGCTGTTTAGCCAGTTTCACATCGCGGAACTTGCCTTGGCGGAACAAGGCGATTTCACGTGCCTTGCGCTCGTCATTCAATACGATGGTCTCTTCACCGGCACTTGGCACATCTGATAAACCAAGTACTTCTACCGGGATGGAAGGACCCGCTTCTTTGATATCGCGGCCGTTTTCATCCAGCATGGCGCGCACACGGCCATAGGCTGTGCCAGCCAGCAACATATCGCCACGGCGCAGGATACCGGATTGCACCAGCACTGTAGATACCGGGCCACGGCCTTTGTCCAGGCGGCCTTCAATCACCAGGCCTTTGGCCGGGGTATTTTGTGGTGCAGTCAGCTCCAGCACTTCTGCCTGTAACAATACAGCTTCCAGCAGCTCATCAATGCCTTTACCGGTTTTGGCAGAGACTTCACGGAACATAGTCTCGCCACCATATTCTTCCGGTACCACCTCGTGCGTGATCAATTCATTTTTGACACGCTCAGGTTGTGCTTCCGGTTTATCGATCTTGTTGATGGCAACTACGATAGGCACGTTACCGGCTTTTGCATGGTGAATCGCTTCAATGGTTTGTGGCATGACACCGTCATCGGCTGAAACCACCAGAATCACAATATCAGTAGCTTTTGCACCGCGGGCACGCATGGCGGTAAATGCCTCGTGGCCAGGGGTATCCAGGAAAGTCACCATACCGCGCGGTGTTTCTACGTGGTAAGCACCAATATGCTGCGTAATGCCGCCAGCTTCGCCTGAAGCAACGCGGCTGGTGCGGATATAGTCAAGCAACGATGTTTTACCGTGATCAACGTGACCCATGACCGTCACAACCGGCGGGCGTGCTTCATACACGGCTTCAGTGGTATCGGTTTCTTCCAGGAAGCTTTCAGGGTCGTTCGCCGCAGATGCCTGTGCCTTATGGCCCATTTCTTCCACCAGGATGATTGCCGTATCCTGATCCAGTACCTGGTTGATGGTGACCATCATGCCCATTTTCATCAATGCCTTGATGACTTCAGCTGCCTTCACTGACATTTTGTGCGCCAGATCCGCGACTGAGATAGTCTCAGGGACCATGACCTCTTTAATCATAGGCTCAGTCGGTGCATTGAATGCGTGCTGATCATCTTTGTTAGGCTTGTGATGCTTGCTTTTCGGCGTGCGCCAACCCTGGGTGGTACCACTAGCCGCTTCACCACGCGTTTTGATGCCGCGTTTTTTGTTTTCGTTATCGTTCCAGTCACGATTGCCAGGCTTGCCTTTTTTATCTTTGCTTTCCGGCTGCTTGTCTGCCACTTTATTCGCTGGTTTATGCAGGGTACCTTCCGACAATTTGGTAGCTGCAGGCTTGTTTTTCGCTGCTTCTGCTTCTGCTTGACGTTTTGCTTCTTCTTCCGCACGACGCTGGGTCAATGCTTGTTTCCGCTGTACATCTTCCGCTTGAAGCGCTAATAATTTGGCATGCCGTGCCGCTTCGCTTTCCCGTAAAGCGATCTCCTGCACAGACAATACTGGCGTCTTGGCTTTAGGTGCCGTTGGAACAGGCGCTTCAACTTCTGGCGCAGGCTCGGCTACTTCAGCCACCGGCTCTATCACCGGTTCTGGCTCAGCCTCGAGGACAGGCGCTTCAATGACCGGCTCGGTCACGGAAACTGGCGCTTCTTCCAGATTTTCTGGTTGCGCCACCTCAACTTCTTCAACAGCTGCAGGCTCTGCCGGAGCTTCGTAAGCAATATCTTCAGGACGCTCCAGGACGCGCTTTTTACGCACTTCTACCTGGATGGTACGTGCCTTACCGGAGCTATCAGTCTTCTTGATCTCGGTATTTTGCTTGCGCATCAATGTGATTTTGTTTTTTGGGGCATTGGCAGCGCCATGCTCTTTGCGCAGATAATCCAATAATGCAGACTTGTCACCTTCTTCCAAAAAATCATCCACAGACGTTTTATTAACGCCTGCGCTTTTCAGTTGCTCGATGAGCAAGGTCGTGGGAAGACCCAGCTCTGCGGCAAATTGTGCGACGGTTGAAAGTGCCATGTACTGCTCCAGTTCAATTACTCTATATTCTAATTTAAGGTGTACGCATGATTCTTGCCTGGCGGGTTACAAGAAACCGCTAATTACTTAAACTCAGGTTACAAACCCAGGCTCTAAACCTGAGTTCATTGACACCAGGTTATTTAAACCAGGGCGCGCGTGCAGTCATAATCAATGCCTTGGCGCGCTCATCATCTATCCCGGTCAACTCGACCAGTTCATCTACAGCCAGTTCAGCCAGATCTTCACTGGAATGAATGTTATTTGCAGACAGTTTATGCGCTGTATCTGCATCCATGCCTTCCAGCGTCATCAAATCATGCGTGTCTTCTTCGACTTTCTCTTCTTTGGCAATCGCCTCAGTCAGCAAAGCGGCGCGCGCGCGTGACCGTAATTCATTCACGGTATCTTCATCAAACGCGTCGATTTCTGCCATTTCGGCGATTGGCACATAGGCAATTTCTTCCAGCGTACTAAAGCCTTCCTGCACCAGGATGTCAGCTACTTCTTCATCCACATCCAGCTTTTCAATAAACAACTGGCTGATCTTCGCGTATTCGTCCTGGTTCTTCTGTGCAGCGGCTTCTTCGGTCAGGATATTCAGGCTCCAGCCGGTCAATTCTGAAGCCAGGCGCACATTCTGGCCGTTACGGCCGATCGCCACTGCCAATTGCTCCTCACTGACCACTACATCCATGCTGTGCGCATCTTCATCGACAACGATAGAGCTTACTTCCGCAGGAGCCAGTGCGTTAATGACAAACTGTGCCGGGTCCATGCTCCACAGCACGATATCCACGCGCTCGCCACCCAGCTCAGAGGTCACCGCCTGCACGCGTGAACCACGCATACCTACGCAAGTACCTACCGGGTCCAGACGCTGGTCATTCGTTTTCACGGCAATCTTGGAACGCAGGCCTGGATCACGTGCTGCTGAACGGATCTCCAGCAGCCCTTCTTCAATTTCAGGCACTTCCAGTTCAAACAAGCGCTTGAGGAAGTCTGGTGCGATACGGGATAAAATCAGCTGAGGGCCGCGGCCACCACGGTCTACACGTGACAAATAGGCACGCACACGGTCACCAACCCGCAGGTTTTCTTTCTGGATCATCGCTTCACGTGGCAACAGGCATTCAATACGGCCCACCTCGATAATAGCGTTACCTTTTTCCATGCGCTTGATCACGCCGGTCACCAAGCTCTCACCACGGCCCAAAAAGTCCTGAATCATTTGCTCACGCTCAGCTTCGCGGACTTTTTGCAAAATCACTTGCTTGGCAGCTTGCGCACCGATACGGCCAAATGAAATAGACTCCAGCGGCTCTTCGTAATAATCACCGATCTGACGACCTTCTGCACGTGGGTCTTCTTCGTCGAACTGGTAAGTAGAGCTTTCGAGCAGATCGTACTCCACATATTGCCAGCGTCTGAAAGTGCTGTAATCGCCACTTTCACGGTCGATCTCGACACGGATGTCGGCACCCTCTTCATGGTTCTTTTTGGTTGCCGAAGCCAATGCCAGCTCCAATGCCGTAAAAATGACTTCTTTACTGACATTTTTTTCATGTGCCAGAGCATCAACCAACAACAATATTTCACGACTCATCGCAATCTCCAACGCACCGTACGAATTAACTAAACGAATTAATCAAAAACCGGGCTCAAGCGAGCCTTATCTATATTATCCAGTGACAAACTGTATACCCAGCCATCACATTCAATCTTTACCTTGCCTTCTTCTACGCCTTGCAGCACCCCTAAAAAGGTTTTCCTCGGCAAGGTGGTTGGCGTCGATTTAGGACCATCATCTTTAATCCCCACGCGCAATTTTATTTGCGCGCGCTCACCGGCAAAGCGAACAAAATCATTTTCTTTACGTAAGACACGGTCCAGACCGGCTGAAGAAACCTCCAGACGGTCATAATCAATATCCAGCTCTACAGTCAACACGTTACCCAGTTGATTGCTTACCAACACGCAATCATCAATGTTAACGCTGTCTTTAATATCTTTAGGCGCCAATTTGTCTATAAACACACGCAGCAACTTTCCGCGATTGGCTGCTTCAAAATCAACCAACTCATACCCCAACTGGGTAACTGTTTTTTCAACAACCGAATGCAAATCCTGCATGGCGACCCTTATTTTCAAACATATCGACCAAAAACGAAAAATGGGCGTAAAGCCCATCTATCCAGATTATTATACCAAAATCCCTTAAAAATTTAAAGCCATAACTTGGCTGCTCAGGCTATGGCCCCTGTCATTCATTTACTTAATCAAACCGGATGTATTCCTATAGCCCTAATGGGTCAATGACAGTTACCGCAGGTTTTTTTATGATGTCTGTAAATGAGGGAGAAGACTCACAACAACAACCGGACAAAGCATTTTAAATGCTATAAACGGTGCCAATTAACAAGCAAGACAGATTTCATGGCAGCCTATTAAGAGTTTCATCCTAATAGGCTTTGATAACCCGGTGCGTGCACCGGGTTTTTTTATGGGCGCAATTAGTTTGTGAGCAAGCATGCCAGCTTCCGGCCTCTATCGCTATGAAAGCCATTCTGCTGCAGCCTAAAAGCAAAAACCCCGCTATTGCTAGCGGGGTTTTGGTGTAAGGAGCTTGGGGATGACCTACTTTCGCATACGAAGAGTACACTATCATTGGCGCAAGTTCGTTTCACGGCCCTGTTCGAGAT